>Ga0209278_1000061_pt1 | contig 203647 bp, 137 predicted proteins | sample JI81BgreenDNA_FD_187504 | JGI IMG/M metagenome (GOLD analysis project Ga0209278, IMG submission 187504) | Wastewater effluent complex algal communities from Wisconsin, to seasonally profile nutrient transformation and Carbon sequestration -... | ecosystem: Engineered > WWTP > Effluent > Algae... | reverse complement strand
GCCTCAAAACCGAAGAGGCTGAGCTGTGCCGGATTCGCTCTTTTGTGTGCTGGCACGGTCGCGTGGGGGCGATACGCCACCCCGCGGTTCACCGAGGCGGCGCGAGGTGCTGGCCTGATCACCAGCGCTGTTTGAAACGGTCCTGTGGGAGGTCCGACCCCCGGCCACAGGCACCGTCCCCCTCCCAGCGCCGCAGGCGCGCCCGAGAGGGGAAGCCGCTTGAGCGGCGCAGCAGGTGTTTCAGGCTTTATACGAGGGGTCGCTGCGTTCGAGCTTGCGCAGCAGTGCTGGCCACGCAATGTTGGCGCCCTGACCGGCGGTGGCCACGCGCAGGACGTCGGCCATGCCCGCGAGGATGCGTGGGTCCACGGGCACCAGTTCGCCGCCGCCGGCTTGCGCGTCGATCTGGATGCGGCAGGTGTTCTCGAAGGTGTACATCGACAGGAAGGCGTCGGCGATGCTTTTGCCCACGGTGAGCAGGCCGTGGTTGCGCAGCACCAGAAAGTTGGCCTGACCCAGGTCGGCCTGCAGGCGCGGTTTTTCGTCCGGGCGGAAGGCCACGCCTTCGTAGTCGTGGTAGGCCAGCGAGGCCAGTACAAACGTGCTCTGCTGGCTGATGGGCAGGATGCCGGCCTTTTGTGCACTGACCGCCACGCCCGCGCGGGTGTGGGTGTGCAGCACGCACTGGGCCTCGGGCCGCGCTTCGTGCACCGCGCTGTGGATGACGAAGCCCGCCGGATTCACCGGGAACGGTGAATCGTGCAGCTTGTTGCAGGCCATGTCGACCTTGACCAGGCTGGACGCCGTGATCTCGTCGAACATCAGGCCGTAGGGGTTGATGAGGAACTGGTGTTCGCCGCCGGTCACGCTGTCAGGCAGCTTGGCGCTGATGTGGGTGAACACCAGATCGGACCAGCCATAGAGGGCCACCAGCCGGTAGCAGGCCGCGAGGTCGCAGCGCAGCTGCCACTCTTGGGCGCTGACCTGGTGCTGGAGGGAGGGGATCGAAAGCATGCGGTGTCTCCTGCGCCGCGTCGGGGTGCACGGCTGAGCCGCCATGGTCGCGTGGAGAGGGTGGATGCGCTGTCTCAAGCCAGACAATGCGGTCGGCGCGAAGGGCCTGAGCATCAAGTCCCCGTGGAACGGGCTTTGTCCGGCCACAGGGGCCGTCCCCCGCGTAGCAGGGGCTGCGGGCCGCGGCTCCCAGCCTGCCTGCGCAGGCTGGGACGTGCCCACAGTGCTGCCGACTCCGGCGGCAGCCCCCAGCCGCTCGGGGCAGGGGGTTACTTCGTCTTACAGGTGTTGAAGCCCAGGATGGCGTAGGGCGGGCACCAGCCCATGAGGCCGGTCAGCAGTGGCACCACGCCGATGTAGCCCCAGGCGCCAATGGTGCTGGTGGCCGCTGCGGCGATGAGCGCCAGGCCAACGACGATGCGCAGGGTGCGGTCGACGCCGCCAACGTTTTTGGTCATGTGAATCTCCTGTGAGAAGGTGAAAGGGCAGCCCCGCGGCTTGTGCGGAGCGTACTGGGTATTGAAGCGTCCGGCCGGTGGGCTGTATGTGACCGAGGTCACACAGGTGTGGGTCATCCCGGCGCGCTCAGCCGACGCCGGTGGCGATGCGGCGCAGGCCGGCGCTGTCGCGGATGGCGATGCTCTCGCGCGAGAGCTCCACCAGCCCGTCGCGCTCGAAGCGGTGCAGCAGCCGGCTGACCATCTCGCGCACGGTGCCCAGTTCGTCGGCCAGGGCCTGGTGGGTGGTCTTGCGCTGTGGGCCGTGGCCGAGCAGGGCGGCGGCCAGGCGGCTGTCGAGCTTGTGGAAGGCGATGGCTTCGATCAGCCCGGTCAGGTCGGCCATGCGCGCGGCAAACAGGCCCAGCACGTACTGGCGAAAGCCCTCGTCGGCCAGCGCGGCCCGAAACGGCGGCGGTGCCAGCAGGCAGAGCGTGGTCTCCTGGGTGGTGATGCCGCGGGCGCTCAGTGGCTGCTGCGCAAACAGGCTGGCCGAGGACACGAGGCACATCTCGCCCGGTGCGACCCGGTAGAGCTCCAGTTCGCGGCCGTTGGGGGCCGCGCGGCAGACCCGCACTTCGCCGTGCAGCACCAGCGGAAAACCCTGGCAGGCGTCGGCCTCGCGAAAGAGCACCGTACCGGCGGGCACGGTCATCGGTGCCAGCCCGCACAGCAGGTCCGGCAGGTGGGCCAGTGCGGGGTAGAGCTTGAGCAGCTCGGGCGCGACGGCGTCGTTCATGGGCGCATTGTAGAAGCCGGTTCGAGGCTCGTTGATCCGAACGACAGGTGCGAGTTCATTCGAATGGTTTGAATGTGGGCTTCAAGCGTCTTGGCGCCCGGCGCTGGGGGCGCTGCCTACACTGCCGGCATGTCTTCTGCTGCTGCCACACCCCGCACTGCCCTTGAGCGGCCCACCCGGTACCACCCGGTTGCCGTTGCCCTGCACTGGCTGCTGGGCACCGCGCTGGTGGCCAATTTTTGGCTCGGCTGGTACATGAGCGACCTGCCGTTTTCGCCGCAGCGCCTGCAGTACTACAGCTGGCACAAATGGGCCGGCGTGGTGGTGCTGACCCTGTCGTTTGTGCGCCTGTTCTGGCGCCTGACGCACCGCCCGCCGGCCTTGCCGCCCGCGGTGGAGGCGGCGATGCCGGGCTGGCAGCGCATGGCCCACCAGGCCACCCACCGGGGCCTGTATGCGCTGTTTTTTGCCGTGCCGCTGCTGGGCTGGACGTTCAGCTCCGCCGCTGGCTTCCCGGTGGTGGTGTTCGGCGTGCTGCCGCTGCCCGATCTGGTGCCCGTCAACGAAGGCCTGGCCGATGTGCTCAAAGAAGCCCACCAATGGGCGGCCTACGCGATGGCGGCCCTGGTGGGCCTGCACGTGGCTGGCGCGCTCAAGCACCACTTCATCGACCGCGATGGCCTGCTCTCGCGCATGGCCTTCGGCCGCCCCTGATGCCCGTTTCACCGGAGTGACCCATGAAAACCGCCGCCATGAAAACCGTTGTTTTGTCCCTTTCCCTGTTCACCGCTGCGCTGGCGCCGCTGGCCGTGCAGGCCCAGCAGGCCGTGGTGCCCGCGCAGAGCGAGATCACCTTCACCAGCCGGCAGATGGGGGTGCCGGTCGAGGGCCGGTTCAAGAGCTTCAGTGCCCAGGTCGCTTTCAATCCGGCCCAGCTCGCCACCAGCAAGATCGCGTTCAGTGTCGACACCGGCAGCGCCGACATCAGCCGCGAAGCGAACGCCGAACTGGTCAAGCCGCTGTGGTTCAACGTGGCCGCGTTCCCCAAGGCGACTTTTCAGTCCACGGCGATCAAGCGCCTGGAGGCGACGAAATACGAGGTCAGCGGCCAGCTGAGCATCAAGGGCCTGACCAGCAACGTGGTCGTGCCGGTGACGCTGGCGCAGAACGGCGCCACCACCACCGCCACCGGCGCCTTTCCCATCAAGCGCCTGGCCTTCCGCATTGGCGAGAAGGAGTGGGCCGACACCTCGATGGTGGCCGATGAGGTGCAGGTCAAGTTCAAGATCGCCCTCACCGGCGTGCCCAAGCTCTGATGTTTTCCGTTTTTTCACCCAACCCCCATAGGAGTTCAACCATGCGCAAATCCCTCGCCCTGCTGGCCGCTGCGGCCACCCTGTCCACCGGCGCCTTTGCCGCCGACTATGCGATCGACCCGACCCACACGTTTGCCACCTTCGAGATCGGCCACTTCGGTGCCAGCGTCAACCGCGGCCGTTTCGACAAGAAGGACGGCAAGATCAGCTTCGACAAGGCGGCCAAGACCGGCAGCGTGGACATCAGCTTCGACGTCGCCTCGGTGAACACCGGCACGCCCAACTTCGACAAGCACCTGCAGAGCGCCGAGATCCTCAACGCCGAGAAATTCCCCAAGGCCCGTTTTGTCTCGACCAAGTTCCATTTCAATGGCGACAAAGTCAGTGCCGTCGACGGCAACCTCACGCTGCTGGGCAAGACCCAGCCGGTGACCCTGAAGGCCAACCAGTTCAACTGCTTTGAAAGCCCGATCTTCAAGCGCGAAGTCTGCGGTGGCGACTTTGAAACCACCATCGACCGCACCGCTTTTGGCGTGGACTACGGTGTGAACTGGGGTTTCCCGAAGGCCGTGCGTCTGGTGCTGCAGGTGGAGGCTGTTAAACAGTAACTGGAACACCCCCCTGCGCCGCTGACGCGGCTTCCCCCCGCTCTGGCGCGCCTGCGGCGCTGGGCGGGGGCACCACACCTGCGGCCGGGCGAAGCCCGTTCCGCGGTGTGCCTGGACTCAGGCACTGCGCGCCGGATGCTCGATTAGAGGCCCCCTGCGCCGCTGACGCGGCTTCCCCCCGCTCTGGCGCGCCTGCGGCGCTGGGCGGGGGCACCACACCTGCGGCCGGGCGAAGCCCGTTCCGCGGTGTGCCTGGGCTGAGGCACTGCGCGCCGGATGCTTCACCTTTCCTCTCTGGCGCAGAAAAAGCCCGCTCGTGCGGGCTTTTTCATGGGCGGGTGGACTGCTCCAAGCGTTCTAAAAAGTGCATGGCGTGTTCCCGGGTGCTGCCGCACATCTCTGCGCTCGGCAGCAGCGATCCGCAGACCCTCGGCCGCTCGGGCCTGCCAAACAGGCGGCAGCGCAGTGCTGCGTCCAGATGGGGGCAGGGCACACCGGCTGGTTTGCCCTGCGGCAGGCCGGGCAGGGGGCTGCTGATGGACGGCGCGATGCAGCAGGCGGCGCAGCCGGGGCGGCAGTCCATCACCACGCCTTCTTGCGCAGCAGGGGCTGGGCGCGGTGGCGGCGCAGCAAGGTCATGCGAAGCGCCGGGCGGCCCAGAGCACCTGCTCGACCACCCCGTGCACCGCCACCCGGTGGGCCTCGGTGGAGAGCGCGCCGTTGGGGTCGAAGGCTTCGTGGGCCTTGGCCAGCGCGAACTGTTTGGGGGCGACCCAGGCTTGCAGCTGCATGAGCAGCGGCGCCAGGTGGGAGAGGCCGCGCACGCCGCCGAGGGCGCCGGGCGAGGCCGCCAGCAGGCCGACCACCTTGCCCGCAAAAGGCCGGTTGCCCACCGCCCAGGCCGGGTCGCCCGCCACGGGGCGGGAGGCCCAGTCGATGGCGTTTTTCAGCAGGGCCGGGTAGCTGCCGTTGTATTCCGGCGCGCTGATGATCCAGGCCGGGTGGGCGTGCAGCACTTCCTTGAGGCGGATCACGTCGCGCGGCAGGCCGCGGGCTTCGAGGTCGCCGTCGTAGATCGGCAGGTCGAAATCCGCCAGGTCCAGCCGGGTGACCTGGGCGCCTTCGGCGGTGGCGATGTCGCCCGCGGCGTGGGCCAGCTGGCGGTTGAGGGACTGGGCGCGGCTGCTGCCCGAGAAGACGAGGAGGGGAATGGGTGTGCTCATGCCCTGATTGTCACAGCCCGCCAGCACCGGGTGCTGTCGTGGGTGCATGGCTGCACGGTGCAGGCCTTGATGGGACAATACCGGGTTCGCGCGCGGGCCGGGGCAGGCCTGCCGCCGCTGTTTCACGTGAAACAGTCCCTGCATTGTCGGGCGGGCCGGGACGGCTGCAGCCCTGGAGCACACCCTCATGTTGTACCCACAGGAATTCGATGTCATCGTCGTCGGCGGCGGCCATGCCGGCACCGAGGCCGCACTGGCGGCCGCGCGCATGGGCTGCGCCACGCTGCTGCTCACCCACAACATCGAGACGCTGGGCCAGATGAGCTGCAACCCCAGCATCGGCGGCATCGGCAAGGGCCACCTGGTCAAAGAGGTGGACGCGCTGGGCGGCGCCATGGCGCTGGCCACCGACGAGGGCGGCATCCAGTTCCGCATTCTCAACAGCAGCAAGGGCCCCGCCGTGCGTGCCACGCGGGCGCAGGCCGACCGCATTTTGTACAAGGCCGCCATCCGCCGCAGGCTGGAGAACCAGCCGAATCTGTGGCTGTTCCAGCAGGCGGTGGACGACCTGATGGTCGAGGGTGATGGGGACGGTGCGCGGGTGGTGGGTGCGGTGACCCAGGTGGGCATCCGCTTTCGCAGCCGCACGGTGGTGCTGACGGCGGGCACCTTCCTCGACGGCAAGATCCATGTGGGCCTGAACAACTACTCGGCCGGTCGCGCGGGTGATCCGCCGGCGGTGTCGCTCTCGGCGCGCTTGAAAGAGCTGAAGCTGCCGCAGGGTCGGCTGAAAACCGGCACGCCGCCGCGCATCGACGGCCGGACCATTGATTTCTCGAAATGCACCGAGCAGCCGGGGGACGGCATGCCGGGTTCCGACACGGCCGACCAGCCGGTGCCGGTGTTCAGCTTCATGGGCCGGGCCGGCATGCACCCGCAGCAGCTGCCGTGCTGGATCACCCACACCAACGCCCGCACCCACGAGATCATCCGCTCCGGCTTTGACCGCAGCCCGATGTTCACCGGCAAGATCGAAGGCGTCGGCCCACGCTACTGCCCCAGTGTGGAAGACAAGATCAACCGCTTCGCCGACAAGGACAGCCACCAGATTTTTCTGGAGCCCGAGGGGCTGAGCACCCACGAGGTCTATCCCAACGGCATCTCGACCAGTCTGCCGTTCGACATCCAGTACGCGCTGGTGCGCAGCCTGCCGGGGCTGGAAAACGCCCACATCCTGCGGCCGGGCTATGCCATCGAGTACGACTATTTCGATCCGCGTTCGCTCAAGAGCAGCTTCGAGACGAAACAGATCCAGGGCTTGTTCTTCGCCGGGCAGATCAACGGCACCACCGGCTACGAGGAAGCGGCGGCGCAAGGCCTGTTTGCCGGGCTGAACGCCGCGCTGCAGTGCCAGGGCAAGGGCCCCTGGTTGCCGCGCCGCGACGAGGCCTACCTGGGTGTGCTGGTGGACGACCTGATCACCAAGGGCGTGACCGAGCCTTACCGCATGTTCACCAGCCGGGCCGAGTTCCGCCTGCAGCTGCGCGAGGACAATGCCGACATGCGCCTGACCGAACAGGGCAGGGCGATGGGTTTGGTGCCAGACGCCCGCTGGACCGCCTTCTGCCGCAAGCGCGACGCGGTGGCGCGCGAAACCGAGCGCCTGAAGTCCACCTGGGTGAACCCGCGCATCCTCGACGCGGCCGAGTCCGAGCGGGTGCTGGGCAAGGCCATCGAGCGCGAGTACAAGCTGTTTGACCTGCTGCGCCGGCCGGGCGTGTCCTATGCCGATTTGATGGACATGGGCGCAGGCCGCTGGGCACCTTCGGCGCCGCCTGACGACCCGGACGCCCGCCCCATGGTTTCACGTGAAACATTGGGCGAGTTGCACGCCGCGGTGGTGGAGCAGGTGGAGATTGCGGCCAAATACGCGGGCTACATCGACCGACAAAAGGACGAAGTGGAGCGCGCTGCCCATTACGAACATCTGAAACTGCCGCCCGATCTGGACTATGCGCAGGTCAGCGCCTTGTCGTTCGAGGCGCGGCAAAAGCTGGCCCAGCACCGGCCCGAAACCCTCGGTCAGGCCTCGCGCATCTCGGGCATCACGCCGGCCAGCATCTCGCTGCTGCTGATTCACCTGAAAAAGGGTGGCTTCAAGGGCTTTGCCCGCCGCGAATCCGAGGCCGCATGAGCGCCGCCCAGCTGAGGCCGGCGCTCGAAGCCGGGTTGCGTGAACTCGGCCTGAAGCTGTCAGGCGCGCAGGTGGACCAGCTGCTGGCCTACCAGGACCTGATCGCCAAATGGAACAAGGTTTACAACCTGACCGCCGTGCGCGACCCGCAGGAAATGCTGACCCACCACCTGCTCGACAGCCTGGCCGCGATTCCGCCGCTGCTGCGGCAGATGAGCGGGCAGCCGGGTTTCGCCGCCGGGCCGCCCCCAGGCGAAACAGCCCCCTCGGGGGGCAGCGACCCGCGAAGCGGCGGAGCGTGGGGGCTTCGGTTGTTGGACGTGGGGTCGGGCGGTGGCCTGCCGGGCGTGGTGGTCGCCATCACCTGCCCGCACATCGAGGTGCATTGTGTGGACACGGTGCTCAAGAAGGCGACCTTCATCCAGCAGGTGGCGGCATCACTCAGGCTGCCCAATCTGCGCGGTATCCATGCGCGGGTCGAATCCTTGCGGGCGGAGGAGGGCAGTGGTTACGACGTGGTCTGCTCCCGGGCCTTTGCCTCGCTGGCGGATTTCACCAGCTGGTCGCGCGCGGCGCTGAAGCCGGGGGCGGTGTGGATGGCGATGAAGGGCAAACACCCGGTCGACGAGCTGGCGGCGCTGCCGGGCGATGTGTCGGTGTTTCACGTGGAACAATTGGTGGTGCCAGGGCTCGAGGCTGAGCGGTGCATCGTTTGGCTTCGGCCTGTTGGCTCGTCGGCCTAAGTCTTGTCTCTCTCGGAGACCGCGCGCCAGGCCAGTGGCGATGTGCGCGTTCTCCGGCCCACGACTGGATGGGTCCGCAGCGGACGCTTCGTCAACGCTGGCGTAGCGAGCTGCCTCCGTGGCTACCGCGAATGGGGCCTGCGCCCGCGCACATCGCCACCGTCCTGTGAGCCACGCCCGAGCAACCTGCCCGAAAGCCCTCCTGCCACTGGAGGGGGCTGTGGCGTGTGGAGAGGCGGCGGGACGATTCGCGGTTGCAACAGAGTTGGCGCTCCGGCCGGGTGTTGATGAGGCGAGGGCGGCGAACAGACCCAGTCGCCCGCGAGCTGGACCATACCCAGCCACGCGACGCAGCCGCCTCTGGAGTAGCGTTGGATGGCAAGACGGGAGACGACGGCGACCCAAGGAAGCAACGATCGAGTGAAACCAGTGGCGCTCAACCCACAAAGCCAGCCGAAAGAAAACACCCCTCACGTAAACTCGGCCACTCCACACCCCAAGAGAGCCCCCCATGTTCGGCATCGCTGACTACGGCGCCTTTGTCGCCGCCATCGTCCTGTTCCTCGCCATTCCGGGCCCGGGCAACCTCGCCCTCATCACCTCCACCGGCAAGGGGGGCATTCGGGGTGGCCTGGCGGCCACCTTCGGTGTCATCGCCGGTGACCAGGTGCTCATGTGGCTGGCGGTGGCGGGTGTGGCCGCGCTGCTGGCCGCCTATCCGGCCGCCTTCAGTTTTGTGCAGTGGGCGGGTGCGGCCTACCTGGCCTGGCTCGGCTGGAAAATGCTCACCGCCAAGCCCGGCGATGCGCCTGTGCTCAACATCCGCCCCCGCCAGTTTTTCCAGCAGGCCGTCACCATCACCCTGCTCAACCCCAAGGCCATTGTTTTCTACATGGCCTTCTTCCCGCTGTTTGTCGACCCTGCCCGCCACCAGGGCCTGATCACCTTCGGTGCCATGGCCGCCACCATTGCCGTCCTCACCTTCCTCTACGGCCTCGCGGTGGTGTTGTTGACCCACTTTCTGGCCGAGCGCGCACGTGCCAACCCGCGCATCACCCAGGCGTTGAACAAACTGGCGGGCGTCTTCCTGGTCGGCTTTGGCATCAAGCTGGCCCTCTCCAAGTAAACGACCGGCTTCAACCACATGGCCAAGATTTTCTGCATCGCCAACCAGAAAGGCGGCGTCGGCAAGACCACCACCACCGTCAACCTGGCGGCCGGCCTGGCCAAGATCGGCCAGCGGGTGCTGATGGTCGACCTCGACCCGCAGGGCAACGCCACCATGGGCTCGGGTGTGGACAAGCGCAGCCTGGCGCTGTCGGTCTACGACGTGCTGCTGGAGTCGGCCTCGGTCCAGGAGGCTGCGATCTTCTCGGACAAGTGCGGCTACCACGTGCTCGGTGCCAACCGCGAACTGGCCGGCGCCGAAGTGGAACTGGTCGATCTGGAGCGCCGCGACCAGCGCCTGAAGACCGCGCTGGCCGCTGTCGATGCCGATCACGATTTCGTGCTCATCGACTGCCCGCCCTCGCTGTCCATGCTCACCCTCAACGGCCTGTGCGCAGCCCACGGCGTGATCGTGCCCATGCAGTGCGAGTACTTCGCCCTCGAAGGCCTGACCGATCTGGTCAACACCATCAAGCAGGTGCATGCCAACCTCAACCCCGACCTGCAGATCATCGGCCTGCTGCGCGTGATGTACGACCCGCGCGTGACCTTGCAGCAGCAGGTCAGCGATCAGCTCAAGGCCCATTTCGGCGACAAGGTGTTCGACACCGTCATTCCGCGCAACGTGCGCCTGGCCGAGGCACCCAGCTATGGCCTGCCGGGTGTGGTGTTCGATCCGTCGGCCCGCGGCAGCCAGGCCTTTGTGGCGTTTGCCACCGAGATGGTCGAGCGCATCAAAACCCTGTGAGCCGTGCGCCGGCTTTCGCCCAACCCCCCATGACACCCGAGAACGTCCTGATCCTGCCCGGCTGGCAGAACAGCGGCCCCGAGCATTGGCAAAGCCGCTGGGAAGCCCGGCACGGGTATCGAAGGGTTGACCAGCACGACTGGATGACCCCCAAACGCGGCGACTGGATCGCCCGGCTGGAAGACGTGATCCTGGGTTGCGACGGCCCGGTGGTGCTGGTCGCCCACAGCCTGGGCTGCATCCTCACCGCCGCCTGGGCCGAGGTTTCCCACAGCACCGCCCGGGTGCAGGGCGCGCTGCTGGTGGCGCCCGGCGACCCGGAGCGCGACGAACTGCGCACCCTGTTGCCCAGCTGGGCACCCGTCGTGCGCCAGCGCCTGCCGTTTCCCAGCACTTTGGTGGGCAGCCGCAACGACCCCTATTGCAGCTTCGAGAAGGCGCAGAGCCTGGCCGCCAGCTGGGGTTCCCGCTTCGTCGATCTGGGCGACTGTGGCCACATCAATGCCGAATCGGGCCTGGGCGACTGGACCGCTGGCCACGCCCTGCTGCTAGACTGCCTCGGTAGTCAAGTTTGACTACCCACCGGAGCCCGGTATGCCGCCCACCATCGCCACCAGCCTGAAACTGCCCGCCGAACTCAAGGCCGCGATTGACGCCGATGCCCGCAAGCTGGGGCTCAGCAGCCACGCCTACATGGTCAAGACGCTGGCCGACGCGGCCGAGCGCGGGCGCCTGCAGGAGCAGTTCACCCAGGATGCGCTGGCTGCCGAGCGCGACATGCTGGCCACGGGGCTCGGCCACGATTTGCATGACGTGCGCCGGTATTTTGAGGAACTGGCGGCGTTTCGTGCCGGTCGCGGGCCGCGCCCAGCGCGTCTGGTGCCGAAAAAACTGCTCTGAGTCCGCGTGATCTCTGTCTTGGTCACGCCGCAAGCCTATGCCGATCTTGAACGATTGGAGCAGTTTCTGTGGGACAGTGGCGACCCGCTGGCCGGTGAGCTGTTGGCGTTTCTGCTGGACGGCCTCCTTGTGTTGACGCATCAGCCTGGGGTGGGCCGACCCATGGCCCAAGGCATGCGCGAGCTGATCATCAGCCGCGGCCGCGGCGGCTACCTGGCCCGCTATGTTTTTGATTCCGCCCGCCAGCGCGTGATCGTGCTGGGTATCCGCCACCAGCGCCAATCGGGCTATACCGACAAAGAGATTTGAAAACCATGGTCACCAAAAAACCCAAAGGCCTGGGCCGCGGACTCGAAGCCCTGCTGGGCCCCAAAGTGGCCGAAGCCGCTTCGCCCGAAGCGCAGGAAACCGGGCGCAACCCAAGCCCCGGCAGCCTGCCGTTGACCGAGCTGGTGCCCGGCGTCTACCAGCCGCGCACCCGCATGGACGAGGGCGCGCTCTACGAGCTGGCCGAGAGCATCAAGGCGCAGGGCATCATGCAGCCGATCCTGGTGCGCCAGCTGGCTGATGGCCCGAACGCGGGGAAATATGAAATCATCGCTGGCGAGCGCCGTTTCCGCGCGTCCAAGCTGGCGGGCCTGGCCGAGGTGCCGGTGCTGGTGCGCGACGTGCCCAACGAGGCCGCCGCCGCCATGGCGCTGATCGAGAACATCCAGCGCGAAGACCTCAACCCGCTCGAAGAAGCGCAGGGCCTGCAGCGGCTGGTCAAGGAGTTTGGCCTGACCCACGAGCAGGCCGCGCAGGCGGTGGGCCGCTCGCGCTCGGCGGCGTCCAACCTGCTGCGCCTGCTGCAACTGGCCGAGCCGGTGCAGACCATGCTGATGGCCGGCGACATCGACATGGGCCATGCGCGCGCCCTGCTGGCGCTGGAGAAGGCGGCACAGATCACCGCGGCCAACCAGATTGCCGCCCGCAAGCTGTCGGTGCGTGAGGCCGAGAGCCTGGTCAAGAAGATCGGCGCCGACTTCAACCTGGTGCCGCAGCAGCCCAAGAAGGAAAAGTCGCGCGACATCCGCCGGGTGGAGGAAGAGCTGTCCGACCTGCTCACGGCCGAGGTCGAGGTGCGGGTCAAAAAGCGGGTCAAGCGCCACGGCCGGGTCGAGGAGATGGGCGAACTGGCCATCCAGTTCGGCTCGCTCGACGAACTCAATGGCCTGATCGAGCGGCTTCGCGGCGAGCGCCAAGGGGGGTGAAGCGCCACATCCGGCGGTGGTTCTTCACCAACTGAAAATCTTGCCCGGGTTGAGGATGTTGTCCGGGTCCAGGGCGCGCTTGATGGTGCGCATCATGGCGACGGCGCCGTCGCCGGCCTCGGTGCGCAGGAAGTCCATTTTGTGCAGGCCCACGCCGTGTTCGCCGGTGCAGGTGCCGCCCAGGCGCAGCGCGCGCGCCACCAGGGTGTGGTTCAGCGCCTCGGCCACCCGGTGTTCTTCGGGCTTGTCGGGGTCGATCAGGTAGCCGAAGTGGAAGTTGCCGTCGCCCACATGGCCGACCAGGAAGTAGGGCAGGCCGCTGGCGTCGGCCTCGGCCACCGAGTCGAGCAGGCAGTCGGCCAGGCGGCTGATGGGCACGCAGGTGTCGGTGCTGATGGCGCGGCAGCCCGGCTTGCTCTGCACGGCAGCGAAATAGGCGTTGTGCCGCGCCGTCCACAGGCGGGTGCGCTCCTCGGGGGTGGTGGCCCATTCAAACGCATTGCCGCCGAACTCGCCGGCGATCTGCTGCACCGTCTCGGCCTGCTCCTGCACGCTCGCCGGCGAGCCGTGGAACTCCATCAGCAGCATGTGTTCCTCGCGCAGGCTGAGCTTGCTGTGGGCGTTCACCATGCGCACCGTGCCCGCGTCGATCAGCTCGCAGCGCGCAATCGGCACCCCCAGCTGGATGATCTGGATCACCGTGCGCACCGCGGCCTCGATGCTGGGGAAGGAGCAGGTGGCGGCCGAAATCGCCTCGGGCAGCGGGTAGAGCTTGAGGGTGACTTCGGTGATCACCCCCAGCGTGCCTTCGCTGCCCACCATCAGCCGTGTCAGATCGTAGCCGGCCGACGATTTTTTGGCGCGGGTGCCGGTGCGGATCACCTCGCCCTGCGCGGTCACCACTTCCAGCGCCAGCACGTTCTCGCGCATGGTGCCGTAGCGCACGGCGTTGGTGCCGCTGGCGCGGGTGGCGGTCATGCCGCCGATGGAGGCGTCCGCGCCGGGGTCGATGGGGAAGAACAGGCCCTCGCTTTTCACCGCGTGGTTCACCCCCATGCGGGTCACGCCCGGCTGCACCGTCACCGTCAGGTCCTCGGCGTTGATGGACAGCACCTGGTTCATGCGGCTGACGTCGATGCTGATGCCGCCCTGCACCGCCAGCAGGTGGCCTTCAAGCGAAGAGCCCACACCGAACGGGATGACCGGCACCTTGTATTGCGCGGCCAGCTTCACCGCATCGGCCACGTCCTGCGTGCTCTGCGCAAACACCACCGCCGAGGGCGGCGGCACGCTGAAGATCGATTCGTCGCGCCCGTGCTGCTCGCGCACCGCCAGCGCGGTGGAGCATTGCGCGCCAAAGCGCTGCTGCAAGGCGCCCAGCAACGCAGCGGGCACTTCGCGCAACTGCAGTTCGGGGGCCAGGTGGGTGTGGGGTGTGGGGGCGTTCATGGCGGTCTCCGTTCCGCGCTCGGGGCCGCGCGGATAATGCTTTCCATTATCGACTTTGTGCTGCGCCGCGCACGCTTTCTGGAGACAACCCCCGATGGGCAACCGACTCACTCAAATCGCCACCCGCACCGGCGACGCTGGCACCACCGGCCTGGGCGACAACGCCCGGGTGTCCAAAAACAGCCTGCGGGTGCATGCCATGGGCGACGTGGACGAGCTCAACTCCCACATCGGCCTGCTGCTGTGCGAAGACCTGCCCGCCGACGTGCGCGCGCTGCTGGTCGAGATCCAGCACCAGCTGTTCAACCTTGGCGGTGAACTCTCCATCCCCGGCTTCGAACTGCTCAAGCCCGAGGCCGTGCTCGCGCTCGATGAAGCGCTGGCCACCTACAACGAACAGCTGCCGCGCCTGCAAGAGTTCATCCTGCCCGCCGGCAGCCGCGCCGCCGCGCAGGCCCATGTGTGCCGCACCGTGGCCCGCCGCGCCGAGCGCGCCCTGGTGGCCCTGGGCAACGAAGAAGCCATCAAAGAGGCGCCACGCCAGTACCTCAACCGCCTGAGCGACCTGATGTTTGTGCTCGCCCGCGTGCTCAACCGCATGAACGGCGGCGACGACGTGTACTGGAACAGCAAACGCATGGCCCAGCAGACCCCGGCATGACACCCACGCTGCACTGTCGGTCCGCCTGGGCGCCCATCGCGGGTGCGCTGCTGCTGGCCGCTGCGGTGCCCATCCCGGCGCTGGCCGCATCGCCCACCGCGCCCCAGCCCGCCACCGCTGCACCGGCGGGGCAGGTCGATCTGCTGTGTGACGCGGTCTACCTGCCCGCGCGCAGCAGCTGGCTGCGCCGGGTGAGCATCCACTACGACGATCAGCGGGTGCACCAGGTGCGGGTGGACGACCTTCCGGTCTATGCTTTCCAGGTGCAGGGCACCACCGTCTTCACCGCGCTGGACAACGAACGCATCCAGATCGACGTGGCCGCGCAGAGCTGGACCAGCGACTTCCGCGGCCTGGCCACCGCGCAAGGGCGTTGCGAACGGGTGCCGGGCGGTTGATGCCCTGCCCGGGAGCGCGCAACGCCCCGCCGCAGCGCCCCCGCCTTACTTGAACAAACCCTTCACCGACTCACCCAGCGCCGCCGCACCGTCCTTCACGCTGTCGGCCACGCCGCCGAGCTTCAATGACGCCGCGCTGCGCTTGACCGCCTGCGCCAAGGCACCCACCACCTGGCGCGCCGCCTCGGCCATGGTGGCGCCGCCGCTCTTCTTGCCAATGTCGGTCAGGTGCACATCGGGCACCGGCACACGGACCGCCTTGCCCTGCAGCACCGCTGCCGACACCTGGGCGGTGGCGCCTTTGATGTACAGGTGGTCAATCACCACCTTCTTCCCCGGCTGCTGGCTGTCTGCCTTTGAGGCCGCGCCCGCGTGCGCCGCCACATACGCCTCCACCTGGCGCTGCAGCACCTCCAGGTTGCTGCCGCCGCTGGCCAGCTCGTAGGTGATCTCGGGCTGCGCAATGGTCAACTCCTTGATGCGCACCACATCCTGCGTCAGCGTGGCCACATCCAGCGTCATGCTGATCTCGCCCACCGACAACGCCTGGGGCGTGGCAAACCCCTTGGGGTTGCCCAGCGCGAGCCCATACAGCGCAGCCTTGCCCTCGGTGGGCTGCACCTTGGCCGAATCCAGCGTCACCGCCACCTGGGTGATCTCGGGCCCGTAAGAGCGGACCGCCGAGGCCACGATGCGGTCCAGCGAGCTGTACAGCCACCACGCGCCGCCCACCACCACCAACAGCACCACCGCCCCAATCCACCACATCTTGCGCATACACCACTCCACGAGTTTGACTGCCACCTGGCCCGCGCATTATCGGCGTGGTGCAGACAGCGGATTCGCGGCGAGGGCGCCGCTCCTACAGGAATCCGGGGGCACGGCGGGCGCAGGCGCTTGAGGGGGAGCTTGTAGGAGCGGCGCCCCCGCCGCGAAGGTATTTCAGGGGGTGGGGCGCGCAGACGCCGTGCGGGTTTGCAAAGGGAATGCGGGATCGGGGATTCGCGGCGGGGGCGCCGCTCCTACAGGGGCGGAGGCGATGGGTGCGAAGGTGTCATAGGACGGGGGCACGGCGTGCGAAGGGACCTGTTTCTGGCCTCCAGCACTGCAACCTGGCGGTCAAAAATGGGGTTCGAACGCTCGCACGTGCCGCAGGCCATTATTTTCTGGTGGCAGGCCCTGTCCCGACAACCTGCCATGTATATGTCAATACGAATACTTGGCTGTGCCCATCAACTGCACACGAGTTTTATGTTTGTCTTTTTGTGAGTATTTGCAGGTCAGCGTGTACCTGAAGTTCCAGTATCTCCCCGAGCCAATTTCGGATTCAACAGCGTCTCTCATGCTGTCTTCATTCCGGTCCTCATCATTCTTTGCATTGCTGCACCAGTTTGTACCTCTTGAATCCCTGGTGCCCACGAAAACCCGGCTGTCAATTTCTTTGGTTACGCTGCCATCGCGCACTGGAGTGGGGGTTGGTTTATCCCAGGGTGCTGCCCATACGGCAGATGAGCAGGTGACGAGAGCCAATGAAAATAATACACGCTTGAACGATGTCGAAATCGGACGTTGAGCATACATGGTGAAATCCTTTAAGTTGATCAAATGCTGTGCGTGGTGAAAGTGACCTGAATAAACCACCCCTTCCTTTGCTCCAGACCACCGACCCAATGAATGTTTCTGGCCTCGAGCTTGCAGACTGCTGACAGGGTCCAGGGTGGTTGCTTTTCGGGCCGTGTCAGCGCCAGCAACCATGCCGCAAACAATGGGGAGAAGCTGGCTGGCGCAATGATGCTGATGGAAAACGGATTCGGCGATTCGCGGCGCTGGCGCCGCTCCTACAGATTCGGGGGCACGGCGTGCGAAGGGACCTGTTTTTGGCCGCCAGCACTGCAACCTGGCGGTCAAGAATGGGGTTCGCACGTGCCGCGGGTCATTATCTTCTGATGGCGGGCCCTGTCCCTGTAACCTGCCGTGTATATGTATGATTTTTCTCGCAACCGAGCCCGTCGGCATTGTAGGTTTGAGCTGCAACATTGACCTTCAGCCCGCTGGGTATCTCTTTTGCGGCCCGTTTATGAATGTCCGAGGTATCTCTTTCGTCTAGAGCATCTTCTGTTTTCCTTCTCGATTCCTTTCTCGCCCTAAGTGGAGAACCTGCAGTGCCGGATATCCCTTTGGTATAGATATCTTTTTTTTCACCCGATACGTAAAATGTCAGTTTGACCGGGCAGGTACGGGTGTCCTTTGCAAATGCTTGCGAACTGAAACCGAGGGCACACACGGCCAGGGTGGCAGCGAAGACCTGGGTGCTGAAGCTTCGGGTGCGCCGGGTTGAATTTCCGTCTTGTGCCGGGAATGAGTGCAGGTCTGCCCGGTATGAAGTCATGATGTTCACCATTGATTGAAAAATAACAGTCATTTGAATGGGTATTGCGCACCCAGGGAAGTTTCGGCTGTGAATGTGCGCTGTTTGACACCAGCGCCAGACGATTCTGAAGGAGTCAAGGGTTGGGATATTGATGCAAGTCAAGCGCCGGGCAGGCTGCTGTGTGTGGCGGTGCCACGGGGATTCGCGGCGGGGGCGCCGCTCCTACAAGTGCGGGGGCACGGCGGGTGCAGGCGGTTGAGGGGGAGCTTGTAGGAGCGGCGCCCTCGCCGCGAAGGTATTCCGGGGGTGGGGCGCGCAGACCCGCCATGCTGTGTGAGGCGGGTCAGGCGTCACTGTTCAACAGCTTGAGCCGGTCCAGGATGTCGTCGCGGGTGCGGAAGTGGCCGAAGGCTTTTTCGTCTTGCTCGCGCACGATGGGGAAGGTGTCGAGGATGTAGGCCGCGTCGTCGGGGTTGATGCCGTAGAGGTAAAAGAACAGAGCGTCCAGCGCGGCCAGGCGGGCGCGGCGTTCGTCTTCGTTCCAGATGAACGGGGGCAACACCTGGCCTGCTGCGTCGACATAGCCCAGGTCGCGGGCGAAGGGGGCCATGTCGTGGGCGGTGTAGGTCAGCGCCAGCACCTGGGGCAGCACGAAGTCGGCCACGGTGGGCCGGGGGTGGTGGCCGTTCATCAGCCCGGCGGCGCGCATGGCGGTGGCGAAGGCGGCGGGCAGCGGTTCGTTGAAACGGGTGGGGGCTATGACGGGGAGTTGTTCGAGGATGAACAAATTGATCGTTTGACCTTGCAGTTTCTGGCGCAGGACGAAATCGAAACAAATGGCGTTCAGGTTTGCGAGCAGCGATGCAGCAACAAAAGCGGCGTTTGCGGGCTCGGGCACTTGCGGTATCAGCAGGGGCACTTTGTTGCCAAATGCTGCGCGAGGCATCAAGGTCGCGATCATGCTGCGCGCATTTGTGGGTGCCGATATTTCCTTGAATGCCAAAGCCCAGTCGAAAGGATTGGTGTCCGTCTCGCTGGCCAAAACAAAAAATTGCGGCGCGGGATACCGATCAGGGCTGGCCTTTTCGATCTGGGAGATGGCCTCTTGCTGGGCGGCGCGGTGCAAATTCGCCGCATTCACCACCACATCGGCCGCCCGGTGGTCGTACATCTGCACCATCTTGCCTTCGTACAGCGGCACCGCCAGTTCTTCCCCCCGTTGCCAGCGGTTCAGCGGCGCGGGCGTCCAGCCCTGTTTCTTCAGCTCGGCCGGTTTCAAAAACAGGCCCGAGTCGTTGGTCATGTCAAACATGCGCAGGTATTTCACCGGCCACACCCGTTCGTCGGGCTGCTGGCCCAGGCTTTCGCTCACCCCGCCGTGGCGCACCAGCACCGGGTGGCGGGCGTAGAGGGCGAGGGTGATGTCGGCGTCGCGCCGGTTGCGAAAAATGGGGGCGGCGCCGGTGTTGGGGTTGACCCGTTCAAAGTCGTCGGCGCTGAGCACCAGGGTGCGCGCCGGGTCGTCCAGCTCATCGAGCCGGTGCAGGTAAAACGCGCAGCGGCTGTGGGCAAACTGGCGCTGCGCCCCGCCAAAGACCAGGGTGCAGAACTTGAAGCTGGCGTGCACGTCCGGGAAGAACACCTTGCGGTTTTCAAAGTCGAACAGCGCGCCCAGCCGCCCGGTGGTGCTGAGCGAGCGGAAGAAGGCGGCCGCGCCTTTGTCCGCCGCGATGCCGCTGGGGGTGAGCAGGGCCACCACGCCCTGCGGGCCGCACAGCGCCTGCGCCCGCTCGACAAACAGGCTGTACAGGTTCACATCGCCGCCGCCGAGCAGCGGGTAGTCGTCGCTGCCGAGCTTGCCGTTGCCCAGCACCCGGGCGTTGGCCTCGGCGCGTTCGGTGGCTTGCTGGTATTGCGCCCACAGGGGCGACTTTTTCTGCTCCAGCTCGGCCACCAGGCGCTTGCGGTCGGCGGCGCGGGGCTGGGCGGCGATGGCGGGTGAGCGTTCGGCGAACCATTCCACCTCTTGCAGCTTGATGCGGTCCCACGGCGGGTTGCCGATAACGGCGTCAAAGCCCGCCGCCGGGCCGGTGAACACGGTGGGGAAGCTGGTCCACCAGTGGAAGAAGGTTTCGCGCTGGGCCAGGGCGCGGGCGCGGGCCATGAGGGCGTTGGCCGCCCGGGTGGCTGCGTCGTGGCCGTCCAGGTGGCCGGCGGCCAGCACGGTGACGAGGTTGTGCCCGGGGTCGAGCAGGCGTTTGATGCCTTCGTACACCGGGTGTTGGCCCGCGGCGATGGCGGCCTGGGCCTGGGCGGGGTCTTTGGGCAGCTTGAGCAGGCGCGGCAGCTGGGCCACTTTGTCCACTGGCCAGCCGGGCACCAGCCAGCGCAGGGCGCGCCAGAAGTCGAGCACGGCGTGCAGCGGGGCCAGCTGGGCCTGCGCTTCGGTGGCCAGCTGTCTGGAGAGTTCGGCCTCGCCGATGTCCACGTCGGTCAGGTCGGCCACCTGGGCCAGGCCTTTGGCGGCCAGGGTCAGGCGGTCAAACTCGCTTTGCAGCAGCAGCGCGCCGAGCTGCTGCAGGCCGCGCTGCACGCTGGGCAGGCGTTCGCCGTGCAGGCTGTCGCCGGTTTTGAGGTGGTGGTCCAGAAAGCTCAGCGGCGCGCCCACGGTGAAGGTGTGCAGCCAGAGCGCGGTTTTGGCCAGCTCCACCGCCATGGGGTTTTTGTCCACCCCGAAGATGCATTTCTTCAAAATCATGCGGCGCACGATGTGGCGGTCGTCCAGCTGCGCGTCGGTGACCGCCCAGCCGTGGTGGCTGGCCGTGCGCTTGATGCTGGCGCGGATGGCGGCGATGCGCTGCAGCACCGGGCTTTGCCAGGGGCGGCCCGCCTCGGCGAGGTGGGCGGCCCAGGGCTGGGCGTTGACTTGCAGGGTGGCGCTGGTGATGGCTTCCAGAATGCGGTCGGCCAGGTCGTCCACCAGGGCCACCAGAAAATGGCCGCTGCCCATGGCGGGGTCGCAGATTTTCAGCGCCAGGATCTGGCTGGCCGGGTCGGCGGCGTCGAGCGCGTCCCAGTCGCCGGGGTTCATGGCGGTTTTGCGCGCCAGGCGCTGAATCTGGGCCTCGAAGGCGGCGGTTTTCTCGGCCGCCAGCAGCCCCACCGATTCGCGCAGCACCAGGCGCACCAGGTGGTCGTGGGTGTAGTAGCTGCCCGAGGCTTTGCGGGCAAAGCTGGCGGGGGTGGCAACGAGCCGGTTGATTTCAGGCTTGTCTTTGTAGTCGTCGCGGGCCTGCACCTCGTGGCTGAGGCTGTATTCGAGCAGGCGCTCGTAAATGCCGCCCAGGTGCGAGACGGAGAGGTCGCGGTAGTTGATCCAGCCGCGCAGCACGTCTTCGGTGCGGCGCGAGAGCGCGTCGATGAGGGGCGCCAGCAGTTTGTCGGGCACGGAGGTGCGCTCGAGCAGGGGCGAGCGGGCGCGGTGGAACAGGCCGCCGTTGTAGGCGGGCATGCCGATGTCGTCGTCGCCCTTGTCGATGAGCTGGAACACACCGCGCAGCGCCAGCCAGATTTTGGGCATGGTGCTGGAGAAGGTGCCGCCCGCGTCCACCTTGTCGCGCACCTCTTCGCGGATGCGGCGCACGCTGTAGGGTGCGTAGCGTTCGTCGCGCACCGGCAGCAGGTGGCGGTCTTCAGCGTAGAAGAGGAACAGCAGGCGGTAGAGCAGCACCAGCGCGGCCTCGCGCACTTCGTCGAGGTACTCGGCGGTGAACTGGGGCCGGGTGAACTGGCCGTAGCCCACGCTGTGGGTGGCGGCGCTCAGGTCGCCCCGGGCCAGCGCGTCGGCCAGGCGGGGGAACACGTCGGTGAACACCCGCTCGCCCAGGTCTTGCGACACCTTTTCTTCGTACAGGCGCGCTTCGTTGAGGGCGTAGGCGTGCAGGCTGCGCCCGGCAGCGTCCCAGTCTTGCGGCAAAAAGGCGCTGCGGTGGAAGAACAGGTGGAACAGGCGCAGGGCATGGTCGGGCGCAACGTCGTCTACCTCGCGCACCGTGCCGGGCAGGCCCAGCGCGGCGGCCACGTCCACCTCAAAAAACTCCTCGGCGCGGGAGCGGGCGTCTTGCCAGTACAGGCGCCAGACCGCACCGTTGGTCAGCAGGCCCCATTTGACGGCGCGGTCGGACACCACGTCGGCCCGGCTGAGGTAGCGCAGCATTTGGGACGAAGGGGCGTCGGGGTCGTGCGCCTCGCTGGCGTCGCCCCGGTCGAGCGGGCGCAGCCAGCGCTTGGCCTCCAGCAGGGCAATGCCGTGGCGGTAGCGCTGGTCGTCTTTGAGGGGCAGCGCGGCGGCCTTGGCGGCGGCGCTGGCAAAGAGCAGCAGGTCGGGCACGTCTTCGCGGCGCTTGCCCGAGAGGTTGACCTGCGGCAGCGTGTCGTCGCCCCAGCCCAGCGCCTGCAGCACTTGGTGGATGACCTCCGCCTCGGTCTGCGCTTCGTTGAGGGTGGAAGCGGCGTCCAGCCCGTTGTAAATGCCGTGCAGGGTTTGCCGGAAGCTGGCAAAGGCCGCGTCGGTCAGCGCCTGCCAGGGCGGGGTTTCGGTGGCGCCCCGAAGCAAAAAGTCCTGGGTAAAAAGCTGGCCCTGCATGGCGGGTGGTGTGTGTGCTGTGTGGCGGTGGGCGGCAGTTTAAGCGCCGCCCGGGGGCGGCGGCGGTAGGAATGGCGGGCGGGGATTCGCGGCGAGGGCGCCGCGAAGGTATTTGCCCTCAGAAAGACCAAACCAGTCGGTCAGAGCGGCCGCTTTTCCGGTGTCATCAGCGACGCCACCATGCGCTGCTCATCGCCTTGGGGTTTGGCGCAGGCGATCTCATTTCTCAAACCCCAAGACCAATAGCACTTCGCTGTGTGACTATTTCGTCAAAACAGTTCCAGGGAGACAAGAGGTCTGAATCCAGTTTGGATAAATGGGTTCAAACCGTGAATAACCCAATACCTGCAATTGAGGCGCTTCGTCCTCCCCCAGCGCAAGAACGTGAAAATAACCTTTCCCGGTAAATGCGTATTGGGTTTCCAGTTCCCCACCGGATTGGACACGACATTCTTCAGCAGTGATGGTCAGATCCAGTTTTTTGACCTGTGAAATGACCTCGTTCCAAAATTCGATTTCTTGAGTCGAATCAGGCGATTCAACGGGGTCTGCTAACGGAATCAGCTTCGCCATCCTGATTTGATTGGTTGCCTTTTCAGGAGCGGTGATTTCTGAAGACTCCCCGCCACAGGCACTCAAGGCGATCGCCATGAGGGCTGCGCAGAAGATATTGGTTATCTTGCTATAGGAGTGAGATTTATGCATTGGAAATTCTCCTGTCACCGTTATTACCATGGCAAGCGGTTCATGAAACGTGAGGGGGTGCCAGTAGGCAAAGGGGTGCCGTTGTCATTGACCACTGAACCGGTGCTCACCGCATTTTTGAGCGCTGTGTATGCAACTCCGGCGTTGGCCATCGTGCTACACAATGTGCCAGCCGCTTGGCAACCGGCGGCGAAAATGCCAGCTACATAAGGCGCAGAAAAAGAGGTTCCATTGACCACGGCAAGCGTGCCGTTTTGGTTCATGACATTAACCGACTGTCCTGGGGCAAACCCGGCAACGTTGCTACCGAATCTTGAGAAAGATGCCCGCGCATCTTGCTGAAAATTAAAACGCAAAGAGTTGGTGGCCCCGACCACAAATGCTTCAGGAATTCTGGTTGGCGAATAGTTATTAACATTGCAACCATCGTTTCCAGCTGCGATCACAACAATAATACCGTTGTTATATGCTGTCCGTATTGATGCCTCAAGTGGGAGATTGATTGCTGATCCGCAGACAACTTGGCCCGCTGAATTTCGCGCTAAAAGTCCGTGACTATAATTGACGATGGTGCCGCGAGGTGCATTAGTCGCAAGCCAGTTAAAGGCGGTAATTGCAGTGCTTATCTCGCTGTTTCCAGTGCATCCATTGGTGATTTTCGCCACTACAAGTTTCGCCTGTTTGGCCGTGCCATAAGTGCTGCCTGCCGCTGCGCTGGCAACCATGGTGCCGTGCCCATTGCAATCAGCACCCGTACCCCCTGGGTTGACATCCCAAAAAACAGACGCCCGTCCGCCAAACTCCGCTGCCACCGCCGGCACTGACAAATTCATGCCTGAATCGAGTATGTAAATGGTTTGTCCGAGGCCTGAGGCGTTGTAGATGTATTGGTAGTTGAGACTGGTGCTGGTTTGATCGAGCCGATCCAAGGCCCAGCCGGGTGTGCTTTGTACAGTGTCAGTCTCCATCATAAGATCTGGCGTTACGGACAAAACATGCGGATGTTTTTTTAGTCGCTCGGCTTCGTCAGCGTCCATTAACACATGGGCGGCGTTGATGGTGTCAAAAATCCGGTTGACTTTGCCGTTGATTTTGAGCGTACGAGCCAACTCATCTTTGTCTTGACCGCTGCTGTGTTCGCCGAACGGAAATTCTTTGACGGACTTGTCCTGAATCGATTTTTCATCGCGTACACGTGCTGGCTTGATCAGGGAAGGCATGCCCTTTTTGTCGGGTAAAAAAGTTACGATGTAAGAGCCCGGTACAACTTTTAAGCTTTCAAAACCCTGCGCTTGAACCTGAGGTAGGCCAAATAGCCACACGAATAAAATCAAAAAACCAACTGAAATCTGAAATCTGAAATCTGAAATCTGAAATCTGACAGTTCATCGTTATCTACCCTGTTTATTAAGAAAAATTTCAAAACCCAGCTGCAACGTGGGCACATTCAAGCCCAAAGTGCAACCGAGCCAGTGATGGTACACCATTGAACTTACGAGATTAAAACGGATCATCCGGGCATAAAAAAGCCACCCCGAGGGGTGGCTGGTATCGCGGGTGCGGGGGCTGCCGGGGACTTCAGCGTTTGGCCCGGCCGATCAGTGCCCACAGCAAAATGGCGCCAAAGGTGGCGGTGCCGATGCCGCCGAGGGCGAAGTCGCCGAATTTGAGGGTGTAGTCGCCGGTGCCGAGCACCAGGGTGATGGCAGCCACCAGCAGGTTGCGGTTGTCGGAGAAGTCCACCTTGTTGTCGACCCAGATCTTGGCGCCGGCCACGGCGATGAGGCCGAAGACGACGATGGACACGCCGCCCATGACGGCCAGCGGAATGGCCTGGATGAGGGCGCCGAATTTGGGCGAGAAACCGAGCAGGATGGCCATGCAGCCGGCGACCAGGAACACGGCGGTGGAATAGATTTTGGTAGCGGCCATGACGCCGATGTTTTCGGCATAGGTGGTCACCCCGGTGCCGCCGGCGCTGCCGGCCACCATGGTGGCCACGCCGTCGCCGATGAAGGCGCGGCCCATGTAGCGGTCGAGGTCTTTGCCGGTCATGGCGGTCACGGCTTTGATGTGGCCCAGGTTCTCGGCCACCAGGATGACGGCCACCGGCGCGATGAGCAGCATGGCGTTGGCGCTGAACACCGGGGCGCTGAAGTTGGGCATGCCGAACCAGGCGGCGTTGGCGATGCCCGACAGGTCCAGCGGCTTGCCCAGGCCCATGCCGTTGGTCAGCACCGCGTAGACGATGCTGGCGACGATCAGGCCGACCAGGATCAGCAGGCGCTGCACCATGCCGCTGCTGAACACGGCCACCAGCGCCACGCAGACGAAGGTGATGCCCTGCATCCACTTGTCAAAGTCGGTCGGGGCCATGTTCTTGATCGGGATGCCGGCCAGGTTCAGGCCGATCACCGCCACCACCGCGCCAGTGACCACGGGGGGCATGAAGCGCTCGATCCAGCCGGTGCCGATGGCCTGCACCACGGCGCCGATGGCGGTGTAGAGCAGGCCGCAGGCGATGATGCCGCCCAGCGCCACGCCGATGTTGGCGTTGGGCCCCGAGCCGGCGTAGCCGGTGGCGGCGATGACCACCCCGATGAAGGCGAAGCTCGACCCAAGGTAGCTGGGCACCTTGCCGCCAGTGACCAGGAAGAAGATGAGGGTGCCGATGCCGCTCATCAAAATGGCGACGTTGGGATCAAAGCCCATGAGGATGGGGGCGAGCACCGTGGCGCCGAACATGGCGATCAGGTGTTGCACGCCCATGACGCCGGTTTGCGGCCAGGGCAGGCGTTCATCGGGGCCGATGACGCCGCCGTTGGCCAGGGTGGAAGAGGGTTTTTCGGTCCAGCTCAGCAGGCCCATAAGGGACTCCATTTGTTGTTTGAGACGGCGGCGATTGTGCCGCGCACCCCGGCGGGGCGCAGCTTGCGCTGCAGCAAGGCGTGTGCCGCCCTGTCGCGTGCGCGAACAGCCACGGCGCCGGCCCGCTGCTACCCTGCGCGGCAGGAGACAACACCGCCTGCCATGAGCACCGCACACCCCCCCTTCACACCCCAGATACGCCTCTACCAGGACTGGCTGGCCCGCGAACGCGGCCTGCGGTTTGACGACTACGACGCCCTCTGGCGCTGGTCCACCACCGATCTGGACGCCTTCTGGCAGAGCATCTGGGATTACTTCGACCTGCGTTCGCCCACCCCGCACACTGCGGTGCTGGCGCGCAACGTGATGCCGGGGGCGGTCTGGTTTCCGGGGGCGCAGGTCAATTACGCGCAGCAGGTGTTGCGCCATGTGGACGCTGCGCATGCCGCGGGCTTCCCGGCGGTGATCGCCGACAACGAAAAAGGCCAGCGGCGCGAACTGGCCTGGCCCGAACTGCGGCGCCAGGTGGCCTCGCTGGCGCTGCACCTGCAGGCACAGGGGGTGCAGCCGGGCGACCGCGTGGCCGCCTACCTGCCCAACATTCCCGAGACCATGGTGGCCTTTCTGGCGGTGGTCAGCATTGGCGCGGTGTGGAGCGTGTGCGCGCCCGACATGGGCACGCCGGCGGTGCTCGACCGCTTCCGGCAGATCGAGCCGGTGGCGCTGATCGCCTGCGACGGCGTCACCTACGGCGGCAAGGACCACGACCGCCTGGGCGTGGTGGCCGAGCTGCGCGCGGGCCTGCCCACGGTGCGCCATGTGGTGCTGCATGCCAACCTGGCGCCAGACCCGGCCGATATCGACCAGGCCATGGAATCGGCCCAGCCCTGCACCGCTTTCAGCACCGCCGTGGCGCGCGATGATGCGGCGGTGGCGGCTTTCGAGCCGCGCTGGCTGCCGTTCGACCACCCGCTGTGGATCGTCTACAGCAGCGGCACCACCGGCCTGCCCAAACCCATCGTCCACGGCCATGGGGGCACCGTCATCGTGGCGCTGGCGCTGAAAGTGCTGCACAACGACGTGGGCTGCAGCTACCACCCCAACAGCTGGGGCGAGCGCTACCACTGGTACAGCTCCACCGGCTGGGTGATGTGGAACGCACAGACCAGCGGTCTGCTCAGCGGCACCACCTGCGTCATCTACGACGGCAACCCCGGCGGCAGCAAAGACCAGCCCGACTGGACCGTGCTCTGGCGCTTTGCGGCGCGCGAGGGCGTCACCTTCTTCGGCGCCGGGGCGGCGTTCTTTGCCAACTGTCTCAAGGCGGGGGTGGACCTGTCGACCTGCGGCGACCTCTCGGCCGTGCGCGCGCTGGGTAGCACCGGCTCGCCGCTGTCGGAGGACGCGCAGCGCTGGGGCACGGCGCAGTTCCGGCGGCTGCGCGGGTCTTCACTCCCTCTCCCTGCGGGAGAGGGCGGGGGTGAGGGGGCCCGTGCGCAGAGCCCTCACCCCAACCCTCTCCCAGAGGGAGAGGGGGCCGACGACATCTGGTGGTGCAACATCTCCGGGGGCACCGACTTTGCCGGCGCCTTCATCGGCGGCCACCGCGAACTGCCGCAAATCCCCGGCCGCATGCAGTGCCGCATGATGGGTTGCGCGGTCGAAGCCTGGGACGAGCAGGGCCGCCCGGTGATCGATGCCGTGGGCGAGCTCGTCTGCACCCAGCCCATTCCGTCCATGCCGCTGTACTTCGTCGGCGACACCGACCACCGGCGCCTGATCGGCAGCTATTTCGACATGTACCCGCCAGGCCACGGCAGAAAGCCGGGCGGTGGCACTGCGCTGCCGCCGCAGGGGACTGACCCGGTCTTGGGGCAGCCCGACGACCGGGACCTCGACGCCAGCGCCGGCGCCGTCTGGCGCCACGGCGACTGGCTGCGCATCTTCCCCGACGGATCGTGTGTCATCTACGGCCGCTCTGATGCCACCATCAACCGCCACGGCCTGCGCATGGGCACCAGCGAGCTCTACAGCGCGGTGGAAGCCTTGCCCGAGGTGCTCGACAGCATGGTGGTCGACCTCGAATACCTGGGCCGCGAGAGCTTCATGCCGCTGTTCGTGGTGCTGCGCCCGGGGCTCACCCTGGATGCGGCACTCACCGCCAAGATCACCGGCGCCATTCGCACCGCCCTCTCGCCGCGCTTCGTGCCCGACGAGGTGGTGCAGATGGCCGAGATCCCGCGCACCCTCTCGGGCAAAAAGCAGGAACTGCCGATCAAGAAGCTGCTGCTGGGCCAGCCGCTGGAGAAGGTCATCAACCGCGAGGCGATGGCCAACCCGGGGTGTGTGAACGATTACATCGCCTATGCGGCCCGGCGCCGGGCGCAGACCCCGGCGACCGCTTGAGCGCACGGTGCCCGCGTCGCGCGGGTGACCGTCGGGGTGCCCGGCACAGGGGCTGCCCCATTCCCGCCGCAGCCGCCGGGTTCTATGTTGTGGTTCCCAGTCTTTCACAAAACGGTTTCACACCACGGAGACAACACCATGAGCCAGCCGCCCCGCCGTGCCACCCTCAACCGCCGCCAGGTCATCGCTTCGGCTGCCGCCTTCGCGGCCCCGGCCATCCTGCCCGCCCACGTGCTCGCGCAGGACAAGTTCCCCAACCGGCCCATCAAGCTGATCGCCCCCTGGCCCACCGGCGGCAGCAGCGACGCGGTGATGCGTGCCTTTGCCGAGAGCGCGGGCAAGGCCATGGGGGCCACCATCGTGGTGGAGAACAGACCCGGCGCCGGCGGCACGCTCGGCGCCTCTGCCATGGTCAGCGCCACGCCGGATGGCTACACCCTCACCCAGCTGCCGCTGGGCATCTACCGCCTGCCGCACATGCAGGCCATGAACTTTGACCCGGTCAGGGACCTCACCCACATCGTCTGCCTGACCGGCTACACCTTCGGTATCGCCTGCACCGCCGACGCGCCCTTCAAGACGCTCAAGGAGATGGTCGCCTATGCCAAGGCCAACCCCGGCAAGCTCGAATACGGCCACACCGGCACCGGCACCACCCCGCACCTGGCCATCGAGGAATTCAGCGACAAGGCCGGCATCCGGCTCAACCCCATCCCGTTCAAGGGTTCGGCCGAAATCATGCAGGCCATTCTGGGTGGGCACATCCGCGTCATGAGCGGCACCACCGAATTCGCGCCGCATGTGCAAAGCGGCAAGCTGCGCCTGCTCGCCACCCTGGGCAGCCAGCGCAACAAGGCCTTTGCCGATGTGCCCACGGTCAAGGAAAGCGGCTGGGACACCATCACCGAATCGCCCTTTGGCATCGGCGGCCCACGGGGCATGGACCCGGCCATTGTCAAAGTGCTGCACGACGCATTCAAAAAGACGCTGGAAGACCCGGCCGTGCTGGCCACGCTGGACAAGTTCTACCAGCCGGTGATCTACATGAACAGCGCCGACTACCAGGCCTACGGCGAGCGCACCTTCAAGGCCGAGAAGGCGACCATCGAGCGGCTGGGGCTGGCGAAAAAGACCTGAGCCAGACCCGGCAGCCGGCGGCAGAGGGCCGAAGCGTGCACACTGCATGCCATTTGTTGTGGAGTGCTCATGAACCTCGTTGCCCCTGCCTTGTTGTCTCGCCGGCCCCGCACAGGGCCCACCCTGCTGCTGGCGCTGAGCCTGCTCGCGCCGCTGGCCGCCCCTGCCCAGACCGGCAGCCCACCCGCACCGCTGCAGACCATTGAGCGGCTGGATGTGGCACGCTACATGGGCACCTGGCACGAAATCGCCAAATACCCCAACTGGTTCCAGCGCAGCTGCGCGACCGACACCCAGGCCCGGTACCGCCAGCGCGAGGACGGCCAGCTCGACGTGGTCAACCGCTGCCGCCAGGCCAACGGCGAGATGACCGAGGCCGTGGGCCGCGCGCGCCAGGTCGGCGCCGCCGATTCGCCCCGGCTGGAGGTGCGCTTCGCACCGGCCTGGCTGTCGTGGCTGCCCATGGTCTGGGGCAACTACTGGGTGGTCGATCTCGACCCCGCCTACCAGCTCGTCGCCGTCAGCGAGCCCCAGCGGGAATACCTGTGGGTGCTCTCGCGCACCCCCACGGTGGACGCAGCGGCCTATCAGGCGCTGCTGGAGCGCCTGACCGCGCAGGGTTTTGATGTGGGGCGGCTGGAGCGGACCGCGCAGACCGGCCGCCAGAAAGCGGCTCAGTAACCGCGCAGGCGCTGGTACTGCGCGACTTGATCGGGGGTCAGCACCTCCACCATGGCCAGGTGGTACCGCAGGTGAGACTCGCGCAGCCGACCCTGTGCCGCCGCCGCCAGGGCGGTGGCCGATGCCAGGCGATCGGGCGTGACGCGCTTTTCTCGGAACAGGCGGTCGAGCGCCCGTTCGGCCGAGATGAGCTCTTCCCCGAGCGCCCGGGCCTCCTGCTGCATCTGGTCGAACAGCGCCTGCGTCTTCGAGCGCTGCTCGGGGCTCAGCTGCAAGGGATCGGCCAGTTCCAAGGCGTGGGCCGGCCCGGGATAGCCGTTGAGCTCCGCCGGTAGTGCCAGCGACATGCCGCGACCCGCGCGCAGATCGGCAACCTGTTGCTCCGACAGGGCCTTGATATCGCGCTTTTGCAGCCCGGCATAGGGGGCATGCTGACCATGCCGCATGGCCGGGTCATGCGCGCCATGTGCCCCATGGGCACCGTGTGGCTGGGCGCCGGCCAGACCGCAGAGACCGGCCAGGCCGACCGCCAGGAGGGAGAGACGCGAAATGGGTTGCATGTTCGTTCGTGTGTTGAAAAGGGTCGAACGGGCTGCCGTCAGCACGCTGTCTGACCACCGCCGGCACACGCAGAATGCGTGCGGACCCCGCGTGTTCTGCGGGACCCGGAAACGAAAACGCCCAACTGGGAACAGTTGGGCGTTCAATGGTGGTGGCCTGGGGCGGAATCGAACCACCGACACGCGGATTTTCAATCCGCTGCTCTACCAACTGAGCTACCGGGCCAAGAGCACATGAGTATAACAGGACTTCGGGCGCCCGCGAGCCTGGCATTCAGGCGCCGTGGCGTTTGCCGCGTGAGAGGTCCACACCCAGCTGCTTGAGCTTGCGGTAGAGGTGGGTGCGTTCGAGGCCGGTTTTTTCGGCGACGCGGGTCATGGAGCCGGACTCTTTGGCCAGGTGGTATTCAAAATAGGCTTTCTCGAAGTCGTCGCGGGCGGCACGCAGGGGGCCTTCGAGGCTGAACGATTGCGAGGCCTGGGGGCCGGCATCGGCGAGCGCGTCGGGCATGGCAGCGCCCGCGGGCGTGGCCTGGGCGGTCAATGCAGTAGCCGCAGTGGTGGCGGCTCTGGGCTGTGAATGCACCGCACCCTCAGCGTTTTTGGGCGGTTGTTTGTTGAGCACCTGGTCCACCGCCTTGAGCAGCTTTTGCAGGGTGATGGGCTTTTCGAGGAAGGCGGTGGCGCCGATGCGGGTGGCTTCGACAGCGGTGTCGATGGTGGCGTGGCCGCTCATCATGATCACCGGCATGGTCAGCAGGCCGGCGCTGGACCATTCCTTGAGCAGGGTCACGCCGTCGGTGTCGGGCATCCAGATGTCCAGCAGCACCAGGTCGGGTTGCATGCGCGCCCGTTGTTGGCGGGCCTGGGCCGCGTTTTCGGCCAGTTCGACGGTGTGCCCTTCGTCGTTGAGGATTTCGCAGAGCAGGTCGCGGATGCCCAGCTCGTCGTCGACTACCAGAATCGTTGCCATAGCGCGCGCTCGGTTCCCTTGGTGTGTGTTGTCAATTTGCAACTGCGAATGATAGCGACACTTGTGCCCCGCTGGTCTTGCCGTCGTTTTGGCGGTTGCTCACGTCGATGCGGCCGCCGTGTTCGTCCATGATTTTCTTGACCACCGCCAGCCCCAGGCCGGTGCCTTTGGCTTTGGTGGTGACGTAGGGCTCGAACGCGCGTTTGAGGATGTGTTCGGCAAAGCCGGGGCCCTGGTCGATGACCGACAGCCGCACCCACTGGCCGGAATCGGAGCGCCGGGTGCGCAGCAGCACGCTGGCGCCAGCCTGGCCCAGCATGGCGTCTTGTGCGTTCTGGATCAGGTTGTGCAGGATTTGCCGCACTTGTTGCGCATCGGCCAGCACGGGCGGGCAGTCCTCGCCCAGATCGCAGCGCACCGGAATGGCGGCGTTGTCGTAGAGGTGCAGGATCTCGCGCACCTGGGCGTTGAGGTCCAGCGGCGTGAGCTGGGCGGCGGGCAGGCGGGCGTAGTCGCGAAATTCGTTGACCAGGCGCTTCATGGCGTCCACCTGTTCGACGATGGTGCGCACCGATTTGTCCAGGATGGCCTGTTCGGGGGGCGGTACTTTGCCGTCGAGCTTCATGGCCAGGCGTTCGGCCGACAGCTGGATGGGGGTGAGCGGGTTCTTGATTTCGTGGGCCAGGCGGCGGGCCACCTCGCCCCAGGCTTTGGCGCGCTGCGCCGACACCATGGCGGAGACGTCGTCGAACACCAGCAGGCGGTCGTTGTTGGGCAGCAGCGCGCCGCGCGCGATGAGGGTGATGCCCTGTTCGAACGGCGAGTCCTGCACGGCGTTGAGTTCGAAGGCCTGCTGCCAGTGGCCGCCCTCGTGCGGGGTCTCGTCGGCCAGGAATCGTTCGAACTGCTGCAGCACGCCCTGGCCGAAGGCGTCGAGCCCGGGCACCGATGGCAGCGGCTGGCCCATGTGCAGCGTCAGCGGCGTGTGCAGGATGCGCGCCGCCCCGGGGTTGGCGCTTTGCAGCCGGCCCTGTGCGTCGAGCACCACCACGCCGGCGGTGAGGTTGTCGAGGATGGTCTGCAGGTTGTCGCGTGCGGCGTCCACCTGCGCCATGCTGTGCTGCACGGCCGCGCGCGCGTCGGCCAGGTCCTGCGTCATGTGGGCGAAGGTGCGGGTGAGCGCGGCCAGTTCGTCGCGTGAGGTCAGCGCGGTCTTGGGCGAGAGGTTGCCCTGCGCCACTTCGCGCATGCCCTCGGCCAGCACCAGCAGCGGGCGCACCAGCTGGTTGCCCAGCAGCACCGCCAGCAGCACGGCGCCGAAAACGGCCAGGAACAGCGCCAGGGTGAGGGTGCCGATGTACATGCGGCGCAGGCCTTCGCGGGCCAGCGCGCGCTCCTGGTATTCGCTGTTGGCCTGTTGCACGGCCAGGGCGTCGGTCACCAGCGCGGGGGGCAGCGGCACCACCACCTGCAGGTAGCGCGGTTCGCTGCCAAAGCCGAAGCCGGGCGCGCTGACCAGGGCCAGCACGGTGATGCGCGCCTCGCCGGGGGCCGTGGCGTCCGGGTCGCGGTCTTCGTCGAGCCCGTCCACCTGCGCGATGACACGGCTCTCGCGCGCACTGCGCATCAGGGCCGCCGCCGGGCGCTGGGGCGAGAGGTCGAAGCGGGAGGCGCCGGCGCTGGCCAGGGCTCGCCCGTTGGCTTCCCAGAGCACCACGTCGCTGGCCGAGAGCTGTTCGCGCCAGCGCTCCAGCGCCAGCACCGCCGCATTGCCGGGGACGCGGGCCAGTTCGTCGGCGGCCAGGCGGGTTTTGTTGCTCAGGTCGGCACTGAGGGTGTCCAGCGCGGTGCGGCCGAGGTTGACGCCTGCGGCCAGTGCCGATTCGACGCGCACGTCGAACCAGCTTTCGATGGAGCGGGAGACGAACTGGTAGGAGACGGTGTAGATGAGCAGGCCGGGCAGAAAGCCGACCAGCCCCATGATGGCCGCCAGTTTGACCAGCAGGCGGCTGCCGAACTTGCCGCGCCGCAGGCGCAGGAACAGGCGCACCGCCAGCCAGGCGATGACCAGCAGCAGCAGCCCGGCCACCGCCACGTTGACGCCCACCAGCCAGGCGAAGTTTTGTTCGTACAGGGCGCGGTTGCGGGTGGCCAGGGTCAGCAGGAACAGCAGCACCATGGCGACGCCGGCCATGAAGACCAGCCCGGCCACCACCGCCCACCGGTTGGTGCGCAGCTTGCTGCGCCGGTGCGGGCGGGGCGGGGTGTGGGCGGGGCGGCTCACGCTGGGTCAGCGCGCGGCGCTGCCCTCGTCTGTTGCCCGCTCGGCCGGCGCATCGGCCGCAGGTGCGGGGGGTGCCACGGTGGCCGGCACGGGCAGTCGGCGCTGCACCGCGATCGTCCATTCGGGCTGGTTGGCCATGCCAATCTGGAACGGCCGCGGCAGCAGCCCCAGGTCGAGGCGGAAGCTCCATTGCACCGTGGCGTCTTCGGCGTCGCGCAGGCGCGAGGCGTCCACCAGCTTCCAGTTGGCCACGCGGCCGATGCTGGCCAGAGCGTCGGCCAGGCTGTCGAAGTTCTGGTGCAGCGCGTACTGCAGCCCGGTGCCCGCGGTGGCCTGGGCAGGGTCGTTGGACAGGCTCAGGCGCCAGCGGCGGGTCAGGGGCTGGTAGGCTAGGCGCCAGATGCGCGTGGGCTGCGCCAGGCGCTGGTCGGTCCAGTACCAGCGTTCGCGCACCACCTCGGCCTGCCAGACAAAGTACAGCGGCACGCCCTTGAGCAGCGCGTCTTCCACCGCGGGCGAGGGCTTGAGGCCCAGCCGCGCCGAGAGGAACAGGCCTTCGGTCGTGCGCTGCAGCGTGGCCTGCAGGATGTCGGGTTCGGCCGCGTGCAGCGGCCGGCCGCCCAGCAGCACCAGCCCCAGCAGTCCGATGGCCAGCCAGCGCAGCGCTGCCCGCCAGCGGACCCGCCCGGCCGGCGCACGATCAGGCACCGGCCTTGTCGATGCAGGCGTAGAAGAAACCGTCGTATCCACCGGGCACATTGTCGGGGAACTGTCCGTCCGGCCCGGTCATTCCCGGCCGCAAATGCCCGGGCGAGGGCTGCAAAGCCGCGTCGGTGTGGCGCGCAAGGAACGCCGCCACCTGATCGGCCCCTTCCGCCCGGAACACCGAGCAGGTGCCGTACACCAGCCGGCCACCGGGCCTGAGCAGGGGCCAGAGCACGTCCAGCAGCTGGCGCTGGATGGCGGCGAGCTGGTCCACGTCGGCCGCGCGGCGCAGCCAGCGCACGTCCGGGTGGCGGCGCACGATACCCGAGGCCGTGCAGGGCGCATCGAGCAGGATGGCGTCGAACGCGCGGCCGTCCCACCACGCGGCGGGCTGAGCGGCGTCGGCGCTGCGCACCTCGGCCTGCAGCCCCAGCCGCTGCAGGTTGTCGTGGATGCGCGCGCAGCGCCGGGGGTCCACGTCCAGGGCCAGCAGGTCGAGATCGGCGCGTTCGAGCAGGTGGGCGGTCTTGCCACCGGGCGCGGCGCAGGCGTCGAGCACGCGCGCGCCGGTCCAGTCTGCACGCCCGGCCAGCAGCAGGCCGGCGGCCAGCTGGGCGGCGGCGTCCTGCACCGAGCAGGCGCCGCCGGCAAAGCCGGGCAGGCGTTCCACCGGTTGCGGCGCGTCGAGCACCAGACCGTCTTCGCCCACCGGCCGGGCGCCCAGGCCCACCGCCTGCAGCTGCTGCCGGTAGTCGTCGCGCGAGACGCGGCGGCGGTTGACGCGCAGCGTCATGGGGCCGGGCTGCTGGCTGGCCGCCAGCACGGCCTGCCAGTGCTCGGGGTGGTCGCGTTGCACCCGTTCGATCCACCACGCCGGGTGGTTCCAGCGGGCCACCGGGTCGTGGTCGAGGCCGGCGCACAGGGCCTGGCGTTCGCGCAGGCAGCGGCGCAGGCAGGCGTTGAGGAAGCCGGCTTGCGCCTGGGTGCCGCGCGAGGTTTTCGCCGCTTCGACCGCCTGGTCGACCAGGGTGTGCGGCGGGTAGCGCAGCCCCTGCGCATCGTCAAGCAGCAGGGCCAGTGCGCTGTGCAGCAGCGCGGCCACCGGGGGGGCTGGCGGGCGCTGCGCCAGGCGCCGGCCCAGCGCGCGCGCGGCCCCCAGCTGGCGCAGCACGCTGAAGGTGAGCGCCTGCACCCCCGGTCGCAAGGCCGCGGGCACCTGGGGCAGCGCATCGCCCAGCGAACGGCCCTTGTCCACTGCCAGCACGCACTGCGCGGTCCAGTGCAGCTGGGTGGCGAGGGGGGGCGCAGCGGTGCGCGCGGGGGCGGAAGACGGCGCAGGGGTTGGCACGGAAGGGTTCAAGGCGGGTTCTCAGCGGAGGGTCCATTCACCACCGGTGGTGGCGGGTTTTTCGGTCACGGGCGGGCCTGGCTCGTCGCCCCGGCCCAGTGGCAGTGGCCCCATGGGGCGGCCGTAAATGCGGCGGATGCGTTGCTCCAGCGTGGGGTGCGAGTCGAGCCAGTGGGCCACCCGGTCGCCTTCGGTGGAGACCAGCAGCAGGTGCTGCATGGGCGAACCGATGCGGCGGGTGCCCTCGTCGTCGATGGACTGGGTACCCAGCACCTTGCGCAGCACGCCGCCCAGTCCGTCTTTGCTGCGCGTCCACTGCACGGCCCGCGCGTCGGCCAGGTATTCGCGCTGGCGCGAGACGGCGGCCTGCAGCGCATGCCCGGCCACCCAGCCCAGCCAGCCCGCTGCCATCAGGGCCAGGCCCATGAGCGCGGCCACCAGGGTGCGGTCGCGCTGGTCCGGGTCCCAGATGCGCTGGCCGAAGCGGTAAATCATCTCCAGCCCGAAGACCATGCCGATCAGGCGCATGTTCAGCCGCGTATCGCCCTCGCGGATGTGGCTGAACTCGTGCGCCACCAGGCCCTGCAGCTCTTCGCGGGTGAGGTGCTCCAGCGCGCCCCGGGTGACGGCGATCACCGCATCGTCGGCGTCCCAGCCGGTGGCAAAGGCGTTGATGCCGTCGTCGCGCGCGAGCACCATGGGGGTTGGCGGTTGCAGGCCCGAGGCGATGGCCATTTCGTGCACGATGTTGCCGAAGCGCTGTTCGTCGAAATCGCTCGCAGGCCGCAGTTCACGCGCGCCCATCTGCTGGGCCAGGCGCACGCCGCCGCCGTCGGCCAGGCGCGAGGTTTCCAGCCACCAGCCGCCGAGCACGAACACCAGGGTGAGCCCGGTGTTGACCGCATAAAAGTGGCGCGGCAAACCGCTGCCCAGCGGCATCCAGAAGCCCCAGCTCAGGCCCCAGGCCAGGGCCAGTGCGGCATTGACCGCCAGCACCAGCAGCACCACGGTGAGCGCGAAGGCCAGCACCAGCTGGCGCGTGCGGGTGCGCGCGGCGCGCTGCGACTCAAAAATCAGCACGGTTCACGCCCAGACACGGGTCTGCCCGGAGCGCGTGCCTTGTCCAGCACACGCCGAGGATCCGTCTTTGCCGGTCCTAGGAGCCTGCGTGGCAGAAGCGCATCGGCTGCAACGGGTGGACAAGAGTCCCACTTCGACCCTGTTTTTCCGGCTGTGGCACCCGCCACAGTCCTCAAAAGCAGGCTCAAATTGGGTTCTCTTCCCACCCGTTTCGCTTCGATGCCTTCTGCCGCGCAGGCTCCTAGCGCGTGGTCCCCTGGGGGGAAGCCGCGCAGCGGCGCAGGGGGGCACATCAGAAACGGACTTTCACCGGCGCGCGCTCGGCTTCGCTGGTGGTCGATTCGAGCATCGCCTGCGGCTGGAAGTTGAATAGGCGGGCGACGATCAGGGTGGGGAACTGCTGCGCCGCGTCGTTGAATTCGAGCACGTGGTCGTTGTAGGCCTGGCGCGCGAAGCCGATGCGGTTCTCGGTGCTGGCCAGTTCTTCGCTGAGCTCGCGCATGGTCTGGTCGGCCTTGAGGTCGGGGTAGGCCTCGGCCACCGCGAACAGGCGCCCCAGCGCCCCGCCGAGCAACTGCTCGGCCCCGGCCAGTGCACCCAGTGCGCCGGCGTTGAGCGGGTTCCCGGCAGCGGTCTGTTCGGCACTGCGTGCCTGGTTGCGCGCGGCGATCACCGCTTCGAGGGTCTGCGCTTCGTGGGCGAGGTACTGGCGCGCCACCTCGACCAGGTTGGGAATGAGGTCGTAGCGCCGTTTGAGCTGCACGTCGATCTGCCCGAAGGCGTTGGCGATGGCGTTCTTCAGCCGCACCAGGCGGTTGTAGGCTCCCACGGCCCAGAAAAGGATCAGCAGGCCCACAGCCAGCAGCACCCAGGTCGTCACGTTCATGGCAGGTTCTCCGGATCCGCCCCCTCGGCGGCGCGGCCAATATACCCCAGGGCTTCGGCGCCGGCGCGGCCCGAAAACGGGCTTCCGGAATGAAAAACGCCCCCGGCGGATGGCCGGAGGCGTGGGCGGACCAGACGGTTTGTCCGGTCAGGGGCGCAGGCCGATCACTCGGCCGTGTCGTCCGGGCCAGCGGTGGCGTCGGCCTGGTCGCTCGCCAGTGCCAGGGCGTCGGCCTCGGCGATGGCGCGGCGCTCTTCGTCGTCCATCTTTTCCTTGACCTTGCGCGCCTCGTGGAAGGCCATACCGGTGCCTGCCGGGATCAGGCGGCCGACGATGACGTTCTCCTTCAGGCCGCGCAGCTCGTCGCGCTTGCCCATGATGGCCGCTTCGGTCAGCACGCGGGTGGTTTCCTGGAAGGACGCCGCGGAGATGAACGAGTCGGTCGACAGCGAGGCCTTGGTGATGCCCAGCAGCACGTTGCTGTAGGTGGCGGGGATCTTGCCGTCGGCGCGCAGGGCGTCGTTGGTGTTGAGGATCTCCGAACGCTCGACCTGCTCGCCCGCGATGTAGGACGAATCGCCCGGGTTTTCGACCACGACACGGCGCAGCATCTGGCGCACGATCACTTCGATGTGCTTGTCGTTGATCTTCACACCCTGCAGGCGGTAGACGTCCTGCACCTCATCGACGATGTAGCGCGAGAGCTCTTCCATGCCCAGCAGGCGCAGGATGTCCTGCGGATCGGCCGGGCCGTCGACGATGTTTTCGCCCTTGTTGACCACCTGGCCTTCGTGCACCAGGATGTTCTTTTCCTTCGGGATGAGCTCTTCCCACACCTTGCCGTCCGGGTCGGTGATCTGCAGGCGGATCTTGCCCTTGGTCTCCTTGCCAAAGGACACGGTGCCGGTCATCTCGGCCAGGATGCCTTTGTCCTTGGGTGAACGGGCTTCGAACAGCTCGGCCACCCGCGGCAGACCACCGGTGATGTCGCGGGTCTTCTGGCCTTCGACCGGGATGCGGGCCAGCACTTCGCCGGGGCCCACGTCCTGACCGTCGCGCACCTGGATCAGCGCGCCCACCTGGAAACCGATGGTCACCGAGTGGTCGGTACCGGGGATCTTGACCTCGTTGCCCTGGGCATCGATCAGCTTGACCTGCGGGCGCACGACCTTGGCCGCACCGCGGCGCTTGGGGTCGATCACCACCAGGGTGGACAGGCCGGTGACGTCGTCCGTCTGCTTGGCCACGGTCAGGCCTTCTTCGACGTTCTCGAACTTCACGGTACCGGCGTACTCGGTGATGATCGGACGGGTCAGCGGGTCCCAGTTGGCCAGGATGATGCCGGCCTTGATCGCCTGGTCGGGCTTGACGGTGAGGATCGCGCCGTAGGGCACCTTGTGGCGTTCGCGCTCGCGGCCGTGCTCGTCAGAGATGATGATCTCGCCCGAGCGCGCAATCACCACCAGCTCGCCCTTGGTGTTGGACACATAGCGCATGGTGGCGTTGAAGCCGATCAGACCGCTGGACTTGGCTTCCACGCTGGAGGCCACCGCCGCACGCGAAGCGGCACCCCCGATGTGGAAGGTGCGCATGGTCAGCTGGGTGCCCGGCTCGCCGATGGACTGGGCGGCGATCACACCGACGGCTTCGCCGATGTTGACCAGGCCGCCACGGCCCAGGTCGCGGCCGTAGCACTTGGCGCAGATGCCGTAGCGGGTTTCGCAGGTCAGCGCGGTGCGCACCTTGACCTCGTCCACCCCCGCGGCTTCGAGCTCGTCGAGCATGTCTTCGTCGAGCAGCACACCGGCGCCGATGAGGACGTTGCGCGTCTCGGGGTGGATCACTTCCTCGGCCGTGGTGCGGCCCAGGATGCGGTCGCGCAGCGACTCGATCACTTCACCGCCCTCGACGATGGCGCGCATCAGCGTGCCGTTGGCGGTGCCGCAGTCGTCCTGGTTGACCACCAGGTCCTGCGTCACGTCCACCAGACGGCGGGTCAGGTAACCCGAGTTCGCGGTCTTCAGCGCCGTATCGGCCAGACCCTTGCGGGCGCCGTGGGTGGAGATGAAGTACTGCAGCACGTTCAGACCTTCACGGAAGTTCGCCGTGATCGGGGTCTCGATGATCGAGCCGTCGGGCTTGGCCATCAGGCCGCGCATGCCCGCCAGCTGGCGGATCTGCGCCGCAGAACCGCGGGCGCCGGAGTCGGCCATCATGTAGATGGAGTTGAACGACTCCTGGTCCACCTCTTGGCCGTTGCGGTCGATGGTTTTCTGCTTGGCCAGTTGGGCCATCATGACCTTGGAGATGTCGTCACCGGCCTTGCCCCAGATGTCCACCACCTTGTTGTAACGCTCGCCAGCGGTCACCAGACCGGAGGCGTACTGCAGGGCGATTTCTTTCACCTCGGTCTCGGCGCGCTCGATGATGCCCGCTTTCTCCTTGGGCACCAGCATGTCGTCCACGCAGATCGAGATGCCGGCCCGGGTGGCCAGGCGGAAGCCGTTTTGCAGCAGCTTGTCGGCAAACACCACCGTCTCTTTCAGGCCGCACTTGCGGAACGAGGCGTTGATGAGGCGCGAAATTTCCTTCTTTTTCAGCGCCTTGTTGATGTTCTCGAACGGCAGGCCCTTGGGCAGGATTTCAGACAGCAGCGCGCGGCCAACGGTGGTGTCCACCAGGCGTGTTACCGGCACGAATTCGCCGCTGGACTTGTCCTTGAGCCACTCGGTCAGGCGCACGGCGATCTTGGCGGTGATTTCCACGACGCCGTTGTCCAGCGCCCGCTGGACTTCGGCCACGTCGGCGAAGATCATGCCTTCGCCCTTGCCGTTGATCTTTTCGCGGGTGGTGTAGTACAGGCCCAGCACCACGTCCTGCGACGGCACGATGGAGGGTTCACCGTTGGCCGGGAACAGCACGTTGTTGGAGGCCAGCATCAGGGTGCGGGCTTCCAGCTGGGCTTCCACCGACAGCGGCACGTGAACGGCCATCTGGTCGCCGTCGAAGTCGGCGTTGAAGGCCGCGCACACCAGCGGATGCAGCTGGATGGCCTTGCCTTCGATCAGCATGGGTTCAAACGCCTGGATGCCCAGGCGGTGCAGCGTGGGCGCGCGGTTGAGCAGCACCGGGTGCTCTTTGATGACCTCTTCCAGAATGTCCCACACCACCGGCGTGCCGGCTTCCACTTCCTTCTTCGCCGCCTTGATGGTGGTGGCGATGCCCATGGCTTCCAGGCGCGAGAAGATGAAAGGCTTGAACAATTCGAGTGCCATCAGCTTGGGCAGACCGCACTGGTGCAGCTTGAGGGTCGGGCCCACGGTGATGACCGAACGGCCCGAGTAGTCCACCCGCTTGCCCAGCAGGTTCTGGCGGAAGCGGCCACTCTTGCCCTTGATCATGTCGGCCAGCGACTTCAGGGCGCGCTTGTTGGCGCCGGTCATCGCCTTGCCACGGCGGCCGTTGTCCAGCAGGCTGTCCACCGCTTCCTGCAGCATGCGCTTCTCGTTGCGCGCAATGATTTCGGGCGCCTTGAGTTCGAGCAGGCGGCGCAGGCGGCTGTTGCGGTTGATGACGCGGCGGTACAGGTCGTTGAGGTCGGAGGTGGCGAAGCGGCCGCCGTCCAGCGGCACCAGCGGGCGCAGGTCCGGCGGCAGCACCGGCAGCACGTCGAGCACCATCCACTCGGGCTTGATGCCCGACTTCTTGAAGGCTTCCAGCACCTTCAGGCGCTTGGCGTTCTTCTTGATCTTCAGCTCGGAGCCGGTCAGGTCGTTGCGCAGTTTCTCGATCTCGCTGTCCAGGTCGATGGACTCCAGCAGCTCCTTGATGCCCTCGGCGCCCATCTTGGCGATGAACTCATCGCCGTATTCTTTGCGCTTGGCGTCGTAATCGTCCTCGGTCATGATGCTGAACTTCTTCAGCGGGGTCATGCCGGGATCGACGATCACATAGGCTTCGAAATACAGCACGCGCTCGATGTCGCGCAGCGTCATGTCGAGCACCATGCCCAGACGCGACGGCAGCGACTTGAGGAACCAGATGTGGGCGCAGGGCGCGGCCAGGTCAATGTGACCCATGCGCTCGCGGCGCATCTTGGTCTGGGTGACTTCCACGCCGCACTTCTCGCAGATCACACCGCGGTGCTTCAGGCGCTTGTACTTGCCGCACAGGCACTCGTAGTCCTTGATAGGGCCGAAGATCTTGGCGCAGAACAGACCGTCGCGCTCCGGCTTGAAGGTGCGGTAGTTGATGGTCTCGGGCTTTTTGACTTCACCAAAAGACCAGGAACGGATTTTTTCGGGCGACGCCAGACCGATGCGGATCGCATCGAAATGCTCATCGGGCGTGAACTGCTTGAACAGGTCGAGCAAGGATTTCATGAAGAATTTCCTTAAAAAATGAAGACAAAGAACGCGGAGCGAAGTGACTGAAACCCGGAACACCGCGGAACCGGCTTGGCCGGGCCGCAGGTGTTGTCCCCCTGGGGGGAAGCCGCAAAGCGGCGCAGGGGGGTCAACCTCTCTCCAGTTCGATGTCGATGCCCAGCGAACGGATTTCCTTGACCAGCACGTTGAACGACTCGGGCATGCCCGCTTCGATGGCGTGCTCGCCCTTGACGATGTTCTCGTACACCTTGGTGCGTCCCTGCACATCGTCGGACTTGACGGTGAGCATTTCCTGCAGGATGTAGGAGGCACCGTAGGCTTCGAGCGCCCAGACCTCCATCTCGCCGAAACGCTGGCCACCGAACTGCGCCTTGCCGCCCAGTGGCTGCTGCGTGACCAGCGAGTACGGGCCGGTGGAACGGGCGTGCATCTTGTCGTCGACCAGGTGGTGCAGCTTGAGGTAGTGCATGTAGCCCACGGTGGTGGTGCGCTCGAATGCGTCACCGGTGCGGCCGTCGTACAGCTGCGCCTGGGTGCGGGTCGCGGTCAGGCCCTTGGCCTGGGCGATGTCGTCCGGGTAGGCCAGCTTGAGCATGTCCATGATTTCCTGCTCGGACGCGCCGTCGAACACGGGCGAGGCGAACGGGACGCCGCTGGTCAATTCCTGGGCCATGGCGCGGACTTCGTCGTCCGCCAGGGCAGACAGGTTTTCCTTGCGCCCGGTCTTGTTGTAGATCTGCTCAAGGAAGGCGCGGATTTCAGCGGTCGCGGCTTCGCGCTGCAGCATGTCGCCGATGCGTTGGCCCAGGCCCTTGCCGGCCCAGCCCAGGTGCACTTCCAGCACCTGACCGATGTTCATCCGCGAGGGCACGCCCAGCGGGTTGAGCACGATGTCGACCGGGGTGCCGTCGGCCAGGTGCGGCATGTCTTCCACCGGGGTGATCTTGGAGACCACACCCTTGTTGCCGTGGCGGCCGGCCATCTTGTCACCCGGCTGCAGGCGGCGCTTGACGGCCAGGTAGACCTTGACCATCTTCAGCACGCCGGCGGGCAGCTCATCGCCCTGGGTGAGTTTCTTGCGCTTTTCTTCGAAGGCCAGGTCGAAGCTGTGGCGGGTCTGCTCCATGGAGTTCTTGATCGACTCCAGCTGGGCGGCCACGTCGTCTTCTGCCGGGCGGATGTCAAACCAGTGGTACTTCTCGACCTCGGCCAGGTAGGCCTTGTCGATCTTCGTGCCCTTGGCCAGCTTCTTCGGGCCACCATTGGCGACCTTGCCGATCAGCAGCTTCTCGATGCGGTCGAAGGCGTCGGCCTCGACGATGCGCAGCTGGTCGTTCAGGTCCAGGCGGAAGCGCTTGAGTTCGTCGTCAATGATCTGCTGGGCGCGCTTGTCGCGCTGGATGCCTTCGCGGGTGAAGACCTGCACGTCGATGACGGTGCCTTGCGAGCCCTGGTCCACCCTCAGCGAGGTGTCCTTCACGTCGGATGCCTTCTCGCCGAAGATGGCGCGCAGCAGCTTCTCCTCCGGGGTGAGCGTGGTCTCGCCCTTGGGCGTGACCTTGCCCACCAGCACATCGCCCGGCTGCACTTCGGCACCCACGTAGATGATGCCGGAGTCGTCCAGGCGGCCCAGCTGCTGCTCGGCCAGGTTCGGGATGTCGCGGGTGATTTCTTCGGCGCCCAGCTTGGTGTCGCGCGCCATCACCACCAGTTCCTCGATGTGGATCGAGGTGTACCGGTCGTCGGCGACGACGCGCTCGCTGATCAGGATCGAGTCCTCGAAGTTGTAGCCGTTCCAGGGCATGAAGGCGATCAGCATGTTCTGGCCGATCGAGATCTCGCCCAGATCGGTCGAAGCGCCGTCGGCGATCACGTCACCCTTGGCCAGCTTGTCGCCCTTTTTGACGATCGGGCGCTGGTGGATGTTGGTGTTCTGGTTGGAACGCTGGTACTTGATCAGGTTGTAGATGTCCACGCCGACTTCACCGGCCAGTGCTTCAGCGTCGTTGACGCGGATCACGATGCGGGTGGCGTCCACATAGTCGACCACGCCGCCGCGGCGGGCGGTGACCACGGTGCCCGAGTCGATGGCGGCCACCCGCTCGATGCCCGTGCCCACCAGCGGCTTTTCCGGACGCAGGGTCGGCACGGCCTGCCGGGACATGTTGGCGCCCATCAGCGCGCGGTTGGCGTCGTCGTGCTCCAGGAAAGGCACCAGCGAGGCGGCCACCGAGACGATCTGCGCCGGCGACACGTCCATGTACTGGATGGTCTCGGGCGGGGTCAGGATGGATTCGCCCTTTTCACGGGCCGACACCAGTTCACCGGTCAGTTTGCCGTCCTTGTCCAGCGCCGCGTTGGCCTGGGCGATGACGTATTTGCCTTCCTCGATGGCCGACAGGTAGTCGATCTGGTTGGTGACCTTGCCGTCCACCACGCGGCGGTACGGGGTCTCGATGAAGCCGTACTCGTTCAGGCGCGCGTACAGGGCCAGCGAGTTGATCAGACCGATGTTCGGGCCTTCCGGCGTTTCGATCGGGCAGACGCGGCCGTAGTGGGTCACGTGCACGTCGCGCACCTCGAAGCCGGCGCGCTCGCGGGTCAGACCGCCCGGGCCCAGGGCCGACACCCGGCGCTTGTGCGTGATTTCCGCCAGCGGGTTGGTCTGGTCCATGAACTGCGACAGCTGCGAGGCACCGAAGAACTCCTTGAGCGCCGCAGAAATCGGCTTGGAGTTGATCAGGTCGTGCGGCATCAGCGGCTCCTGCTCGGCCTGGCCCAGACGCTCCTTGACGGCCTTCTCGATGCGGGCCAGACCGGTGCGGTACTGGTTTTCGGCCAGTTCGCCGACACAGCGCACCCGGCGGTTGCCCAGGTGGTCGATGTCATCGACTTCGCCGCGGCCATTGCGCAGGTCCACCAGGATTTTGACCACCGACAGGATGTCGTCGTTGGACAGCACCATCGGGCCGGTGGATTCGTCGCGTCCCACACGGGCGTTGAATTTCATGCGGCCCACGCGCGAGAGGTCGTAGGTGTCCGGGTTGTAGAACAGGCGGTGGAACAGGGCCTGCACCGCGTCTTCGGTCGGCGGCTCGCCGGGGCGCATCATGCGGTAGATGGCCACGCGGGCGGCAAACTCGTCGGCCGTCTCGTCGGTGCGCAGGGTCTGGCTGATGTAGGCGCCCTGGTCGAGTTCGTTGGTGTACAGGCAGGGCAGGTCTTGCACGCCGGCCGAGCGCAGCTTCTTGAGCAGGGCTTCGGTCAGCTCATCGTTGGCCTTGGCGATGATCTCGCCGGTGTCCGGGTCGACGATGTTCTTGGCCACCACCCGCCCGATGAGGAAATCTTCCGGCACGCTGATGTGGCTGGTGCCCGACTGCTCCAGCTCACGGGTGTGGCGCGCGGTGATGCGCTTGTCCTTGGCCACCACCACCTTGCCAGTCTTGTCGGTGATGTCAAAGCGGGCCACCTCGCCGCGCAGGCGCTCGGGCACGAAGGCCAGCTGCGCGCCACTGTCCATCAGGCGGAAGTGGTCGTTGACGAAGAAGTTGGCCAGGATGGCTTCGGGCGTCAGGCCAATGGCCTTGAGCAGGATGGTGACCGGCATCTTGCGGCGGCGGTCGACGCGGAAGAACAGGATGTCCTTGGGGTCGAATTCGAAGTCCAGCCAGGAGCCGCGGTAGGGGATGATGCGGGCCGAGAACAGCAGCTTGCCCGAGCTGTGCGTCTTGCCTTTGTCGTGCTCGAAGAACACACCGGGCGAGCGGTGCAGCTGCGAGACGATCACCCGCTCGGTGCCATTGATGATGAAGGAGCCCTTGTCGGTCATCAGGGGCACTTCGCCCATGTAGACCTCCTGCTCCTTGACTTCCTTGACCACTTTGGACTGCGGTGTGGACGACTCGCGGTCATAAATGATCAGCTGCACGCGCGCGCGCACGGCCGACGCGAAGGTCAGGCCACGGGTCTGGCATTCACGCACGTCGAACGCCGGCTTGGCCAGGTTGTATTCGACGAACTTCATCTCGACGAAGCCGTTGTGCGAGACGATCGGGAAGGCCGAATTGAAAGCCGCTTGCAGGCCCTCCGCACTGCGCTGCCTGGGGGGCGTGTCGGCTTGCAGAAACGCGGTGTAGGCGTCCTTCTGCATCTGCAACAGGTAGGGGATCGCGAGCACGTTCTCGCGGCTGCCAAAGCTCTTGCGGATGCGCTTGCGTTCGGTGTAGGAATATGTCGATGCGGGTGCCATGAGATCTCCGGGCTTGAGGTCTGCGGCGACTGATCGGCCAGGCCGGTGCGCGGGGCACCGGTCGACGGGCTTGGCGGCAGGCCACTACCTGCCGTTGGCGGACGGCCCGCGCGTTGCACGCGGGCCCGAACCAAGTGGTCTTCTGCAGTCGGGGTCAGAGGACACGGGAAAGACGACCGGCACGATCGCCTTTCCGGTGGCATCTGGGCCGATCCTGCCGCAGCGCAGCGCTGTTTGCAGGACGGGCCTCAGAAAGCACCAAAGGCTGGAGGCCCTTGCGAGCGCTCCAGCCCCTGACAGGAACCGAATTACTTGAGTTCGGCCTTGGCGCCGGCTTCCACCAGCTTCTTGACGGCGGCTTCGGCGTCGGCCTTGGCAATGCCTTCCTTGACGTTCTTCGGCGCGCCGTCGACCAGGTCTTTGGCTTCCTTCAGGCCCAGACCGGTGATTTCGCGCACGGCCTTGATGACGGACACCTTGTTGGCGCCAGCGTCGGTCAGGACGACGTTGAATTCGGTCTTCTCTTCTGCGGCCGGAGCAGCAGCGCCACCGCCAGCAGCGGGAGCAGCCATGGCGGCAGCGCTCACACCAAACTTCTCTTCGATGGCTTTCACCAGGTCGTTGAGTTCCATGACGGTCATGCTGTCCAGAGCCGTCAGAAATGCGTCTTTATCGAATGCCATTTTGATTTCCTAACAATGGGTTAAAACGAACCGGCTGCGCCTTCAGGCGGCGGCCGCTTCTTCGGCTGCCACAGGGGCAGCGCCTTCGCCTTTTTGGGCCGCCAGAGCACCCAGCACCACGGCGGTGCGGGAGATCGGGGACATCAACAAGCCACACAGCTGGGCCAGCAGCACTTCCTTGGAGGGAATGCTGGCCAGCTGCTTCACGCCGTTCTGATCCAGGACCTTGCCACCGTAAACGCCACCGCGGATGACCAGCTTGTCGTTGGTTTTCGCGAACTCGGCCACCACTTTCGCGGCGGCCACGGCGTCTTCGGAGAAGCCATAGATCAGCGGACCGGTCATCTGGTCGGCAGCCACTTCGAACGAACTGCCGGCCACAGCGCGGCGGGCCAGGGTGTTCTTCAGAACACTCAGGCTGACGCCGTTGCTGCGGGCTTTGACGCGCAGTTGGTCCATGGCAGCGACCGTGATGCCGCGGTATTCCGCCATCACGAGCGTTTGAGCTTGAGCGGCGAGGCTGGTCACTTCTTGGATGACCGCTTCTTTCTCACTGCGATTCAGACTCAAGGTCTACTCCTTCAATGTGCTTCGGGCTGGCGCCCTCCACACGCTTCATTGCAGCGACCAACTGTTTCGGGAATCGAATTCCATCTGCAGCGGGATCGCCATCTGCGCTGGCTGCCTTGCGATTAAGTCGTCCGGTCCTGGGACCTTCCGACGCCAGCGGTCTTGGATGGCCCCGCCTGCTGGCCTTGCGGCCGGCGGGCGGGCCCACCACACCCGCTCCCCGTCACCTCACGGTGCCGGGGAGCGAATTTCTCTCGCCATCACGCCGAGATGGTCTGGGTGTCGACGCGCACGCCCACGCCCATGGTCGACGAAACCGCCACCTTGCGCAGGTAGACCCCCTTGCTGGTGGCCGGCTTGGCCTTGTTCAGTGCATCGATCAGCGCCGCCAGGTTGCCCTGCAGCTTGTCGGCGTCGAACGAACGGCGGCCGATGGTGCCGTGCACGATGCCGGCCTTGTCGACGCGGAACTGTACCTGACCGGCCTTGGCGTTTTTCACGGCCGTGGCCACATCGGGCGTCACCGTGCCCACCTTGGGGTTGGGCATCAGGCCGCGCGGACCCAGGATCTGACCGAGGGTACCGACGATGCGCATCGCGTCAGGAGAAGCGATCACCACGTCGAAGTCCATCTTGCCAGCCTTCACGTCTGCGGCCAGGTCGTCCATGCCGACCACGTCGGCACCGGCGGCCTTGGCTTCTTCAGCCTTGGCACCCTGGGCGAACACGGCCACGCGCTTGGTCTTGCCGGTGCCGTTGGGCATCACGACAGCGCCACGCACCACCTGGTCGGACTTCTTGGCGTCCACGCCCAACTGGATGGCGACATCGATCGACTCGTCGAACTTGGCGTTCGCACATTCCTTGACGATCGCCAGGGCATCGGTCAGCGGGTACAGCTTGTTGCTGTCAACCTTGCCTTCAAAGGCTTTTTGCTTCTTGGTCAGTTTGGCCATGTCACACGCCCTCCACGATCACACCCATCGAACGGGCAGAGCCGGCGATGGTCTTGACAGCTGCGTCGAGATCGGCAGCGGTCATGTCCTTCATCTTGGTCTTGGCGATTTCTTCCAGCTGAGCGCGGGTGATCTTGCCGACCTTCTGCTTGTTGGGCACCGGCGAGCCCTTGTCCAGCTTGATCGCCTTCTTGATGAGGGTCGTGGCCGGAGGGGTCTTGATGATGAACGTGAAGCTCTTGTCCGCGAAGGCGGTGATCACCACCGGCAGCGGCAGACCGGGCTCGACGCCCTGGGTCTGGGCGTTGAACGCCTTGCAGAACTCCATGATGTTCAGGCCGCGCTGACCCAGCGCCGGACCGATCGGGGGAGAGGGGTTGGCCTTACCAGCTGGCACTTGCAGCTTGATGAAGCCGACGATTTTCTTCGCCATGTTTTAGCTCCTGCGAGTGCATGCGGCTGTCACAAACAGCCTCCTCGCGGTTGAAACCCGGAGAGAACCAGACCGCAGGCGCCGGGTTGAACCGCCTGCGGTCGAAAAGCTTCAGGTCTTTTAGCGAAAGACTTACGTCTTTTCGACCTGACTGAATTCAAGCTCCACCGGAGTGGCCCGACCAAAAATGGTCACCGACACACGCATCTTGTTTTTCTCATAGTTGACTTCCTCGACCGTGCCGTTGAAGTCGGTGAACGGGCCTTCCTTGACGCGGATGTACTCGCCCACCACGAATTCCACCTTGTGGCGCGGTTTGTCGGTACCTTCCTGCATCTGGTCGACGATTTTCTGTACGTCTTCTTCGGAGATCGGTGCTGGACGGTTCTTGGCTCCACCGACAAAGCCTGTGACCTTGTTGGTGTGCTTCACCAAGTGCCAGGTGTCGTCGTCCATCACCATTTCCACCAGCACGTAACCGGGGAAGAACTTGCGTTCCGTGGTGCGCTTCTGTCCGTTCTTGACTTCGACGACCTCTTCGGTCGGCACCAGGATGCGGCCGAACTTGCTTTGCATGCCAGCGCGGTTGATGCGCTCGACGATGTTGCGTTCGGCGGCTTTTTCCATGCCTGAATAGGCATGCACCACATACCAGCGCATGCCTTCTGTCGGCGTTCCCAGCGGACTTTGTTGTTCGCTCATGCTCAGTCTCTCCAGCCCAGGATCAGGTCGTAAAACACCCACTCGATGGTTTTGTCGGTCAACCAGAGGAACAGCGCCATCACGACCACGAAAGCGAACACATAGGCGGTCATTTGCATGGCCTCCTTGCGGCTTGGCCAGACCACTTTCTGGGTTTCCCGCCAGGACTCACGACCGAAGGCCAGCAACTGGCGGCCAGGTTCCGACAGGAAAAACACCACCACGGCCGCCACGATGCCGGCCAGCAAAGCCCCCCATTGCGCCAGGGCACCTTTACCTGTCAACAGATAAAACGCCACAAACGAGCCGAGCAGCAGCGCGGCAGCGGCCACCAGTTTGGCCTTGTCGGCACTGGTGTTGACGGTTTGAACTTCGGAAGTGGCCATGAAAATCCAGACGAAGCGGTGACAGAGAAACGCCGCAGCAGACAAGGCTTGAGACACGCAAGCCCACCGGCGTCTGAACGACTGCGGCGGGCTTGTGAACCACTCGGTGATGAAGTTGCTTTAGCTGGGCAACCGCTTTACCGGGTGGCAGGGGCAGAGGGAATCGAACCCCCAACCTTCGGTTTTGGAGACCGACGCTCTGCCAATTGAGCTATACCCCTACTGGCTTGGATCTTTTGGTGAAAGATCCGATTACTCGATGATCTTGGCCACGACGCCGGCGCCGACGGTGCGGCCGCCTTCGCGGATGGCAAAGCGCAGGCCTTCTTCCATGGCGATCGGGGCGATCAGCTTGACGGTGATCGACACGTTGTCACCGGGCATGACCATTTCCTTGTCCTTGGGCAGCTCGATGGAGCCGGTGACGTCGGTCGTGCGGAAGTAGAACTGCGGGCGGTAGTTGTTGAAGAACGGGGTGTGGCGGCCACCTTCGTCCTTGCTCAGCACGTAGACCTCACCGGTGAAGTGGGTGTGCGGCTTGATGGAGCCGGGCTTGCACAGCACCTGGCCGCGCTGCACTTCTTCGCGCTTGGTGCCGCGCAGCAGGATGCCGACGTTGTCGCCCGCCTGGCCCTGGTCGAGCAGCTTGCGGAACATCTCGACGCCGGTGCAGGTGGTCTTCTGGGTGGCAGCGATGCCGACAATCTCGATTTCTTCGCCGACCTTGATGATGCCGCGCTCGATACGGCCGGTCACCACGGTGCCGCGACCGGAGATGGAGAACACGTCTTCCACAGGCATCAGGAAGGTGCCGTCGACCGCGCGCTCAGGCGTGGGAATGTAGCTGTCCAGGGCGTCGGCCAGCTTCATGATGGCCTGCTCGCCGAGCTCGCCGGTATCGCCTTCCAGAGCCAACTTGGCCGAGCCCTTGATGATCGGGGTGTCGTCGCCGGGGAAGTCGTACTTGGAGAGCAGCTCGCGCACTTCCATCTCGACGAGTTCGAGCAGCTCGGCGTCGTCGACCATGTCAGCCTTGTTCAGGAAGACGATGATGTAGGGCACGCCCACCTGGCGCGAGAGCAGGATGTGTTCGCGGGTCTGGGGCATCGGGCCGTCAGCGGCCGAGCACACCAGGATGGCGCCGTCCATCTGGGCGGCACCGGTGATCATGTTCTTGACGTAGTCGGCGTGGCCGGGGCAGTCGACGTGGGCGTAGTGGCGGTTGGCCGTCTCGTATTCCACGTGGGCGGTGTTGATGGTGATGCCGCGGGCTTTCTCTTCCGGCGCCGCATCGATCTGGTCGTAGGCCTTGGCCTGACCGCCAAACTTCTTGGACAGCACGGTGGTGATGGCAGCCGTCAGCGTCGTCTTGCCGTGGTCCACGTGACCAATGGTGCCCACGTTCACGTGCGGCTTGGTCCGCTCAAATTTCTCTTTTGCCATTTTTCAGCTCCAAATTTCAAACTTGCCGAAACACCAGAGGAAGATTGGTGCCCTTGGCGGGAATCGGACCCGCGACCTCTCCCTTACCAAGGGAGTGCTCTACCACTGAGCCACAAGGGCAAGACATTCGGCTGCGCCGAACACCTTGAAAACGTTTGCACCTACCAGCCGGCAGCCTGGAGTGGAGCGGGAGACGGGAATCGAACCCGCGTCATCAGCTTGGAAGGCTGGGGTTCTACCATTGAACTACTCCCGCTCGAAACACTTGCATCTCCAGATATTTGCATCTGGGACATTCAAGCTATCCAAGCGCCCGACTCTACTGCCGCACACTGACTGGCCACGCTGGTGGAGGGGGCTGGATTCGAACCAGCGTACGCGTAAGCGGGCAGATTTACAGTCTGCTGCCTTTAACCACTCGGCCACCCCTCCAGGGGCGTAGCCTTTTATTATGCCACGATTTTTCAGACTTTGGCGCAGTTCCTTGTGGGTTTTTACCACTGCACGGCTGGTTGCCCATGGGCCACCAGCCAGCGATTGGTCGTGCTGAAGTGGCCGCAACCCAGGAAGGGCTGCGGCGGGCGCCGGGCCGACAGGGGGGAGGGGTGGTTGGCACGCAGCACGGCGTGGCGCTCAAGGGGCAGCAGCCTGGCCTTCTTCTGCGCTGGCGCGCCCCACAGCAGAAAGACCTTGGGTGGCCCCTGAGCCAACATGTCGATCAGACGATCGGTCAGCGCCTCCCAGCCCCGGCCGGCATGGCTGGCTGCCTGGCCGGCCTCCACCGTCAGGCAGGTGTTGAGCAACAGCACGCCCTGCTGCGCCCAGCGCACCAGCGACCCGTTGGCTGGCGGCGGGACACCCAGATCGCGCTGCACTTCCTGGAAGATGTTGCGCAGGCTGGGCGGCAGCGGCATGCCAGGGGCCACCGAGAAAGCCAGCCCCTCGGCCTGGCCCGGTCCGTGGTACGGGTCCTGCCCGAGGATCACCACCCGCACATCGGCCGGTGCCACCAGCGCCAGGGCCCGCAGCGGCTGTGGCGGGTAGATGGTGGCGCCGGCCGCCAGGCGTTCGCGCAGAAAGGTCTGCAGCGCCAGGCCCTCGCCGCCAGACCAGAACTGGTGCAGCAAAGGCCGCCAGCCTGGCAGCACGGGCCAGTCGCCCGGCTGGGCGGACAGCAGGCGTTCGGCCTGGACATTCGGCATGGCCAGCAGGCGCGATAGCACCGGTTCAGGAGAACAGTTCGGCCAGGGCCAAGCCCGGCTCGGGCGCGCGCATGAAAGCTTCGCCCACCAGGAAAGCATGCACATGCGCAGAACGCATGGTCTGCACATCGGCCCGGCTGAGGATGCCCGACTCGGTGACCAGCAGCCGGTCAGCGGGCACCTCGGGCAGCATGTCCAGCGTGGTCTGCAGGGTCACTTCGAAGGTGCGCAGGTTGCGGTTGTTGATGCCCAGCAGGGGTGTCTTGAGTTTGAGCGCGCGGTGCAGTTCCTCGCGGTCGTGCACCTCGACCAGCACCGCCATGTTCAGTGCATGCGCCAGGGCTTCCAGGTCGGCCATCTGCGCATCGTCCAGGCAGGCGGCGATCAGCAGGATGCAGTCGGCACCCATGGCCCGCGCTTCGTAGACCTGATAAGAGTCGACCATGAAGTCTTTGCGCAGCACCGGCAGATCGCAGCTGGCGCGGGCCTGCTTGAGGTAGTCGGCGCTGCCCTGGAAGAACTGCCGATCGGTCAGCACCGAGAGGCAGGCCGCGCTGACCCGGCCATCGCCTTCGGCATAGCTTTGCGCAATGTCGGCGGGGATGAAGTCTTCCCGGATCACCCCCTTGCTCGGGCTGGCCTTCTTGATTTCGGCGATCACCGCCGCCTGGCCGGCGGCCATCTTGGCGCGCAGCGCACCCTCGAAATCGCGGGTGAGCACGCGGCTTTCGGCATCGAAGCGCATGGCCTCCAGCGGCTTTTTCTTGCGGGCGGCGGCGATTTCTTCGTGCTTGACCGCGACGATCTGGTTCAGGATGTCACTCATTGGGTTGCGCTTTCTCCGGCTGCGGGCTCTGCAGCACTTGCTTGATGATGCGGTGCATGAGCACACCGGCGGCGACGAACAGCGCCGAGACACCCAGTGCGATCCAGGCGCTCTCGTTTTGCAGCCAGGCCGGCATGGCGCGCCTCAGACACCCACGCCGGCGGCCACCGACTGGGTGAACGCCTGCCATTGGCGCAGCTTGGCGGCGGCCGCACCCGATTCGAGCGTGCGGCGCGCCAGGGCGATGCCTTGCACCATGTCGGGCGCCACGTTGGCGGCGTACAGCGCCACACCGGCGTTGAGCGCCACGATGTCTTTGGCCGCCTTCAGCGCCGCGTCGTCGCGGTTGTCCAGCACGCCCAGCAGCATGGCCTTGGAATCCTCGGGCGTTTCCACCCTCAGCGCGCGGTTGCTGGCCATGGTGAGGCCGAAGTCTTCCGGGTGGATCTCGTATTCGGCGATCTCGCCGTCTTTCAACTCGCCGACCATGGTGGCCGCCCCGAGCGAGACCTCGTCGAGCCCGTCGCGACCGTAGACCACCACCGCGTGCTCGGCCCCCAGGCGCTGCAGCGCACGCACCTGGATGCCCACCAGGTCGGGGTGGAACACCCCCATCAGGATGTTGGGCGCCGAGGCCGGGTTGGTCAGCGGGCCCAGGATGTTGAAGATGGTCTTGATGCCCAGCTCGCGGCGCACCGGCGCCACATTCTTCATGGCCGGGTGGTGGTTGGGCGCGAACATGAAGCCCAGGCCCACCTCGGCGATGCTGCGCGCGATCGCATCGGGTGGCAGGTTGATATTCACCCCAAGGCTGTCCAGCACGTCGGCGCTGCCGCTTTTGCTGCTGACGCTGCGCCCGCCGTGCTTGCTGACCTTGGCGCCCGCAGCCGCAGCCACGAACATGGAGCAGGTGGAAATGTTGAAGGTGTGCGAGCCGTCGCCACCGGTACCCACGATGTCCACCAGGTGGGTCTTGTCGGCCACATGCACCTTGGTCGAAAACTCGCGCATCACCTGCGCGGCGGCGGTGATCTCGCCAATGGTTTCCTTCTTCACCCGCAGGCCGGTGATCAGCGCCGCCATCATCACCGTCGACATTTCGCCGCTCATGATCAGGCGCATCAGGTGCAGCATCTCGTCGTGGAAGATTTCGCGGTGTTCGATGGTGCGTTGCAGCGCTTCCTGCGGGGTGATCTTGTGGGTGTGGGGCATGAACGGTCTCCAGGGCTTATCGGGTGGGATTCTCGGACAGGGCCAGACGCAGGCCGAAACCGACGAACATGACGCCTGCCGCGCGGTCCATCCCGTGCATGGCGCGCTGCACGGTGCCGACGCGGCGCGAGGCCCAGCCGGCCAGCCAGGCGTAGCCGAAGTTGATCGGCAGGGAATTCAGGTTGAACAGCAGGCCCAGCAGCAGGAAGGCGGTCACCTTGTCCTCGGTGCCCGGGGCGATGAACTGCGGCACGAAGGCCAGAAAGAACAGGGCCACCTTGGGGTTGAGCACATTGGTCAGAAAACCCTGGCGGTACACGCGCCACAGGTCCACCACCGCCTGCGCGCTGACAGCCGCGGGCACGATGGACGAACCGCCACCCCTGGCGAGCAGCAGGCGGATGCCCATCCACATCAGATAGACCGCCCCCGCCCACTTGAGCACGTTGAAGGCCGTGGCCGAGGTGGCCAGCAGCGCGCCGACACCCAGGGCCGCGGCAAACACGTGCACGAAGCAGCCGCTGACAATGCCCAGCGCGGCCACCATGCCGGCGCGCACCCCGCTCCTGAGGGCGCTGCTGACGATGTAGAGCACATCCGGCCCGGGGGTGAGGTTGAGCAGCCATCCGGCCGCGATGAACATCAGCAGCTGTGTCGTCTCGGGCATGGGCGTCTCTCCGGGGCGGTTCAGTAGGGGCCGGTGGGTGCGGCTGCGGCCGCCGGGGCGGGCGCCTCGGCGAAGAAGCGGCGCACGGTGGCGATGGCATGGTCGATACCGGCCGTGTCGACATCAAGATGGGTGACAAAACGCAGGCCGATCAGGCCGGTGGCCAGCACCCCGTTGGCCTTCAGGAAGTCCAGCAGCGCCGGGCCACGGCCCTCGGCCACATCGACGAACACGATGTTGGTCTCGGCGGACTTCACGGTCAGGCCCTCGATACCGCTCAAGCCCTCGGCCAGACGCTGCGCGTTGGCATGGTCATCGGCCAGCCGCTCCACATGGTGGTCCAGCGCATGCAGCGCGCAGGCGGCCAGCAGGCCGGCCTGGCGCAGCCCGCCACCGGCCATCTTGCGGATGCGGCGGGCGCGGGCGATCAGCTCGTGCGAGCCGCACAGGGCCGAACCGACCGGCGCGCCCAGGCCCTTGCTGAAGCAGACCGACAGGCTGTCGAAGGGGTCGGCGATCTCCCGCAGGCGGGCGAACATGGTCTGCCCCGGTGCGGCCGAGGCCACCGCGGCGTTGAACACCCGCGCGCCGTCCAGGTGGGTGTTCAGGCCGCGCTCGCGCGCCAGCGCCGTGGCACCGCGCAGGTAGTTGTCGGCCATCACATGACCGTTCCAGGTGTTCTCCAGGCACAGCAGGCGGGTGCGGGCGAAGTGCGGGTCGTCGGGCTTGATGGCCGCCGCGATGTCGGCCAGCACCATGCGCCCCTGCGCGTCCAGCGTCAGCGGTTGCGGCTGCACGCTGCCGAACACCGCGGCGCCACCGCCCTCGTAGCGGTAGGTGTGGGCCAGCTGGCCGACGATGTACTCGTCGCCGCGCCCGCAGTGCGCCAGGATGCCGCACAGGTTGCTCTGCGTGCCCGAGGGCATGAACAGCGCTGCCTCCTTGCCGGTCAGCGCCGCGATGCGGTCCTGCAGCGCGTTGACCGTGGGATCGTCGCCGAACACGTCGTCGCCCAGCGGCGCGGCCATCATGGCGGCGCGCATAGCGGCTGTGGGCTGGGTGACGGTATCGCTGCGCAGGTCGACGGTCTTCATGCCTGTTCCAGAAAGTTTTTCAGCATCGCATGGCCGTGCTCGGTCAGGATGCTTTCCGGGTGGAACTGCACGCCTTCAACGGCCAGCGTCTTGTGCTTCACACCCATGATTTCGCCGTCCGGCGTCCAGGCGGTCACTTTCAGGCAGTCCGGGCAGCTGGCGCGTTCAATGGCCAGCGAGTGGTAGCGGTTGACGGTGAACTGCGGCGGCAGGTGGGCAAACACGCCTTCCTGGGTGGTGGTGATGACGCTGGTCTTGCCGTGCATCAGCTCCTGCGCGCGCACGATCTTGCCGCCGAAGGCCGCACCAATGGCCTGGTGGCCCAAACACACGCCCAGGATGGGCACCTTGCCCGCAAAGCGCCCGATGGCGGGCACCGAAACGCCCGCCTCAGCCGGCGAGCAGGGGCCGGGCGAGATGACCAGGCGGTCGATCTGACCGGCGTCCAGCCGGCGCTGGATCTCGTCCACCGTGATCTCGTCGTTGCGCACCACGGTCACGTCGGCGCCGAGTTCACCGAAGTACTGCACGATGTTGAAGGTGAACGAGTCGTAGTTGTCGATCATCAAAAGTTGCATCGCATCACCCCTGGTCTGGCGGTTGTGCGCCGCGTTCTTTGGCGGCAAACAGCTGCGCCTCGTAAGCGATGAACTGTTCCATCATCTGGCGGTACAAGCCTTCCATCAGATCGGGATGGCCGCCGTGCTGCACCGCCAGTGCGCGCACGCGATCGACCACCGCCTGGATGCGGGCCTCATCGCGCACCTCGTGCGCATGCTGCTTGATGCGCGCCGCATCGTGCATGCAGCGGCTGCGCTCGACCAGCAAGGGCACGATGGCGTCGTCCAGCGCATTGACGCGGGCGCGCACCTCGGCCATGGTGCTCGGTGGGGTGGGTTGCTCCATCATTCCAGGCCCTCCTCGACCAGTTCTGCCGCGCGCAACAGCGCACGCGCCTTGTGTTCGGTTTCCCGCCATTCCATCTCCGGCACCGAATCGGCCACCACACCGGCCGCCGCCTGCACGTGCAGGGTCTGGTCCTTGATGATGGCGGTGCGAATGGCAATCGCCACGTCCATGTCGCCGGCGTAGCTCAGGTAGCCGCAGGCGCCGCCGTAGATGCCGCGCTTGACCGGCTCCAGCTGGTCGATCAGCTCCATCGCATGCACCTTGGGTGCGCCGGTCAGGGTGCCGGCCGGAAACGTCGCCTTGAGCACATCCATATTGGTCATGCCCTCGTTGAGCACGCCCTCGACGTTGCTCACAATGTGCATCACATGGCTGTAGCGCTCGACCACAAAAGCCTCGGTCACTTTGACGCTGCCGATCTTCGCGATACGGCCAATGTCGTTGCGCGCCAGGTCGATCAGCATCACATGCTCGGCACGCTCCTTGGGGTCGGCCAGCAGTTCGGCCTCAACCGCTTTGTCTTTCTCCGGCGTGGCGCCGCGCGGGCGGGTGCCGGCCAGCGGGCGGATGATGACCTTTTCGCCGTCTTCCGTCTTTTCCTGCCGCACCAGAATCTCGGGCGACGCCCCCACCACATGGAAATCTCCGAAGTGGTAGTAATACATGTACGGCGACGGGTTGAGCGAACGCAGCGCGCGGTAGAGCGACAGCGGCGACTCGGTGTAGCGCTTGCTGATGCGCTGGCCCACCTGCACCTGCATGAAGTCGCCGGCGGCGATCAACTCCTTGGCGCGCTCGACCGATCGCAGGTAGTCGTCCTTGGCGAAGCTGCGCTCGGCCGGATGGCTCTGGCTGGGCTTGACCACCGGCGCCGCCACCGAGTATTTGAGCGCCTCTTTCAGCTCCCGCAGGCGCTTCTTGGCGTTGGCATAGGCCTCGGGCTGGGCCGGGTCTGCGTAGACGATCAGGTAGAGCTTGCCCGAGAGGTTGTCGATGACCGCCAGCTCCTCGCACTGCAGCAGCAGAATGTCGGGCGTGCCCAGGGTGTCGGGCGGGCAGCTGGCTTCGAGTTTCTTCTCGATGTAGCGCACCGCGTCATAGCCGAAGTAACCGGCCAGGCCGCCGCAAAAACGCGGCAGACCGGGCCGCAGCGCCACCTTGAAGCGCTGCTGGTAAGCGGCAATGAAGTCCAGCGGATTGCCCTGGTTCGCCTCCACCACCACGCCATCGCGCACCACCTCGGTCTTCGCGGCGGCACCGAAGCCGCTGGCGCGCAGCAGGGTGCGCGCCGGCAGGCCGATGAAGCTGTAGCGGCCAAAACGCTCGCCACCGACCACCGACTCCAGCAGGAAGCTGTGGGCGCCTTCACCCCGGCCATGGGCCAGTTTCAGGTAGAGCGAGAGCGGGGTTTCCAGGTCCGCAAAGGCCTCGGCCATCAGCGGAATGCGGTTGTAGCCCTGGCTGGCCAGGCTCTTGAATTCGAGTTCGGTGATCATGCTGGGTTCTCCGGGTCCGGCCGTCGATTGCGGGCCGGATCATTCATGTCGGTGGGGCGCCGGGGCGGCGCTGGGGGGGTGCAGGGGCGGCGGCTGCCGCGCTGGCTGGCACCCCATGGGCGGGGACGTGCAGGTTTACGCTGGCTTGCGCCAGGGCCAGGCTCCCCGGCCGTGGCGGCCAGGTGCGAAACCTGCAGAGATCGTGCATGAAGCCAACATGATGGCCGGCAGTGTAGCAAAGGCCGCCACAGCCGCCGGCTCACAGCAGGGCGGCGATGGCGTCCAGCCGGTCGACATGGGCATGGGCCTGCACCGCGCGCACCGGCTCACCGTGGTTGTAGCCGTAGGTCACCAAGGCCACCGGGCAACCGGCGGCGTGCGCGGCCAGTGCGTCGTTCTGCGAGTCGCCGATCATCAGCGTGTGCGCCGGCGATGTGCCCAGCGCCTCGCAGGTGCGCAGCAGCGGCAGCGGGTCGGGCTTTTTGCGCTCGAAACTGTCGCCGCCGAACACCTGCGCAAAAAAGCCCTGCAAGCCTTTGGCCGCCAACAAATCCAGCGCAAAGGCGCGCGGCTTGTTGGTCAGGCAGGCCATGGGCAAGCCGCGCGCCCGAAACAAGGCCAGCCCATCGGCCACCCCCGGGTAGACCGCCGAGAACTGACCGTTGATCTGCCGGTAGTGGCGCTGGTAGTGTTGCCAGGCGGGCTCGTACAGCGAATCGGCGTTGCGCGCCTGACAGACGTTGGACAGACCGGTCACTTCCGGCAGGGCCAGCTGGTGCGCCAGCACCGAACGGATCAGATGCTCCGAACCCTTGCCCACCGTGCGCTCGACCAGCGCGCGCGTGACCGGCGGCAGGTCCAGCTCGGCCAGGGTGCGGTTGAGGGCTTCTTCGAAGTCGCCCAGCGTGTCCACCATGGTGCCGTCGAGGTCGACGATGACGGCTTGTAATTGTAACGAATCTAACTGAATAGATTTTAATTTCATTAAAAACTTTTAAAAATATACATTACATGCAAAAAACTTTGCGCAGGTAAGACTTCCACAGTTCGGGAAACATTAACTGGCGAACAATGCAGCCAACTCCACCTCAGCAGCTTTAGCGGCTATCAGGCGGATTTTTTCGCCTGCAGTGCATCGAAACCGTTGAACTTGCGAGGGTTGTATTGATTCGCAGCGGTTCCAAAGACCTTTTCCATTCTGGCGACGAAGAGCATGGAGGTGGCTTCTGGCACGACGATGTCGATACGTCTATCGGAGTGGCATCGCAGGATGTCGTTGAAGTGCTCGTCGGCATTGTTGAACGAGTAGCCGACCACCACTATGTGATTCGCTTCTTTCACCCAGTCGGATGCCTGATTCCATAGTTCTATGTATCTGTGCGAGAGTATGGGCTTGAGGCGTAGTGGGGGTACCAGCGCAGGGATGACATGACGTTGCTGTCGAAGGTCATCATTGCTGACATCTACGTTCCGTGCAATAACTTCCCGGATGAACTGTGCCGGGTCACAGTTCAAAATATTGTCCACGGGCAAGAGGTCGCGGGTATCCATTCGCACGTAGTGGCTCAGACCACCATGGAAGTAAATAGTCTGATCGGCACCGAGGGTCCTTTCAAGAAACGCGGTGTAGTTCAATGTGATGGCGCGAAGTTCACCCGGCACGTCGCCATAGAAGGGTATCGGTTTGTCATCATGGGCGTCTAGCACTTCTTTTTGCTTTGCCACCAAGTAGGCCCAGAGTGCCCACGCGATGTACAGGTAATTCTTGATGTCGGCAGGCTTGTCGTTGTAGAAGCCCAAGAACTTCTCGATCAGTAGCGTTTCGATGTTGAGCATGTCAGCACCCAACGCAGCTGCAACCTCGTGGCGCTCGGAGCTGAGCCCCTGTCTCAAGGTTTTCTTCAACACTGTCTTGAAGGTGTCCGACAGCGAGAGCTTGTGAATATCGAGAATTGAATCGCTGTCGATCAGTTCATCGGCATCATTCGGGAACACCTCGCGGATCAAGGCCTCTGTGTGGGCATCAAGTTGACTTTCTTGCGCGATGGTGGCCAGCTTGTTGAACAGGCGGATGATGAGTTCGCCATGCTTGCGAATGCTTTCTTGGTCTTCCCCAAGATGTGCGATGGTGTCCTGCACCCTTTGAACCATAGCCTTCTGCTCGTGGGGCTCCCTGGTGGCGATCTTGTCAACTGCCCGAGCAATCATGCTGTTGAAGCTGAAGCGCAGACCGGGGAGCATTTCGCGCAGCGCCGCTTCCACGTCCTTGCCTGGACCGTCGAGGTAGCGAGTCACGTCGGCAAGCAGTGTGTTCGCCAACGGGAAGTCGATGCCGGTTGTGCGGTCTACGCCAGCCCCTAAGATCAATAGATTTTTACTCATTTGTTCTCCTTGGTATTAATTTTTCGGTATTACTTCAATTCCTGGTCATTTGATTTGAAATTGCAGATTTTGAGGAGATAGGATTTTGACTCTGCGCATTCACGTCTGAATTCAGGTGTTCCACCCTCTGGCGAAGAGCCTCGATCTCTGATTCAAGCTTGGCTGAATATGTATTTGCTGCTTTCAGCTCTTCCAAGACCTTGCCTTGCCACTTATCGCCCGAGGAAATGTTCGCCTTGTCCTGATAAAAGGCTCTGACCGAAAAGACAAGAGCAATCAGGGAGAGTCCGGCAGATATTACAACTGACCAGACAGCAATCCTCAGCTGATCCTTCGTTGAGCGTTTAGACTCCTCGTCCCTTGCATCAAGTTTTTCCAGCATCGTGCTTGCGGCTACCGCAAGCTCTTGAAGGGTCTTGGCGGACTGGGCCGTCATCTGCCCAGTCAATCGCACAATTTCGCGATCCTCGGACCGTTCACGCGCCAAACTCGCGCTGTATTCGGCCATTTGGCTATTGAGTTCCAGTGACTTGGTTTCGATTGACGGATAAAGACTAGCGGGAAACGCGTTTGCCTTTGTCAGTCGTTCAAACTGCAGCCGTGTGTCGCCGAGTGCTTCGCTGGCTTTCCGCACTTGGTCGAAGATTCCATGCATCGAACCTAGAGCCAGTTCACGTAGTCTCTTGACTTGGCTTGCCTGCTCCTCAATTTCACTGCGGATGAGCTTGTCCAGGTACGCCGTCGCAGGTTCCGCCTTTGCTCTAGCAATAGGCTTGCGGTTCTGTCCACCTTCTCGGGCCGATCGAACCCCATTGGACGTTACGTAGGCCTCAGCGATAGCTTCGACAGTTTCATTTGTGAGATTTGAAACTTGCTCTGGCGTGATTCCGACACGCTCGTGCTTGATGCCGTAGTCGGCGGACTGGCTAGCAATGCATGGCAAAAAACCTCTCGTGCGCTCGACAGAATCACTGGCGGATAGAGCGTTGAATGCCCTCAAATCCGATTCACGCAAGGGGAAAAGGTACAGTTTTCCAATCGGGGTATCGATCTCGGCCACATGCTTCAGAAAGCTGCTGAAGTCAAAACCGTTTTTCTTCGGCTGCTCCTCGTCCGGGTCTCGCGATGGGTTATCCGAAGTCATTACTTCACCAACTCCATAAGCTTGCCGAAACTGTCCGCCACGTCGTACTTGACCTGCTCCGGGGCAAACTTTTTGTTGATACCGTCAAAGAACTTGCGGGCGCATTGGATCTTGGTTTTCTCGATCTCGCGCAGTTCCATGCTGGACATCGAACCCTTGGTTTCGGCCACGAAGTAGACGTGTTTGACCGCGCCTTCCTTGAATGAGATGGCCCAGTCGGGGTTGTAGTCGCCCACCGGTGTGGGGATCAGGAAGCCACGGGGGAGCTTAGCGTAGACCACCACTTCGCTGCTGGTGTCCAGCTCTTTCACGAACTCTCGCTCGATGTTGGAGTCGGTCAGCACGTAGTCGTAGATGTGGCGTTGCAGCTTGTCGCCGGCTTTGCTGAAATCCTGCTTGGTCAGGCCCGCCGTGAAGATGTCGAGGTCAAACTTGTCTTCGACCGGGTCATATGCCAGGTGCTCGATGATGACGGTGGCCTTCTGCTCGTTAATCAAGCGGATGGCTTCGGCGATGAAGCTCTCGGGGTTGGTCTTGAACTGCGCAAAGACCGCGACATTCATGCCCTTGAGGATTTCGGCAATTGTGCGGCGAGTGAGTTGCGTGCCTTCTGCCAGCTTGCCGATCAGGTCGTACTTGACTGCCGAGTGCACCGACAGGCGGTTGACCTCGGTTTCCGTGGCCTTTAGCTTGAACGCTTCGCCGGATTTAATACCGTCGTAAGTGACGGCCTCGGTCTGCTCGCCGCGCTGGATCGTGTACTGCAACGGCGTAACGCGAAGGCCCGCGTTTTTGTCGTTCAGGACGGCCACGGCCTTCTGGACCAGTTCAGCCTCTTCGAAGCTGACGCTGTAAGCCGCCTTGCGGTTGATGCGGCTCCAAAGGGCCTTGAACTCCTGCTTGTCGAAGTTGGCGTTGAGCGGGTTCTTCTTTGGGCGGCGGTCATCGCCGATCTCGGGCAGTTGTGCCTCGCTGAAGACGCTATCGACCAGCTTGAAAACCTGCTCGCCGAGCGGCGCAAGCTCATCGGGCAAGGTCGCCAAGGTTCCGTTCTTTTTGTCCTGGTGGTACTTCTCAGTGACATTGCGCTTCTTGTCGACGTATCCGTTCTGGATCAGGTAGAACTCGATGTCAGTAGCTTGATCGTCGGTCACCGTGATCGGACCTGCCGCCGTGGTCACGATCTTGCCCGCGAAGTAGGCCTTGTCGGCCACCTTCGGACGGGCAGACAGCGAGTCGCTGATGTCCTTCTGCAGCGCCGCGACGAAATCCTTGTAGCTCTCGCTGGCCACCACGGTAAGCACGTTTACGTCATGGACGATTGCCGGATGGTCCATCCGGTCACCTTGCTGATTGACGGACAGGCGCAGGCCTCGGCCGACTTCTTGGCGGCGCGAGATGGTGTTGTCGCTGTGCTTGAGCGCGCAGATGACGAACACGTTGGGGTTGTCCCAGCCTTCGCGCAGCGCCGAGTGCGAGAAGATGAAGCGCACCGGCTCATCCAGCGACAGCAGGCGCTCCTTGTTCTTCAGGATGAGGTCGTAAGCCTCCACGTCGTTGGACAGCCCGGCGTTCTCGCCACGCTTCTCGATGTCCGGGTCAACGTCGCGCTTGGTCTTCTTGTCGATGGAGAAGTAGCCGCTGTGGGTCTTCTCGGCGGTGATGCCCTTGAGGTACTTGACGTAGGCCGTCTCGTCCAGGTCCAGCATTTCGTTGAGGTACTGGTTGTATTCCTCTTCGAAGATGCGGGCGTATTCGCCTTTCTCGTCAGGCTGCGTGTAGTCCCGGTACTTGGCCACCTCGTCGATGAAGAACAGCGTCAGCACCTTCACGCCCTGCTGGAACAGGGCCTGCTCCTTGTCGAAGTGGGCCTTGATCGCCTCGCGAATCTGGATGCGACGCAATGCGTCCTCGGTCAAGTCCTTCGTGCCGTGGCCTGCTTCGAGTTCCAGACCGTTTACAAAGCTCAAGGTGTCGGTGTTGGCGTTGATGTCCGACACCACGTAGCCATCCCGATATTGATCTAGCTGGTTAGACAGGTCATACAAGTTGTCGCCCTTCGACAGCATCCTGACCACGCGCTTGATGTTGCCGCCTGCCAGCTTCTGCTCAAACTCGACGCGGGCCTCAGGCGGCTTCTTGCTCGAAATCTCGATGGATTGAAGGTACAGGTAGCCGGCAGTGCCCGCGAGCCCCTTCACGGCGATGCCTCGCACGGCAATCTTCTTCACCAGCTTCTGGTTGTAGGCGTCCAGCGCGTCCAGGCGGTGAATCTTGTTGTGAGTCGTCTTGTGCGTGGCCGAGTAGCGCAGCACCATCAAAGCCTTGAACTCCTCCAGGGACTTCAAGGTCTGCGCACCTTCCATCTTCTGCGGCTCGTCCAGGATCAGGATGGGGCGGTTAGCACTGATGACATCAATCGGCCGGCGAGACTGGAAGTCGTCCAGCACCTCGTAGATACGGCGGTTGTCGGCACCACGGGCGGCAAAGGCCTGCACGTTGATGACCATGACGTTGATGCCCGCATCCGAAGAAAAGCTCTCCAGGTGATGCAGCTGCTTGGAGTTGTAGATGAAAAAGCGCGCCTTCTTCTGGTAAGTCTCCAAGAAGTGCTCGGCTGTGATTTCCAGCGACTTGGCCACGCCCTCACGGATGGCGATGCTGGGCACGACGATGATGAACTTGCTCCAGCCATAGCGGCGGTTCAGCTCGAAGATCGTCTTGATGTAGCAGTAGGTCTTGCCCGTGCCTGTTTCCATCTCCACGTCGAGGTTGACGCGGGCGACCTTGTTCTTAACCAGCGAGTCGGATACGGGCAGGTTTTGGCCGCGCTGCACCTGCTGGATGTTGTCCAGCAAGGCAAGGTCAGTCAGTGCCAGTTCTGCGTTCTTGAAGCCGGAGTCGGAGAACAGGTCTTCCGTGCCCTTCTTGGCTTGGCCGGGGTCGATGCGATAGGTCATAGCCTCCGCTGATGCGGGCGGCTGTCCCTTGAAGCAGTCCACTACGGCCTGCACTGCCGCGGACTGGTAGGCCTGGGTCTTGAACTTGAGTTTCATCGCCCGCCCTTCAGATGCACTTCACTTCAGTGGCAGGCGACAGCAGCTTGAAGATTTGCTCCACGTTGATCTTGACTGAGCTGTCCTTGAAGCCTGCATCGCGGAACACCACGCGCAGCGGCTGCACCTTGGCCAGCTCTTTCACGAAGGCCTCATCGACACCGCCGTGCCCATCAAAGCAGGCAACCAGTGCATTGCCGTCCACGAGGAACACGTCCTTGCCCTGAATGGCTTGCTTGGCGATAGGCAGGGCAAGGTCAACACCCCAATCGAGCATCACTTGGAACAGCAGGTCTTCAGGCGTCCGGTCGGGCTTGATGTTGTCGAAAAACATGTCGAGGTTGGACTTTTCAAGAGCATCTGGGGAGTAGTAAATGCCGGAAAAGTTTGACGTATCGATCTTTAAAACTCGGAAGCCGACATCCTTGTTCCATTCGCTGTGAGCTGGTGCATTGAGCAACTTTTCCCCTGCCTTCCGAAGTCGGGCCTTCGTGATTTCTGAGATCGTCTTGTAGCCCGCCTTGTCTGCAATGCTGCCAACCTCAATTGGTGCATCAATCTGAACAAGTATGAACCTACGTGTTCCGCCATCGCTGGCATTCAGGCCAAGAACCGCATGGGCCGTGGTACCAGTGCCGGCGAAGAAGTCCAGGACGATGGAGTCCTTATCTGCTCCGAGTGTTATGAGGTCTCGGAGAAGTGCGCGAGGTTTAGGCGGACTGTCAAATACATTCTTCCCAAGAAGCTCTGCGATTTCGGCTGTCCCATTACTGCTGCTGTATTCGGGGCGATAGAGGATTGACTTTGGTTTGCTAGTCGGAAGGTCGCCTAGTCCGGGGCGCTGCTTCTTGTATATGTTCTTCCCTGAGCGACCGTCGACAACGATCAGGTTGAAGCCCTCATCGGAGATCTTCTTCTTGCTCCATGTCCAAGATAACTCTTCGCCATCGTCATTAACAGGCCACACAACAGTGTGCCTTTCTGACTTCGGCTCGTCGTTTTCGGTGACGTAAACATTTTCATCGTCATCGATAAAGACAGGGAACCAACCATTGGGGCGCCTCTCCCTGGCTGCATCCTGACCAGTCCTTCGCAACGTGTCAGCACGCTTGAAGAGTCCTCGCTCATCTTCGTCCCAGTCGTCCAACTTCTCTTCGTCGATGGGTAGTTCATTGACTGAACACTCCTCGCGAGACTTCGCATACACAACAGTGAATTCATGCGTGTCTGAGAAGGCGAAAGCGTCATTGTTTCCCTTCAGGTTCATGACTGTGGGAAGAAGTCCGATGAAGTTATGGGAGCCGAAAACTTCATCCATTAACAACCGTAGATTTGCAGCCTCGCCCGAATCAATCGATATGGCAATCAGTCCGTCATTGCGCAGGAGGTTTCGAGCTACCCGAAGTCGCGAGTAGATCATGCTTAACCATGCGGAGTGAAATCTCCCATTCGACTCGGGATTCGACACAAGCCTGCCCCCGACGGAGTCAGTTTGATTTGATACTCTTTTGTATTCTTCGACATCCTGGGCAAAATTGTCTTTGTAGATAAAGTCCTTCCCGGTGTTGTACGGCGGGTCTATGTAGATGAACTTAACCTTGCTGAGATAAGCCTCCTGAAGTAGTTTTAGCGCATCAAGGTTGTCTCCTTCGATGAACAGATTTCTCGTTGTGTCGAAGTCAACGCCTTCTTCCAGCGTCACTTGATTTTTATCTTGTTGGGCTCGTACAGGCCTAAGCGTTTTTGCAATTGGAGCATTTGCGTTCAGTAACGCTTCTCGACGCCCGGGCCAATTCAGGTGATATCGCTCCTGCGGCCCTTCGATGATCGATTCAGCCAGCTCTTGGCGTAGCTGGTCAAAATCCACTCCGAGTTTCACGCTGCCGTCTTTCCCTTTGGCCTCTGTTATGCAGCCAGGAAACAGATCGCGGATGCGGGCGATGTTGTCTTGCGTGAGATTTGCCGAATGCATTTTGAGTTTTTCCATGTTCTTTCCTCTGGTCTCTGTGCCCGCGATGTGCGATCAGCGGCTTAATTGTTCAAGTTCGGTTTTGAGTTGGCGCAGCGTGGCATTGATCTCCACCTTGCGATTAAATTGCTTCTCTTTGGCAAGGCGTGCCTCGGCCTTTGCAACCTCTTTGGCCTTTGTCATCACTGCCTCTGTCCGCGCAATCAAGTCGCGCAAAGGCTCTTGATTTCTCGGGGCTATCGGCACAAGTCGGTGCAGCAACTGCTCATAGAGCCCGCCGAGGTCTAGTGCCAGTGGCAAGGGGATGCGCTCGGTCGTAGCGGGAGTCCAGTCAGACTCGAAGTAGTCGGAGCAAACCCAACTGACAGCATCGGCTTCGCTGGGGCGCTTGTAGGCAGCAACGACCTGCGTTCTGGCCTCGGCCCCTTGTCCTTGAGTCAGTTCAAAGATGATGGGGAATTGCACTGCGCCGTCGATGCACCGGAGCACGTCACGGTGCAGATCTTGTGTCTTCAATTGGATCGCGAAGACTTGAATCTCCTGCACGCCCGGCTTTGCTGGCAGGTTGATGGTCTCGGGTGCCAGCTTGTAGCGCCAGACGATCTGCTCTAACTGCTCCACGAACAGGTCTTTCAAGCGGCTGTTGGCACCGCTGCGCTCATAGATCTTGCTCTTGGGCAGCGGGCGACCGAACTCTGCTTGCTTGGGGTAGGTGAACAATGCACTGGGCTGAGAACTCACTCCGCCTCCTGAATCACCAGGAAGGTGATGAGTTCAAAGTCGTCCAGGCCAGAGATGGTGTTCGTCAGTGCCGTAGTCTTGCCGCCAGTGAACAAGCTATCCAGGTCCTTCTCTTCCTTCACCTCGATCATGGAGCGAATGGCCTTGCCCAGCAGGTCTGAGTAGATCTGCATCTGTCGGCCTTCGGCCGTCTCTTCGTTGAAGAGTTGGGTGGCGTTAGGGATGGGCTTGTCCTGGCCCTTGCAGCAAGTGCGCGCCAGGTCCAACAGACGCTTGACCTCGGTGTGGTCGTGAACCACGTTGCCGGCCCGGTCGATGTAGACGAGGTAGTAAGGGTGGAGCCGGTTGTGCTGGTTGACGTTGACGCCCGTGTTGAGGTTGCGCAGAGTGAAGATGACGCCAGGGCGCAAGCCCATGGCTGGCTTGGCGGGCACCACGGCATGCATGCCGTTGGGCACGTTTTTCAGCTCGCCATGTTCCTTGACGTAGTTGAGCAAGTCCATGCGGAAATCGTTGAGGCCGAGGTCGGTGATGGACACGCCGGTCTTCAGGTCTTCCAGCTCGATGACTTCTTCTTGCAGGCGGCGCAGCTGCTCCTTGCGGTACGACACGTCGTTGGCCTGGGCGGACAGCACGTTGTCGTCGCCCGTGGCCGTCACGTCCGCAATCATCATGCGGCTCTCCACCCGGTCCTTGAGGTTGATGTACTCATCGAGGGTGATGTCTGGCCAGTAGTTGACCAGCTGGATGCTGCTGTTGGGTGAGCCGATGCGGTCAACCCGACCAAACCGCTGGATGATGCGGACGGGATTCCAGTGAATGTCGTAGTTGATGAGGTAATCGCAGTCCTGAAGGTTTTGACCTTCAGAGATGCAGTCAGTGCCGATCAGCAGGTCCACCTCGGCGGGCTCGCCCGGCAGCACCACGGCCTTCTCCTTGGAGCGCGGTGAGAACAGCGTCAGCAGCTCCTGGAAGTCGTAGCCCTTCTTGAGCGTGGACTTCGGCGCGCCCTTGCCGGTCACCTTGGCGGTGTGCAAGCCATGGGCGACTTGCAGCGCAGGGGCGAGATTGGCGTAGAGGTAGTCGGCCGTGTCCGCAAAGGCGGTAAAGATCAGCACCTTCTTGTTGCCGGGGTTGATCGGGTGGGCGATCTTTTCCAGCAAGTGGGCTTTGAGGTGTTGGAGCTTGGCGTCGTCCTCGGGCGTGATCTTGTTCATCGAGGCCAGCAGGGTGTCGATGAGTTCGAGGTCGCCCTTCAAGTCGCGCTCCCACGAGGGCAGGTCCATGTCTCCGAGGCTGATCTTGACCTTGCCACCGATCTCGCCGGATTCGTCGTCGAGGATTGGCAGTTCGTCGTCTTCGCCTTCGAGGTTCGCCAGAACCTCGGTCAGGTCACCCACGCTGGCTGAGGTGCCTGACTGGTTGAAGGCTGCAATCTTCGCCAAGGTGCCTTGGTGATTGCGGCGCAAGGCGTTCAAAGTCAGCCGGAATGATTCAACCGAGCTTTCCAGCCGCTTCAGCAGGTTGACCGTCATCAGGGCCTGGAGGCTCTTCTCCCGGTCGGCTTGCTTGAGGGTGCCCTTGCCGCCAACCTTGGTGTCGTAGGCCTCTTCGTACTTCTTGAGCCGGCTGGGCAGGATGTAGCTCACCGGTGCGTACACCGACAGCTTCAGCAAGGACAGCTGGGCAAAGATGTCGTTGAAGCCCATCACGTCTGTGCGGGCGGTCAGCGGGCTGTGATACGACAAGGGCTTGCGGCGTTCGGGGAATTGGCCGATGTCCTTGGTGTCGTAGAAGGTCTGGATGTGCTTGCGCGAGCGCGCGATGGTCACGCTGTCCAGCAGCTCGAAGAAGTCGAAGTCCAGCGAATCGAGGATGGCTCTCGCAGTGCGTTCTTCAGGGGGCAGCTTGGCCCAGCTGTTGAAGGCGGTCTGCGCACCGCGGAAGATTTCCTCGACGCTCTTTCCAGTCTTGAGCTTCTTGCTCAGGTTTTCCGAGTCACCTTCGTAGGCCAGTGCCAGCTGGTTGCGCAGGTCGGCAAAGCGGTTGTTGACGGGGGTGGCCGACAGCATCAGCACTTTGGTCTTCACGCCTTCCTTGATGACCTTGTTCATCAGCTTCTGGTAGCGCGTTTCCTTCTCTTTGAAGGCGTCGTTGTTTCGGAAATTGTGCGACTCGTCGATCACCACGAGGTCGTAGTTGCCCCAGTTGATCCGGTTCAGCGGCGTGCCGAAGGATTCGCCGCTGGTGCGGCTGAGGTCGGTGTGGCAAAGGACGTCGTAGTTGAAGCGGTCCTTGGCGAAGATGTTGGTCTTGAGGTTGCGGTTGTAGTTGAGCCAGTTGTCGGCCAGCTTCTTGGGGCACAACACTAGGACGGACTTGTTTCGCAGCTCGTAGTACTTGACCACGGCCAGCGCGGTGAAGGTTTTGCCCAAGCCCACGCTGTCGGCCAGGATGCAACCGCTGTAGGTTTCCAGCTTGTTGATGATGCCGGTGGCAGCGTCCCGCTGGTAGTTGAAGAGCTTCTTCCAGATCAGCGTGTCCTGGTAGCCGGTGCGGTCGTTGGGAAGTACGTCCTCGTCGATCTCGTCCAGGAACTCGTTGAAGATGTTGTAGAGCATCAGGAAGTAGATGCTCTCGGGCGAGTTCTCTTGGTACACGGAGGCGATGTGCTGGCAAATCTGCGCAGTCACGTCCTCCAGCTTATCGGGGTCGTTCCAAATCTGATCGAACAGGCTGAGGTAGGTGGCGGCGAAGGCAGGTTCGTCCATCTTGTTGACGAGGTTGGACACCGCGTTGCCTTGCTGGTAGCCCAAGTCCACAGCCGTGAAGCCGTGGAGCGGCATGTAGGCCGTGTCCGCACCGTTGGCCTGCACAACGGCAAAAGGCTGCATGGGCGCCTTGGTGCGATTGCTCTTGAACCGGGCCTTGCGGCGCATCCAGTCAGCGCACTCTTTGGCAATGGCGCGCTGGGTCAGCTTGTTGCGCAGCTGAATCTCGAACTCGCTGCCGTAAAGGCTGCGTTCACGGTCGAGCTTGGGAATGTGGAATTCCTTGCGCTCTTTGCGAATCTTGTCGGTCACCTCGCTGGCCGTGAAGGTGGGGGAGGTGAAGATGAAGCTGAGTTCGTCGATCTTTTCCAGCTCGGCCTTCAGGGCTTCGAAGGCGTACATAGAAAAGCACGAAGCGGCGATCTTGAGCCGTGACTTGGGCTTCAGCGTCGTTTTGAGGTCGTCACCCAGTAGGCGGGTGATGTTGTCAATCAGTTCCATGCCCCTCCCGCCATGTTTCGATGGGTACCACCGCGCCCCGCGCGGCCCAGACCGCAGCGATCAGGCCAGCGCCTGTCGCATGCTGTCGATGACTGCCTTGTAGTCCGGCTTGCCAAAGATGGCGCTGCCGGCCACGAAGGTGTCGGCCCCGGCGTCGGCCACGCGGCGGATGTTGTCGGCTTTGATGCCGCCGTCCACTTCCAGCCGGATGTCTTTGCCCGATGCCTCGATGCGTTTGCGCGCGGCCTCGATTTTGCGCAGGGCCGAGTCGATGAAGCTCTGGCCGCCAAAGCCGGGGTTGACGCTCATGATCAGGATCAGGTCGATGTCGTCGATCAGCCAGTCCAGCACGTCCAGCGGCTGCGCCGGATTGAATGTCAGGCCGGCCTTGCAGCCGCGCGCCTTGATGGCCTGCACGCTGCGGTGCACATGGGCGGACGCGTCGGGGTGGAAGCTGACCAGGTCGGCCCCGGCGTCGATGAAGGCGCCGGCCAGCGCGTCCACCGGCTCGATCATCAGGTGCACGTCAATGGGCACCGGCGTGCCGTCGGGCTTTTGGGCGTGCGGCTTGAGCGCCTGGCAGACCATGGGGCCGAAGGTGAGGTTGGGCACGTAGTGGTTGTCCATCACGTCGAAGTGAATCCAGTCGGCGCCGGCGGCGATGACGTTCTTCACCTCTTCGCCCAGGCGGGCAAAGTCGGCAGACAGGATGGACGGGGCGATGCGGTAGGCGGTCATGGCGGGGGCTTCCTCAAAGGCGAGGCGGTCATTTTCGCAGGCCTGCGGCAGCGGGCGGGGCCGCGTTAACATGCCCGCCATGGCCGCATACCAGTTCACCTGCACTGTCGAACCGCAGTACCTTGCCGATCAATCTTCGCCCGAGGCGGGGGTTTACGCCTTTTCGTACACCGTCACCATCACCAACAGCGGTACCGTGAGCGCGCAACTGATTGCGCGGCACTGGATCATCGAGGACGAGGGTGGGCACCGCGAGCAGGTCAAAGGCCTGGGCGTGGTCGGCCACCAGCCGCTGCTGCGCCCCGGCGAGTCGTTTCAGTACACCAGCGGCACCCGCCTGCGCCAGCCCAGCGGCCGCATGCACGGGTCTTATTTTTGTGTGGCCGAAGACGGCGAGCGGTTTGAAGCCGCCGTGCCAGCGTTTGCCCTGCTGGCCGACGACAGCGGCAGCACCCCGCGCGTGCTGCACTGAATGGCGTCCACGCCCGACCTGGCAAGCCTGCTGGACGCGATCGACCCCGACGCGCCGCTGGCGCAGCGCCACCGCTGGCTGATCGATCTGCTGCAGTGGGTGCGCGGCGATGCCCGCAACCCGCTGGCTTGCGTGGCCCGGGTGCGCCTGCTGCTCGATGCGGCGCAGGCCCGGCCTGACTGGCGGCTGCGCTGGCAGGCCTGGTGGCAGCGGTTCCTGCAGACGGTGGACCTGGCACCCTTGCTGGCCGATTTTGGTTTTGCACCGCGCAGCGCCTTCATGAGCGAGTTGGGCCACCGCCTGCGGCGCAAGCTGCTGCCCGGCACGCCCGAGACCACCGACCTGACCGAACTTTTTACCCTGCTGCTGCCCACCCGCTTTGATGCGCGCTGGATACAGGCGCTCGACCGCGACACGCTGCAGCGGCTGCGCCTGCTGCTGCTCGCCCCCGGCGGCCCGAAGGACGCGCCGGCCGGCGAACCCGACAGCGCCTGGCAGGCCGCTTTGCTGGACGCGCTGACCTTCTCCATCGGCCAGGTCAGCGCGACCGGTTTTGCGTCGGAAATCCGCACCCGCATGTCCGAGCCGGCACGCACGGCGCGCAGCTTTCACGCCCTGCCCGCGCACTACGAATCGCTGCGCCGCGCGGTGCTGCAGCAGGGCGCGCGCAGCGAGGCCGCACAGGCCGCCGCCCAGCGGCTGCAGGAGCAGCTCGAACGCTGCCGGCAGGACGCCTACACCGTCTACGCCCATCTGGAAGCGCACGGCATCTCGGTGGGCATCGTGTTTCGCCTGCGCCAGTTGCGCGAGCGCATCCTGCGGGTGCGCCAGCTCATGGACTGCCTGCTGACCGAGCAACCCGACCGCGCCACCGCCGCGCTGCTCGCCGACCTGGTGAACACCGGGCAAGACCAGCGCAGCCTGCGCGCCCTGATCGCCAGCAGCACCCAGCTGACCGCAGCCAAGGTGGCCGAGCGCAGCGCCGAAAGCGGTGAGCACTACATCACCCGCGACGCGGCAGAGTACCGGCAGATGGTGGGCAAGGCCCTGGGCGGCGGCGCACTCATTGGCCTGACCACCTGGGTCAAGTTCGGCCTCTACGGGCTGGCGCTGTCGGCCTTCTGGGGCGGCTTTGCGGCCGGGCTGAACTACGCGTTTTTCTTTGTGCTGGTGCACCTGCTGCACTGGACGGTGGCCACCAAACAGCCCGCGGTGACCGCGCCGGCCATGGTGGCCAAGCTGCGCGAGATCCGCGCGCCCGGCGCGGTGCGCCGCTTTGTGGACGAAGTGGCCAACCTGCTGCGCTCGCAGATCGCCGCCATCATCGGCAACGTGGGCGCGGTGGTGCCGGTGGTGCTGCTCATCAGCCTGGCGCTGTCCTGGGGGCTGGGCGCGCCCATGATCGACCCTGAGAAGGCGCAGCAGGTGCTGCACGACATGCACCTGCTGGGCCCCACCGTGCTGTTCGCCGCCTTTACCGGGGTGCTGCTGTTTGCCAGCAGCATCGTGGCCGGCTGGGTGGAAAACGGGTTTGTCTTCCACCAGCTCGATTCAGCGGTGCGCCACAACCCGCGCTTCACCCGCCTGCTGGGCGCCGCCCGCGCCGCGCGCTGGGCCGACTGGCTGCGGCAGAACGTCTCCGGCCTGACGGCCAACATCTCGCTGGGCTTCATGCTCGGCCTGGTGCCCGCGGTGCTGGGTTTCTTTGGCCTGCATGCCGAGGTCCGCCACGTCACCCTCTCGGCCGGCCAGGTGGCAGCGGCGGCCGCCTCGCTGGGCCCGGCGGTGCTGCACAACCCGGCCTTCTGGTGGGCGGTGGCCGGGGTGCTGGTCATCGGGCCGCTGAACCTGGCGGTGAGCTTCTACCTGGCGTTCCGCCTGGCCATGAAGGCGCAGGCCATCAGCGACGTGAACCGCGGCCGCATCAACGCCGCGCTGCGGCAGCGCCTGCGGCGGGCGCCGCTGTCCTTCTTCTGGCCGCCGCACCGCGACGCGGCGGCCCACGATGCGGTGGACAGCGAGCCCCCGACCACCGAGCCACCCCGAAGCTGAACCCATACACCCATGGGCGAATTCGAACTCATCCGCCGCCATTTCCAGCGCCCCGCCGCTGCGCCGCCAGCGTCGGTGGTGCTGGGCATCGGTGACGATTGCGCGCTGCTGCAACCCAGCCCCGGCCACCAGCTGGCCATCTCCAGCGACATGCTGGTCGAAGGCCGGCACTTCTTTGCCGACGTGAACCCCGAGGCGCTGGGCCACAAGGCGCTGGCGGTGAACCTGAGCGACCTGGCCGCCATGGGCGCGCGGCCGCTGGGGTTCACCCTGGCGCTGGCGCTGCCCCAGGCCGACGATGCCTGGCTCGCGGCCTTGGCGCGTGGCCTGTTTGCGCTGGCCGAAGCACAGGCCTGCCCGCTGGTGGGGGGCGACACCACGCGCGGGCCGCTGAACATCTGCATCACCGTCTTTGGCGAAGTGCTGCCCGACCGCACCCTGCGGCGCGACGCCGCGCAGCCGGGGGACGATGTGTATGTGAGTGGCCGTACCGGCGAGGCGCGGCTGGCGCTGCAGTGGCTGCTGGGCACACCCTGGGCGCGCGCCGCCGTGGGCCCGCAGCTGCCCGAGAGCCTGCGCGCCCGGCTGGAGCGGCCCACACCCCGGCTGGCGCTGGGCCAGGCCCTGGCCGGTGTGGCGCACGCCGCGCTCGACCTGAGCGACGGCCTGTGTGGCGACCTGGGGCACATTCTGGCCGCCAGCGGGGTGGGCGCCAGCCTGGTGACCGATACCCTGCCCCTGGCCCCGGCGCTGCACCACCTGCCCCCCGTGCAGCGCCTGATGTGCCTGCTCGCGGGCGGGGACGACTACGAGCTGCTGTTCACTGCGCCGGCGTCGGCGCGCGCGGCGGTGCACGCGGCGGCACAGGCCAGCGGCACCCCGGTCACCTGCATCGGCCGCATCGAGGCGGCGCCGGGCCTGCGACTATTCGACGCCCAGGGCCGGCCGGTGGCCTTTGATGCCGCCGGTTTTGACCATTTCGCTGCCGAGCCCGCGGCCGGCGCTGCCGCCGACCCCGGCCAGCGCTGACACGGCCGGAACGGGTACCGGCTCCGGCGGGTGCAGTGGGTGCAGCGGTCGATAATGCCGCGCATGGTTGACACCCCACCGACCCCAAGCCCGCTGGCCGCACCGGCCGACACCGTGAACGAGCTGACCGCCGCCCGTGCGGCCGCTGCCGCAGCGCCCACCGTCCCACCCACCACCGCGCCCGCGCTGTGGGTGCATCCCACCCTGCGCTTCATGCTCAGCCACCCGGCCCACATCGTGGCGCTGGGCGCGGGCGCCGGGCTGACGCGGCACGCCCCCGGCACGGCGGGCACGCTGTGGGCCTGGGCATCGTTCGCGCTGCTGCAGCCCTGGCTGGGCGATGCCGGCTGGGCGCTGCTGATCGGTCTGGGCACGCTGGTGGGCTGGTGGGCCTGCACCGTGACCGCACGCCACATGGGCATGGCCGACTCGGGCCACATCGTCATCGACGAAGTGCTGGCTTTCTGGCTGGTGCTCTGGCTGGTGACGCCGGCCAGCTTCTGGGCCCAGCTGGTGGCGTTTTTGCTGTTTCGCCTGTTCGACGCGGTCAAGGTCGGCCCCATGGCCTGGGCCGACCGCCGCTTCAAGGGCTTCGGTCCGCGCGGGGGTTTCGGCATCCTGCTCGACGACTTTGTGGCGGCGCTGTGCACGCTGCTGGTCATTGCCCTGTGGCGTTACTGATGCAACCCCCGTCCCACCCGCCCGAGGCCCCCATGAACGTTGCCGGTGTTGCACACATGGTTGAACAGTTGGCCGCAGCCCTGAAGGCGCGCGGGCAGATGATGGCCACCGCCGAGAGCTGCACCGGCGGCCTGATCGCCGGCGCCTGCACCGAGCTCAGCGGGTCCAGCGAGTGGTTTGAGCGCGGCTTTGTCACCTATTCCAACGCCGCCAAATGCGAACTGCTGGGCGTGCCGGCCGCGCTGATCGACGAGCACGGCGCGGTGAGCGAGGCGGTGGCACGCGCCATGGCGGTGGGGGCGGTGGCCAACGCGCACGCGCACTGGTCGGTGGCGGTCACTGGCATTGCCGGCCCCACCGGCGGCAGCGCCGAGAAGCCCGTGGGCACGGTGTGGCTGGCCTGGGCCACGCCGACCGGGGTGGAGAGCGAACACCGGCGCTTTGAAGGCAACCGCCAGGCGGTGCGCGAGGCCACCGTGGTGCATGCGCTGGCCGGTCTGTTGCAGCGCCTGCGCTGAAGGGGCGGCCGCCCTGACGCCTTCGGCCGCCGGGCCGCCCCTCAGGCGCCGAGGTACTTCAGGCGCCGTGGCACTTTTTGTATTTCTTGCCACTGCCGCAGGGGCAGGGGTCGTTGCGGCCGGGTTGGGCTTCCTTGCGCACCGGTTCCACCCGCGGGCCCAGGCTCTGCCAGATCTGGCGCAGGTCGTACACCGCCCACAGGGCTGAACCGAAGGCGTTGGCGCGCTCCTCGCTCACGCTGGGCGGGCCGTCTTCGGCATGCAGGTTGAAGGCGGGCCGTCCGCTGTCGTCTTCGGTCAGTGCCACGATGGCGTCCAGCGCCTCGTCGATCCAGGTGGCCGTTTCCTTCTCGCGCGGGGCTTCCCACTCCTCGGGCCAGTTTTCCACCACGCACATGAAGCCCAGCGCCCAGACCTGTGCGTAGGACGGCAGCGGCAGGTCGGCCATGGCGGCGCGGGCTTCTTCGCCGAGCACCGCCACCGCGCCGCGCACATCCATCAACTCCGGGTGGTAGGCGCGTTCGTCGTCCAGCGCCTGCACCTCGGTGCTCAGGGCTTGCGCCACCTCGTTCCAGCGGCGGGTCCAGAGGCCCATGAAACGCTGCGCCTGCGCGTCGTCGGCAAAGCGGGTGCCGCCTTCTTCCTCGCCCAGGCCCAGCAGCACCGGCAGGTATTCGTCGGGCAGGATCAGCCGGCGGGTGCACAGCAGCGCGGCCATGGCGCCTTCCATAAACTCCCACTGCGGCACGTCCTCGCCGCGGGTGCGCAGATCGTCGAGGATGTCTTCGAGGGCGTCGTAGTCGGGGCCGTCCAGCGGCGACAGGTCGGGAGAGGTGTTCATGGAAAACCGGAAGGAATGGGAAATGCCCAGTGTAGGGCGGGTGTTGTCAGGGGGCCGGTGCGGGCAGTGATCGCTCCACCACCACGCCCAGCCGCTGCAGGCGTTTGCGCATGCACAGCACGGCCTTGTCCTTGCTCAGCAGGCGCGCGGTGTGGGCCACGGCGAGGTCGATGAACTTCTGGTCGTCGCCGTCCTTGCAGGTGTAGGGTGCCTTGGGCGCCGTTTCCACCATCTGCGCCCGGGCATCAAAGGCGGCCAGCACGCCTTCGGCATGGCGCGCACGCGCCTGCATCTGCCGGACCACGTGCGGGTACGTCAGCACGCGGCGCAGTTCCTCGCGCATCACGGCCGTGGCGAGCCAGCGCACCGCCGGGTCGGCCAGGCGCTCGCGCAGCGGCACGGTGGCCGGGTCCTCGTAGATGAACAGGTCGAGCACGACATTGGTGTCGATCACCAGTGTCAGCGGCGTTGCGGCTGTCATGCCGCGGGCGGTGGGGCGTCGGGCGCCTTGCGGGCGGTCAGGTCGAAGCGGAACAGGCGGCATTCAATGGGGCCGTTCCACAGCGGCACGCGGCGCGATTCCTTCAGCCGCATCTTGCCTGGCAGCTTGAGGTCGGGCGTGAGCAGCCAGGCGCTCCAGCCGGCGTAGTGGCTTTTCCAGTGCGCGGCCAGGCGGTTGAAGAAGTCGCTGCCTTCGGCATCGGCGCTGCCATCGCTCAGCTGCGCACTCTCGCGGCCACCGCCAACGCTGAAGGTGCGCGGCGTGCGGCCGCCCTGCCGCTCGGCGGCGCGATCGCCCGCACTGCGCCCGGCCACACCGGCGGCGGCGATGCGCTCGCCGTACGGCGGGTTGAGCAGCAGGATGCCCGGTTGCGCCGTGGGCGGCAGGCGCTGCAGCGCGTCGCCGCCGCGCAGCTCCAGCGCGTGCGCCACGCCAGCCCGCTCGGCGTTGCGCTGCGCGAAGTCGACCATGCGGAAGGCCACGTCGCTGCCAAAGACAATGGGCGGGTGGCCTGCCGGCCACTCGCGCCGCTCGCGGGCGGCCTGGTCCTGAATGCCGTGCCACACATGGACCTGGAAGGGCACCAGCTTTTCAAACGCAAAGCGCCGCTGCAGGCCGGGCGGGATGCGCAGCGCGATCTGCGCTGCCTCGATGGCCACCGTGCCGCTGCCGCAGCAGGGGTCGTACAGCGGGGTGATGGCGTCCAGCGCCTCGGCGCTGCCGCCGTTCCAGCCGGTGGCGGCGATCATGGCCGCGGCCAGGGTTTCCTTCAGCGGCGCGTCGCCTTTGTCTTCGCGCCAGCCGCGCTTGAACAGCGGCTCGCCCGAGGTGTCGATGTACAGCGTGCATTCGTCGGTGGTGACGTGGGCGTAGACGCGCACGTCGGGCCAGGTGGTGTTGATGCTGGGCCGCTCGCCACGCTTGGCGCGGAAGCGGTCGCAAATCGCGTCCTTGATCTTGAGCGCGGCGAAGTTCAGGCTGGTCAGCGGGCTGTGCTGGGCGGTGATCTCGACCTTCAGGGTCTGCTGCGGTGTGAACCAGATTTCCCAGGCCACCTCGCTGGCGGCGTTGTAGAGGTCCTGCTCGTTGCGGTACGGGCCGTGCCAGAGCTGCACCAGCACCCGCTGCGCCAGCCGGCTGTGCAGGTTCAGGCGCAGCGCCTCGCGCCAGGAGGCGAGCACGCCCACCCCGCCGCGCGCCTTGAAGGCCGGTGCTTCGCCGGTGATGCGCTGCACCTCGTCGGCGAGAAAGTCCTCCACGCCAGCGGCGCAGGGGAGGAAGAGTTTCAACTGGTTCACGGCGGTGGTGCTTTCAGCGTTGGCGGTTCGGCGGCTGACCCTGGAGCCCCCGCGCCGAGCACGAGGGGCTGCGCCTAGTCAGAGCGCCTTGCGGAGGTTGGCGGGCGCGATGCGCAGCGCCTCGCGGTATTTGGCGACGGTGCGGCGCGCGCACTCGATGCCCTGTTCCCTGAGCAGGTCCGAGAGCTGGTTGTCCGACAGCGGTTTGGACGGCTCTTCGGAGGCGATGAATTGCTTGAGCAGCGCGCGCACCGCCGTGCTGGAGGCGTTGCCGCCGGTTTCGGTGCCCAGGCTGGAGCCAAAGAAGTACTTGAGTTCGTAGGTGCCAAACGGCGTGGCCATGTACTTGGCGGTGGTCACCCGGCTGATGGTGGACTCGTGCAGGCCCAGTTCGTCGGCGATCTCGCGCAGCACCAGCGGGCGCATGGCCAGCTCGCCGTGCATGAAGAAGTTGCGCTGGCGCTCGACGATGGCCGAGGCCACCCGCAGGATGGTGTCAAAACGCTGCTGGATGTTCTTGATGAACCAGCGCGCTTCCTGCAGCCGCTGCTGCATCGCGGCATGCCCGGCCTGGCCACCGGTTTCACGGCCGCGGCCGCGCAGGGCGTTGGCGTAGACGTCGTGCACCCGCAGCCGTGGCATGACGTCGGTGTTGAGCGACACCTTGAAGCCGCGGCCGGCACGGGTGACGATGACGTCGGGCACCACCACGTTGCGCTCGACGTCGGCAAAGCGCCGGCCCGGCTTGGGCTCCAGCCGGGCCAGCAGTGCCAGCGCCGCGCGCACCGTCTCGTCGTCGTGCCCGGTCGTGGCACACAGGCGCTTGAGGTCGCGCCTGGCGATCAGCTCCAGCGGTTGCTGGCAGATGGCCAGCGCCGCCCGTGCGGCAGGCGTGTTGCGCAGCTCCAGGATCTGCAGCCGCAGGCATTCGCCCAGATCGCGCGCGCCCACCCCGGGCGGGTCCATGTGCTGCAGCCAGCCCAGGGCGGTGCGCAGCTGCCCGTGCGCGTCGTCCAGTTCGTCGATCGCGGGCTGGGCGTTGGCGCCAGCGCCGGTGGACAGGCGCCACCAGGCCGCGGCCAGTTCGTCGAGGGTGCCGTCGAGATAACCGTCGTCGTCCAGCGACTCGATGAGGAAGTACAGGGCCGCCGCGTCCTCGTCGCTCAGGCGCAGGGTGCGCGCCTGCTCGTGCAGGTGGTCTTGCAGGCTGGTATGGCTTCGCGCCAGGTCGGCAGCGCTGGCGGTGTCGTCGTCGTCACCGCCGCCGGTGTGGCGCGCGGGGGCGTCGCTGCCCCATTCGCTGTCGTCGGGCGCCAGCTCCACCGTGCCGTCGCCCTCCCAGCTTTCCTCGACCGGGGTGGCGCCATCGAGTCGGCCTTCCAGCTCGTCGGCCGTCCTGTCCGCTGCTTCGGGCGCGGTGGTCGCGTTGGACGGCAGGCCTTCGGGTGGCAGCGCCTGCGCCCATTCCTCGATCTGCTCGCCGCCGCTGAGCGGTGCATCGCTGTGCTCGATGCCGTGGGCCTCGCGCTCGGCCAGGTCGTCGGCGCGTTCCAGAAAAGGGTTTTCGTCGAGCATCTGCTCGACTTCCTGTGCCATCTCCAGGGTGGAGAGCTGCAGTAGCCGGATGGACTGCTGCAGCTGCGGCGTGAGCGCCAGGTGCTGCGAGACGCGCAGGGACAGGCTGGGTTTCATGGTCGGGCGGGTGCTTCCCGGAGCGCGGCGCGGGCCTTCACGGGCAAACAGGCCATTGTGGTCACATGCGGAAGTGTTCGCCCAGGTACACCCGGCGCACGTCGGCGTTCTCCACAATCTCTGCCGGCGTGCCGCTGGCCAGCACAGCGCCCTCGCTGATGATGTAGGCGCGGTCGCAAATGCCCAGCGTTTCGCGCACGTTGTGGTCGGTGATCAGCACCCCAATGCCGCGCTGCTTGAGAAAACCGATGATGCGCTGGATTTCGATGACCGCGATCGGATCGATGCCGGCAAACGGTTCGTCGAGCAGGATGAAGCGCGGCCGGGTGGCCAGCGCCCGTGCAATCTCCACCCGGCGGCGCTCGCCGCCCGAGAGGGCGGGCGCCGGCGAGTCGCGCAGGTGGTCCACATGCAGGTCTTTGAGCAGTGCATCGAGCTGCTCCCCGATCTGCGCCGGCCGCAGCGCCTGGCCGTTGGCGTCGTGCTGCAGTTCCAGCACGGCGCGCACGTTGTCGGCCACGCTGAGTTTGCGAAAGATCGACGCTTCCTGCGGCAGATAGCCCAGCCCCAGCCGCGCCCGGCGGTGGATGGGCATGCGCTCGATCGCCTGACCGTCCAGCAGGATCTGCCCGGCGTCGCTGCGCAGCAGGCCCACGATCATGTAGAACGAGGTGGTCTTGCCCGCGCCGTTGGGGCCCAGCAGGCCCACCACTTCGCCTTTGTTCACCGCCAGCGAAACGTCCTGGACCACCAGGCGTTTGCCATAGGACTTCTGCAGGCCCCGCACCTCCAGGCGGCTGGCCGGCGTGCTGTTGCCCGCAGCGTCCGGGCGATCGGCACCGCTCACGGGCGGCCCTCGCCCAACCGGGGGCTGGGCTTGAGCGGTGCCGGCGCCGCTGCAGCCGGTGCCGCGGCCTTGGGCACTGGCGTGAGCATGGCGCGCACCCGGCCCGAGGGGTTGGTCGCGCTGCGGCCGCCCGGGCCGCCGTCCACACTGAAGGTGTCGTTGGTACCGTTGTAGGTGATGACGCCGCCGACCGTTTCGTCATTGAGCTGCGCGCCTTTGTAGCGACGCAGCACCGCGCCGCCGATGAAAGTGACCGTCTCGGTCTGGCTGTTGTATTCGATGCGGCTGGCCTGGCCTTCGATGAACTCGTCGACGCCTTCGCGCTTTTGGCGAAAGGACCCCGGCGAGCCGGTGACCACGCCGAACTGGTGCCCCTGGGCGTCTTGCCGCACCTCCACCTGCGCCCCGCGGATGAGGATGCTGCCCTTGGTGATGACCACGTTGCCGGAGAAGATGCTGGTCTGCCGCGCGTCGTCGTAGCGCAGGCTGTCCGCTTCGGCACTCAGGGGCTGCAAGCGGTCGGCCCGTTCGGCCAGGGCGGGGGCTGCCCCCAGCACCCACACCGCCAGCAAGGCCAGGCAAGGAACAACGCGGCGCGGGAAGAAGGTGGTGGTCATGGATGCAAGGGCACGAAACTTGCATTCATTGTAGCGGTGCGCCATCCGGGCGGCGTGGCCGGGCCGGATGCGCGCTGCGGTGTTTTCAGCGGCGTGCCCGGCCTGCCACAGCAGACCGGCCGCCGGTGGCCGGAATCAGCCCCCGACCGTCAACCCGTCAGGCGGCCTTGCGGGTTTCGGCGATCAGTGCGTTGGCCACCTGCAGCGTGCGCGGGCCCTGCCCGGGCACATAAAAACGCCCGGCCACGCCCAGCGCGGGCGTGCCCTCCACACCATAGAGGTCTTGCAGCTGGGCGGCGCGCCGTGCCTTGCCCACCACGGAAAACGAGCGGTACAGCTCGTCGTACTTCTTCATGTCCACCCCCTGCTTGGCCAGCCAGTCGCGGGTGGCCGCTGCGTCCTGGATGCGCACTTTGTCGACATGGAAGGCGCGGAAGACTTTCTCGTGCAGGCTGTCGACCAGCCCCATCGCCTCGATGGTGTAGTAGAGCTGCTGCATGTGCACAAAGGCCGGGTTGAAGGCCACAGGCGTGCGGCGCACCACCACGTTGGCCGGCTGCTGCTTCATCCAGGCGGCCATCACCGGCTCGAAGTTGTAGCAGTGGATGCACGAATAGGCGAAAAACTCCAGGATTTCCACCTGGCCGGCACCGCTGTCGGTGGCCACCGGCTTGCCCAGCCGCCGGTAATCGGCGCCCTCCTTGAAGCCGCCGACCTGGGCCTGAGCGCCCAGAGGCAGCAGACCGGCCGTGAGGGCGCCGCCGCCAACGGCCAGCAGAGAACGGGAAAACGCGCGACGTTGCATGGTGTCAGACTCCTGTGGAAACCAGCGGGTGATGGGTCGTTTGGGGGCAACAGGGCTGGGGAAAGTTCCCTGTGGCCGGGATCGCGTCATGCCTGACGGCGAGCCGGGCAGGGCCAGCCCGGCGCGACCGTCGCCCTTGCATCACTCAGCGCTGCACCCGCACCAGCGCTGTCTGCACACCTTGCACCTCCAGCTGCTCGCGGGTGGCCTCGGCCAGGGCTTTGTCGTTGAACGGGCCCAGGCGCACGCGAAAAACGGTGCGGCCCGACTGCTCGCGCTCGCTCACCGCAGCGCTCATGCCCATCATGGCCAGCCGGGCGCGCTGGGTTTCGGCGTCTTCGGGCGACTTGAAGGCGCCAGCCTGCACAAAGTACACAAACGGATCGGCTGTGGAATCGGCTGCGGCAGGCGCCGTGCCTTGTCCCAGTTTGGCGTTGACCAGATCACCCAGCGGGTCGGCCCCGGCCGGTGCGGTGGCGGGGGAGGGCGCTCGGGTGGACGCGGTGGCTGGCGCCGGGGCAGCAGCGGGTGCGGCAGCGGGGGGGGGCGCATCGGGCTTGGGCGCCGCATCAGCGGGCGGTGCCGATGCGGCGCCCGTGGTGTCGGTGCCGGAGGGTGTGCTGGGCAGCGGCGCTTGCGGTCCTGCGATTTGCGCGTTGGGGTTCCAGCCTTTGTTGCGCTCGGCTTCCTCGGCGTCTTGCGCGGGCGTGCGCGAAACGCCCCGGTCTACAAAAGGCACCGGCACCCGGGTCACATAGACGGCCACGGACAGTGCCACGCCCAGGCCGACCAGCACACCAACAACAAAACCCACCAGGGTGCCGCCGCGCTGGGCGCGGGCTGGCCAAGGGACAGTGTTCATGAAGGACAAGGTTTTCACATCTTCTGCGGGGCGCTCACACCCAGCACCGCCAGGCCATTGTGCAACACCTGCGCCGTGGCCCGGACCAGCGCCAGCCGTGCCGTTTTCACCGCCTCGTCGTCCACCAGGATGCGCTCGGCGTCGTAGTAGCTGTGGTAGGCGGCGGCCAGCTCGCGCAGGTAGAAGGTCACGTCGTGCGGGGCAAAGTCCTGCGCGGCGGCGCTGAGCATGGCCGGGTATTTGGCCAGCAGCAGCATGAGCGACTGGGCGGCCGGGGTGTCCAGCGGGGAGAGGTCCGCATCGGCCAGGCGGGCCACATCGCCGCCCCAGGCCGCCAGCACCGAGCAGATGCGCGCATGGGCGTACTGCACGTAATAGACCGGGTTGTCGTTGTTCTTCTGCACCGCCAGATCGACGTCGAAGGTGTATTCGGTGTCGGGCTTGCGCGAGAGCAGGAAGAAGCGCACCGCGTCCTTGCTGGTCCATTCGATCAGGTCGCGCAGCGTCACATAGCTGCCCGCGCGCTTGCTGATCTTCACCTCTTCGCCGTTGCGCACCACCCGCACCATGGTGTGCAGCACGTAGTCGGGGTAGCCCTGCGGAATGCCCGCACCGGCGGCCTGCAGGCCGGCACGCACCCGGGCAATGGTGCCGTGGTGGTCGGTGCCCTGGATGTTGATGACCTTGGCAAAGCCGCGCTCCCACTTGGTGATGTGGTAGGCCACGTCGGGCACGAAGTAGGTGTAGGAGCCGTCGCCCTTGCGCATCACGCGGTCCTTGTCGTCCCCGTATTCGGTGGACTTGAGCCACAGCGCGCCGTCGTGTTCATAGGTCTTGCCGGCCTCGCGCAGCTTCTGCACCGTGGCGTCCACACGCCCGCTGGTGTAGAGGCTCGATTCGAGGTAGTAGTTGTCGAACTTCACCGAGAAGGCTTTGAGGTCCAGGTCCTGCTCATGGCGCAGATAGGCCACGGCGAAGAGGCGGATGTCGTCCAGCGCCTCGGGGTCGCCGCTGGCGGTGAACGCACGGTCGTCGGAATGCACCGTCTTTTGGGCCAGGTAGTCGTTGGCGATGTCCTGGATGTAGTCGCCGTTGTAGGCCGCTTCGGGCCATTCGGGGTCACCGGGCTTGAAGCCCTTGGCGCGCAGCTGGGTGCTGGTGGCCAGGGTGCCGATCTGCACCCCCGCGTCGTTGTAATAAAACTCGCGGTACACGTCCCAACCCTGGGTCGTGTACAGGTTGCAGATGGCGTCGCCCAGCGCGGCCTGGCGGCCGTGGCCCACATGCAGCGGGCCGGTGGGGTTGGCCGAGACGAACTCGACCATCAGCCGCTGACCGTTGGAAGGCTGTACGCCGAAGGCGTCACCGGCCTGCAGCACTTCCTGCACGATCTGCTGCTTGGCCGACGGTTTCAGGCGCAGGTTGAGAAAACCGGGGCCGGCGATCTCGATGTCGGCCACCCACTGCTGGTACACCGGCTGGGCCTGCAGCGCGGCCTTGAGCTGTTCGCCCAGCTGGCGCGGGTTGGCCTTCAGCGGCTTGGCCAGCTGCATGGCGGCGGTGATGGCATAGTCGCCGTGCGCGGCGACTTTGGGCGATTCGAAGGCAGCCTTGTCGCCAGCGCCGGGCGAGAGCTGGTCCAGCGCCTGCGCGAGGCCGGCCAGCAGTTCCTGTTTGATCTTGAGCATAGGGACGGGATTTTAGGTTCGGGGCGGCACCGGGCGCCGCCGGAATGCATCCCGGGCAGAACCCGTCTGACAAAAATCCACCACCCCACGACCCTCAGGCGCATGAAAACCACCGCCCCCGCACCCCATCCCGCCACCCGCCGCGGCTGGCTCGGCCGCCTGCTGGCCCTGGGCGCCGCCGCCACCGCCGCACAGACCCCGGCGCGCGCGGCCAGCGGGCCCGCCGCCCCGGCCACCTGCGGCCAGAGCGACGCGCCACACAAGATCGTCTACCAGCTCAACCAGGCCGACGAGGCCTACCAGGAAGCGATCTTCAATTCCATCAGCGCCCTGCTCAAGAAATATGTGGGCGCCGCCGCGGTGATGGAACTGCAGGAAAAAGGCTACAAGTACCTCGCCTGGTGAGCGCCCGCCCCCGGCGAGCGCGGTGTGCGCAGCCGCTCAGCGGGCGACGGGCAGCGGTGGCAGCGCGGCATGGGCCGCCGCCTTGACCGCCTGCGTCAGCCGCTGCGCCGACAGCGGCTCTCGCGCCCAGTGCTGCCAGTACAGCGTCACGTCCACCGTGGCGCCGGGCAGCACCTCTTGCAGCTCGGGACGCCCCGCCAGGTGCTGCTCGGGCACCATGCCCCAGCCCAGCCCGAGCGCGATCGCGGTTTCGAACGCATCCACCGCCGGTGCGTAGTGGCGCGGGTAGTGCGGCTGCTTCAGGCCGAAGTGCTGTTCCAGAAAGGCGTCCTGCAGGGCGTCCTTGCGGTTGAAGATGATGGCCGGATGGGCCAGCAGCTTGTGCGGTGACACCGCGCCGCGCGGCGTGCGGCAGCGCTGCGCCACGGCCGGCGCGGCCACGCAGCGGTAGCGCATCACGCCCAGCGGCTCGGCCACGCAGCCGCGCATGGGCTGCGCCAGGGTGGTGACGCAGCCGATCACGTCGCCACTCTTGAGCGCGTCGTGGGTGTGGTCCTGGTCGTCGATGGTGATTTCCAGCAGCAGGTGGTGCCGCTGCAGCAGGGGCGCGACGCCGGGCAGGAACCAGCTGGCCACCGAGTCGGCGTTGATCGCCACGCTCAGGCTCTGCCAGCGCGTGCCGCGCGCTGGCGCGCCACCCTGCAGCCCGGCGAGCAGGTCGGCTTCCATCAGCTGCAACTGCTTGATGTGGGTCACCAGCGCCTGTCCGGCGGTGGTGGCGCGCACCGTCTTGCCGCGCACCAGCAGGCGCTGGCCGAGATGTGCTTCCAGCGCCTTCACCCGCAGCGACACCGCCGGTAGCGTGAGGTTCAGCGCCTGGGCAGCCGGACCGAAGCCGCGGTGTTCCACCACGGCGGCCAGGGCTTCGAGTTGACGGGCGTCGAGCATTGGGTTTTGTTTTATTTAACCAAATGGAGTTTAAGTCAATTGTCTTTAAATAAAGTGCCACCTCGGCCACACTGTGTGCCATCGCTGGCGCCGCGCAAGGTGCTGGCCACCGACCCACCCGAGAACGATCACGAGAACGACCATGACCCTGAGCTTCCCCACCTTCACCGCCGGCATGCTGCTGAGCCTGTCGCTGATCATGGCCATCGGCCCGCAGAACGCGCACGTGCTGCGCATGGGCCTGCAGCGCCAGCACCTGTGGCTGACCGTTGCCGTCTGCGCGCTGGCCGACATCGCGCTCATTGCGCTCGGGGTGTTCGGCCTGGCCCAGCTCGGCGGCCTGAGCGACAAGCTGCTGGGCGCGCTCATCGGTGCCGGGGTGCTGTTTCTGGGCGTGTACGGCTGGCTGGCGTTTCAGCGCTTTCTCCGGCCGCAGGCGCTGGCCGTGCTGCAGGGCGACAACGGCCAGACGCGGCACGCCGCCGCACCGGTGGGCCCGCGCCAGGCCATCGCCTCGGCCCTGGCCTTTTCCTGGCTCAACCCGCATGCGTGGCTGGACACGGCGGTGCTGATCGGCACCGCCTCGCTGGCCTACGGGCAGGGCAGCACGGCCTTTGGCCTGGGCGCGGCCACCGGTTCGCTGGTCTGGTTCCTGCTGCTCGGCGCCGCCGCCTTCTGGCTGGGCCGCCGCCTGAACTCGCTGCGCATCTGGCGCGCGCTCGACGGCGCGGTGGCGCTGATGATGTGGGGCACCGCCGCCTGGCTGCTCGGCTCGCTGGCCTGAGCGGTGCACCGGCCATCGAGCCTCGGTCGGTCATCGGGCATCGGCCATCGCCGCCATGCCGCTCGCCTGCCGGTGGCCTTGTACTTGGGCGCGCCCTTTCGGCCACACCCCATGGCGCCCCGGCCCGGCTCAGCCTCTCAGCGGCTGACCCAATAGTCGGCCTGCCCGTAGTGGTGCTTGAGGAAGTCGATCCACAGCCGCACCCGCAGGGCCAGGTGCTTGCGCTGCGGAAACACGGCATAGATGCCGTTGGGCGGCGCGGCGTAGTCGTCGAGCACGGTCACCAGGCGGCCCGCGGCGATGTCGGCCTCCACCTCCCAGGTGCTGCGCCAGGCCATGCCCACCCCGGCCAGGCACCACTCGTGCAGCACCTGGCCGTCGCTGCAGTCCAGCGGGCCGCCCGGGCGCAGGTGGACGATCTGGCGCTCGCTGCTGCCCTCGGCCACCGGCGCGGAAAACGCCCAGCCGCGCGTCTGTGACGCATCGCTGCTGAGCACCAGGCAGTCAAAGCGCACCAGATCGGCCGGCGTGCGCGGCCGGCCGTGGCGCTGCACATAGCCCGGCGTGGCCACGCACAGGCGGCGGTTGTCGGCCAGGCGCACGCTCACCAGCGACGAATCGGGCAGATCGCCCACCCGCACTGCGCAGTCGTAGCCTTCGCCGGCCACGTCCACCACCCGGTCGCTCAGGTTCAGCGAGAGGGTCACCTCGGGGTGCAGTTCACGAAACCGCGGCACCAGCGGCGCCACATGGCGGCGGCCAAAACCCGCCGGCGCGGTGATGCGCAGGTGGCCACTGGCCTTGACGCCACCGGCGCTGACGCTGGCCTCGGCGTTGGCCAGATCGGTCAGCAGGCGCTGGCAGTCTTCGAGAAAGGCGCTGCCCTCGTGGGTGAGGGTGATGCGCCGGGTAGTGCGCACCATGAGCTTGACGCCCAGGCGCGACTCCAGCGCATCGAGCCGGCGGCCGATGATGGCCGGTGCCACCCCCTCGGCCTTGGCCGCCGCCGTCAGGCTGCCGCGGGTAGCCACGGCGGCAAAGGTTTCAAGCTGTTTGAGTTTGTCCACCGGCGCAGATTAGACCAGCCGGGAGCGCGGATCAAGCCTGGAGTGGCGCAGATCGCCAGCAGGCGTGCCAGTCATGGCTCATCGAGCCAGCCGAGCTTGTCGGCTACCGGTGCGCCGCTTTCGGTGGCGCGCCTGGGCTGGCGTGCGGGATACGACAGACAGAGGGGTGGCCGCCGACGGGCCGTGCGAATCACATCTGGTCAATCGATGTCTGCACCGGCGGCGCATCGCCCGCCCGATCGGCCAGGGAGAAGCGGTCTTCGGTCCGGGTGTAGAAGCTCGCTCCGAAACGGGCGATCGGTTTGTAATCGCGCAAGTTCACCCGCCATGCCTTCGTATCGATCAGGCCGTCGCGGGCGGCCAGCCACTGGATGCGCCCGATGAACACATACCGGCTGGGGGTTTCCAGCGTCTCATGGAGAACGCATTCGAAGGCGATCGGCGCTTCCCGGATGCGGGGTGGTTTCACGCTGTGCGAAGGCACCGGCGTCAAGCCGACGGCTGCCAGTTCGCTCACATCGGCGGGGAAGGCCTCACCGCAGGCGTGCATTTTCTGGGCCACCGGTTCGTCCGACATGTGCACCACGAACTCCCCGTTGTGCAGGATGTTTGCGGCCGTGTCTTTGAGCTGGCCATCGGCCAGTCGGTTGATGCTGATCATCAGGATGGGCGGGTCTTCGCCGATCATGTTGAACATGGAAAAAGGTGCCGCGTTGACCACGCCATTGGAACCCAGTGTCGTCACCCATGCGATCGGCCTGGGCACGATCAGGCTGGCCATCAGCTTGTAGCGCTGGTAGCTGGTGATCTCGTTGAAATCGACTTCGGTCATGGGCTGGGCCTGTGCGATGTGAATGCCAGAAAAACACCCGGAACGGCCGTCTCATTTTAGAGACGGCTGCCAGGGTGCAGCGCAAAGCGCACGGCTGTGATCAGGTGACCACTTCCACCTTGGCACGCTTGGCCACCGCGGTCCAATTGGTGATTTGCGATTGGATCAGTTTGACAAACTCATCGCCGATCACCGGCGTCTTGCGCGGCAGTGTCTGGATCTCATCGAGGCGCTGCGCAATGTCGGGTTTGGCCAGGATCTCGGGAATGAGTGCGGTCAGGCGTTGTGCGATCGGAGCCGGCAGGTTCTTGGGTGCCGACAGTCCCAGCCATTGCGAACCGGTCAGGGAAGGCAGACCTTGTTCGGCAAAGGTGGGAATGTTGGGCAAAGCGGGCAGACGGCTGGTGGTGGAAACTGCCAAAGCGCGCAGCGTACCGGCTTTGAGTTGGGCCACGTTGGTCGTCACCGGGTCAAACACGCCATCGATCAGGCCGGCCATCAGGTCTTGCATGGCCGGGGCACTGCCCTGGTAGGGCACGTGGTCGTGTTCACGGGCCTGTCCGTCGATCTTGAGCAGCTCGCCAAACAGGTGGTTGGCCGAACCAATGCCCGAGGAGCCATAGCGTACCGGCTTGGTCTTGGCCGCATCGATGTATTGCGCCAGTGTCTGGTACGGCGATTGGGCGCGAACCAACAGCAGCATGGGGGCTTCCACCAACATGCCCATGTGGGTGAAATCGTTGACCGGATCGAAGGGAATGGTGCGGCGGGTGGCGGCGGCAAACACATGCACCGACGCATGACTGACCAACAAGGAATAGCCGTCGGCCGGTTGCCGACTGGCGAACTCCGTTCCTATCAGGCCACCTGCGCCGGCGCGGTTGTCCACCACCACGGTTTGCGAGAGCGCTTGCGAGAGGTGGGGCGCCATCAGTCGGGCCACCGTATCCACCAGACCACCCGGAGGGTACTGGCAGATCAGTTTGACGGGCCCCCGAGTGGGCCAGGCGGACGATTGGGCATGCACCCAGGGTGCGGCCATGGCGGCGGTACCAGCAGCCAAAAAGTCACGGCGTTTCATAGGTTCTCCAGGATTTGTAAAGCGGGTCGGCATGGAGCGGTGAAAGGGTTTCCAGACGTTCCATGGAACACGTCAAAGCACGTTCCGTACCATGTCAGGCCGCTCACCCTTTTTGCCGTTGGCGGGCATGGAAGTTGCGCACCAGGGCCGGGTGCCACGGCTTGGCCGTGGCGGAGCACCGGATCGAGCCTGGCCAGTGGGTACGCACTTTGGGGCCGCGTGGGCTGGCCATCAGGTGCTGTGCTGTTCCAAATGACCCAACCGTCCCACCATGAATCCGACACCTGTGCGTCGCTTCCTGCTCATCAATCCCAACACCAACGAGCTGACCACCGAACGCTTGCGAAGCGTGCTGTTGCCCCGGCTGCCGCAAGACGCCCTGCTGGCGGTGAGGACCGCGGCCTTCGGCGCTCCTTACATCGCCTGCGAGGCCAGCCACGCGGTGGCTGCGCACGCCTGCCTCGATGCGTGGGCCGAGCACCTTGCTGGTGCACCGGAACCGTTGGAGGGCGTGCTGATCGGTTGTTTTGGTGATCCTGGCTTGTTCGCACTGCGGGAGGTCAGCGCCTGCCGGGTGACAGGCCTGGCCGAGGCCTCATTCATCCAGGCAGCGGCACGCGGACCATTTGCCATCGTCACCGGCGGAGAGCGGTGGCCCCCCATGCTGATGCGTTTGGCACAGGCCTTGGGGTACGACAGGCTGCTGCGCCACATTGCGACGGTTGCACCGAGCGGCGCTGAGCTTCAAGCCGATCCCGAGCTGGCCATGCGTTGCCTGGGCGCTGCGTGCCGGCAAGCGGCCAGCACCGGTGTGCAAAGCATCATTCTGGGCGGAGCCGGTCTGGCGGGTTACGCCGCCGGCTTGCAGGCGCGATGCCCGGTGCCGCTGATCGACAGTGCAAGCGCCGGTCTGGATGTGTTGCTGGGCCATCTGGCGCCTGCTGCCACCCAGTCAGCCAACAGGTTTCACACCCCCTGGACCCGCATGCCGCCCGCATTCGATGGGCTCGCCGGTGTGCCCCAGGCTTTGGACCGTCTGTGACGCCTGTGGAGACAGCCGGTGGCCCGGTGCCCGTCCAACTGCCTGCACAACCGGGTTTGCCAAGGCTGCGGCGGAGCCATCTGGCGAGGTCTTGGGGCGTGGTGAACCTATCCCGTGCGGTGCACGGTATCCACAGCCAGCCTCAGCCCACCACCCGCGCCTGCCGCCAGCGCTCCTGCGTCGCAGCGTCCACCCCCAGTTCGGCCAGCAGTTCGGCCGTGGCATTGCCCAGCGGCGGCGGGCTGCGGTGCACGCCCAGGCGCTGGCCGCCCAGGGTGAAGGGCAGCAGGGTGGCCTTGGCCGTCTGGCCGGCGCGCGGGCCGTCGGGCAGGGTCATGTCGGCCAGGCCGCCGGTGGCCAGCAGGTGTTCGTCGTCCAGCAGTTCCTCGGGCTTGCGGATGGGGGCATAGGGCAGGCCCACGCGCTCGAACCGCGCGGCCAGGTCGGCCGCAGGCCAGGCGGCCAGGCGCTCGCGCAGGGCCGGCAGCAGGGTGGGCCGTTCGCGCACGCGGTCGTTGTTGCTGCCGTAGCGCGGGTCGGCCTTCAGGTCGGCAAAACCCAGCGCGTCACAAAAGGTGGTCCACTGCGCATCGCTGACCGCGCTCAGGAAGATCTGCTCACCGTCTTTGACGGTGAACACGTCGTAGATGCCCCAGGGGCTGATGCGCGCCGGCATGGGCGCGGCGGGCTGGCCGGTCATGGCGTACTGCAGCATGTGCTGGCCCACCAGGAAGACGTTGTTCTCGAACAGCGCGCTCTGCACCTCTTGCCCGCGGCCGGTGATGCCGCGCTGGATGAGCGCCGCCAGCACGCCAATGGCGCCGAACATGCCACCCATGATGTCGTTGACGCTGGTGCCCGCGCGCAGCGGGTCGCCGGGCCGGCCGGTCATGTAGGCCAGGCCGCCCATCATCTGCACCACCTCGTCCAGCGCGGTGCGGTGCTCGTACGGCCCGGGCAGAAAGCCCTTGTGCGTCACGTAAATCAGGCGCGGGTTCGTGGCGCTGAGCGACGCGTAGTCCAGCCCGTACTTGGCCATGGTGCCGGGCTTGAAGTTCTCGGCCACCACGTCGGCCGTGGCCGCCAGCTGCCGGGCCAGCGCCGCGCCCTCGGGCTGGGCGAGGTCGATGGCGATGCTCTTCTTGTTGCGGTTGAACATGGGGAAAAAGCCCGCGCCCGCACCGAGCAGGTGGCGGGTGCGGTCACCCTCGATGGGCTCGACCTTGATGACCTCGGCCCCCAGGTCGCCGAGCACCAGGCCGCAGGTGGGGCCCATGACCATGTGGGTGAATTCGACCACCCGCAGGCCGGCCAGCGGCAGCGCCGCCGGAGCGGGCGCAGCAGAAGAAAGGGAAGTGTTCGCGTCGGACATGGCCGCCATTGTCCGCCGGGGCGGGGTCGGCCGCTGTCGCGGCATTACATCTCAAAAAGTCACAGATAACCGCAAAAACGCGATGGGAATCTGGTGACAAGTTCCGAATACAGTGCGATGCATGGAAAAACCCCGCGCTGTCCTGTTTGACGCCTATGGCACGCTGTTCGACGTGTACAGCGTGGGCCTGCTCGCGGAACAGCTGTTCTCCGGCCGGGGCGCGCAGCTGGCCACCGTCTGGCGCGACAAACAGATTGAATACACCCGGCTGGTGACCGCCAGCGGCGACGGCGCGCACTACCGCCCGTTCTGGGAACTCACCCGTGCCGCGCTGGCTTACGCCATCAAGCTGCTGGAGCCGGCCGCCCGCAGCGACTGGCCGGCCTACGAAGGTCGCGCCGCGCAGCTGATGAACCAGTACCGCAGCCTCAGCGCCTTCCCCGAAAACCGCGAGGTGTTGCAGGCGCTCAAGGCCCGCAGCATCACCACCGGTATTCTGAGCAATGGCGAGCCCGAGATGCTGGGCATTGCGGTGCGCAGCGCCGGGCTCGACGGCCTGCTGGACCACGTCATCAGCGTGGACGGCGTGCGCAAGTACAAGACCCACCCGGCCGCGTATGCGCAGGGCGAGAAGGTCACTGGCCTGACGCGCCAGCAGATCGTGTTTGTCAGCAGCAACAGCTGGGACGCGCTGGGCGCCACCTGGTTTGGCTACCGCACGCTGTGGGTGAACCGTCAGAATCTGCCCTTTGACGAACTGGGCACGGCCCCCACGCGCACGGCGAGCAACCTGCGCGACGTTCTTTCGTTTTTTGACTGATTTCCTTTTCTCTTTGAACCGACGGAGTCCTTCCATGACGCAACGCACCACCATCCACGGCCTGCAGGTTTCCACCGACCTGTACGAGTTCATCAACGGCAAGGTTCTGCCCGGCACGGGTGTGAGCGCCGAAACCTTCTGGAAAGGCTTCGACGCCATCGTGGCCGACCTGGCGCCCAAGAACGCCGCCCTGCTGGCCGAGCGCGACCGCCTGCAGGCCGAGCTGGACAAGTGGCACAGCGCCCACCCCGGCCCGATCACCGACATGCTGGCCTACCGCCAATTCCTGGAGACCATCGGCTACCTGGTGCCCGAGCCCAAGAAGGTCAAGGCCACCACGAAGAACGTGGACGACGAGCTGGCCACCCAGGCCGGCCCGCAGCTGGTGGTGCCCATCCTCAACGCCCGCTACGCGCTCAACGCGGCCAACGCCCGCTGGGGCAGCCTGTACGACGCGCTGTACGGCACCGACGTGATCAGCGAGGACAAGGGTTGCGAGAAGGTCGGCAAGAAGGGCGGCTACAACCCCAAGCGCGGCGCCAAGGTCATCGAATACTGCCGCCATGTGCTCGACCGCTGCGCCCCGCTGAAGAAGGGCTCGCACGTCGGCTCCACCGGTTACAAGGTCAACAAGGACGGTGAGCTGGTCGTCTCGCTGGCCGAAGGCGGCACCTCCAAGCTGGCCGACAAGAGCCAGTTCATCGGCTTCCAGGGCGAGGCCAAGGACCCGACCGCCGTGCTGCTCAAGCACAACGGCCTGCACCTGGAGATCCAGATCAACCGCGCCACCGCCATCGGCAAGACCGACGCCGCCGGCGTGAGCGACCTGGTGGTCGAAGCCGCGCTGTCCACCATCCTCGACCTGGAAGACTCGGTGGCCGCGGTGGACGCCGAAGACAAGGTGCTGGCCTACCGCAACTGGCTGGGCATCTTGCAGGGCACGCTGGTCGAGTCCTTCGAGAAGGGCGGCAAGACCATGACCCGTGGTCTGAACGCCGACCGCGAATACACCGCCGCCGGAGCGAACGAAAAGGGCAAGAAAGTGCGCCTGCACGGCCGCTCGCTCATGTTCGTGCGCAACGTGGGCCACCTGATGACCAACCCCGCCATCCTGTGGGGTGCTGAAGGCAAAGAGATTCCCGAGGGCATCCTGGACGCGATGGTCACCACCGCCATTGCGATGCACGACCTGAAGAAGACCAAGAAAGACGCGATCCGCAACTCGCGCAAAGGCTCGGTTTACATCGTCAAGCCCAAGATGCACGGCCCCAAGGAAGTGGCCTTCGCGGCCGAGCTGTTCAGCCGCGTGGAGCAGGTGCTGGGGCTGCCCGAGGCCACCGTCAAGCTGGGCATCATGGACGAGGAGCGCCGCACCTCGGTCAACCTCAAGGCCTGCATTGAAGCCGCCGCCAGCCGCGTCGCCTTCATCAACACCGGTTTTCTCGACCGCACCGGCGACGAAATGCACACCGCCATGCTGGCCGGCCCCATGCTGCGCAAGGGCGACATGAAGAGCAGCGCCTGGATCCAGGCCTACGAGCGCAACAACGTGCTGGTGGGCCTGTCCTGCGGCCTGCGTGGCCGGGCGCAGATCGGCAAGGGCATGTGGGCCATGCCCGACCTGATGAAGGCCATGCTGGAGCAGAAAATCGCCCACCCCAAGGCCGGTGCCAACACCGCCTGGGTGCCCAGCCCCACCGGCGCCACCCTGCACGCGCTGCACTACCACCAAGTGCTGGTGTCTGACGTGCAAAAGGAGCTGGAGAAGATCGACGCCGTGGCCGAGCGCGACAATCTGCTGACCGGCCTGCTGACGGTGCCGGTGAGCGCCAACCCGAACTGGAGCGCGGCCGAAAAGCAGGCCGAGCTGGACAACAACATCCAGGGCATTCTGGGCTATGTGGTGCGCTGGGTGGACCAGGGCGTGGGTTGCTCCAAGGTGCCCGACATCAACGACGTGGGCCTGATGGAAGACCGCGCCACCCTGCGCATCAGCAGCCAGCACGTGGCCAACTGGCTGCACCACGGCATCGTCACCGAGCAGCAGGTGCGCGACACGTATGAGCGCATGGCCGCCAAGGTGGACAAGCAAAACGCCGGCGACAAGCTTTACCAGCCCATGGCCGGCAACGCCAAAACCAGCAAGGCCTACCAGGCCGCGCTGGACCTGGTGTTCAAAGGCAAGGAACAGCCCAGCGGCTACACCGAGCCGCTGCTGCACGCGTGGCGTCTGAAAGTGAAGGCGGCGGCGGTAGCAGCTTGATGCTTCCAACTTGATAGCTTCCAGCGCTTATCCATCAAGCGCTAGAGGCTTACTTAACCTAACAACGGCACCTGAGGGTGCCGTTGTTATTGCTACTTACTTTTCTTCCCAACGTCACAGGTGATTCTTGGCCAAGACACTAGCGACATCCGTCATCAGCTTTGCGGTCTTCAGCTCCGAATCTTCGTGCTGGAAATATTCGAAAGCCTCAAGCTCCTGCCCGCGCTGACGATTCAGCCGGGGCTCCATAGCTTCAATCAGAATGGCCTCCAGTGTTGCAATCATGTTGTCGGCTGAATAGCTGGCGGGCATCGGCCCCAGCGCCCCGCCTTCCCCAACCGGGTTGAGACCGAACCAAGAAAATCTATCCCACCGGAATGAAAGTCTATTTTTCGTGTGATCGAGCAGGCGCTTGCCAATAGAGTTGTCTGTCGAGCGGCCGACATAGATCACGTCCCGCCCGTCATGGAGCAGGTAAATGCCCCGCTGCCCGCCAAAATCCACCTTGTCAGCAAACTCCTTGCTGAAACCCCACAACTTGGGGTTGTTCTTCCAGACCACGGCGTCCCGCCGCCAATACATGCCGAACGCGCTGATGATTTGCGACTGCGCTTCATCCTGCTCTACCATCAAAGGGGATTCCGCTGCCAAGTGGGCGCTTTCAACCGGCGACAGGCCAGACTTGAGCGCGAAAACCCCCTTGTTCGCACGGACGTACAGCGACGCATTCCCTTCGTGTTTGATGGACGCCGAAATCTGCGCATTGACAGTGGCCGCAGGAGTTGCCCCTACTGACTTGCGCAGGCCCTGCTCAATGATCTTCTCGGCGATTTCGTTGTAATGAAGACCGCCAGGAAACTGCCCCAGCACCTTGTTGATCGCCTCTTTCCATGTCAGCTCATGCACCATGCAGTTGCTCTCCAGTTGTTGCGCTGTTGATTTTCGATAACGGCTGGCCATTGCAGAGCCAGTAGTCTGGGCCTCGGGCTGCCTTGACCTTTCGCCCGTGATTCTGCAACGCCAGCACCGCAGCCCTGGAGAGACTGAGGGCCTGTCCCTGAAAGACCACCCGGTTCTTCTCCGCCACCACGCAGGTGACCGACGGGTCGAACTTGAAGGTCAGCACCGAGCCTGACGCAATACCCAATTGGACGAATTTGAAGGGCGTCTTGCGCTGAAGAGCGGTGATCGAGTGCAACTCGGCCAGCAAGGCCTCAAAACTGGTAGGGACAGCAGACGCCGGTTGAGCAGGCGCCGGCTCGAAATCCTTATTCATAGATGCGTCGGTGCCATCGGCCCCGTTTCCGGAAGGTGCGCTGGGCTTGGGGTGCACAATGTCTTCGAGTACCTTGCCCGGGAAATACACGTCGTTGGTGCCCATGAACACGGTCACCACGAACCAGCCCAGAGTTTTGAGTCGCAGGGGCAGGTCCATTTCCTGCTCCGCCTGCTGTGCCTGCGACCATTGAATACGCAGATCGTTGAAAGCCAGACTCACCGACGCCAGTCCCTCGCCGACGAGCAGGGCGAGGCTCTCGCCCTCGCAACAGTCAGCATCCAGCCCCAGGCAGCGGACGACGTTGCGGCCCAGCCCGGCTGCGTTGTGCCAGCCAGGCAGGCGCGTGTACCCGGTACCGTCTTCGCACATAGTACGGGTGATCTGCAGGTTCATCGCCAGCTGGTCGGCATATTTCGCCTTGCCTTGCCAGGAGGCGATCAGTAGCTGGAAGCAGGGTTCCAACAAGGCGGCCACCACTTGCGGGTTGCCCAGGTAGTTGGGCTGCGCCGCCAGCGCCACGGCGGCCTCGAATGAACCCATGCCGTCATCGTCCCACGCTCCACGGCCCAGCTCGCGCACCATGATTTCGATGCGCTGGATGTCCTGTTCGTCGTCGGTTTCGGCGTATTGCACTGGGTTGCGATTGACTTCCGCGTAGGTGGCTCGCAGACCGTCACCATAGGCCTCAAAATGGATTTGGTCGATGCAATATCCCGTCCAACTGCGGTGCTGGTAGAGGGTGTTGTCGGCAAAGTAGGAAAACCACTTTTCCTCCATGACGCTGGGAATGAAACCCAAGCGCACACGCGTTGCTTCCTTCGCGGTTAGGGTGAAGTCCAGGACCAGGGAAACATGCTCGGCGGGCATGTCCTGAACACGCCAGTCGGCGCGACTGGCCGGATGCATAGCCTTGCCCGGTCCGTCTGGCTCTAATACCTGCTGATGGGATTCGAACCAAGTTTGGGCCGCCGCAAGTACCGCCAAATCGCGTTCACGGCCCTTGACATTCATCGTTTCGGCAATGAGCGCAGCCGCCGTGTCAAAGTCCACCCACCGGGTACGCTGGGTTTCCCACTGAGGGTGACCCTGTGCATCGACAGGACGCATGACATACATAGTAGGCATTGCTACTCAGTCCACTGTGGAACACGCCCGGCAGAATATCCACCACCTCAGCTTGGTAGCCCGTCTTCTCCAGCACCTCGCGCAGCGCTGTTGCCTCAGGCGTCTCCCCAGGGTCTGGCTTGCCTTTGGCGAAGGTCCATACGTAACCATCAAAGTGATTGGCGGGTTCGCGCAACAAAATATGCCCCGTGTCGCGCAGCAAGACGCCACCATAGGCCTGCGCCTCAACACTCGGCCAGTCATCAGACTTCATGAACGGCGACTCCTTGAAATATGATTAGTTGAAGACCATTTTGCCAACACTTCAAATTGCTCAAGCTATTGACCCGGCCCTTGAAGTCATAACTCCGATGAAGGTCACACACACCCTTCTGGAAGACCTCGAACGCTTCAAATTTCACGGGCCGTAGCTATAGGTCAAGTCGGGTGTGAAAGATGATGCACGCCACCAGCGTACTGGAAAAATCGATACCAATGACGAGAAGCAGGCCGAGCTGGACAACAACATCCAGGGCATTCTGGGCTATGTGGTGCGCTGGGTGGACCAGGGCGTGGGTTGCTCCAAGGTGCCCGACATCAACGACGTGGGCCTGATGGAAGACCGCGCCACCCTGCGCATCAGCAGCCAGCACGTGGCCAACTGGCTGCACCACGGCATCGTCACCGAGCAGCAGGTGCGCGACACGTATGAGCGCATGGCCGCCAAGGTGGACAAGCAAAACGCCGGCGACAAGCTTTACCAGCCCATGGCCGGCAACGCCAAAACCAGCAAGGCCTACCAGGCCGCGCTGGACCTGGTGTTCAAAGGCAAGGAACAGCCCAGCGGCTACACCGAGCCGCTGCTGCATGCCTGGCGTCTGAAGGTCAAGCAGGGCTGACACCTCTGCCGCGCTTCGCGCGACCGCCCTCAAGGGGGCGGCATCGGCGGCCCGGCCCGGCCGGCGCAGCGATGCGACTCAACGTGTACAACGGCGCCTGCGGGCGCCGTTTGTTTTTACAGTTTGTCTTTGCCGTGGGTCTTTGTCAGGACCGACGCAAAACCGCCCTGGCGTCGTGACCGGGCATGGCTGCCGCTGGGGCGGGTTGTCAGGCGTTGGCAGCGGCGTGGCTGGCCCGGCCCGCCAGCCGGCGCAGGCAAAGGCGTCAGTTCAAAGCCATGCTCAGCTTGCGCCGGTACTGCGACACCAGCTGCGCCTGCGGGTCTTCCTGCACCGTCGCCTTGCCCGCGATTTCGATACCGCCCGCGCTCTTGCCTGCGGTGGCCGGGTCGGTCTTGGGCTTGGGCGGGGTCATGAGTTCCAACAGGCCGACGTAGGTTTTGCGCGGGGCTTCGTCGTCCCATTTTTTGTCGCGCATGATGATCTCCAGCAGCTCATCGAGCGCAGCGGGCCATTCGCCCATGGCAATCAGCAGGCGGCTTTTGGCGAAGCGGGTCTCGAAGTCGCGCTTGTTCTGGGCGATCAGTTCGTCAAACTTCTCCAGCGGCCAGTGGCCACGGGCGTCGGTGGTGACGAATTCCAGCGCGTTGAGCCACTGGGCCAGCGCTTCAAAGCGCAGTGACACCGGAATGCGCGAGAGGCCCGGTGCCAGCGCACCGGCCGCCTCGGCCAGGCGGCCATGGCCGATGTACTGGCGCACCAGTTCGAAGCGCAGGTCGTCGTTGTCTGGCGTCTGGGCCACCGCCTGGGCCAGTTTTTCCAGCGCATCGCCTGCCTGGGCCTCGTCGCCGCTGGCCAGCAGTTGCTGCGCCGCATCGGCTTCGGTCTGGGCGGCCAGGGCATCGCCGCTGGGCAGGTGCTTGTCGAGGAAGGCCTTGATCTGGCCTTCGGGCAGGGCGCCCATGAAGCCGTCCACCGGCTGGCCGCCCACCATCAGCACGCAGGTGGGAATGCTGCGGATGCCGAAGGCGCCGGCCAGTTCCTGCTCCTGGTCGGAGTCGATCTTCACCAGCTTGAAGCGGCCGCCGTACTCGGCCTCGATCTTCTCCAGCAAGGGGCCGATGACTTTGCAGGGACCGCACCACGGGGCCCAAAAATCGACCAGCACGGGGGTGCCTTGCGAAGCGGCGATGACTTCGGTTTCAAAGGTCTCGATGGTGACGTTGATCATGGCGGGCAGTGGCGGAAAACGCGCAAAACGTAAAATCGTCACTTTACCGGAGAGCGCCGGCCGCGCATGCCCGGTCGTCCCATCTCCCTCCCGTCGGCTGCAACGCAGCGCGGCAGAAAGACCTTCCCCCATGAGCACCGTCCAGGTCGGCGTCGTCATGGGTTCCAGCAGCGACTGGGACACCATGCAGCACGCCGTGCAGATCCTCAAAGACTTTGGCGTCGCGCACGAGGCGCGCGTGGTCTCGGCACACCGCATGCCCGACGACATGTTTGCCTATGCCGAGGCCGCCGTCGGCCGCGGCCTGAAGGCCATCATCGCCGGCGCGGGCGGCGCGGCCCATCTGCCGGGCATGATCGCCGCCAAGACGGTGGTGCCGGTGCTGGGGGTGCCGGTGCAGTCGAAGGCGCTGTCGGGGGTGGATTCGCTGCACTCCATCGTGCAGATGCCCAAGGGCGTGCCGGTGGCCACCTTTGCCATTGGCGCTGCCGGTGCCGCCAACGCGGCGCTGTTTGCCGTGGCCCTGCTGGCGAACGAAAACCCGGCTTTGCGCGCCCAGCTCGAAGCCTTCCGCGCCGCGCAGACCGCAGCCGCGCGCGCCATGACCCTGCCCGTCTGAACGCCATGAGCCTCAAACCCTTGCTGCCCGGCGCCCTGTCCGACCGCGGCCAACAGATGACCCTGGGCGTGATGGGTGGCGGCCAGCTCGGCCGCATGTTCGTGCAGGCCGCGCAGGCCATGGGCTATTTCACTGCGGTGCTCGACCCCGATCCGGCCAGCCCGGCGGGCCTGGTCGCGCACTGGCACATCCAGACCGCGTACGACGACGAGCAGGGCCTGGCCCAGCTCATGCAGCGCTGCGACGCCATCACCACCGAGTTTGAAAACGTACCCGCTCCCGCGCTGGTGACCCTGGGCGCGCACCGCCCGGTGGCGCCGTCGGCCAGCTGCGTGGCGGTGGCGCAGGACCGCATCCAGGAGAAGGCGCACTTCGTCCAGTGCGGCCCCATCAGCGGCGTCTACCCCGCGCCCTATGCCGCCATCGAGACGCCCGAGCTGCTGGCGGCGGTGCCGGCCGATCTGCTGCCCGGCATCGTCAAGACCGCACGTCTGGGCTACGACGGCAAGGGCCAGATCCGCGTCAAGAACCGCGAAGAACTCGCCGCCGCCTGGGAGAAGCTGGGCCGGGTGCCCTGCGTGCTGGAAAAGCTGATGCCGCTGCGCAGCGAGTGCTCGGTCATCGTGGCGCGTGGCGCCGACGGCCAGGTGGTCGCCTTCCCGGTGCAAAAGAACACCCACCACGACGGCATCCTCGCCATCACCGAGGTGTATGAAGGCGCGGTGCCGGCGGATCTGGCGGCGCGCGCGCAGGCCAGCACAGTGGCCATTGCGAACCACCTGAACTACGTCGGCGTGCTCTGCGTCGAGTATTTCGTGGTCGACAACGGCCAGGGCGGCAGCGACCTGATCGTCAACGAAATGGCGCCGCGCCCGCACAACAGCGGCCACTACACGCAAAACGCTTGCGACATGTCGCAGTTCGAGGCGCAGGTGCGCGCACTGGCTGGCCTGCCGCTACCCACGCCGCGCCAGCACAGCCCGGTCATCATGGTCAATCTGCTGGGTGATCTCTGGTTCAACCCCAACGGCGTGCGCGCGCAGGCCAGCGAGCAACCCGTGTCGCCCCCGTGGGCGAAGGTGCTGGCGCTGCCCGGCACCCATCTGCACCTGTACGGCAAGCTCAGCGCGCGCCAGGGCCGCAAGATGGGGCACCTGAACATCACCGGCGCGAGCGTGGCCGAGGTGCGCGAAACGGCGGCCAGGGTGCTGGCCCTGCTCGGCCTGCAGGACTGATGACCCCCCCGGTGCGCCTGCGGCGCTTTTCCCCAGGGGGCCGCACTGACGGCCCGGCAAAGCCGGTTGCGCGGTGCGCTGGCCACTGACAAGCTCCATTCGCCCATGCCTCTTGTATTGAACGCCAGCGACCCGGCGGCCATCGAGCAGGCCGCGCTGCGCCTGGCCGCGGGCGGGTTGGTGGGCATGCCGACCGAGACTGTTTACGGCCTGGCGGCCGACGCCGGCAATGCCAGCGCCGTGGGCGGCATCTTTGCGGCCAAGGGCCGGCCCAGTGACCACCCGCTGATCGTGCACATCCCGCCGGTGGCCGATGGCGACTGGCGCGCGGCGGTGGCGCCGCTGGCGCGCGACGTGCCCGACTTCGCCGTTGCGCTGATGAACGCCTTCTGGCCCGGCCCGCTGACGCTGATCCTGCCGCGCCGGCCCGGGGTGGCTGCGGTGGCCGCTGGCGGTCAGGATTCGGTGGGCGTGCGCTGCCCGGCGCACCCGGTGGCGCAGGCGCTGCTGGCGGCGGCGCGCGCGCACGGCGTGCTGGGCGTGGCCGCGCCCAGCGCCAACCGCTTCGGCCGCGTCAGCCCCACCACCGCCGCACATGTGGCCGAAGAGTTCGCCGCGCTGGGCGACGAACAGCTGTTGATCCTCGACGGTGGCGCCTGCCCGGTGGGCATTGAATCGACCATCGTCGACGGCTCGCGCGGTTTCCCGGTGTTGCTGCGCCCCGGCATGGTCACGCCGGCACAGATCGAGGCCGCCTGCGGCCTGCCGCTGCGCGAGCGCGACGAGACAGCGCCCCGTGCCTCGGGCACCCTGGCCTCGCACTACGCACCGCGGGCACGGGTGCGGCTGATGGACGCTGGCCCGCTGCAAACCGCGCTGGACCTGCTGGGCGCGCAGGCCCGGCACATCGCCGTTTACGCCCGCAGCCCATTGCGCGCCGCTGGCGGTGTGCACCTGCGCCGCATGCCGGACGATGCGGCGCAAACGGCGCAGGAACTGTTTGCCGTGTTGCGCGAACTCGATGCGACCGGGGTGAAGCTGATCTGGGTCGAAACACCGCCGGCCGGCGCCGACTGGGACGGGGTGCGTGACCGTCTGCAGCGCGCGGCGGCCTGAGCGGCTCAGCGGCTGCGGTCCGTGTCCGCCAGGGCCTCCGTGTGGCGCAGGCTCCTAGGAGTCTGCGCGGCAGAAGATCGTTGGCTGCAAACCGCCCGCAGCGGTCCATTTTTAACCGTCTTTTTGCCCCATAGCCGGGCTATGGGGCTGCAAATCCGGCTAAAACTGGCCTCGCTGGGGCGGTTTTCGCTTACAACGCCTTCCGCCGCGCAGGCTCTTAGGACCACCGGGAAACTCCCCATGCGCACCAGGGGCGGGGGTGGTTACACTTCGCCAGCTTCGGCGGATGTCACTGCCGCCGACCCAAGAGGACCGAGGAGACAAGCCAGGTTCCGTGCGCGGTGCCGGTCATACCGGCGCATGCCGTGCAGATGCTCGAAAAAAGCCAGCCCCGGGGTTGGCTTTTTTTGTGGGCGCCTGTCTGCATGGGGGCTACCGCTGCCATGCGCGCCGCTCCACCCGCCTGCTCATACCCGAGGCGGTGAGCCTGTGCGGTGTGGGGGTCGCCACGTCGACAGGCAGTAGGCGCTGCTGCGGGCTGCGGGCGCGACAATCACGCCATGGAACTGTTGTGGGTGTCGCTGGCGTCGCTGTTTGCCGGCTTTGTGGATTCAATCGTCGGCGGGGGAGGCCTGATCCTCATGCCCGCGCTCTTCGCCGTCTTTCCCACCGCCCACCCGGCCACCCTGTTCGGGGTCAACAAGAGCGCGTCGATCTGGGGCACCAGCGCTGCGGCCTGGCAGTATGCGCAGCGTGTGCGCATGCCCTGGCACGCATTGCTGCCGGCGGTGGTGGTCTGTTTTGCCGGCTCCATGGCCGGTGCCTGGACGGTGACCCAGATTTCGCCCGAGTTTTTGCGCAAGGCCCTGCCTTTCATTTTGGCGGCGGTACTGGCGTACACCCTGGTGCGCAAAGACCTGGGACGGCACCACGCGCCCGCTCTGAATGTGCGCGGCGAGCGGCTGGCGCTGTGCGCCTTGGGCCTGGTCATCGGGTTCTACGACGGTTTCTTCGGGCCCGGGACGGGCAGCTTTTTCGTCTTTCTGCTGGTGCGTTGGCTGGGCTACGACTTCCTGCATGCCAGTGCCAGTGCGAAATTGCTCAACGCGGCCTCCAACGCGGCGGCGCTGCTGCTGTTCATGAGCAAGGGCCACATCTGGTGGCACTTTGTGCTGCCGCTGGCGGCCGCCAACGTGATCGGCAGCTTGCTGGGCACACGGCTGGCCCTCAAGCATGGCAGCGGCTTCGTGCGGGTGGCCTTCATCCTCGTGGTGGGCGCCCTGATCTTGAAGACGAGTTACGACGCCTGGGTGAGGTAGGTCCACCCCCGCCGCGCTGCGCGCGACCCCCTCCAGGGGGCGGCACTGGCGGCCCGGCAAAGCCAGTTCCGCGGTGCCACTGGATCAACTGCCCTTGCGGCGCGGGGTGTCTGTCATCCGGGAGGCGGTGGAACCGGCTTTGCCGGGCCACTCGCATCGCCGCCTGGAGGGGGCTGAGGTCCGCGGCTCCAAGTCTGCCTGCGCAGACTTGGACGGTCCGAAGTGACACCGGCTCTGACGGTGGCGCGGCCTGCAAGGCACGCCGCTGGCGGCGCGCAGGAGACTTACTGCTGCGGCGCGGGGGTGGGCCCCTGTTCCTGTGGCCACGGCAGGTCGCTGGCCTTGAGGGGTGTGCCGATCGGCCGGCCGGCCTGGCCTTTGCTGACCGCCGCCATGTCTTGCGGATTGGGGTACTGGTCGAGCAGCAGGTAGTCGAACACCCGGCGCGCGATGGGGGCGGCGCTGGCCGAGCCAAAGCCGGCGTTTTCCACGACGACAGCCAGTGCCACGCGCGGTTGTTCCAGCGGCGCAAACGCCACATACAGCGAGTGGTCGCGCTGGTGCTCTTCCAGTTTGCTGGCGTCGTAGCGGTCCTTCTGGCCGATGGTCACCGCCTGCGCCGTGCCCGTTTTGCCGCCACTGGTGTAGCCTGCGCCCGCAAACACCCCGGCCGATGTGCCTTCGGTGGTCACTTCGTGCATGGCGCGCAGAACGGCGTCCAGGTGTTCGGGCCGGTAGCCCAGCGGCTGCGGCGGCTCGGTCGGTCGGGGCGTGCGCTGGCGGGTCACCACGTCTTCGGTGGCCAGCGCCAGGTGGGGGGTGTGGCGCACACCACCCCCGGCCAGCGCGGCCATGGCCTGCGCCAGTTGCAGCATGGTGAAGTTGTTGTAGCCCTGGCCGATGCCCAGTGAGATGGTCTCGCCGGCGTACCATTTTTGTTGCTCCGGGCGTTTGTAGGTGCGGCGCTTCCACTCCTGGTTGGGCAGTACACCCCGCACCTCGCCTTTGAGGTCGATACCGGTGAACTGTCCGAAGCCCAGCGGCGCCATGAAATCGTGCATGGCGTCCACGCCCATTTCGTTGGCCAGCGAGTAGTAATAGACGTTGCTGGACTTGACGATGCTGCGCCGCAGGTCGACCGCGCCCAGCCCGCCATCACCGTGGCTGCGGAAGCGGTGGTTGCCGAACATCCAGAAGCCGGGGTCGTACACCGAGGTCTCGGGTTTGCGGATACCCAGCTCCAGCGCCGCCAGTGCCATGAAGGGCTTGTAGGTGGAGCCGGGCGGGTAGGTGCCACGCAGGGCGCGGTTGAGCAGCGGTTTGTCCACCGACTCGTTGAGCGCCTTCCAGTTGTCCACGTCGATGCCTTCGACGAACAGATTGGGGTCGAAGGTGGGCTTGCTCACGAAAGCCAGCACTTCGCCATTGCGCGGGTCGATGGCCACCAGCGCGCCGCGGCGCTCGCCGAACATGTCTTCCACCAGCTTTTGCAAGCGGATGTCGATGGTCAGCACCACGGTGTTGCCCGGCGTGGGGGGTGTGTTGGCCAGCGAGCGCACCGCGCGGCCGCCAGCCGACGTCTCGACGCGCTCGAAACCGGTGATGCCATGCAGTTCGCGTTCAAAGCTCTGCTCGATACCCAGCTTGCCGATGTATTCGGTCCCCCGGTAATTGGCCTGGTCCTCCTCGGGCCAGTCGTCCATCTGCTCCTTCTCGCGCTGGTTGATGCGGCCGATGTAGCCGATCACGTGGCTGGCCACCTCGCCCAGCGGGTAGTTGCGCAGCAGGCGGGCGCGCACGTCCACGCCCGGGAAGCGGTAGCGCTGGGCGGTGAAACGGGCCACCTCTTCGTCGGTCAGGCGGGTGCGGATGGGCAGCGAATCGAAACTGCGCGACTCCTCCATCAGCTTGCGAAAGCGCCGCCGGTCGCGTGCTTCGATGGTCACCAGTGCGCCCAGCGCGTCGATGGTGGCGTCCAGATCGTCCACTTGGGAAGGGGTGATCTCCAGCGTGTACGCCGAGTAGTTGGACGCCAGCACCCGGCCATGGCGGTCCAGGATCTGGCCGCGGTTGGGCGCCACCGGCAGCACCGCCGTGCGGTTGCTCTCGGCCTGCGCGGCGTAATCGTCGTGGCGAACGATCTGCAGGTACACCATGCGGGCCACCAGCAGACCGAAGGCGAACAGCACCACCGCCCCGGCCACCAGCACCCGGGTGCGAAAGCGGGCCAGGTCGGCCTCGACGTTGCGCAGCTCGGTCACGTCAAGGCCCCTGCCGGCGAGAAGACGTCGGGCCACCCCGAGGCGAAGCAGCCCCTCCGGGGGGGTGCGCCCCGTACAACGGTGGAGCGTGGGGGCGCATCACAGGGGTCTGTTGTCGTCAGGGTCGGGCGCACGGCGCTGCGGCGCCAGCAGGAGCACCGTCAGCAGCGGCCAAAGCGCGGCTTCGATCAGTGGCGCCGCCAGGTACGGCCAACCGGGCCAGCCGTGTCCGGCGCCCAGGCGCACCAGCAACTCCAGTGCATGCGCAGACAGCAACACCGGCAGCACCTGCACGGCTTGCTGGGACAGCGGAAACCACAGCAGCCGCCGATGGATGGCGATGGCCAGGAAACCCAGCGCCGTGTAGGCCAGTGCGTGCTGGCCCAGCAGGGCACCCTGGTGCACATCCATGGCCAGACCAAAAAAGAAAGCCGTGCCCACGCCGATGCGCAGCGGTTGGTGCACGCTCCAGAACACCAGGGTGATGGCCAGCAGGTCGGGCACCCAGGCCGCGCGGCCCCACAGCCCCATGTTGGTGAGCAGGTTCAGGGCCAGCGCAGCAAACAGACTGAACCAGATGAACAGCGGGTTGGCAGGCAGCAGCAGTTGCTGGCCAGGACGCATGATCATGGGCTGGCGCTCCGCAGGGGGCTGGCTTCGGCTACCGGTCGGCGCGGTGCCCGGGGTGCGTCGGCCAAGGGTGAAGCGGGCCACTGCCGGCCCACCGGCGTCAAGACCAGCACATGCAGCGCGCCCTGCACGCGGGCCAGCGGCTCACACACGATGCGGGTGAAGGTGGACTCGGCGCGCCGCTCCACCGCCGACACCCGGGCCACCGGGAGGCCGGGCGGGTAAACACCGTCCACACCGCTGGTGGTCAGCAGGTCGCCTTCGTTGATGTCGGCATTGGCCAGTGTGTAGCGCAGTTCCAGGGCGTCGCCGCGTGTCGAGGGCTGGCCGTAGGCCACGCTGCGCACGCCGGTGCGCGCATTGAGCACCGGGATGGCCTGGTCGCGGTCGATCAGCAGGGTCACCTCGGACACCAGGGGATACACCCGGGTGACCTGGCCCAGCACCCCCTGGTCGTCGACCACCGGCGAACCCGCCACCACGCCGTGCGTCTGCCCGCGATCGATGACCACCTTCCTGGCAAAGGGGTCGGCCGCGTCGTACAAGACCTGGGCACCCATGGTCGGGCTGCTCATGCGAGCGCGCATGGCCAGCAGTTCCCGCAGGCGCTGGTTTTCCAGTTGCAGTTGCTCCACCTGCTGCGCCCGCAAGGCCTGGGCGGCCAGGCGTTGCCGGGTCTGTGCCTCGTTCTGCTGCGCGGTGTGCAGGGACGTGAAGTAATGACCCGCCTGGGTGACCGCGTGGACCGGTTGCATCACCAGCCACTGCAGCGGATAGAGCGCCGTGGCCAATGCCGCGCGCAGGGGTGTGGTCAGGACAAAGCGGGTGTCGGCCGCCATCAGCAGCAGCGCCAGCGCACTGAAGACCATCAACTTGGACAAGGCCGATGGCCCCTGTTTGAAAAACGGGGGCGGTTGGCGGTCCAGGGTGCCCAGTGGCATGGAGAGGGGCGGTTGACGGAGAGCGGTGAACCTGCGTTGGCGCCCCGCTACCAGACGGTATGCCCGGCGCGGCCGGCGTCACCGGTCATGGGTGAGGGGTCATTCGCTGGTGAAAATGGTGCCCAGGCGCTCCATGCGCTCCAGCGCCATGCCGCAGCCGCGCACCACGCAGGTCAGCGGCTCTTCGGCCACCAGCACCGGCAGGCCGGTTTCCTCGGCCAGCAGGCGGTCGAGGTCGCGCAGCAGCGCGCCACCACCGGTGAGCATCATGCCGCGCTCGGCAATGTCGGCGCCCAGCTCGGGCGGGGTTTGTTCCAGCGCGCTCTTGACGGCCGAGACGATGCTGTTGAGCGGGTCGGTCAGGGCTTCGAGGATTTCGTTGCTGGAGATGGTGAAACTGCGCGGCACGCCCTCGGAGAGGTTGCGGCCCTTGACTTCCATTTCCTTGACTTCGCTGCCCGGGAAGGCCGAGCCGATCTGCTTCTTGATGGCTTCGGCGGTGGGCTCGCCGATCAGCATGCCGTAGTTGCGGCGGATGTAGGCGATGATGGCTTCGTCGAAGCGGTCGCCGCCCACGCGCACGCTGCCCTTGTAGACCATGCCGCCCAGCGAGATCACGCCCACCTCGGTGGTGCCGCCGCCGATGTCGACCACCATCGAGCCCGAGGCGTCGGAGACCGGCAGACCGGCGCCGATGGCAGCGGCCATTGGTTCCTCGATCAGGTACACCTCGCTGGCGCCGGCACCCAGCGCCGACTCGCGGATCGCCCGGCGCTCGACCTGGGTGGAGCCACAGGGCACGCAAATGATGATGCGCGGGCTCGGCTTGAACATCGAGCGCGGATGCACCATCTTGATGAACTGCTTGAGCATCTGCTCGGTGACGGTGAAGTCGGCGATCACGCCGTCCTTCATCGGGCGGATGGCTTCGATGTTGCCGGGCACCTTGCCCAGCATGGCCTTGGCTTCGTGGCCCACGGCCTGGATGGTTTTCTTGCCCTGCGGGCCGCCTTCGTGGCGGATGGAGACGACCGAGGGTTCGTCCAGGACAATGCCCTTGCCGCGGACATAGATCAGGGTGTTGGCGGTGCCAAGGTCAATCGCCAGATCGGTCGAAAACTGGCGACGAAAAGCTTCAAACATGGTGTGGGGGTCCTGTGGGGCATGGCAGCCGCTTCGGGCGGCCATCGCCGGGGCGTGGGGCGGGTCTGTGGGTCTTAAGTCTTTGATTCAGCGACAAAAACCGCGGGCAGCGGGGCGACGTCGCCAAACCTTGGATAATACCGTATCCCCTGTGCATAACTGCATGGCACGCGTGCCTTTTCGCTGGCTGACACCCCGTTTGCGTGTGCTGTTTTCCGCTGCCGGGCTGTTTCCTTTTTCTCATCCCCGAACCGACCCCTCCCCATGTCCCTGACCCTGTCCGACATCGGGCGCATCGCCAACCTGGCCCGGCTGGAACTGCCGCCGGCGCAGGCCGAACGCATGCTCACCCAGCTCAACGGCTTTTTCGACATCGTCGAACAGATGAAGACGGTGGACACCACCGGCGTTGAGCCGCTGGCCCACCCCACTGCGGTGATCGACCCCGTGACCCTGCGCCTGCGGCCCGACGTGGCCAGTGAACCCGACAACCGCGAGGCCAACCAGCGCAGCGCCCCGGCCGTTGAGCGCGGTCTGTTCCTCGTGCCCAAGGTGATCGAATGAGCACGCCAGAAATCCATCAGATGGGCGTGGCCGAGCTGGCCGCCGCCATTGCTGACCAAAAAACGTCTGCCGTCGAAGCCGCGCAGGCCTTGCTGGCACGCGCGAAGCAGCACCAGCACCTGGGTGCCTACCTGGCCTTCAACGAAGACGCCACCCTGGCGCAGGCCCGGGCCGCCGATGCCCGCATCGCCGCTGGCGAGCGGGGCCCGCTGCTGGGGGTACCGCTGGCGCACAAGGACATCTTCGTCACCCAAGACTTTCCCAGCACCGCCGGCAGCCAGATGCTGGCCGGCTACCAGAGCCCGTTTGACGCCACCGTGGTGACGAAGCTGGCCGCGGCCGGCGCCGTGACCCTGGGCAAGCTCAACTGCGACGAGTTCGCCATGGGCGGCAGCAACGAAAACTCGGCCTACGGCGTGGCCCGCAACCCCTGGGACACCGACCGTGTGCCCGGCGGCTCCTCGGGCGGCTCGGCCGTGGCGGTGGCCGCGCGCCTGGCGCCCGCCGTCACCGGCACCGACACCGGCGGCTCCATCCGCCAGCCGGCGAGCTTCTGCAACGTCACCGGCATCAAGCCGACCTACGGCCGCTGCTCGCGCTACGGCATGATCGCCTTCGCCTCCAGCCTGGACCAGGCCGGCCCGATGGCGCGCAGCGCCGCCGACTGCGCCACGCTGCTGACCGCCATGGCCGGCCCCGACATCGACCGCGACTCCACCAGCCTGGACCGTCCGGCCGAGCACTACAGCCGCCTGCTGGGCATCCCGCGCGAAGGCGCCAGCGCCGCGCAGCCGCTCAAGGGCCTGCGCATCGGTCTGCCCAAAGAGTTCTTCGGCGAAGGCTGCGCGCCCGACGTGATTGCTGCCGTGCGCGCCGCGCTGAGTGAATACGAAAAGCTTGGCGCCAGCCTGGTCGACATCTCGCTGCCGCGCACCGAACTGTCCATCCCGGTCTACTACATCATCGCGCCAGCCGAGGCCTCGTCCAACCTCAGCCGTTTTGACGGCGTGAAGTTCGGCCACCGCGCCGCGCAGTACGACGACCTGATCGACCTGTACAAGAAGTCGCGCAGCGAAGGCTTTGGCCCCGAGGTGCAGCGCCGCATCATGATCGGCACCTATGTCCTCTCACACGGCTACTACGACGCCTACTACCTCAAGGCGCAACAGATCCGCCGCCTGATCGCGCAGGATTTTCAGCAGGCCTTCACCCAGTGCGACGTCATCGCCGGCCCGGCCGCGCCGACCACCGCCTGGAAGATCGGCGAGAAGGGCGACGACCCGGTGGCCAACTACCTGGCCGACATCTTCACCCTGCCGGCCTCGCTGGCCGGTCTGCCCGGCATGAGCGTGCCTGCCGGCTTTGGTGCGGGCGGTCTGCAGGGCTCGGGAGCGGGCATCGCCAAGCCGATGCCCGTGGGTCTGCAACTGATCGGCAACTATTTCCAGGAGGCCGCGCTGCTGCAGACCGCGCACGCCCTCCAGCAAGCCACCGACTGGCACCTGAAGACGCCGGAGGGGTACTGAAGACCACCCCCGCGCGCCGCCTTCGGCGTCACCCCCTCAAGGGGGCGTCACCAGCGGCCCGGCAAAGCCGGTTCCGCGGTGACCCGCGGCGAAGGCCCCTCGCGAACTGAATGAGGTTCCCACGATGAACACTGTGAGAAAAGAAGCGTCCCTGCTGGTGCAGGGTTACGAGGTCGTCATCGGCTTCGAGACGCACGCCCAGCTGGCCACGAACAGCAAAATCTTCAGCCGCGCGCCCACCGCTTTTGGCGCCGAGCCGAACACCCAGGCCTGTGCGGTCGACCTGGCCCTACCCGGCACCCTGCCGGTGATGAACCGCGAAGCGGTGGCCTGTGCCATCCGCTTCGGTCTGGCCGTGGGTTCGCACGTGGCCGAACAGAGCGTGTTTGCCCGCAAAAACTATTTCTACCCCGACCTGCCCAAGGGCTACCAGATCAGCCAGTTCGAGATTCCGGTGGTGCAGGGCGGCGAGGTGAGCTTCTTTCTCGGTGATGAAAAGAAGACGGTGCGCCTGGTGCGTGCCCACCTGGAAGAAGACGCGGGCAAGAGTCTGCACGAAGCGTTTCACGGCATGAGCGGCATCGACCTCAACCGCGCCGGCACCCCGCTGCTGGAGATCGTGACCGAGCCGGACATTCGCTCCAGTGCCGAGGCGGTGGCCTACGCGAAAGAGTTGCACAAGATCGTCACCTGGATCGGCATCTGCGACGGCAACATGCAGGAAGGCAGCTTCCGCTGCGACGCCAACGTCTCGGTGCGCAAGCCGGGCGCGCCGCTGGGCACCCGCCGCGAGATCAAGAACCTGAACTCGTTCAAGTTCATGCAGCAGGCGATTGATTACGAAGTGCGCTGGCAGATCGAGCAGATCGAGGACGGCCACGCCATCGAGCAGGCCACGGTGCTGTTCGACCCGGACACCGGCGAGACGCGCGCCATGCGCACCAAGGAAGACGCCGCCGACTACCGCTATTTCCCCGACCCGGACCTGCCGCCGCTGGTGATTGCGCGCAGCTGGGTGGACGAGGTCAAGGCCGCCATGCCCGAGCTGCCACGGCAGATGGCCGAGCGCCTGGTGGCCGACTACGGCCTGCCCGAGTACGACGCGACCACGCTGACCCAAAGCCCGGCGATGGCGGCCTATTTCGAGACCGCAGCCAAGGCCAGCGGCCAGCCCAAGATGGCGAGCAACTGGATCATGGGTGAGGTCTCGCGCCGGCTGAACAACGAAGAGAAGGACATCGCCCAGGTGCCGGTGAGCGCCGACACCCTGGCCGCGCTGCTCCAGCGCATCGCCGACGGCACGGTGTCGAACAACGCTGCCAAGCAGGTGATGGACGCGTTGTGGGCGGGCGAGGGCCAGGACGTCGACGCCATCATCGAAGCCAAGGGCCTCAAGCAGATGAACGACGCCGGCGCACTGGACGCCATCATCGACGAGGTGATGGCCGCCAATGCGCCCATGGTCGAGCAGTTCCGCGCCGGCAAGGACAAGGCCTTCAACGCGCTGGTGGGCCTGGTGATGAAGGCCAGCAAAGGCAAAGCCAACCCGCAGCAGGCCAACGAGCGGCTGCGGCAGAAGCTGCAGGGCTGACTTCGCCGCCACAGCGGCCCCGACCGGGGGGCTGGGCGGTGCCCGATGGGGCACAGAGGGGGCACTGAGGGGCTGTGGGGGGCTGTGGGGGGCGGGTCAGCGCGGGTTGTCGCGGCTCCAGAGTGCCCTGAGCCGGGTCAGTTCTTCGTCAAAGCGCGCGTTGATGTCCTGCTTCTCCTGCGCCTGCTCTTGCAAAAAGCGCTTGAGCTGCTCTTGCTGCTGCAGGTTGTGCTCGTGCTGGCGCCGCAGGGGCGCCGGGGCCTTGGCGGGATCGTTCTGGTAGAACTCCAGCTCGGTGTCGATCTCCCGGCGTTGCTGGGCCAGGGTCTGCTGGCGCTGGGTCACGGCGAGGATCACCTCGTCCACCCGCGCCAGCGCGTCGGCCCGTTCCTGGTCGTGCACCGCCTGGCTGGGGTAGCGCACCAGCAAGGCGCGGTCGCGCCGCTGTTCTTCGGCGATGCGTGCACGTTGCTGCGCCTCGGCTTTCTTTTGTGCTTCCTGGCGCGCGCGCTCTTCAGCGGTGTAGCTGGGCGGTACCACGCGGCGCACCACACCGGTCTTGCCCAGTTCGCGCTGTTCACGGTCCAGGCATTCGGCAATTGGCCGGTCAGAGGTGATGCGCCGGCCCTGGCTGTCAACGCAGGTGTAAATACCGCCCTCGGGCTTGCTCTGCGCCCATGCCGGTGCCGCTGACAGGGCTGCCTGCACGCCCACGAACAAGGCGCACCCGGGCAGGGTCGATGCGAGGGCGGGCAGCCAGCGCGTCATCAGGCAACGCCGTAGCGCTCGCGGTAGGCGAGCACGCGCTCGCGGTGCAGGGCCAGTTCGGCCCCGGGCCGTTGGTTCAGATACAGCAGCAAGTCGGCCAGGCGTGCAATCGCGCAGACCTGCAGTCCGAGAGCGTTTTGCACGTACTGCACGGCGCTGTGGTCCACATCGCGCAGCGTGCCGTCCGCGCCCACTTCGGTGGCTTTCTCCTGCCGGTCCAGCGCAATGGCCACCGCATGGGGCGTGGCGCCGGCCGCCCGGATGAGGGCGATCGATTCGCGCGCGGCGGTGCCGGCACTCATCACGTCGTCGACGATCAGCACCCGGCCCTGCAGCGGCGCGCCGACCAGCGAGCCGCCCTCGCCGTGGTCCTTGGCTTCCTTGCGGTTGTAGGCAAAGGGCACGTTCTTGCCCAGGCGGGCCAGCTCAATGGCCACCGCCGCCCCGAGAGGAATGCCCTTGTAGGCAGGGCCAAAGATCATGTCGAACTCGATGCCGCTGGCCAGCAGGGCCTGTGCATAGAATTGCGCGAGCCGGCCCAGCTTGGCGCCGTCGTCGAACAGCCCGGCGTTGAAGAAATACGGCGACAGGCGGCCGGCCTTGGTTTTGAATTCGCCAAAGCGCAGCACGCCCGCTTCGACGCAGAACTGCACGAAGTCCTGCGCCAGCACACCACCCTCCGCGCCGGCCTTGGCCGCGCCCGCATCCAAAGACATGGGGAAATCCTTGTTCAAACTCACCAGCCTGAACCTCAACGGCATTCGTTCGGCCACCAGCAAAGGGCTGGAACCGTGGCTGGCTTCACATGCGCCGGATTGTATTTGTGTGCAGGAAGTCAAAGCCCAGGCGCCGGATGTGAGCGGCCGTTTCGAGGAAATGGCCGGCCTGCGGGGGCATTTCCACTTTGCCGGGAAGAAAGGCTATTCGGGCGTGGCCGTCTACACCCGCCACGAGCCCAGCGACGTGGTCATCGGCTTCGACGGCGGCGAGTTCGACGCCGAGGGCCGCTGGGCCGAACTGCGGTTTGACACCCCGCAGCGCCGGTTTTCGGTCATCAGCGTGTACTTTCCCAGCGGCTCGTCCGGCCCCGAGCGGCAGGCGGCCAAGTACCGCTTTCTCGATGCGATGTACCCGCACCTGATGGCGCTCAAACAGCAGCGCGAATTCGTGATCTGCAGCGACGTGAACATCGCGCACCAGGAAAAAGACCTGAAGAACTGGCGCAGCAACCAGAAAAACAGCGGTTTCCTGCCCGAGGAGCGGGCCTGGATGACCCGGCTGCTCTCCGATGGCGGGCTGGTGGATGTCTACCGCCGCCTGCAGCCCGAGACCACCGACACCTGCTACACCTGGTGGAGCAACCGGGGGCAGGCCTATGCCAACAATGTGGGCTGGCGGCTCGATTACCACCTCGCCACCCCGGCGATCGCCCAGACCGCCCGCTCCGAAGCGATCTACAAGGGGGAGAAATTCAGCGACCACGCCCCGATCACCATCGAGTACGACTTCCAGCTCTGAGCCCATGTTCCATTACCAGACCGTTCCCGTCACCGCCTTCGCCCAGAACTGCTCCATCGTCTGGTGCGATGAGACCGGGGAGGCCGCCGTCATCGACCCGGGCGGCGACCTCGACAAACTGATCGACGTCACCCGCCAGCGGGGCCTCACGCTCAAGGCCATCTGGCTCACCCATGCCCACATCGACCACGCCGGCGGCACCGCCGAGCTGGCCGAGCGGCTGCAACTGCCCATCATCGGCCCGCACCCCGGCGACCAGTTCTGGATCGACGGCCTGCCGCAGCAAAGCCAGATGTTCGGCTTTCCACTCGCCGGCCATTTCACCCCCACGCGCTGGCTGGCCGACGGTGACACGGTGCAGGTGGGCCACTGCACACTGAACGTGCGCCACTGCCCGGGCCACACGCCCGGTCACGTGGTGTTCCACTCACCCGAGGCCCAGCGCGCTTTTGTGGGCGATGTGCTGTTTGCCGGCAGCATCGGCCGCACCGACTTCCCGGGCGGCAACCACGCGCAGTTGCTGGCCAGCATCCGCGAGCGGCTGTGGCCGATGGGGGACGAGACGGTGTTCATTCCGGGGCATGGACCGGAGAGCACCTTTGGCCAGGAGCGGCGCTTCAACCCCTATGTCGGACAGCGCTGAGGGGCTTTGTCGCTTGCCGCATGCGGACGACTGCCCATTGACGAGCGCGCCAATGGCGCCTTAAGCTGACCGGCAAACGGCGAGAAAAAGGAATGGAGCGGCGTGTTGGCTGGGTTCGGTCCAGTGCGGATGAACGTGAGGCTTTGGCCCTGGTGGGAGGCCTTTCTCCGGGCTTGGAGCCGTCCATGACCTCGAGTGCGGGGCACTCCATGGCGCTGCAGTTGTGCCTGATGCGCATGCTCGACGAGATCGATTACGGTCTCATTCTGCTGGATCAGCGGCTGAAGGTCTGGCATGTCAACCATCTCGCCAGGGTGGAGCTGGCACGGGGGCAGTTGCTGCATGTGCAGGAGGGGTGTCTGAGTACCCGGGTTGCGGGCCGGCTGGTTCCGCTGCAGGCGGCCATGCACCGTGCGGCGCAGGGTATTCGCAGCCTGCTGGACTTGCGGCCGCCCGACGTCAGCCAGGCGGGGATGAGCATTGCCCTGGTGCCCATGGGCCACCCTGCCGAGTGTTACCCCGATCCGCTGCCGGTCATGGCGATCACCTGCCGACCACAGCTGTGCGCCCAGATCAGCCTGCACTTTTTCGCGCAGAGTTATGGCCTCACCCGCACCGAGGAGGCTGTGCTCGAGGCCCTGGTGCAGGGGCAGGAGGTCGAGGACATCGTGCGCGAGCGTGGTCTGGCGATGTCCACCGTGCGCAGCCATGTCAAACAGCTGCGCCAGAAGACGCAGAGCGCCAGCATGCGTGAACTGCTCAACAAGGTGTCGGTGTTGCCGCCCGTGGTGTCGTCGGTCAAGACCTTCTGACCGGCCGCAACAGGCATGAGATTTCAGGCGTCTGTGTTCTTCTGCATGGGCAGTGGTGTGCCCAGCCGTGGATCGGGTGGCGGCGCTGGAGGTGTCGATGGCCCGCTGGCGCCGCGCTGTCCCGGGGGCAGCAAGGGATCGCGATTGGCCAGTTTGCGCGCCAGCTGGGGCGCCGCCGTGCTGGTGCCGACCAGCCGGATCGACGTACCCTCGCGCACACCACCGGCCCGTATGCCGCGCAAGAAGGAACTCTCGTCGCTGGGCTGTGACCAGTCTGGTTTACGTCCGCCCGATCGTGCCCCTGAGGACGTGTAGGGTGCTGCCCGATCCGCAGCGCCTTGCCCTTTGCCCAGCACATAGCCACCGACTACCGTCACACCGGGGCCGGTGGTGATGCCGCTGAGTGTGCCCTCGCGGCGCACGAGGCTGGTATCGGGCTCCTGCCGGGGCCAGCGTCCGTGGCGCGTTGCCTCGTACGCCGGGTCGTACAGGTAACTGTCGCTGCTGCGCCGGCTGCCGTTCATGTTGGCGCTGTTGCGGGCCACATAAACGTGCCCAGCCTCGTTGTCGTGACGCTCGGTTGCCGCCGCGACCGATACCGTCCATCGGCCATGGGGTGCGCTGTCACGCCCTGCCGCGGGGCGGGTGGGCGCCAGTGCCAACAGCGCCATCTGGCGACATCCATCGGTACCCGCGTGCGGAACCACCACCAGCCACCACCCGGCCGCGCTGTCAAAGACGCCATGCTGCCCCGGTCCATGGGTGTCATGGTTGGCCGCGGTGCTGCCGTCGGGTGCCGTGACCGTGATGCGCGCGGAGTGGATGTCGGTGTTTGCAGGCCACCAGACTTCGAGGAACTGCGGATGGTCGGCGTCCGGCATCGCCTGCCAGTGCAGCGCCGGGCAGCCTTGGTGGGCGACCCACTGCGCATGGGCGCGGGCTTCGTGGCTGTTGCCCGCGGGCAGCACCAGCTGCAGATCCAGCCCCTGCTCTCGGCCGCTGGTCACCCGCTGGAGCAATGCGCGTTCGAGCAAGCTGCTGCCGTCGTGCGGCCCGGTCTGAGGCCCCCAGCTGATGTTGACGACCACCCGGGGCAAGCCCGACACAGCCGCTGGTCTGGGCGACATGAGTTTGTTCGCGGCCTGGAGAATGAAGTCCACCCCTTCGAGCACATACCGGCCCAGCCAGCGACCGGTGGGGTCTTCAATGGCCTCCTGCGGCAGTTGAACCAACACCACGGGAGCCCGACTGGCGGTGTCATTCGCCGGATTCCAGGGAGGCGGCAGGTGGGCACTGCCGTCAGCCCCTTCGCCCCGCATGCGCGACGGGCTGACGCGGGAGCGGGGTGGCACCGGACCAGCGAACACATCGAGCACGTGGGCGCCGTGGGTGGCACGGCGGCGCAGGTGGGTCAGGGCCAGCTTTTCGTAGGTCAGCGCGTCGTCCCGTCCTGCAGACTGGTAGAGCTTTTGCAGCTGCGCCGCGTTCATCTGTTGGCCCGATCCCTTCCAGGCGCCTTGCTGCCACCAGTATGCGACGCGCTGCTGCTGCATGAAGGCCCCCCGCGCGAAGGGGCAGCCATCGTCGATCACGCCCAGCACGGTGTCGATGGGTCGCCCACTTTCCATGCCGGTGATGTCCAGCTTGTCCCGCTTGACGATGGGCGCTGCGAGCTCCACGCGCCGCACATCCGTGAGCGCCGAGCAGTCCAGTGTGCGATCGGGCAGCAGCCTGACCTCGCGCGGCTCGATGGTCCCGGCAGCGGTCTCGATCAACACACCGGCCTCCTGCGCAAACCGGGTGTGCACGAAGGCAAAGCGGCTGTGTTGAGCCCACTCGAGGTAGGCATCGGCCAGGCCGGCCCATTGCAGCGGGATCATGGTTGCAGGGTTTGCTCGTCGTTGCACACCAGAGCCGCCTTCTGGCCCAGCTCGCGACGGGCCAGCTCGGTCAGCATGAAGAGGAGGGGCGCGCGCTGACCGGCCCGCGCATCGCTCGCCGGGTCGAAGTCCCTGAGGTCTGGCTCTGCGTCGGGATAGTCGACCGACACATTTTCGTCCGCCACTGCATACTGCCCTGATGGCTTGCTGATCGGCCAGCCGCACTTCCAGAGGAAAAAGCCGGCCATGACCCGCCCGAGGGCTGCACCGGCATGGGCATCCACCGGGAAGTGCACACCGGCCACCACCCGGTTGACGCTGATGCGGGCCGCCTGGCGTGCCAGCTGGATGCTGCGAACGTCGTTGGCTGACCACTGCATCAGATGTCGCAGCACGCTGGCCAGCATGAAGGCCTGTGCGGCATGGCCCATGGGGTAGGTGCCATGGCCCGGGGTGGTGATGATGGGCTGGACCTGCGGCGAATACATGACCGGTCGTGCACAGCCCAGCGCGTGCTTGAAACGCACCTCCACCGGTATGACCAGACTCAGTGCGGCCTGAAGCCACTCGAAAGTCCAGGGGTGGCGCTGCAGATTCAGACCCGTGACGGCGGCGATGAAGGCGGTCTGGTTGTCGATCTGGGTCAGGATCTCGGCCATGCGCTCTTCGCGCAACTCGGCCCAGCTCATGACGAGCCTGAGTTGTTCACGGAAGTACGCCGGGCTGGGGCGCTGGAGGGTGAACAGCGGCTGTCCATTGTGTGCAACCTGCCAGGTGTGCCGTTCTGCGGGTGACGGGGACGAGTAGGTGAGCCCTTCGTTGAGGGCGCTGTTCACCAGCGTCGCCCGCACCCAGGGGTCCCATTGGGTGAGCTGGTTGGGGTCGTCCAGACTGGGGTGCGAAGGGAGGGCGGTCAAATGATCGTCAGGCAGCATCGTCCCGTCGCGGCTCATCAGCAAGGCGGTTGCCACCAGCGGGTTGGCAAAGCCATCGGCCAAGGTGCCGGAGCCACCACTGCCGCCGGACCCTCCGGACCCTCCGGACCCTCCGGACCCGCCCGAGCCACCGCTGCCGCCCAGGGTGCTGCCGCCCAGGCCCAGATTGCTGCCCCCCAACGCACTGCCGCCCAAAGTTGTCATGTCGGTCTCCTGAAGTGGGAATGGATGGGTCGGGTTGGCGCTGAGGTCAGCCCGGGGGCACGCCCGATGCCTGCAAGGCTTGGGCCATCAGGCGACCGAAGTGGGTCTCGGCGCTCGCCGAAGTGCGGCGAAAGGCCGCAACGGTATAGCCCGGCGACAGCAGCAGCAGGCGCTGGGCCGCGCGACTGGCCAGTTGGGGCTGGCCTGAGGCCCACAGGGCTGTGACCAGCGCGCGGTGGGTGTGCAGGTGGGTCAGGTTGCGCCGCAGGGACCGCTGGCACAGCGCGATAGCCTCTTCATGCCGCTCCGCCACGATCGCACTCGACGCCGCCAGCGATTCAAAGTAGTACAGCAGTGGGTCGAGCGGCGAGAGGGCGAGAGCACGCTGGCTGGCCGTCACGGCGGTGTCGGGATGATCCATGAAACTGTGGGCGACTCCGCCGAACAGCCAGGCCAGCGGTTCGCTGGGGTTGTGACCGCAGGCAAGGTCGATGCGCTGCAGCGCGGTGTCAAAGTCGCGCAGCAGATGCAGATGGACGAAGCCTTCCATGGCCAGGCCCAGGCTGCGGGCACCCGCTTCCTCTTGTGCGGCTCGCGCATGGGCAAGCGCCTCCTGCGCGTCGGCCATCGGGGAATCCGTCAAACCGCGGGTGACGCGCAACACGTACCACTTGGCCAGCCAGGCATGCGCAACGCACAGCCCGGGATCTCGCTCCAGCAGCACGTCCAGTGCCTGGCGGCTGGTGTGGAAGTCCTCACGGGTGGCGCGGTGCATCAGCGCGACACCGCCGAGCATGAGGGCGTAGCTGTCGAGGCTGGTCAGGTCTTGTTGCTGCAGCACTTTCACCTCGGTGTCCAGCATGGCGTGGTGGGCACCGGAGGCAATGGTGTGGACCAGTTCGCTTTGTCGTGCCAGCAGGTCACCGACGCTGCCCTGCAGGTCCGGCTCGGCCCAGACGCATTCACCCGTTTCGGTGTCGGTCAGGCTGGCGCTCAGCCGCAGCTTGCCTTGCAGGCTGCGGCCGACCACGCGGTAGCGGCCGGTCAGTACATAACGGGCCGGCACGTGCTGGCGGATGAGTTGCGTGTCCCGATCCCGGCCGCGAAAGGCCGCGCCGGTGAGCCGGGCAATGGCCCGCACCTGTTTGGACAATGAGAGCTGTTCGATCAACCGGTCGGCCAGCAGATCGCCCACGGCAGCGTAGTGCTCGTCGGGCTTGTGCTGCTGAAACGGGATCACGGTGACGCCCGGTCGCTGACCATCGACCGGGATGGGTCCTGCAAAAGCCTTGGGTGCGGGCGCCGCCTGGGCCCGGAAGGCCCGCTCGCTCAAGGGCACATGTTTGAGCACGCAGTCGCCGAGGTCTTCCACGGCAGCGTCCAAGCCATCGACGAGGTGATCGCGCACGCTGGTGCTGACCACGGTCTCGCCTGCGCCGGCCAGGCCCGCCAGTTCGGCGACCCGCAGCAGGACGGGGTCGTGGGTACCGAGCGCGCTCCATGGCGCCGGGCGGGTGTGCAGGCCGATGCACACCCGCCAGAGGTCTTCACCGCGCTGCTGGAGGCTTCTCGCGGCAGCGTGCAGCCCCCACGCAACCCGCAAGGCGTTGCGAGGGTCGTCAAAGTCGGCTACCCAGGACAGCAGGTAATGGCGGCGCAGCTGGCCCGCGTGGCGAGACACCAGGCGATCGGCCCGTTGGCAGAAAACGGCCCACTGGGCCAGTACGCCATCGGCATCCCGGTCCATCAGCGAACCGGCGTTGTGCAGCTCGCAATGCAGCAACACGCAAGCACCCGCCGTCAGACCGATGTCCGGTGATGGGGGGTGGTGGGCAGCGGCGAAGACCGGCTTCATGGCTGGCATTGTCGAAACGCCACACGGCATTGGCAAGCGGTTGCGCGCATGTGCCGGTGCTTCCCCCCCCCCGATTGGGGAGCAAAGGTGCCGAAACCTCCTCCATGCAGGGGGTGTGGTGTTGACGACTTGGCTCTGCAATGGCGGCTCTTCTTTCACCTTTTTCAGGAGATCGCCATGCCCCCCCTTTCCCACCTTCCGCGCGCAGGTCTTGTGAGCAGCCTGACCGTCCTTTTGACGCTGGCTGCCTGCGGTGGCGGCAGTGACAGTACCAGCGACGGCACGGACACCGTCGATCCGGCCGGGACGCTGCGCGGCACGGTGGTGGTCAACGGCACGGTCCAGAACGCGGTGGTGTGCATGGATCTGAATGCGAACGAAACCTGTGACCCGGATGAGCCCGCCTCGGCCCCCACCGCCGCCAACGGCAGCTACCTGTTGCGCTACGACCCCGCCAGTTTGAGCGCCGATCGGGTCGCGGCGGCTTCCCTGATCGCGCCGCAACGCCCCGGCCAACCGACCGACCCGGCCACCACCATCGACACGGCCGACGGTTTGGTCACGTCCGAGCATGGAGGCTATGTGCTCAAGCAGGTACCGGGGCGCGCCGGGCAGATCAACCCATTGACCACGATGGTGGCCAAGGGCCTGGCCGACGGCATGTCAGAAGCCGAGGCACGCGAGAACCTGGCGCTCCAGCTGGGCATTGGTGCCGACAAGATCGACAGCTACCTGGCCGACCCCGTGCCGACCGACAGCGCCGTGCCCGACAACGCCCGTACCCTGGCTGTGGTGGTGGCCGCCAGCATGGACAGGGGGTATGCCGTATCGGTGGGCCGCCAGTCCGCTGCATTGGTCGCACGCGGGAGAGATCTGATCCGCCTGCAGTTCGACGATACGGACAACTTCAACCTGCGCGAATTCGCCTATACCGACAAGCCTGAGGGGCCAACCCGTGGTGAGATCAGTGACGTCAGGGACGGTAAGCGCGACGGCTTGGCCTTGAGCGGTCTGTACACCCAGGCTTACCTGGGTCCAGACGGCTGGCGACTGTGCGATGACACGGTTCCCATCACGTTCACCATGGGAACACCCAGCCGCTCTGTTTTCTGCGGCGCGCAGGCATCGGTGGCTGCACGCACCACCGATGCGCTGAACGGGCAAACGATGGGCGGGTTCGTGACCCGGCTGCAGACGGACCCATTGAACTTCATCAACGTCGGCGCAACTGCCAACGCTGGTCTGTTGGCCGCGCTGGGTCCAAATGCCGCTTTTCCGGAAGGCAGTGGGGTGCGGCGTGGTTTCTCGCTCAACCTCAACCAGCCGGTCTTCATCAACAACGTGAATACCGATGCCCAGCCGCAGTCGCGTGCCACGACGCTGGAGCAGCTGGTGGCGGCACGCCAGACCTCCGGCGTGGATCTGCGCAACAGCGCTGGCACCCTGTCGCTGGGAGCAGTGAGCGATGGCAAGGCCTTGCGGGTGGCCTTCATGGGCAATACCGGTCCGGTGCAGTACTACGTCTGCGACGCCAACGCCGACTTCACTGTCCTGAGCAACTGCGCCGCTGCCGCGCAAGGCACGTTCAGCATCGCCACCGAGCATGGGGCGCGGGTGATGCGGTTTACCGGTCATCCAGAGACCTACATGAACAACCTCCGGGTGTATGTGGAGGTCAATGAATCGACCCAGGCCAAGCCTTTTGTCAGTGGCAGCAGGGTCTACCAGGCGCGACAGCTCAAACCGGGCCTGGATTTCAACCTCTCTGAAAGCAAGCGTCTGAATGCCACCGCCTGGGCGGCGATGAAAACCCAGCTCGGTCTTTGACCGGGGCTTGTCCGCAGGCGACGGCCCACACACACGACACACGGGATGGCCCTTTTGACTTCCGAGGGGCGGTCCCGGTCATCACCCTCATTTCACGGAGAAGCATCATGAAAAACGCACTGCACTGCATGGGTCTGCTCGCCCTGCTCGGAACTGGCCTGAGCGCGACGGCGCAAACGGCCGATTTGCCTGTACCCAGCGATTTTGTGGTGGGCGAGACCTGGTCCTGGCGCCGGGTGGATGCCCTGACCAAACTCGAAGAATCACGCTCGCAAAGGACGGTTGTGAAGTCCGACACCGGGTTGCAGTTTTCCATCAACGACACAACCTTTTCCATCCCCTCCCGCATGGTGGACGGGCCGTACGAACCCTCGTCCAAGTCCTGGCGCCAGTGGCCTCTGAGCCTGGGCAAGCGGTGGACCTTTGAGTCGACCTGGACACGCCCGGATGGCGTGAGTGGAAAAACGGAGCAGAAGGTGGAAGTCGCGGCCTATGAGGAGGTGACGGTGCCGGCCGGTCGCTTCATGGCGTTCCGTATCGAGCATCGCGGCTTCTACAACAATTCCCGGGGCGCAAACGGGACGCAGGACGACATCTACTGGTACGCGCCCGAGCTCAGGGCCAACATCAAACACGAACGGCGATCAGGACGCCTTCTCTGGACCGAAGAATTGACCGGCTACCAGCGCCCGTAGGCCCGCACCGGGCTGCTCACCGCTTCAACCCCGGCGCGCCGCTTCGTACAGCTTCTGCACCTTGGGCACATTGGCCTGCAGTTGCTGGATGCGGTTGGGCCCGCTGGGGTGGGTGGAGAGGAAGGACAGACCGCCCTGGCCGTTGTTGGCGGTCATTTTTTGCCACAGGCTCACGCTGGCCTGCGGCCGGTAGGCCGAGCGGGCGGCCAGTTCCAGACCGACCAAATCGGCTTCGGTTTCATCATCGCGCGAGAACCGCAGGCTCAGCAGCTGCGTGCCCAGGTTGGCGGCCACATCACCCAGCTGGCCCAGGCCCAGCACGCTGGAGAGCGCCGACAGGCCCAGGCCGGTGGCCTGTGTTTTGGCCAGCCGCTCGCGGGCGTGTTCGCGCAGCGCATGGGCCATTTCATGGCCCATGATCATGGCCGCCTCGTCGTCGGTGAGCTGCAGCTTGTCGAGAATGCCGGTGTAGAACGCGATCTTGCCGCCGGGCATGCAAAACGCGTTGATCTCGTCGCTGGCCAGCAGGTTCACCTCCCACTGCCAGTCCTTGGCGCGGCTGTTCCAGGGGGTGGTGTGCGGAATCAGGCGCTGCGCCATGCGGCGCAGGCGCTGCACCTGCGGATGGCCGTCGGGCAGCAAGGCGCGCTGCTGGCGGGCCTCCTGCATCATCTGGCCGTATTGCTGGCCAGCGGCCTGTTCCAGGTCGGCGGCTGGCACCAGCTTGCGCAGGGCCGACGACCGGCCCACATCCACCTGCGCGAGCGCATCGGCGCCAGCGCCCACCGCAGCGGCCGAACCGGCCAGCAGGAAGGCGCGGCGCGCGGACCACACGTGCCCGGGCTGATCGGGCGCGGTGGCGGAACGGGGAGACTTGAGCGTGCAGAGAAAACACATAGTGGACCAATAATAGACAAGGCTTTTGTTTCTGACCACCGCCACCGGGTTCCCGCCCCTGTGCTTGGGCCTCTTCAAGCCCCTTTTTTGCTCTTCTTTCTGCCCCGGTTTCCACCCCCTGCCTTTGCCCATGAACGCGCCCCCCCCGCTGCCCACGCCCGCCGCCAGCCGCCCCAGCTGGGCCGACACCTGGCGCGCCTACCTGGCCCCGGCCAGCCTGCGCATGCTGGCGCTGGGCTTTTCGGCGGGCTTGCCGCTGCTGCTGGTGCTGGGCACGCTGAGCTTTCGGCTGCGCGAGGCGGGGCTGGACCGCACCACCATCGGTTACCTGAGCTGGGTCGGGCTGGCTTATGGTTTCAAATGGGTCTGGTCGCCGCTGGTCGACCGCCTGCCCATCCCGCTGCTCACCCGCCGCCTGGGCCGGCGGCGCAGTTGGCTGCTGGTGTCGCAGCTGGCCATCATGGTGTCGCTGGTGGGCATGGCGCTGGCCGATCCGCGCACCGAACTGCAGCTGGTGGTGTGGTGTGCGCTGGCCGTGGCTTTTGCCTCGGCCACACAAGACATTGCGCTCGATGCTTTTCGCATCGAATCGGCCGACGCGGCGCACCAGGGCGCACTGGCCGCCACTTACCAGACCGGTTACCGGCTGGCCATGATCTGGGCCGGCGCCGGCGTGCTCTGGCTGGCCGCACGGGCTGAAACCGCGCCCGCCGCCGCCGCTGCCGTGGCCGCCACACCGGGCGCGCTGTACCAGAACGCGGCCTGGGCCTCGGCCTACCTCGTCATGGCCGCCAGCATGCTGGTGGGTGTGCTCACCGTGCTGTTCTCGCGCGAACCCGCGCCGGTGGCGCTGCCGCCCGCGCGCAACGCGGCCGAGTGGTTCAGGGGCGCTTTCTTCGAGCCGTTCGCCGACTTCCTGCGCCGCCATGGCCGGCAGGCGCTGCTCATCCTCGCGCTCATCGGCGTCTACCGCATCAGCGACGTGGTGATGGGCATCATGGCCAACCCGTTTTATGTGGACATGGGTTTTTCCAAGGACGAGGTGGCGGCGGTGACCAAGGTCTATGGCGTCATCATGACCCTGGCGGGTGCCTTCATCGGCGGCGCGCTCTCGCTGCGGCTGGGGGTGATGCGGGTGCTCATGCTCGGGGCCATCCTCTCGGCGGCGAGCAACCTGCTGTTTGCCTGGCTGGCCGGCCACGGTCACGATGTGACGGCGCTCATCGCGGTGGTCTCGGCCGACAACCTGAGCGCGGGCGTGGCCTCGGCGGCCTTCATCGCCTACCTGTCGAGCCTGACCAATGTCAGCTACTCGGCCACCCAGTACGCGCTGTTCAGTTCCATGATGCTGCTGGCGCCCAAGTGGCTGGCGGGCTATTCGGGCGCCTTTGTCGACGCCCACGACTACCCGACCTTCTTCACCGCCACCGCCCTGCTGGGGCTGCCGGTGCTGCTGCTGATCTGGCTGGCCACCCGATCGGCTTCACGCAACTTTACCCACGGCGCACGCGAACCTTGACCTGCGCGCGCGAGCATGACCTGCCCCGTGTATCTTGACCCCGGTAACCCAGCCATGAACTCACGCATCCTGATGATCGAAGACGACGCCCGCCTGGCGCAGATGGTGCGCGAGTACCTGGGCCAGTCGGGTATCGAGGTGGCGCACGCCGGCGACGGGGAAAGCGGGCTCGAACAGCTGCCGCTGGTGCAGCCCGAACTGGTGATCCTGGACCTGATGCTGCCGGGCATCGACGGGCTGGAGGTCTGCCGCCGCATCCGCGCGCTGCCCGGCGAGCTGGCGCGTGTGCCCGTCATCATGCTCACCGCCAAAGGCGATCCGATGGACCGCATCATCGGCCTGGAAATCGGTGCCGACGATTACCTGCCCAAACCCTTTGAGCCGCGCGAGCTGCTGGCGCGCATCCGCGCCGTGCTGCGCCGGCGCGCCGACCCGGGCGGTGCCCCCGCTGCGCGGGCCACGCCGGTGCTGCGCTTCGGTTCGCTGGAGATCGACCGCGACGCGCGCACGGTGCAGGTGGCGGGGCACAGCTGCGAGCTGACCGCCTACCAGTTCGACCTGCTGGTGGCCATGGCCGAGCGCGCGGGCCGGGTGCTCACCCGCGACCAGATCATGGAAGCCGTGCGCGGCCGCGAACTGGAAGCCTTCGACCGCAGCATCGACGTGCACATCGGTCGCATCCGCAATGCCATTGAAGCCGACAGCAAAGACCCCAAGCGCATCTTGACCGTGCGCGGGGTGGGCTACGTCTTCGCCAAGCAACAGGGGTGAACGTGTGCACCCCCCTGCGCCGCTTCGCGGCTTCCCCCCGACCGGGGGGACAACGCCTGTGGCCCGGCGGAGCCGGTTCCACGGCGTTTCTGGCACAGGCACGTTGCCCGGTGCGGGTCTTCGCGCCTGCTGCGTTCTGGGCGGGGCTTGATCTGTGAACAGCCGTCTCGGTCAAAAGCTGTACCTGCGCATCTGGCTGGCCATCGTGGGTGCGGTGGCGGTGCTCACCCTGGTGGTGGGCTGGCTGTGGCAGATGGCGTTGGACCACGACCGGCAGGAGCGCGACGCCCGCATGGCGCGCGAACTGGTGGTGCGCAATGCGGCTGGCGAGGTGGTGGGCAAGTCCCCCGCCCGGGCCGTGCGCGTGCCGGGGCAGGGGCTGGAGTTCCAGGTGGACATGCACGACGGACAAACGTTGTACATGCAGTTGCCGCGGCCTGGGCGGCCGCCCGGCGCGCCGGGGCCCGCGCGGCGCAGCACCAGCGCATGGGGGCTGTTGCCGGGCGGTTTTTTCGGCATGCTGGGCCTGGTAGGGCTGGCCGTGGCGCTGGGCGCCTATCCCATCGTGCGGCGGCTGACCAAGCGCCTGGAAGGCTTGCAGCAAGGGGTGGAGCGCTGGGGCCAGGGCGACTTGTCCACCCGCCTGCCGGTGCAGGGGCAGGACGAAGTGGCCTTCCTGGCCGAGCGCTTCAACGCCTCGGCCGAGCGGGTGCAATCGCTGCTGCTCTCGCACAAAGCCCTGTTGGCCAATGCCTCGCACGAACTGCGCTCGCCGCTGGCGCGCATCCGCATGGGGGTGGAACTGCTGGGCCATGACCCTGGCACCGCCAGCGCCCGCGCCGAAATCGCCCGCAACATTGAGGAGCTGGACCAGTTGGTGGACGAGATCCTGCTCGCCAGCCGGCTGGACCTGCGCGACGCGCACGACGCCAGCGCGCTGGGGCCGAGTGAAGAGGTCGATCTGGTGGGGCTGGCAGCCGAGGAGTGCGCCCGCACCGGCGCCGATCTGCAAGTGAGCGAGGGTGCGCCGCCCGTGGTGGTGCAAGGCCATGCCCGGCTGCTGCGCCGGGCACTGCGCAACCTGCTGGAGAACGCACGCCGCTACGGTCAGCCGGCGCAGCCGGCGGCCGATGACGGGCCAGCCTTGCGCCTGGTCATCGGCTGGCAGCCGGCGCAGGGTGCGCAGCCGGCGCAAGCGGTGGTGGCGGTCGAAGACCGCGGCCCCGGGGTGCCGGCCCATCTGCGCGAACGCATCTTCGAGCCGTTCTACCGCCTGCCGGGCGCCAGCGAGCGCGAAGGGGGTGTGGGCCTCGGGCTGTCGCTGGTCCGCTCGATCGCCGAACGGCATGGCGGCCGGGTGCGTTGCGAAGGCCGCCCCGGCGGCGGCGCCCGCTTCGTGCTGGAGCTGCCGGGCTGAGGGCCGTTTGGGGCCCCTGGTGAAAAACCGGTCGGTGGGTCGGGCGGCTTGTCCTCCCCTAAACAGGGGATGTTCGCTGTCGACAAGGCATCGCACAATCACAGCGCTGCTGTCACAACAGACCCAGTCTCCTGGACATCGGATCTGGCAAACACCACGTCCAGTCCCAACAGTTGAATCTCGTCTCCCAACGACGTCCTTCCAAGGACTTTCAAGCCACCGCAAGGTGGCTTTTTTTTGACCGTCGGGTGGACCGGTGCAGGGGCAGCGCACAAAAAAGGGCGCCATGGGCGCCCGGCGGTGCGGGGTGTTCGCTGCCGCTGTGGATCAGTGGCCGTGGGACACCACTTCGCCCGCCTTGAGCTTGTAGGTGGTGCCGCAGTAGGGGCAGCGGGCCTGGCCGGTGCGGGCCACGTCCAGAAAGACGCGCGGGTGACCGTTCCACACTTTCATGTCGGCTTTGGGGTTGGGGCAGAACACCCCGCCCTGCGGGTTCAGGTCTTTGGCGCTCAGTTCGATGGTGGAATCGGTGCTCATGGGGATTTACGGGGTATTGATCGAACGCGAAATTCGTCCGGTGGCGCCGCTGAACCGGTTTTGCCAGGCCGCCGGTGCCGCCCCCTTGAGGGGGCGCGCAAGGCGCAGCGGGAGGGGTGGACCAGGTTCTGCGGCGCGGGGGTCAAACCTTCGTCAGCCAGTGGGCGTATGCCGGGTTGCGGCCGTTGACGATGTCGAAGAAGGCGCTCTGGAGCTTCTCGGTGATCGGGCCGCGGCTGCCGGCGCCGATCTCGATGCGGTCGAGCTCGCGGATGGGGGTGACTTCGGCGGCGGTGCCGGTGAAGAAAGCCTCGTCGGCGATGTAGACCTCGTCGCGGGTGATGCGCTTTTGCACGATCTCCAGGCCCAGGTCTTTGGCAATGTGGAAGACGGTGTTGCGGGTGATGCCGTTGAGCGCACCGGCCGACAGGTCGGGGGTGTAGATCACGCCGTTCTTGATGACGAAAATGTTCTCGCCCGCGCCTTCGCTCACGAAACCGGCGCTGTCCAGCAGCAGGGCTTCGTCGTAGCCTTCGTCGGTGGCTTCCATGTTGGCCAGGATCGAGTTGGTGTAGTTGCTCACCGCCTTGGCCTGTGTCATGGTGATGTTGACATGGTGGCGGGTGTAGCTGCTGGTCTTGACACGGATGCCGCGCTTGAGACCCTCTTCACCCAGGTAAGCGCCCCAGGCCCAGGCGGCCACCATCAGGTGGATGGTGTTGCCCTTGGGCGAAACGCCCAGCTTCTTGTCGCCGATCCAGGTCAGTGGGCGCAGGTAGCAGCTCTCCAGCTTGTTCTCGCGCACCACGGCCTTCTGGGCCTCGTTCACCTCGTCTTTGGTGAACGGCAGCTTCATGCGCAGGATCTTGGCGCTGTTGAACAGGCGGTCGGTGTGCTCCTGCAGGCGGAAGATGGCGGTGCTGCCGTCGGCCATCTTGTAAGCGCGCACGCCCTCGAAGGCGCCGCAGCCGTAGTGCAGCGTATGGCTCAGCACATGGATCTTGGCGTCGCGCCAGTCCACCATCTGGCCGTCCATCCAGATCTTGCCGTCGCGGTCGGACATCGAGGGAATCACGGGGCTCATGCGGGGTCCTTTGGGAGAAGAGGGGTATCGGGCGCAGGTTCACGCCACCAAAGGGAACATTTTAGGGCGCCGCCGCCCCGGTTCTTGTCGCTGGTGGCGCGTGCCGGCCCTGTTCCGGGCGCTCGCCCGGCGGCGTCTCAGCCGTCGGTGGGCGGGCGCTGCAGTTCCCAGCCGGTGACGCGACCGGCCTGCAGCGTGACGGTGACCGATGAGCCGCCGTTGTCCGTCCAGCGGTAGCGCTCGGGTTCTTCGCCCTCGGCCGACAGGGGCTCGCCCAGCGAGCGCGTCAGCGCGATCACGTCCATCAGGTTCACCCCCGGTTTGAGCTTGGCGTTGAGCATGACGGCGCTGGCCACCCAGCCCTTGGGGTGTTCCGCCGCCCGCTTCATCACGGTGAGCAGGCGCGTCCAGTGCAGCAGCAGCCAAAACACCAGGCCGCCGCTGACCGCCAGAAACCCGGCCCAGCCGTATTGGCGCGCCGCGAAGGCGAGCAGACCGATGACCAGCAGAGGGACTGCAATGCGTTGAAAGTTCATGGGGTCACGCCAGACTCCGGGCGAGTTCCATCGCCTCTTCGATGCGGTCCACCCCGTGGATGGTCAAGCCCTCGAAGGTTTTGTCGTTCCGCTTCGGTGCGTTGGCCTTGGGCACCACCGCGACCGAAAAGCCCAGCTTGGCCGCCTCCTTCAGCCGCTCCTGCCCGCGCGGCGCCGGCCGTACCTCGCCGGCCAGGCCCACTTCGCCAAAGGCGATAAAGCCCTTGGGCAGCGCCTTGCCGCGCAGGCTGGAGGTGATGGCCAGCATCACCGCCAGATCGGCCGCCGGCTCGCTGATGCGCACCCCGCCCACCGCGTTGACGAACACGTCCTGGTCCATGCAGGCCACCCCCGCGTGGCGGTGCAACACCGCCAGCAGCATGGCCAGCCGGTCGCGGTCCAGCCCGACCGACAGGCGCCGTGGCGACGGGCCGCCGCTGTCCACCAGCGCCTGGATCTCCACCAGCATGGGCCGCGTGCCCTCCAGCGTCACCAGCACACAGCTGCCGGGCACCGGCTCGGCGTGCTGGCTCAGAAAAATCGCGCTCGGGTTGCTCACCCCCTTCAGGCCCTTCTCCGTCATGGCGAAGACGCCGATCTCGTTGACCGCGCCAAAGCGGTTCTTGATCGCCCGGATCAGGCGAAAGCTGCTGTGGGTGTCGCCCTCGAAATACAGCACCGTGTCCACCATGTGCTCCAGCACCCGCGGGCCGGCCAGTGCGCCTTCCTTGGTCACATGGCCCACCAGCACAATGGCCGTGCCCGACGCCTTGGCCGCGCGGGTGAGGTGGGCCGCGCACTCGCGCACCTGCGCCACCGAACCCGGCGCGCTGGTCAGCTGTTCGGAATACACGGTCTGGATCGAGTCGATCACCGCGATGGTTGGCTTCTGTGCGTCCAGCGTGGCCAGGATTTTCTCCAGTTGAATCTCGGCCAGCACCTGCACCTGCGAACCGTCCAGCCCCAGCCGGCGCGAGCGCAGCGCCACCTGGGCGCCGCTTTCCTCGCCGGTCACGTACAACGTGCCCCCACGCTGCCCCGCTTCGCGAGGTCCGCTGCCCCCCAAGGAGGCTTTCGCGCCTTGGGGTGGCCCGGCGTCGCTCCGTGTTTTCTGCCACGAGCGCTGCAACGCGTCCAGCGCCTGCAGCAGCAGGGTGGATTTGCCGATGCCGGGGTCGCCGCCGATCAGCACCACGCCGCCTTCGACGATGCCGCCGCCGAGCACCCGGTCCAGCTCGTCGTGACCGGTGGGCGTGCGCTGCACTTCGGTGGCCTCGATGTCGGCCAGCGTCGTCACCTCGGCCGTCCTGGCCAGTGCGGCAAAACGGTTCCTGGTCGGCGCGCTGGATTCGGCCACCGACTCGACCAGCGTGTTCCAGGCGTTGCAATGCGGGCACTTGCCCAGCCAGCGCGGGCTGGTGCCGCCGCACTCGTTGCAGGTGTAGATCGTCTTTTCTTTGGCCATGTGGTGGTCAGTTCGCCGGTTGTCAGCGCCGTTGGTCAGCTTTTGGCTGACCCATAGAAACTTGTTGGTCTAAATTTCAACACCCGCTCGACTTGCCAAAGTCAGCGGGTGTATTTCATTGAACTCCAGGGCCTGCGTCGCTTGGGCGCCGTGCTTCTTTGGCGTCGACAGCCTACTTTCATTATCCAGCCGCCCAATTTTTAAGCGGTTTGGTGTTTGCCAACCTCGCTCCGTCGCCGATCATCCTGCCTCCTTTTTCTGTCTCCCGTCATGCCCCACATCGCCTCCATGTTTGACGACTTGCCGCCCGATCCCGCCTGCTCGCCGGGCTCCAGCGCCACCGCGCTCAGTGTCCAGCCACGAGCCCAGGCGCCTCTGTCGGCCGCTGCGAAGGCCTTCAACCTGCAGCTCACCCGCATCGACAAGCTCAAGCACCAGTTGCACGATCTGGACGCCTGCGAACGGGCCCATCGGCTGGCGCTGCACCAGCATGTCAGGCCGCTGCAACAGCGCCATGCGCAGGCCATACGCCAGATGGCGCTGCACCTGGACCAGCGGCTGGGTGGCCCGGCGTTGACCCCCGGGCTGCGCCAGTCGGCGCGCGAGATACTGTGCAGCCTGGCGCGTACCCTGGCGCAGGAGGGCGATGCGGAGATGGCTGCGCTGCACGACCGGCACAGCCCGCAGACGCTGGCCGAGCTGGAGCGCGAACGCGCCGCGGCGCTGCGGGCGCAACTGGAGCAGGCCTTGGGCGCGCCGCTGGACCTGGACAACGCCGCCGCCAGCGCCGACGAGGTGTTGCAGGCGGGCATGGAGCGCCTGCGCCAGTCGGTGGAAGACGAACAGGAACGCCGCCGCGCCGCCGCCGAGAAGCGCAAGGCGAAGAAAAAGCCCAGCGCCACCCAGGCGGCAGCGCAGGCGCAGATGGAGGATGCCGAAACCCGTTTGCGCAAGCTGTTTCGCCAGCTCGCCAGCGCCTTGCACCCCGACCGCGAGCCCGACGCGCAGGCGCGGCTGGCCAAGACCGCCCTGATGAGCGAGGCCAACACCGCCTATGAGCGCAAAGACCTGGTGGCGCTGATGCAGATTCAGCAGCGCGCCACACTGGCCGACCCGCAAGCGACCGCACCCATGAGCGACGACCAGTTGGCCGCGCTCACCCGGCTGCTCAAGCAGCAGGTGGCCGATCTGGAGCGCGAGCGCGCCGGGCGTGCCGACCAGCTGGCCCACGAGTTCCAGCTGCCCCCCGGTTTGGGCGTGAACCCGCAGGCGTTGCACATGGTGTTGCAGGCGCAGGTGTTCGAGCTGGAAGAAGCCCTGTCCACGATGGACCGCGACCTGCAGCAGGTGCAGGACGACGCCGGCCTCAAGCGCTGGGTGACTGCTCAGCGCAACGCCACCCGCCGCCTGCAGCGCGAGCAGGCGCGGGGCGACTTTTTCTTTTAGCGCCCGCTGGCGTAGCGCCGGGTGACTTCGGCCACCTCGACCGAATAGCGGGCGTACCAGCGTTCGCGGCCGAGCTGCTGGGCCAGCAGGTGGTCGCTGTGCCGTTTCCAGGCGTGGATGCTGGCTTCGTCGGGCCAATACGACAGTGCCACCTCCTGGTCGCCCTCGGTCACGGCGGTGAAGTCCAGGCAACCGAACTGCGTCAGCGCGAGCTGGCGCAGCTGCGCCGCCATGGCGCTGTACTCGGCGTCGAGTGGGCGGGCCTGTGCGCGGAAGATCACGACCAACATGCTCCGAATCCCTGGAGAAGGTCGCGGGTGATGGCGGCCGCCGGTGCGCTGCGGCAGCCGCTGGTGTTCTGGCCGCTCCACAGCGGCGAGAAGTCGCCGCTGCCCTGCCGCTCCCAGTGTGCGCGCAGCGGCGCGATGGCCGCGGTGGCGGTGGGGAAGGCGGGCGCCGCCGGGTTCAGCGGGCCGAGTTCGCGCATCACCCGGTTGACGATGCCGCGCGCCGGCCGGCCGGAAAACAGCGTGGTCAGCGCCGTGTGGCGGGCCGCCTCGCTCTGCAGCGCGGCGCGGTGCACGGCCGACGTGGTGGCTTCGTCGCTGCACAGGTAGGCGGTGCCCACCTGCACCCCCGCCGCGCCCAGCGCCAGTGCCGCGCGCACGCCGGCGGCATCGGCAATGCCACCGGCCGCAATCACCGGCACCCGCAGCGCCGCCACCACCTGCGGCAGCAGAGCGAAGGTGCCCATTTGCGTGCTGAGGTCGTCGGTGAGAAACATGCCGCGATGGCCCCCGGCCTCCATGCCCTGCGCGATGACCGCGTCAACGCCTTGCGCCTGCAGCCATTGCGCTTCTTGCACCGTGGTGGCCGACGACAGCACCACGCTGCCCCAGCCCTTGACGCGGGCCAGCAAGTCGGGCGCGGGCAGGCCGAAGTGAAAGCTCACGATGGGCGGGCGAAACGGCTCGACGAGATCGGCCACCGCGTGGCTAAAGGGCACACGGCCCGCGCCGGCCGGCACAGCCGCCGGGTCCAGCCCCGCCTCGGCGTAGAACGGCGCCAGTGCCGCGCGCCAGCGCGCCTCGCGCGCAGCGTCGGGCGCGGGGGGTGTGTGGCAGAAGAAGTTGACGTTCCAGGGCCGGGCGGTGCCTTGGGCCAGTGTGGTCAGCTCCTGCACCAGCGCCTCGGGGCTGAGCAGCGCGGCCGGCAGGGCGCCAATGCCGCCGGCGTTGCACACCGCCAGCGCCAGGGCAGAGCCCTGCGAGCCGGCCATGGGGGCCTGCAACAAAACCGGTGCTGGCCAGAGCGGGTGCGCGGGTGTGTTCATGGCCGCATTGTGGGCCGGTGGCGCTGGCATCGGGCGTGCGGGCGGCGGTTGTCCTGTGCGTCGATGGCGCTGGCGCCATGCAGCCACCGCCGTGCGCCCTGCCCGGGGCGCGCGGACAGCGCTGCCCGCTGACCCGTCCGTGGCCTGGCCCGCAGGGCCGCGACGCTCACGTCCGCCACCGGCCGGGTGGCGCACGCCCTGTACGATGGAACCCATGTTTTGCGGCTGACGCAGAAGGAGAGATGTCATGAAAACACCGGTCAACACTTTCAAGCAGGCGCTGGCGCAAGGCCGGCCGCAGATCGGCCTGTGGCTCGGTCTGGCCGATGCCTACAGCGCCGAGCTGCTGGCCGGCATCGGCTACGACTGGCTGCTCATCGACGGCGAGCACGCGCCCAACGATGTGCGCAGCACACTGGCCCAGTTGCAGGCCGTTGACAGCGCGCGCCATGCCTTGCCGCAGCTGCCCACCCAGGCGGTGGCGCGCGTGCCGGTGGGCGAGACGGTGCTGATCAAGCAATACCTGGACATTGGCGTGCAGACCCTGATGGTGCCCATGGTGGACACCGCCGACGATGCGGCCCGGCTGGTGCAGGCCATGCGCTACCCGCAGGCCGACGGGCAGGGCGGCGTGCGCGGCATGGGCAGCGCACTGGCCCGCGCTTCACGCTGGCAGCGCTACCCCGACTATGTGCACGAGGCCAACGCCCAGACCTGCCTGCTGGTGCAGGCCGAGACGGTGCAGGCCATGCACAACCTGGACGCGATAGCCGCCACCCCGGGGGTGGACGGTGTGTTCATCGGCCCGGCCGACCTGAGCGCTTCGATGGGGTATCCGGGGCAGAGCGACCACCCCGCTGTGCAGGCGGCCATCAGCGACGGCATGGCACGCATCCGCGCGGCCGGCAAGGCGCCGGGCATTCTGGCCACCGATCCGCTGCGGGCGCAGCAGTATCTCGATGCGGGCGCGCTGTTCGTGGCGGTGGGGGTCGACACCATGCTGCTGTCGGCCGCCGCCCGTCAATGCCTGGCGCGGTTCAGGCCCCCAGTGCCGGGAACAGCTGGGTAAGCCCGGCGGCCATCACCTCCACCGCCAGCGCGGCCAGGATCAGGCCCATCAGCCGGGTCATGACGTTGATGCCGGTCTGGCCCAGCACCCGCGCGATCGGCTTGGCCAGGGCAAAACACACGGCGGTGGCCAGTGCGATGACCACTCCGTAGCCCACCAGTGCGGCGTGCTGAAAGAAGGTCTTGGCCTGGTCGGCGTAGATCACCACGGTGGACATGGTGGCTGGCCCGGTGAGCAGCGGAATGGTCAGCGGCACCACCGCGATCGAGGCGCGCGCCGAGGCATCGTCCACTTCGCCCTGGGTGGTCTTGGCTTCGGCGGGTTGCGCGTTGAGCATGGCCAGCGCCGAGGTCAGCAGCAGCATGCCGCCACCGACCTGGAAGCTCGCCAGTGAAATGCCGAAGAATTCCAGCACCTGCAGGCCGATGAGCGCACAGGTGGCGATGACGGCAAAGGCGCTGAACGAAGCGATGAGGATGGTGCGCTTGCGCTGCGCCGCACTGAAACCCTGCGTGTAGTGGATGAAAAAGGGCACGATGGCCAGCGGGTTGACGATGGCCAGCAGGGTGATCAGGGGCTTGAAATCCATCCCGCTATTGTGCGGGTGCGCCCGGTTCCCTGCGCCGCAGCATCGCGTAGCCATCCATGTGGAGCACTTTCTCGCCGCGTTGGTTGAACATTTCCCAGATGGCGCGCACCAGGCCGACGTCGGCCCGTTTGGTCATTGGCCGTTTCTCGGTGATGGTGTGCTGCAGCCGCAGCACGTCGCCCGGGTAGACCGGCTTGGTCCATTTCAGGCTCTCCAGCCCGGGCGAACCGAGGCTGGAGGTCTCGCACAGGAAGTTGGTCACCATCAGCCGCATGGCCATGGCGCAGGTGTGCCAGCCGCTGGCGCTCAAGGCGCCAAACACCGAAGCCCGGCCGCCTTCGTCGCTGAGGTGAAAAGGCTGCGGGTCGAACTGGCTGGCGAAGGCGATGATTTCTTCCCGCGTCGGCGATACCGTGCCCAGGTCGCGCACCTGGCCGATCTCCAGGTCTTCCCACCAGATCTTGATGTGGGGGCTGTCTTTGGGGTTTGTCGCAGTCATCGATGCTTCCTTTTTTCAGTGAGTTTCGCCGCCGGGCCGCCCCAAGGCGAAACGCGCCCCCTCGGGGGGCAGCGACCCGCGCAGCGGCCAAGCGTGGGGGCACGTTATAGCTTTCGCCGCCGGGCCGCCCCAAGGCGAAACGCGCCCCCTCGGGGGGCAGCGACCCGCGCAGCGGCCGAGCGTGGGGGCACGTTATAGCTTTCGCCGCCGGGCCGCCCCAAGGCGAAACGCGCCCCCTCGGGGGGGCTGAGGACCGCGGCTCCCGGCCTGCCTGCGCAGGCCGGGACGGGACGAAGAGGCGTTGACTCCGGCAACGCCGTGGCCTGCAAGGTGCGACCCGCGCAGCGGCGGAGCCGCGAAACAGCGCCCACAGGCGATGGAGCGCAAGGGGGCCATGTTCTAGCGCCCGCCTGACACGTCGAGCAGGGCCATGGTGGTGTAGCCCGCTGCGTCCGACAGCAGCCAGACGATGGCCTGTGCCACCTCGTCGGCGGTGCCGCCGCGCTGCATCGGCACCAGGTGTTTGAGGTCGTTGACCCGGTGGGGCAGGCCGCCGGAGGCATGGATCTCGGTCTCGATCAAGCCCGGGCGCACCGCGTTGACACGGATGCCTTCGGCCGCCACTTCTTTGGCCAGGCCGAGGGTGAAGGCGTCGATGGCGCCCTTGGCCGCCGCGTAGTCCACGTACTGGCCGGGCGCCCCCAGGCGCGCCGCCGCGCTGGAGAGGTTGACGATGGAGCCGCCCGCGCCACCGTGGCGGGTGCTCATGCGGCGCACCGCTTCGCGCGCACACAACAATGAGCCGATCACGTTGATGTCGAACATGCGCTTCCAGCGCGCCACGCTCATCTCGTCCACCCGGGCGCTCACGTCCACCACGCCGGCGTTGTTCACCAGCCCGGTGAGGCGGCCGAGCTTGGCGTCGACCTTGTCGAACATCCGCAGCACCTGCGCCTCGTCGGCCACATCGGCTTGCACCGTGATGGCTGTGCCGCCATCGGCGCGGATGGCGCGCACCACTTCATCGGCCGCCAGTGAGTGGTCGCGGTAGTTCACCGCCACGGCCCAACCTTGCCGCGCCGCCAGCCGGGCGGTGGCGGCGCCAATGCCGCGGCTGCCACCGGTGACCAGCAAGACCTTGTCCATGGCTCAACTCCTGCAAAACACGTCAAACGGGGTTACAACCGCCTCTGCCGGAACATACCGCAGCGGCGGGCCAGCCGCCCGTCGCCAACCGGACCCACCACCACGATCGTTCGGAGACTCCATGGGTGCTGATGTCCAACCCCCCGCCGTCGATGGCTTCCAGTTCCAGTTCCCAGTCTGCCTGGCACCTGTCGTGAGGGCGGGCCTGATGGCGGGCCTCACGGCCTGTGCGCAGCGCCTCGCCAGCCTCTGGACGGTGGCACTGCTGGCCGCCCCCGCATGGGCGCAGACGCCCTACGCCGGTCCGCTGTTGGACGCCCACCTGCACTACAACGACGACGCCTGCGTGCACGAGCAGCCGGCCCCGGCCTGCCCGCACCCGCTGGAAGATGTGCTGGCCCGCCTGCAGCGCAACGGCGTGCGCGCCATCGTGGCCAACTCGCGGCCCAACGACGGCACGCGCGCGCTGGCCCAGGCGCGGGAGCAGACCCGCGCCGCCGGCGTGACGGTGGTGCCTTTCATCCGCCTCTACCGCGACCGGGCCGACTACAGCAACTGGTTCCGCGACCCCAGCATCGTCGAACTGGTGCGGGCCGAACTGCAGCGCGGCACCCCGGCCGGGCCGTACCGTGGGCTGGGCGAGTTCCACCTGTACGACAGTGCCAACGCCGACGGGCCGGTGGCACGGCAGCTCATGGCCCTGGCCGACGAGCAGGGCCTGGCCGTCCTGGCCCACGTGGACGATGTGGCCATCGACACGCTGATGGCACACACGCCGTCCAAAGGGCAGACCGATCCGCCGCCGGGCCGCCCCAAGGCGGATCAGCCCCCCTGGGGGGCAGCGACCCGCGAAGCGGCGGAGCGTGGGGGCACAGGTGACACGCCGCCGGGCCGCCCCAAGGCGGATCAACCCCCTGTGGGGGCAGCGACCCGCGAAGCGGCGGAGCGTGGGGGCACAGGTGACACGCCGCCGGGCCGCCCCAAGGCGGATCAGCCCCTAGAACCGGCAATGACCGGTTCCCTCCCCGGTCTTGGGGCAGCGACCCGCGAAGCGGCCGAGCGTGAGGGTGAGGGGTTCCGCCTGGTGTGGGCGCACACCGGCATTGGCGGCACGCCGGTGGCCCGGGTGGACGAGCTGATGGCGCGCTACCCCCGTCTCATGGGTGAGCTGTCTTACCGCCCCGGTCTGACCTGCGAGGGTGGGCAGCTGTGTCCCGAGTGGCGGCAGCTGCTGCTCAAGTACCCGGACCGTTTCCTGATCGGCTCGGACACCTGGGTCAACCTGCGCTGGCTGCACTACGACGCGCTGATGCAGGCCTACCGCGTCTGGCTCGGCGGCCTGCCCGCCGATGTGGCGCGGCGCATCGCCTGGGGCAACGGCGCGCGCCTGTTCGGGCTCCACCCGGGGCACCGCTGAACCCCTGGCGGGCCCGGCCAGCGCTGCGGCGCGTGCTCAGCGACCGGAGCGGGCGAGGTAGCGCTTGCGCCAGAACAGGCCGGTCAGCACCACGGTGACCAGCAGCATGGCGCCCATGGCCCACCAGAAGCCGCCCTGCGCATGCAGCAGCGGGATGAACTCGAAGTTCATGCCGAAGATGCCGGCGATCAGGTTCAGCGGCAGGAAGATGGCGGTGAGCGCGGTCAGCGTGCGCATGATGTCGTTGGTGCGGTTGCTTTGCACGCTGAAATGCATTTGCACCGTGGTCTCGGCGTTGTGTTCGAGCCGGCGCACGTGGTGCACCACCCGCTCGATGTGTTCCACCACGTCGCGCGCGCGCACTTTGAGCAGTTCCTGCGCCCGCTTGCCCGCTTTGTCGGTGGCCGGCTCCAGCCCTGCCGTCCAGCCCAGCATGGCGGTGCGCTGGTCTTCGCAGATTTCGTCGAGCTGGTGCAGCGCCATGCGCGCTTGCAGCAGCCGGTCCCACTGGTTGAAGCGGGTGCGCGGGTGCAGCAGCTCGGTTTGCCAGTGGTCGAGCTGGCGGCTGAGCTCGCGGCGCAGGTCGAGGTAGGCGTCCACCATCAGGCTGGTCAGCCGCAGCATCAGTTCGGCCGCGCTGTCGGGCTGGGTGCGGGCCAGTGCTGGCCGGTGGTCGGCGGCGCTGGCAGCCAGCAGGCGGGCGGCTTGCTGGGCCAGTGCTGCGCAGCCGCTGGGGTGCACACTGACCAGCAGGCGCTCCCACAGCACAAAACCCACCGGGCTGGTGTCGATGCGGCGCAGCACGGGCGGGCCGCTGCGGCGGCGGCTGTCGCCCGGCTCGGGTGCTGCGGGCCCCGGGCCGGCGGCCAGCCGACGGAACACCAGCAGGTCGTAGTGGTCGGTGTAGTCGTGGCGCGAGGGCAGCTGTGTGTTGAGCAGGTCGGACAGGTGCAGATCCACCAGCGAGGAACCCGCCAGGTCGTGCAGACGCTGCTGCCAGCCGGCCGCATCGGCCTCCAGTTCGGCCCGCTCCAGTGCCAGCCACACATACCCGTTGGCGGGCAATTGGGCGGGGCAGGCCAAGGCTTCGTGTGCCCCGGCGGCGTCGATCACAAAGGCGCGCATGCGGTGCTTGGGGTGGTCCAGCCGTGCACGACCGCTTTCCTGCAAGCGATCAGCCCTGGCGCAACAGGCGCGCCGCGTCGCGCGCGAAGTAGGTCAGGATGCCGTCGCAACCGGCGCGCTTGAAGCCCAGCAGGCTCTCCATCATCACCGCGTCGTGGTCCAGCCAGCCGTTGATTGCGGCGGCCTTGAGCATGGCGTATTCGCCGCTGACCTGGTAGGCGAAGGTGGGCATGTGGAACTCGTCCTTGACCCGGCGCACGATGTCCAGATAGGGCATGCCGGGCTTGACCATCACCATGTCGGCGCCTTCGGCGATGTCCAGCGCCACCTCGCGCAGCGCCTCGTCGCTGTTGCCCGGGTCCATCTGGTAGACCTTCTTGTCGGCCTTGCCCAGGTTGGCGGCCGAACCCACCGCATCGCGGAACGGGCCGTAGAAGGCGCTGGCGTACTTGGCGCTGTAGGCCATGATGCGGGTGTGCACCGCGCCGTTCGATTCGAGTGCTGCCCGAATCGCTCCGATCCGCCCGTCCATCATGTCGCTGGGGGCCACCATGTCCACCCCGGCGGCGGCCTGGGTCAGCGCCTGCTGCACCAGGATCTTCACCGTCGGGTCGTTGAGGATGTAGTGGTGCTCGTCGAGCACCCCGTCCTGGCCGTGGCTGGTGTAGGGGTCCAGGGCCACGTCGGTCATGATGCCCAGGCCGGGGAATTCCTGTTTGAGCTTGCGCACCACGCGGGGCACCAGCCCCTCGGGGTTCATGGCTTCCTGGCCGTCGGGCGTCTTGAGCGACTGGTCGATCACCGGGAACAGCGCCAGGTAGGGGATGCCCAGTTTCACGCAGTCCTCGGCCACCGGCAGCAGCAGGTCCAGGCTCAGGCGTTCGACGCCGGGCATGGACTTGACCGGCTCGCGCCGATCGGCTCCGTCGAGCACGAACACCGGGTAGATGAAGTCGCTCGGGCTGAGGCGGTGCTCGCGCACCAGGTCACGGGTGAAGGCGTCGCGGCGCAGGCGGCGCGGGCGGGCGGCGGGGTAGGGGGCTGGCGTGTGCATGGGTGCGATTGTGGCAAAGCCGGTGTCCGGGCGGGCGGTGTGGGTGCAGCGTGTTGCATTGCACACCGGCCCACAAAAGCTCGCGGCCGGTGGTGGCCGCTGGCGCCGCAGGGGGTTCCCAAGCGGCACGATGCAGGATACCGTTGCCGCTGGCATGCCGGGATGGCCTGGGCGCTACCCGGCACCCACCGGCCCGCTGGCCGCGCGACGGCGCTGATCGCGCATGCTGGCGGGGTCTTCTTCAACCGACTTCCTACCGGAAAACCGTCATGCCGCAGAACAAAACCACCAGCGCGGAACCCCCGGCCAAGGGCCCGGCCGAGAAGGCTGTCGCCTCTGATGCATGGTCGCTGGACGACCACTGGACCACGCTCGTGCAGGGGCTGGCCGACCACATCACCGAAGGCGTCAGCACCTTGCAGCAGCAGCTTGACCAGTTGCTGTCCAAAGGCCGCATCAGCCGGCCCGAGCACCGCCTGCTGAGCATCACGGCCGAGCGCATCAAGTCGGCCGGGGTCTGCGCACAGCAGATCAACCGTTTCTACAGCGGCCGCATTCGCCAGAGCCACGAAAAAGTCGACATGGCGGTGCTGATGGAAGACGTGCTGCAGGAGCGAAAACAGGAGCTGGTGCTGCTGGGGGTGGTGTTGCGGCGCAAGCTCAAGCCGGTGCATGTGCTGATCGACCCCACCGTGGCGCACACCTTCGCCCATGCGGTGCTCGACTGGTGTCTGCCCTTTGGCAGCCGGGTGGACGTGCGCCTGGATCTGAACGCCTGGCCCCAGCACGCCCGGTTGAAGATACGGGCCTACAACGACGGCGTGCCGCCGTCCAGCGCCGCGTCGGCAGACAGTCTGAGCTGGATGCTGATCCGCCAGATCGCCCAGACCGCCGGGGGCATCGAGGTCCAGCGCCAGGTGGACGCCGACGGGGTGGACTTCACCGCCTTCTTCACACGGACGGTGCAGGCGGTCGACGGCATTGCGGCGGTGGACCTGTCGGACGACCATTCGTCCATGTTCAAGTCGCTCTCGGGCGCTTATGTGCTGACCATTTCACCGAGTCTGCAGGTGCGCGCAGATGTGCGCGAGGCCCTGCGCGAGATCGGCATTTCGTCCGACAGCGTGGTCGATTTTGACCAGGCCCGCCGCGCCATCAAAAGCCGCGTGCCCAACCTGATCGTGGTGGACGCCGACATCAAGTCGCAGGGCTTTGATGTGTTCCGCGACGAACTGCTGCGCGAGGTCTTCGAGCTGCCTTTCGTGGAGATTTCAAACGACGACAGCTCGTTCGACATGTCGGGCTTTGGCGAGTTGTCCATGGCCAAGGTCGGCCGCGGCAACATCCGCGAGGCCCTGGGCACGGCGGTCATGTTCGAACTGGCCAAAATGATGTGAACCGGTCTGCACAGCGGTGCGGGTGTGCCGATGGGGCCAGGCACCTGCACATCTGCACATTCGTCGGCCCTGATCGAACCGATGGCCCGCCGAGCTGTGTCGGTCCATCTCCCCCGTGCTGTCGGTTTTGTGCCGATCAAGACCCACCACCCATGCGCGGCTTCTTGCAGTTGCTTACCTCAAAAATCGAAGTTCGGTGAAAAACCCCCTGTCAGAATTGACAGGGGGTTGGTTGAAAAACATGGCCAAATGCGTTAACATTTGTTTCGGACGAACCGAAAGGCGAGTCCCCCGCTTTTCCTCCCTGAGCGGGTGCCTGACTGTGTGACAGCAAAAAGGCTTGTGAACCCGACCCTGGTGGTCGGGTTTTTTTTGCTTTGTCCAGGCCGCCCGGCGCGATCCGGCGGCGGCAGGCCGGGCACTACACTGTTGGCATGCTCTGGGTCAAAACCTTCCATATCGTCTTCATCGCCAGCTGGTTTGCCGGCCTGTTTTACCTGCCGCGCATCTTTGTGAACCTGGCCATGGTGCCGCCGGAGAGCGTGGCCGAACGTGAGCGGTTGCTGCTGATGGCCGGCAAGCTCTTTCGCTTCATGACCCTGCTGGCGGTCCCTGCGCTGGTGCTGGGGCTGTGGCTCTGGCTGGGCTACGGCATCGGCCTGGGGGCGGGCAACGGCTGGATGCACGCCAAACTGCTCATCGTGCTGCTGCTGCTGGGCTACCACCACGCCTGCTGGGTGATGCTGCGCAAATTCCGCTCTGGGCAGAACCGCCGCCACCATGTCTGGTACCGCTGGTTCAACGAGGCGCCGGTGATCATGATGGTGATCGCCGTGGCCCTGGTGGTGGTCAAGCCCTTCTGACGGCGCGGGGGCGGGCATGCCGGCGCGTTCCTCGGCCTGGACGCTGGCGCTGGCCTTTGCCGCGCTGATCGTCTACGCCAGCCTGTACCCGTTCGAGGGCTGGCGGGTGCAGGGCGTGGGCCTGCTGGACTTCCTGGTGGCGCCCTGGCCGCAGTACTGGACCGGCTTCGATCTCGTCGCCAACCTGCTGGGCTACGCGCCGCTGGGTTTTCTGCTGGCCCTGGGCTTGCTGCGCTGGGGTTGGGGTGGCTGGTCGTGGCCGATTGCGGTGCTGCTCTCGGCCGCCCTGTCGCTGGCCATGGAGGTGGCGCAGCATTTCTTGCCGGTGCGTGTGCCGTCAAATGTGGACCTGGGTCTGAATGTGGCGGGGGCCCTGCTGGGCGCCAGCATGGCGGCGGTGATGCAGCGCCTGGGCGTGCTGCGGCGCTGGAGCCAGTGGCGGGCCGACTGGTTTGTGCCGCGTGCGCACGGCAGCCTGGTGTTGCTCGCCCTCTGGCCGTTTGCGCTGCTCTATCCGGCCTCGGTGCCCTTCGGTCTCGGGCAGGTGGCCGAGCGGCTCGAAGCCAGTCTGGTGCGCCTGTTGACCGACACCCCTTTCCTCGACTGGCTGCCGCGGCGCCCGGGCGAGGCACAGGCCCTGGGGCCACTGGCGGAAGCCTTCTGCATCGCCCTGGGGTTGCTCGCCCCCTTGCTGCTGGGCTATGCCGATCTGCGTTCGGTCGTCCGGCGTGGGGTGTTCCTGCTGTTGCTGTCGGCCTGCGCGGTGGGCGTTTCTGGCCTGTCGTCGGCGCTCACCTACGGGCCCGAGCACGCCTGGGCCTGGCTGACCCCCCAGGCGGGTGTCGGGATGGGGCTGGCGCTGTTGCTGGGGCTGGCGGCGATCGGCGTGCCAGCGCGCTGGTGCCACGTCGGGCTGCTGCTGAGTCTGGCCCTGTCGCTGAGCCTGCTCAACCGCGCACCCGCCAGTGCCTATTTCGCCCAGTCCCTGCAGTTGTGGGAGCAGGGGCGTTTCATCCGTTTCCATGGCCTGTCGCAGTGGCTGGGCTGGCTCTGGCCGTTTGCCGCGCTCTGGCTGGGGGCCCGCGCCTTGGCACAGGGCCGAGGACGCGCCGACTAGAATCTGGCCCCTATGGCCGAACCGCAAAAGTCCTACTACGAGCGACACATCTTCTTCTGTCTGAACCAGCGCGACGGCGGGCAGGATTGCTGTGCCCGTCACAGCGCCCAGGAGGCCTTTGAACGCTGCAAGGCGCAGGTCAAGGCGCTGGGGCTGGCCGGGCCGGGCCAGGTGCGGGTGAACAAGGCCGGCTGCCTGGACCGCTGCGCGGGCGGCCCGATTGCGGTGGTCTATCCGGAAGCCGTCTGGTACACCTATGTGGACGCCAGCGACATTGACGAAATCGTCACTTCCCATCTGCGCGACGGCGTGGTGGTCGAGCGCCTGCTGACGCCGCCCGACGTCGGCCGCTGAACCCGGGCGCGGCGCTGGCCGTGTCCCGAACCCTGGATTGCCCATGAACGCCCAGACGGAATTCCTGCTGCAGACCGGCCCCGCCGGTGCGCTGGAGGTGGCCATCGACCGACCCACCAACGCGGCGCAGGGCGTGGCGGTGATTGCGCACCCGCACCCGCTGCACGGCGGCACCCTGAGCAACAAGGTGGTGCAGACGCTGGCGCGCGCCTTCGTGCAGGCCGGCTGGACGGCTGTGCGCTTCAACTTCCGCGGTGTCGGTCGCAGCGAAGGCGCCTACGACGAGGGGCGGGGCGAACTGCAGGATCTGCTGGCCGTGGTGCAGGCGCAGGCGCCTGCAGGGCCGCTGTGTCTGGCCGGCTTCTCGTTCGGCGCCTTCGTGACCAGCCATGCGGTGGCTGGGTTGCACCCGCTGCGCGAGCTGCGGCACATCGTGCTGGTGGGTACGGCGGCCAGCCGCTTTGCGGTCGCACCCCTGGCGCCGGAACTTCACCTGCGCAGCCTGGTCATTCATGGCGAGCAGGACGACACGGTGCCTTTGTCAGCCGTCATGGACTGGGCACGGCCCCAGGCCCTGCCGGTGCTGGTCGTGCCCGGTGGTGGGCATTTCTTCCATGGCCAGCTGCCTTTGTTGCGTGATTGCGTCCTGCGACACCTGCGCGCCTGAGGGCGCGTCACTTTTTCATCGTTTTTGCAAGGAGCGCGATTTGTTGCGTCGAGGCTGGTGGCTGGTCTGGTGGTGGTGTGTGGTGGCGGTTTCGCCGGCGATGGCGCAGATGCCGCAGCCGCCGGAGCTGGCGGCCCGGGCGTATCTGCTGCTGGATGTGACGGCGGGGCAGGAACTGGCGTCCAAGGATGCGGACAAGCCGGTCGAGCCGGCCTCGCTGACCAAGCTGATGACCGCCTACCTGGTGTTCGACGCCCTCAAGGCCGGCAAGATCAGCCTGACCCAGACCCTTCCGGTCAGCGAGCGCGCCTGGAAAATGCCGGGCTCGCGCATGTTCATCGACCCGCGCATGCAGGTGCCGGTGGAAGACCTGATCAAGGGCATGATCGTGCAGTCCGGCAACGACGCCACCGTGGCGCTGGCCGAGGGCGTGGGGGGTTCGGTCGAGCGTTTCGTCCAGCTGATGAACGAGCAGGCACGGGCGCTGGGCATGCGCAACACGAGCTTCAAGAACCCCGAGGGGCTGACCGTCGCCGGGCATCTCACCACCGCGCGCGACCTCGCCACGCTGGCCACGCGCCTGATGCGCGATTTTCCCGACTACGTCGCCTACTACGCGATCCAGCAGTACCGCTACCCCGGCACGCCGGCGGCCAACGGCACCAACCGCAACCTCCTGCTGTTCCGCGACCCGACCGTGGATGGACTGAAGACCGGCCACACCGATGCTGCCGGCTATTGCCTGGTGGCCACCGCCCGCCGTCCGGTGGCCTCGCTGGGGCAGGGCGCCGACGGGCAGCGCCGGCTGCTCAGCGTGGTGCTGGGCACCAGCAGCGAGAATGCGCGGGCGGTCGAAAGCCAGAAGCTGCTCAACTGGGGCTACACCGCCTTTGACGCGGTGCGCCTGTCTGCGCCGGCGCAGCCGGTGGTCAGCCCCCCGCTGTGGAAGGGCAAGGCTGCCACCGTGGCCCTGGGCCGACCGGAGGGTGTGGTGGTGGCCGTGCCCGCCGGTGAAGCCGCCCGACTGAAGACCGAGGTGGTGCGGCCGGAGCCGCTGGTGGCGCCGCTGCAGCGGGGTCAGGCGCTGGGCACGCTCAAGGTGTCGCTGGCCAGTGATGTGCCGGTGACGGAAGTGCCGCTGGTGGTGCTCGAGACGGTCGAGGAGAGCGGCATTCTGGGGCGCGCCTGGGATGCACTGCGTCTGTGGATCCAGTGATCAGGCCCGGTTGGTGCCTGCCCGACCGGCTGACTTGGCGAAAAACCACCCCCGTGCTATAGTGGCGGGCTCTTCGGAATTTTCCGAGGGGTACACGTTTTCGCTTTTTTCAAACGTTTAGGGACGTTCAGTCAAGGGTATTTATGCCAACCATCAACCAACTCGTGCGCCTGGGCCGGGAGGTCGAAAAGACCAAATCCAAGAGCCCTGCCATGGAGAACTCTCCCCAGCGTCGTGGCGTGTGCACCCGTGTGTACACCACGACCCCCAAGAAGCCCAACTCCGCGCTGCGCAAGGTCGCCAAGGTGCGTCTGACCAACGGTTTTGAGGTCATCTCCTACATCGGCGGTGAAGGCCACAACCTGCAGGAACACAGCGTGGTGCTGGTTCGCGGCGGTCGTGTGAAAGACCTGCCGGGTGTGCGCTACCACATCGTCCGCGGTTCGCTGGACCTGCAGGGCGTGAAAGACCGCAAGCAGTCGCGCTCCAAGTACGGCGCCAAGCGCCCGAAGAAGGCCTGACCGGTTTTCATTTCATCGGTGCCGCCCGGTTTTGACGAGCCGGCCCGGCGTAGTGATCCCGAACAGGGGTCGAGTAAGTGCAGGCTCCTGATGGGTCTGCGGGGTGTCCGGAAAACAGGACGTTCCGGTCATCAACTGAAGCAAGAGGTACAAACATGCCACGTCGTCGCGAAGTCCCTAAACGTGAAATCCTGCCGGATCCCAAGTTCGGCAATGTCGAAGTCGCCAAGTTCATGAACGTGATCATGCAGGGCGGCAAAAAGGCGGTCGCCGAGCGCATCATCTACGGTGCGTTCGAGCACATCGAGAAGAAGTCGGGCAAGGATCCGCTGGAAATCTTCACCACCGCCGTCAACAACGTCAAGCCCATGGTGGAAGTCAAATCCCGCCGTGTCGGTGGCGCCAACTACCAGGTGCCTGTCGAAGTGCGTCCGGTTCGTCGCCTGGCTCTGTCCATGCGCTGGCTCAAGGAAGCGGCCAAGAAGCGCAGCGAGAAGTCCATGGCCCAGCGCCTGGCCAACGAGCTGATCGAGGCCACCGAAGGCCGAGGCGGCGCCATGAAGAAGCGCGACGAAGTGCACCGCATGGCCGAGGCCAACAAGGCCTTTAGCCACTTCCGCTTCTGATCCACGCGGGCGTCACGCGCGCCCGCCAGTCTGTCGGAAGCGAGCCCGCGGGCCCCATCAGGGTCGCGGGCTTTAGTACATCATCATTGGAGAGTTTTCATGGCACGTACCACGCCTCTTGAGCGTTACCGCAACATCGGTATTTCGGCCCACATCGACGCCGGCAAGACCACCACCACCGAGCGCATCCTGTTCTACACCGGTGTGAACCACAAGATCGGTGAAGTGCACGACGGCGCCGCCACCATGGACTGGATGGAGCAGGAGCAGGAGCGTGGCATCACGATCACGTCCGCTGCCACCACCTGCTTCTGGAAGGGCATGGACCTGTCCTATCCCGAGCACCGCTTCAACATCATCGACACCCCCGGCCACGTGGACTTCACCATCGAGGTGGAGCGTTCCATGCGGGTGCTCGACGGCGCCTGCATGGTGTACTGCGCCGTGGGTGGCGTGCAGCCCCAGTCGGAAACCGTCTGGCGCCAGGCCAACAAGTACAAGGTGCCCCGTCTGGCCTTCGTGAACAAGATGGACCGCACCGGTGCCAACTTCTTCAAGGTCTATGACCAGATGAGGCTGCGCCTGAAGGCCAACCCGGTGGCGATCGTGATCCCCATCGGCGCCGAAGACAACTTCAAGGGCGTGGTCGACCTGATCAAGATGAAGGCCATCATCTGGGACGAGGCTTCCCAGGGCATGAAGTTCGAATACCACGACATCCCGGCCGAGCTGCAGGCGCAGGCCGAAGAGTGGCGCAGCAAGATGGTCGAGGCCGCTGCCGAAGCCAACGAAGAGCTGATGAACAAATACCTTGAAGAGGGTGACCTCTCCGAGGCTGAAATCAAGGCCGGCATCCGTGCCCGTACGCTGGCGGTCGAAATCCAGCCCATGCTGTGCGGCACCGCTTTCAAGAACAAGGGTGTGCAGCGCATGCTGGACGCTGTCATCGACTTCCTGCCCTCGCCGGTGGACATTCCCCCGGTCGCCGGCACGAACGAATCCGACGAGCCTGCCCACCGCAAGGCCGACGACGAGGAGAAGCTGGCGGCTTTGGCGTTCAAGCTGATGACCGACCCGTTCGTGGGCCAGCTGACCTTCGTGCGGGTGTATTCGGGCGTGCTCAAGAAGGGCGATACGGTCTACAACCCGATCAAGGGCAAGAAAGAGCGCATCGGCCGTATCGTGCAGATGCACGCCAACAACCGCCAGGAAGTCGAAGAAATCCGGGCCGGCGACATCGCCGCCTGCGTGGGCCTCAAGGAAGTGACCACGGGTGAAACCCTGTGCGATCCGTCCGCCGTGATCACCCTGGAAAAGATGGTCTTCCCCGAGCCCGTGATCGCCCAGGCCGTGGAACCCAAGTCCAAGGCCGACCAGGAGAAGATGGGTATCGCGCTGAGCCGTCTGGCTGCCGAAGACCCGTCTTTCCGCGTCAAGACCGACGAGGAGTCGGGTCAGACCATCATCGCCGGCATGGGCGAGCTGCACCTGGAAATCATCGTCGACCGCATGAAGCGCGAGTTCGGTGTGGAAGCCAACGTGGGCAAGCCGCAGGTGGCCTACCGCGAAACCATTCGCGGCACGGTGGAAGACTCCGAAGGCAAGTTCGTGCGCCAGTCCGGTGGCAAGGGCCAGTACGGTCACGTGGTGTTCAAGATCGAACCCCAGGAAGCGGGCAAGGGCTTCGAATTCGTCGATGCCATCAAGGGCGGCGTGGTGCCGCGCGAATACATCCCGGCGGTGGAGAAGGGCGTGATCGAAGCCCTGAACACCGGCGTGCTGGCCGGCTACCCGGTGGTGGACGTCAAGGTCACCCTGCACTTCGGCTCGTACCACGACGTGGACTCGTCGGAGCAGGCGTTCAAGATGGCTGCCATCTTCGGCTTCAAGGAAGGCTGCAAGAAGGCCCAGCCGGTCATCCTCGAGCCGATGATGGCTGTGGAAGTCGAGACCCCGGAAGACTACGCCGGCAACGTCATGGGCGACCTGTCGTCCCGCCGCGGCATGGTGCAGGGCATGGAAGACATGGTCGGTGGTGGCAAGGCCATCAAGGCCGAGGTGCCGCTGTCGGAAATGTTTGGCTACTCGACCACCCTGCGCTCGATGTCGCAAGGTCGGGCCACCTACACGATGGAATTCAAGCACTACGCGGAAGCTCCGCGCAACGTGCAGGAAGCCATCATCAGCGCCCGCGCCAAGTAACCGGGCTCACCCCTGCGCGGCTTCGCCGCTTCCCCTCAAGGGGGCCTTGCCATCGGGCCGGCGAAGCCGGACCCTTGGCAACTTGGGGCCAGAGACACGGCGTGCGCTCGAATCTGTCTTCGGCGCCTTTCGAGGTTGACCCGCTGCCCGTGGCGGTTCAGGGCCGGAGACGTTAAACATCCACGGGTTTTGTTCTTTCAACTGAGGTATTTGCAATGGCAAAAGAGAAATTTGAGCGGACCAAGCCGCACGTGAACGTGGGCACCATTGGTCACGTGGACCACGGCAAGACGACGCTGACGGCTGCCATCACCACCGTGCTGTCCAAGAAGTTTGGCGGTCAGGCCAAGGCCTACGACCAGATCGATGCGGCGCCGGAAGAGAAAGCCCGCGGCATCACCATCAACACCGCCCACGTGGAATACGAGACGGCCAACCGCCACTACGCCCACGTCGACTGCCCCGGCCACGCCGACTACGTCAAGAACATGATCACCGGTGCCGCCCAGATGGACGGCGCCATCCTGGTGTGCTCGGCCGCTGACGGCCCGATGCCCCAGACCCGCGAACACATCCTGCTCTCGCGCCAGGTGGGCGTGCCCTACATCATCGTCTTCCTGAACAAGGCTGACATGGTCGACGACGCCGAGCTGCTCGAACTCGTCGAGATGGAAGTGCGCGAGCTGCTCTCCAAGTACGACTTCCCCGGCGACGACACCCCGATCATCAAGGGCTCGGCCAAGTTGGCTCTGGAAGGCGATACCGGCGAGCTCGGCGAGCAGGCCATCATGAAGCTGGCCGACGCCCTGGACAGCTACATTCCCACGCCTGAGCGCGCGGTCGACGGCACCTTCCTGATGCCTGTGGAAGACGTGTTCTCCATCTCCGGTCGCGGCACCGTGGTGACCGGCCGTATCGAGCGCGGCATCATCAAGGTCGGCGAAGAAATCGAGATTGTCGGCATCGCTGCCACCCAGAAGACCACCTGCACCGGCGTCGAGATGTTCCGCAAGCTGCTCGACCAGGGCCAGGCGGGCGACAACGTCGGCATCCTGCTGCGCGGCACCAAGCGCGAAGAAGTGCAGCGCGGCCAGGTGCTGTGCAAGCCCGGCTCCATCAAGCCGCACACCCACTTCACCGGTGAGGTCTACGTGCTGAGCAAGGACGAAGGTGGCCGCCACACCCCGTTCTTCAACAACTACCGCCCGCAGTTCTACTTCCGCACGACCGACGTCACCGGCTCCATCGAGCTGCCCAAGGACAAGGAAATGGTCATGCCCGGTGACAACGTGTCGATCACCGTCAAGCTGATCGCCCCGATCGCCATGGAAGAAGGCCTGCGCTTTGCCATCCGCGAAGGCGGCCGCACCGTCGGCGCCGGCGTCGTGGCCAAGATCATCGAGTAATCGGATCTTTCACCAAAAGATCCAAGCCAGTAGGGGTATAGCTCAATTGGCAGAGCGTCGGTCTCCAAAACCGAAGGTTGGGGGTTCGATTCCCTCTGCCCCTGCCACCCGGTAAAGCGGTTGCCCAGCTAAAGCAACTTCATCACCGAGTGGTTCACAAGCCCGCCGCAGTCGTTCAGACGCCGGTGGGCTTGCGTGTCTCAAGCCTTGTCTGCTGCGGCGTTTCTCTGTCACCGCTTCGTCTGGATTTTCATGGCCACTTCCGAAGTTCAAACCGTCAACACCAGTGCCGACAAGGCCAAACTGGTGGCCGCTGCCGCGCTGCTGCTCGGCTCGTTTGTGGCGTTTTATCTGTTGACAGGTAAAGGTGCCCTGGCGCAATGGGGGGCTTTGCTGGCCGGCATCGTGGCGGCCGTGGTGGTGTTTTTCCTGTCGGAACCTGGCCGCCAGTTGCTGGCCTTCGGTCGTGAGTCCTGGCGGGAAACCCAGAAAGTGGTCTGGCCAAGCCGCAAGGAGGCCATGCAAATGACCGCCTATGTGTTCGCTTTCGTGGTCGTGATGGCGCTGTTCCTCTGGTTGACCGACAAAACCATCGAGTGGGTGTTTTACGACCTGATCCTGGGCTGGAGAGACTGAGCATGAGCGAACAACAAAGTCCGCTGGGAACGCCGACAGAAGGCATGCGCTGGTATGTGGTGCATGCCTATTCAGGCATGGAAAAAGCCGCCGAACGCAACATCGTCGAGCGCATCAACCGCGCTGGCATGCAAAGCAAGTTCGGCCGCATCCTGGTGCCGACCGAAGAGGTCGTCGAAGTCAAGAACGGACAGAAGCGCACCACGGAACGCAAGTTCTTCCCCGGTTACGTGCTGGTGGAAATGGTGATGGACGACGACACCTGGCACTTGGTGAAGCACACCAACAAGGTCACAGGCTTTGTCGGTGGAGCCAAGAACCGTCCAGCACCGATCTCCGAAGAAGACGTACAGAAAATCGTCGACCAGATGCAGGAAGGTACCGACAAACCGCGCCACAAGGTGGAATTCGTGGTGGGCGAGTACATCCGCGTCAAGGAAGGCCCGTTCACCGACTTCAACGGCACGGTCGAGGAAGTCAACTATGAGAAAAACAAGATGCGTGTGTCGGTGACCATTTTTGGTCGGGCCACTCCGGTGGAGCTTGAATTCAGTCAGGTCGAAAAGACGTAAGTCTTTCGCTAAAAGACCTGAAGCTTTTCGACCGCAGGCGGTTCAACCCGGCGCCTGCGGTCTGGTTCTCTCCGGGTTTCAACCGCGAGGAGGCTGTTTGTGACAGCCGCATGCACTCGCAGGAGCTAAAACATGGCGAAGAAAATCGTCGGCTTCATCAAGCTGCAAGTGCCAGCTGGTAAGGCCAACCCCTCTCCCCCGATCGGTCCGGCGCTGGGTCAGCGCGGCCTGAACATCATGGAGTTCTGCAAGGCGTTCAACGCCCAGACCCAGGGCGTCGAGCCCGGTCTGCCGCTGCCGGTGGTGATCACCGCCTTCGCGGACAAGAGCTTCACGTTCATCATCAAGACCCCTCCGGCCACGACCCTCATCAAGAAGGCGATCAAGCTGGACAAGGGCTCGCCGGTGCCCAACAAGCAGAAGGTCGGCAAGATCACCCGCGCTCAGCTGGAAGAAATCGCCAAGACCAAGATGAAGGACATGACCGCTGCCGATCTCGACGCAGCTGTCAAGACCATCGCCGGCTCTGCCCGTTCGATGGGTGTGATCGTGGAGGGCGTGTGACATGGCCAAACTGACCAAGAAGCAAAAAGCCTTTGAAGGCAAGGTTGACAGCAACAAGCTGTACCCGCTGACCGATGCCCTGGCGATCGTCAAGGAATGTGCGAACGCCAAGTTCGACGAGTCGATCGATGTCGCCATCCAGTTGGGCGTGGACGCCAAGAAGTCCGACCAGGTGGTGCGTGGCGCTGTCGTGATGCCCAACGGCACCGGCAAGACCAAGCGCGTGGCCGTGTTCGCCCAGGGTGCCAAGGCTGAAGAAGCCAAGGCCGCCGGTGCCGACGTGGTCGGCATGGACGACCTGGCCGCAGACGTGAAGGCTGGCAAGATGGACTTCGACGTGGTGATCGCTTCTCCTGACGCGATGCGCATCGTCGGTACCCTCGGTCAGATCCTGGGTCCGCGCGGCCTGATGCCCAACCCCAAGGTGGGCACGGTGACGCCCGATGTGGCCACGGCCGTGAAAAACGCCAAGGCCGGTCAGGTACAGTTCCGCGTCGACAAGGCCGGCATCGTGCACGGCACCATCGGCCGCCGTTCGTTCGACGCCGACAAGCTGCAGGGCAACCTGGCGGCGCTGATCGATGCACTGAACAAGGCCAAGCCGGCCACCAGCAAGGGGGTCTACCTGCGCAAGGTGGCGGTTTCGTCGACCATGGGCGTGGGCGTGCGCGTCGACACCCAGACCATCTCGGCGTGATGGCGAGAGAAATTCGCTCCCCGGCACCGTGAGGTGACGGGGAGCGGGTGTGGTGGGCCCGCCCGCCGGCCGCAAGGCCAGCAGGCGGGGCCATCCAAGACCGCTGGCGTCGGAAGGTCCCAGGACCGGACGACTTAATCGCAAGGCAGCCAGCGCAGATGGCGATCCCGCTGCAGATGGAATTCGATTCCCGAAACAGTTGGTCGCTGCAATGAAGCGTGTGGAGGGCGCCAGCCCGAAGCACATTGAAGGAGTAGACCTTGAGTCTGAATCGCAGTGAGAAAGAAGCGGTCATCCAAGAAGTGACCAGCCTCGCCGCTCAAGCTCAAACGCTCGTGATGGCGGAATACCGCGGCATCACGGTCGCTGCCATGGACCAACTGCGCGTCAAAGCCCGCAGCAACGGCGTCAGCCTGAGTGTTCTGAAGAACACCCTGGCCCGCCGCGCTGTGGCCGGCAGTTCGTTCGAAGTGGCTGCCGACCAGATGACCGGTCCGCTGATCTATGGCTTCTCCGAAGACGCCGTGGCCGCCGCGAAAGTGGTGGCCGAGTTCGCGAAAACCAACGACAAGCTGGTCATCCGCGGTGGCGTTTACGGTGGCAAGGTCCTGGATCAGAACGGCGTGAAGCAGCTGGCCAGCATTCCCTCCAAGGAAGTGCTGCTGGCCCAGCTGTGTGGCTTGTTGATGTCCCCGATCTCCCGCACCGCCGTGGTGCTGGGTGCTCTGGCGGCCCAAAAAGGCGAAGGCGCTGCCCCTGTGGCAGCCGAAGAAGCGGCCGCCGCCTGAAGGCGCAGCCGGTTCGTTTTAACCCATTGTTAGGAAATCAAAATGGCATTCGATAAAGACGCATTTCTGACGGCTCTGGACAGCATGACCGTCATGGAACTCAACGACCTGGTGAAAGCCATCGAAGAGAAGTTTGGTGTGAGCGCTGCCGCCATGGCTGCTCCCGCTGCTGGCGGTGGCGCTGCTGCTCCGGCCGCAGAAGAGAAGACCGAATTCAACGTCGTCCTGACCGACGCTGGCGCCAACAAGGTGTCCGTCATCAAGGCCGTGCGCGAAATCACCGGTCTGGGCCTGAAGGAAGCCAAAGACCTGGTCGACGGCGCGCCGAAGAACGTCAAGGAAGGCATTGCCAAGGCCGACGCCGAAGCCGCCGTCAAGAAGCTGGTGGAAGCCGGCGCCAAGGCCGAACTCAAGTAATTCGGTTCCTGTCAGGGGCTGGAGCGCTCGCAAGGGCCTCCAGCCTTTGGTGCTTTCTGAGGCCCGTCCTGCAAACAGCGCTGCGCTGCGGCAGGATCGGCCCAGATGCCACCGGAAAGGCGATCGTGCCGGTCGTCTTTCCCGTGTCCTCTGACCCCGACTGCAGAAGACCACTTGGTTCGGGCCCGCGTGCAACGCGCGGGCCGTCCGCCAACGGCAGGTAGTGGCCTGCCGCCAAGCCCGTCGACCGGTGCCCCGCGCACCGGCCTGGCCGATCAGTCGCCGCAGACCTCAAGCCCGGAGATCTCATGGCACCCGCATCGACATATTCCTACACCGAACGCAAGCGCATCCGCAAGAGCTTTGGCAGCCGCGAGAACGTGCTCGCGATCCCCTACCTGTTGCAGATGCAGAAGGACGCCTACACCGCGTTTCTGCAAGCCGACACGCCCCCCAGGCAGCGCAGTGCGGAGGGCCTGCAAGCGGCTTTCAATTCGGCCTTCCCGATCGTCTCGCACAACGGCTTCGTCGAGATGAAGTTCGTCGAATACAACCTGGCCAAGCCGGCGTTCGACGTGCGTGAATGCCAGACCCGTGGCCTGACCTTCGCGTCGGCCGTGCGCGCGCGCGTGCAGCTGATCATTTATGACCGCGAGTCGTCCACACCGCAGTCCAAAGTGGTCAAGGAAGTCAAGGAGCAGGAGGTCTACATGGGCGAAGTGCCCCTGATGACCGACAAGGGCTCCTTCATCATCAATGGCACCGAGCGGGTGATCGTCTCGCAGCTGCACCGCTCGCCCGGTGTGTTCTTCGAGCACGACAAAGGCAAGACGCACAGCTCGGGCAAGCTGCTGTTCTCGGCCCGCATCATCCCCTACCGCGGCTCCTGGCTGGACTTCGAATTCGACCCCAAGGACATCCTGTTCTTCCGCGTCGACCGCCGCCGCAAGATGCCGGTCACCATCCTGCTCAAGGCCATTGGCCTGACGCCCGAAGCCATCCTGGCCAACTTCTTCGTCAACGACCACTTCCGCCTGATGGACAGTGGCGCGCAGCTGGCCTTCGTGCCCGAGCGCCTGCGCGGCGAGGTGGCCCGCTTTGACATCACCGACAAGACTGGCAAGGTGGTGGTGGCCAAGGACAAGCGCATCACCGCGCGCCACACCCGTGAGCTGGAGCAGTCGGGCACCAGCCACATCAGCGTGCCGGAAGATTTCCTCATCGGGCGGGTGGTGGCCAAGAACATCGTCGACCCGGACACCGGCGAGATCATCGCCAAGGCCAACGATGAGCTGACCGAAGCCCTGCTCAAGAAGCTGCGCTCGGCCGGCGTGCAAGACCTGCCCTGCCTGTACACCAACGAACTCGACCAGGGCGCCTACATCAGCCAGACCCTGCGCACCGACGAGACGGCCGACGAGTTTGCCGCCCGCGTGGCCATCTACCGCATGATGCGCCCCGGCGAGCCGCCGACCGAAGACGCGGTGCAGGCCCTGTTCCACCGCCTGTTCTACAACCCGGACACCTACGACCTCTCGCGCGTGGGCCGCATGAAATTCAACGCCCGTGTGGGACGCGACGAATCCACCGGCCCGATGGTGCTGTCCAACGACGACATCCTGTCGGTGGTCAAAATCCTGGTGGACCTGCGCAATGGCCGCGGCGAAGTCGATGACATCGACCACCTGGGCAACCGCCGGGTGCGCTGTGTCGGCGAACTGGCCGAAAACCAGTACCGCACCGGTCTGGCCCGCATCGAGAAGGCCGTCAAGGAGCGTCTGGGCCAGGCCGAGCAGGAGCCGCTGATGCCGCACGACCTGATCAACTCCAAGCCGATTTCTGCGGCGCTCAAGGAGTTCTTCGGTGCCTCGCAGCTGTCGCAGTTCATGGACCAGACCAACCCGCTGGCGGAAATCACGCACAAGCGCCGGGTGTCGGCCCTGGGCCCGGGCGGTCTGACCCGCGAGCGCGCCGGCTTCGAGGTGCGCGACGTGCACGTGACCCACTACGGCCGCGTCTGCCCGATCGAAACGCCGGAAGGCCCGAACATCGGTCTGATCAACTCGCTGGCCCTGTACGCGCGCCTGAACGAGTACGGCTTCATCGAGACCCCGTACCGCCGCGTGGTGGACGGCAAGGTCACCAACCAGATCGACTACCTGTCGGCCATCGAGGAAGGCAAATACGTCATCGCCCAGGCCAACGCGGCGCTGGACAAGGACGGCAAACTGACCGGTGAACTGGTGTCGGCCCGTGAAAAGGGCGAATCCATCCTGACCCCGCCCGAGACCATCCAGTACATGGACGTGTCGCCGGCGCAGATCGTCTCGGTGGCCGCCTCGCTGGTGCCTTTCCTGGAGCACGACGACGCCAACCGCGCGCTGATGGGCGCCAACATGTCCCGGCAGGCCGTGCCGACCCTGCGTCCGGAAAAGCCGCTGGTGGGCACGGGCATCGAGCGGGTGGCCGCCATCGACTCGGGCACCGTGGTCACCGCCCGCCGCGGCGGCGTGGTCGACTATGTGGACGCCACCCGCATCGTGATCCGCGTCAACGACGCTGAAGCACTGGCCGGTGAAGTCGGCGTGGACATCTACAACCTGATCAAGTACCAGCGTTCCAACCAGAACACCAACATCCACCAGCGCCCGATCGTCAAAAAGGGCGACAAGCTGGCCAAGGGTGACGTGATCGCCGACGGCGCTTCGACCGATCTGGGCGAGATCTCGATCGGCCAGAACATGCTGATCGCCTTCATGCCCTGGAACGGCTACAACTTCGAGGACTCGATCCTGATCAGCGAGCGCGTCGTCGCCGACGACCGGTACACCTCGATCCACATCGAGGAACTGGTGGTGATGGCGCGCGACACCAAGCTGGGCGCCGAAGAAATCACCCGCGACATCCCGAACCTGGCCGAGCAGCAGCTGGGCCGCCTGGACGACTCCGGCATCATCTACGTGGGTGCCGAAGTGCAGCCGGGCGATGTGCTGGTGGGCAAGGTCACGCCCAAGGGCGAGACCACGCTCACCCCGGAGGAGAAGCTGCTGCGCGCCATCTTCGGCGAGAAGGCATCCGACGTGAAGGACACCTCGCTGAGGGTGGACCAGGGCTCGCAAGGCACCGTCATCGACGTGCAGGTCTTCACCCGCGAAGGCATCCAGCGCGACAAGCGCGCCCAGCAGATCATTGACGACGAACTCAAGCGCTTCCGCCTGGACCTGAACGACCAGCTGCGCATCGTCGAGGCCGACGCCTTCGACCGCATCGAGAAGCTGCTGATCGGCAAGGTCGCCAATGGTGGCCCGAAGAAGCTGGCCAAGGGCACGAAGATCGACAAGGCCTACCTGGCCGAGGTCGAGAAGTACCACTGGTTTGACATCCGCCCGGCAGAAGACGACGTGGCCGCCCAGCTGGAGTCGATCAAGAACTCCATGGAGCAGACCCGCCACAGCTTCGACCTGGCCTTCGAAGAAAAGCGCAAGAAACTCACCCAGGGCGATGAGCTGCCCGCCGGCGTGCTGAAGATGGTCAAGGTCTACCTGGCCGTCAAGCGCCGCCTGCAGCCGGGTGACAAGATGGCCGGCCGCCACGGCAACAAGGGTGTGGTCTCCAAGATCACCCCGGTGGAAGACATGCCGCACCTGGCCGACGGCACCCCGGTCGACATCGTGCTCAACCCGCTGGGCGTGCCCTCGCGGATGAACATCGGTCAGGTGCTGGAAGTGCACCTGGGCTGGGCCGGCAAGGGCCTGGGCCAACGCATCGGCGACATGCTGCAGCGCGAAGCCGCGACCGCTGAAATCCGCGCCTTCCTTGAGCAGATCTACAACAAGACCGGGCGCAAGGAAAACCTGTCTGCCCTGGCGGACGACGAAGTCCGCGCCATGGCCCAGGAATTGACCAGCGGCGTCCCGTTCGCCTCGCCCGTGTTCGACGGCGCGTCCGAGCAGGAAATCATGGACATGCTCAAGCTGGCCTACCCGGACGACATCGCCCAGGCCAAGGGCCTGACCGCGACCCGCACCCAGGCGCAGCTGTACGACGGCCGCACCGGTGACGCATTCGAGCGCACCACCACCGTGGGCTACATGCACTACCTCAAGCTGCACCACCTGGTCGACGACAAGATGCACGCCCGTTCCACCGGCCCGTACTCGCTGGTCACGCAGCAGCCACTGGGCGGCAAGGCGCAGTTCGGTGGCCAGCGTTTCGGCGAGATGGAGGTCTGGGCGCTCGAAGCCTACGGTGCCTCCTACATCCTGCAGGAAATGCTCACCGTCAAGTCCGACGATGTGCAGGGACGCACCAAGGTGTACGAGAACATCGTCAAGGGCGAGCACGCCATCGAAGCGGGCATGCCCGAGTCGTTCAACGTGCTGGTCAAGGAAATCCGTTCGCTGGGCATCGACATCGAACTGGAGAGAGGTTGACCCCCCTGCGCCGCTTTGCGGCTTCCCCCCAGGGGGACAACACCTGCGGCCCGGCCAAGCCGGTTCCGCGGTGTTCCGGGTTTCAGTCACTTCGCTCCGCGTTCTTTGTCTTCATTTTTTAAGGAAATTCTTCATGAAATCCTTGCTCGACCTGTTCAAGCAGTTCACGCCCGATGAGCATTTCGATGCGATCCGCATCGGTCTGGCGTCGCCCGAAAAAATCCGTTCCTGGTCTTTTGGTGAAGTCAAAAAGCCCGAGACCATCAACTACCGCACCTTCAAGCCGGAGCGCGACGGTCTGTTCTGCGCCAAGATCTTCGGCCCTATCAAGGACTACGAGTGCCTGTGCGGCAAGTACAAGCGCCTGAAGCACCGCGGTGTGATCTGCGAGAAGTGCGGCGTGGAAGTCACCCAGACCAAGATGCGCCGCGAGCGCATGGGTCACATTGACCTGGCCGCGCCCTGCGCCCACATCTGGTTCCTCAAGTCGCTGCCGTCGCGTCTGGGCATGGTGCTCGACATGACGCTGCGCGACATCGAGCGCGTGCTGTATTTCGAAGCCTATGTGATCGTCGATCCCGGCATGACCCCGCTGAAGAAGTTCAGCATCATGACCGAGGACGATTACGACGCCAAGCGCAAAGAATACGGCGATGAGTTCATCGCCAAGATGGGCGCCGAGGGCATCAAGGAGCTGCTGGAGTCCATCGACCTGGACAGCGAGATCGAGAAACTGCGCAACGACCTGACCGGCTCCGAGCTGAAGATCAAGAAGAACGCCAAGCGCCTGAAGGTGCTGGAAGCCTTCAAGAAGTCGGGCATCAAGCCCGAGTGGATGGTGCTCGACGTGCTGCCGGTGCTGCCGCCGGACCTGCGCCCGCTGGTGCCGCTGGACGGCGGCCGCTTCGCCACCTCCGACCTCAACGACCTGTACCGCCGCGTCATCAACCGCAACAGCCGCCTGCGCCGCCTGCTCGAACTCAAGGCGCCCGAAATCATTGCGCGCAACGAGAAGCGCATGCTGCAGGAAGCGGTGGACAGCCTGCTGGACAACGGCCGCCGTGGCAAGGCGATGACCGGCGCCAACAAGCGCGCCCTGAAGTCGCTGGCCGACATGATCAAGGGCAAGAGTGGCCGCTTCCGCCAGAACCTGCTGGGCAAGCGGGTGGACTACTCGGGCCGTTCGGTCATCACCGTGGGCCCGACCCTCAAGCTGCACCAGTGCGGTCTGCCCAAGCTGATGGCACTCGAATTGTTCAAGCCTTTCATCTTCTCGCGCCTGGAAGCCATGGGCATCGCCACCACCATCAAGGCGGCGAAGAAGGAAGTGGAAGCCGGCACGCCGGTGGTGTGGGACATTCTGGAAGAGGTCATCAAAGAGCACCCGGTGCTGCTCAACCGCGCGCCCACGCTGCACCGCCTGGGCATCCAGGCGTTTGAACCCATGCTGATCGAAGGCAAGGCCATCCAGCTGCATCCGCTGGTGTGCGCGGCCTTCAACGCCGACTTCGACGGCGACCAGATGGCCGTTCACGTGCCGCTGTCGGTGGAAGCCCAGCTGGAAGCCCGCACCCTGATGCTGGCCTCCAACAACGTGCTGTTCCCGGCCAACGGTGAACCCTCCATCGTGCCGTCGCAGGACGTGGTGCTGGGCCTGTACTACACCACCCGCGAAAAGATCAACGGCAAGGGCGAAGGCATGATCTTCGCCGACGTGGCCGAAGTCCAGCGGGCGCTGGACAACGGCGTCGTGGAAATCACCGCCAAGATCGCCGTGCGCCTGACCGAGTGGCTCAAGGACAAGTCCAGCGGCGAATTCGTGCCGGTAACACGCCTGGTGGACACCACCGTTGGCCGCGCGCTGCTGTCTGAAATCCTGCCCAAGGGCCTGCCGTTCGAGAACATCAACAAGGCGCTGAAAAAGAAGGAAATTTCGCGCCTCATCAACGCCTCGTTCCGCAAGTGCGGCCTGAAAGAGACGGTGGTGTTTGCCGACAAGCTGCTGCAAAACGGCTTCCGCCTGGCCACCCGGGCCGGCATCTCGATCTGCGTGGACGACATGCTGGTGCCCAAGGAGAAAGCGGGCATCATCGAGCGCGCCGAGACCGAGGTGAAAGAAATCGCCCTGCAGTACGCCTCCGGTCTGGTGACCGCTGGCGAGCGTTACAACAAGGTGGTGGACATCTGGGGCAAGGCCGGTGACGACATCTCCAAGGTCATGATGGCCCAACTGGCCAAGCAGAAAACCATCGACCGCAACGGCCAAGAGGTGGACCAGGAGTCGTTCAACTCCATCTACATGATGGCCGACTCCGGCGCCCGCGGTTCTGCGGCGCAGATCCGCCAGCTGGCGGGCATGCGCGGCCTGATGGCCAAGCCCGACGGCTCGATCATCGAGACCCCGATCACGGCGAACTTCCGTGAAGGTCTGAACGTGCTGCAGTACTTCATCTCCACCCACGGCGCCCGCAAGGGTCTGGCCGATACGGCGCTGAAGACCGCGAACTCGGGTTACCTGACCCGCCGTCTGGTGGACGTGACGCAGGACCTGGTGGTCAACCAGGACGACTGCGGCACCGCCAACGGCACGCTGATGCGCGCCATCGTCGAGGGCGGTGAAGTGATCGAGTCGCTGCGCGACCGCATCCTGGGCCGCACCACGGCCGAGGAAGTGATCCACCCCGAGACGCGCAACGTCCTCATCGGCGCCGGTGTGCTGCTCGACGAAGACATGCTCGACGAGCTCGAAGCCGCGGGGGTGGACGAGGTCAAGGTGCGCACCGCGCTGACCTGCGAAACCCGCTACGGCATCTGCGCCAAGTGCTACGGCCGCGACCTGGGCCGTGGCGGCCTGGTCAACATCGGCGAAGCCGTCGGTGTGATCGCCGCCCAGTCCATCGGCGAGCCGGGCACCCAGCTGACCATGCGCACCTTCCACATCGGGGGTGCCGCTTCGCGTGCGGCGGTGGCCTCCAGCGTGGAAGCCAAGTCCAGCGGTCTGATCGGCTTCAACGCCACCATGCGCTATGTGTCCAACACCAAGGGCGAGCTGGTGGTGATTGCGCGCTCGGGCGAGATCATCATCTCTGACGAGCACGGCCGCGAGCGCGAACGCCACAAGGTGCCCTACGGCGCGATCCTCACCGTCAAGCCCGACCAGGCGATCAAGGCCGGCATCATCCTGGCCAACTGGGACCCGCTGACCCGTCCGATCATCACCGAGTACGCCGGTACCGTGAAGTTCGAGAACGTCGAAGAAGGCCTGACCGTGGCCAAGCAGACGGACGACGTCACCGGCCTGTCCACCCTGGTGGTGATCGACCCCAAGCGCCGCGGTGCGGCCAAGGTCGTGCGCCCGCAGGTCAAGCTGATCGATGCCCAGGGCAACGAGGTCAAGATCCCCGGTACCGACCACTCGGTGACCATCGGTTTCCAGGTGGGCGCGCTGATCCAGGTGCGCGACGGTCAGGACGTGGGCCCCGGCGAAGTGCTGGCCCGCATCCCGGTCGAAGGCCAGAAGACCCGCGACATCACCGGTGGTCTGCCGCGGGTGGCCGAGCTGTTCGAAGCCCGTTCACCCAAGGACAAAGGCATCCTGGCCGAGATGACCGGCACCGTGTCCTTTGGCAAGGAGACCAAGGGCAAGATCCGCCTGCAGATCACCGACCCGGACGGCAAGGTGTGGGAAGAGCTCATCCCGAAGGAAAAGAACATCCTGGTGCACGAAGGCCAGGTGGTCAACAAGGGCGAAAACATCGTCGACGGCCCGGCCGATCCGCAGGACATCCTGCGCCTGCTGGGCATGGAAGAGCTCTCGCGCTACATCGTCGATGAGGTGCAGGACGTCTACCGCCTGCAGGGTGTGAAGATCAACGACAAGCACATCGAAGTGATCGTGCGCCAGATGCTGCGCCGTGTCGTGGTCGAAAACCCGGGCGATTCGTCCTACATCGCGGGCGAGCAGGTCGAGCGTTCGGAGATCCTCAACACCAACGACGCCCTGCGCGCCGACGGCAAGATCCCCGCCACCTACAGCAACGTGCTGCTGGGCATCACCAAGGCCTCGCTGTCGACCGACTCGTTCATCTCCGCGGCGTCCTTCCAGGAAACCACCCGCGTGCTGACCGAAGCGGCCATCATGGGCAAGCGCGACGAGCTGCGCGGCCTGAAGGAGAACGTCATCGTCGGCCGCCTGATCCCGGCAGGCACCGGTATGGCCTTCCACGAGGCGCGCAAGGTCAAGGAAAAGATGGACGACGAAGAGCGCCGCGCCATCGCCGAGGCCGACGCCCTGGCACTGGCGAGCGACCAGGCCGACGCCACCGCTGGCCCGGACGACACGGCCGAGTGATCGGCCTGCGCCCCTGACCGGACAAACCGTCTGGTCCGCCCACGCCTCCGGCCATCCGCCGGGGGCGTTTTTCATTCCGGAAGCCCGTTTTCGGGCCGCGCCGGCGCCGAAGCCCTGGGGTATATTGGCCGCGCCGCCGAGGGGGCGGATCCGGAGAACCTGCCATGAACGTGACGACCTGGGTGCTGCTGGCTGTGGGCCTGCTGATCCTTTTCTGGGCCGTGGGAGCCTACAACCGCCTGGTGCGGCTGAAGAACGCCATCGCCAACGCCTTCGGGCAGATCGACGTGCAGCTCAAACGGCGCTACGACCTCATTCCCAACCTGGTCGAGGTGGCGCGCCAGTACCTCGCCCACGAAGCGCAGACCCTCGAAGCGGTGATCGCCGCGCGCAACCAGGCACGCAGTGCCGAACAGACCGCTGCCGGGAACCCGCTCAACGCCGGCGCACTGGGTGCACTGGCCGGGGCCGAGCAGTTGCTCGGCGGGGCGCTGGGGCGCCTGTTCGCGGTGGCCGAGGCCTACCCCGACCTCAAGGCCGACCAGACCATGCGCGAGCTCAGCGAAGAACTGGCCAGCACCGAGAACCGCATCGGCTTCGCGCGCCAGGCCTACAACGACCACGTGCTCGAATTCAACGACGCGGCGCAGCAGTTCCCCACCCTGATCGTCGCCCGCCTATTCAACTTCCAGCCGCAGGCGATGCTCGAATCGACCACCAGCGAAGCCGAGCGCGCGCCGGTGAAAGTCCGTTTCTGATGTGCCCCCCTGCGCCGCTGCGCGGCTTCCCCCCAGGGGACCACGCGCTAGGAGCCTGCGCGGCAGAAGGCATCGAAGCGAAACGGGTGGGAAGAGAACCCAATTTGAGCCTGCTTTTGAGGACTGTGGCGGGTGCCACAGCCGGAAAAACAGGGTCGAAGTGGGACTCTTGTCCACCCGTTGCAGCCGATGCGCTTCTGCCACGCAGGCTCCTAGGACCGGCAAAGACGGATCCTCGGCGTGTGCTGGACAAGGCACGCGCTCCGGGCAGACCCGTGTCTGGGCGTGAACCGTGCTGATTTTTGAGTCGCAGCGCGCCGCGCGCACCCGCACGCGCCAGCTGGTGCTGGCCTTCGCGCTCACCGTGGTGCTGCTGGTGCTGGCGGTCAATGCCGCACTGGCCCTGGCCTGGGGCCTGAGCTGGGGCTTCTGGATGCCGCTGGGCAGCGGTTTGCCGCGCCACTTTTATGCGGTCAACACCGGGCTCACCCTGGTGTTCGTGCTCGGCGGCTGGTGGCTGGAAACCTCGCGCCTGGCCGACGGCGGCGGCGTGCGCCTGGCCCAGCAGATGGGCGCGCGTGAACTGCGGCCTGCGAGCGATTTCGACGAACAGCGCTTCGGCAACATCGTGCACGAAATGGCCATCGCCTCGGGCCTGCAACCGCCAACCCCCATGGTGCTCGCGCGCGACGACGGCATCAACGCCTTTGCCACCGGCTGGGACGCCGACGATGCGGTGATCGCCGTCACCCGGGGCGCGCTGGAGCACCTCACCCGCGAAGAGCTGCAGGGCCTGGTGGCGCACGAGTTCAGCCACATCCGCGAGGGCGATACGCGGCTGAACATGCGCCTGATCGGCATGGTCTTCGGGCTGGAGATGATTTACCGCTTCGGCCAGCGCATCTGGGACCCGGACCAGCGCGACCGCACCCTGGTGGCCGCGCTCATGGGCCTGGCCCTGATGGCAGCGGGCTGGCTGGGCTGGGTGGCCGGGCATGCGCTGCAGGCCGCCGTCTCGCGCCAGCGCGAATACCTGGCCGACGCGCGGGCCGTGCAGTGGACGCGCAGCAAAGACGGACTGGGCGGCGTGCTGCGCAAGGTGCTGGGTACCCAGTCCATCGACGACGAGGGCACCCGCCGCATCGGTTCGCCCATGCAGCACCTGCTGCTGGTCTCCACCGAAGGCGACCGGGTGGCCCACTGGCTCGACTCGCACCCCACGCTGGAGCAACGCATCCGCCGCATTTACGGCCGCCCCATGGGGCCACTGCCACTGGGCCGGGGCGACGAGCCAGGCCCGCCCGTGACCGAAAAACCCGCCACCACCGGTGGTGAATGGACCCTCCGCTGAGAACCCGCCTTGAACCCTTCCGTGCCAACCCCTGCGCCGTCTTCCGCCCCCGCGCGCACCGCTGCGCCCCCCCTCGCCACCCAGCTGCACTGGACCGCGCAGTGCGTGCTGGCAGTGGACAAGGGCCGTTCGCTGGGCGATGCGCTGCCCCAGGTGCCCGCGGCCTTGCGACCGGGGGTGCAGGCGCTCACCTTCAGCGTGCTGCGCCAGCTGGGGGCCGCGCGCGCGCTGGGCCGGCGCCTGGCGCAGCGCCCGCCAGCCCCCCCGGTGGCCGCGCTGCTGCACAGCGCACTGGCCCTGCTGCTTGACGATGCGCAGGGGCTGCGCTACCCGCCGCACACCCTGGTCGACCAGGCGGTCGAAGCGGCGAAAACCTCGCGCGGCACCCAGGCGCAAGCCGGCTTCCTCAACGCCTGCCTGCGCCGCTGCCTGCGCGAACGCCAGGCCCTGTGCGCCGGCCTCGACCACGACCCGGTGGCCCGCTGGAACCACCCGGCGTGGTGGATCGAACGGGTGCAACGCGACCACCCCGAGCACTGGCAGGCCGTGCTGGCGGCCAGCCAGCAGCCCGGCCCCATGACGCTGCGCGTCAACCGCCGCCGCGTCTCGCGCGACGACTACCGGCAGCAGCTGCAGGCGGTGGGCCTGGGCGCCCGGCCGGTGGGCGAAGACGGTCTGGTGCTCGACGCGCCGCAACCGGTGGAACGCCTGCCCGGCTTTGCCGGCGGCGCCTGCTCGGTGCAGGACGCCGCCGCCCAGCTGGCCGCCGGCCTGCTGCTGGCCGGGCGTGCAGACTGGACCGGCGCGCGCGTGCTCGACGCCTGCGCCGCGCCCGGTGGCAAGACCGCCCACCTGCTCGAACGCGCCGATCTCGACCTGCTGGCCCTGGACGTGGACCCCCGGCGCTGCGCGCGCATCCACGACAACCTGCAGCGGCTGGGGCTGCAGGCCGAGGTGCGCAGCGCCGACGCCGCTCAGCCCGCCGCGTGGTGGGACGGCCGCGCGTTCGACGCCATCCTGCTCGATGCGCCCTGCACGGCCTCGGGTATCGTGCGCCGCCACCCGGACGTGCGCTGGCTGCGCCGCGCGGCCGACGTGGACCAGCTCGCCGCCATCCAGCGCCAGCTGCTGGACGTGCTCTGGCCCCTGCTCAGGCCCGGTGGCCGGCTGGTGTACGGCACCTGCTCGGTGTTCCGGGCGGAAGGGGCCGATCAGGTGGCGGCGTTCCTTGCGCGCCACACCGACGCGGCTTTGCAGCCCTCGCCCGGGCATTTGCGGCCGGGAATGACCGGGCCGGACGGACAGTTCCCCGACAATGTGCCCGGTGGATACGACGGTTTCTTCTACGCCTGCATCGACAAGGCCGGTGCCTGATCGTGCGCCGGCCGGGCGGGTCCGCTGGCGGGCAGCGCTGCGCTGGCTGGCCATCGGACTGCTGGGGCTGGTGCTGCTGGGCGGCCGGCCGCTGCACGCGGCCGAACCCGACATCCTGCAGGCCACGCTGCAGCGCACGACCGAAGGCCTGTTCCTCTCGGCGCGGCTGGGCCTCAAGCCCTCGCCCGCGGTGGAAGACGCGCTGCTCAAGGGCGTGCCGCTGTACTTTGTCTGGCAGGCCGAGGTGGTGCGCGAACGCTGGTACTGGACCGACCAGCGCCTGGCGCAGCCCACGCGCATCTGGCGCCTAGCCTACCAGCCCCTGACCCGCCGCTGGCGCCTGAGCCTGTCCAACGACCCTGCCCAGGCCACCGCGGGCACCGGGCTGCAGTACGCGCTGCACCAGAACTTCGACAGCCTGGCCGACGCTCTGGCCAGCATCGGCCGCGTGGCCAACTGGAAGCTGGTGGACGCCTCGCGCCTGCGCGACGCCGAAGACGCCACGGTGCAATGGAGCTTCCGCCTCGACCTGGGGCTGCTGCCGCGGCCGTTCCAGATTGGCATGGCCAACCAGCCCGAATGGACGATCGCGGTGCAGCGCCGACTGCCCGTGCCGGCCACCGTGGCACCCCCCGCACCTGCGGCCGATGCGCCGGCCGAGCGGGCAACAGACGAGGGCAGCGCCGCGCGCTGACCCAGCGTGAGCCGCCCCGCCCACACCCCGCCCCGCCCGCACCGGCGCAGCAAGCTGCGCACCAACCGGTGGGCGGTGGTGGCCGGGCTGGTCTTCATGGCCGGCGTCGCCATGGTGCTGCTGTTCCTGCTGACCCTGGCCACCCGCAACCGCGCCCTGTACGAACAAAACTTCGCCTGGCTGGTGGGCGTCAACGTGGCGGTGGCCGGGCTGCTGCTGCTGGTCATCGCCTGGCTGGCGGTGCGCCTGTTCCTGCGCCTGCGGCGCGGCAAGTTCGGCAGCCGCCTGCTGGTCAAACTGGCGGCCATCATGGGGCTGGTCGGCTTTCTGCCCGGCCTGCTCATCTACACCGTCTCCTACCAGTTCGTCTCCCGCTCCATCGAAAGCTGGTTCGACGTGCGCGTCGAATCGGCACTGGCCGCAGGCGTCAACCTCGGCCGCACCGCGCTGGACACCCTCAGTGCCGACCTGAGCAACAAAACCCGCCTGGCCGCCGACGAACTGGCCCGCGTCCCCGGCAATGCGGCGGTGCTGGCGCTGGAGCGCTGGCGCGAACAGCTCTCGGCCAGCGACGTGGTGCTCTGGGAAGCCAACGGGCGAGCCCTGGCCAGCGCCGGCGCCTCCCGCTTCGACCTCTCGCCCCAGCGCCCGGCGGCGGCCCTGATGCGCAGTGCGCGCGAGAGCCGTGTCATCGCGCAGGTGGACGGGCTCGACGAAGACCGCGACCCGGACGCCACGGCCCCCGGCGAGGCGCGCATCACCGTGCTGGCCCTGGTCAGCGCGCCCGGCTTCGGCTTTGGCAGCGAACCGCGCTACCTGCAGGTGGTGGTGCCGCTGCCCCCCGCGCTGGTGACCGACGCCCTGGCCGTGCAACAGGCCAACAGCGAATACCAGGAGCGCGCGCTGGCCCGCGAAGGCCTGCGCCGCATGTACATCGGCACCCTCACCCTGGCGCTGTTCCTGGCCGTTTTCGGCGCCGTGCTGCTGGCGGTGCTGCTGGGCAACCAGCTGGTGCGCCCGCTGCTGGTGCTGGCCGAGGGCATGCGCGAAGTGGCGCAGGGCAACCTCTCGCCCAAGACCGCGCTGACCTCACGCGACGAACTGGCCGCGCTCACCCGCACCTTCGCCCACATGACGCAGGACCTGGCCGACGCGCGCGCGGCCGTGCAGCACAGCATGGCGCAGGTGGACGCCGCACGCGACAACCTGCAGACCATCCTCGACAACCTCACCGCCGGCGTGGTGGTGCTCGACGCACAGGGCCGGCTGCAAAGCGCCAACCCCGGGGCGGCGCGCATCCTGCACACGCCGCTGACGCTGCACATGGGCCAGCCGCTGCCATCGGTGCCCGGGCTCGACGCCTTCGGCCAGGGCGTGCTGCAGCAGTTCGAACGATTCCTGGCCGACGAGACCCCGCACGAGGGCGGCCACTGGCAGCAGGCCTTCGAACTCAACGCCGTGCAGGACTCGCCGTTCGAACAGGGCATCACCCTCATCGCGCGCGGCGCGCTGCTGCCCAACAACGACCGCCTGCTGGTGTTCGACGACGTCTCCGCCATGGTGTCGGCGCAGCGCGCCAAAGCCTGGGGCGAGGTGGCCCGCCGCCTGGCCCACGAAATCAAGAACCCGCTCACCCCCATCCAGCTGTCGGCCGAACGCCTGGCCATGAAGCTCGACGGCAAAGTACCGCCCCCCGAACAGGCCATCCTGGACAAATCGGTGCGCACCATCGTCGAACAGGTGGACGCCATGAAGCGCCTGGTCAACGAATTTCGCGACTACGCCCGCCTGCCCGCCGCCCAGCTCACGCCGCTGGACCTCAACGCCCAGGTGCGCGAGATCCTGCACCTCTACGACAACGCCGCCATTCCGGTGCGCTGCGATCTGGGCGAGGACTGCCCGCCCGTGCTGGCCGATGCGCAACAAGTGCGGCAAATCCTGCACAACCTGATCCAGAACGCACAAGACGCCATGCTGGGCCAGGCTGGCGCCAGCGTGCTGCTGCGCACCCGGCGCTCCGATTCCGGCCAGTGGGTGCGGCTGTCGGTCATCGACCAGGGCCCCGGCTTTGCCGAACACATCCTCAAACGCGCGTTCGAGCCCTACGTCACCACCAAAGCCAAAGGCACCGGCCTGGGGCTGGCGGTGGTCAAGAAAATCATGGACGAACACGGCGGCCGCATCGACGTGAGCAACCGCCAAAACGACGGCAAGACCAGCGGGGCACAAGTGTCGCTATCATTCGCAGTTGCAAATTGACAACACACACCAAGGGAACCGAGCGCGCGCTATGGCAACGATTCTGGTAGTCGACGACGAGCTGGGCATCCGCGACCTGCTCTGCGAAATCCTCAACGACGAAGGGCACACCGTCGAACTGGCCGAAAACGCGGCCCAGGCCCGCCAACAACGGGCGCGCATGCAACCCGACCTGGTGCTGCTGGACATCTGGATGCCCGACACCGACGGCGTGACCCTGCTCAAGGAATGGTCCAGCGCCGGCCTGCTGACCATGCCGGTGATCATGATGAGCGGCCACGCCACCATCGACACCGCTGTCGAAGCCACCCGCATCGGCGCCACCGCCTTCCTCGAAAAGCCCATCACCCTGCAAAAGCTGCTCAAGGCGGTGGACCAGGTGCTCAACAAACAACCGCCCAAAAACGCTGAGGGTGCGGTGCATTCACAGCCCAGAGCCGCCACCACTGCGGCTACTGCATTGACCGCCCAGGCCACGCCCGCGGGCGCTGCCATGCCCGACGCGCTCGCCGATGCCGGCCCCCAGGCCTCGCAATCGTTCAGCCTCGAAGGCCCCCTGCGTGCCGCCCGCGACGACTTCGAGAAAGCCTATTTTGAATACCACCTGGCCAAAGAGTCCGGCTCCATGACCCGCGTCGCCGAAAAAACCGGCCTCGAACGCACCCACCTCTACCGCAAGCTCAAGCAGCTGGGTGTGGACCTCTCACGCGGCAAACGCCACGGCGCCTGAATGCCAGGCTCGCGGGCGCCCGAAGTCCTGTTATACTCATGTGCTCTTGGCCCGGTAGCTCAGTTGGTAGAGCAGCGGATTGAAAATCCGCGTGTCGGTGGTTCGATTCCGCCCCAGGCCACCACCATTGAACGCCCAACTGTTCCCAGTTGGGCGTTTTCGTTTCCGGGTCCCGCAGAACACGCGGGGTCCGCACGCATTCTGCGTGTGCCGGCGGTGGTCAGACAGCGTGCTGACGGCAGCCCGTTCGACCCTTTTCAACACACGAACGAACATGCAACCCATTTCGCGTCTCTCCCTCCTGGCGGTCGGCCTGGCCGGTCTCTGCGGTCTGGCCGGCGCCCAGCCACACGGTGCCCATGGGGCACATGGCGCGCATGACCCGGCCATGCGGCATGGTCAGCATGCCCCCTATGCCGGGCTGCAAAAGCGCGATATCAAGGCCCTGTCGGAGCAACAGGTTGCCGATCTGCGCGCGGGTCGCGGCATGTCGCTGGCACTACCGGCGGAGCTCAACGGCTATCCCGGGCCGGCCCACGCCTTGGAACTGGCCGATCCCTTGCAGCTGAGCCCCGAGCAGCGCTCGAAGACGCAGGCGCTGTTCGACCAGATGCAGCAGGAGGCCCGGGCGCTCGGGGAAGAGCTCATCTCGGCCGAACGGGCGCTCGACCGCCTGTTCCGAGAAAAGCGCGTCACGCCCGATCGCCTGGCATCGGCCACCGCCCTGGCGGCGGCGGCACAGGGTCGGCTGCGCGAGTCTCACCTGCGGTACCACCTGGCCATGGTGGAGGTGCTGACCCCCGATCAAGTCGCGCAGTACCAGCGCCTGCGCGGTTACTGAGCCGCTTTCTGGCGGCCGGTCTGCGCGGTCCGCTCCAGCCGCCCCACATCAAAACCCTGCGCGGTCAGGCGCTCCAGCAGCGCCTGATAGGCCGCTGCGTCCACCGTGGGGGTGCGCGAGAGCACCCACAGGTATTCCCGCTGGGGCTCGCTGACGGCGACGAGCTGGTAGGCGGGGTCGAGATCGACCACCCAGTAGTTGCCCCAGACCATGGGCAGCCACGACAGCCAGGCCGGTGCGAAGCGCACCTCCAGCCGGGGCGAATCGGCGGCGCCGACCTGGCGCGCGCGGCCCACGGCCTCGGTCATCTCGCCGTTGGCCTGGCGGCAGCGGTTGACCACGTCGAGCTGGCCGTCCTCGCGCTGGCGGTACCGGGCCTGGGTGTCGGTCGCGCAGCTGCGCTGGAACCAGTTGGGGTATTTGGCGATTTCGTGCCAGGTGCCCATGTAGCGTGCCACATCCAGCCGCTCAATGGTCTGCAGCGGTGCGGGTGGGCTGCCGGTCTGGGCAGGGGCGGCCAGCGGCGCGAGCAGGCTCAGCGCCAGCAGCAGGGTGGGCCCTGTGCGGGGCCGGCGAGACAACAAGGCAGGGGCAACGAGGTTCATGAGCACTCCACAACAAATGGCATGCAGTGTGCACGCTTCGGCCCTCTGCCGCCGGCTGCCGGGTCTGGCTCAGGTCTTTTTCGCCAGCCCCAGCCGCTCGATGGTCGCCTTCTCGGCCTTGAAGGTGCGCTCGCCGTAGGCCTGGTAGTCGGCGCTGTTCATGTAGATCACCGGCTGGTAGAACTTGTCCAGCGTGGCCAGCACGGCCGGGTCTTCCAGCGTCTTTTTGAATGCGTCGTGCAGCACTTTGACAATGGCCGGGTCCATGCCCCGTGGGCCGCCGATGCCAAAGGGCGATTCGGTGATGGTGTCCCAGCCGCTTTCCTTGACCGTGGGCACATCGGCAAAGGCCTTGTTGCGCTGGCTGCCCAGGGTGGCGAGCAGGCGCAGCTTGCCGCTTTGCACATGCGGCGCGAATTCGGTGGTGCCGCTCATGACGCGGATGTGCCCACCCAGAATGGCCTGCATGATTTCGGCCGAACCCTTGAACGGGATGGGGTTGAGCCGGATGCCGGCCTTGTCGCTGAATTCCTCGATGGCCAGGTGCGGGGTGGTGCCGGTGCCGGTGTGGCCGTATTCGAGCTTGCCGGGGTTGGCCTTGGCATAGGCGACCATCTCCTTGAGCGTCTTGAAGGGCGCGTCGGCGGTGCAGGCGATACCGAAGGTGTAGCCGGTCAGGCAGACGATGTGGGTGAGGTCCCTGACCGGGTCAAAGTTCATGGCCTGCATGTGCGGCAGGCGGTAGATGCCCAGCGGCAGCTGGGTGAGGGTGTAGCCATCCGGCGTGGCGCTGACCATGGCAGAGGCGCCGAGCGTGCCGCCGGCGCCGGGTCTGTTCTCCACCACGATGGTGGCCCCCATGGCCTTGCCCGCGCTCTCGGCAAAGGCACGCATCACCGCGTCGCTGCTGCCGCCGGTGGGCCAGGGGGCGATCAGCTTGATGGGCCGGTTGGGGAACTTGTCCTGCGCGAGCACGTGGGCGGGCAGGATGGCCGGGGCCGCGAAGGCGGCAGCCGAAGCGATGACCTGGCGGCGGTTGAGGGTGGCACGGCGGGGCGGCTGGCTCATGGTGTTGTCTCCGTGGTGTGAAACCGTTTTGTGAAAGACTGGGAACCACAACATAGAACCCGGCGGCTGCGGCGGGAATGGGGCAGCCCCTGTGCCGGGCACCCCGACGGTCACCCGCGCGACGCGGGCACCGTGCGCTCAAGCGGTCGCCGGGGTCTGCGCCCGGCGCCGGGCCGCATAGGCGATGTAATCGTTCACACACCCCGGGTTGGCCATCGCCTCGCGGTTGATGACCTTCTCCAGCGGCTGGCCCAGCAGCAGCTTCTTGATCGGCAGTTCCTGCTTTTTGCCCGAGAGGGTGCGCGGGATCTCGGCCATCTGCACCACCTCGTCGGGCACGAAGCGCGGCGAGAGGGCGGTGCGAATGGCGCCGGTGATCTTGGCGGTGAGTGCCGCATCCAGGGTGAGCCCCGGGCGCAGCACCACGAACAGCGGCATGAAGCTCTCGCGGCCCAGGTATTCGAGGTCGACCACCATGCTGTCGAGCACCTCGGGCAAGGCTTCCACCGCGCTGTAGAGCTCGCTGGTGCCCATGCGCAGGCCGTGGCGGTTGATGGTGGCATCAGAGCGGCCGTAGATGACACACGATCCGTCGGGGAAGATGCGCAGCCAGTCGCCGTGGCGCCAGACGGCGCCGGCGCTGGCGTCGAGGTCCCGGTCGTCGGGCTGCCCCAAGACCGGGTCAGTCCCCTGCGGCGGCAGCGCAGTGCCACCGCCCGGCTTTCTGCCGTGGCCTGGCGGGTACATGTCGAAATAGCTGCCGATCAGGCGCCGGTGGTCGGTGTCGCCGACGAAGTACAGCGGCATGGACGGAATGGGCTGGGTGCAGACGAGCTCGCCCACGGCATCGATCACCGGGCGGCCCTGCTCGTCCCAGGCTTCGACCGCGCAACCCATCATGCGGCACTGCATGCGGCCGGGGATTTGCGGCAGTTCGCGGTGGCCGCCGATGAAGGCGCCGGCAAAGTCGGTGCCCCCGGAGATGTTGCACCACCAGATGTCGTCGGCCCCCTCTCCCTCTGGGAGAGGGTTGGGGTGAGGGCTCTGCGCACGGGCCCCCTCACCCCCGCCCTCTCCCGCAGGGAGAGGGAGTGAAGACCCGCGCAGCCGCCGGAACTGCGCCGTGCCCCAGCGCTGCGCGTCCTCCGACAGCGGCGAGCCGGTGCTACCCAGCGCGCGCACGGCCGAGAGGTCGCCGCAGGTCGACAGGTCCACCCCCGCCTTGAGACAGTTGGCAAAGAACGCCGCCCCGGCGCCGAAGAAGGTGACGCCCTCGCGCGCCGCAAAGCGCCAGAGCACGGTCCAGTCGGGCTGGTCTTTGCTGCCGCCGGGGTTGCCGTCGTAGATGACGCAGGTGGTGCCGCTGAGCAGACCGCTGGTCTGTGCGTTCCACATCACCCAGCCGGTGGAGCTGTACCAGTGGTAGCGCTCGCCCCAGCTGTTGGGGTGGTAGCTGCAGCCCACGTCGTTGTGCAGCACTTTCAGCGCCAGCGCCACGATGACGGTGCCCCCATGGCCGTGGACGATGGGTTTGGGCAGGCCGGTGGTGCCGCTGCTGTAGACGATCCACAGCGGGTGGTCGAACGGCAGCCAGCGCGGCTCGAAAGCCGCCACCGCCGCATCATCGCGCGCCACGGCGGTGCTGAAAGCGGTGCAGGGCTGGGCCGATTCCATGGCCTGGTCGATATCGGCCGGGTCTGGCGCCAGGTTGGCATGCAGCACCACATGGCGCACCGTGGGCAGGCCCGCGCGCAGCTCGGCCACCACGCCCAGGCGGTCGTGGTCCTTGCCGCCGTAGGTGACGCCGTCGCAGGCGATCAGCGCCACCGGCTCGATCTGCCGGAAGCGGTCGAGCACCGCCGGCGTGCCCATGTCGGGCGCGCACACGCTCCACACCGCGCCAATGCTGACCACCGCCAGAAAGGCCACCATGGTCTCGGGAATGTTGGGCAGGTAGGCGGCCACGCGGTCGCCCGGCTGCACCCCCTGTGCCTGCAGGTGCAGCGCCAGCGAGGCCACCTGGCGCCGCAGTTCGGGCCAGGCCAGTTCGCGCCGCTGGCCTTTTTCGTTGTCGGCGATCACCGCCGGGAAGCCCGCGGCATGCGCAGCGTCCACATGGCGCAACACCTGCTGCGCGTAATTGACCTGCGCCCCCGGAAACCAGACCGCCCCCGGCATCACGTTGCGCGCCAGCACCGCAGTGTGCGGGGTGGGCGAACGCAGGTCGAAGTAATCCCAGATGCTCTGCCAGAAGGCGTCCAGATCGGTGGTGGACCAGCGCCAGAGGGCGTCGTAGTCGTCAAACCGCAGGCCGCGTTCGCGGGCCAGCCAGTCCTGGTAGAGGCGTATCTGGGGTGTGAAGGGGGGGTGTGCGGTGCTCATGGCAGGCGGTGTTGTCTCCTGCCGCGCAGGGTAGCAGCGGGCCGGCGCCGTGGCTGTTCGCGCACGCGACAGGGCGGCACACGCCTTGCTGCAGCGCAAGCTGCGCCCCGCCGGGGTGCGCGGCACAATCGCCGCCGTCTCAAACAACAAATGGAGTCCCTTATGGGCCTGCTGAGCTGGACCGAAAAACCCTCTTCCACCCTGGCCAACGGCGGCGTCATCGGCCCCGATGAACGCCTGCCCTGGCCGCAAACCGGCGTCATGGGCGTGCAACACCTGATCGCCATGTTCGGCGCCACGGTGCTCGCCCCCATCCTCATGGGCTTTGATCCCAACGTCGCCATTTTGATGAGCGGCATCGGCACCCTCATCTTCTTCCTGGTCACTGGCGGCAAGGTGCCCAGCTACCTTGGGTCGAGCTTCGCCTTCATCGGGGTGGTCATCGCCGCCACCGGCTACGCCGGCTCGGGGCCCAACGCCAACATCGGCGTGGCGCTGGGCGGCATCATCGCCTGCGGCCTGCTCTACACCGCCATCGGCGCCGTGGTGCAGGCCATCGGCACCGGCTGGATCGAGCGCTTCATGCCCCCCGTGGTCACTGGCGCGGTGGTGGCGGTGATCGGCCTGAACCTGGCCGGCATCCCGATCAAGAACATGGCCCCGACCGACTTTGACAAGTGGATGCAGGGCATCACCTTCGTCTGCGTGGCGCTGGTGGCCGTGTTCAGCAGCGGCATGGTGCAGCGCCTGCTGATCCTGGTCGGCCTGATCGTCGCCAGCATCGTCTACGCGGTGCTGACCAACGGCATGGGCCTGGGCAAGCCGCTGGACCTGTCGGGCATCGCCAACGCCGCCTGGTTCGGCATGCCCAACTTCAGCGCCCCGGTGTTCAGCGCCAACGCCATGCTGCTCATCGCGCCGGTGGCCGTCATCCTGGTGGCCGAGAACCTGGGCCACATCAAAGCCGTGACCGCCATGACCGGCAAAGACCTCGACCGCTACATGGGCCGCGCCTTCATCGGCGACGGCGTGGCCACCATGGTGGCCGGCAGCGCCGGCGGCACCGGGGTGACCACCTATGCCGAAAACATCGGCGTCATGGCCGCTACCAAAATCTATTCCACCGCCGTGTTCCTGGTCGCCGGCTGCATGGCCATCCTGCTCGGTTTCTCGCCCAAATTCGGCGCCCTCATCCAGGCCATTCCGCTGGCCGTCATGGGCGGCGTGTCCATCGTCGTCTTCGGCCTCATCGCCGTGGCCGGCGCCAAGATCTGGGTCGACAACAAGGTGGACTTCTCCGACAACCGCAACCTGCTGGTGGCTGCCATCACCCTGGTGCTCGGCACCGGCGACTACACCCTCAAATTCGGCGACTTCGCCCTCGGCGGCATCGGCACCGCCACCTTTGGCGCCATTTTGCTGTGGGCACTGATCGGCCGGGCCAAACGCTGAAGTCCCCGGCAGCCCCCGCACCCGCGATACCAGCCACCCCTCGGGGTGGCTTTTTTATGCCCGGATGATCCGTTTTAATCTCGTAAGTTCAATGGTGTACCATCACTGGCTCGGTTGCACTTTGGGCTTGAATGTGCCCACGTTGCAGCTGGGTTTTGAAATTTTTCTTAATAAACAGGGTAGATAACGATGAACTGTCAGATTTCAGATTTCAGATTTCAGATTTCAGATTTCAGTTGGTTTTTTGATTTTATTCGTGTGGCTATTTGGCCTACCTCAGGTTCAAGCGCAGGGTTTTGAAAGCTTAAAAGTTGTACCGGGCTCTTACATCGTAACTTTTTTACCCGACAAAAAGGGCATGCCTTCCCTGATCAAGCCAGCACGTGTACGCGATGAAAAATCGATTCAGGACAAGTCCGTCAAAGAATTTCCGTTCGGCGAACACAGCAGCGGTCAAGACAAAGATGAGTTGGCTCGTACGCTCAAAATCAACGGCAAAGTCAACCGGATTTTTGACACCATCAACGCCGCCCATGTGTTAATGGACGCTGACGAAGCCGAGCGACTAAAAAAACATCCGCATGTTTTGTCCGTAACGCCAGATCTTATGATGGAGACTGACACTGTACAAAGCACACCCGGCTGGGCCTTGGATCGGCTCGATCAAACCAGCACCAGTCTCAACTACCAATACATCTACAACGCCTCAGGCCTCGGACAAACCATTTACATACTCGATTCAGGCATGAATTTGTCAGTGCCGGCGGTGGCAGCGGAGTTTGGCGGACGGGCGTCTGTTTTTTGGGATGTCAACCCAGGGGGTACGGGTGCTGATTGCAATGGGCACGGCACCATGGTTGCCAGCGCAGCGGCAGGCAGCACTTATGGCACGGCCAAACAGGCGAAACTTGTAGTGGCGAAAATCACCAATGGATGCACTGGAAACAGCGAGATAAGCACTGCAATTACCGCCTTTAACTGGCTTGCGACTAATGCACCTCGCGGCACCATCGTCAATTATAGTCACGGACTTTTAGCGCGAAATTCAGCGGGCCAAGTTGTCTGCGGATCAGCAATCAATCTCCCACTTGAGGCATCAATACGGACAGCATATAACAACGGTATTATTGTTGTGATCGCAGCTGGAAACGATGGTTGCAATGTTAATAACTATTCGCCAACCAGAATTCCTGAAGCATTTGTGGTCGGGGCCACCAACTCTTTGCGTTTTAATTTTCAGCAAGATGCGCGGGCATCTTTCTCAAGATTCGGTAGCAACGTTGCCGGGTTTGCCCCAGGACAGTCGGTTAATGTCATGAACCAAAACGGCACGCTTGCCGTGGTCAATGGAACCTCTTTTTCTGCGCCTTATGTAGCTGGCATTTTCGCCGCCGGTTGCCAAGCGGCTGGCACATTGTGTAGCACGATGGCCAACGCCGGAGTTGCATACACAGCGCTCAAAAATGCGGTGAGCACCGGTTCAGTGGTCAATGACAACGGCACCCCTTTGCCTACTGGCACCCCCTCACGTTTCATGAACCGCTTGCCATGGTAATAACGGTGACAGGAGAATTTCCAATGCATAAATCTCACTCCTATAGCAAGATAACCAATATCTTCTGCGCAGCCCTCATGGCGATCGCCTTGAGTGCCTGTGGCGGGGAGTCTTCAGAAATCACCGCTCCTGAAAAGGCAACCAATCAAATCAGGATGGCGAAGCTGATTCCGTTAGCAGACCCCGTTGAATCGCCTGATTCGACTCAAGAAATCGAATTTTGGAACGAGGTCATTTCACAGGTCAAAAAACTGGATCTGACCATCACTGCTGAAGAATGTCGTGTCCAATCCGGTGGGGAACTGGAAACCCAATACGCATTTACCGGGAAAGGTTATTTTCACGTTCTTGCGCTGGGGGAGGACGAAGCGCCTCAATTGCAGGTATTGGGTTATTCACGGTTTGAACCCATTTATCCAAACTGGATTCAGACCTCTTGTCTCCCTGGAACTGTTTTGACGAAATAGTCACACAGCGAAGTGCTATTGGTCTTGGGGTTTGAGAAATGAGATCGCCTGCGCCAAACCCCAAGGCGATGAGCAGCGCATGGTGGCGTCGCTGATGACACCGGAAAAGCGGCCGCTCTGACCGACTGGTTTGGTCTTTCTGAGGGCAAATACCTTCGCGGCGCCCTCGCCGCGAATCCCCGCCCGCCATTCCTACCGCCGCCGCCCCCGGGCGGCGCTTAAACTGCCGCCCACCGCCACACAGCACACACACCACCCGCCATGCAGGGCCAGCTTTTTACCCAGGACTTTTTGCTTCGGGGCGCCACCGAAACCCCGCCCTGGCAGGCGCTGACCGACGCGGCCTTTGCCAGCTTCCGGCAAACCCTGCACGGCATTTACAACGGGCTGGACGCCGCTTCCACCCTCAACGAAGCGCAGACCGAGGCGGAGGTCATCCACCAAGTGCTGCAGGCGCTGGGCTGGGGCGACGACACGCTGCCGCAGGTCAACCTCTCGGGCAAGCGCCGCGAAGACGTGCCCGACCTGCTGCTCTTTGCCAGCGCCGCCGCCAAGGCCGCCGCGCTGCCCCTCAAAGACGACCAGCGCTACCGCCACGGCATTGCCCTGCTGGAGGCCAAGCGCTGGCTGCGCCCGCTCGACCGGGGCGACGCCAGCGAGGCGCACGACCCCGACGCCCCTTCGTCCCAAATGCTGCGCTACCTCAGCCGGGCCGACGTGGTGTCCGACCGCGCCGTCAAATGGGGCCTGCTGACCAACGGTGCGGTCTGGCGCCTGTACTGGCAAGACGCCCGCTCCCGCGCCGAGGAGTTTTTTGAGGTGGACGTGGCCGCCGCGCTGGGCCTGCCCGGCACGGTGCGCGAGGTAGACGACGTTGCGCCCGACCATGCCCTGCGCCTGTTCCACCTGTTCTTCCACCGCAGCGCCTTTTTGCCGCAAGACTGGGACGCTGCCGGGCGCAGCCTGCACGCCTACGCCCTCAACGAAGCGCGCCTGTACGAAGAAAAGGTGTCGCAAGACCTGGGCGAGCGGGTGTTCACCGACGTGTTCCCCCGCCTGGCCGACGCGCTGGCCCGGGGCGACCTGAGCGCCGCCACCCACAGCGTGGGCTACGGCCAGTTCACCCGGCCCCAGTTCACCGCCGAGTACCTCGACGAAGTGCGCGAGGCCGCGCTGGTGCTGCTCTACCGCCTGCTGTTCCTCTTCTACGCTGAAGACCGCCACCTGCTGCCGGTGCGCGACGAACGCTACGCACCCTACAGCGTGCGCCGCATCCGCGAAGAGGTGCGCGACAAGGTGGACGCGGGCGGCACCTTCTCCAGCACCATGCCCAAAATCTGGCTGGCGCTGCGCGGTGTGTTCCAGCTCATCGACAAGGGCGACGACGACATCGGCATGCCCGCCTACAACGGCGGCCTGTTCCACCGCGCCCGCTCGCCCCTGCTCGAGCGCACCTCCGTGCCCGACAAACTGCTGGCGCCCCTCATCGACGCGCTCTCGCGCCGCACCGAAGACGTGCTGCGCGGCTGGATCAACTACCGCGACCTCTCCGTCTCGCACCTGGGCGGCATTTACGAGCGCCTGCTCGAATACAGCCTCAGCCACGAGGTGCAGGCCCGCGACGACTACAAAGACAAGCCTGAAATCAACCGGCTCGTTGCCACCCCCGCCAGCTTTGCCCGCAAAGCCTCGGGCAGCTACTACACCCACGACCACCTGGTGCGCCTGGTGCTGCGCGAATCGGTGGGGCTGCTGGCGGCCGAGAAAACCGCCGCCTTCGAGGCCCAGATTCAGCGCCTGGCGCGCAAAACCGCCATGAACCCCGGCGACTGGGACGCGCTCGACGCCGCCGACCCGGCCAGCCAGATCCTGGCGCTGAAAATCTGCGACCCCGCCATGGGCAGCGGCCATTTTCTGGTGGCCCTGGTGGACGACCTGGCCGACCGCATTCTGGAAGCCATCACCAGCGCCACCCTGCAAGTCAACGCCCAGCCCTGGGCCGCCCACCTCGCCGAGGCGGGCCGCCCCTGGCAAAGCCCGGTGCTGCAGCGCATCGCCGCCATCCGCGCCAGCATCAAGCGCACGGCCAGCCACCACGGCTGGGCGGTCACCGACGCGCAGCTGGACGACCGCCACATCGTGCGCCGCATGATTTTGAAGAAATGCATCTTCGGGGTGGACAAAAACCCCATGGCGGTGGAGCTGGCCAAAACCGCGCTCTGGCTGCACACCTTCACCGTGGGCGCGCCGCTGAGCTTTCTGGACCACCACCTCAAAACCGGCGACAGCCTGCACGGCGAACGCCTGCCCAGCGTGCAGCGCGGCCTGCAGCAGCTCGGCGCGCTGCTGCTGCAAAGCGAGTTTGACCGCCTGACCCTGGCCGCCAAAGGCCTGGCCCAGGTGGCCGACCTGACCGACGTGGACATCGGCGAGGCCGAACTCTCCAGACAGCTGGCCACCGAAGCGCAGGCCCAGCTGGCCCCGCTGCACGCCGTGCTCGACTTCTGGCGCGCCCTGCGCTGGCTGGTGCCCGGCTGGCCAGTGGACAAAGTGGCCCAGCTGCCGCGCCTGCTCAAGCTGCCCAAAGACCCCGCCCAGGCCCAGGCCGCCATCGCCGCGGGCCAACACCCGGTGTACGAAGGCATCAAACGCCTGCTCGACCCCGGGCACAACCTCGTCACCGTGCTGGCCGCCGGCCACCTGGACGGCCACGACGCAGCCACCCGGGCGGCCAACGCCCTCATGGCCCGCGCCCGCGCCCTGGCCCAGCGCGAAACCTTCTTCCACTGGTGGACCAGCTTCCCCACCGTGTTCACCGGCCCGGCGGCGGGCTTTGACGCCGTTATCGGCAACCCGCCGTGGGACCGCATCAAGCTGCAAGAGGTGGAATGGTTCGCCGAACGCTCACCCGCCATCGCCGCCCAGCCCCGCGCCGCCGACCGCAAGCGCCTGGTGGCCGAGCTGGAGCAGAAAAAGTCGCCCCTGTGGGCGCAATACCAGCAAGCCACCGAACGCGCCGAGGCCAACGCCCGGGTGCTGGGCAACGGCAAGCTCGGCAGCGACGACTACCCGCTGCTCGGCGGCGGCGATGTGAACCTGTACAGCCTGTTTGTCGAGCGGGCGCAGGCGCTGTGCGGCCCGCAGGGCGTGGTGGCCCTGCTCACCCCCAGCGGCATCGCGGCGGACAAAGGCGCGGCCGCCTTCTTCCGCTCGCTCAGCACCACCGGGCGGCTGGGCGCGCTGTTCGACTTTGAAAACCGCAAGGTGTTCTTCCCGGACGTGCACGCCAGCTTCAAGTTCTGCACCCTGGTCTTTGGCGGGGCGCAGCGCCAGTTTGCCCACAGCCGCTGCGCGTTTTACCTGCACCGGCTCGATGAGCTGGACGACCCGGCGCGCACCCTGGTGCTCAGCGCCGACGACTTTGAACGGGTCAACCCCAACACCGGCGCCGCCCCCATTTTTCGCAACCGGCGCGACGCCGACATCACCCTCGCCCTCTACGCCCGCCACCCGGTGCTGGTGCGCCACGGCGGGGTGAGCGAAAGCCTGGGCCAGCAGCCCGACGAACGGGTGTGGCCGGTGAAATACCTGCGCATGTTTGACATGACCAACGACTCGGGCCTGTTTTTGAAACCGGCCGAGCTGAAGAAACAGGGCTGGACGCCCGCGCCGCTGAACCGCTGGCAACGGGGGGAAGAACTGGCGGTGCCGCTGTACGAAGGCAAGATGGTGCAGATGTACGACCACCGGGCGGCCGATGTGGTGGTGAATGCGGCGAATTTGCACCGCGCCGCCCAGCAAGAGGCCATCTCCCAGATCGAAAAGGCCAGCCCTGATCGGTATCCCGCGCCGCAATTTTTTGTTTTGGCCAGCGAGACGGACACCAATCCTTTCGACTGGGCTTTGGCATTCAAGGAAATATCGGCACCCACAAATGCGCGCAGCATGATCGCGACCTTGATGCCTCGCGCAGCATTTGGCAACAAAGTGCCCCTGCTGATACCGCAAGTGCCCGAGCCCGCAAACGCCGCTTTTGTTGCTGCATCGCTGCTCGCAAACCTGAACGCCATTTGTTTCGATTTCGTCCTGCGCCAGAAACTGCAAGGTCAAACGATCAATTTGTTCATCCTCGAACAACTCCCCGTCATAGCCCCCACCCGTTTCAACGAACCGCTGCCCGCCGCCTTCGCCACCGCCATGCGCGCCGCCGGGCTGATGAACGGCCACCACCCCCGGCCCACCGTGGCCGACTTCGTGCTGCCCCAGGTGCTGGCGCTGACCTACACCGCCCACGACATGGCCCCCTTCGCCCGCGACCTGGGCTATGTCGACGCAGCAGGCCAGGTGTTGCCCCCGTTCATCTGGAACGAAGACGAACGCCGCGCCCGCCTGGCCGCGCTGGACGCTCTGTTCTTTTACCTCTACGGCATCAACCCCGACGACGCGGCCTACATCCTCGACACCTTCCCCATCGTGCGCGAGCAAGACGAAAAAGCCTTCGGCCACTTCCGCACCCGCGACGACATCCTGGACCGGCTCAAGCTGTTGAACAGTGACGCCTGACCCGCCTCACACAGCATGGCGGGTCTGCGCGCCCCACCCCCGGAATACCTTCGCGGCGAGGGCGCCGCTCCTACAAGCTCCCCCTCAACCGCCTGCACCCGCCGTGCCCCCGCACTTGTAGGAGCGGCGCCCCCGCCGCGAATCCCCGTGGCACCGCCACACACAGCAGCCTGCCCGGCGCTTGACTTGCATCAATATCCCAACCCTTGACTCCTTCAGAATCGTCTGGCGCTGGTGTCAAACAGCGCACATTCACAGCCGAAACTTCCCTGGGTGCGCAATACCCATTCAAATGACTGTTATTTTTCAATCAATGGTGAACATCATGACTTCATACCGGGCAGACCTGCACTCATTCCCGGCACAAGACGGAAATTCAACCCGGCGCACCCGAAGCTTCAGCACCCAGGTCTTCGCTGCCACCCTGGCCGTGTGTGCCCTCGGTTTCAGTTCGCAAGCATTTGCAAAGGACACCCGTACCTGCCCGGTCAAACTGACATTTTACGTATCGGGTGAAAAAAAAGATATCTATACCAAAGGGATATCCGGCACTGCAGGTTCTCCACTTAGGGCGAGAAAGGAATCGAGAAGGAAAACAGAAGATGCTCTAGACGAAAGAGATACCTCGGACATTCATAAACGGGCCGCAAAAGAGATACCCAGCGGGCTGAAGGTCAATGTTGCAGCTCAAACCTACAATGCCGACGGGCTCGGTTGCGAGAAAAATCATACATATACACGGCAGGTTACAGGGACAGGGCCCGCCATCAGAAGATAATGACCCGCGGCACGTGCGAACCCCATTCTTGACCGCCAGGTTGCAGTGCTGGCGGCCAAAAACAGGTCCCTTCGCACGCCGTGCCCCCGAATCTGTAGGAGCGGCGCCAGCGCCGCGAATCGCCGAATCCGTTTTCCATCAGCATCATTGCGCCAGCCAGCTTCTCCCCATTGTTTGCGGCATGGTTGCTGGCGCTGACACGGCCCGAAAAGCAACCACCCTGGACCCTGTCAGCAGTCTGCAAGCTCGAGGCCAGAAACATTCATTGGGTCGGTGGTCTGGAGCAAAGGAAGGGGTGGTTTATTCAGGTCACTTTCACCACGCACAGCATTTGATCAACTTAAAGGATTTCACCATGTATGCTCAACGTCCGATTTCGACATCGTTCAAGCGTGTATTATTTTCATTGGCTCTCGTCACCTGCTCATCTGCCGTATGGGCAGCACCCTGGGATAAACCAACCCCCACTCCAGTGCGCGATGGCAGCGTAACCAAAGAAATTGACAGCCGGGTTTTCGTGGGCACCAGGGATTCAAGAGGTACAAACTGGTGCAGCAATGCAAAGAATGATGAGGACCGGAATGAAGACAGCATGAGAGACGCTGTTGAATCCGAAATTGGCTCGGGGAGATACTGGAACTTCAGGTACACGCTGACCTGCAAATACTCACAAAAAGACAAACATAAAACTCGTGTGCAGTTGATGGGCACAGCCAAGTATTCGTATTGACATATACATGGCAGGTTGTCGGGACAGGGCCTGCCACCAGAAAATAATGGCCTGCGGCACGTGCGAGCGTTCGAACCCCATTTTTGACCGCCAGGTTGCAGTGCTGGAGGCCAGAAACAGGTCCCTTCGCACGCCGTGCCCCCGTCCTATGACACCTTCGCACCCATCGCCTCCGCCCCTGTAGGAGCGGCGCCCCCGCCGCGAATCCCCGATCCCGCATTCCCTTTGCAAACCCGCACGGCGTCTGCGCGCCCCACCCCCTGAAATACCTTCGCGGCGGGGGCGCCGCTCCTACAAGCTCCCCCTCAAGCGCCTGCGCCCGCCGTGCCCCCGGATTCCTGTAGGAGCGGCGCCCTCGCCGCGAATCCGCTGTCTGCACCACGCCGATAATGCGCGGGCCAGGTGGCAGTCAAACTCGTGGAGTGGTGTATGCGCAAGATGTGGTGGATTGGGGCGGTGGTGCTGTTGGTGGTGGTGGGCGGCGCGTGGTGGCTGTACAGCTCGCTGGACCGCATCGTGGCCTCGGCGGTCCGCTCTTACGGGCCCGAGATCACCCAGGTGGCGGTGACGCTGGATTCGGCCAAGGTGCAGCCCACCGAGGGCAAGGCTGCGCTGTATGGGCTCGCGCTGGGCAACCCCAAGGGGTTTGCCACGCCCCAGGCGTTGTCGGTGGGCGAGATCAGCATGACGCTGGATGTGGCCACGCTGACGCAGGATGTGGTGCGCATCAAGGAGTTGACCATTGCGCAGCCCGAGATCACCTACGAGCTGGCCAGCGGCGGCAGCAACCTGGAGGTGCTGCAGCGCCAGGTGGAGGCGTATGTGGCGGCGCACGCGGGCGCGGCCTCAAAGGCAGACAGCCAGCAGCCGGGGAAGAAGGTGGTGATTGACCACCTGTACATCAAAGGCGCCACCGCCCAGGTGTCGGCAGCGGTGCTGCAGGGCAAGGCGGTCCGTGTGCCGGTGCCCGATGTGCACCTGACCGACATTGGCAAGAAGAGCGGCGGCGCCACCATGGCCGAGGCGGCGCGCCAGGTGGTGGGTGCCTTGGCGCAGGCGGTCAAGCGCAGCGCGGCGTCATTGAAGCTCGGCGGCGTGGCCGACAGCGTGAAGGACGGTGCGGCGGCGCTGGGTGAGTCGGTGAAGGGTTTGTTCAAGTAAGGCGGGGGCGCTGCGGCGGGGCGTTGCGCGCTCCCGGGCAGGGCATCAACCGCCCGGCACCCGTTCGCAACGCCCTTGCGCGGTGGCCAGGCCGCGGAAGTCGCTGGTCCAGCTCTGCGCGGCCACGTCGATCTGGATGCGTTCGTTGTCCAGCGCGGTGAAGACGGTGGTGCCCTGCACCTGGAAAGCATAGACCGGAAGGTCGTCCACCCGCACCTGGTGCACCCGCTGATCGTCGTAGTGGATGCTCACCCGGCGCAGCCAGCTGCTGCGCGCGGGCAGGTAGACCGCGTCACACAGCAGATCGACCTGCCCCGCCGGTGCAGCGGTGGCGGGCTGGGGCGCGGTGGGCGATGCGGCCAGCGCCGGGATGGGCACCGCAGCGGCCAGCAGCAGCGCACCCGCGATGGGCGCCCAGGCGGACCGACAGTGCAGCGTGGGTGTCATGCCGGGGTCTGCTGGGCCATGCGTTTGCTGTTCCAGTACACGTCGTCGCCGCCGTTCATGCGGTTGAGCACGCGGGCGAGCACAAACATCAGGTCGCTCAGGCGGTTGAGGTACTGGCGTGGCGCCTCTTTGATGGCTTCTTCGTTGCCCAGGGCCACCAGGGCGCGCTCGGCGCGGCGGGCCACGGTGCGGCACACATGGGCCTGCGCGGCGGCGCGGCTGCCGGCGGGCAGGATGAACTCTTGCAGGCGCGGCAGCTGTTCGTTGTAGGTGGCCAGCGCTTCATCGAGCGCGAGCACGGCCTCGGGCTTGAGCAGTTCGAAGCCGGGGATGGAGAGTTCACCGCCAAGGTTGAACAGCTGGTGCTGGATCTCGACCAGCAGCGCGCGCACGTCGGCGGGCAGGTCTTCGCACAGCAGCAGGCCGATGTGGGAGTTGAGCTCGTCCACGTCGCCCATGGCATGCACCCGCAGGCTGTTTTTGGACACCCGGGCGTTGTCGCCCAGGCCGGTGGTGCCAGCGTCGCCGGTGCGGGTGGCGATTTGAGTGAGTCGGTTGCCCATCGGGGGTTGTCTCCAGAAAGCGTGCGCGGCGCAGCACAAAGTCGATAATGGAAAGCATTATCCGCGCGGCCCCGAGCGCGGAACGGAGACCGCCATGAACGCCCCCACACCCCACACCCACCTGGCCCCCGAACTGCAGTTGCGCGAAGTGCCCGCTGCGTTGCTGGGCGCCTTGCAGCAGCGCTTTGGCGCGCAATGCTCCACCGCGCTGGCGGTGCGCGAGCAGCACGGGCGCGACGAATCGATCTTCAGCGTGCCGCCGCCCTCGGCGGTGGTGTTTGCGCAGAGCACGCAGGACGTGGCCGATGCGGTGAAGCTGGCCGCGCAATACAAGGTGCCGGTCATCCCGTTCGGTGTGGGCTCTTCGCTTGAAGGCCACCTGCTGGCGGTGCAGGGCGGCATCAGCATCGACGTCAGCCGCATGAACCAGGTGCTGTCCATCAACGCCGAGGACCTGACGGTGACGGTGCAGCCGGGCGTGACCCGCATGGGGGTGAACCACGCGGTGAAAAGCGAGGGCCTGTTCTTCCCCATCGACCCCGGCGCGGACGCCTCCATCGGCGGCATGACCGCCACCCGCGCCAGCGGCACCAACGCCGTGCGCTACGGCACCATGCGCGAGAACGTGCTGGCGCTGGAAGTGGTGACCGCGCAGGGCGAGGTGATCCGCACCGGCACCCGCGCCAAAAAATCGTCGGCCGGCTACGATCTGACACGGCTGATGGTGGGCAGCGAAGGCACGCTGGGGGTGATCACCGAAGTCACCCTCAAGCTCTACCCGCTGCCCGAGGCGATTTCGGCCGCCACCTGCTCCTTCCCCAGCATCGAGGCCGCGGTGCGCACGGTGATCCAGATCATCCAGCTGGGGGTGCCGATTGCGCGCTGCGAGCTGATCGACGCGGGCACGGTGCGCATGGTGAACGCCCACAGCAAGCTCAGCCTGCGCGAGGAACACATGCTGCTGATGGAGTTCCACGGCTCGCCGGCGAGCGTGCAGGAGCAGGCCGAGACGGTGCAGCAGATCGCCGGCGAGTTCGGCGGCAATGCGTTTGAATGGGCCACCACCCCCGAGGAGCGCACCCGCCTGTGGACGGCGCGGCACAACGCCTATTTCGCTGCCGTGCAGAGCAAGCCGGGCTGCCGCGCCATCAGCACCGACACCTGCGTGCCCATCAGCCGCCTGGCCGACTGCCTGCTCGACTCGGTGGCCGAGGCCGACGCCAGCGGCCTGCCCTACTTCCTGGTCGGCCATGTGGGCGACGGCAACTTCCACTTCGGCTACCTGATCGACCCCGACAAGCCCGAAGAACACCGGGTGGCCGAGGCGCTGAACCACACCCTGGTGGCGCGCGCGCTGCGCCTGGGCGGCACCTGCACCGGCGAACACGGCGTGGGCCTGCACAAAATGGACTTCCTGCGCACCGAGGCCGGCGACGGCGCCGTCGCCATGATGCGCACCATCAAGCGCGCCCTGGACCCGGACAACATCCTCAACCCGGGCAAGATTTTCAGTTGGTGAAGAACCACCGCCGGATGTGGCGCTTCACCCCCCTTGGCGCTCGCCGCGAAGCCGCTCGATCAGGCCATTGAGTTCGTCGAGCGAGCCGAACTGGATGGCCAGTTCGCCCATCTCCTCGACCCGGCCGTGGCGCTTGACCCGCTTTTTGACCCGCACCTCGACCTCGGCCGTGAGCAGGTCGGACAGCTCTTCCTCCACCCGGCGGATGTCGCGCGACTTTTCCTTCTTGGGCTGCTGCGGCACCAGGTTGAAGTCGGCGCCGATCTTCTTGACCAGGCTCTCGGCCTCACGCACCGACAGCTTGCGGGCGGCAATCTGGTTGGCCGCGGTGATCTGTGCCGCCTTCTCCAGCGCCAGCAGGGCGCGCGCATGGCCCATGTCGATGTCGCCGGCCATCAGCATGGTCTGCACCGGCTCGGCCAGTTGCAGCAGGCGCAGCAGGTTGGACGCCGCCGAGCGCGAGCGGCCCACCGCCTGCGCGGCCTGCTCGTGGGTCAGGCCAAACTCCTTGACCAGCCGCTGCAGGCCCTGCGCTTCTTCGAGCGGGTTGAGGTCTTCGCGCTGGATGTTCTCGATCAGCGCCATGGCGGCGGCGGCCTCGTTGGGCACGTCGCGCACCAGCACCGGCACCTCGGCCAGGCCCGCCAGCTTGGACGCGCGGAAACGGCGCTCGCCAGCGATGATTTCATATTTCCCCGCGTTCGGGCCATCAGCCAGCTGGCGCACCAGGATCGGCTGCATGATGCCCTGCGCCTTGATGCTCTCGGCCAGCTCGTAGAGCGCGCCCTCGTCCATGCGGGTGCGCGGCTGGTAGACGCCGGGCACCAGCTCGGTCAACGGCAGGCTGCCGGGGCTTGGGTTGCGCCCGGTTTCCTGCGCTTCGGGCGAAGCGGCTTCGGCCACTTTGGGGCCCAGCAGGGCTTCGAGTCCGCGGCCCAGGCCTTTGGGTTTTTTGGTGACCATGGTTTTCAAATCTCTTTGTCGGTATAGCCCGATTGGCGCTGGTGGCGGATACCCAGCACGATCACGCGCTGGCGGGCGGAATCAAAAACATAGCGGGCCAGGTAGCCGCCGCGGCCGCGGCTGATGATCAGCTCGCGCATGCCTTGGGCCATGGGTCGGCCCACCCCAGGCTGATGCGTCAACACAAGGAGGCCGTCCAGCAGAAACGCCAACAGCTCACCGGCCAGCGGGTCGCCACTGTCCCACAGAAACTGCTCCAATCGTTCAAGATCGGCATAGGCTTGCGGCGTGACCAAGACAGAGATCACGCGGACTCAGAGCAGTTTTTTCGGCACCAGACGCGCTGGGCGCGGCCCGCGACCGGCACGAAACGCCGCCAGTTCCTCAAAATACCGGCGCACGTCATGCAAATCGTGGCCGAGCCCCGTGGCCAGCATGTCGCGCTCGGCAGCCAGCGCATCCTGGGTGAACTGCTCCTGCAGGCGCCCGCGCTCGGCCGCGTCGGCCAGCGTCTTGACCATGTAGGCGTGGCTGCTGAGCCCCAGCTTGCGGGCATCGGCGTCAATCGCGGCCTTGAGTTCGGCGGGCAGTTTCAGGCTGGTGGCGATGGTGGGCGGCATACCGGGCTCCGGTGGGTAGTCAAACTTGACTACCGAGGCAGTCTAGCAGCAGGGCGTGGCCAGCGGTCCAGTCGCCCAGGCCCGATTCGGCATTGATGTGGCCACAGTCGCCCAGATCGACGAAGCGGGAACCCCAGCTGGCGGCCAGGCTCTGCGCCTTCTCGAAGCTGCAATAGGGGTCGTTGCGGCTGCCCACCAAAGTGCTGGGAAACGGCAGGCGCTGGCGCACGACGGGTGCCCAGCTGGGCAACAGGGTGCGCAGTTCGTCGCGCTCCGGGTCGCCGGGCGCCACCAGCAGCGCGCCCTGCACCCGGGCGGTGCTGTGGGAAACCTCGGCCCAGGCGGCGGTGAGGATGCAGCCCAGGCTGTGGGCGACCAGCACCACCGGGCCGTCGCAACCCAGGATCACGTCTTCCAGCCGGGCGATCCAGTCGCCGCGTTTGGGGGTCATCCAGTCGTGCTGGTCAACCCTTCGATACCCGTGCCGGGCTTCCCAGCGGCTTTGCCAATGCTCGGGGCCGCTGTTCTGCCAGCCGGGCAGGATCAGGACGTTCTCGGGTGTCATGGGGGGTTGGGCGAAAGCCGGCGCACGGCTCACAGGGTTTTGATGCGCTCGACCATCTCGGTGGCAAACGCCACAAAGGCCTGGCTGCCGCGGGCCGACGGATCGAACACCACACCCGGCAGGCCATAGCTGGGTGCCTCGGCCAGGCGCACGTTGCGCGGAATGACGGTGTCGAACACCTTGTCGCCGAAATGGGCCTTGAGCTGATCGCTGACCTGCTGCTGCAAGGTCACGCGCGGGTCGTACATCACGCGCAGCAGGCCGATGATCTGCAGGTCGGGGTTGAGGTTGGCATGCACCTGCTTGATGGTGTTGACCAGATCGGTCAGGCCTTCGAGGGCGAAGTACTCGCACTGCATGGGCACGATCACGCCGTGGGCTGCGCACAGGCCGTTGAGGGTGAGCATGGACAGCGAGGGCGGGCAGTCGATGAGCACGAAATCGTGATCGGCATCGACAGCGGCCAGCGCGGTCTTCAGGCGCTGGTCGCGGCGCTCCAGATCGACCAGTTCCACTTCGGCGCCGGCCAGTTCGCGGTTGGCACCGAGCACGTGGTAGCCGCACTTGTCCGAGAAGATCGCAGCCTCCTGGACCGAGGCCGACTCCAGCAGCACGTCGTAGACCGACAGCGCCAGGCTGCGCTTGTCCACACCCGAGCCCATGGTGGCGTTGCCCTGCGGGTCGAGGTCGACCATCAGCACCCGCTGGCCGATCTTGGCCAGGCCGGCCGCCAGGTTGACGGTGGTGGTGGTCTTGCCGACGCCGCCTTTCTGGTTGGCGATGCAGAAAATCTTGGCCATGTGGTTGAAGCCGGTCGTTTACTTGGAGAGGGCCAGCTTGATGCCAAAGCCGACCAGGAAGACGCCCGCCAGTTTGTTCAACGCCTGGGTGATGCGCGGGTTGGCACGTGCGCGCTCGGCCAGAAAGTGGGTCAACAACACCACCGCGAGGCCGTAGAGGAAGGTGAGGACGGCAATGGTGGCGGCCATGGCACCGAAGGTGATCAGGCCCTGGTGGCGGGCAGGGTCGACAAACAGCGGGAAGAAGGCCATGTAGAAAACAATGGCCTTGGGGTTGAGCAGGGTGATGGTGACGGCCTGCTGGAAAAACTGGCGGGGGCGGATGTTGAGCACAGGCGCATCGCCGGGCTTGGCGGTGAGCATTTTCCAGCCGAGCCAGGCCAGGTAGGCCGCACCCGCCCACTGCACAAAACTGAAGGCGGCCGGATAGGCGGCCAGCAGCGCGGCCACACCCGCCACCGCCAGCCACATGAGCACCTGGTCACCGGCGATGACACCGAAGGTGGCCGCCAGGCCACCCCGAATGCCCCCCTTGCCGGTGGAGGTGATGAGGGCGAGGTTGCCCGGGCCCGGAATGGCGAGGAACAGGACGATGGCGGCGACAAAGGCGCCGTAGTCAGCGATGCCGAACATGGGGGGCTCTCTTGGGGTGTGGAGTGGCCGAGTTTACGTGAGGGGTGTTTTCTTTCGGCTGGCTTTGTGGGTTGAGCGCCACTGGTTTCACTCGATCGTTGCTTCCTTGGGTCGCCGTCGTCTCCCGTCTTGCCATCCAACGCTACTCCAGAGGCGGCTGCGTCGCGTGGCTGGGTATGGTCCAGCTCGCGGGCGACTGGGTCTGTTCGCCGCCCTCGCCTCATCAACACCCGGCCGGAGCGCCAACTCTGTTGCAACCGCGAATCGTCCCGCCGCCTCTCCACACGCCACAGCCCCCTCCAGTGGCAGGAGGGCTTTCGGGCAGGTTGCTCGGGCGTGGCTCACAGGACGGTGGCGATGTGCGCGGGCGCAGGCCCCATTCGCGGTAGCCACGGAGGCAGCTCGCTACGCCAGCGTTGACGAAGCGTCCGCTGCGGACCCATCCAGTCGTGGGCCGGAGAACGCGCACATCGCCACTGGCCTGGCGCGCGGTCTCCGAGAGAGACAAGACTTAGGCCGACGAGCCAACAGGCCGAAGCCAAACGATGCACCGCTCAGCCTCGAGCCCTGGCACCACCAATTGTTCCACGTGAAACACCGACACATCGCCCGGCAGCGCCGCCAGCTCGTCGACCGGGTGTTTGCCCTTCATCGCCATCCACACCGCCCCCGGCTTCAGCGCCGCGCGCGACCAGCTGGTGAAATCCGCCAGCGAGGCAAAGGCCCGGGAGCAGACCACGTCGTAACCACTGCCCTCCTCCGCCCGCAAGGATTCGACCCGCGCATGGATACCGCGCAGATTGGGCAGCCTGAGTGATGCCGCCACCTGCTGGATGAAGGTCGCCTTCTTGAGCACCGTGTCCACACAATGCACCTCGATGTGCGGGCAGGTGATGGCGACCACCACGCCCGGCAGGCCACCGCCCGACCCCACGTCCAACAACCGAAGCCCCCACGCTCCGCCGCTTCGCGGGTCGCTGCCCCCCGAGGGGGCTGTTTCGCCTGGGGGCGGCCCGGCGGCGAAACCCGGCTGCCCGCTCATCTGCCGCAGCAGCGGCGGAATCGCGGCCAGGCTGTCGAGCAGGTGGTGGGTCAGCATTTCCTGCGGGTCGCGCACGGCGGTCAGGTTGTAAACCTTGTTCCATTTGGCGATCAGGTCCTGGTAGGCCAGCAGCTGGTCCACCTGCGCGCCTGACAGCTTCAGGCCGAGTTCACGCAACCCGGCTTCGAGCGCCGGCCTCAGCTGGGCGGCGCTCATGCGGCCTCGGATTCGCGGCGGGCAAAGCCCTTGAAGCCACCCTTTTTCAGGTGAATCAGCAGCAGCGAGATGCTGGCCGGCGTGATGCCCGAGATGCGCGAGGCCTGACCGAGGGTTTCGGGCCGGTGCTGGGCCAGCTTTTGCCGCGCCTCGAACGACAAGGCGCTGACCTGCGCATAGTCCAGATCGGGCGGCAGTTTCAGATGTTCGTAATGGGCAGCGCGCTCCACTTCGTCCTTTTGTCGGTCGATGTAGCCCGCGTATTTGGCCGCAATCTCCACCTGCTCCACCACCGCGGCGTGCAACTCGCCCAATGTTTCACGTGAAACCATGGGGCGGGCGTCCGGGTCGTCAGGCGGCGCCGAAGGTGCCCAGCGGCCTGCGCCCATGTCCATCAAATCGGCATAGGACACGCCCGGCCGGCGCAGCAGGTCAAACAGCTTGTACTCGCGCTCGATGGCCTTGCCCAGCACCCGCTCGGACTCGGCCGCGTCGAGGATGCGCGGGTTCACCCAGGTGGACTTCAGGCGCTCGGTTTCGCGCGCCACCGCGTCGCGCTTGCGGCAGAAGGCGGTCCAGCGGGCGTCTGGCACCAAACCCATCGCCCTGCCCTGTTCGGTCAGGCGCATGTCGGCATTGTCCTCGCGCAGCTGCAGGCGGAACTCGGCCCGGCTGGTGAACATGCGGTAAGGCTCGGTCACGCCCTTGGTGATCAGGTCGTCCACCAGCACACCCAGGTAGGCCTCGTCGCGGCGCGGCAACCAGGGGCCCTTGCCCTGGCACTGCAGCGCGGCGTTCAGCCCGGCAAACAGGCCTTGCGCCGCCGCTTCCTCGTAGCCGGTGGTGCCGTTGATCTGCCCGGCGAAGAACAAGCCCTGGATCTGTTTCGTCTCGAAGCTGCTCTTGAGCGAACGCGGATCGAAATAGTCGTACTCGATGGCATAGCCCGGCCGCAGGATGTGGGCGTTTTCCAGCCCCGGCAGGCTGCGCACCAGCGCGTACTGGATGTCGAACGGCAGACTGGTCGAGATGCCGTTGGGATAGACCTCGTGGGTGCTCAGCCCCTCGGGCTCCAGAAAAATCTGGTGGCTGTCCTTGTCGGCGAAGCGGTTGATCTTGTCTTCCACACTGGGGCAGTAGCGTGGGCCGACGCCTTCGATCTTGCCGGTGAACATCGGGCTGCGGTCAAAGCCGGAGCGGATGATCTCGTGGGTGCGGGCGTTGGTGTGGGTGATCCAGCACGGCAGCTGCTGCGGGTGCATGCCGGCCCGGCCCATGAAGCTGAACACCGGCACCGGCTGGTCGGCCGTGTCGGAACCCGGCATGCCGTCCCCCGGCTGCTCGGTGCATTTCGAGAAATCAATGGTCCGGCCGTCGATGCGCGGCGGCGTGCCGGTTTTCAGCCGACCCTGCGGCAGCTTCAGCTCTTTCAAGCGCGCCGAGAGCGACACCGCCGGCGGATCACCCGCGCGACCGGCCGAGTAGTTGTTCAGGCCCACATGGATCTTGCCGTCGAGGAAGGTGCCCGCCGTCAGCACCACCGTGCGGCTGCGAAAGCGGATGCCCACCTGGGTCACCGCACCCACCACCCGCGCACCGTCCCCATCACCCTCGACCATCAGGTCGTCCACCGCCTGCTGGAACAGCCACAGATTCGGCTGGTTCTCCAGCCTGCGGCGGATGGCGGCCTTGTACAAAATGCGGTCGGCCTGCGCCCGCGTGGCACGCACGGCGGGGCCCTTGCTGCTGTTGAGAATGCGGAACTGGATGCCGCCCTCGTCGGTGGCCAGCGCCATGGCGCCGCCCAGCGCGTCCACCTCTTTGACCAGGTGGCCCTTGCCGATGCCGCCGATGCTGGGGTTGCAGCTCATCTGGCCCAGCGTCTCGATGTTGTGGGTGAGCAGCAGCGTGGCGCAGCCCATGCGCGCGGCCGCCAGTGCGGCCTCGGTGCCGGCATGGCCGCCGCCGACGACGATGACATCGAATTCCTGTGGGTACAACATGAGGGTGTGCTCCAGGGCTGCAGCCGTCCCGGCCCGCCCGACAATGCAGGGACTGTTTCACGTGAAACAGCGGCGGCAGGCCTGCCCCGGCCCGCGCGCGAACCCGGTATTGTCCCATCAAGGCCTGCACCGTGCAGCCATGCACCCACGACAGCACCCGGTGCTGGCGGGCTGTGACAATCAGGGCATGAGCACACCCATTCCCCTCCTCGTCTTCTCGGGCAGCAGCCGCGCCCAGTCCCTCAACCGCCAGCTGGCCCACGCCGCGGGCGACATCGCCACCGCCGAAGGCGCCCAGGTCACCCGGCTGGACCTGGCGGATTTCGACCTGCCGATCTACGACGGCGACCTCGAAGCCCGCGGCCTGCCGCGCGACGTGATCCGCCTCAAGGAAGTGCTGCACGCCCACCCGGCCTGGATCATCAGCGCGCCGGAATACAACGGCAGCTACCCGGCCCTGCTGAAAAACGCCATCGACTGGGCCTCCCGCCCCGTGGCGGGCGACCCGGCCTGGGCGGTGGGCAACCGGCCTTTTGCGGGCAAGGTGGTCGGCCTGCTGGCGGCCTCGCCCGGCGCCCTCGGCGGCGTGCGCGGCCTCTCCCACCTGGCGCCGCTGCTCATGCAGCTGCAAGCCTGGGTCGCCCCCAAACAGTTCGCGCTGGCCAAGGCCCACGAAGCCTTCGACCCCAACGGCGCGCTCTCCACCGAGGCCCACCGGGTGGCGGTGCACGGGGTGGTCGAGCAGGTGCTCTGGGCCGCCCGGCGCTTCGCATGACCTTGCTGCGCCGCCACCGCGCCCAGCCCCTGCTGCGCAAGAAGGCGTGGTGATGGACTGCCGCCCCGGCTGCGCCGCCTGCTGCATCGCGCCGTCCATCAGCAGCCCCCTGCCCGGCCTGCCGCAGGGCAAACCAGCCGGTGTGCCCTGCCCCCATCTGGACGCAGCACTGCGCTGCCGCCTGTTTGGCAGGCCCGAGCGGCCGAGGGTCTGCGGATCGCTGCTGCCGAGCGCAGAGATGTGCGGCAGCACCCGGGAACACGCCATGCACTTTTTAGAACGCTTGGAGCAGTCCACCCGCCCATGAAAAAGCCCGCACGAGCGGGCTTTTTCTGCGCCAGAGAGGAAAGGTGAAGCATCCGGCGCGCAGTGCCTCAGCCCAGGCACACCGCGGAACGGGCTTCGCCCGGCCGCAGGTGTGGTGCCCCCGCCCAGCGCCGCAGGCGCGCCAGAGCGGGGGGAAGCCGCGTCAGCGGCGCAGGGGGCCTCTAATCGAGCATCCGGCGCGCAGTGCCTGAGTCCAGGCACACCGCGGAACGGGCTTCGCCCGGCCGCAGGTGTGGTGCCCCCGCCCAGCGCCGCAGGCGCGCCAGAGCGGGGGGAAGCCGCGTCAGCGGCGCAGGGGGGTGTTCCAGTTACTGTTTAACAGCCTCCACCTGCAGCACCAGACGCACGGCCTTCGGGAAACCCCAGTTCACACCGTAGTCCACGCCAAAAGCGGTGCGGTCGATGGTGGTTTCAAAGTCGCCACCGCAGACTTCGCGCTTGAAGATCGGGCTTTCAAAGCAGTTGAACTGGTTGGCCTTCAGGGTCACCGGCTGGGTCTTGCCCAGCAGCGTGAGGTTGCCGTCGACGGCACTGACTTTGTCGCCATTGAAATGGAACTTGGTCGAGACAAAACGGGCCTTGGGGAATTTCTCGGCGTTGAGGATCTCGGCGCTCTGCAGGTGCTTGTCGAAGTTGGGCGTGCCGGTGTTCACCGAGGCGACGTCGAAGCTGATGTCCACGCTGCCGGTCTTGGCCGCCTTGTCGAAGCTGATCTTGCCGTCCTTCTTGTCGAAACGGCCGCGGTTGACGCTGGCACCGAAGTGGCCGATCTCGAAGGTGGCAAACGTGTGGGTCGGGTCGATCGCATAGTCGGCGGCAAAGGCGCCGGTGGACAGGGTGGCCGCAGCGGCCAGCAGGGCGAGGGATTTGCGCATGGTTGAACTCCTATGGGGGTTGGGTGAAAAAACGGAAAACATCAGAGCTTGGGCACGCCGGTGAGGGCGATCTTGAACTTGACCTGCACCTCATCGGCCACCATCGAGGTGTCGGCCCACTCCTTCTCGCCAATGCGGAAGGCCAGGCGCTTGATGGGAAAGGCGCCGGTGGCGGTGGTGGTGGCGCCGTTCTGCGCCAGCGTCACCGGCACGACCACGTTGCTGGTCAGGCCCTTGATGCTCAGCTGGCCGCTGACCTCGTATTTCGTCGCCTCCAGGCGCTTGATCGCCGTGGACTGAAAAGTCGCCTTGGGGAACGCGGCCACGTTGAACCACAGCGGCTTGACCAGTTCGGCGTTCGCTTCGCGGCTGATGTCGGCGCTGCCGGTGTCGACACTGAACGCGATCTTGCTGGTGGCGAGCTGGGCCGGATTGAAAGCGACCTGGGCACTGAAGCTCTTGAACCGGCCCTCGACCGGCACCCCCATCTGCCGGCTGGTGAAGGTGATCTCGCTCTGCGCGGGCACCACGGCCTGCTGGGCCTGCACGGCCAGCGGCGCCAGCGCAGCGGTGAACAGGGAAAGGGACAAAACAACGGTTTTCATGGCGGCGGTTTTCATGGGTCACTCCGGTGAAACGGGCATCAGGGGCGGCCGAAGGCCATGCGCGAGAGCAGGCCATCGCGGTCGATGAAGTGGTGCTTGAGCGCGCCAGCCACGTGCAGGCCCACCAGGGCCGCCATCGCGTAGGCCGCCCATTGGTGGGCTTCTTTGAGCACATCGGCCAGGCCTTCGTTGACGGGCACCAGATCGGGCAGCGGCAGCACGCCGAACACCACCACCGGGAAGCCAGCGGCGGAGCTGAACGTCCAGCCCAGCAGCGGCACGGCAAAAAACAGCGCATACAGGCCCCGGTGGGTGGCCTGGTGGGCCATGCGCTGCCAGCCCGGCATCGCCGCCTCCACCGCGGGCGGCAAGGCCGGCGGGCGGTGCGTCAGGCGCCAGAACAGGCGCACAAACGACAGGGTCAGCACCACCACGCCGGCCCATTTGTGCCAGCTGTAGTACTGCAGGCGCTGCGGCGAAAACGGCAGGTCGCTCATGTACCAGCCGAGCCAAAAATTGGCCACCAGCGCGGTGCCCAGCAGCCAGTGCAGGGCAACGGCAACCGGGTGGTACCGGGTGGGCCGCTCAAGGGCAGTGCGGGGTGTGGCAGCAGCAGAAGACATGCCGGCAGTGTAGGCAGCGCCCCCAGCGCCGGGCGCCAAGACGCTTGAAGCCCACATTCAAACCATTCGAATGAACTCGCACCTGTCGTTCGGATCAACGAGCCTCGAACCGGCTTCTACAATGCGCCCATGAACGACGCCGTCGCGCCCGAGCTGCTCAAGCTCTACCCCGCACTGGCCCACCTGCCGGACCTGCTGTGCGGGCTGGCACCGATGACCGTGCCCGCCGGTACGGTGCTCTTTCGCGAGGCCGACGCCTGCCAGGGTTTTCCGCTGGTGCTGCACGGCGAAGTGCGGGTCTGCCGCGCGGCCCCCAACGGCCGCGAACTGGAGCTCTACCGGGTCGCACCGGGCGAGATGTGCCTCGTGTCCTCGGCCAGCCTGTTTGCGCAGCAGCCACTGAGCGCCCGCGGCATCACCACCCAGGAGACCACGCTCTGCCTGCTGGCACCGCCGCCGTTTCGGGCCGCGCTGGCCGACGAGGGCTTTCGCCAGTACGTGCTGGGCCTGTTTGCCGCGCGCATGGCCGACCTGACCGGGCTGATCGAAGCCATCGCCTTCCACAAGCTCGACAGCCGCCTGGCCGCCGCCCTGCTCGGCCACGGCCCACAGCGCAAGACCACCCACCAGGCCCTGGCCGACGAACTGGGCACCGTGCGCGAGATGGTCAGCCGGCTGCTGCACCGCTTCGAGCGCGACGGGCTGGTGGAGCTCTCGCGCGAGAGCATCGCCATCCGCGACAGCGCCGGCCTGCGCCGCATCGCCACCGGCGTCGGCTGAGCGCGCCGGGATGACCCACACCTGTGTGACCTCGGTCACATACAGCCCACCGGCCGGACGCTTCAATACCCAGTACGCTCCGCACAAGCCGCGGGGCTGCCCTTTCACCTTCTCACAGGAGATTCACATGACCAAAAACGTTGGCGGCGTCGACCGCACCCTGCGCATCGTCGTTGGCCTGGCGCTCATCGCCGCAGCGGCCACCAGCACCATTGGCGCCTGGGGCTACATCGGCGTGGTGCCACTGCTGACCGGCCTCATGGGCTGGTGCCCGCCCTACGCCATCCTGGGCTTCAACACCTGTAAGACGAAGTAACCCCCTGCCCCGAGCGGCTGGGGGCTGCCGCCGGAGTCGGCAGCACTGTGGGCACGTCCCAGCCTGCGCAGGCAGGCTGGGAGCCGCGGCCCGCAGCCCCTGCTACGCGGGGGACGGCCCCTGTGGCCGGACAAAGCCCGTTCCACGGGGACTTGATGCTCAGGCCCTTCGCGCCGACCGCATTGTCTGGCTTGAGACAGCGCATCCACCCTCTCCACGCGACCATGGCGGCTCAGCCGTGCACCCCGACGCGGCGCAGGAGACACCGCATGCTTTCGATCCCCTCCCTCCAGCACCAGGTCAGCGCCCAAGAGTGGCAGCTGCGCTGCGACCTCGCGGCCTGCTACCGGCTGGTGGCCCTCTATGGCTGGTCCGATCTGGTGTTCACCCACATCAGCGCCAAGCTGCCTGACAGCGTGACCGGCGGCGAACACCAGTTCCTCATCAACCCCTACGGCCTGATGTTCGACGAGATCACGGCGTCCAGCCTGGTCAAGGTCGACATGGCCTGCAACAAGCTGCACGATTCACCGTTCCCGGTGAATCCGGCGGGCTTCGTCATCCACAGCGCGGTGCACGAAGCGCGGCCCGAGGCCCAGTGCGTGCTGCACACCCACACCCGCGCGGGCGTGGCGGTCAGTGCACAAAAGGCCGGCATCCTGCCCATCAGCCAGCAGAGCACGTTTGTACTGGCCTCGCTGGCCTACCACGACTACGAAGGCGTGGCCTTCCGCCCGGACGAAAAACCGCGCCTGCAGGCCGACCTGGGTCAGGCCAACTTTCTGGTGCTGCGCAACCACGGCCTGCTCACCGTGGGCAAAAGCATCGCCGACGCCTTCCTGTCGATGTACACCTTCGAGAACACCTGCCGCATCCAGATCGACGCGCAAGCCGGCGGCGGCGAACTGGTGCCCGTGGACCCACGCATCCTCGCGGGCATGGCCGACGTCCTGCGCGTGGCCACCGCCGGTCAGGGCGCCAACATTGCGTGGCCAGCACTGCTGCGCAAGCTCGAACGCAGCGACCCCTCGTATAAAGCCTGAAACACCTGCTGCGCCGCTCAAGCGGCTTCCCCTCTCGGGCGCGCCTGCGGCGCTGGGAGGGGGACGGTGCCTGTGGCCGGGGGTCGGACCTCCCACAGGACCGTTTCAAACAGCGCTGGTGATCAGGCCAGCACCTCGCGCCGCCTCGGTGAACCGCGGGGTGGCGTATCGCCCCCACGCGACCGTGCCAGCACACAAAAGAGCGAATCCGGCACAGCTCAGCCTCTTCGGTTTTGAGGC
>Ga0209278_1000060_pt1 | contig 217358 bp, 193 predicted proteins | sample JI81BgreenDNA_FD_187504 | JGI IMG/M metagenome (GOLD analysis project Ga0209278, IMG submission 187504) | Wastewater effluent complex algal communities from Wisconsin, to seasonally profile nutrient transformation and Carbon sequestration -... | ecosystem: Engineered > WWTP > Effluent > Algae... | reverse complement strand
CGAACTACCTGGGCTGGCGTCGCTTGCTCGATCGCTTCAGGGACAACGTCACGCCCGAACAATTCCTGTTTCATGCCTTGCGGACTTCGTATCAGTGAGTGTCTACACGGTTAAGGCGAACTCAGCCAGATGGTTCTGTCTCATCAATTGAGAATTTCACATGGTTGCAGGCAACAGAACATGCCCCGCATTCAATCGATTTTTGATTTGAGAAAGCTGTCAACTTTTCTGCCGAGCAAAGCACGACTGTCTTCAATATAAGACTGATATTGTGTATTTGCAAAACCCCAAAGCGTAGAGTTGGCTTCGTCGCGGTGCCCAAACACAGGCTCAAGCAAGGTCACAACCGTGAGATTTTTGGTGCGCTCCAAATAGCGGTCTATGGTGTTGGCTTGAGCGTCTTCGTTGGTTTCATCCCAGTTTGCAATCAATCGCATGGCGGCTTCACTGTAGATGTTGAATACCATTGAGGTCATTTTGTCCAGGGTGACAAAAGTCAAACCGTCGCGCCTTTGAACATCCAGTATGCGGGCCTCTTCGTGCAAGTGGGCGATGATGCCAACAAACACATCCCAGCGCCCTTCTGTCGAATCAAGCTGATGTCGAATGGTGGTGATGATCTGCTCGTAGTTGCTCGGCAACTCCACATCGTCTTCACAGACCAACAGCTGCTTCACACCCTGCTTGAGTGCACTTCTGCACAAATACTTGTAGCTCAGTGCACAACCAACCCAACCGGGGCGGGCACGCAAACCGTCAAACACAGAGGCACCAGGGACCGGGGCAGAGAGATACAAGGCCCTGCGCGCATGTGTCTCAGGCATGCTGAGCACGAAAGACTCGCCCTGTGGCGTAGGCGAATAAGTTTCAAAGGATTCAAAGTTGATGATTTTCTGTGCCAGCAACATGCGGTTGAACATAAACCGAAAGCGGTCTTGGCTGGCTGCCAGGTAATCAGTGCTGGCTTCTGCTTCGGGTTCGGCCTGTTCGCTTGGTTTGACCCGCAACTTGCGCTCAACCGCATCGACCATCGCCTGCACATCGTCCACAGGCACAAACGCCACCACCTTCTCCAGACCAGGATAGTCCGCCAGATCTTGTGCAGTTTCTGAAACGATCTCTGCACCCAGGGACAAACACTCGTAGATGCGGGTGCTCTCCAGCAGAGCGTTTTCATAGTAGTGAATGTTCACGACCACCCTGGCACGCGCCACGAGTGCATGAAGCTCACCGCCAAAGGTCGAGCTCACCACCTGCACATGAAATTTTTCTTTCAGCACCTTCAGATACTTGCGCCGGCGATCACTGTTGGCATCACCATAAAAAAGAACATCCACAGGTGCGACGTTTTGATCTGTAAGTTTGCGTCGAGCCAGCTCCCCATAGTTCAACAGGCCACCCACCGGGACATGAAAAACGTGCGGGTATGCGATGCCGTGTTTTGACAAATACTCCAAATTGAATTGTGAATACTCCAAGACTGCACGCGAGTTGTTGAGTATCTGTAAATATCGCTCATCAAACCAACGATCGCTGACGGTTTGCTCCAGTTGAAAAACAATCCTTTTTTCACCCGGCGGCAAACGTTTGAACATTTGTGCACACAGCACAAAATACAACCCAAGGGGGTAATTTTTTTTATCGTCATCGTGAATGATCGAGCATTCGATGCCAAGCACTTCAAGCGCGGCCTTCATCGAATGGGCAATGAACAGCGTGTGCGGCGTCGTTAGAATACCAATGCCTTTGCTCACATCGGGCGCCATAGAGGCACGCGACCACTTTCGCTCGGACCACAACTGTTTCGCCCTGTCCGCCAATGCGCCAAACTGGCCGCTGGCCAGATAACCGACAGCACTGCGTGTCCGTCGAGCCCACTTGAATACCCTTGGCTGCGCCTGGACCGGAAACAGGGCTTGAATCGCTTTTTTGGCAGTTTTTTTGCTTCTTGCTTTAAATGTGCGATCCAAACGGCCTTGCAGTTCAACGATGGTTGCATCGTGGTCGCGCACGGTGGTGCGCAACGTGCTGTTTTCCTGGTGCATTTGGGCAGCTTCGATTTCCAGCCGCTCTTTTTTTCGCTCCATTTGCAGCAGTGCCTGTCGTGCCTCGTGGAGCTCATGCTGGAGCCCATGACTGTCGGCACGACGCTCCAGGGCAGCCCCCAAACCTTCAAACAGCAAACGCAGACTTTGCAACAGGCCTTCGTCGTGGATGTTCAAACCTGCATCCAACAAGGGCTGCAAACTTTTCTCACCCACAAACAACACACCCAATCCATTGCTGTGCCGAAAGGCCAGAGATGGATAGCGGGCACTGATTTCCGCCCAAAACTTCCACACACCGAAGTCATTTTGTCGAACCTCGGTGTCATGAAACAAAACCACCGCACGGTCGGACAACTTGGAGCGCCAGGTTTCAAAATCGTGGCGTACCGCGTCATAAGTGTGCAGGCCATCGATGTGCAAAAGGTCGATGCTGCCATCCTCAAAGCAGGGCTGCGCCTCATCGAAAGTTTGCCGCAGCAGGGTTGAAAACGAGCTGTACAGCGGGTCGTGGTGACCGCGCAGGGTCTGATAGATATGCTCACCATACCAGCCGGCGTGTTCATCGCCCTGCCACGTGTCCACCGCGAAGCAGCGTGTATTGAGCTGCGCTCGTTCAACCGCCTCACAAAACGCCAGATACGAAATACCCGAGTAAGTGCCCAACTCCACCAGCAACCGCGGCTTGGTACATTCAAGAAGCCACATGGCAAAAGGAATATGCCCGGCCCAGGGAGCGGGACAGGTTATTACCCGTGGCTCATGAAAAGCCGCTTTCATTTTTTCCAGAAATTCATGGGCCATTTGCATATGCAAAATTCAAAACAGGTGGATGACAAGGCAGTACATCAGGCAGGCGAAATCAATGCCGACATCACCCGGTGGATGGGGGGGCCGCTGCTTCGGCCAAGGGGTACAGGGGCAACAAATCAGCCGCCCACCAGACGCCCGGATCGGGCGCGACCTGGCGCTGGATGAAGTCCAGCGGATGCTCCCCTTTTTCAGAGAAACGGACGACAAAGCCACCGTCGGCGTATTGACAGGAAAACGACATCAGGGCGGCGCCCGACAATTCGGCCAACCGGGCTGCACCCGACGCAAAGCCGCGACGTTGACCCAAAAACCCGTGGTAGAGCACGGCCTCTCCCGGATCGGGTGGCAAGTCACCCACCACCACCACCATGCCAGGTGTTTGCAAAAATTTGACAAAACGGCGGGTGTTGCCCTGGCGGTCCACAATACCGCCGCCCTCGAGCCAACGGCTCATGTGTGCGTACTTTTGGCGAAAGAACTTCCCCACTGGCACAGGTACCCGGGGGTCGTCCACCACGTTCGAACTCATGCCCAAAACCGGCACGCCAAAAGTGCGCAAAAACACTGTTCCCAGCAAATTGCTGGCAGCGTGGGCGATCAGGAACACCACCCGACCGTTCGATGCCAACGCCTGCCGCACGGCCTCTGCGCCCTCGTAGCGCACGGGAATGGCCTCCAACCGCGAGGCCATCAGCCATGCTGCCTCCAGCTCTTCCAGGCTCTGCATCACGTAGCGCCGTCTGAAGCTGCGCTCCAGACACTGCGTGGGCACCGCCCCCAAAATCTCAGCATGTGCACGCCGCGTTCGCGCGGCCAACTCGGTATCGTCAAAGGAAAACTGACGCCAATCTCTCTCCAAGCGGGCGTACAGCCAACCCCGTGCCGCTGCCAGCTGGCGCCCCAGTGGCCGTGGCAACCGAGCCAGCAGCGGCAGCAGGTAGCGGTAATCCAGCGTCACCCAGAGCCGCTCCATCGCGCTCAGCGACATGCCACCCCCTCCTCGCCCATGGCCCAGCGACGTGGCAGAGACACCAATCCAATCTCATGCCCGGTCTGCTCGACCTGAAATTCGGTGACAGGCGCATGGTCATAAATCAGCAGGGCGCGCTCACACATCAGAAACGCATGAACGGTATAGCGCCCACGCAGCAGCGGAATGTGCTCCAGACACAGGCGCACGATCCCCTTGCCATTGGCGTCGCGCGTCACCGTCAAGCCGTCGTAATGGGTCGAGCAGCTCGTGATGTTGCGACCGCTGGCATCAGTGATCACCACTGCCACACTCGGTGGCGGCACCTGCGGGTTGCTGAGAAAAGCCACCGCCACTTCGAGAGACGACACCGTGCTGCGCACCGTCAGGGGCCGCGTACGCTGGCCGTCAACACTGACCTCCACCGACGACAGCCGGGCTCCGCCAGGAGCTGACACCGCAGATTCCGAAGGCAACGCCGATAGAGCTTGTGTTGCCACAGGCGGCAACAGCGTGGCTTCATCGGGCAAGGCGGGCGAGAGCCGTTCCAGATATTCGTTGTACTGCTGGCACACCATGGCGGCGTCGCCATACGCCCGCAACGCCCCTTTATCCAACCACATCACCTGCTTGCACAGCACCTCCACCTGGTAGACGTTGTGAGAGCAGAACAAAATGGTCGCTCCCGCTGCCTTGAGCTGCATGATGCGATCGAAAGACTTGCGTGCAAAAGCCCCGTCACCGACTGACAAAGCCTCATCAATGATCAGGATGTCTGGGTCGACAGCCGTGGCGATGGAAAACGCCAGCCGCACATACATGCCACTGGAATAGGTTTTCACCGGCTGGTCGATGGCGTCGCGGATGCCGGAGAACTCGATGATCGATTCGGTCCGCTGCTCAATTTCGCGCGCCGACAAACCCAGCAAAGTGGCGTTGAGAGCGATGTTCTCGCGCCCTGTGAATTCGGGATTGAAACCCGCCCCCAGCTCCAGCAACGCGGCCACGCGACCGCGCACCTCCACCACACCCGACGAAGGCTCCAGCACCCCACTGATCAATTGCAGCAGCGTCGACTTGCCCGAGCCGTTGGTGCCGACAATGCCCAGCACCTCCCCCTTGTGCAGCTCAAAGCTCAGCGGGTCCAGGGCTTTGTGCGCCCTGCTGTACACCCGGGCGCGCTTGAACAACAGTTGCTTGAAGCGGTCGATGGGACGGTCATACACCTGGTACGTTTTGCCCAGACCCTGGGCACGGATGGCGATGTCAGACAACATCGGCAAACCCCTTGCTCAGCCGTTTGAACCAGGCATAGCCGACGAAAGCAAACACCAGCGACGCCACGAAATACACGCCCAGCGCACCCCAGGCTGGCCATTGGCCCTGCACCAGGACCTTGCGCGATTCTTCCACCATCAAGGACAGCGGGTTCAGCCACATCCACGGCTGTAAAGCCTTGGGCAGGTTGGAGGAAGGATAAAAAATGGGCGAGAGAAACAACGCCAAGTTGACTACAAAGGTCATCATCTGCGCCAAATCCCGCAAGTACACCCCCGCAGCCGACAAAAACCAGCAAATCCCGAGCAAAAACGGCAGAAACACCAAAATGATCACTGGGAACACCAGCACCGTCGGCTCGAAAGCACCCCCCGCAGCCGTGGCCACCACCACCATGATGAGGTAGCTCAACCCAAGCTGGACCATGGACGGCAGCACCCCCACCCAGGCCAGCGACGGTAGCGGAAACACCACCTTTTTGACCAGATTGGCCTGCTGGATCACCAGCGACGGCGCCTTGCTGGCCACCTCGGCAAACAGGTTGAACACGATCAAGCCGGCAAACAGATGGATCGCGTAGCCCATGCCCCCGCTGTTCTCGGCGCCAGGCCAGCGCGCCTTGAAAATGCCGGCAAACGCAAACGTGTACAAACCCAACATCAACAGGGGCTGCAAGCCTATCCAGGCAAGCCCCAGCACAGAACCGCGGTAGCGCGCCAACACCTCCCGCTTGACCAACTGAAAGATCAAGCCAGATCGACCGCGGAGCACCGCTACAAAGTCGCGGACAGTTCTGAGCGTGTTCACTGGACAGCGGTCGGCGCCTTCAACAGCGTCTGGTTGGCCTCGTCCACAATCGCTGCTGCCTCAGCCCCCACAAAAGCCGACAGGCGGGTGCGCGCCAACAGCCAGTCGTAACGCGCTTTGGCCAGGTCGAAGCGGATGCGTTGCGCGTTCTGGGTGGCATTGAGCACGTCGATCCAGGTGCGGGCACCGGCCTCGTACGAGCGCTGGGTAGAGTATTCCAGTTGCTGCGCCGAGCGCAGCGCCTGCTCCAGCGCGCGCATGCGTTGCTGGCCCTCCAGCACCAGCCGAACCTGCTGGTGCACCCGGCTGCCCAAGTCGCGCTCACTGGTCTCGATCTGCGCATCCACCCGGTCAAGCTCGGCCATGGCCTGACGCACCGCTGCACTGGTACCCCCCCCCTGATACAGCGGTATTGACAATTGCAGCCCGATGCTGGTGTTGCGGTAGCTGGAGCTGGGCGTCGTCACGTTCTCGCTGGCGCTGTCCACCCATTGCAGGCTCGCGTCCAGCGTCGGGTAGTGGCCAGCGCCCAGGCGCTCCACCTCCAGCGCTACCGCTGCCCGCCGCTCCCGCAGCGCCGCCAGTTCGGGGCTTTGCTCACGGGCGCGCGCCATCCAGTCGGCCACCGGACCTTCCACCAGCGGCAGTTGTGCCAGGCGCGGTGGGTCCAAGGGCACCAATGCTGCACTATCGACGCCCGTCAATACCGCCAACTGATGCCGTGCATAAGCCAATTGTTCACGCGCCACCACCTCATCGGCCAGCGCCAGATCCAGCCGTGCCTGCGCTTCGTCAATATCGGTGCGCACGCCGCTACCCGCCGCAAATGCGCGCTGGGCTGACTGCAACTGCGTGCGGGTCAACTGCATCTGCGCTTCTACCCAGTGCAGCTGGTCCTGCCCCAACAGCACCTCAAAGTAAGCGGTGATCAGGCGGGTTGCCAGGTTCCGCTCCTCGTACTGCGTCGCAAATCGGGCCTGCCGCTCCCCGGCGTGGGCCTGCTCCACACCCAGCGCCAGCGCCTTGCGGTACAGCGGCTGCCGCACCACCAGCGACCGGCCCTGGCTGTAATACGATTCTTCGGTGGTCACCGGCCGCGCGTTCACCGACTGGGTGCGCGTCAGTTCGTTGCGGGTTCTGCTGGCATTGAAGCTGACGTTGGGACGCAGCTGGGCCTGCGCCACGTTGACCTGCTCCTGCGCCGCGCGGATGCCCGCCTGCGACGCGGCCAACACCGAATCATGGCCCAGGGCGGCTTTGAAAGCCTCCTGCAGATCCATGGCCGCCGCAGCCCCCACATTGGCGAGCAACAGCAACGCCACCGCCAGCCGACGGGGCGGTCGCCAAGCGGGTGCAGACATGGCAAAAGTGCGCATCTGTCACTCCTCTTTCATCGACGCCGCCAGGCGCTTGGTCAGCGGGCTGAGCAGGTAGGTCAGCATCGAGCGCTCACCGGTCTTGATCACCAGCTCGGCGGGCATGCCCGGCTGCAGGCGGCGACCGGCCAGCGTCTGCATGCCCGCCGGCGTCACGGCCACGCGCGCCAGGTAGTACTGCATCTGGGTGTGCGGGTCGGTCAGCAAATCCTGCGAAACCGACTCGATCCGGCCTTCCACCACCAGCTGCGGGCTGTGTGAGAACGCGGTGAAGCGGATGTCGGCCAGCAGACCTTCGCGCACGCGGTCAATCAAATGGGGCGCCACCTGGGCCTCCAGGAGCAGCGGCGAATCGGCCGGCACGATGTCCATCAGCTTCTGGCTGGGCTGCACCACCCCGCCCACGGTCTGAATCGCCAGCCCCACCACCTGCCCGTCTGCGGGCGAGCGGATATCGGTGCGTCCCAGGTCCGCCTTGGTGGCCACATAGCGGTCGGCCTCGGCCCGCACATCCAGCGACACCTGTGCCAGCTGGGTCTGCAGTTCCTTTTGGTATTCCTGTTGCCGCGCCACCGCCCGTTGTCGCTGCTCGTCCATGCCCCGCTGGGCACGGGTGATGGTGCCCTCCACATCGGCCAAAGCGGTCAGGGTCTCAGCCACCGACCGCTCCAGTTCGAGCTGGCGGTTGCGCGGCGCAAACCCCTCCGCCACCAGGCCGCGGGTGTTCTTCAGTTCCTCTTGCAACAGGGCCAGTTGCTGGCGCCGGTTGGTGTCGATGACGCGGGCACTGGCGATGGTCGCCTGCAAGCCGGCGATCGACTGCTCGATCACCTGCAGGTCGGCCTGCAAGGCCGCACGGCGCGACTGCAGCAAGCGCTGCTGCACCTGCACATGCTCCTGCACGGCCGGGTCGCTCAGGGCTGCCTTCAATTCTTCGGGCAAGGTCATGACGGTGGTGTTGGCCTGCTCGGCCAGCAGGCGCGCCTGCATGGCCAGCAGCCCCAGGTAGCGCTGCCGCGACACCTGGTGGTTCGCCTGTACCGTGGCGGTGTCCAGTCGCAGCAGCACGTCGCCCGCTTTGACGACCTGCCCCTCGCGCACGTTCACCTGCGCCACGATCCCGCCGCTGAGGTGCTGCACCGCCTTGCGCTTGGTGTCCAGCGCCACCGTGCCCACCGTCGGCACACCTTCATCCAGCGGGGCCAGCGCGGCCCACAGCAAAAAACCGCCAAAGCCCACGCCCAGCGCCCACAAGCCCACCCGTCCGGCACGGCTGGCCTGCGAGGCTGCCGATGAGGCATCGGCGCCAGCCGGTGCTCCCGCATTCCGTGTTTTCAGATCCATATCAGCCTATTGCTCCATCTCTATGTATGCACATTGCTTCTGGCGCCCACGCCAGGTCCTGACGGGTCGTCTTCATGCAGGTTGCGGCGTCGGGCCCGAAGGCCCGGCACCGCCGGTTTGCCCGGCGGGCAAAGCGGCCGCCGGCTTCAGGGCTTTAAGCACCTCCTGCGGGGCACCCGACAGGCGCACCCGCCCCGCCTCCAACACCACCAACTGGTCCGCCAGTGCGGCCAGCCCGCCCCGGTGCGTCACCGCCACCACGTTCTTGCCCTGCTCCCGCATGCGCAGCACCGCCTGCTGCAGCGCCGCCTCGCCCGCGTCGTCCAGGTTGGCGTTGGGCTCGTCCAGCACCAACAGCGCCGGCTCGCCATACAAAGCCCTGGCCAGCGCGATGCGCTGACGCTGGCCGCCGGAGAGGAACCGCCCCGACTCGCCCAACGGCGTGTCATAGCCCTTGGGCAAACGCAAAATCATCTCGTGCAAACCGGCTGCGCGGGCAGCGGCAATCACCCGCTGCGAGTCCACCTCGCCGAGCCGCCCAATGTTTTCTGCCACGGTGGCGTCGAACAGCTCCACCTCCTGCGGCAAGTAGCCCACATGCGGGCCCAGGGCCTGCGCGTCCCAGTCGGCCAGGGGCCGCCCGTCGAGCGTCACCTCGCCAGCCGAGGGCTCGCACAAACCCACCAACACCCGCGCCAGCGTGGACTTGCCCGAACCCGACGGACCCAGCACCACGGTCAACTGCCCCGGTGCGGTGCGCAAAGACACCCCGTTCAACACCGGCGCCTCGCGCCCGGGCACCCGCGTCTGCACGTCGTGCAACACCACCTGCCCCTGGGGAACCGGTGCCAGGGCGGTGCCCAGTGCCGCGTTCAACCCCCGCAAGCGCAACGTCCCTTCGGGTACCGCGCTGGCCACACCGCCGCTGCCGCGCTGCTGCGGCGCCTCTTTCAGCAAGGCCTGCAGACGGCCAAACGCCTCACGCGCACCCAGGAAACCGCGCCAGGTGCCCACCAGCAGGTCGATGGGTGCCAACGCCCGGGTGGTCAACACGTTGGCGGCAATCATGGCGCCCGGGCTGATCTGCCCGTCGATCACCAGCAACGCGCCCACGCCCAACGAAGCCCCCTGCGCCGCGTAGCGCAAAAACTTGCTCATCGCCTGCAGCCGGTGCGACTGCCCCAGCGTGCGCGCATGCTGGGCCATGGCCGCGCCGTGCCGCTGCAGCCACTGGCCGCGCAGCGCCGGCACCATGCCCATCGCCTGCACCGACTCCGCCCCGCGCAGCTTGCTCTGCAGAAACACCTGGGCATCGTTCTCCAGGCGCGAGAGCTCTGCGCTGGGCTCGCGGGCGGCCCGGTTGCCCCACCACGCCAGCGTGCCCTGCGCCAGCGCCAAACACAGGGCCAGCACACCCAGCCAGGGGTGCAGCAAAAACAGCACACCGATGTAAACCGGCGTCCAGGGAGTGTCGAAAAATGCGATCACCCCGTTGCCGGTCAGAAACTGGCGCAGCTGCGTCAAGTCGGCCAGGCCACGGCCGGGTGCGCCCTCGCTGCGGCGCGCCGCCTGCTCAAACGACGCGACCCACACCTGCGGACCCAGCACCGCGTCCAGATGCATGCCCGCACGCACCAGCACCCGCGAGCGCGACCACTCGGCAAACGCCATCACCATGAACAGGAACAGCGTGATCAGCGAAACCACCAGCAGCGTCGTCTCGCTGCGGCTGACCAGCACCCGGTCGTACACCTGCAGCATGTACAGCGTGGGTGCCAGCATCAGCACATTGGCCACCATGCTGAACACCGCCACCACCCAAAACTCGCGCCGCAGCAGCCGCAGCGTGGCCCACAACGGCCCATCCTGGCTCAACGCCTGCACCGACCGCCCCTTGCTCATACCCCACCCTCCTGACTGCTTTGACCTTGATGACTGCTCGCGCTCTCGCCGCCGCGTGGCGCAGCCGCCGCCTGGCGCTGCTGGCGCACCTGAGCGGCCGCTTTGTTGAGCGCGGCCAACACCTCATCGCGCGGGCCAAAGGCCTGCTGCGCCCCGTCGGCCAGCACCAGCAGCTTGTCGGCCACCGCCAGCACCCCGGTGCGGTGCGTCATCACCACAAACGTGGTGCCCCGCTGCTTCATGCGCACCATCGCTTCCACCAGGGCGCGCTCTCCCGCTTCGTCCAGGTTGGCGTTCGGTTCATCCAGCACCACCAGCGCCGGCTGACCGTACAGCGCCCGCGCCAAGGCCACCCGCTGGCGCTGCCCGCCCGAGAGGTGCGCCCCCTCGCGCCCCACCGGCGTGTCAAACCCCTGCGGCAGTTGGGCCAGCAAGTCTTGGAGACCGGCCGCCTGCACCGCCGCCTCCAGCCGCTGCGGGTCGGGTCGGCCAAACCGCGTCACGTTTTCACCCAGCGTGCCTTCGAGCAGCTCCACCGCCTGCGGCAGGTAACCCAGGTAAGGGCCCAGCTCGGCCTTGTCCCAGGTGTGCACATCGGCCCCATCGAGCCGCACCTTGCCTGCGGTGGCAGGCCACAGCCCCACCAGCAAGCGGGCCAGCGTGGTCTTGCCCGATGCCGAGGGCCCCACCACCGCCAGCACCTCGCCGGGACGCACCACAAACTGCAAACCCCGCAACACCGGCGCCGGTGCGCCCAGGCCCGGCCCGTTCTCACCCGGAGTGCCCGACACAGCCGACGGCACACCCGCCGTCAAAGCCTCCACACTGAGCAAACCCTGCGGGCGCGGCAAGGGCATGGTGGCCGGGCGCTGCGGCACCTTGTTCAACCACTGGGTCAGGTTCTGCCAGGCGGTACCTGCCTGCTGCACCGTGCGCCAATGGGTCACCACCACCACCAGCGGCGCCAGCAGGCGCCCACCCAGGGTGGAGGCCACAATCATCATGCCGGCGCCACCGGGCAACCGGTTTTCCAGCAGCAACCAGGCACCCAGGCCCAGCAGCATCGAGCTGATGGTGGTCTGCACAAACTTGGTCAGCGCCTGAAACCCGCCCGCACTGTCAGACGCCTGCGCCTGCGCCTGCACAAACTGCTGCTGCTTTTCGCTCCAGCGGCCCAGCGCCGGCGCCAGCATGCCCATGGCGTGCATCACCTGCGCATTGCGCAACGCGCCTTCGGCATACGCCTGTGCAGCCCCCGCAGCCTTGCCCGCCTCGCGCAGCGGCAGGCCGGTGCGCCGCTGGTTCAGCCAGGCCAGCAACACCTGCAACACCGCACCGGCCAGCGCGGCCCAGCCCAACACCGGACTGATCAGAAACATCAACACCAGAAACACCAGCGCCACCGGGGCCTCCAGCGCCGCACCCACAGCGGGCGAGTGCACAAACTCGCGCACCGAGCGCCACTCTTGCACCGGCAAGGCAGACGGTGCGGCCACACCGCGCTCGTAAGCCTCAAACAGGGAAGCAAACAGACGCGGCGCCAGGCCCTTGTCCACCTCGGAGGCCGCCTCGCGCAGCGACTCCTGCTTGGCCCACTCGATGCACTCCATGACCGCCAGCGCCAGCAGCAGCAACAGGCTGAGCATCAGCAAGGTGGTGGGGTTGCGGCTGTTCACCACCCGGCCATACACCTCAAACATGTAGGCCGTGGGTGCCAACACCAGCAAACCGGCCAGCACCGCAAACACCCAGGCACGGCGCAGCAGCGGCCACACCGGCCCAAACACCGCCCGGGCGGCGTCAACAGGAGACAAAGCCCGATGGTGGGCGGGCAAAGGCGGCAAAGCGGACGAACCCGCAGGGCTTGAACTCATGAATGCGATACCTCGACTTGTACATACTCTGTCAGTGGCGGCTGCAGGACCGGCGCCGCTGCGGGCGGTTGGTCTGGCGCGTCCAGCAAAAAGCCCAGCGAAAACACACCCGCCGCGTCGCGGCTGAGCACCGCTTCCTTCAGGGCACCGGCGGCCAGACCGGCCTGCAACCCGGCTGGCAGCGGCACCTGCAAACGCAAACGCCCCTGCGGGGTGAACAGCGACAGCGCGTCGCCCCGCAGGCTCAGGGTGTGGCGGTCAAAGTACACCGGAGCCCGCTCACCAAAGCGCAACAACGGCAGGCCCTTGCCACCCAAACGCGAGACATGAAACGGGCTGCCCGGCCCCTGGTACACCTGCCGCGCCACCCGGCAAACCGAATAAATGACGTTGCACACCATTTGCGAGCCCAGTTGCGGAAACGCCTCGCGCAAGCCCCGGTAGGCCATGTGGTGCAAGGCCACCCGGTTCCAGCAGGCGCTGCGCTGCACCAAGGGTGCCAGTGCGTTGCAAGCCTGCACAAAATCGGCCTGCAAGGCCAACACCCGGCTTCGCTGCTCGGGCGCAAGGCTCAAAGGCACTGGGGCATAAAACTTCATATAGGACACGAGTGTACACGATTCCAGCGTCCTATATGAAGTTTTTCAACCGAAAAGACACAGTGCAGTCGACAGGCTCCAGGCGTGCCTGCCCTGCTTGAAGGGGCCGCAACCGGCAGCACGGCCACGCCTCGCAGGAGCCGCACACCCGCGATGGACACCAGCCGAGCGGGCCATCCTCCCAGCCAGAGCACGGCCCCCAAAACATCAAGACAGCTTTTGCGGATCGGTAGGCAGCACCGACACCAGGGCCTGGCCATAAGCGTCGCGGGCCACTTGAATCATGGCCACCTGTTGCTTGAGGTCGCGCAAGCGGGCGTCTGTCAGTTCGATGTTGCGCATCAGCGTGCGCGCCTGCGGGCTGAGCGATGCCAGCGCGTAGGCCTTGCCGTTGATGGTGACGGTTTGGCCCGGCACGGCCGTGGCGTTGCTCTGGGTGCTGTCCGCGTCAGCTGCGGCGGTGGTTTTGGCTTTGGCTTTGGCCATGGAATACCCCAATAAAAAACAGTGAGAGAAAAAAAGAAAACCGGCAGGCCGCGCAAGGTGGCACCCCGCGACCTCAAGAAAAAACCCCCACCCTGTTGCCAGTGCGGGGGTCTGTGCCAGTACAACACCCCGCCCGAAGGCGGAGGGTTGCGGAGCCGAGTGCTTAGAACAGGAAGTTCTCAGCCAGGAAGACCTGCTCGACGCCGAAGTCGGCCACACCGATGGTGCCCACCACCACGTCCGTTGCGCCGTTTTCGCGCATCAGTTCGATGGTGTAGCTGCCGTCGTTGGTGGTCGACTCGGTCATGCGGATCCACTCTTGGCCGACAGCCGCAGGTGCGGTGCCGAAGATTGCGTTCTGACCGGTGCTGACCACCTGAACCGCCAACACATCCACATCACCCGTGCTGTAGCTGGTGAAGTCGAGGTAGTCGACGTTGGAAGCCGGCAGCAGCGCGGTCACCGGAGCGGTACCCACTTGGGCAGAACCCAAGCTGTTCAGGCCCAGGACGATCTCCAGACCGTTGTTGACAGCTTCGTTGAACTCGGTCGTCAGGTTGTTGGTACCGATATTGTCCGGAGCGGTGTCAACGAACAGACCGTCGGCCGGAATCGCACCCGGCACCTTGGCAGTCACCACCACGATACCGTTGTTGTTGGTGGTCGCCACCCAGTCGCCCGAGGCGTTGAACTGGGCCACAGCCTTGGCGGCCAGGGTCAGCGCGCCGTCGCCCGCGGCATAGGCCAGCGTGATCGACTTCACAGTACCCGCACCAGCAGAGCCGTCGAGGTCGTACTTGAAGATGTAACCGCCGTCGCTTTCTGCTGCCAGCGCGTCGCTACCGTTCAGGTTGATGGTGAACTGAGCAGCTGTCGGGGCGATGTAAGCGTCGGTACCGTCAGCATAGTTGCTGATGCTCACGGCGCCACCGGTGCTGCCGCTGTTGTTGGCAAACACGAAGTTGGCAGCGGTGATGTCCTGGTCGCCAGCGGTCACGAGGTCGTTGTCAAAGTTGCCCGTGGTGGTACGGGTAAAGGTGACAGCGGTCGAACCCGGCACGTAGGACAGCGTCCAACCCGGAGCCACAGCGCCGTTGGCCTGAGCAGCCAGGAAGAACTCGCGAGCCACGTCGATGGCCGGCATCACGCCATTACCGCCAGGAGCGCCAGAGTTGGCAGGGGGCTCCAGCGACACGGCAGCGCCACCGTTGAAGGTGACGGTCGAGCCAGCACTGGTCGAGGTCAGCGTGTTGAAGTTCACGGTGAACGTCTCGGGCGTGGCGGTGCTGCCACCGGCGACGATGGTCGGCACAGCCGGGCCAGCCTGGAAGTGGACGATCGAGTCGGTACCGTTGTTGAAGCCTTCGTACACGATGGTGTCGTTGCTCAGGCGGCCGGTGCCCAGCACGATCACATCATTGCCCAGATCGGGGGTGATGATGTTGTCGCTGGTGTGCAGGCTGTTGCTGCCGTCCAGTGCTGCACCGGAGGGGTTCAGTGCGAACACCTGGTTGTACACGCCACCAGCGTTGCTGTTGAACACAGCAGCCTGGGTGGAGAAGTAGGCAGCAGCGTCGGCAGCGGAAGCGAAGTCGGTCACGGCAGCACCGTACCAGTTGTTCAGCTGGTTCAGGTCGCCGGCGGTCAGCTCGGAAGCCAGCGGCGACTCAAGGCTGATGTCCAGCACGTCATTCATGCGCTGGCCCAACTCACCGTCGATCCGCGAGGTGATCACCAGGGTGTTGGCCGGGCCGTCTTTGGCTTCGAGCAGCTTGCTGAGCACCGGGTCGCTGTTGATGGCTTTCTTGACGGCCTGGTTGATGTCCAGGTCGGTCGCCACGCCACGCACGTCAGCCACGGCCACTTTGGCGGTGAAACCACGGAAGGTGACCACCACGTCGGTCTTGTACAGGTTGTACGAGTCGTTGGCGTCGGACTGCAGGTTGTTCAGGCTCCAGCGGGCAGCAGGGTTGCCGTCAGCGTCTGCCACGTTCAGCGCCCACACAGCCTTGTCGCCGGTGTTGTCGGCGTAGACCGCGTCGTTGCCCGTGCCGGCGTCGATGACGACGTCGCCCGAACCCGGCGTCCAGATGGTGTCGTCGCCTTCACCACCGTCGATGCGCAGGTTGCTGTTCAGGCGCTGGTTGTCGTACCAGTTGGCCAGCACTTCCTCGTTGCTGAACGGACCGAAGGAGGCGTAAGCCAGGCCGTTGGCGTCCTGCACGTCAGGACCGCTGTTGCCGCCGTTGTTGACGATGGCCAGGGTGATGCTGTCGTTGCCGGCGCCACCAGCGATGGTGGTGCTCATCTCGAAGTCTTCACGGGTCACAGCACCCGAGAAGGCACCGTTGTTGGCGCTGATGGCGACGTTGAAGCTGTCGTTGCCCACACCACCGGTGTAGTCGAACTCGACGTTGTCGTCGGCCGGAGCGTCCGCAGCAGCGTCCACCAGGTCCAGGTACTTGGCGGTGATTTCGCGGGTCAGCGCGGCGAAGACGGTCAGATCACCCTTGAAGCCAGAGGCGTCGAGGGTCTGGATGTCTTTGAGCGCGTTGGCGTTGTCCAGGCTGGGGATTGCACCCAGGCCACCTTCGGTGTTGCTGTTGCCGATGGTCAGGTCGGCGAAGCTGCCGGTTTGGGCGGCGTCGGTGACGATGTTGATGATGCGCAGGTTGTTGTTGGTCGAGTGCATGCCCGAGAGCGAGCTGGACTTGTCCTCGGCACCGTACACCGTCACGTCAAACTTGGTGATGCCCGACACGGTGTCGGTCGTGGTGTTGACCGCGCCCCACTCGTTGTCGCTGGTCTTGTTCATGGAGCCGATGACCAGCGCACCGCCGTCACCCGCCAGGCCGACCTTTTCCAGGGCGACGTTGATGGTGACGTTGGAGAAGGTTTCGGATTCCACTTCGTTGCTGAAGCGGCCGTACACGTCGTACTCGCCGATTTCGTCTTCAATACGCGAAAAACCCACCGGGGTGATGGTGGCGCCCGACGAGGTGCTCACCACGATGGCGGGGATCTCGTTCGACTCGGAACCGTCGTCCAGGAAGGTGGTGTCGACGATGGTCGGGTCCAGCGTGATGGTCAGGTCGGCCGGCACGGTGCCAGCAGCCTTGGCAGCAGCCAGCGCGCCTTGCAGGGCGGCCACGAAGCCGGCGTGCGTGCCAGCGGTGTTGGCAGCCAGGGACTCGATGGTCACCACGTCGCCACCGTCCACGCGGAAGCGGATGCCGTCGACGTCGATCTTTTCCAGACGGTTGGCGCTACCAGCCAGCTCGGCGTCTTCGTCCAGCAGGAAGTAGTAAGCGGTGGAGAGGGTGTCCACGCGGTCTTCCGGCACCAGGTAGTCCTGGTCGAAGTAGACGGTGTAGTCGGACTCGTCCCACAGGCTGTCTTTGTTGCCGGTGTAGGCCATGCCGATGGTCATGTCAGACACTTTGCGGGCCACGCCAGCGTTGTCCTTGGTCGTCAGGTTCTGGACGATCAGGTCAGCGTCGGAGTACTTGGACCACAGCTGGTTCACGCCCAACATGTCTTTGGCGTTGACGGTCACCGGGTTGAGCACGCCACCCAGCGCGTCGGCCAGGGCGTTGCCCAGCTGCGACAGGCCCGACACGTCGGACCACACAGCCTGCAGGTTGACCACTTCAATGCTGTTGGTCTCGGGCTGCACGGGCATGGAAAGGGCCAGACCGGCGAAGGCACCGTTGGTGACCTTGGCGTTCAGGGTGTCGGTACCGGCGCCGCCGTTGAGCTCGTCGCCCGAACCCAGGCTGTTGACTTGCTGGCCGTTGGCGTTTTGCACCACGTTGGCGGTGAAGGTGTCGTTGCTGGCCGAACCGGTGATCAGGTCCACGCCGGTGGTCAGACGGAAGGTGGTGACGATGGGGTCCACCGCGTCGATGGCGGCGTTGTCCAGGTTGGACGACGAGTAGGCGATGGCGCCGTCGACTTTGTTGCCCCAGGCGGTGGCAGCGGCACCGAACACAGGGTCGCTGGCCAGGGCAGCGTATTGGTCGAGCAGGTCGTTGATGGCGGCACCGCGCTGGCCAGCGGGAGCAGCGTTCAACGCAGCGGTCACCACATCACGGGCAATGGTGACGTGCTCGGCCGTCAGGCCGTTTTGGCCGGCGACGATACCCAGGTTGTTCAGCAGCGCGTTGGTGACGGTAGCCACCGAGGCGGAACCGAAGCCGTAGCCATAGTAGGTGTTGAGCACCGCATCGAGCTTGGCGTCGAGGGTGGCACCGGGCGCCAGGGCCAGCTCGTCTTTAACAACGTCGAGCGTGGCGGAGCCCAGCTTCAGGCCGAACAGCGCACCAGCGTAGCGCTGGATTTGACCGGTGAGGGTAAAACTTGCCATTGGTATTTCTCCAAAAGGATTGATGTTCACCGGACACCCTTTGCGTCCAGCTTGGGGGAGAGTATAAGGAGGTCACGTCCCCGGGGCTTGTGATCGGGGTCACACAATTCGCCGGGCGCCCGCCGGGTGTTTCTTTTTTGCAATAGTGGGGCCTGTTGGGCCATGGTGGCCCGGCCCAGGCCCGTGCCGGGGGCTGATGGGCCTTGGGGTGGCCCGGTGGCGGCTTTTCAGGGCAACACCCAGCGCAAACCCACCCGCAGGGCGTTTTGTCGGCTGGCGAAGGCCGGCAGGTTGCTGAGCTGCTGGGCGTGTTCGAGCTGCAACACCACATCAGGCACCGGCAGCGATGCAAAACCACCCCAACCGGGCCAGGGCATGCTCAGGCTGGCCTGCAGGCCGTGGCGCCATACCCGCCGCCGGGCGTTGTTGTCGAGCAGGGGGCTGTAGCCGCTGCGGTCGGCCAGGCCGCTGAGGCTGTATTCGAGTTGCAACTGGGTGGTGTTCCAGCGGGCGGTCCATTCGTTGCGCCATTCCAGCTGCAGTTGTGCACCGCCAGGGCGGTCGGCCTGCCGGGGTTGGTCTTGGCCCAGGCGCAGCTGGCTGCTCCAGCGCAGGGGCTGCCAGGGCAGCCTGGCAGCGGTCTGCACAGGCGCGGCCGGGTTCTGGCAATGCCAGCCCCAGGTGAGACCGCCGTATTGACCCGCCTGGATGGGGGCGGCCGGCTGGCGGCGCAGTTCCCACTCGGCCCCCAGGGTGCGCCGGCAGGCTGTGGCAACGGTCGCGGTGACGGGCGCTGAGGCGGCCAGTGCCTGGTGTTGCCAGGTGGCTTTGAGGCTTTCGTAAGCGCGGTTGCCGGCCCAGTTGAGTTGCCCGGCGGACAGGCGGGCCAGCCATTGCTGGGGGGCGTCGGGCGCCTGCAGCCAGGTGGCGGCCGCTTCGATTTGGGTGTAGCGCTGGGCCGCCTGGGGGGTGTGGCGGTAGCGCAGGTCGGCCTGCCAGAGCCAGAGGGCGGCACCGTCGGGGCGCAGGGCCAGCCACTGCAGCTCGGTCTGCAGGGCGTTGCCGGTCTGCGGCAAGCCTGCCGGGTCGACTGGCAGGGTGATGTTGCCTTGCGGCAGGGTGAGGGTGAGGCTTTGCGCCGAGGGAGCATTGTTGAGGTTGCTGTCGCGCACCAGGCTTTGGGTGAGCGTCCAGCGCTGGGCAACCCCCTGCAGGGCCACCGGCTCCGGGCCGTCGGCGCCGCCGGGCATGGCCTCGGCCGCGTTGGGGGGGATTTGCGCCAGGCGCTCGGCAGCTTGTTCGATCTGTTCGCGCTGCGCCTGCAGCAGGGGCTGCAGGACCGGGGGTACGTCGGGCCGGTCGATCAGCTGGGCGAGCAGTTGCCGGGCCGATCGCAGGTCGCCCAGGGCGACGAGGGCTTGCACATAGTCGAGCTGGGTGCCGGGGTGGTCGGGTTCGAGCAGCAAGGCGCGTTCGAGCGACTGGGTGGCCAGAAGGGCCTGGCCGGTGCGCAGTTGCAGTTGGCCACGCAGGCGGAAATAGGGTGCGCTGCGCAGGCAGTGCTCTTGCAGGGGTTCCAGGCGCTGCAGCAGGCTCTGGGGGGGTGCTGCGTCGTCGGCCTGGGGCAAGGCCGGGCAGACCTGCGGCGCCGGTGCAGGCAGTGCAGGAGCGGGCGGGGCTGCCATGAGCGGCTGCGCCCCTGCGCCGGCAGCAGCGGCCCACAGCAGCCAGATGGCCGAACGCAGCCACATCCCGCAAACCACAGGCAGCAGCGGGCACGGCGAGGCGATAAGAGGCGCTGCAGCCCTGCCGGGCCGCCCCCTGGGGCGCTGGCGGGTCACGTGGTGCTTTGTTGTTGGCGCAGGTATTCCAGCGTGCGCCGCTCGGCGGGGCCGTCGGCTTGCAGCAGGTGCCGGGGGGTATGGATTTTCATGCTGTGGCGCAGGCCAGGCAGCAAAAATTCGCCCAGGCTCTTGAGTGTGAGGGCTGGATCGTCGATGCGGGCGGGGGCTTGTTGGGCGGCGCCCGCCCCCACGAGCACCGGGTAAGCCAGATCGGCGGTCATGTCGCGCAGGCGCAGGGCGACGGTCACGGTTTGGCCGAGCACGGTGTGCACGCGGCGCTCGGACGCGCCAAAACTGCCCATGAGGGCCTCGCCGCTTTCGATGCCGATGCCGATGGACAGCGGTTCCAGCCCCTGCCCCAGGGTGTTGGGCAGTTCCTCGCCACAGCGCAGCCATATGTCGCGTGCGGCCCGGATGGCGCTCAGGGCATGGTCGGGGCACGGTTGCGGCCCGTTGAAGACGGCCAGCAGGCTGTCGCCCACCATTTCCTCGACCACGCCGCCGTGGCTGGCCACGATTTCGCTGGCCGTTTTGTAGAAGCGGTGCAGCACACGGGCGGCGTCTTCGGGGGAGCGCGCTTCGCAGTAGGCGGAGAAGTTACCGATGTCGGCAGCCAGGATGGTGACGTCGCGGCGCTGGGCTTCGATGGCGTCGCTGGGCACCGTCAGGGCAATGCGCTGGGCCACCGGAGCGGAAACGTAGCTGGCCAGGTTGCGGAACAGGCGGCTTTTGACAGCAACCGCACGGGCGTGCTCGGCCATGGACAGGGCCAGGCCGCACAGGACGATGGCCAAGGCCGGCTGGGACCAGCCAATGAACCAGTTGGCTTGGCGCAACAGGAGCACGTGCAGCGCCCAGCACAGCAGAGCACCGCAGACGGCCGCCACCGGCAGCCAGAGGGTACGGCGGCGGAAATGCAGCACGGCCCCGCCCGAGAGCCACAGCAAGGCAGACACGCCCAGCAGCGCCATGAGGACCTGCAGGGCAGGCGCGGCCAGCGGGGTGTAGGGTATGGCGTGATCCAGCATGCCCGCCATCAGCTGGAGGTGGATTTCGGCGCCGTTGACGGCACCGCCCAACGGCGTGGGAATGGTGTCTGAGAGGCCGAAGCCGGTGGCGGCAACAAACACCCACTTGCCATGGAGCAGGCCCTTGGGCACCCGCCCCTTGATGACGTCGACCGCGGAGACGGCGGTGAACGCCTGCCGGTCGATGGCATAAGGCACGCGGATGAGGCCTGCGGCATCGACCGGGATGGGATAGTCGGGCAGCGCGGAAAGGTGCAGCGTCCAAGCGGGGCCCCACCAGGTTTGCGGTGTTTGCACGCGGATATCGGCTTCACCCGCGCCGTCACCCCCCGGTGCAACCGCCAGCAGCCCCGCCAGGATGAGCGCCGGGTAGCGGCGGCCCTCGTGACAGATGAGGGATGGAACGCGACGGACGGTGCCGTCCACATCCAGAGCAGGGGTGATATGGCCAGCCGTGGTGTGCAGGCCTGCCACGTTGGCAATGACGCCCTGCGCGACCACGCTGGGTGCGCCGCAACCCTGACCGGCCAGGGCACCCACCGGCTGCCCCATGCTGAGGGTGGATTCGTTGCGAATGGCAAACACCTGACCCAGCACGGTGGGCGTGCGCGCTGCGGGGTCGCGCTCGGTTTGGGCGAGCGCGCGGGTGAGCAGTGGGTCGTCTTCCCGTGCGTCGGGCATGACCATGTCGAGCATTTTGAGCCCGACGGACTGCTCATCGAGCTGGCGCGCCAGTTCTGCCAGGGTGCTGCGCGACCAGGGCCAGGGCCCGAGTTCCTGCAGGCTGGCGTCGTCAATGTCGACCACCACCAGGCGGCGTTCGCTGGTGGTGGTGGCGCTCAGGCGCCACACCCAGTCGGTGCTGCGCTCGTCCAGCATGGCCAGCCATGAGGGCCAGGCGCTGCTCATGAGCATGGTGAGGAGCAGGCTGGCTGCAGCCAGCAAGGCGCCGGCGTAACGCGTACGCACCCAGCCAGCAGCGGGAGCGTCCGAACTGGCTGACGGTGCGTTCGGCGATTTCTGGACGCTGGCGTCTGTCAACGGTTCCACAACGTGACGCCGGATAGGACCCCGCTGGCAACGGCCTTGTCGAACAGGTAGCCCACGTTGCTGCCGTCAAAGGCCGCGGCGCCGGCGATTTTGCCGCCGGGTATGGCGACGGCGAACATGCCGTTGTCGTTGATTTTGCCGCCGCCGGCCACGGTTTGCGGCCCGGTGGCCGACGAGAACACGCCCAGTTGCGTGCTGAATTCGCGGCGCCCGAAGTCCACCGCCAGCTGCCCACCCGTGACGGTGGCCGGCAACACACCGGTGGCGGCAGACGAGAACTGGGCCCGGCTTTGGCTCAGCTGGAAGTCGAACTGACCTGAAAGATTGAGAACAGGCCCGCCGGTGGGAGAGCGGTACAGCAGGTAACCGAGGCTGCCGACCGTGACCTGACGGCCTTGACGGGCGTCTTCCAGCGGCATGACGAAGTCGGACGCAGACGCTGAATTGCTCCAGCGACCCCAGGCCAATGGCTCGAGTTGCCGAGAGATGTCGATCGCGCCGCTGGTGACCTGTTTGGTCACCAGGTCTTCCATCAAGGTGGCAATGACGTGCGGCGATTCAGATTCGGCAGCCGAACCGAGCAAGGCCACAGAATCGGCGGCGGGCGGCTTTTGAGCCACCAGTGCATCCCCTTTTTCAGGGGTCCTGGCGGTGCCTGGCGCCGATGCGCCACTGTCAGCCCCAGACTTGGGCGTGCTGGCCAGTTGTGCACGAGCGTTGGGCTGTTCACCGGCAGCAGACGCCACCATGACGTCGCTGGATTCGGCGAAACGGCGCAACTCCGGTCGGCGAGCGCCCGCCAGATATTCGGCGGTGAGATTGCCCATGTTGGCGGAAATCAACTGGGCCGACGGCGTGATGCAGGGGCCCAGCGCGTTGGCCGCACACGATTCGCCAAAAGGCGACATGACGATGGCACCCTGGTTGACGAAAGCGGCTGTCCGGTTGGGCTCGCTGTTGACCACGAAGTCGGTACCCCGCACGCCAATGGCCACCAGCGGCGTGTTCAACCGAAAACGCTCTTTGGCACCTTCTGCCGCGGCGCCAGAAATGGCACGGGCCATGCCTTTCTGCAACCGGAAGCGGACCACACTGTCGCCCACGGCCTTGGCGGTGTAGCGGTATTCCTCCACGGTCAACAGGCTGTCGGGCCGCACGCTGACCAGCGCACCGTCGACAAAACGCACATGGACGTGCCCGCCCGAGGTGGTGTCGATTTGGTCGCCGGGTTTGATGGGCAGGCCCCGTGCGGCCATGAGCCGCTCGCCATTGGCACGGGCCACCACGGCCTCGCCAATCAGCAGTGTGATTTGTCCCGTAGTGGGTTCGTCGTTGCGCACCGCCTGAGCCCAGGCCGATGGCGCCAGCGCCGCCCAACCGAGCGCCAAGGTTATTGCGGTCGTGACGGCGGTCTTGTGAGCAATGGTGGTTCGCATGGGACTGGTCGTTTAACGCTGTTACAAGGGGCGCATGGCAGCAGCAACCGCATGCGCACGGGGACCGGGTATTCTTCAGCGCCTGAGAAGGGCCGACCTGTGATGCCTGAGCACTGCGCACACCCTGATGTGTTGACAGGCAGTGCGGCTGGTATCAATACCCACAGGAATCGGCAGGCGTCTAGCCAGAACAGAGTGTTGTATGTTATCCCCAACGCGCCTACAAAGCCAGTGCCCCGCAGCGGCCCGACAACCACCAGCCGGCGGCGCTCATGAAGGCCAGCTGTAAGTCCAGCGTCTGTCTGGTAGTGCTGACGCGCAACCCGGGCCGTTTTTGGCCACGGTGGTGTGCTGCAGTGCAGCAACAACAACCCGCGGTGGATGTGGTGGTGGTGGACTCTTGCTCCAACGACGGCACCGATTTCTCCAACCTCCCACCCGGTTTTGGGCTGCTGCGGGTCGATCCGGCTGATTTTCGTCATGGCGGCACACGCAACCTGGCGCTGGAGCATCTGCCACCGCAAACCGAGTGGGTGGTGTTCATGACCCAGGACGCGCTGCTGGCGGACGATGCGGCCATTGAGCGTTTGCTGGCGGCTTTTGAAGATCCGGACGTCTGCTGCGCCTATGGGCGCCAGTTGCCCCACACCGACGCCAGCGCCTTTGCCGCCCATGCGCGCCTGTTTGGCTACCCGGCGGTCTCGTACACCGTGGGCCTTGAGGCGCGTGAGCGCATGGGTTTGCGCGCCTGCTTCCTCTCCAACTCGTTCGCCGCCTACCGCCTGGCCGATTTGCGGGCACTGGGCGGTTTCCCGCCCGATGTGATATTGGGCGAAGACATGGCGGTGGCCGCCCGTGCCTTGCTGGCGGGCAAGCGGGTGGCCTATGTGGCCGATGCGTGTGTCTACCACTCGCACAACTACAGCGCATGGCAGGAGTTTCAGCGCTATTTCGACACCGGCGTCTTCCACGCCCGGGAGCCGTGGCTGCTGCGGGCGTTTGGCGGCGCGCAGGGGGAAGGGCTGCGGTTTGTGCTGTCAGAGCTGCGCTACCTGCTGCGCCACGCGCCCTGGCGGCTGCCGCAGGCCCTGTGGCGCACGGTGTGCAAATGGGTGGGGTACCGCCTGGGGCGGCTGGAGGCGCAGCTGCCGGTGGGGCTGAAAAAGCGCCTGGGGATGCACCGGGCGTACTGGGGGTGACGTTGTCCGTATGATCGGCGCTCCCACCACCCCTGCTGACACGGGGACAGCCACATGCACCCCACGCAGACACCCACAGACGCCTTGACGCCCTGGCTGGCCCGGCCACGGTCGGTGCTGACGGTGCGCTTGACCAAGCTGGCGCTGCTGGTTGCCGATGGGCTGGCGCTGCTGCTCAGCGGCTTGCTGGCCACTGCGGTGGCGGTGGCCCTGGAGGAGCCCACCCCTGGCGGGCTGGCGCCGTGGATGGCCACCCAGTCGCCCCAGCGCTACTGGGCCTGGCTGGTGGTGGTGCTGCTGGGCCTGGTGCTGTTTCTCGGCCGCTACCAGCACTACAGCGAGCGCAAACCCTTCTGGCGCGAGCTGGGTGAGGTGTTGCACAACGTGTTCTGGCTGGCCTTGCTGGACATGGCGCTGCTGTCGATGGCGCGCTGGGACGCCTCGCGCCTGTGGTGGCTGCTGGTGTGGCTGCTGGCTGCCGCGCTGCTGCCGCTGATGCGCAGCGGCGTGCGCTGGCTGCTGCTGCGCTTTCATTTGTGGCAGCGGCCCATGGTGTTGATTGGCGCCGGCCCCAACGCGGTGGATGCGCTGGCAGCGCTGGACAGCGAGCCCCTGATGGGTTTTGAGCCGGTGGGCTGCATACCGGTGCGACCCGAGCACACGGGCGCTGCTGCGCTGGATGCCCGGCTGCCACCCCAACTCTCGGTGGAGCAGTTGCACCAGCTCACCCGCCATGCCGATTTGCAGGTGGTGGTGGCGCTGGAGCACCCCGAATCGCAGCAGCGCGAGCAATGGCTGCGCCAGCTGGCGCAGTGGCGGGTGCAACACATCAGCGTCATTCCGGCCATGCGCGGCATTCCGCTGTACGGCACCGACATTTCCTACTTTTTCTCGCACGAGGTGGCGCTTTTGCGGGTGCGCAACAACCTGCGCCATTGGCCCGCGCGCCTGTCCAAGCGGGTGTTTGACATGCTCACCGCCAGCGTGCTGCTGGTGCTGCTGGCCCCCTTGATGCTGCTGCTGGCCTGGCGCATACGGCAGGACGGTGGCCCGGCCATGTACGCCCACCAGCGGGTGGGCAAAGGCGGGCGGCTGTTCCCCTGCTACAAATTCCGCTCGATGGTGGTGGACGCGGACGAGCAGCTCGAACGCCTGCTGGCTTCAGACCCGCAATTGCGCGCGCAGTGGGAGCAGGAGCACAAGCTCAAAAACGACCCCCGCATCACCGCAGTGGGGCATTTTTTGCGCAAGACCAGCCTGGACGAGTTGCCCCAACTGCTGAACGTGCTGCGGGGTGAAATGAGCCTGGTCGGGCCCCGCCCCATCGTGGAGGCGGAGTTGGCACGCTATGGCGACGACGCGGAATACTTCCTGATGGTGCGCCCCGGCATCACCGGGCTGTGGCAGGTCAGTGGCCGCAACGACGTGGGCTACGACACCCGGGTGTACCTGGACAGCTGGTATGTCAAGAACTGGTCGCTGTGGTACGACGTGGCCATCTTGTGCAAGACGGTGCGGGTGGTGTTGCGCCAGGATGGGGCGTATTGATGCCCGAGCCTCAGAGCCCGCGGCCCATCACCCGCGGTTCGTTTCAGACCCATGCGTTGACCGCGGCCCACTGGGGTGTGGTGGGCATGGCGGCGAGCATGCCGGTCTCGCGGGCGGTGTTCAATGCCTGCGCCTTGCTGATGATCATGGGCTGGCTGCTGTCGGGCCAGTGGGGGCAGCGGCTGGCGATGATCCGCCACCACCGGGTAGCGCTGGCCAGCCTGGGGCTGTTTGCCGTGGGCGCCTGCAGCCTGTTGTGGGCCCACACGCCCGGGGCCGACCCCTGGGACCAATTGCAGGAGTACAGCCGCCTGCTGTATGTGCCGCTGATCGTCACGCTGTTGCAGCACCAGCGCGTCTGGTGGCGGCGCGCCTGGTGGGCATGGCTGGCCGGCATGCTGCTGACGCTGGCGGCCTACCTGCTGGACATTGGGCTGGAGGTGCCCGGTACCCGCACCTATGGCACGCACACGGCGGGTCAGGGTGTGTTCTACCACCACATTGCGCAGGGCATGGTGCTGAGTTTTCTGGGTGCCTATGGTCTGCACCGGGCTTTGCGCAATGAACAGACCCCAAGGGTCAGGGCGTTCTGGCTGGCGGTGGCACTGGCCACGCTGGCCGGGCTCATTGCAGTGGGTGAAAGCCGGACAGGCCAGTTGAGCGTGCTGGCAGCTTACGTGCTGGTGGTGCTCACCCACCTGCCGCCGCGCGCACGGGTCTGGGGCGTGCTGACCACGGTGTTGGTGGCGGGCGCTTTGGTCATGGGCTCGCAGCGGGTGCAGGACCGGCTGATGCTGGCCTTCCAGGAGGCCGCCACCTTCACGCAAGACGGTGAGCGCACCTCGGTGGGTGCGCGCCTGCAAGCGTGGCAGTTTTCGAGCCAGGTGATCGCACAGGCGCCCTGGCTGGGGCACGGCCTGGGCGCCTACCGCCCGCTGGCGCATGCGCATTTTGCGCACTCGCCCATTTGCCAATTGGGGGTGTGTGAACAACCGCACAACCAGTTTGTGCTGACCGCGGTGGAGACGGGTGCGCTGGGCTTGCTCGCGCTGGCGGCGTTTCTGGTCGCGCCCCTGCGGGGTGGTGAGGCACAAAGGGGGCCGATGGCGCGGCTGCGGTGGCCGTTCATCGCCATCGTGGTGGTGACCGCCTGTTTCGACAGCAGTTTGCAAATTCAGGCGCAGTCGTTTTTCGTGGTCACCACGCTGGCGCTGCTGACCAGCGCCGACCCGCCACCCGATAGCGGCTGAGGGTTGGCCAACGGGGCTGCCGGATCAACCCCCATCCGGCTGTCCGACCCATTGCGCGGGATCAGGCGGCCTGTCCGCCGTGGCGCAGCCAGTAGTCGCGCATCCAGCTGACCGCACCCGAGCCGTGGTGCGGGAAACGGTCCCAGTTGCCTGGCGGGGGACGCACCAGATCGATCGGCCGCGGACGGCCGTGAAACACCAGCAAGCGCACCCCGACCGGCGGCGGTGGGGGCGGCAAAAAGCGGTCGATGATCAAGGGCCTGCGCAGGTGGTATTTGAAACTGACCAGCCAGGGCTGGGGCCAGTAGCCAATGCCCGAGACCGCGTGGTGCAGGTATTCCTGCTCGATGTCGTGGCGGGCGATGAGTTCGTCGCGCCGGGCTTGCAGGTCGGTCACCACATGGCCGAGGGAACCCAGATCAAAAGCAAACACGCTGGACATGGTGCGCGCGCCAGCCTCGTGCGTCCAGGGCGCGTTGTTGATGGCCACCAGCGGGCCGGACACCTCGAACAGCGGGTCCAGCGCGCCCCAGATGACGGTGTCCAGATCGATGAACAGCGCCCGGCCCGACAAACCATACAGCGAGGACTGGAACACCGCGATCTTGGGCCAGGCCCCGTGGTAGTAGTGGCGGTGCTCCAGGCCAATGTCGGGGATGGGGAACACCTCGACTTCGGGCAACAGGCCTTCGCCCTCCTGGGTGAGGCAGACAAAGCGGAAATCTCCGCTGATGTTCGCCCGACAGGCCCGGTAGAGCACGTTGACATATTCAGCGGGGTACAGCGTGCCCCATTTCATGCAGAGCACCACGCGGGGCTGTTTCATAGCGGGTCTTTCAGTGGCAGCGCGTGGCGGCGGGGCCACAGGCGGCCGCAGCGGACGAGGTACAGCACGCGCTGCAGCAGGTTGTGTGTCTGCTCGGCGTATTTGGTCCAGCGGCGGCTGAGCGGGTAACGCTTGACCGCCGCAAAGTGCGAGCCGGTGATGGTGCTCTGGCCTTCGTCCTGCGGGTGGGCGGGGAATGGCTCCAGGCCAAAGTGCCGCAGGTCGTGGCGTTGGACCTGCTCGAGTTCGCGGTCGATCGGGGCGCGGATGGGCAACAGGCGCGGCAACAGGCGCTGCGCCGCCTCACGCTGCACCAGGTAGGCGCCAAAGCCGGTGGCCGCACCGATGTAGGCGTTCAGGCGGTAGGGGCCCAGCATGCCCTGACACACCGGCTGCTGGGCGCGGATCCTGGCGAGCTTGAGCACATCCCAGTGCGCCCGACCGCGCAGCGCGGTGCGCAAGGCGTCGAGAAAGTCGTCGTGAAAGACGATGTCGTCTTCCAGCACCAGCAGCACCTGGGCGTCAGAGGCGAGCAACTGTTGCCAGGCGTGCAGGTGGGCGTGGTAGCAGCCGATTTCACCCGGCAACACATCGCGACCGACGTGGCGTTCGAACGCGGGCACGTCCACAGTGGGCAGCAGTTCGTCGAGCCGGGCGCGTCCATCGACCCCGGGCAGCACCTGGTGGGGCAAACCCAGGGCGGCCAGGCGCTGCTCCATGCGCGCGCGCCGCTCGGTCGAGCGCGGCAGGTTGATGAGCAGAACCAGGAGTCCGGCCAGCCCCGGCGGTCCGCTCATTGTGCAAACACCTTTTGCGCAGGCCGCTGCCAGTAAGCCTCGCGCAAAAGCACGTCCACAAACCGCGCAGCCGCATCACCGGCGCCAAACGACGCATCCATGGGCAGGCGCTGCCCCCAGCGTTCGCGCAAGAAGCGGTCGATGACCGCGGCCTCGAAGGCCGAGCAGGCCTGGATGGAGGGCGACTGGGCGCGGTTGGTCTGGCGGGTGCCCACGTCCAGGCTGGGCAACCCCAGAAACGGCGCCTCGCGCACACCGGCGCTGCTGTTGCCGACCATCACCGCCGCGTGCTTCATGAGTTCGCTGAAGTAGTTGAAGCGCATGGACGGGATGAGGCGAAAGCGCTCTTTGGGCAGGCGTTCGAGCACCGCGAAGATGTCTTCGGTGCCCGGGTCGTTGTTGGGCGCGATGACGACAAAGCACCGGCCACTGGCTTGCAGCCGTTCAAACAGCGCGGCGGCCTGTGCGCCGATGCTGTCGGCCTCCGAGGTGACGGGGTGAAACACCGCGATGCCGTAGTCGTCGAACGGGATGGCATAACGCGACTTCACCTCCCCGATGCTCACGCCCGAGAGCCGCGCGTGGGTGTCGAGCTCGGGCGAGCCGATGAGGTAGACGCTGTCGGGCGCTTCGCCCAGCGCCAGCACCCGCTGGCGCGCCGCGTCGGAGCTGACAAAGTGGGTGGCGCAGAGCTTGGTGTTGCAGTGGCGGATGCTCTCGTCAATGGTGCCCGAGACTTCGCCGCCTTCGATGTGCGCCGAGGGGATGTATTGCATGGCGCAGACGATGGACGCCGCCAGCGCCTCGACCCGGTCGCCGTGGATGACCACCAGGTCGGGCCTGTGCTCGTGCACGAAGTCCGAAAAACCCAGGATGGTCTTGGAGAGGATGAGGTCTTGCGCATCCCCCTCGCGCTGGTTGACGAACTCGAAGAACTCGGCGTTCGGGAAGCGCCGGACCTCCAGCCGGGTTTCACCGTAGCGGCGCATCATGTGCATGCCGGTGATGAAAAAGCTGATGGCAAAGCCTGCCTGCTGCGCGGCCACGGCCAGCGGTTCGAGCTTGCCGTAGTCGGCCCGGGTGCCGGTGACGAAGAGCAGCTTGCGGGTCATGTTCGGTGCCACCCGGCCGCCCGAAGGCACCCAGGCGCCCTCATGAGGTACAGCGAGAGGCGCAGCGATGGGCGTGGGGGTTGATGCATCTCAGCTGTTGGCGGCGGGTGCCACGCCGTCCAGGTCGGTCCACAGCAGCTGCTGGTTGCGGCGGACGGCGCGGGTGAGCTTCGCACCGATGAGGCGGTCGAAGTGCTGCACCGAGATTTCGCCCGAGCCCGGGCGGCGCGCCCAAATGTCGCTCTCGCCAATCACATGCCCGGCCGGCAGGTCCCGGTCGGCCACGATGGAGCCGCGCGCAAAGCGGTAGACGTCTTCCTCGGGCGCGGTGCGCACCTTGGGGTTGTGCAGCGCGGTGTGGACTTCTTTGGAGCGGTCGATCAGGAAGCGCAATTCGGCCGGGTCCATCGAGCAGGCGATGTCGGGGCCTTTGCGGTAGCGGGTGTCGGTGAAGTGGCGCTCCAGGATGCAGGCGCCCAGCGCGACCGAGGCAATGGCCATTTCGGGGCCGATGCTGTGGTCGGAGAAGCCGATGACCGCGCGCGGGAAGGCTTGGCGCAGTTCGGTGATGCCTTGCAGGCTCACGATCTCTGGCGGCGAGGGGTAGAGGTTGGTGCACTCGAGCAGGGCGTAGTCAACACCCGCTTCGTCCAGTGCCTGCACCGAGGGGCGCAGCGATTCGATGGTTTGCATGCCGGTGCTCAAAATCACCGGTTTGCCGAAGCGGGCGATGTGGCGGATCAGCGGCACATGGTTGGCCTCACCCGAGCCGATCTTGAAACCGGCCACGCCGATCTCGGCCAGAAAATCGGCCGCCGCGCGCGAGAAAGGGGTGGAAATGTAGATCAGCCCCAGCGACTCGGCGTGCGCCTTGAGCGCGATTTCGTCGTCTTTGGAGAGGGCGCAGCGCTGCATCACCTCCCAGATGGACACGTCGGCATTGGGCGGGAAGATGGCCTTGGCCTCGTCGGTCATCTCGTCGTCAACGAAATGCGTCTGGTGTTTGACCATTTCACAACCGGCCCGGTGCGCGGCGCTGACCATGGCCTTGGCGACGGCGAGGCTGCCGCCGTGGTTGATGCCGATTTCGGCCACCACCAGCGGGGGGTGCTGGGGGCCGATGTCGCGGTGGGCGATTTTCATGGGGTTCTGTGTGCGGGTGGGATGAAGGGGCAGGCCATCAGAGCTGGCCCTGGTAGAAGTCGCGGATGTGCTGCTGGACAGCGCCCAGGGTGTGTGGGCTCCAGATCAGCACGCGGCCTTTTTCGTCGACGATTTTTCCGCCATCGGGCAGGCTGAGCAACTTTTCCGGCTTGACGAGCAGGCCATTGAGGGTGACCGCCACCAGGCGCCGGCGCCGCGCACGCACCCAGGGCAGGAGCGCCCTGACGTACAGCCACCAGCCCCAGTAAAACATGAACTCGCCCGGGAACTTGACCGCCAGGTGTTTGGGAATGGCCTTCATGTGGGGCTGCGCGGCCCAGCTGATGAAGCGCTCATCGGCGATCATGGGCCGGAATTCGAAGTTCGGGAAGCGGGCGAACAGGTCCAGAAAGCGGCGCGCAATGTCGTGGTGGTGCGCGGGGTGAAAGACCACCAGCGACGAGTTGCCGCGGGCATAGTGGCGCCCCTGGGTGCAGCGGTAGCGCAGCCGGCCCAGCGGGCCAAACGGGATGAGTGCGCTGGGCAGCAGGGCCACGGTCTGCGGCGTCTCCAGCAGCGCCAGCCCTTGCTGCAGGTCGCCCAGCACGATGGTGTCGAGATCGACATAAATGGCGGGCAGGTCTTCGGGCAGCACGCCCTGCTCGAACATCACCAGCTTGGCCTGGCAGCCCGAGCGTTTGAGCGGCGCTTGCAGCCAGCGCGCGGGAAAGTGCACCACCTGAACGCCGTCGAGCAGTTCGGGCTTGTCTGCGTCGGTGATGAGCACAAAGCGCGGCACGCTGGCGGCCTGGGCGGCAATGTGGCGCACCAGGTTGTTGATCAGCTGTGTGCTGTATTTCGTGCCCCAGCAAATCATCACGCACTGCCACGTGGGGCTGGGGGTGTGCACCGAGACGATGTCGGCTGGCCTCATGGCGTCAAACCCGTTGGGTGGGCGGCATGCTGGCGCTGCCAGGCGGCCTCGCAGCGCTCGAAATCGGCCAGGGAGTCGATGTCCAGGCTGCGTTCAGCGTCCATTTCCACCACGCCGATGCGGTCGGTGACAAAGCTGCCACGGGCGGCAAACGCGGCCGCGTCGACCACGTACACCGCACCGTTGGGCCGCACCACGGCGGGCAGGCTCTGGCGGTTGGCAAAGCAGTAAGCCGGGTCAGACAAGGGGTGGAAGCGGTCGCCCTCGACCGTGCCCCACTTGAGCACGCTGCGGTCGGCAGCGGTCACCGACATGACCAGTTCGTGGGCGCCGCTGGCATACACCGCCAGCGCAGCAGCAATGTCGGCCGCCCGGCGCAGCGGCGAGGTGGCCTGCAGCAGCACCAGCGTGCCACCAAGGCCGGCCGCGCCGATGGCGTGCAACACCACCGGCGCCATGGGCACCGCATCGCCGGCCAAGTCGGCCGGGCGCAGCAAGGTCTGCACACGGGCCGGGTGCGGGGCCGACAGCACCTCGGCCATGTCGGTGCTGATCACCACCCGCGTGGCGCCGGCCTGCAAGGCGGCGTCTACCGCATGGCGATAGAGCGGTTTGCCAGCGAGCAGCCGGGTGTTTTTGCCTGGCAGGCCCCGGGAACCGGCCCGCAAGGGGATGAGCGCGGTCCAGTCCGGCACGGGTAGGGGCATGGGCATGGTGGGTGAAGGCGGGCCATCGCGCCCCGGTGGCGCAACGTGGCCGTAACTATACTGGGTGCCCCTGACGATGATGACGCCGAACACCCCTTCCCGCCCCTTCCCGCCTGCCGGGCGCCTGACCTGGATGATCGGCCTGTACGAAGCGCTGTGGCACCTGCTGCTGCCGGTGTTTCTGCTGTTTTTGTGGCGGCGCGGCCGCAAGGAGCCGCTGTACCGCGCGTTCTGGCACGAGCGCTGGGGCCGCACCACCACCGGCCTGCAGCGGCCGCTGTGGGTGCATTCGGCCTCGATGGGCGAGATCCGCGGCGCGGCGCCACTGGTGCGCGCGCTGCTGGCCGCCGGTTACCCGGTGCTGGTGACCACCCTCACCCCGGCTGGCCGCACGGCGGCGCAAAAGCTGTTGGAAGCCGACATTGCCGCCGGGCGGGCGCAGGTGGCCTATGTACCGTTCGAGCTGGGGTCGGCGGTGCGGCGCTTCATCCGCCAGGTGCAGCCGCGCGCGGCGGTGATGACCGAGATCGACACCTGGCCGGTGCTGCTGGCCACCATCCGCCGCCAGGGTGTGCCGCTGGCCATGGCCAATGCGCAATACCCGGCCAAGAGCCTGGTGCGCGACCGCCGGTGGTGGGGCTTTCGGGCGGGGCTGTTCCAGGCCTACCAACTGGTGCTGTGCAAGTCGGAAACCCACGCGCAGCGCTTTCGCGCCGTCGGCTGTGCGCGGGTCGCGGTGGCGGGCGAAACCCGGTTTGACCTGCCGGTCTCGCCAGCGCAGATCGCGGCCGCCCAGGCGCTGCTGGGCCCGTGGCGGCTGGCCACCGCTGTGCCACAGGGGCGCCCGGTGGTGTGTTTTGCCAGCGCCATCGTGGGCGAAGACGAGCGGTTCGAACAGGCCATGCGGCAGGTGCAGGCCGGTGTGGCGGCGGCGGGTTTGCCAGCCCCCCTGTTTGTGTACGTGCCGCGCAGCCCGCAGCGCTTTGACACCGTGGCCCAACTTTTGGAGGGCGCGGGCCTGCGGGTGGCACGCCGCAGCCGCCTGCTCGATGCCGCACTGGCCCCCACGGCCGATGCACCCGACATGGCCGGCATCGATGTGCTGTTGGGTGACTCACTGGGCGAGATGTACTTTTACCTCGCCCTGTCGCAGGTGGTGGTGGTCGGCGCGTCTTTTGTGCCCATGGGTGCGCACAACGTCATTGAACCGCTGGCGCTGAAGAAGCCGGTGATGGTGGGGCCGAGCATCTGGGGCATTGAATACCCGGGCGTGGAGGCGCTGGCCGCTGGCGTGTTGCAGCAGCACCCCACCATCGACAGCCTGGCGCAGGCCCTGGTCCAGCTGCTGACCGACCCGCCCGCCTATGCCCGCGCCATCGCAGGGGCGCAGGCTTTTTACGCCGAGCACGGCGGCGCCACCGCCAAGCACATGGCCGTGCTGCAGCCCTGGCTGGAGGCGACTTGAAAACCCCAGGGCGCCGCTTCGCGTCTGCCCCCCGGCGGGGTGACGCACCCTGTGGTCTGGCCTTGCCGGAGCTGCAGGCGCCCCAGACCGCGCAGGCACTGGCTCCCCCACCACCGCGATGAGCCCACCCACTGCCCTTTTCATGTACAAGCTGCTGGCCCGCACCCTGTCGCCGGTCTGGCGCATGGGCCTGCGGCGAAGGCTGGCACGCGGCAAGGAAACGCCCGCCAGCGTGCAGCAAAAGCTGGGCCTGGCCTACGACGACCGCCCTGCCGGCCCGCTGGTGTGGGGGCATGCGGTGGGGGTGGGCGAGTCGCTGGCGCTGGCCGGGCTGTTTGCCCGCCTGGGCGAGCAGCGGCCCGACCTGCATTTCCTCATCACCACCACCGCCCGCACCTCGGGCGATGCGCTGCGGGGGCGGCACGGCCAGTCCATCTTGCCGCCGCGCTGCCAGCACCAGTTTGCCCCGGTGGACACGCCCGACGCGGTGGCCCGCTTTCTGGACCACTGGCGCCCCGCGCTGGCCGTGTGGTGCGAAATGGACCTGTGGCCCGCGCTGATGGATGCCACCGACGCGCGCGGCATCCCGCGCGTGCTGGTGAACGCACGCCTGTCGGCCGCCTCGCTGGCCAGGCGCCGCTGGGGCCGCTGGATCTATGCCGCCCTGCTGCCGGGCTTTCGCGCGCTGTTCGCGCAGAACCCGGCGTCGGCGGATGCGCTGGTGGCCCTGGGCGCGCCGCGCGAGCGCATCGCCGTCACCGGCACCATCAAAACCCTGTCACCCCCCCTGCCCTGCGACCCGGCCGCCCTGGGCCACTGGCAGGCAGCGCTGGCCGGTCGGCCGGTGTGGCTGGCGGCATCGACCCACCCGGGCGAAGAGCGCCTGGCCCTGCAGGCACACGACCAACTGCGACAGCAGCACCCGGCTGCACTGCTGCTCATCGCCCCGCGCATGCCCGCGCGCGGTGCCGAGGTGCGGGCGTTGTGCCCGCCCGAGACGCTGCAGCGCAGCGCCGACCCGGTCACCCTGCCCGCTGCCAGCGCCAGCGTCTACCTCGCCGACACCATTGGCGAGCTTGGCCTGTGGTACCGGCTGGCACCGGTGGCGCTGGTGGGTGGCTCCATCGCCGAGGTGGGCGGCCACAACCCGCACGAACCGCTGGCCCTGGGCTGCGCGGTGCTGCACGGGCCACAGGTGTGGAACTTCAGCGAAAGCTATGCCGAACTCGATGCGCAGGGCCTGAGCCAGCCCATCGCCAGCGCCGGCGAACTGGCCGCTGCGGTGCAGGCCATCTGGCAGGACGCCCCGCCCCGCACGCCCCACTGTCCGCGCGATCCCAAGATCGAGGCGATGGTGGAACAACTGGACACGCTGCTGAAAACCTGAGTTCAGCGCGAGTGGCTGCCACGCCAGGCACCCCGCGCAGCAGGGGGAAGTCGCGTCAGCGGCGTAGGGGAAAGGTGAGGCCCCGGCGTGAAGTGCCCCAGCCCCAGGGCGCCGTGGAACCGGCTTCGCCGGGCCACAGGGGCCGTCCCCCGCGCAGCAGGGGCTGCGGGCCGCGGCTCACAGCCTGCCTGCGCAGGCTGGGACGTGCCCACAGTGCTGCCGACTCCGGCGGCAGCCCCCAGCCGCTTGGCGCAGGGGGGCTTTTCTTCAATGCGCGGATGCGCCCAGCACCGCATCCGGCTTGACCCGCTTCAACAGCGCCAGCATCTCACCTTCGATGCGGTGCAGCGCCTCGGGCGTATGGCCTTCAAAGCGCAGCACCAGCACCGGGGTGGTGTTGGACGCGCGGATCAGGCCAAAGCCGTCTGGCCAGTCCACCCGCAGCCCGTCGATGGTGGACACCTGCGCGGGCGCAGCGAAGCGGGCCAACGCCACCAGCTGCGCCACCAGCGCATGCGGCTCGCCCTCGGCGCAAGCCACGTTCAGCTCGGGCGTGCTGTGGCTGGTGGGCAGCCCTTCCAGCACCGCGTTGGCATCGGCGCTGCGGCTGAGGATTTCGAGCAGACGGGCGCCCGCGTAGCTGCCGTCATCAAAGCCGAACCAGCGCTCCTGGAAGAAGATGTGACCGCTCATCTCGCCGCCCAGCGGGCTGCCCAGCTCTTTCATGCGCGCCTTGATCAGCGAATGGCCGGTTTTGTAGATCACCGGCACGCCACCGGCCGCCTCAATGGCCGGGCCCAGGCGCTGGGAGCATTTGACGTCGAACAGGATATGCCCCCCCGGCACGCGCGCGAGCACGTCCTGCGCAAACAGGATCATCTGCCGGTCCGGGAAGATGTTTTGCCCGCTCTTGGTGACGATGCCCAGACGGTCGCCATCGCCGTCAAAGGCCAGGCCGAGTTCGGCATCGGTCTCGCGCAGCGCTTTTTGCAGGTCCTGCAGGTTCTCGGGCTTGCTCGGGTCCGGGTGGTGGTTCGGGAAGTTGCCGTCCACCTCGCTGAACAGTTCCACAACCTCGCAGCCCAGCGCGCGGAACAGCGCCGGCGCCGTCGCACCGGCCACGCCGTTGCCGCAATCGACCACCAGTTTCATCGGGCGCGAGAGCCGCACATCGCCCACGATACGGTCGCGGTACGCCGGCCACACATCGACATGGCGCACACCGCCACCGCCCGGCAGTTGCCAGCTCTCGGCCTCCATCAGGCGGCGCAGGGCCTGTATGTCCTCGCCATAAATGGCCTTGCCGGCCATGACCATCTTGAAGCCGTTGTAATCCTTGGGGTTGTGGCTGCCTGTCACCTGAATGCCGCTCTTGCACAGCGTGGAAGCCGCGAAATACAGCATGGGCGTGGTCACCTGGCCAACGTCGATGACATCGATGCCCGCAGCCACCAGGCCGCGGATCAGCGCAGCCACCAGCGCCGGGCCGCTCAGGCGCCCATCACGGCCCACAGCCACCACGGTTTCGCCCTGCTGGCGCGCCACGGTGCCAAAGGCACGCCCCAGCGCCTCGGCCATGGACTCATTCAAACTGCTGGGCACGACACCCCGGATGTCATAGGCCTTGAAGATGGATGCGGCGACTTGCAAGGGGAACTCCCGAGAGGTGGTTGGAATGGGCTGGATTGTAGGTAGCGAGCGCTGCACCCCTCGGTGCATGCCCACGGGTGCAGATACAGGTCCGGAAACGGCCAGTCGTCTGCGCTGGCGCGTCGTACCATCGGCGCATGAAAACCCCGCAGCGCCCCGACGACGAGGCCCGCTACCGTGCGCTGTGCTCGCACGATGCACGTTTTGACGGGCGCCTGTTCGTGGGTGTCACCTCCACCGGCATCTACTGCCGGCCGGTGTGCCGGGTGCGCACGCCCCGGCGCGAGAACTGCCGCTTCTTCGACCACGCCGCCCAGGCCGAGCAGGCCGGCTTTCGGCCCTGCCTGCGCTGCCGCCCCGAGCTGGCACCGGCCTTGCGCCACTGGTCCAGCGAAGACGCCGCCAGCATCCTGGTGCAACAAGCCATGCGCTGGCTCGACGACCCGCAGCACTGGAGCCGTGAAGGCCTTCAGGGCACAACGCTGGCGCGACTGGCCAGCCGGCTGGGGGTGAGCGAGCGGCACCTGCGCCGTGTGTTCGAGACGCAACTGGGTGTGTCCCCGCTGCAATACCTGCTCACACGCAAGCTGCTGGCGGCCAAACAGCTGCTGGCCGATACCCGCCTGCCGGTGGCGCAGGTCGCGCAGGCCAGCGGCTTTGCCAGCCTGCGGCGCTTCAATGCTGCCTTCGCCGGGCACTATGGTCTGAACCCTACGCGGATGCGCGCCGGCACACGGTCCCCAGCGGGTCTTGGTCCACGCCCGGTGGCTCTGTCGTGGCGGCCGCCCTGCGACGCGGCGGCCCTGCTCGGCTTTTTCGCGACCCGGCAAGTGCCCGGTGTGGAACACGTCCACACCGGCCCGACGCTGCTGTTCGAACGCACCGCCCGGCTGACACACGCGGGCCAGACACACAGCGGCTGGTTTCAGGTGCGCATCGAAGCCGACCGGCAGCGCCTGCTGCTGCAGGCCAGCGACGGCCTGCAGCCAGCGCTGCCCGCGCTGATCTGGCGCGTGCGCGCCCTGTTCGATCTGGACGCCGACCCGCAAGCGGTCAACGCCGTGCTGCACCCCGACTTTCCCTCGGGTGACGGCCTGCGCCTGCCCGGTGCCTTCGACGGCTTCGAGCTCGCCGTGCGGGCGGTGCTGGGTCAGCAGATCACCGTGGCCGCGGCCCGCACCCTGGCGGCCCGCCTGGTCGGGCGGCTGGGCGAAGCATGGGAGACGGGCCATCCCCGCCTCAGCCGCCTGTTCCCGGACGCCCTGACGCTGGCCCGCGTGGACCCGCAGGTGCTCGGTGAGATCGGCATCGTGCGCCAGCGACAGGCCGCCCTGCAGGCCATAGCCCGCGCGGTGCTGGACGGCACACTCGACCTCTCGGCCGGCGCCGACCCCGCCCACTGCACCCGGGTGCTGCTCGCCCTGCCCGGCATCGGCCCCTGGACGGCGCACTACATCGCGATGCGCGCCCTGCGCTGGCCAGACGCCTGGCCAACGGGCGACGTGGCCCTGACCCAGGCGCTGGGACTGCCCGCACACCGCAGCGCCGCTGCACACCGCCAGGCCGAGCAGGCCGCCGAACGCTGGCGCCCCTGGCGCAGTTACGCCGTCATCCGCGCCTGGGCCGGCGCGCACACCACCGCGGAGACCGCCCCATGAACACACCCGACGAAGGCAGCTGCACCATCCACGCGACGCCGCTGGGGCCGGTGCTGCTGTGCGCCACTGCCCAAGGCCTGGCTGGGCTCTGGTTCCAGGGGCAACGACACCACCCGGCGACCCAACGGGTGGCACAGTGGACCGTCAACCCCAGCCATGCGCTGCTGCGCGAAGCGGCCGCCCAGCTCGACGCCTGGTTTGCGGGACTGCGCCCGGCCTTCGACCTGCCACTGGACCTGTCCGTGGGCACCGCATTCCAGCAACAGGTCTGGCGCGCGCTGCTGCGCATGGAAAGCGGACAGACCTGCAGCTACCGCGAACTGGCCCAGGCCATCGACCGACCGCAAGCGGTGCGGGCGGTGGGCGCGGCCGTGGGGCGCAACCCGCTGAGCATCATCGTCCCCTGCCACCGGGTGCTGGGCAGCGATGGTGGCCTCACCGGTTACGCCGGCGGGCTTGAGCGCAAGCGGGCTTTGCTGCAGTTGGAAGCGCATTGAGCGCGGGCACTCGGCCCTCCCGGGCGCCATCGGTATCATCCACGCCTCACGCAGAGGCCGCCTTGGCCCCACACCCACCCCATGACACTGGCGCTCGCCGTTGAATTCCTGCTGCTGGCGGCCCTTTGGGGCTCGTCCTTTCTGTTCATGCGCATCGGCGCGGCCGAGTTGGGCGCACTGCCGACCGCAGGGCTTCGGGTGGCGCTGGCGGCGCTGTTTCTGTTGCCGACTTTTCTGCTGCCCGGCGTCTGGGCCGGTTTCCGGCAGAGGGCGCGCGCCATCCTGTTCGTGGGCCTGCTGAACTCCGGCATACCCTTCGTGCTGTTCGCCTACGCGGTGATGCACATCCCGACAGGGCTGACCGCCATCTTGAATGCCACCGTACCGCTCTCGGGCGCGGTGGTCGCCTGGTTGTGGCTGGGGGATCGCCCGGGCGCTGCACGGGCGCTCGGTCTGGTGATCGGTTTTGCCGGTGTCACGCTGCTGGTCATCGGCAAGTCGGGGCTGTCCTCGCTCAGCGGCACGGGTCAGGGTGCCAGCCTGGTGGCCATGGGTGCCTGCCTGCTGGCCACGGTGCTGTACGGGGTGGCAGCGAGCTTCACCAAGCGGCACCTCACTGGCGTACCTCCCCTGGCCACCGCCACCGGCAGCCAAATCGGCGCCACGCTCGGCCTGGCCGTGCCCACGCTGTGGCTGTGGCCGACGCATGCGGTCAGCAACACCGCCTGGGCGGCCATCGGCGCAGTGGCCCTGCTGTGCACGGCCGTGGCCTACATCCTGTTCTTTCGCATCATCGAACGGGCGGGCCCGTCCAAAGCGCTCACCGTCACTTTTCTCGTTCCGGTGTTCGCCCTGGCCTACGGGGCGCTGTTCCTGGGCGAACGCGTCACCGCGTGGATGCTGGCCTGCGGCCTGGTCATCGTCGCTGGTACGGCGCTGTCCACCGGGCTGCTGACGCCGCGCTGGCGGCCGCGTGGCCACTGAGTGGCACGGTCTTGGCGAGCATGCACTGACCTACCCTGCCCTGCCAACCCGCCGCGCCACCGCCGACCACCCGCTGGGGCACCTACCTGTCCACGCAGGCCTGTCAAAAAGTGCTGCGCCAGAGACCCGAGGGGGCCCGCTTCTGCGAGACAAAGACCGGTAAGCACAAGAAAAAAGCCTTGCAAGTCAAAGACTTGCAAGGCTTTATCTGATTTGGCGGAGTGGACGGGGCTCGAACCCGCGACCCCCGGCGTGACAGGCCGGTATTCTAACCAACTGAACTACCACTCCGCAGTGGTGCAGCTTTTTGCCTGTTGCTTGCGCATCAGGCCAAGTGCCACAAACTTGGCGACCCTACGGGGATTCGAACCCCGGTACTCACCGTGAAAGGGTGATGTCCTAGGCCTCTAGACGATAGGGTCAAAACCTAAGAACCGAATTGTGTATTGTAGCAGAGCCACACTACCCAACTCTTCAAATTTTGGTGGAGGTAAGCGGGATCGAACCGCTGACCTCTTGCATGCCATGCAAGCGCTCTCCCAGCTGAGCTATACCCCCACAGTTTTGCTGCCGTTTGCTTTGCACTCAGTGCTTGGCGTTCGTCAGCAAGACTTGAATTATAGGCAGGTTTTCAGGCGTTTTGCAAACGGGCCAGCACTTTTTTTCGATCTTGCAGTGCCAGCACCGCGTCGAGCGACGGTGTCTGGGCCGTGCCCATCACCAGCACGCGCACCGGCATGGCCAGTTGTGGCATCTTCAGCCCGTGCGCAGCGATGGTTTCCTTGATGGCCGCCGCGATGGCCGCCTTGTCCCAGCCCACCTCGGCCAGCTTCTGTGCCAGCGTGGCGAGCGCGGGTCGGACGGCATCGGTGATGTGTTGCGCGCGCTCGGCCTCGCTGGGCGTCACCTCGGCGTAAAACGCGGCCGCCCAGTCGGCCAGGGCCACGGTGGTGTCGCATCGGTCCTTGAACAGGCCGCAGATGGGCGGCAGGCGCTCGTCGGTCACGATGCCGCGTTGACCCAGTTGCTCGGCCACCAGCGACGCCAGGGCCGCGTCGTCCATGGCCTTGAGGTGCTGCGCATTGACCCAGCGCAGCTTGGCTTCGTCGAAGCGGCCGGCGCTGCTGCCCAGGTGGTCCAGGTTGAACCACTGCAGGAACTGCTCGCGGCTGAAGATTTCGTCGTCGCCGTGGCTCCAGCCCAGACGGGCGAGGTAGTTGACCATCGCATCGGGCAGGTAGCCTTCGTCGCGGTACTGGGTGACGGGCTTGGCGCCGTTGCGCTTGCTCATCTTCTCGCCCTGCTCGTTGAGCACGGTGGGCAGGTGGGCATAGACCGGCGGCTCCTGGCCCAGGGCGCGGAAGATGTTGATCTGGCGCGGCGTGTTGTTGACGTGGTCGTCACCGCGAATCACGTGGGTGATGGCCATGTCAATGTCGTCCACCACCACGCAGAAGTTGTAGGTGGGCGTGCCATCGGGCCGCGCGATCACCAGGTCATCGAGTTCGGCGTTGCTGAATTCGACGCGACCCTTGACCTTGTCGTCCCAGGCCACCACGCCGTCTTTGGGGTTCTTGAAGCGCAGCACCGGCTTCACCCCTTCGGGCACCGGCGGCAGCACCTTGCCCGGCTCAGGCCGCCAGGTGCCGTCGTAGCGCGGCTTTTCCTTGTTGGCCATCTGGCGTTCGCGCAGCGCATCGAGTTCCTCGACGCTCATGTAGCACGGGTACACCAGGCCCTTGGTCTGCATGTCGGCCAGCACTTGCTTGTACCGGTCCATGCGCTGCATCTGGTAGAACGGGCCTTCGTCGTGGTCCAGGCCCAGCCATTGCATGCCCTCGATGATCACATCCACAGCGGCCTGGGTGGAGCGCTCCAGGTCGGTGTCTTCGATGCGCAGAATGAAGACGCCTTGGTTGGCGCGGGCGAATGCCCACGGATACAGCGCGGAACGGATGTTGCCCAGGTGGATGAAGCCAGTGGGCGACGGCGCGAAGCGGGTACGGACGGTCATGGAAGTGATCTTGGGGTTCAGAGGCTGGACAGGCCGCGCTCCAGATCGGCGCGAATGTCGTCGAGGTGTTCAAGGCCGACGGCCACCCGGATCAGGCCCTGGCCGATGCCGGCGGCCTGGCGCTGGGCTTCGGACAGCTTGCCGTGCGAGGTGCTGGCCGGGTGGGTGCACAGGGTCTTGGTGTCGCCCAGGTTGGTGCACAGCGACAGCACCTGCAGCTGGTCGAGCACGTGGAAGGCGCGCTCACGCGCCTGCTGCGGGCTGCTGGCCTTCACATCGAAGGACAGGACCGCGCCACCCACACCGCTCATCTGGCGCATGGCCAGCTGATGCTGCGGATGGCTGACCAGACCGGGGTAATACACACGCCCCACGGCCGGGTGGGCTTCCAGCCACTGCGCCAGCACCAGGGCCTGCGCGCTCTGCGCTTTCATGCGCAGGTCCAGCGTTTCCAGGCCCTTGAGGACCACCCAGGCATTGAACGGCGACAGCACCATGCCCGAGTTCTTCTGCACCGGCAGAAACTTCTCGCGCACCAGGGCTTCGCCGGCACACAGGGCACCGGCCATCACACGGCCCTGCCCGTCCAGGTATTTGGTGCCGGAGTGCATGACGATGTCGGCCCCCAGCTCGACCGGGCGCTGCAGCGCCGGCGTGGCAAAGCAGTTGTCCACCGCCAGCAGCGCCCCCGCGTTGTGCGCCAGGTCGGCCAGGGCCTGGATGTCGCACACCTCGCCCAGCGGGTTGGTGGGCGTTTCGGCAAACAGCAGGCGGGTGCCCGGCCGCACCGCGGCGGCCCAGGCTGACAGGTCGGTCTGCGGCACCACGGTGGTCTCGACGCCAAAGCGGGCGAACTCGGAGCCGATCAGCTTGAGGGTCGAGCCGAACATGGACTGCGAAATGATGACGTGGTCACCCGCCTTGAGCAGGCTAAAGCACATCAGCATGACCGCGGCCATGCCCGATGCGGTGGCCATGCAGGCCTGGGTGCCTTCCATGGCCGCCAGGCGCTGCTCGAAGCTGGTGACCGTGGGGTTGCCCGAGCGGCCGTAGGTGTAGCCGTCGTCCTCGCCGGCGAAGCGGCGTGCCGATGCTTCGGCCGAGGGCTGGACAAAACCGCTGGTCAGAAACAGCGCCTCGGCATTCTCGCCGTACTGGCTGCGCTCGGCGGCCAGCCGCACCGCCAGGGTTTCGCGGTGCAGACCGGCCGTGGGTAGGTTGGAAGATGCCATGGGTACGTCAGGTCGTCTGGGCGTTGGGCAGGGCCAGGCGCGAGCTGTCTTCCTGGCCTTCCTCGGCCTGGTCGCGCCCGTCGTTCATGCGGGCAATGGTCTCGGGGGTGATGTCGCCGGTGACATACACCCCGTCGAAACAGGAAGCATCGAAACCGGCGAGCTGCGGGTTGAGCGAGCCGATGGCCTGTTTCATGGCGTCCACGTCCTGGTAAATCAGGGCGTCGCAACCGATGATCTCGCGGATCTGCTCGACCGTGCGGTCGTGCGCCACCAGCTCTTGCGAGGTGGGCATGTCGATGCCGTACACGTTGGGGAAGCGAACCGGCGGCGCCGCGCTGGCCATGTAGACCTTGCGGGCGCCCGCGTCGCGCGCCATCTGCACGATTTCCTTGGACGTGGTGCCGCGCACGATGGAGTCGTCCACCAGCAGCACATTGCGGCCCTTGAACTCGCTGCCGATGACGTTGAGCTTCTGGCGCACCGACTTCTTGCGCACGCTCTGGCCCGGCATGATGAAGGTGCGCCCAACGTAGCGGTTCTTCACAAAGCCTTCGCGGTACGGCAGGCCGAGGATCTGGGCCAGCTCCATGGCGCTCGGGCGCGAGGATTCGGGAATCGGGATCACCACATCGATCTCGTTGGGCGGCACGGTGGAAATGACGCGCTTGGCCAAGGTTTTGCCCAGGTTCAGGCGGGCCTGGTAGACCGAGATGCCGTCGAGCACCGAGTCGGGGCGGGCGAGGTAGACGTACTCAAAGATGCAGGGGTTGTGGCTGACGGTGTCGGCGCACGGCGCGTTGTGGATCTGCCCCTGCAGGTCGATGAACAGGGCCTCACCGGGCTGGACGTCGCGATCGGGTTCAAAGCCGGTGCCTTCGAGGGTGACCGACTCGCTGGCCACCATCCAAGAGCCATCGGCCCCGCGGCCCACACACAACGGGCGAATGCCGTGGGGGTCGCGAAACGCCAGCAGGCCATGACCGGCAATCAGCGCGATCACCGCGTACGAACCGCGAACACGCTGGTGCACGCCGCGCACCGCCGCGAACACATCGGCCGGCTTGAGCGAGACACCCCGGGTGACTTTTTCCAGCTCGTGCGCGAGCACGTTGAGCAGCACCTCGGAGTCGCTCTCGGTGTTGATGTGGCGGTGGTCGGCCTGGAAAAGCTCCTGCTTGAGGGCCTTGGCATTGGTCAGGTTGCCGTTGTGCACCATGACGATGCCAAACGGTGCGTTGACATAAAAGGGCTGCGCTTCCTCTTCACTGAACGCGTTGCCAGCCGTGGGATAGCGCACCTGCCCCAGGCCCACATGGCCCGGCAGTGCGCGCATGTTGCGGGTGCGGAAGACGTCGCGCACCATGCCCTTGGCCTTGTGCATGAAGAACTTGCGCCCCTGCTGGGTAACGATACCGGCGGCGTCCTGCCCGCGGTGCTGCAGCAGCAGCAAGGCGTCGTAGATCAGCTGATTGACCGGTGCCTGACTGACCACCCCCACGATTCCACACATGTCCGAATCCTCAACGACGAATTAAAAAAACCGCTGGCAGCAGGCGACGCCATCCGACCTGCACAAAGGAGGCGTCGGCCATGGGCGCTCTATTGCCGGGAGCCTGCCGCAGGCGGTGCAAGAGAACTTCAAGACGGGCATCACCGGTGCCTTTGCGCTGCTCAGGCCAGGTGCCGCGCAATCGCCAGGGGCAACAGCGGCTTGAGGGTCTGCAGTGTGGCCGACAGCTGGGCCGCCACCGGCGAGGCCTGCCACAGCGCATGGTTGTGCAGCGGTGTCATGCCGACCACCAGGGCCAGGCCGAGCAGGATCACCACGCCACGGGCCAGGCCAAACACGCCGCCCAGCACCCGGTCCACCGGGCGCAGCCCCACCGATTCGACCAGTTTCTTGACCAGCCAGGCCAGCAGCCCGCCGGTGAAAGCGACCAGCAAAAACACCGCCGCAAAGCCGATGGCGATCTGCAAAGGCTCGGAAAAGCCGTCGACCGGCAGCCAGGCGCCCGCCGGTGCCGCATACACCTGTGCCAACAAAAAGGCCGCCACCCACACGCCCACCGACAACACCTCGTATACCAGGCCGCGCCACAGGCCCACCACGGCCGACAACAGCAGGACCCCGAGCAACACCCCGTCGAACCAGCCCATGCCGATCATCAGAGCGTGAGGATGGCCGCCGGCAGGCCCAGCGCCTTCACCCGGGCGGCCGCCTTGTCGGCGTCCGCCCGGGTGGTGAACGGCCCGAGGCGCACGCGAATGCGCCGCCCCTCGGCGGTCTCGGCCACATGGGTGTAGGTTTTGAGCCCGGCACGCTCGAGCTGGGTGCGCACTTCGCGGGCACGGGTGGCGTCGGCAAAGGCGCCCACCTGCACGATGACCCGCTCACGCCGGGCGGCCACGGCATCGGGGTTTTGGCCGTTGAGCAAGGCGCGGGCCCGTTCGCCATCACCCGGCGATGGCACCGGTCGTGCCTGGGGCTGGGCATCCGGCTGGGCCGTTGCCTTGGCACCGGCCGGCTGGGCATTTTTGGGGGCGTCGGGTTTGGCCACCGTGGCAGAAGCCGGGGCCGGGGTTTTGGCTGGCGCTGCGGATGGCGCCGTTTTCTGCGCTGTCACCGGCGAAGGAGATGACGCAGCCGACGGCTTCTGCACTGCGGGGGCAGCCGACCGAGCGGTTGCACCCGCTGTGGGCGCGGCAACCGGTGGAGGCGCGGTGGATGCCGACGCCTGATCCGCCGCCCCCACCACCGCCTCGCGCGGCCCCAGGCTGTCGGCGGCAGCCACATCCGACCCTGCGGACGCCGTGGACGCGGCGGCTGGCACCGCCGGGGACGATGGCGCCGACAACACCGGTTTGGCCGGGATCACAATGGGAATATCCACCGGCAGGGGGCGCGGCTGGGTGTCGAGCAACAGCGAAAACCCCACCACCCCCAACACCACCAGCAGGGCCGCGCCGATCAGGCGGTGGCGTGCCCGTTGCCGCAGCGCGTCGATGCTCGGCGGCGCGACCGATGCGTTGCCCTGGGAACCGGATCGGAGTGGGTGCATGGCGGGTGGTACGGGCCGGGCCGGAAGCGGCAGAAGACGGTGTGTGCAGGGTCAACCAGCCAGATGCTGGGCCGACAGGCGGGGCACGCCGTCCCGCAAAACCCCACCCACGGTGTGGAAAGAACCAAAGACCATGATTCTATCAGCCGGGTCGGCCACCGCCACCGCAGCGGCCAGGGCCTCGGCCGGGCTGCTGTGGCAGCTGACCGCAGCGCCCGAACGGCCAGCGCGCACACCCGGCAGCCCGGCCAGCGCAGTGGCCAGATCGCTCGCCCGGCTCGCGCGGGGCAGTGGCAAATCGGTCAGGTACCAGCGGTCGATCAGGGGTGCGATGCGCGCCAGCATGGCGTCCAGGTCCTTGTCGGCCATGGCGCCGAACACGGCGTGTGTGGTCGGGTAGAAGCCCATGGCGTCCAGGTTCTCGGCCAGCGCGGCCACCGAATGCGGGTTGTGCGCCACGTCCAGCACCAGCGTGGGCTGGCCCGGCACGATCTGGAAGCGCCCGGGCAGTTCGACCAGCGCCAGCCCGTTGCGCACCGCCTGCGCGGTCACCGGCAACTGCGGCCGCAGCGCCTCGATGGCAGCGAGCACGCCCGAGGCGTTGACCAGCTGGTTGGCGCCGCGCAGAGCCGGGTAGGCCATGCCGCTGTAGCGCCGCCCGCCGTGCGAGGGGTGCATGGCCCAGCCCCACTGCTGCTGATCGCCAGCGAAATGAAAGTCTTTGCCCACCCGCCACAGGTGTGCGCCCACTTCCAGCGCACGGTCGAGCACGCTTTGCGGTGGCACCGGGTCGCTGACGATGACCGGGCGGCCGGTGCGCATGATGCCGGCCTTTTCGTAGCCGATGGCCTCGCGGTCGGGCCCGAGCAGGGCCATGTGGTCCAGCGCGATGCAGGTGATGACCGAGCAGTCCGGGTCGATGATGTTGACCGCGTCCAGCCGGCCGCCCAGACCGATTTCGAGGATGGCCACGTCGATGCCGCTGCGCGCGAGCGTGCGCAGAATGGCCAGCGTGGTGAATTCGAAATAGGTCAGCGTCACCGGCTCGTCGTCATCGCCCTGGCCCTGACGGGCGGTCTCCACCTCGGCAAAGGCGGGCACCAGCTCGTCAGCCGATACCGGCACGCCACCGATGCGGCAGCGCTCCTCGAAATGCACCAGGTGCGGCGAGGTGTAGACCCCGGTGCGGTAGCCAGCCTGGCCGTAGATGGCTTCGAGCATGGCGCAGGTGGAGCCCTTGCCGTTGGTGCCCGCCACGGTGATCACCGGGCAGGGCATGGACAGTGCCATGCGGCGCGCCACGCGCTGCACACGGTCGAGCCCGAGCTCGATGCCGCTGATGCCCTGCGGGTGCTGGCGTTCGCAGTGGGCCAGCCATTCGGCCAGGCGGGTGGGGTGGTCGGTCAGATCGATGGCTTGCATGGCGCGGGATTGTCCCATCCGCAGCCGGGCGCCGCCCGCAGCGCCGACAATGCCGGACATGATCACCGTTTATGGCATTCCCAACTGCGACACCGTCAAGAAGGCCCGCACCTGGCTGACCGGGCGCGGTGTCGCCCACCAGTTCCACGACTTCAAGAAACAGGGCGTGCCCGCCGCCGCGCTGGACCGCTGGCTGGCCGCCGCCGGCTGGGAAACCCTGGTCAACCGCAAAGGCACCACCTGGCGCGGCCTGGACGACGCCACCCGCGCCAGCGTGCACGACGCGGCCAGCGCCCGGGCGCTGCTGCTGGCGCAGCCCAGCGCCATCAAGCGCCCGGTGGTCGAATGGGCGGACGGCGCTGTCACGGTCGGCTTCGACCCCGGAGCCTGGTCGTCGCGCTGCTGAACCGGCAGGCGGCCCGACCCGGCCGCCTAAAATCGCGCGGTCCCTTATGGGTTCAACCTTCCTTTCCCCACAGATTTCTCCATGAGCACCACCCAGATCGGCGGCGTGACCGTCCACACCCAGGCCAATGTGTATTTCGACGGCAAGTGCGTCAGCCACGGCATCACCCTGGCCGATGGCACCAGGAAGTCGGTCGGCGTGGTGCTGCCCGCCACCTTGACCTTCAACACCGGCGCGCCCGAGATCATGGAATGCGTGGCCGGCGGCTGCGAATACAAACTGGCCGGCACCGATGCCTGGCTCAAGTCCGGCCCGGGCGACAAATTCAGCATCCCTGGCAACAGCAGCTTCGAGATCCGTGTGACCGAGGCTTACCACTACATCTGCCATTTCGGTTGAACAACAGCGACGGATTCGACATGGCCACCATCCTGCAAAACCTGCCCAAGGGCAACAAGGTCGGCATCGCCTTCTCCGGCGGCCTCGACACCTCCGCAGCCCTGCTGTGGATGAAGAAGAAGGGCGCTCTGCCCTACGCCTACACCGCCAACCTCGGCCAGCCCGACGAGAGCGACTACGAAGAGATCCCGCGCAAGGCCATGGCCTATGGCGCCGAGAAGGCCCGCCTGGTGGACTGCCGCCTGCAGCTGGCGCACGAAGGCATTGCCGCCATCCAGTGCAATGCCTTCCACATCAGCACCGGCGGCATCACCTACTTCAACACCACCCCGCTGGGCCGCGCCGTCACCGGCACCATGCTGGTGGCCGCCATGAAGGAAGACGACGTCCACATCTGGGGCGACGGCAGCACCTTCAAGGGCAACGACATCGAGCGCTTTTACCGCTACGGCCTGCTGACCAACCCCAGCCTGAAGATCTACAAGCCCTGGCTGGACCAGAGCTTCATCGACGAGCTCGGCGGCCGCAAGGAAATGAGCGAATTTCTCATCGCCAACGGCTTCGACTACAAAATGTCGGTGGAGAAGGCCTACAGCACCGACAGCAACATGCTGGGCGCCACCCACGAGGCGAAAGACCTGGAGCACCTCAACAGCGGCATCCGCATCGTCAACCCCATCATGGGTGTGGCGTTCTGGAAGCCGGAAGTCGATGTGAAGGCCGAGGAAGTGACGATCCGCTTCGAGGAAGGCCAGCCGGTCGCCATCAACGGCCAGCGCTTTGATTCGCCGGTGGACATGTTCCTCAAGGCCAACGAGATCGGCGGCCGCCACGGCCTGGGCATGAGCGACCAGATCGAGAACCGCATCATCGAAGCCAAGAGCCGCGGCATCTACGAAGCCCCCGGCATGGCGCTGCTGCATATCGCCTACGAGCGCCTGGTCACCGGCATCCACAACGAAGACACCATCGAGCAGTACCGCATCAACGGCCTCAAGCTCGGCCGCCTGCTCTACCAGGGCCGCTGGTTCGACCCGCAGGCCATCATGCTGCGCGAAACCGCCCAGCGCTGGGTGGCCCGCGCCGTGACTGGCGAGGTGACGCTGGAACTGCGCCGCGGCAACGACTATTCCATCCTCAACACCGAGAGCCCCAACCTGACTTACGCGCCCGAGCGACTGTCGATGGAAAAGGTGGAAGACGCGCCGTTTTCCCCGCTCGACCGCATCGGCCAGTTGACCATGCGCAACCTGGACATTACCGACACCCGCGCCAAGCTGGGCATCTACGCCCACACCGGCCTGCTTTCGGTGGGACAGGGGCCGGAGATTTTCAAGCTCGAAGGCAGCAAATAAGCGCTGCGCGCTGCGCAACAAAAACGGCCCTTCACGGGCCGTTTTTTTGTGGTGTCGCGGTGTGCTCGCCACGTTCACACAACGTGCGGATGTCTCTGATGGGCCGCTGATGCGGCGGTTGCGCACCAGCGGACTCAGCGGGCGAGGCCGGCACGGGCTGAAATGGAGGGCGTTGATGGATGGCGGGGCCACCCGCCCCCGACTCATCCCAGACGGGCCAGACCCCCCAGGTAGGGCCGCAACACCTCGGGCACGGTCACGCTGCCGTCGGCGTTCTGATAATTCTCCAGCACCGCCACCAGTGCGCGGCCCACAGCCAGACCAGAGCCGTTGAGGGTGTGCACCAGCTCGTTCTTGCCCTGGGCGTTTTTGAAGCGCGCCTGCAGCCGGCGCGCCTGGAAAGCCTCGCAGTTGGAGACCGAGCTGATTTCCCGGTAGGTGCCTTGCGCCGGCACCCAGACTTCCAGGTCGTAGGTCTTGCTGGCGCCAAAGCCCATGTCGCCGGTGCACAGGCTCATCACCCGGTACGGCAGGCCCAGTTTCTGCAAGATGGCTTCGGCATGGCCGGTCATCTCTTCCAGCGCTTCGTAGCTCTTGTCGGGGTGCACGATCTGCACCATTTCAACCTTGTCGAACTGGTGCTGACGGATCATGCCGCGCGTGTCGCGACCCGCGCTGCCGGCTTCGGAACGGAAGCACGGGGTGTGGGCCGTCAGTTTGATGGGCAGCTCGGCCTCGGCCAGCACGGTGTCGCGCACCACGTTGGTCAGGGTGACCTCGCTGGTGGGGATCAGGTACAGCGCCTGGTTCTCTTCCGCACCCTCCTGGCCGCCCTTGTTGGCCGCGAACAGGTCGGCCTCAAACTTGGGCAGCTGGCCGGTGCCGCGCAGGGTGTCGGCATTGACGATGTAGGGCGTGTAGCACTCGGTGTAACCGTGCTGACGGGTTTGCGTGTCCAGCATGAACTGGGCCAGCGCCCGGTGCAGTTGGGCGATGGGGCCGCGCATGAAGGTAAAGCGCGAACCGGCCAATTTGGCGCCGGTGTCGAAGTCCAGGCCGAGTTTTTCGCCAATGTCCACATGGTCACGAACCGCGAAGTCAAAGCTGCGCGGCTGGCCCCACTGGCGCACCACCACATTGCCCTGCTCGTCGCTGCCCACTGGCACGCTCTCGTGCGGCAGGTTGGGCACGGCCAGCAGCAGACTCTGCAGCTCGCCCTGGATCACGTCCAGCCGCGCGGCAGAGGCTTCCAGCTCGGCCTTCATCTCGCCGACCTGGGCCATCACCGCGTCGGCCTCGGCGTGTTGGCCCTTGCCCTTGAGCATGCCGATCTGCTTGGACAGGCTGTTGCGCTGTGCCTGCAGCGCTTCGGTGCGGGTCTGCAGCGCCTTGCGCTCGTTCTCCAGCGCCTGGTAGGCCGGCACGTCCAGATAGGGCTGGGGGTTTTTACGGGTGGCCAGACGCGCGACGACGGCGTCCAGGTCTTTGCGGAGTTGGAGAATGTCTAGCATGCCGCGATTGTAGGGACGCCCTGTGCCGCGGCGCACACCGCAACACACAACGCAGCACAGGCCCGAGGCAGGCAGAGCGCGGCCCGCGCCTGCGTCAGTGGAGGTGCTCCGGTGCGTCCTCGCCCTCGATCTTCAGACCCTTGGGCAGCGGGAATTTGACGGTTTCGACCAATCCGTCCATGCGGCGCACGGCAATCGCACCCAGCTCGCGCAAACGCTCGATCACCTGCTGCACCAGAATGTCGGGCGCCGAAGCGCCAGCGGTCAAGCCCACACGGGCTTTGCCGGCAAACCATTCGGGGCGCAGCTCGCTGGCGTCGTCCACCATGTGGGCCGGCGTGCCCAGGCGCAGCGCCACCTCGCGCAGGCGGTTGCTGTTGCTGCTGGTGGGGCTGCCCACCACGATGACGATGTCCACCTGCGGGCTCAGCAGCTTGACCGCGTCCTGCCGGTTCTGCGTGGCGTAGCAAATGTCCTGCTGCTTGGGCTCTCGCACCTTGGGAAAACGCGCTTTCACCGCCGCCAGGATGCCCGCCGCGTCGTCCACGCTCAGCGTGGTCTGGGTGACCACGGCCAATTTTTCGGTCTGTGCAGGCTGTACCCGCCACACATCGGCTTCGTCCTCCACCAGGTGGATGCCGCTGTCGAGCTGCCCCATGGTGCCTTCCACTTCGGGATGGCCCTTGTGGCCGATCATGATGAATTCGTAGCCTTCCTTGTGCAGCTTGGCCACTTCCACATGCACCTTGGTCACCAGCGGGCAGGTGGCGTCAAAAATACGAAAACCCCGGCGCTCGGCCTCGTGCTGCACCGCCTTGCTCACCCCATGCGCGGAAAACACCAGGGTGGCACCGGCGGGGACTTCGTCCAGGTCTTCGATGAAGATGGCGCCTTTTTGCTTGAGGTCGTTGACCACATAGGTGTTGTGCACAATTTCGTGGCGCACATAAATGGGCCGCCCAAACTTGGCCAAGGCCCGCTCAACGATGTCGATGGCCCGGTCCACGCCCGCGCAAAAGCCGCGCGGCTCGGCAAGCAGAATCTCGCTCATACAGAAAAGTCCTCGGCAGGAAGCACAACAGCCCAGAGCATCGCGGAACCGGCTTTGCCGGGCCGCAGATGCTGCCCCCTGGGGGGTGACGCGAAGCGGCGCGGGGGGGTCAATCCAACACCCCGATCAACTGCACGGTAAAAGTCACAGGCTGGCCCGCCAGCGGGTGGTTGAAGTCAAACTGCACCGCGCCATCGGGCGCCACCGCCACCGCCGATCCGGCGTAGCTGCCCAGGCCGTCGGGGGTGGGAAACTGCACCACATCGCCCACCGCGTAGCGCTCGTTCGGGTCGCCCAACTGGTCCAGCAGCCTGCGCGCCACCCACTGCACCATCTCCGGCTGGCGTTCGCCAAAGGCTTCGCCGGGGGCCAGCTCCACCACGGTGTGCGTCCCTTCTTCCAGGCCCATCAGGCGCTGCTCCAGCGCGGGCGAAAGCTCGCCACTGCCCATGCTCAGCGTGGCCGGCTGCCCCTGCGCAAAGGTGTCGATGATGACCTGCCCCTGCGGCCCCGACAGGCGGTAATGCAGGGTGAGAAAGGAGCCTTCCTGAACATGCGGCATGGGCAAAAGGGGGATAAAGTGCAGCCAGCGGCGTGGCCGGGAAGACGACGGCGCCGCAAAAGAGGCGCCTGCCAAAAGACGAAGATTGTAGAAAACGGCCACCGGCCGGGAGGAAAAGCCCTTGAACAACCCTGCCACGCCCACGGGGCTCAAGAGCCTGCCGCAGGACGCGCGCCCGCGCGAGAAGCTGTTGGCGCGCGGGCCGTCGGCCCTGAGCGATGCCGAGCTGCTGGCCCTGCTGCTGCGCACCGGCATGGCCGGCAAACACGTGCTGCAACTGGCGCAGGAGCTGCTGGACCGCTTCGGCGGCATCGCCGGCCTGCTGCACACCGGGGCCGATGCGCTCAAGACCATCAAGGGCCTGGGACCGGCCAAGCGCGCCGAAGTGGTGGCGGTGCTCGAACTGGCGCGCCGCGCGCTGGCGCAGGAACTGCAGCAACGCCCGCTGTTCGACAGCCCCCAGGCCGTGCGCCACTACCTGCAGCTGCAACTGGGTGCGCGCACGCACGAGGTGTTCTGCGTGCTGTTTCTCGACAGCCAGAACCGCCTGCTGGCCATGGAGGAGCTGTTCCGCGGCACGCTGACGCAGACCAGCGTCTACCCGCGCGAAGTGGTGCTGCGCGCCCTGCACCACCATGCCGCAGCGGTGGTGCTGGCGCACAACCACCCCAGCGGCGAGGCCCGCCCCTCGCGCGCCGACGAATCGCTGACCCAGTCGCTCAAGGCCGCCCTGGCGCTGGTGGACGTGCGCGTGCTCGACCACTTCATCGTCACCCGCGACCAGGCCGCATCCATGGCAGAGCTGGGTCTGGTCTGAAGGGCATTGGTCCTGCGCGAGAATCGCCGGACCATGAAAGTCCGCTCCCTCGCCGAGCTCAAGAGCCTGCAGAAGGTGATCGCCCAGCGGGCGGCCGCCGAGGCCGCCGCGCGCGAGGCCGAACGCGAGCGGGCCCTGCGCGCCGAGCGTGAGCGGCGCTGGTTTGAATGGGCGGTGGGGCCGGTGCAGCCGCTGAAAACGGCGCGCCGGGTGCACCATCCCCAGCGACCGGTCGACCCTTTGCCCCGCCAGCGCCTGCGGGACGAGCAGGCGGTGATGCGCGAGGCGCTGTCGGATGAGTTCGACGTCGAAACGCTGTTGCATATCGACGAAACCCTGAGCTTTCGCCGCCCCGGCCTGGGAGCGGACGTGATGCGCAAGCTGCGCGAGGGGCACTGGAGCATTCAGCGACAGATCGATCTGCACGGTCTGCGCACCGACCAGGCGCGCGAAGCCCTGGGCGGCTTCATTCGCGAGGCGCACCAACTGGGCCTGCGCTGTGTACGTGTGGTGCACGGCAAGGGGCTGGGCTCGCCGGGCCGCACGCCGGTGCTCAAAGGGCGGGTGCAGAGCTGGCTGGTGCAGAAAAGCGAGGTGATGGCCTTTGTACAGGCGCGGCCAGCCGAGGGTGGCGCGGGCGCGCTGGTGGTGTTGCTGCGGCAGGCGCACAGCCAGCAGCCGCGCGGCACGGGATCGACCCGCCGGGCACAGACATAGCCCCACCAATAGGCGCCACCAGCAGGCACCTAGGAGTCTGCGCGGCAGAAGCGCATCGGCTGCAACGGGCGGATAAGAGTCCCACTTCGACCCTGTTTTTCCGGCTGTGGCACCCGCCACAGTCCTCAAAAGCAGGCTCAAATTGGGTTCTCTTCCCACCCGTTTCGCTTCGATGCCTTCTGCCGCGCAGGCTCCTAGGTCAGACCACCTTCAGCAAAGCGGCTCCTCGTTTTGCCCGGGTCAGGGCGACGTACAACAGCTTTCGCGGCGCCGTCGAATCTTCAGCTTTACCGAGGTAGATTGACGGTGCCACCACAATCACGCAGTCAAACTCCAGACCCTTGGCGCGGTGCATGGTCGCTCAAGGCGACGTGCAGACGTGGGCCCTCATGCAGAGTCTTGACGACGAGTTCTTGACTGACACGTTTGCGAAAAGACTCGCCGGTGATGCCGTCAGCACTGAGGGTGAGTTCACCCAGCGTGCCGTCTTTGACAGGCACCGCCCCACCGTAGAAAAACGCCCACTGATTGCCCACACGCTTCACAGGTGGCGTGACCTTGGCCTGCCAGTCCGGATTGAAGCAACTCCCTGTGGTTGCTTTTATTCTCCTGATGACGGCTTTGCTTTTGGCTTCCTGGCTTTTCTTCGCATGGGCACCGGCTGACCCCAGCGCTTCGCCAGTTCGACAGCCAGGTCCAGGTGGTCAAACTGCTGGGGGCTGACCACCGAACGAAGCATGTCGGTCAAAGAAAAGGCTGGGTTCTTGAAGTCTGCTGCGGTCTTCTTCAGGCTCGCCGAAACACCATCCGGGTCGGCCCAGTAGGCCAATTGCAATACATCGCCGGCATGCAGCGGGGTCACACGGAAGGGCTTCAGCGCCTTGGCTGGCAAGTCCTTTAGGTTCTCCGTCACCAGCAACACATCTTGGCCAGTTGCCCTCGCCCAATCGGCTGCTGCCAGCGCCACGTGCACATCGTTCGGGTCCCTCAGCTTCAGAAGAGGTGAAAACGCCGCATCGGCTTCCAGTTCCGCCAGCCGGTCGCCGTCCTTGTCCCACGCAGGAGGCAAGAAATCGGGTACCAGATGCAGCTTGATGGGTCTGAGTCTTTTCTCTGCCCACACCAAGTCCGAGGCCTCAACCGCTCGGTCATTGGTTTCAGCGCGCAGTCGCGCCCGGTGCTTGACATACTCGGCCTCAATCTGAGGCGTCCAACGAAGGTCGATGGCCTGCGCCTTCGCCAGGTCGTAGAACACGAAGGACACCACGTCTTTGACCAGGACGTTGGCGTCGGCCAGGACGACCAGCGGCGGTATCAGGCCGTGAGCCCAAGCTTCTTTGCCAGCGCCCGCGCGCGGGCTCGCGACTGATTGCGCGCTGTGCCCGCCACGGCTGCGCTCTCATCCAGCCGCTTCAAGTCCACAGCCTTGCGGGCCTGGGCCAGGGTCTTGGGCGCATTGGCCGAGGCCTGTGCCATCAGTGACTCAAACTCGCTGGCCAACACCTTTCGGTGCCCGCCGGGCGTGCGGTTCACCCGGCCTTTGTACGCCCCAGAGTCGAGCAGCGTGGTCACAAACGGGCGCGAGAAACCGCAGCGGTTGGCCGCCTCCTGCGTGGTAATCCACTCCTCAGTAGCGGGCACCGGCGCCTTGCGCTCTTTTGGGGTGCCGGGGTACACGACCAACCCCACCACCTGGCGGGCCAGTGCGTCGGCCACGGCGTCCACTTCCTTCGAGGGCAGCTTGCCCCCGTGTGCCTTGAGCTCGGCGGGCAAGACGGTGCGCAAGACTTTCACGAGTTGCGACATCGACACACCCGCCGCCTTCGCCTTGACGGCGGCGGGTCGCTTGGCCGTTGAAGCCTGCTTGGTTTGTAGAGTGGCGGTGTTCATGGTCGGGGCTGCTGGCCTTGATTGCCGGTCTCATGCAGCCGGTCAAAAATCGAAAAAAACGAAACTATTGTGTAGCAATCAAGGCCCGGGAGCAACCCCGTTCGGCTGGACTTGCGGGCGCGCCCTTGCCTCGACCCACCCGCTCATCACCTCAATCCACCGGCACTGCTTTTTTCACCTTTTCCAGGAGCAAGCGAGACCTTGTACTCACGAAGTCATGCGAGCCTTCACAGCGACCATAAGAGTGAAGCCCCTTCTTACCTATTGGACGGTGGTGGTGTGGGGAGATTGGGCAAACCACCCCCCCGCCCGACCGAGGTCAGAAGAAGTGGGACCCAATGAGTGAACGTACGGAGCCAGCTCGTCGAAAGGACATGAGGGTCGCGTGCAAACGCCGTCACATGGCCGGACTCTTCAGGATTTTGCACACCCTGCCCCTCACCCTGTAGCTCTACCACCCAGGTCTTGTGCCTGAGGTCCGCCTCACCGAGGGGCCGGGCGCGTCGTATTGAGCCTCCTCCACCAGCCACTTGGTCTAGGTCCCACCACTGGCGCGTCGGTCCGGCGACAGGTCTGGGTGTGAGGGCCACCCGCTTCGGTTGGATCACCCCGCGTGGCGGCGACCCGCACCGCCTGCAGCAAGCTCCCGAGCCCCGTTCGCTCGCCAGCAGCTGCCCAGTGTGGGCGCTGGCGCTGCGCCTTCACGGAGTGTTGCGCATCCAGTCGGCGGTCTTGAAAAAGCTCTCCCGCAGCCGTGCGCGCAGGTCTTCAGGCACCGCGGTTTCACCCATCGCCTGGTCCATGCAGGCCAGCCACTGGTCGCGCTCGACGATGCCGATCTTGAACGGCATGTGCCGCATGCGCAGGCGCGGGTGGCCAAAACGGTCTTCGTAATACGACGGACCGCCCAGCCAACCACAGAGAAACCAGAACAGCTTTTGCCGCGCCGGGTCGAGCGTGTTGCCGTGGCTGACCCGCAGTTCGTGGTAGCCGGGCTCGATGTCCATCAGGTCGTAGAAGCGGTCGACCAGGGCACGCACGCGCGCCTCGCCGCCGATCCATTCGAAGGGGGTGGTTGGGGATGGAGCGGGTTGGGATGCCGTCATATCAAGGAATCGCCCATATCAAAATCAAACGCAGCGGCTGTGCCATGCGCCAAAGGCAAGGCGGGACATCACACCGGAGCGCGGCGCAAGGTTTCCACCACCGGGGTGCGCAACACACTGCGCAAACCCCACCAGCCGGCCAACAGGGCCAGCACCGCCCCGGCCAGGCTGCCGGCCAGCGGCACCAGCAGCGGCGGTTGCCAGCTGAATCCAAAGGCGTAACGGGCCAGCGCCCAGCCCACGGCCACGGCCACCACAGAGGCCACAAACCCCGCCAGCAAGCCCACCCCCGCCAGTTCGATGCGCTGCACATTGCGCAGCAAGCGGCTGCCCGCCCCCACGGCCCGCAGCACCGCGTATTCGCGTTCGCGCTCGCCGCGCGTGGCGGTGATGGTGGCCAGCAACACCACCAAGCCGGCAGCCAGGGCAAAGCCAAACAGGAATTCCACCGCACGGATGACCTGCCCCAGCACCCGCTGCACCTGCGACAGGGTCTGGCTCATGTCCACATTCGTGATGTTGGGGAAATCGCGCACCAGATGGTTGTCAAACTGTGCGTCGCCCTCGGGCGCACGAAAGGCGCTGATGTAGGTGAGCGACACCTCGGTGAGTTGCGAGACCGGGAAGATGACAAAGAAATTGACCCGCATCGACGACCAGTCCACCTTGCGCAGGCTGGTGATGCGCCGCTCCACCACCTGCCCGGCAATGTCGAAGCCCAGCCGGTCGCCCAGCTTCAGGCCCAGCTCGTCGGCCAGCCCCTCCTCCACACTCAGGCCATCGGCCTCGTCGGGTGTCCAGCGGCCGGCCACCACGCTGTTGTGCGCAGGGGCCTGGCCGGCGTGGGAGAGGTTGAACTCGCGTTCCACCAGCCGCTGTGCCCGGTCGGTGGCGTACGACTCGGGCTGCACCGCCTGGCCGTTGACCGTGACCAGGCGGCCCCGGAACATGGGAAACCAGTCGTAGCGCTGCACACCGGCCGTTTTCAGCGTCTGCTGGAAGGCCTCGCCCTGCTCGGGCTGCAGGTTGATGACAAAGCGGTTGGGCGCATCCGGCGGGGTGGCCTGGCGCCAGCTGGCGATCAGGTCGGTGCGCAGCAGCACCAGCAACACCAGGGCCAGCAACCCGACGGCCATGGCACTGATCTGCACCACCGCATACGTCGGCCGGGCCGACAGCTGCCGGGTGGCCAGCACCAGGGCGCGCGGCGCGGTGCTTTCGTTGACGCTGGCGCGCAGCAGCCGCACCGCGCCATAGCTGACCAGGGCAAACACCAGCACGGCCACGGCAAAGCCGCCGACCGCGATGCCGCCGAGCAACAGGTCTCGGCTGGCCACCAGCAGCAGCACCGCAAAGCCGGCCACGCCCAGCCCCAACACCGCCAGTGTGGCAGGCTTGAGCTGCCCCACATCGCGCCGGATCACCCGCAGCGGCGGCACCTGCGCCAGTTGCAGCACCGGCGGCAGACCAAAGGCGGCCATGAGCGTGAGGCCCATGCCCAGGCCCAGCAGCGCTGGCCACACGCTGGCAGCGGGCAGCGCCGACTCGACCAGACCGGCGAGCAGCAGGACAAACACATGGTGCACCGCCCAGCCCAGGGCCACGCCCAGCGCGCTGCCCAGCAGGCCGACGAGCAGGAACTCCAGCGCATAGGCGCGCGCCATGCTGCCCTGCGACAGCCCCAGCACCCGCAGCATGGCGCAATCGTCCAGGTGGCGCTGGGCAAAACCGCGCGCGGCAATGGCCACCGCCACCGCCGACAGCAGCGCGGCCAGCAAGGCCACGAGGTTGAGGAATTTCTCGGCGCGCTCCAGCGTCTGCTGCATCTCGGGGCGGCCGCCCTCGAGCGACTCCAGCCGCACGCCGCGCACCTCGGCCTTGGCGATTTCGGCTTCGGCCCATTCGGTGAAGCGGCGGACAGCGGACGGGTCATCGCCGGCCACCGCCAGCCGATAGTTCAGCCGGCTGGCCGGCTGCACCAGGCCGGTGGCGGGCAGGTCATCGGCATGGATCAGCACCCGTGGGGCGAAGCTCATGAAGCCGCCGCCGCGATCAGGCTCCAGCGCAATCACCCTTTCGATGCGCAAGGCCGCATCACCGAGCAGCAGGGTCTGGCCCATGGACAGGTTCAACTGCACCAGCAGGGCGGCGTCCACCCAGGCGGTGCCGCGCGCCGGAATGTCGCGCACCGCTGCATCGGGCTGGCCGGGTGCCGGCGCGGTGCGCAGGCTGCCGCGCAGCGGATAGCCTTCGGGCACCGCTTTGAGCGCCACCAGCTTGGCGCCGCCGCCGTCGGCATCGCTGGCGCGGCCCATGGTGGGGAAGTCCAGCGTCAGCACCGAGCGCAGGCCCTGCGCCTGCGCCTGTTCTGCAAAGGCGGGCGACGGCCGGTTGTCCGCCCGCACCACCGCATCACCGCCCAGCAGCGCCCGCGCATCGCGCTGCAGGCCGCCCTGCAGCCGGTCGGCAAAAAAGCCCACCGCCGTCAGCGCTGCCACCGCCAGCGTCACCGCCACCAGCAGCAGGCGCAGTTCACCCGCGCGCCAATCGCGCGCCAGCGAACGCCAACCCAGGGACCAGAACGAAACAGCAAGGGGAGCGGGTGCAGCAGCCATGCGCAGACCTTACCGCAAGCGCAGCAACCGCGCAGAATTGAGAGATTTGAACCAGCGACAGCACGCAGCCGGAGCACGTGTCCGATTCGAGAACGCGGCGGAACTGGCTCCGCCAGGCCGCTCGCGTTGCCCCCTGGAGGGGGTGACGCCGCAGGCGGCGCGGGGGTGTACTTTATTTCGTGCCGAAGATCCGGTCGCCCGCGTCGCCCAGCCCCGGCACGATGTAGCCGTGCTCATTGAGGCCCCGGTCGACCGCCGGTGTGTAGATGGGCACGTCGGGATGGGCGTCGTGGAAGGTCTGGATACCCTGCGGGCAGGTGACCAGGCAGACAAAGCGGATGGAGCGCGGATGGGTGGCTTTGAGCCGGTCCACCGCCGCCACCGCCGAGTTGCCGGTGGCCAGCATCGGGTCGAGCACGATCACGTCGCGCTCTTCCATGCCGCTGGGCATCTTGAAGTAGTACTCCACGGCCTTGAGCGTGGCCGGGTCGCGGTAGAGGCCGATGTGGCCCACCCGCGCACCGGGCAGCACCTGCAGCATGCCGTCGAGGAAACCATTGCCGGCGCGCAGGATGGAGGCGAGCACGATCTTCTTGCCATCGATCACGCGCGACTGCATCTTTTCCAGCGGGGTCTCGATCTCGATCTCCTGCATGGGCATGTCGCGGGTGAGCTCGTAGGCCAGCAGCGCCGACAGCTCGTGCACCAGCTCGCGGAAGCTCTTGGTGCTGGTCTCGCGCTTGCGCATCAGGGTGAGCTTGTGCTGGACCAGGGGGTGATCGATGATGTGGACGTCGCGGCTCATGACAGTCGGGCTTTCAGGGAAACAGGGGATGCAAAGGAAGTACCAAGCCGGCGACGCATGCACCGCTGGCCAACGCTTCCGAGTGTAGGCCCGTGCCGGGCCGTGTCAGGCGGCGGCCTCGGGCGGCGGCGCGTCAAACACGATGCGCTGTGGATGGGTGAAGCACAGGAAGCGGCGGTGGGTAGCCCGCCCCACAGCGCACAGGCCCACGCGCTGGGCGACGTGCAGGCCCATTTCGGTGATGCCGCTGCGCGAGATCACCACCGGCACACCCATCTGGGCCGACTTGATGACCATTTCGCTGGTCAGCCGCCCAGTGGTGTAGAACACCCGCTCGCCCGCGGGCAACGCATGCTGCAGTGCCATCCAGCCGGCGATGGTGTCCACCGCGTTGTGGCGGCCCACGTCCTCCACGAACAGCTGCAGACGTTCGTCCAGGAACAGTGCACAGGCGTGCACCGAACCGGCGGTCTTGTAAGTGCTGTCGTGCAGGCGGATGGTGTTGACGATTTCGTAGAGCTGCGACTGCCGCAGCCGTGCCTGCGGCGGCAAGGCGATGCGGTCCACATCGTCCATGAGCCCGCCGAACACACTGCCCTGACCACAACCGGTGGTGACCACGCGGCGGGCGGTGCGCTCCTCGATGCGGGCGATACCTTGCCGTGTCACCACGGCGGCGGCTCCCACGTCCCAGTCGACGGTGATCGACTCGATCTCGTGCACACCCTGCACCAGGCGCTGGTTGATCAGATAACCCAGCACCAGCCACTCGGGATGGGCCCCCAGGGTCATGAGCGTGACCAGCTCGCGCTTGTCCACATAGACGGTGAGGTCGCGTTCGGCCGGGATGCGCAGGCTGCGCTGGCGACCAAATTCGTCCACCACCGACACCTCGCGGGTGAGGTCGGCCTGCGCCTGTGTCAGCCTCGGCAACGCAGGCGCGGCGGCTTCAACCGCGAGATCCGGCAGATCGGCCAAATTCATGGGGGCAGGGATGTGCCGGTCAGGTGGGCGGCTTGCGGTCAGGACTTTTTGGCCGGCGCAGCTGCCGCCGGGCTGGCCGAAGCCGCCGCCGGTGCAGGCCAGACAAAAGGACCCGGATCGGTGCAAGCCGGTGCCGCCTGAGCGGCCTTGACCGTCTTGCCACTGGCAGCGGCCGTCTTGAAGTAATGAGCCGCGCTGCGGTCCATGGACAGACAAAGTTTGTAAGCGTCGACCTTGCCCGCGTGCGCAGTCTTGGCCTTGGTCTCTTCCGCCTTGGCCTTGGCGGCATCATCAAGCACCGGCGCGGGCAGTTTGGCCAGCGCCGAGGTGCACACCACGGCGGTCAGGGCCATCAGCAGCAAGGGTTTCATGTGAAGTCTCCTGTTCTCAAGCCTTTGCAGCGACCGGCAACCCGGCACTCACTTCGCCGGATGCGCTGCGTTGGGCCGGGATCTTGCCGGCCTTGATGTCGTCGTACCAGAGTTCGTGGTGTTCCTTGGCCCAGGCCTCGTCCACATAGCCGGTTCGCATGGCGCTGTAGGCGTCCTTCATACCCAGGGTGCCCATGTAGATGTGCCCCATGATCAGCGCCATCATCCAGACGCCGCAAGCGAGGTGCAACATGTGGGCGATCTGCATGTCGCCGCGCAGATAAATGGCGCCGGGAATCAGTTTGTTCAGGAACAGACCCGAGGCCACCACCACGATGCCGGGAATCGTCACCCCCCACCAGAACAAGCCTTTTTCACCCGCGTTGAAGCGGTGAGAAGGTACCTCATGGCCACCGAGCATGCCGCCGCCCTTGCGCAGCCAGACCCAGTCGGCCCGGGTCGCGATGTTGTCCTTCACAAAGGTCACCACGATGATGAGCAGCGACACGGCGAACAGCGGGCCCACGAAGTTGTGCACATTCTTGAGCGCGTAGGTCAACCAGCCAAAGAGTGTGCTGCCCATGATGGGCAGAAGGAAAAACTTGCCAAACGCCATGACCAGGCCGGAGATGGCCAAGGCGATGAAAGCACCCGCATTGGCCCAGTGAGCGGCTCGCTCGAACGGTGTGAAGCGTTCGATCTTGCGGCCGGTGTCGGGCAGATGACCACCCATGGTGCCCTTGGTCTTGTAAAAAATGGCAATGGCCAACAGCACGATGAGCAGCAGCGACCCACCATAGGGAATCAACCAGTGGTTGCGTACCTGACGCCAAGCCTCACCCGCATTGGTCAGGCGAGAACCCGGGTACTGCACAAAGGGCTGGATCAGGTTGCCGGCCTCGGGGGCCTGCGCCGCCGGGAGACTGCTGTAGCCTGTGACGCCCTTGCCCACGTCGCGCCACATGGGCGCGTTGTTGCCCGGCTGCACCTGCTTTCGCTCGGCATTGGTTTGGGCGGCGTAATTGGGATCTTTGTCCGCGTCGGGCGCAATCTCGAAAATGTTGGCGCTGCGGATGCCCCCGGCCGCTGCCTGGGCTGCAGGCGAAGCGGACACCGGCTCGGCTGCAGGGGTTTGCGCCTGGGCCCAGCCCAGGGTGAGCGCCAGCAGGCAGGCCAAGGCCCACTGCCCGCCGCGAAGTGTGGTGTTGGGGCGGCTCATGCACGGCTCCTCATGGCTTGGCGGCGCGGCTGTACTCGTTCATGCCGTACTGGGCACGGGCCTTGAGCTGCTGCTGCCAGCTGGTGCGGTCGCCTACCGTCCATCCGGCCTGCAGGTACTGGCTCTTGCCCACCCCGACGTGGGGAGCTTGATCGGACCGCACACCACTGGCGTTTTGCGGTGCTTCGCTACAAGCCGACAACAGCACGGCCGCTGCCAGCACACCCCAGCACTTGCTCGAATGACGGGTCATGATTTGGCTCCTCCTTGAGCGCTGCCGTAGGCGGTGCCCCAGCCCCAGACCTCGGCCCCTTTGCCACGGGTGACGACACGGGTGCGGAAAATGTCGGCCACCACATCGCCGTCGCCGGCCAGCAGGGCTTTGGTCGAGCACATTTCGGCGCAGGCCGGCAGTTTGCCCTCGGCCAGACGGTTGCGACCATATTTTTCAAACTCGGCCTGGCTGCCATGCTCTTCCGGGCCACCGGCGCAGAAGGTGCACTTGTCCATCTTGCCGCGCACGCCGAAAGTGCCCGACGAGGGGAACTGCGGAGCGCCGAAGGGGCAGGCGTAGCTGCAGTAGCCGCAGCCAATGCACACATCCTTGTCGTGCAGCACCACACCCTCTTCGGTGCGGTAGAAGCAGTCAACCGGGCAGACCGCCATGCAGGGCGCATCGCTGCAGTGCATGCAGGCCACCGAGATCGACTTTTCGCCGGGCAGGCCGTCATTGAGGGTGACCACCCGGCGGCGGTTGACGCCCCAGGGCACCTCGTGCTCGTTCTTGCAGGCCGTGACGCAGCCATTGCACTCGATGCAACGCTCGGCATCACAGATGAATTTCATACGTGCCATCGTGTGTACTCCTTAAGCCTTCTCAACGTTGCAGACGGTGGTTTTGGTTTCCTGCATCATGGTCACGATGTCGTAACCGTAGGTGGTGGCGGTGTTGACCGCCTCGCCTCGCACCAGCGGCATGGCACCGTCCGGGTAGTAGGGCTTCATGTCCTCGCCCTGCCAGCGGCCGGAGAAGTGGAAGGGCAGGAACACGGTGTGTTCGTCCACCCGCTCGGTCACCAGCGCCTGCACGTTGATGCGTGCACCGGTCGGAGACGTGACCCAGACCCGCTCGCCGTTGCGAATGCCGCGTGAAGCGGCCACTGCCGGGTTGATCTCCACGAACATCTCCTGCTGCAACTCGGCCAGCCAGGGGTTGGAACGGGTTTCCTCGCCACCGCCCTCGTACTCCACCAGCCGGCCGGAGGTCATGATCAGCGGGAATTTCTCGTGGACCTTGTCCTCGATGTTCTTCTGCTGCAGCGATTTGTAGAGGATGGGCAGGCGCCAGCGGTTTTTCTGGTCGTCGTGGCTGGGGTACTTGGCCACCAGGTCCGGCCGGATGCCATAGATCGGCTCGCGGTGCTGCGGAATCGCGTCGGGAAAATTCCACACCACGGCACGGGCCTTGGCGTTGCCGAACGGGTGGCAGCCGTGGGCCATGGCCACACGGATGATGGCCCCGGTCGGGTCGGTCTTCCAGTTCTTGCCCTCGGCCTTGGCCTTCTCGGCGTCGCTCAGGTCGTCCCACCAGCCCAGCTTCTTGAGCAGCACGTGGTCGAATTCCGGATAGCCGGTGGTGATCTCGGCACCCACCGAGTGCGAGCCGTCCTCGGCCAGCAGGCTGACGCCTTCGCGCTCGACACCGAAGTTGGCGCGGAAGTTGCCGCCCCCCTCCATCACATGCTTGGAGGTGTCGTACAGGTTGGGCGAACCGGGGTGCTTGATCTCGGGCGTGCCGTAGCAGGGCCAGGGCAGACCGAAATAGTCACCGCTCATGTCGTAGCCGTTGACCTTGTCCACCACCTTGCCCTTGCACTTGAGCGTCTTGACGTCAAAAGCGCCCATGTTGCGCATGTGGGCCTGCAGACGCTCGGGGCTCTGGCCGGTGTAGCCGATGGTCCAGACGCTGCGGTTGATCTCGCGCAGGATGTCTTCGACCGAGGGCTCTTCCATGCCGCCCTTGCCCTTGACCATCTTGAAGTTCTTGGACAGCTGCTCGGCAAAACCGAGCTTCTGTGCCATCTGGTGCATGATCATGTGATCGGTGCGGCTCTCCCACAGCGGCTCGATCACCTGCTCACGCCACTGGATGGAGCGGTTGGACGCGGTACACGAGCCGCTGGTTTCGAACTGCGTGCAGGCGGGCAACAGATACACCGCACGGTTCGGATTGAGGTCTTCGGGCTTGCCCGGCATGGCCGCCATAGAGGCAGTGGCCGACGGGTACGGGTCCACCACCACCAGCAGGTCCAGCTTGTCCATGGCGCGCTTCATCTCCAGACCCCGGGTCTGCGAGTTGGGCGCATGGCCCCAGAAGAACAGGCCACGGATGTTCGGTCCCTGGTCGATGAGCTCGTTTTGCTCCAGCACACCGTCGATCCAGCGCGATACGGTGATGCCGGGCTTTTCCATCATGCCCTCGGCGTACTGCGACTTGATCCAGTCGTAGTCCACACCCCAGACATTGGCAAAGTGCTTCCACGAACCGGCGGCCAGGCCGTAGTAGCCCGGCAGCGAGTCGGGGTTGGGGCCCACGTCGGTGGCGCCCTGCACGTTGTCGTGACCGCGGAAGATGTTGGTGCCGCCGCCGGTCTTGCCGATGTTGCCCAGCGCCAGCTGAAGAATGCAGGACGCGCGCACCATCGCGTTGCCAATGGTGTGCTGGGTCTGGCCCATGCACCACACAATGGTGCCCGGGCGACTGTCGGCCAACATCTTGGCCACCTTGAACATCTGTTCTTCCTTGACGCCGCAGGCCTCTTCGACCTTGTCCGGCGTCCACTTGGCCATCACCTCCTCGCGCACCTTCTCCATGCCGTAGACGCGGTCGTTGATGTACTGCTTGTCTTCCCAGCCGTTCTTGAAGACGTGGTAGAGCAGACCAAACAGGAAGGGGATGTCGGTGCCCGAACGGATGCGCACAAACTCATCGGCCTTGGCCGCGGTGCGGGTGAAGCGCGGGTCGACCACGATCATCTTGCAGCCGGTTTCCTTGGCGTGCAGCATGTGCAGCATCGACACCGGGTGGGCTTCGGCGGCGTTGGAACCGATGTACAGGGCGACCTTGCTGTTCTGCATGTCGTTGTACGAGTTCGTCATCGCCCCGTAACCCCAGGTGTTGGCCACACCGGCCACCGTGGTCGAGTGGCAGATGCGCGCCTGGTGGTCGCAGTTGTTGGAACCCCAGAAGCTGACGAACTTGCGCAGCAGGTAGGCCTGCTCGTTGTTGTGCTTGGACGAGCCGATGAAGTAGACCGAATCGGGGCCGCTGGCCTTGCGCAGCTCCAGCATGCGGGCGGTGATTTCGTCGTAGGCCTGGTCCCAGCTGATGCGCTGGTACTTGCCGTTGACCAGCTTCATCGGGTAGCGCAGGCGGTATTCGCCGTGGCCGTGCTCGCGCAGGGCGGCGCCCTTGGCGCAGTGCGCGCCCATGTTGATGGGCGAGTCGAACACCGGCTCCTGCCGCACCCAGACACCGTTCTCGACGATCGCGTCGGTCGCGCAGCCCACCGAGCAGTGGGTGCAGACGGTGCGCTTGACTTCGATCTTGCCCGTGCCGTCGATGGAGCCACCACTGGCGGCTTTGGCTTTCTTGACCAGGGTCAGCTGGGAAGCGGCCAGGCCGACACCCACACCCAGACCCGAACGGCGCAGGAAGGAACGGCGGTCCAGCGTGGGCAACGCCGCCGACAGGCCGCGCTGCAGGCTGTGGACCAGGCGAGACGCGCCGCCGCTGGCGGAGGAAGAAGATTTTTTGGTGAGCAACATCATGGGACTCCTCGGCCGTTCAAACCCGGGCGGTCTTGTAGTAGTGCTGAACGTGCGCACTCAGGCGATAACCGCCTCCGCGCTCGGGGGCAGGCAGGGGCTCCTGGGCGGTGGGGGCCTCGGGCGTCACCGAGGGCAACAGGGCGGTGGCCGCGGCAGCGGCGCCCACGACACCAGCGCCGGCAAACAGGCTGCGGCGGCGCAGGGCGGAGGTTTCCGGGCGAGGGGGCTTGCTCATGTGCATGTCTCCTGGTTGAACACGGTCCACCGCGCCCCATCAAGGCACATGCGGACTTCTTGCATATGTGGAATCTAGCGCCCATCGCCACCCCCTGACAAGCGCACATTCCCCAGCCCGCGTGGCGCCGGCTTCAAAACACCGGTGCAGGCGCCGCCGGCCTGTCCGCCCAGACCCAAAGGGGTTCTCCGGGTAGCCAAATTCGTGCCATAAGAAAGCACTTATGCAACCACTTCTGAACAACCGGGTTCGCCTCTCGGGGGCATCCAAGCGCGCCGCAGCCCGTGCACACCGCCGGCACCAGCGCCAGCTTGTCGCCCGCGGTCGCGACAATTTGTCGCACCTCGCCACCGCGCGGGACACGTGGTTTTCCAGCTATTAACCGAGCGATTCACTCGACTAAATCCGTAGAATCGCCGCCGGTGGAAACGCCCTTTTTCAACACCACCCCCGACAACAGCCTCGAAGGCTGGCCCGACTGGTCCATCCTGATCGTGGACGATGAGCAGGGCATGCTCAACTTCCTGGTCAAGACCCTGGCCCCGCGCTGCCGCTTCGTGATGAGTGCCGGCAGCGCCGAAGAAGGGGCCGGGTGGCTGCGCAGCCACCATGTGGACCTGATCATCCTCGACATCTCGCTGCCCGGGCAGAACGGCGTCGCCTGGCTCAAAGAGCTGCGCGAGCAGGGCTACACCGGCGAGGTCATCCTGATCACCGCCTTCGCCGACCTGGACACCGCCATCGAGGCCCTGCGCGCTGGCGCGTCGGACTTCATCCTCAAGCCCTTTCGCGTCCCGCAGATCCTCAACGCCGTCAAGCAGTGCCACGAACGCGCACGCCTGCGGCGCGAGAACTATGTGCTGCGCCGCGCGGTGGCCAGCACCCGCCGCCACCGCGCGGCGCTGGTGGGCGATTCGCCTGCGCTGAGCGCCTTGCGCGCCGCCGTCGAGCGGGTGGCTGCGGTGGACAGCACCGTGCTGCTGCAGGGCGAGTCGGGCACCGGCAAGGAACTGGTGGCCCGCGAACTGCACGCCCTGAGCGCGCGCAGCGCCGGCCCTTTCGTGCCGGTCAACTGCGCCGCCATCGCACCCGAGCTAATCGAGAGCGAACTCTTCGGCCATGCCCGTGGCGCGTTCACCGGCGCCACCCGGGCGCGCGAGGGGCTGTTTCATTACGCGCAGGGCGGCACGCTGTTTCTCGACGAGGTGGCCGAGCTGCCGCTGCCCATCCAGGCCGCGCTGCTGCGCGCCATCGAGGACCTCAAGATCCGTCCGATGGGCAGCGTGCAGATGGTGCCGCTGAATCTGCGCCTCATGGCCGCCAGCAACCGCCGCCTGGCCGACGAAGTGGCCGCAGGCCGGTTCCGCAAAGACCTCTACTTTCGGCTGCAGGTGGTCGAACTGGGCCTGCCACCGCTGCGCGAACACAAGGCCGACATCCCGGCGCTGGTGCAGCACTTCGTGGAGCAGCTGGCCCCCGCGCTGGGGGTGGCACCGCTGCACATCAGCGAACGGGAAATGGGCTTCCTGGCCCAGTACGACTGGCCCGGCAACGTACGCGAGTTGCGCAACCTCATCGAGCGCTCGCTCATCCTGGGCTCGCTCAACGTGTCGGCGCTCTACCCCGGTGAAGCCCCGCGCTCGCTGCCCACGGCCCCTGGCGGCACGCTGGATCTGGCGACGCTGGAGAAGCAGCACATCCTGAACGTGCTCGCTTCGGTGCAGGGTGACAAGAGCCGCGCGGCCGAGCTGCTGGGCGTCTCGCGCCGCACGCTGGAACGCCGCGTCTCCGAATGGGGGCACGGCAGCCCATCGACCCAAAGCCGCTGATGAAACGGCCCACGCCCCGCTGGCTCGCCACCTCGGTGCGCAACAAGCTGCTGGCCATGGCGCTGCTGCCGCTGCTGGTGGTGTTCCCGCTGCTGGTGCTGGCCATTGCGGTGTGGAGCAGCGTCACCTACGACCGGCTGCTGATCACCAAAGTGCGCAGCGACCTGGCCGTGGCGCGCGGCTACTTCGACCAGACCCTGGCCGAGGTGGGCAGCGGCACGCGTGGGGTGGCGCGCTCGCAGCGCCTGCTGCAGGCCATGGCGGGCGGCGACCTGCAGGCCCAGCTGGCCGCCGACCAACGGGAACTGGGGCTGGACTTTCTGCTGCTGGTGCGCCACGACGACCCGCGCACCGGCCTGCCCGCCAGCGTGTCGGCGCTCTTGCCCCGGGTGGCCGCCGCCCCCGGCCGCGCCGCCCAGGTCGTGCGCCTCTCCCGCGACGAACTCGCCGCCCTGGCGCCGCAGCTGCTGCCGCGTCTGGACATCCCGCTGGTGCCCACCCGCAACGCTGCGCCCGACGCACGCAGCGTGGAAGACCGCGCCCTGGTGCTGCTGGCGCTGCAGCCGGTGCTGGACGCCACGGGCCAGCCCCAGGCCCTGCTGGTCGGCGGCCTCTTGCTCAACCAGAACCTGGACTTCATCGACCACATCAACCGCATCGTCTACCCCGAAGGCGCCCTGCCCTTCGGCAGCGAAGGCACGGCCACCCTGTTCCTGGGCGATGTACGCATCACCACCAACGTCCGCCTGTTCCAGGATCAGCGCGCCATCGGCACCCGCGTATCGCAAACCGTGCGCGAGCGGGTGCTCACCCAGGGCCAGACCTGGCTGGACCGCGCCTTCGTCGTCAACGACTGGTATGTCTCGGCCTACGAACCGCTGCTGGACGCCACCGGCCAGCGGGTGGGCATGCTGTATGTGGGCTTTCTCGAATCGCCCTTTCGCTGGGTGCGCCACGCCATGCTGGCCGTCATGGGGCTGATCTTTCTGGCGGTGATGGCGGTGTCGGCCCTGCTCTCGGTGCGCTGGGCGCGCAGCATCTTCAAGCCGGTGGAGCAGATGAACCGCACCATGCAGCAGGTGGAAGACGGCAACGCCGCTGCGCGTGTGGGCGCACTGCCCGCGCGCGACGAACTCGGTGCGCTGGCCGCTCACCTCGACGAACTGCTGGACGTGATCGACGACAAAACCACCGCGCTGCGCCGCTGGGGCGAAGAACTGGACCACAAGGTGGCCGAACGCACCCGCGAGCTGGAGGCGAGCAATACCTCGCTGCAGCGGGCACAGGAGCAGCTGGTGAAAAGCGAAAAACTCGCCGCCATCGGCCAGCTCACCGCCAGCATCGCACACGAGATCAACAACCCGATTGCGGTCATGCAGGGCAACCTCGACCTGATCCGCGACACCCTGGGCCCGCACGCCCAGCCGGTGGCGGGCGAACTGCGGCTGCTGGACGAACAGGTCGAGCGCATGCGCCTGATCGTCACCCAGTTGCTGCAGTACGCCCGACCGACCGAATACGCCGGCTATGTGGAAACGCTGGACCTCAACCAGACCGTGCGCGACTGCCTGGTCCTGGTCGCACACCTGCTGGTGCAGACGCGCATCGAGATCGAGCGCGACCTGCAGGCCACCCGGCGCGTGGGCTTCAACCGGTCGGAACTGCAGCAGGTCATCATCAACCTGCTCATCAATGCCATCCAGGCCATGCCGCAAGGCGGCACGCTGCGACTGGTCACCCGCGACTGGGCCGACGAACAGGGCGCGAGTGGAGCGGTGCTGCAAGTGCAAGACTCCGGCCCGGGCCTGACACCCGGCGTGGCCGAGCGCCTGTTCCGCCCCTTCTTCACCACCAAAAACGACGGCAACGGCCTGGGCCTGTGGATCAGCCTGGGGCTGGTGGAGCGCTACGGTGGCGGCATCACGGCAGCCAACCGCGAGGACGGTCAGCGTGGCGCGGTGTTCAGCGTGCGCCTGCTGACGGAACCGCAGGCGCCGGAGGCGGTGAACACGCGGGATGGGCGGCCGGGAACCTCTCAGTAAACGTCACCGCGCTTGTCGATGGTTTGTCAATAGTTAGCAACTTCGCTAACATTGCCGCATGACTTACGAAGTCGAGTACTTCCACCCACGCGTCCTGGCCGAGATAGAGGCATGGCCCGTCGATGTGCTGGCCGACTACGCACACCTGGTTGAACTGCTCGCCGAGCACGGCCCCAACCTCCGCCTGCCGCATTCCCGTGCGATGGGCGACGGCCTGTTCGAACTGCGGCCCCGTGGCCGCTCGGGCATCGGGCGCGCGTTCTACTGTTTTTTGGTGGGCAAGCGTGTGGTGGTGGTGCACGCATTCGTCAAGAAAACCCAGCAAACCCCGGACAAAGAGCTGAAACTGGCTCGCAAACGCGCAAAGGAGTTGAACCATGGCTGAACTCAAACACACCCCGGTTCGCCACGACCACAAGGCCTTTCTGGCCAAGGCCAGCGAACGCAAAGGCTTCAAGCAAGCCTATGACGACTTGGCCGTCGAATACCAGGTCATCGACCAACTGCTCAAGGCCCGCACCCGCGCCGGAATGACCCAGGACGCCGTGGCCGAAAAGATGGGCACCACCAAAAGCGCCGTCTCCCGCCTAGAAGGCTCGGGCAGACACTCGCCGTCACTGGGAACGCTCAGGCGCTATGCACTAGCGGTGGGCTGCGAGTTGCAGGTAAAGCTGGTGCCGCAGAAATGATGGGGGCCTCACCTTTCAGAACATCCACGCCATGAACGGCAAAGACGTTCTTGGCGAGGTCGATACCGATGGTGACAATGGCGGTCATGGACTTCCTCTTCCAAAAAACGAGTGAGTTGATGAGAGTTCGCACCTCCCATCGTGGCACTTGGATGCCGTACCCCGCAACTGCGCGGATCACCCGGGGCGGGGAAGCCCCTTTCATTCGTTAGATGGCATATGTCCACTACAGACTGGCTAACTCTTGCTCTTGTGGCAATCACCGCGTTCTATGCGTGGGCTACATTCGAGATACTTCGCGCGAACAAGGGCGTCGTGCAGGCAATGACGGATCAGACAGAGGCGCAACTGAGGCCCTATGTGATAGCGCATGTCACTGTGCAGTTGGGGACCGCGCTTCTCTTGCTTCAGATTGAGAACACCGGAAAGTCGCCTGCGCTTGACGTGCACCTTAAGATGGACAAGGATTTCTTCTTCAACGGTGAGAAGGGGCGAGATAACATCTCGAAGCTGTCGGTGTTCACCCAACCCATCGAATCGTTGTCACCGGGCGCGCGGATTCCCTTCGTGCTAGGGATGGGACACACGATCTTTGCAGCAGAAATTGACGATACGGTCTGCCCTAAAGTTTTCACGATCACTGCAGAGTACTCATTCGGAGGCAAGCGGTACTCTGAGCGCAACACAATCGATCTTCGGCCGCTTCTTCACAGTACAGCCGACCATGACCCAGTGGGAAACGAAGTCAAGAAGCTCCGAGAGAGCCTAGAAAAGCTCCTTCGAAAATGAGCGCGCCATCTAACTGGTCACCGTGCAGCCCTGCTGGTCACCCACATGCTGGCCCGAGAGACCCAGCCGACACTGCCACTGCGCCAGCCAAGCTCCGGCAGACCACCACCGTCTGCCCGCCGCGCCCCGATCCCACGGATCAATCTACAGGGGCGCAAAAACCCTTCGTTTCTTCCTCCACCGGGCTTGTCCAACAAACGGTTCAGATCGCGGCTTCGCGCGATCTATTCTTACTCGTTAGGCAGCACAGAACAAGCCTTAACTCAGTCACATTGCCAAAGGGAGAACCATGTCTGATGAACTAGTTTGCACCGTCTGTGGACACGTGGGCGCCAGCAAGACAATCACAAAGGGCCACTTTGCACTAGAAGTGGTTCTCTGGCTTTGCTTCATCGTGCCAGGCCTTATTTACTCCGTTTGGCGACACACGTCGCGAAGCGAGGCTTGCCCAGTATGTGGCAACCAGAACCTGTTGCCAAAGACGGCGCCAATGGCACAAAAGTTCCTGAAAGAGAACTTGCCCGAGAAGCTCGTTGTCAGACAAGAAGTCGCGCGTCCGCCATCTAAAGCAGCCCAGTCGGCTGGTCACACTCTCGGTCGCCTCGCCGGAAAATTGTTCAAGTAAGAGTGCAGCCGATAGCGAGTTCCGTGCAGCGAGTCCGGCCTAATACCTCGCCAAAGCCGACCCGCTACTACGACAGGCAATAACTCCGTGGGCCGCACTTCCCTGCCCGTACCTCAAGCCAGCAAATCAAACCCCTGCGTCTCCACGCTGATGAACGCGGCGGTGAAACCGGCCAGCGCGGCGTAGAACCTGGCCTTGGGGTGGGCGCTGATCGCCTCGCACATGGCGTGCACCCAGGGTTGCACATGGGTGCTGAAGAATTTTTGCTGCTGGGTCAGGTTGGCCACCTCGACGTCTTCACCCGCGATCAGGTAGCGCATGACTTCGCAGATGCAGGCGAAGTGGTCTTCGGACTCAGGCATGGCTTCGTCGCGCGCCAGGCCCAGGGCGGCCAGGTCGCTGCGCAGGGCCGCCAGCGGCTTTTCATTGAGGAAACCGCTGAGGTAGTACGAGCCGAAGAGGTACACATCGGGCTTGCCGACGCCGCCAAACAGCGCGTCGTACTCATTGGCCACCTGCTCGTCGCTGAGACCGCGCACGGTGCCGACGAACTGGCGCCAGGGTTCTTCCAGGAAACCACCGGCCGCCGGCGCTTCGGTGACTGCCACCCGCAACTGGGCGAGCAGCTCGGCGCCGGGCGGCGCGTAGTACAGCGCGGCCAGCAGGCCATAGACCTCGGCACGGGCGGTTTCTTCGTCGAGGGCGGAAGAGACGGGGATCGGTTCGTTCATATCGTTGGTCGGTTCGGTTCGCTCATCACCACACAAGCTGGATCGCCAAAGACCCACCAAGACACGCCGTGGCACTGGCTTCGCCAGGCCACAGGCGTGGTCCCCTTGGGGGTAAGACGCGCAGCGGCGCAGGGGGGTCAGATATCCGTGATCCTGGTTTCCCCTGGGTTGGAATAGATGTCCACGACGCGGCAGTCGCTGCACATTTTCAGGCGCTCCAGCGCCTCGCCCTGGAACATGGCGTGGCCGCTGAGTTTGGCGAGCATGACCTCAATGCCTTTGAGGGTGCCAAAGGGCTTGCTGCAGCGGATGCACTGGTAGGGCTGGGCTTCGTTGAGCACGCGCGGCTGGCGGCGTTCGTCGCTGAGCAACAGGCGCGGCTGCAGGGTGATGGCGTTTTCGGGGCAGGTGGTGGCGCACAGGCCGCACTGCACGCAGTTCTTTTCAATAAAGCGCAGCTGCGGGCGCTCGGCGTTGTCTTGCAGGGCGCTGGCCGGGCAGGCGCTGACGCAGCTCAGGCACAGGGTACAGGCGTCGCGGTTGACCAGCAGGCTGCCAAACGGCGAAGCGGCGGGCAGCGCGATGGCGGCGTCCTTCGTGCGGGTGGTGCGGCTGGCGCTGTCTTGCAGCAGGTGGTCGAGCGCAAGGTCGAGCGTGGCGCGCTTTTCGGGCTGCACCGCAAAGCTGGCGGCCTTGGTGACGCCTTGCGCGGGGGCTTCGCCCAGTTCAGCGTCGAGCAGCGGCAGGTCGCGCGCGTCGCGCACTTCGATGAGCTTGAAATGGCGGCCGCTGTAGCCCAGGGCCTGCACGATGGATTCGGCCACCGCCATCTGCTCGCGCAGGGCCGCGTGGTACTGCGGCGCTTCTTCACCGGTCATCAGCACCCAGACCTGGCGGGCGCCGTAGGCGAAGGCGGTGAGCCAAAGGTCGATGCCGGTGGAGGCGGTGTGCCACAGCGGCAGCGGGATGACGCGGGCGGGCACGCCGCGCACGGTCTTGTCGAGCTGCGCCATGCGCCCGAGGTCGCCCACCAGGGCGGCGCCGGCTTGCTGGCTGTGCAGCAGCAGGGCCGCGTCCTTGCCGCCGGCCTTGGCGTAGGTGGCCAGCAGGGTGCGCAGCTTGACGCCCTGCTCGCTGGCGCGCGGGTAGGCGTAGCTCAGTGCGCCGGTGGGGCAGACGGTGGTGCAGGTGCCGCAGCCCACGCAGAGGTTGGGGTTGACGACGATCTGGTTGCGCTTGAGGTCGCTGCTGATGGCCGAGGCCGAACACACATCGATGCAGGCGCTGCAGCCGGTCTGCTCGTTGCGGCCGTGGGCGCAGACTTTCTGTTTGTAGGTGAAGAACTTGGGCTTCTCGAATTCACCCACCAGGTCGCGCAGCTGGGTGACGGCGCGCACCTGGGCCAGGGCGTCGGCAGACGGCGGCAGGTGCACATACCCCTGCGACAGCGCGTGCTGGGTGAACGCTGGCGCCTCGCGCAGGTCGAGCACCAGGTCGAAGGTCTCTTCGCGTGTCTGTTCGTCGCGCTGGAAGTTGATGGCACCCACCGCCTCGCAGGCCTGCACGCAGGCGCGGTGCGACTGGCAGCGCGAGAGGTCCACCTGGTAGTCCAGGCCAATGGCGCCTTCGGGGCAGGCCGCCACGCAGGCGTTGCAGCGGGTGCACAGGTCCAGGTCGATCGGGTTGCGGGTGCTCAGGGTCGCCTCGAACGCGCCCAGCCAGCCGCGCAGCCGGGTGAGCTGGCCGGCCAGCACCGGGTGGCGCCGCTCCTGCTGGCCGCTGCCGCCGGTGGCCAGCAGGGTCACGTCCAGCGTGTCGCTGACCAGCGCGGCCAGGGTCTCGGCCTGCTCCAGCGGGCCGATGATGAGCAGACGGCCGGCGCTTTTGTAAGTAACGGTGGGCACCGGCTCAGGATCGGGCAGGCGGGCCGCCGCCAGCAGCGCAGCCATCTTGGGGGTGGCCTGCTTCGCTTCACGGCCCCAGCCCCCGGTTTCGCGCAGGTTGACGAAGCGGATGGGCCGCACGTCCAGCGGCACGGCGCCTTCGGTCTGCCCGGCCAGTTCGGTGAACAGGCGGCTTTCCTGCGTGCAGGCGACCACCAGGTCGTCGCTGCTGCGGCTGGCCTTCTGGAAGGCGGGTGCGTCGCGGCGGCACAGCGTGGTGTGCAGGGTCAGGTCTTCATCCAGCGCCTGGCCCAGGGCCTTGGGGTCCAGGGGCATGGTGCGGTTGCAGTTGCAGATCAGCGTGGTCATGGTGGGCGGTCTCTTCGGGTGCTGCCGCGTCTGGTGCGCGGGTGTCTTCGGTGGCCCCGGCGCCGCTGGCAGCGGGGGCCGACGCGGTGGGGGCCAGGGCTTCGGGGGCGGCGGTCTGGGCCGCCTGCGGTTTCGGCTGGTCGGGGTCGTCCACGAGCTTGAGGAACCGGGCGCTGACCATCTTGGCCAGCATCGCGGCGGGAATGGGCTCGCTTTTGCTGTAGTCGTCGATGTAGATGTCCAGCCCGTCCATCACATTGAAGTGCGGATCGGCAAACAGCTTCTTCACCGCAGCGTTGCGCACCTCGGGCGACACGCCTTTGGCGACGAAGCGGCGAAAGTCGGACGCCGGGGTGAGGTCCTGCGTGTCTTCCAGCGTGGGCGGTGGCGGCGCCGGCTCGGCGGCCACGGGGGCCGGCGCGACAGGCGCCGTGGGGGTCGCAGGAGCCGCAGGGGCCACTGGCGGGGCGCTGGCCGCCGGTGCCTCGGCTGGCAACACTGCGCCCGCGCGGTTCTGCGCCTTGCGGCGCGACCAGCGCGAGAAGAAGCTGTCGCCCTCGTCAGCCGCCATGACCGCCGCCTTGCCCGCCCGAGCCGTGCTGGAACTTTTGGGTGGAGATGCGCACCGGCTGACCGAAACGGTCGGTCAGCGGCTTGAAGCTCTCGGGCCGCTTGCGGCGCTTGGGCTCGATCTGGTGGTGCTCGGCGACGAACGCGCGCAGCCATTTCACCACCTCGGGCGGCGCTGGCACCTGGTCCACTTTTTCCTGTGCGTCCAGCCAGCGCCCGGCGTCGTGGTAGCTCAGGGTGGCGATCTGGGGCACGGCCATGGGCTCCCCGTCGATCAGCCGCTCGTCGTCGGCGCGCCAGAAGACCCAGAAGCACGGCTGGGGGCTTTCCAGGTTGAGGTACAAGCCCTCGGCGTCGTCGCGGTACAGGGTGACGTGCAGGCCTTCATACAGCCAGTAGCGGGCACCGGCCACCTCGGGAGCACCCGGCAGGGGTTGCACTTCTACCGGCGCGGCGGCCACGGGCTGCGGCGCACTGGCGGGCAGCAGCCGGGGCTGCGCCGTGGGCAGCACATCGGCCAGTACCCAGCGCCAGGGCTGCCAGCGCGCCATGGGCCCGGTCACCGGCTCGCGCCGCATGACCACCGCGACATCCAGCACGGGGCGCCCCGACGTCGGGGAAGTGGGGGAGGAACTCGCTTGCATAGAGGGGCTTGACTGTACGCCAAGCCCGCGCCCGGGCCGCTACGTGTCAGCCCTATGCCCGCATGCCGCGCCGGGTTGGTTGGGCACTCGCCGACGGCCAGGGGCGGGTCGGGCGCTGGCCTGGGCCAGCCCCGGCCCCGCCGGCGGGCACACCCCAGCAGGGCTGCACGCGCGGGACCTGGTGCCTTCAGTAGGTTTCCAGGTGCAGGCGGCCTTCGCGCTGGAGCGCGGCGCCGACGGTTTCCCAGTCCAGCCCGGCACCGTGGGCGATGTCGCGCAGCGCCAGCACCACGCCCTCTTCCATCGCTTTGAGGCCGCAGACATAAAAGTAAGCGTTCGGGTCCTGCAGCAGGGCGGCCAGGTCGGCGGCGCGGTCGCGCAGGGCGTCCTGCACATACCGCTTGGGCTGGCCCGGCGTGCGGCTGAAGGCGAAGTTCGTGTCGATGAAGTCCTTGGGCAGGTTCTGCAACGGGCCGAAGTACGGCAACTCTTCCTGCGTGCGGGCGCCGAAGAACAGCATGAGCTTGCCCGACTCGAATTTGCCGCTGGCGCGCAGGCGGCGGCGCCATTCGGTCATGGCGCGCATCGGCGCCGATCCGGTGCCGGTGCAGATCATGACGATGCTGGACTTGGGGTGGTTGGGCATCAGGAAACTGGTGCCGAACGGCCCGATGACCTGCACCGGGTCGCCCACCTGGAGGTCGCACAGGTAGTTGCTGGCCACGCCGCGCACCGGCTGGCCCGAATGGTCCTGCAGCACCCGCTTGATGGTCAGCGAGAGGTTGTTGTGGCCGGGGCGCTCGCCATTGCGCGGGCTGGCGATGCTGTACTGGCGCGCGTGGTGCGGCTTGCCGTGGGCATCCAGGCCGGGCGGGATGATGCCGATGCTCTGGCCTTCGAGCACCGGGAAGGGCATGGCGCCGAAGTCGAGCACGATGTGGTGGGTGTCGTACTCTTTGCCGATGGCGGTGACGCGCAGGTTGCCGGTGACCGTGGCGGTGACGGTCTTCTGGGCCGCCTTGGGGCCGTACAGGTGGGTGTAGGCGTGGGCCGCGCTCCAGGGCGGCACGGTGGCGCCGTACTGGGTAGAGTTGAAGGTGGCCTGTCCGCTGGGATCGGCGGCGGGCAGTGCCTCCGGCTCGGTCGCGGCGACGTGCTCGTCGGCGCCCGCCTCCGATGCCATGGCCGCAATCTCAGCACCCGAAAGCTCCGCCGGCAGCACATCCCATCCCAGTTGCTCTTCCAGGGTGTATGCACGCGCCTTGACCACCCGGCGGTAGTTGTCGATGGAGCCAGTCGGGCACGGCGAGATGCAGTCGTTGCACCAGTTGCACTTGTTCACATCGACCACGTAGTTGCGCGAGTCGTGGGTGATGGCGCCCACCGGGCAGATCGATTCGCAGGTGTTGCAGCGGATGCAGATCTCGGGGTCGATCAGGTGCTGCTTGATGACGGCGGCTTCGGCGGGGGCGTTCATCTCGGTCTCCGGCTTGTGGTGGGCACTCGTGATTCTCAGGTTTTCGGTGTGGCACCGCAGGGGTTGGGGTCACCAGCTTCGCTCGTGTCTGGCGTGACTCCGTGGTGGTACCGCGTGAGCCCGGGTAGCTGACTCCGTGCGTGTCTGCGTCAAGAAATGCGGTGGAACCGGCTCCGCCGGGCCACTCGCATCGTCCCCTCTCCCAGCGCCGCAAAGCGGCGCGCCAGAGAGAGGGGAAGCTGCGAAGCAGCGCAGGGGAGTGCTCCGAGTCCGGTGCGTCAGAGAGGGGGGAAGCCGCGCAGCGGCGCAGGGGGGAGTTCCGAATCAGTTAAACCGGACGTACTCGAAGTCCACCGGCTGCCGGTTGATGCCCATCACCGGCGGCGCGATCCAGTTGGCGAACTTGCCCGGCTCCACCACCCGGCCCATCAGCGAGCCCACATAGGCGCGGTCGGTGTCGGAGGGGAGCCACTCTTCGACCCTGGCGTTCCACTCATGGTCGGTGACCACACGGCCGTCCGGGCTGACCTTCACCCCCTTGAGGGTGCCGATGTTGCGGTGGAAGGCCTTGTGCGGCACCTTCAGGCGGAAATCAATCCCGGCCTTTTCGATCAGGCGGTTCCAGCGCTCAACACCACCCACGCTGTCCTTGATGTAGTCGTCGCGCAGCACTTCGTTGAGCGCGTTGAGCATCGGCACTTCCTTCTCCACCAGCTGGCCGTTGACCACGTCGATGATCTTGTAGGTGTTGCCCTTGAGCAGGTGGTCGTCGGTGCGCTTGCCCTCTTCATAGCGGCCCTTGAGGCCCGAGCTGTAGAAGGTGGCGGCGTTGGACGACTGGTCGGCGCCGAACAGGTCGATGGTCACCGAGAAGTGGAAGTTGATGTAACGCTGGATGGTCGGCAGGTCGATCACCCCGGCGGCGCGCAGCTGGCCCACGTCGTCGGTCTTGAGCTGGTTCATCATCTCGCAGGTGCGGGTGATGACGCGCCCCACACCCGACTCGCCCACGAACATGTGGTGCGCCTCTTCGGTCAGCATGAATTTGGTCGTGCGGGCCAGCGGGTCGAACGAGGACTCGGCCAGCGCACAGAGCTGGAATTTGCCGTCGCGGTCGGTGAAGTAGGTGAACATGAAGAAGCTCAGCCAGTCGGGCGTCTTCTCGTTGAAGGCTTCCAGGATGCGCGGGTTGTCGGCGTTGCCGCTGTTGCGCTCCAGCAGGGCTTCGGCCTCTTCACGGCCGTCCTTGCCGAAGTATTTGTGCAGCAGGTAGACCATGGCCCACAGGTGGCGGCCCTCTTCCACGTTGACCTGGAACAGGTTGCGCAGGTCGTACTGGCTGGGGGCGGTCAGGCCCAGGTGGCGCTGCTGCTCCACCGACGCCGGCTCGGTGTCGCCCTGGGTGACGATGATGCGGCGCAGGTTGGCACGGTGTTCGCCCGGCACGTCCTGCCAGGCTTTCTCGCCCATGTGGTCACCAAAGTGGATCTTGCGGTCCTGCTCGGCGGGGTTCAGGAAGATGCCCCAGCGGTAGTCGGGCATCTTGACGTGGCCAAACTGGGCCCAGCCCTGCGGGTCGACGCTGACCGCCGTGCGCAGGTAAACGTCGAAATTCTGCGAACCGTCCGGGCCCATGTCCTGCCACCACTGCAGGTAGTTGGGCTGCCAGTGCTCCAGCGCCCGCTGCAGGGTGCGGTCTTCGCTGAGGTTGACGTTGTTGGGAATCTTCTCGCTGTAGTTGATGCCGGACATGCTGGTCTCCTGAAGTGGTGGTGGAGTGAGGATGCTTCAAATCGGGGGTGACGCGCGCAGCGCGGCGCAGGGGGCGTCAAACCCTGTTGAAATCAAAGGCGGCCTTCTCGCCCTTGCCGTAGACCTTGAGCGCGCCTTTTTCACCGACGGCGTTCGGGCGCTGGAAAATCCAGTTTTGCCAGGCGGTCAGGCGACCGAAGATGCGGGTGGCCATGTTTTCCTTCTGTGCAAAGCGCAGGTTGGCTTCCAGGCCGGTCAGCGCGTCGGGCGACATGGCGGCGCGCTCCTCCAGCGCCAGGCGGATCTCGTCGGCCCAGTCGATGTCGTCGGGCGCGGCGGTGACCAGCCCCAGCTTCACCGCGGCATCGCCGTCCAGCGGCTGGCCAATGGCGCCGCGGGCGGCCTCCATCGGACCGGCCTCTTCATAAAAGCGGCGCTGCAGCCGGCTCTGGCCGTTGACCATGGGCAGGTAACCGAAATTCATCTCGCCCAGGGTCAGCACCGGCTGCTTTTGCGGATCGTCGGGCAACACCAGCTGGTAGGCACGGTCGGCGCAGAACGCCAGTTCGGCCAGGGTGCCGGCAAAGCACGAACCCGGCTCCAGCAGGGCAAACAGCGAGCGGGACGAGACGTCCAGCCGGGCAAAGGTGCGGCGCAGCATGCCGATGGTTTCGTTGACGAACCAGTGATCCTGGTGGGCCAGCATCAGCGCGTCGTTGGCCAGCACCGCAGCGCTGTCGCCTTCGGTCTTGAGCAGCCAGGTGCCGATGTCCAGCTCGTTGGTGCGCAGGTGCAGGATGGCGTCGTCGAGTTCGCGCGCCATGGCCAGCGGGTACCAGGCGGCGCCGGCGGCCTCGATGCCGGCCAGGTCGGTTGGCTGGTCACCCTGCGGGCCCTTGACGGTGAAGGTTGCCAGGCGCCTGGCGCGGTCGATGTCCACCGTCACATGGGTGTAGCCCAGTTGATCGGCGTCGATGCGGCGGTTCAGCGCGGTCAGCTCGACGCCCTTGGCAGTGGCCGGGCGGGTGCTGCCGGCGGCCAGCTTTTCGGCACGCTCGCGCACCGCCTGCTGGAACACGGCGGGCTTGGCAATCGCGTCGACCAGGCGCCAGTCCACCGCCTTCTGGCCGCGCACGCCTTCGGCACTGGTGCAGAAGAGGTCGGCCAGGTCGTGGCGCACATGGCGTTTGTCGGTCACCCGGGTCAGGCCGCCGGTGCCAGGCAACACGCCCAGCAGCGGCACCTCGGGCAGGCTGACCGCGCTGCTGCGGTCGTCCACCAGCACGATTTCGTCGCAGGCCAGGGCCAACTCGTAGCCGCCGCCGGCGCAGGCGCCGTTGAGCGCGGCGACGAATTTCAGGCCGCTGTGCCGGCTGCTGTCTTCCATGCTGTTGCGGGTCTCGTTGGTGAACTTGCAGAAGTTCACTTTCCAGCCGTGGCTGGACAGGCCCAGCATGAAGATGTTGGCGCCCGAGCAGAACACCCGGTCTTTCAGGCTGGTGACCACCACGGTGCGCACCTCGGGGTGCTCGAAACGGATGCGCTGCAAGGCGTCGTGCAGTTCGATGTCCACGCCCAGGTCGTAGCTGTTGAGCTTGAGCTTGTAGCCCGGGCGCAGGCCGGCGTCTTCGTTGATGGCCAGCGCCAGGGTGGCGATGGCGCCGTCGAACGACAGGCGGATGTGCTGGTAACGGGAGGGGTCGGTCTGGTAATCGACTCGGGAGGCAGCGGCGGTCATGTGGATCTCCTGGGTCGTTGGCGCGGATGGCCGGATGTGTGCAACCCTTGGCGACATGAATAATAGTGCACTATTTTGTGAGCGTCAACTGCATTTTACTGCATGCCCTCCATGGACTCCCGGGCCACTCAGAGCGGCAGCTTCAGCCACTGGCGCAACGCTCGCCGCAGCTTCGCAAAGCTCTCCTCCAGCGGCTGGGCACTGGTGTTGAAGCTCAGGTCGGCCTTGGAGTAGAAGGCCGTGCGCCCTTCCAGGATGCGCTTGAGGTCCTCCATCGCCTCGCGGCTGGCCGCCATGGGCCGCAGGTCGCCCTGCGCGGCCACGCGGCCCATGTGGTCGGCCGGGTCGGCCTGCAGCCAGACCGTGGTGCAGTGCTGCAGCAGCAGGTTGAAGTTGGCCGAATCGGCCACCAGCCCGCCGGGCGTGGCGATCACCACCTCGGGATAGAGCTGGATCGCCTCCTCCAGCGCGCGCCGCTCGTAGCGGCGGTAGGCAGGGGCGCCGTACAGGTTGTGGATCTCGCTGATGCTGCAACCGGCGAACTGCTCGATCTCGCGGCTGAGTTCGATGAACGGGTAGCCCAGGTCCTGGGCCAGCCGCCGGCCCAGGGTCGACTTGCCCGCGCCGCGCAAGCCGATCAAGGCCACCCGGGCCCGCCGCCCCTGTGGGTCCACCCCGCCACCGCCGCCCAGCAGCTCGACCAGGGCCACCCGGGCGCGATGCAGATCGGGCTCGGTGCGGTCCTGCAGCAGTTCACGGATCAGCAACCATTCCGGCGAGGAAGTGGTCACATCGCCGATGAGTTCGGCCAGCGAGCAGTGCAGGGCTTGCGCCACCTGCAGCAGCACCAGCATCGAGACATTGCCCGTGCCGTATTCAAGGTTGGCGAGATGCCGCTCGGACACCTCGGCGGCCATCGCCACCGCCTTGCGCGTCATGCCTTTGCGCGCGCGCAGGTTGCGCACCCGCTCCCCCAGCGCGATCAGGAAAGGGTGGCGTTCTTCTTCCGCGGCGGCGGAGGCGATGGCGAGGGTTTCGATGGTGCTCATGGCGCAGGCGCCCTGGGTCTGGTGGCGGGAAACATGGGTGTAAACCCCGATGGGGATCGGGCCCACACACATGCACTTTAATGCACACTGCCGGTTATGCAAGATAGTGCATTTATACCGGCATTGCAGCCTGTCCACCGCAGCCGTCGTGCAAGGTGCTGCAGGCCTTCACCATGCCCCCCGCACCACTGCCGGACGGTGCGACCCGCACCGGCTGCCGTTCACCGTTCGGGCTGCGCCGGGCGAGGATCGCTCGAAAACGTCGGCGGGCCAGGAGCCAGCATCCCAAGGAGACCCGCATGAGGCCACACGACACCGCCGCCCCGCCAGAGCGCTTCAATTTCGCGCGCCACCTGATCGCACTCAACGCCGGCCGCAGGGACAAAACCGCGCTGATCGACGACACCGGCTCGCTGACCTACGGCCAGCTGGCGGACCAGATACAGCGCTGCTCGGCGGCACTCACCCGGCTGGGCCTGCGGCGCGAGGACCGGGTGCTGCTGCTCATGCACGACTGCAGCGACTGGGTGGTGAGCTTTCTGGGCGCGCTGCACGCGGGCGTGGTGCCGGTGTGCGTCAACACCCTGCTGACCGCCCAAGACTATGCCTACATGCTGGCCGACAGCCGGGCGCAGGCGGCTCTTGTGTCGGCTGCGCTGCTGCCCACCCTGCAGACGGCGCTGGACGGCGGCCGCCACGAGGTCAGTCAGCTCATCGTCTCGCGCGGTCAGGGCCTGCCCGCCGGCGCACACGACTGGGCGCAGCTGGTGGCCGCGAACGCGCCCGCCGCCGGGGCCGACACCCACGGCGACGAACCCGCGTTCTGGCTCTACTCCAGCGGGTCCACCGGCGCCCCCAAGGGCACGGTCCACACCCAGGCCAGCCTGTACTGGACGGCCGAGCTGTACGGCAAAGGGGTGCTGGGCCTGCGCGAGGCCGATGTGGTGTTCTCGGCCGCCAAGCTGTTCTTTGCCTACGGCCTGGGCAATGCACTGAGCTTTCCGCTGAGCGTGGGCGCCAGCGTGGTGCTGATGGCCGAACGGCCGACACCGCCGGCGGTGTTCCAGCGCCTGGTTCAGCACCAGCCCACCGTGTTCTACGGCGCCCCCACCGGCTACAGCGGCATGCTCGCCGATCCGCACCTGCCCGCCCGCGGCGCGGTGTCGCTGCGCCTGTGTTCGTCGGCCGGCGAGGCCTTGCCGCGCGACATCGGTGAACGCTGGAGCGCCCATTTCGGGGTTGAGATCATCGACGGCATCGGCAGCACCGAGATGCTGCACATCTTCCTCTCCAACCGCCCGGGCGACGTGCGCTACGGCACCACCGGCCAGCCGGTGCCGGGCTATGCGGTGCAGCTGCGCGACGAGGACGGCAGCGTGATCGACGGCCACAACCGCATCGGGGACCTCTATATCCAGGGCCCCAGCGCGGCCCTGATGTACTGGAACAACCGCAGCAAGTCGCGCGACACCTTCCAGGGCCCATGGACCCAAAGCGGCGACAAGTACACCCGCGACCCGGACGGCTACTACACCTACGCCGGCCGCAACGACGACATGCTTAAAGTCAGCGGCGTCTACGTCAGCCCCTTCGAGGTGGAGGCCACGCTGGTCAAGCACCCGGCCGTGCTGGAAGCGGCGGTGATCGGCACCCGCGATGCGGATGACCTGATCAAAACCAAAGCCTTCGTGGTGCTCAAGGCGGGCTGCAACGCCAGCGAGGCCGAATTGCAGGCCTTCGTGAAGGAACACCTGGCGCCGTACAAATACCCGCGCTTCATCGAATTCGTGGGCGAACTGCCCAAGACCGCCACCGGCAAGATCCAGCGTTTCAAGCTGCGCGAACTGGAAAACCAGCGCCGTTTCGGCCCGCACTGAGGGCGTCGCCAGGCCGCGCGAAAGGGGCCACCGGCACCGTGGACCGCGGGGAACCATTCCATTAGCACTCACTCATAGAGAGTGCTAACATCACATCCAGCCATTTGAAGGAGGGTTCTGTTCATGTCCACCACACTGCCCGCCCCCACCGCCATGCCTGCTGCCGCGCTGGCGGTTGCCAGCCCGTGGAGCCGTGCGCTGACATTGCCCCCGCTGGGGCATCTGGACGCCTACATTTCGGCGGTCAACCGCATGCCGATGCTGACGCTGGAAGAAGAACAGGGTGCCGCCCGCCGCCTGCGCGAGCACAACGACCTGGAGGCGGCCGGACAGCTGGTGATGTCGCACCTGCGGCTGGTGGTGTCGATCGCCCGCCAATACCTGGGCTACGGCCTGCCACACGGTGACCTGATCCAGGAAGGCAATGTGGGCCTGATGAAAGCCGTCAAACGCTTCGACCCCGACCAGGGCGTGCGCCTGGTGAGCTACGCGATCCACTGGATCAAGGCCGAAATCCACGAATACATCCTGAAGAACTGGCGCATGGTCAAGGTTGCCACGACCAAGGCCCAGCGCAAGCTGTTCTTCAACCTGCGCTCGATGAAGCAGGGCTTTCGCGCCGAGGCCGCCGAGGGCGACACCCACCGCGAGGCCCTGTCGGACAGCGAGATCGACGTGGTCGCGCGCGACCTGAAGGTCAAGCCCGAGGAAGTGCGCGAAATGGAAACCCGCCTGTCCGGCGGCGACGTGGTGCTGGACCCCAGCCCCGCCGATGACGGCGAGGAGGCTTACGGCCCGATCGCCTACCTGGCCGACGCCAGCCACGAGCCGACGGCGATGCTCGAATCGGCCCAGCGCGATGTGCTGGCCACCGAAGGCATCGCCCGGGCGCTGGCCGGACTGGACGAGCGCTCGCGCCGCATCGTCACCGAGCGCTGGCTGAAGGTGAACGACGATGGCTCGGGCGGCATGACGCTGCACGAGCTGGCCGCTCAATACCAGGTCAGCGCCGAGCGCATTCGCCAGATCGAGGTTGCCGCCATGAAGAAAATGCGCCAGGCGCTGGCCGAATTCGCCTGAAACAGGCCACCGCGACCGCATGAAAAAAAGAAACCGCCTCAGGGCGGTTTCTGTTTGCCTGCCAACACCGTACCTGCTGCCAGGGCACCCGTGGACCAGCCACGACCTGCCCGCAGGAGCCGCCCCCCCGCGCAGCGGCGCAACGAGAAAGATGCTGCCTCCGGCGCGCGTGTATCAGAGCCCCAGGGCGCCGTGGAACGGGCTTCGCCCGGCCACAGGGGCCGTCCCCCCGCGCAGCAGGGGGGAAGCGGCGCAGCCGAGCAGGGGGGAGAGGCAACTCCTCCGGCGCGAAGTGCCCCAGCCCCAGGGCGCCGTGGAACGGGCTGTGCCCGGCCACAGGGGCCGTCCCCCCGCGCAGCAGGGGGGAAGCCGCGTCAGCGGCGCAGGGGGGTATCAGTGCTCCCGCCGCAGCGCGGGGAACAAAATCACGTCGCGAATGCTGGGGCTGTCGGTCAGCAGCATCATCAGGCGGTCGATGCCGATGCCGCAGCCGCCCGCTGGGGGCATGCCGTATTCGAGCGCGCGGATGTAGTCGGCGTCGTAGTACATGGCCTCTTCGTCGCCGCCGTCCTTGGCCGCCACCTGCGCATGAAAGCGCGCGGCCTGGTCTTCAGCGTCGTTGAGCTCGGAGAAGGCGTTGCCGAATTCGCGGCCGGTGATGTAGAGCTCGAAACGCTCGGTCACTTCCGGACGCTCGTCGTTGGCACGCGCCAGCGGCGAAATCTCGGTCGGGTGCTCCATGATGAAGGTCGGGTTCCAGAGCTTTTCTTCGACCGTTTCCTCAAAGTAGAGCACCTGCAGGCTGGCCAGCGAGCGGGTCGAGAGCTGGTGCTTGTCTTCGCTCATGCCCAGCTTGCGCAGCGCCGGAATGAGCCAGGCCGGGTCATCAACGCCCGCGCCGGCCTCGGTGTACTTGAGGATGGCCTCGCGGATGGTCAGGCGCTCGAAAGGCGAGAACACATCCACCGGGCGGCCGTTGTAGGTCAGCGGCGTGTCGCCGTGCACCCGCTGCACCACGTGGCGGATCAGTTGCTCGTTGAAGTCCATCAGGTCCTGGTAATTCCAGTACGCCGCGTAGAACTCCATCATGGTGAACTCGGGGTTGTGGCGCACCGAGATGCCTTCGTTGCGGAAGTTGCGGTTGATCTCGAACACACGGTCAAAACCGCCGACCAGCAGGCGCTTCAAATACAGCTCGGGCGCGATGCGCAGGAACATTTCCTGGTCGAGCGCGTTGTGGTGGGTCTTGAACGGCTTGGCGTTGGCGCCGCCGGGAATGGGGTGCAGCATGGGCGTCTCCACTTCCAGGAAGCCATGGCTGACCATGAACTCGCGGATGCTGGACAAGGCCTGGCTGCGGGTGACGAAGCGCTGGCGGGCGCTCTCGTCGGTCATCAGGTCCACATAGCGCTGGCGGTACTTGATTTCCTGGTCGTGCACGCCGTGGAATTTGTCGGGCAGCGGGCGCAGGCTCTTGGTGATCAGGCGCACCGCGTCGGCGTGGAGGGTCAGCTCGCCGGTGCGGGTTTTGAACAGCACGCCCTCGGCAGCGACGATGTCGCCCAGGTCCCAGTGCTTGAAGGCGGCGTGCCGGGCCTCGCCCACGCTGTCGTTGTTCAGATAGATCTGGATGCGGCCGCCGCTGGGGCCCAGCGAAGCGTCTTGCAGGGTGGCGAAACTGGCCTTGCCCATGACGCGCTTGAGCATCATGCGGCCCGCCACGCTGGCGCGCACCGGCTGGGCTTCCAGCGCCTCCTTGGTGGCCGCGCCGTGGCAGGCCACCAAGGCAGCGGCGGTGTCGGCGGGCTTGAAGTCGTTGGGAAACGCCACGCCCTCACCACGGGCCTGGGCCTCGCGCAGGCCTTTGAGCTTCTCGCGCCGTTCGGCGATGAGCTGGTTGTCGTCGGAGGCGGTGGCCGATGGGGCCACGGGATGCAGAGGGGCTTGTGACATGACGGGCAGGCCGCTGCGGGCCAGGAGTGGGGGGTGCCGTGCTGCGCCACCGCGGTGGACAGCGAACAACCCGCCATTTTAGAAGCCGACGGGCCCACTGCCCCGGTGGAGGCGTCGGGATAATCCGCCCCATGCTGCTGCGCGCCGGTCTGGTTTCTTTTGCCTTGCTGCTGGCCAGCCGCCTGCTGGGGCTGCTGCGCGAGTCGGTCCAGGCGGCCACGCTGGGTGCGGGCGCTGCGGCCGATGTGGCCATTCTGATGCTGACGCTGCCCGACCTGTTGACCGGCGTGCTCGCTGCCGGGGGGCTGGCCTATGTGCTGTTGCCGCTGTGGGCACGGCAAACCCCGGCGGGCCAGGCGGCCAGCCAGCGCCAGGTGGCGCAGTTGCTGCTGGCCGTGGGCACGGCCGCTGCACTGGCCGTGCTGCTGCTGCCCGGGCTGGCCAGCCGCCCACTGGCACCGGGCTTGAGCGGGGCCGGCCCCAGCCTGGCACACGCGGCGCTGCGCTGGAGTGCGCTGTGCCTGCCGCTGGCGCTGCTGGCGGCGCTGTGGAACACCCGGCTGCAGCACCAACGCGACGTGTTGGGTGCCTATGGCGCCAGCCTGTGGGTCAATGGCGCCGTGGTGCTGGCTTTGTGGGGCGCTGGCCGCTGGCCGACGGTTTGGGTCCAGACGCTGGGCGGCGGCCTGCTGCTGGGCATGCTGGCGCGGCTGCTGTGGCTGCGCTGGCGTTTGCAGCGCGGTGCGGCGCCCACCGACACGCCCGCGCGGCAGTGCCCCCCGGCTGCGGGCGCATCGGTGCCCCCGGCGCCCGTCTGGCTATGGGCGCTGGCCAGCGCGGGCCTGCCGCTGCTGCTGCCGCTGGTGGCGCGCAGCCTGGCTTCGGTCGACAGCGAGGGCGCGCTGACCCGGTTCCACTACGCATGGAAGCTGGTGGAGCTGCCCCTGGTGCTGGCGGTGCAACTGGTGGCCATGCTCAGCCTGCCCCGGCTGGCACGGGCCTGGGCAGACCCGGCGGCCGATACCCACGGCGCGCGCACCGAAGCCCTGCGCCACGCCTTCGTGCTGGCCTGGGTGCTGGCCTGCGCAGCCGCCGCGGCCCTGGCCGGGCTGGCCCCGGCACTGGCACAGCTGCTGTTTGGCTGGGGGCGCATGCCGCCCGACGCGGTGGCGCAGATGGCCGACAGCGCCCGCATCGGCGCCTGGACGCTGCTGCCGCAGGCGCTGCTGGCGGTGTTGATGACGCTGCTGGCGAGCACCGGGCGCCTGCGCCAGGCGGTGGCGGCGTATGCGCTGGCCTTGCTGGTGCTGGTATTGGGTACGGCATGGGCAGCGCGCTGGGGCCTGCCCGGCGGCGCCGGGGTGATGGTCGCGCTCAACGCGGCCTTGCTGGCCGCTGCGCTGTGGCTGCTGCGCAGCGAGCACCCGCGCGCCCGCCCCGCGCTGTGCGCCCGCGACCTGCTGCCCGCCGCCGTGGCCGCACTGGCCGCCGCGGCGGTGGGCGCCCGCTGGGGCCTGGAAGACCGCTGGGGCGGCCTGCTGCAGGCGCTGCTGCTGGCGGGCAGCGTGCTGGGGGTGGCGTGGCTGGCCTCGCCCGGGTGGCGGGCGGCGCTGCGCCGATAATGCCGCTCCCCATGATCGAGCTGATCCAGATCACCGCCGACCCCGCGATGGCCCGCCGCTGCGACGCGGTGGCGGGCGTGCGGGTGTGGGTCGACCTGGAGACGCGGGGCAAGGCCGAGCGCCAGGCCGGGCGCAACACCTTCATCAGCACCCACACCCTGGACGATGTGGCGCGCGTCAAGGCGGTGCTGCAGCAGGCCCCGCTGATGGTGCGGCTGAACCCGCTGCACGCCGGCTCGGCCGACGAAATCGAGGCGGCGCTGGCGCAGGGTGCCGACCGGCTGATGCTGCCCATGTTCACCCGGGCCGCCGAACTGCACACCTTCTGCCGCCTGGTGGATGGGCGGGTGCCGGTGACGGCGTTGCTGGAAACCGCCGGCGCTCTTGAAACCCTGCCCGGCTGGATCGGCACCCCGGGGCTGGACGAGGTGTTCGTCGGCCTGAATGACCTGCACCTGTCCATGGGCCTGCACTTTTTGTTCGAGCCGCTGGCGCGGGGCCTGCTCGACACCGTGGCCCAGCACTGCCACGCGCAAGGTCTGCGCTGGGGCTTCGGCGGCATGGCCCAGCTCGATGACGGCCTGCTGCCCGGCCGCGACGTGCTGGCCGAACACCTGCGCCTGGGTTCGCAGGCGGTGATCCTCTCGCGCACCTTCCAGCGCCCGGACAGCGGCCAACCCTGGGAAACCGCGGTGGCGACCCTGCGCGCGGCCGAACAGGCGCTGGCCCTGCGCAGCCCGGCCCAGGTACAGGCCGACCGGCAGCGCATCGCCGGCACGATTGACCGCCTGGCCGCCGACCTGCGCCGCCGGGCCCGCGCATGATCAAACGCCTGCTTGATATCGGGGTGGCGGTCATCGCGCTGCTGCTGCTCAGCCCGCTGCTGCTGGCCACGGCGCTGGCGGTGGCGCTGGACAGCGACGGGCCAGTGCTGCTGCGGCAAACCCGCATCGGCCGACAGGGCCGCGCGTTCGGCATGTACAAATTTCGCAGCATGGTCAAAGACGCCGCCCGCATCGGCCCCTACTACACCACGGCCGACGACCCGCGCATCACCCGGGTGGGCCGCTTCATCCGCCGCAGCAGCCTGGACGAACTGCCGCAGCTGATCAATGTGCTGCGCGGCGACATGAGCCTGGTCGGCCCGCGGCCGGACGTGCCAGCGCAGAAAAGCCTGTACACCGAAGCCGACTGGGCACTGCGCTGCAGCGTGCGCCCGGGCATCACCGGGCTTGCCCAGGCGCTGTACCGCTCGCAGGCGGTTGGCCAGCAGCGGCTGGAAGCCGACCTGCGCTATGTGCGCGAGCACAACCTCTGGCTCGACCTGAAGATCATCCTGATGACGCTGCAGCGCCTGCACGGCCGGGGCAGCAACTGAACATGTGCGGCATCTTCGGTTACTGGGACCGTGGGCAGCAGTCGCTCAGCGATGAAGCGCTGCGCGCCATGGCGCAAGCCCTGGTGCACCGGGGGCCGGACGACGAGGGCATCCACCACCGTCCCGAGCGTGGCGTGGCCATCGGCAACCGGCGCCTGTCCATCATCGACCTGGGCGGCGGCCACCAACCCTTCGTCAGCGACGACGGGCGGGTTGCGGTGGTGCAGAACGGCGAGATCTTCAACCACGTCGAACTGGCGGCCGAGCTGCGCGCCCAGGGTGTGCGGCTGGACACGCATTCGGACACCGAGGTCATCCTGCGCCTGTACGAGCGCGAAGGCATCGCCTGCCTGCGGCGGCTCAACGGCATGTTCGCCATCGCGATTGACGATGCGCGCGAAGACGCGCTCTACCTGGCGCGCGACCGCATCGGGGTCAAGCCGCTGTATGTGCACGACGACGGCCGGCGCCTGGTGTTCGGCTCTGAACTGAAAGCGCTGTGGCCAGCGCTGCCGCGCAAACCCGGCATGGACCTGGAGGCCATCGACCACTACCTGACGTTCAACTACGTGCCGCCGCCGTGGACCGCCTTCGAAGGCGTGCGCCACGTCATGCCCGGCACCTGGCAGCGTTACACCCGCCGCAGCGGTGTGCAGGTGCAGCGCTGGTGGCGGCTGGCGGATCAACAGGAACAGGACCCGACTTTTGAGGCCTGGGCTGAACAATGCATGGCCCTGCTCGACGACGCCACCCGCATCCGCCTGCGCGCCGACGTGCCGTTTGGCGCTTTTCTCTCGGGCGGTGTCGATTCCAGCACCATCGTCGGCCTGATGGCGCGGCATGTGAAAGAGCCGGTCAAGACCTTCTGCATCGGCTTTGCCGACCCGCGCTACGACGAATCCGCGTTCGCCGCGCAGGCGGCGCAGCGCTTTGGCTGCGCCCACACCCGCGAGGTGGCCGAACTCAACATGCTCCACCGCTGGCCGCAAGTGCTGCACCACCTGGACCAGCCGCACGGCGACGCCTCCTTCCTGCCCACGCTGCGGGTGAGCGAACTGGCGGCACCCCATGTGAAAGTGGTGCTGACCGGCGACGGCGGCGACGAACTGTTTGCCGGCTACGACAAATACGCCCAATTCTTCCGGCGCCCCGATGCACTGACGATGGCGCAGCGCGACTTCGAACGCGCTTACGTCGACAGCATCTCCCTCTTCACCCCGGCGGCCAAGGCCGCGCTGTACCGCCCCACCGTGCGCGCGCAGCTGGCGGCGGTGGACAGCTTCCACACCGCCGCAGCGCCCTGGTTCAAAGAGGCGCGCCACTTTGACCGCATCAACCAGGCGCTGTACCTGGACATGCAGCTGCTGCTGAGCGGCAACAACCTGGTCAAGCCCGACCGCATGGGCATGGCGGTGAGCATCGAGGCGCGCACGCCTTTTCTCGACTGGCGGGTGATGGAGTTCGCGTTCCGTTCGCGCGGCGCAACCAAGCTCTCGGCCCAGGGCGACCAGAAGCACTGGTTCAAGCGCGCCGTGGCGCCGCTGATCGGGCACGGTCTGGCGCACCGCCAGAAACAAATGTTCACCGTGCCGGTCGGGGACTGGTTCCGCGGCGAACTGCACGGCTGGCTGCGGCAGACGCTGACCGACAGCGCGGTCATCGGCCAGCTGTTCGACCCCGCTGTGCTGAGCACCCTGCTGGACCGCCACCGCGACGGCAGCGGCAACTTCACCCGCGAGCTGCGCGCACTGGCCGCGCTGGCGCTGTGGTGCCGGGACGCCTTCGCCTCATGAGCCACCCGCCCAAGGTGCTGTTCGTCAGCTACGGTGGCGGCCACATCGGCATGGTGCTGCCGGTGATGCACGCGCTCGAAGCCCGGCTGCCCGGCGTGCAGTGCCAGCTGCTGGCGCTGACCACCGGGTACCGCAAGGCCAAGGCGGTGCGCCCCGACACCCTCGGCTACAAGGACTTGCTGCACCTGGTGGACACCGACGCGGCCCGCGCCTGGGGTGAGCGCCTGAGCGCCGGCAACACCAGCCCGGACGTGCCGCGCGAGGAGACCATCGCCTACCTGGGCATCAACTACCTCGACCTGATCGCCCAGCACGGGCAGGCGGGTGCCGCCGAACGCTACCGCGAACGCGGGCGGCACGCCTTTCGGCCGCTGCACTTCATGCAAGCGCTGGTGCAAGCCCTGCAACCCGACGCGGTGGTGACCACCAATTCGCCGCGCAGCGAGCGCGCCGCGCTGGACACCGCGCACCGGCTGGGTCTGCCCACCGTGGCGATGGTCGATTTGTTCGGCACCGGCACCGACCAGTTCATCACCCACCGCCCCCATCCCACACGGGTCTGCGTGCTCGCCGATGGCGTGCGTCAGCACCTGTTGGCGCAGGGCCATGCGCCGGGGCACGTGGTGGTCACCGGCAACCCCGCTTTTGACGGTTTGTTCGACGCCGATACCCAGACCGCCGCGCAGCGCTTTGTGCACGAACGCGGCTGGCACGGGCTCCAGCACATCTTGTTTGCCGGGCACAGCGAGCCCGCCCCCCACCCGGCCACGCCCGTACCGGCGGGGCAGGCGCTGCCACGTGCCATCGAAGCGGTGCTGCGCGACTATGTTCGGCAGCGCCACGACGTGGCCTTGACCGTTCGCTACCACCCCAGCGACTGGTTTGCCTACCCGCGCCTGCCGGCCCAGCCGCGCGTGCATGTCAGTGTGCCGTCTGCGCAAGCCTTGCACCCCCTGTTGCTGGCGGCGCAGGCGGTGGTGGTGCAGGCGTCCACCGTGGGGCTGGAGGCGGCCGTGGCCGGCCGGCCGGTGGTCTCGGTGGAAAACGCGCCCTCGGCCCATCGCTGGTTCAGCCTGGCCCGCGAGGGGGTGTCCACCCCCGCAGCCACCCCCCAAGACCTGCCCGCCGTGCTCGACCGGGTGCTCGCTGGCGGCGGTTCACCCCAGGCCAGCGGCTACCGCAGCGACGGCTGCGCCGCCCAGCGGGTGGCGGCGGTGATTCAAAGCGTCCTGACCAACCCCTGAGCGTGCCCCCGACACCCTGAACCCGCCATGCCCCAGAGCATTCCCACCCGCCGCGCGCCGCCATCCGGGGCACCCGCATGATGAACCGCGCCCTTCGCTGGCTGCCGCTGCCGCTGGACCTGCTGCTGATCGCCGGCGCCTGGTGGCTGGCCTTCTGGCTGCGTTTCAACCTGGACACACCGGCCGAATTCCAGGCCTTGATGCGGCGGACCTTGCCGCTGGCGCTGGTGGCCTATGCCGTCAGCCTGCTGGGCTGGCGTGTCTACCGCCACATCTGGCGCTACACCAGCGTGACCGAACTGCTGCGCCTGGTCTATAGCGTGGCCATCGGCGGCCTGCTGGTCACGGCGGTGCTGCTGATGCTGCGCGTGCCGCACTTCCCGCGCTCGGTGCTGCTGTTGCACCCGCTGCTGGTGTTGCTGGCCACGGGCGGGGTGCGCGCTGCGGCCCGGCTGCGGCTGGCCCATGACCCGGCGGGCGTCGCCACCGGCCAGCGGCTGCTGCTGGTCGGGTCGGTGCAGGACGCCGCCGCCGCCCTGCCCGCCCTGCGCGGTGCGCGCAAATGGTCCACCGTGGGCATCGTCAGTCCGCTGCCCGGCGAGCGAGGGCGTTCACTGCAGGGCATCGAGGTGCTGGGTTCGCTGGCCGACCTGCCCCAGGTGGCCAGCGAGACCGGGGCAGCCGCCGCGCTGGTGGTCAGTGCGCCCGGATCGGACGCGCGACGCGCCGCGCTGATCGGCGCCAGCGACGCCGGTGTGCCCCTGCTGACCATGCCGCGTGCAGACGAATGGCTGCGCGCCGAACCCGGCCAGTTGCGCAAGGTGGAGCTGGACGACCTGCTGGGCCGCACGCCCGTGGCACTGGACGAGAAAGGCCTGTCACAGCTGATCGCTGGCCAAACGGTGCTGGTCACCGGGGCGGGCGGCTCCATCGGTGCCGAGCTGTGTCGGCAGATCGCGCGCTTCGGTGTGGCGCGCCTGGTCTGTGTCGATGTGTCGGAGTACGCCATCTACCAGCTGGAGCAGGCGCTGCGTGCCGCCCACCCCCAACTGCAGGCCCTGTACTACACCGCCAATGTGCGCGAGGCCGACCGGTTGCTGGCCATCGCCGCGCTGCACCGGCCTGCACTGGTGCTGCACGCCGCCGCCTACAAGCATGTGCCGCTGATGGAGTCGCTCAACGAGATCGAGGCGCTGCGCACCAATGTGCTGGGCACCCTCAACGCCGCACGGGTGGCCGGCCAGGTGGGCGCCCGCCGCTTCGTGCTGGTGTCCACCGACAAGGCGGTGAAACCGACCAATGTGATGGGCGCGAGCAAACGGCTGGCCGAAGTGATGGTGCAGGCCGTGGCACGCGAGCACCCGGATACCCAATTCGTGGCGGTGCGCTTTGGCAACGTGCTCGGCTCCAGCGGCTCGGTGGTGCCCTTGTTCACCCAGCAAATGGCGCACGGCGGCCCGGTGACGGTCACCCACCCCGACATCGTGCGCTATTTCATGACCATCCCCGAGGCCGCCCAACTGGTGCTGCAGGCCGGGCTGATGGGCCGCTCCGGCCAGATTTTCGTCCTCGACATGGGCGAGGCGGTGAAGATCGTGGACCTGGCGAGGATGCTGATCCGCCTGTCGGGGCAGACCGAGCAGGACGTGCCCATCGTCTTCACCGGTCTGCGGCCGGGTGAAAAACTCTACGAGGAACTGCTGGCCGACGACGAGACCACCGAGCCGACGCCGCACCCCAAGCTGCGCATCGCCAAGGTGGCCCTGTCTGAGGTGGAGGCGAACGCGGTGGAAGACTGGATCGCCCGTGCCGGGCCGGCCCCCGAGGCAGCGACCACACGCCAGTGGCTGCGCTCGCTGGTGCCCGAATACACGCCCCTGGGAGCCTGCGCGGCAGAAGGCGTTGAAAGCGAAAACCGAAGGTTTCATCAAAACCACCCCCAGCGAGGCCAGTTTTAGCCGGATTTGCAGCCCCATAGCCCGGCTATGGGGCAAAAAGACGGTGAAAACGACGTTTCGATAAAAATGGACCGCTGCGGGCGGTTTGCAGCCAACGATCTTCTGCCGCGCAGGCTCCTGAGCTGAGGCCCTCCTGAAAGCAGAAAGGCCCGCAGCGCGGGCCTTTCTCTTGGGTGACCGGATCAGTGCCCCAGATACGCCTCGCGCACCTTCGGATCGGTCAGCAGATCCTTGCCGGCACCGGTCATGGTGATCAGGCCCGAGTCCATCACGTAGCCGCGATCGGCGATTTGCAGCGCACGCTGGGCGTTCTGCTCCACCAGCACAATGGTCACGCCCTGGGCCGACACGTCACGCACCACCTCGAAGATCTTGTCGACCATGATGGGTGACAGCCCCATCGAGGGTTCATCGAGCAGCAACACCTTGGGCTGGCTCATGAGGGCGCGGGCCATGGCCAGCATCTGCTGCTCGCCGCCCGACATGGTGCCGGCCAATTGGTCTTTGCGCTCTTTCAGGCGCGGAAAGATGCCGAACATGCGCTCGATGTCGGCCGCAATACCGGCCTTGTCGGAGCGGATGTAGGCGCCCATCAGCAGGTTTTCGGTGATGGTCATGCGGGTGAAGACGCCGCGGCCTTCGGGCACCATGGCCAGCCCCTGCTTGACCAGATCCCAGGCGCCCTGGCCCTTGATGGTCTGGCCCAGGTATTCGATGGTGCCGCCTTCGATGCCCAGCGAACCGGTGATGGCCTTCATGGTGGTGGTTTTGCCAGCACCGTTGGAGCCGATCAGGGTGATCAGCTCGCCCTCACGCACCTCCATGTCGATGCCTTTGACGGCCTTGATACCGCCATACGACACCTTCAGACCGCTGACTTTCAGGAGTGTGTTTGCCATATTCAGAATCCTTCTTCGTTGCACCATCCGGCGCGAACTGCCTCAACCGAGAACATCGCGGAACCGGCTTTGCCGGGCCGCAGATGTTGCCCCCTGGGGGGTGACGCGCGCAGCGCGGCGCGGGGGGCGCTCAACCACCACCGGTGCCGAGATAGGCCTCGATCACCTTCGGGTCGCGCTGCACCTCGGCCGGTGTGCCAGACGAGAGCTGTTTGCCGTAGTCGAGCACGGTCACCCGGTCGCACAGGCCCATGACCAGTTTCACGTCGTGCTCGATGAGCAGGATGGTGCGGTTGTCCTTGCGGATCTGGTCGATCAGCTCGCGCAGCTGGACCTTCTCGGTGGCGTTCATGCCTGCGGCCGGTTCATCAAGCGCGATCAGTTGCGGATCGGTGGCCAGGGCGCGTGCGATTTCCAGCCGGCGCTGGTCGCCGTAGCTGAGGGTGCGCGACTTGTAGTCGGCAAAGCGGGCAATGCCCACGTACTCCAGCAGTTCCTGGGCGCGCGCCTTGATCTCGGCCTCTTCGCGCTTGAACGCACCGGTGCGCAAGACCGCGCCGATCAGGCCCGAGCGGGTGCGCACATGGCGACCCACCATCACGTTCTCCAGCGCCGTCATCTCGGGAAACAGGCGGATGTTCTGGAAAGTGCGCGCAATGCCGGCTTTGGCCACCTCGTGCACCGCTGTCGGGGTGTAGGGCTTGCCCGCCAGTTCGAAACTGCCGCTGTCGGGCGTGTAGAGGCCGGTCAGCACATTGAAGAAGGTGGTCTTACCGGCCCCGTTGGGACCGATCAGGCCGTAGACCTGGCCGCGCTCGATGGTGATGCCCACATCGCTGAGGGCCTGCAGACCGCCAAAGCGTTTGGACACGTTGGCGACTTTGAGAATGGTTTCAGACATGTCTTGGTTCTCCCCTCACTTCGCCAATGACTTGCCGTGCTCGGGCGCGGGCCACAGACCCTTGGGCCGGATCAGCATCACCACCACCATGGCCAGCGCAATGAGCAACTGGCGCAGGATTTCGGGGCCCAGGCGCCCGCCCGTCAGCTCGACCAGCGGGTGTGCCACATGGCGCAGGATCTCCGGCAGGCCAGCGAGCACCAGGGCGCCCAGGATGACCCCCGGAATGTGGCCAATGCCGCCCAACACCACCATCGCCACCACCATGACCGACTCCATCAGCGAGAAGGACTCGGGCGAGACAAAGCGCTGGAAAGAGGCGAACAGCACGCCCGACATGCCGCCGAAGGTGGCGCCCATGCCGAAGGCCAGCAATTTCAGGTTGCGGGTGTTCAGGCCCATGGCCTTGGCGGCAATCTCGTCTTCGCGGATGGCCATCCAGGCGCGGCCGATGCGCGAGTCCTGCAGCCGGTACGACAGCACCACCGCCAGGATGACGAAGAACAGGAACAGGTAGTAGTACAGCGTGACCGGCTGGAAGGTGTAGGTCCAGTCGCCGATGCTCAGCGTGTGGCGCTGCCCCATGTTGAAGCCGAACACGGTCAGCGGATCGATCTGGCTGATGCCTTTGGGTCCGTTGGTGATGTTCACCGGGCGGTCCAGGTTGAGCAGGAAGATGCGGATGATCTCGCCGAAGCCCAGGGTGATGATGGCCAGGTAGTCACCGCGCAGCTTCAGCGTGGGCGCACCCAGGATCATGCCGACAATGCCGGCGACGATGGCCGCCGCGATCATCACCAGCCAGATGTTGACATGCAGCCCGTCGGGGAACATGGCCTGGATGGCCGCGAAGTGCTCGGCCAGGTGCGGCGAGGCCAGCAGGCCGTACATGTAGGCACCCACCGCGAAGAAGGCGATGTAGCCCAGGTCCAGCAGGCCGGCGTAGCCGACCACGATGTTCAGGCCCAGTGCCAGCAGCACATACAGCAGGGCAATGTCGACGATGCGCACCCAGGAGTTGCTGCCGGTGGCCTGCAGCAGGATGGGCAGGGCCAGCAGCCCGATGGCCGCGATGACGAAGACGATCAGCTTGCCAGTCTTGTTCTGTGTCATGTCCGGTCTCCCAGTTCAGGCGCGGTCGGCCACACGTTCGCCCAGCAGACCCGAGGGGCGCAGCGTGAGCACCAGGGCCAGCACAATGAAGGCAAAGATATCGACGTACTGGCTGCCCAGCACGCCACCGGTGAGCTGGCCCAGGTAGCCGGCACCCAGCGATTCGATCAGCCCCAGGGCAATGCCGCCGACCACCGCACCGGCGAGGTTGCCGATGCCGCCCATGACCGCCGCCACAAAGGCCTTCAGGCCGGGCATGAAGCCCATCGCATGCTGCACCGTGCCGTAGTTGGACGCCCACATCACACCGGCGATGGCGGCCAGCATGGCGCCAATGATGAAGGTGGCCGAAATCACCACGTCGGGCTTGATGCCCATCAGCGCCGCCACGCGAGGGTTTTCGGCGGTGGCGCGCATCGCCCGGCCCAGGTTGGTCTTGTTGACCAGGAACATCAGGCCCGCCAGCGTCATCGCGGTCACCGCGAGAATGACGATCTGGGTGACCGAAATCACCGCTCCCCCGATGGCGATGGGCTCGCGCGGGAGCATGGACGGATAGGCTTTGGGATTGGGCTCCCAGATGATCATGGCAAAGGTCTGCAGCAGCAGCGACATGCCAATGGCCGTGATCAGGGGTGCCAGTCGCGGCGAGTTGCGCAGCGGCCGGTAAGCGAGTTTCTCAATGGTGAAGTTGAGCGCCGCACACACCACCATGGCGATGATGGTGGCCAGCAACAGGATGAGCCAGCCAGGCATGCCGACCGAGGCCTCCATCATCATGCGGATGATGGTCCAGCTGGTCAGCGCCCCCACCATCAGCACGTCGCCATGGGCAAAGTTGATCAGGCCGATGATGCCGTACACCATGGTGTACCCCAGTGCCACCAGCGCATACATACTGCCCAGGACCAGACCGTTGATGATCTGCTGCAGCAAGACGTCCATGAAGTTTTCTCCGTGGTTTTTGACAGGCCGGGCCGCAACGACCGGGAGCCGGCATCCGGCCCGTCGTGGGGGCCAGGCCCCGCGTTCGGACCCGCTTCCATTCTTAGCAAAAAACCCGCCAGGCCCGGCCTCGTGGACGGGACCGGCTGCGGGTAGGTGGCGGATTGTATCGAGGCACTTTCGAGCCCCCGATGCGTGTAAGCCCTTATGCAGCGCGGATTTACCCTGCATCAAGGGCGCGACCATGGGTCAGTATCAGCGCCTTTGGGGCTTCATTAGTTTTTTTGATCGTTGAGCCGCTGCAGTTCTCGCAGCTTATCGGCGATGCGGATTTCGAGCCCGCGCTCGACCGGACGGTACCAGCGCAGGTCGCTCAGCCCCTCGGGCAGGTACTGCTCGCCGGCAGCGAATCCGCCGGCCTCGTCGTGGGCGTAGCGGTAGCCCTTGCCGTATTCCAGGTCCTTCATCAGCTTCGTCGGCGCGTTGCGCAGGTGCAGCGGCACGGGTCGGCTGCCGTCCTTCTTCACAAAAGCCTTCACCTCATTGAAGGCCTTGTAGACGGCGTTGGACTTCGGTGCCACGGCCAGGTACACCACGCACTCGGCCAGCGCCAGCTCACCCTCGGGCGAACCCAGGCGCTCGTACACCTCGGCCGCATCCAGCGCCAGCCGCAGCGCGCGCGGGTCGGCCAGGCCGATGTCTTCGGCCGCCATGCGGATGAACCGCCGCGCCAGGTAGCGCGGGTCGGCACCGCCGTCGAGCATGCGCACGCACCAGTACAGCGCGGCGTCCGGGTCGGAGCCGCGCACGCTTTTGTGCAGCGCGCTGATGGTGTCGTAGAACTGCTCGCCGCCCTTGTCGTAACGGCGCAGGCGCTCGCCCAGCACCTTCAGCAACCAGGCATCGGTGACCCGGTCGAGCTGTTCGCGCCCCGCCGCCACCGCCAGCGTTTCCAGGGTGTTGAGCAGGCGGCGGGCATCGCCGTCCGCATAGGCGACCAGCCGGTCTTCGGCCGCCTCTTCCAGGGCCGGCATCGCACCGATGCCCTGGGCGCGGGCCACCAGCTGGCGCAAGTCGTCCTCACCCAACGGCTGCAGCACATAGACCGCGGCACGCGAGAGCAGGGCCGAGTTCATCTCGAACGACGGGTTTTCGGTGGTGGCGCCGATGAAGGTGAACAGACCGCTTTCCACATGCGGCAAAAACGCGTCCTGCTGGCTTTTGTTGAAGCGGTGCACCTCGTCGACAAAAACGATGGTGCGTTGCGGGTGCAGGCCGCCCTGCGCCGCCTCGGCGCGCTCCACCGCCTCGCGGATGTCCTTGACACCCCCGAGCACCGCGCTGATGGTGATGAACTGGGCATCGAAGGCGTCGGCCATGAGCCGCGCGATGGTGGTTTTGCCCACGCCCGGCGGCCCCCAGAGGATGCAGCTGTGCGGCTGGCCCGATTCAAAAGCCAGGCGCAGCGCCATGCCCTCGCCCAGCAGATGCTGCTGGCCGATGACCTCCCCCAGGGTGCGCGGGCGCAGGCGCTCGGCCAGCGGCTGGTGGGGGGCGGTCACCATGGTCTCAGGCTCTCAGGGGCGGACCACGCTGGCACCCGCCGGCGGCTGGAAGCGGAACTGCTCGGCCTTGAGCGGCGCGTTGCCCCGCCACTGGCTGAAGGTCAGAACGGACCGCTGGCCCAGGCTGTCGGCAATTTCCAGCGCGGCCAGTTGACCCGCCTTGAAGCCCACCCGCACGCTCTGCAACTGGCCGTCCCTGGCCTTGGGTTGGGCCTCGACCCACTCCAGGCCCTCGGCGGTGGGCGCGGCCTTCAGGTCGAACACCTCGCCCAGCGCCTTGAGGTCGGTGCCCGAGGCGATGAGCGCCGCCGGCGTGCTGCCCAGCGCATCTTTTTGCGCGCGGGCGGTCACCTGGTTGAGGTCCACGTCGTACAGCCACAGGGTCTGTCCGTCGGCCACGATGGTCTGCGCGAAGGGTTGGGTGTATTCGAAGCGGAAGCGCCCAGGGCGCAGGAACTCGAAACGCCCGCTGGACGTCTTGCTGCGTGCCACGGTTTCACCGGCGCGCTGCGGCGAGGTCACCACCTGGGTGAAACTGGCCTGCGCGCTGCGGACCTCGCGCAGAAATCTTTCCAGGTCTTGCAGACCATCGGCCCGGGCTGCCCAAGGCAGCAGGGCAAAAAGGGAAGCGATCAGGATCTTGTTCATGGCAGGGATGACCCGTCGGGGGTCATTCGGGTTCCGGGCCGGATTCAGTCGCCGCGCGGCGCCACCAGAATGTCGCGCTGGCCGCTGCTGGTCAGCGCACTCACCAGCCCGGCGTTTTCCATGTCCTCCAGCAGGCGGGCGGCGCGGTTGTAGCCGATCTTGAGCTTGCGCTGCACATAGGAAATGCTGGCCTTGCGGTCCTGCAGCACGATGGCCACCGCCTGGTCGTACAGCGGGTCCTTCTCGCCACCCTCCCCGCCTTCGCCGGCCTGCTCACCGCCTTCGCCATCGCCTGCGGCCGCTTCGAGCACGCCGTCGATGTAGTTGGGCTCACCGAACTGTTCCTTGAGGTAAGAGGCCACGCGGTGCACCTCGTCGTCGCTGACGAAGGCGCCGTGCACCCGGATCGGGAAACCGGTGCCCGAGGGCATGTAGAGCATGTCGCCCATGCCCAGCAGGCTCTCGGCGCCCATCTGGTCGAGGATGGTGCGGCTGTCGATCTTGCTGCTGACCTGGAAGGAAATGCGGGTCGGAATGTTGGCCTTGATCAGGCCGGTGATCACGTCCACACTCGGCCGCTGGGTGGCCAGGATCAGGTGGATGCCGGCGGCGCGGGCTTTTTGCGCCAGGCGGGCGATCAGTTCCTCGATTTTTTTGCCCACCACCATCATCAGGTCGGCCAGCTCGTCGATCACCACCACGATATGCGGCAGCCGCTCCAGCGGCTCGGGCTGCTCGGGCGTGAGGCTGAACGGGTTGCCGATGTGCTCGCCGCGCGCCTTGGCCTCGTCGATCTTGGCATTGAAGCCGGCCAGGTTGCGCACACCCATCTTGCTCATCAGCTTGTAGCGCTTCTCCATCTCGGCCACGCACCAGTTCAGGCCGTTGGCCGCCTGCTTCATGTCGGTCACCACCGGGCACAGCAGGTGCGGAATGCCCTCGTAGACGCTCAGTTCCAGCATCTTCGGGTCGATCAGCAGCAGGCGCACATCCTTGGCGTCGGCCTTGTAGAGCAGCGACAGGATCATGGCGTTGATGCCCACCGACTTGCCCGAGCCGGTGGTGCCGGCCACCAGGCAGTGCGGCATCCTGGCCAGATCGGCCACCACCGGCTGGCCGGCGATGTCCTTGCCCAGGCCCATGGTCAGCAGACTCTTGGCGTCGTTGTAGACCTGTGAACCGAGGATTTCGCTCAGCTTGATGGTCTGGCGCTTGGCGTTGGGCAGCTCCAGCGCCATCAGGTTCTTGCCCGGAATGGTCTCGATCACCCGGATCGACACCAGCGAGAGCGAGCGCGCCAGGTCGCGGCTGAGGTTGACGATCTGCGAGCCCTTCACCCCCGTGGCCGGCTCGATCTCGTAGCGGGTGATCACCGGGCCCGGCGCCGCCGCCACCACCCGCACCTCGACGCCAAAATCCTTGAGCTTCTTCTCGATCAGGCGGCTGGTCATCTCCAGCGTCTGCGCGTCAACCCCCTGCTGCTGGGCCGGAGCGCTGTCCAGCAGGTCCACCTGCGGCAGCTTGCTGTCGGGCAGCTCGGTGAACAAAGGCTTCTGGCGTTCCTTGACCACCCGCTGGCTCTTGGGTACCTCGGCCACCGGGGGTTCGATGTGCACCGCAATCGGGTGGTGGTCCTGGATGTCCTCGCGCTCGACCGCCACCACCTCTTCCCGCTCGCGGGCGGCCTGCTCGCCAATGCGCAGGTCCTCCACCGCCTCGCGTTTTTCGCGGCGCGACTGCAGCCATGCGTCCAGCTGGCCGCCCAGGCGCTCGGCCCAATGCGACCATGAAAAGCGGAACACATGCGGCAAGGCGATCAGGCACAGCACCAGCATGCACAGCGCACTGCCGTTGAAGCCCAGCCAGCGTTGAGCCCAGGGGCCCAGGCTGTGGCCAAGCACCCCACCGGCAGCGCCAGGCAAAGCCCCTTCCAGCCGGTACAGGCGTGTCCATTCGAGCACGGCACTGGCGACCAGCAAGACCAGCAACCCCAGCCAGAATGCACTGCGCGAGTGCCGCCAGCGCAACCACCACGACAGCGCAGCCGCCGGCGGGTGCGCATCCGCCACAGCCACCTCCTGCAGGCCACGGATCCAGCGTGCCAGCGCCGACAGCCAGATGCGCAGCCCGGCCAGCAACACCCACCAGACCGAGAAACCCAACAAAAAGTAACTGCCGTCGGCCAACAGGGCGCCCAGGCGCCCGCCCCAGTTGCCCACATGAGAGCGGGTGCCGGTGGTGCTCCAGGCCGCATCGGCCGGGGAGTAAGTCAGCAAACCCAGCCACCAGAAGCCCAGCAGCGCCGCCCCCAGCAGCAGGCCGATCTCCTGCGCAAAACGAGGCATCCCGCCGGGGGCTGCGGCCTCACGGTCGGCGTTGAGGGTGTTGAGTGAATAGGTCATGGGCAATGCGAACAGGGCCGTGAGCTTGATGGGTCGGGCCGGTAGGGGCGCTCTGCGGTGCAGCGCTCACACCCCTGCCGCGCCCGCATCAGCCCAGCGCGTCCAGGCGTTCTTTCAACAGTGTGCTGCCATCGCCAGCCAGTTCGATCAAGCCCCGGTCCTCCAGGTCCTTCATCACCCGGCTGACCATCTCGCGCGAGGCGCCAATCATCTTCGCCACATCCTGGCGGGACACCCGCTCCCGAATCACGGGCTGGCCGTCGGCGCCGGGTTGCGCCAGCTCCAGCAGCACGCGGGCCACACGGCCATACACGTCCATCAAGGCCAGCGACTCGATCTTGCGATCGGCCTGGCGCAGCCTTTGCACCAGCCCCTTCATCACGGCGTAAGCCATGGAAGAGTTCTCGGGCAGGCAGCGCACAAACTCCGGCCGCCCCAGAATGAGCACATCGGTTTGCACCTCGGCACGCACGGTGGCCGAATGGGGCAGGTTGTCGATCAGGCTCATCTCGCCCACATAGTCGCCTGGCTGCAGGTTGGCCAGGATCACCTCGCGGCCGCGCGTGTCGGTGGTGATCACACGGGCCCGACCGGTCAGCACGATGGCCAGGCAGTTGGACTTTTTGCCCTGCTCGACGATGACCTCGCCACGCTTGTAACGGCGCTTGACCACCGCCTGCGCCACCGACTCGGCTTGCGCCTGCGTCAAGGTAGCGAACAGCGGGACCCGGCGGATCAGGTCCAGATTGGACAGTATGGACATGCAGCTATTCCTCAGGTCGGGGGTGAACGTGACCCGTCTTCTTAAAATACCGGTCTTTGCGCCGGGCTCAAAACCAGCGGCAACTCTAAACCAACAACCCCGGCTGCCACGGGGTGCAAACGATGAAGCATGCAAAAGTCTTGATACTCGGTTCAGGCCCGGCCGGTTACACCGCCGCCATCTATGCCGCCCGCGCCAACCTTCAGCCGATGCTGGTCACCGGCATCGCCCAGGGCGGCCAGCTGATGACCACCACCGAGGTGGACAACTGGCCGGCCGATGTCCACGGCGTGCAGGGCCCGGACCTGATGCAGCGCTTTTTGCAACATGCCGAGCGTTTCAACACCGAGATCGTGTTCGACCACATCCACACGGTCGAGCTGTCCCGGCGCCCCTTCGTCCTGCGAGGCGACAGTGGCGAATACAGCTGCGATGCCCTGATCATCGCCACCGGCGCGTCGGCCAAGTACCTGGGCCTGCCGTCTGAGGAAGCCTTCATGGGCAAGGGCATTTCGGCCTGCGCCACCTGCGATGGTTTTTTCTACCGCGGTCAGGACGTGGCGGTGGTCGGTGGCGGCAACACGGCGGTGGAGGAGGCCCTGTACCTGTCCAACATCGCGCGCAAGGTCAGCCTGATCCACCGCCGCGACAGCTTCAAGGCCGAGGCCATCATGGTGGACAAGCTGATGGACAAAGTGAAGGAAGGCAAGATCGAGCTCAAGCTGCACAGCGTGCTCGACGAGGTGCTGGGCGACCCCAGCGGGGTGACCGGTGTGCGCATCAAAAACGTGCACAGCGGGGCCACCGAAGACCTGACCCTCAAGGGCTGCTTCATCGCCATCGGCCACAGCCCCAACACCGACATCTTCAAGGGCCAGCTGGCCATGAAAGACGGTTACATCATCACCCAGTCCGGCAACAACGGCATGGCCACCATGACCAGCGTGCCCGGCGTGTTCGCTGCCGGTGATGTGCAGGACCACATCTACCGCCAGGCCATCACCAGCGCCGGCACCGGCTGCATGGCCGCGCTGGACGCGCAGCGCTTTCTGGAGAATTCGTAACCTCCCCCCGCCGCGTTGCGCGCGTCCCCCCTCCTCTGGCGCCTTCGGCTGGGGCGGGGGGCGGCACCAGCGGCCGGGCAAAGCCCGTTCCGCGGTGCCCCTTGAAAGGTGCACGTGCTCCGGCTGGCAGACGCTCTGGCCTGCCCGCGGTAGCCGGGATGGCGGTGGCAGGCTATAATGCTTGGCTTTGCTGCAAAGCAGCCTTCTGGTTGTGCGTTGCAAATACAGGGCTACCGCCACCCTTTTTCTGGCGAGGTGAGGCTCCCACCGCTCGGGTGGCAGCCGTTTGATGAAATCGGAGTGTCCTCATGGCACGCGTCTGCGACGTCACGGGCAAGAAGCCCATGGTCGGGAACAACGTTTCCCACGCCAACAACAAAACCAAGCGCCGGTTCCTGCCGAACCTGCAATACCGCCGTTTCTGGGTCGAGAGCGAGAACCGTTGGGTTCGTCTGCGCGTTTCGGGTGCTGCCCTGCGCCTGATCGACAAGAAGGGCATCGATGCCGTGCTCGCCGACCTGCGCGCACGCGGCCAAGCTTAAGGAGTCCGGACCATGGCAACCAAAGGCGCACGCGAGAAGATCAAGCTGGAATCCACCGCTGGAACCGGCCACTTCTACACCACCTCCAAGAACAAGAAAACCACGCCCGAGAAGATGCTGATCAAGAAATTTGATCCGAAAGCTCGCAAGCACGTGGACTACAAAGAAGTCAAGCTGAAGTGATTCGGCGCTGATTTCCGGTTCTGCCCACAAAAAAGCCGCTGTTTGCACAGCGGCTTTTTTGTTGCCGGCTTTTTGTGGCCCGCGTCCGTCACACCCGGCGGGTGCGACGGCACGGGGTCCTGTCAGGCGTGGGCCGAACGCAGCTTGATGGAGAAATCGCGCAGCGCGGCGATGCCGCTTTCTTCGGCGCGACGGCACCAGGCTTGCAGATCAGCCGCCAGCTGTTCGCGGGTGGCGTTGGTACTGGACCACAGGGCACGCAACTCTTCGCGCATGGTGACCATCTTGTCGAGCACCGGACTCTGGGCCAGCACCTGGGCCAGTTGCGGCTTGACGCTGGCGGGCACCTTGTCGTCGTCGCGGTGCAGCCAGCGCTGCGCCGCCTTGACCAGCGCCACATCGGCGCTGCGGGTCTTGACGCCCTGCAGCTCGCGCTGGCAGGCCACCCGCAACTCGGCGGCATAACCGGCCATCACCTCGTAGCGGTTGGCGATGATGGCCTCCAGCGTCTTCTCATCGGCCACCGGCTTGACCTCACCGAAGGCCAGGCGCGGCGGCACCTTCTTGGGATGGGCCAGACCAAAGGCCTGCAGGCCACGGATATACATCCAGCCAATGTCGAACTCGTACGGCTTGACCGAGAACTTGGCCGAGGTGGGGTAGGTGTGGTGGTTGTTGTGCAACTCCTCGCCGCCCACGATGATGCCCCAGGGCGACACGTTGGTGCTGGCGTCGACCGCCTCGAAATTGCGGTAGCCCCAGTAGTGACCGATGCCATTGATCACCCCGGCAGCCCACAGCGGAATCCAGATCATCTGCACCGCCCAGACGGTCAGGCCCAGGGCGCCGAACAGCGCGACGTTGATGATCAGCATCAGGCTGACACCCAGCGCCGAATACTTGGTGTAGAGGTTGCGCTCGATCCAGTCGTCGGGCGTGCCATGACCGTAGCGGGCCATGGTTTCGGGGTTCTTGGCCTCAGCCCTGTAGAGCTCGGCCCCCTCCCAGAACACCTTCTTGATGCCGTAGATCTGGGGGCTGTGCGGATCTTCTTCCCGCTCGCATTTGGCATGGTGCTTGCGGTGGATGGACGTCCACTCCTTGGTCACCATACCGGTGGTCAGCCAGAGCCAGAAGCGGAAGAAGTGCGCAGCGATGGGGTGCAGATCAAGCGCCCGGTGCGCCGAGTGGCGGTGCAGATAGATGGTGACGCTGGCAATGGTGATGTGCGTCAGCACCAGCGCCGCCAGCACGACCTGCCACCAACTCGCACCAGTCAGCCCTTGATCAAGAAAAGACACCAAACGGACCCACAGGGCGGGTACCACGGCTTCAACGGGATTCATTCCATTCCTAGCAACATCGCCTCAACGCGGCGAGAACGTCCAACCCAAGGGCCCGGCGGACAGGGCATACCGTCAATGAGTTTAGCGGCGGCACCCGTTTTCACCAACTGGCAGGCACTGCAATCCTCGGGTATTGAGCCCTGCCCCTCACCGAGGGCATGGCCCCGGCGTCAGCCCCTGCGTTGCCAAACGGCCGCGAAAAAACCGTCGGTGCCATGCCGGTGCGGCCACAGGCGCAGAAAGCGACCGCCCACCCCGTGACACAGGGCGGCCGGATCGGCCACCTGAGCGTCGGCCAGCAGCTGGGCGACCGGCACCGGTTCAAAGTCCTTGTGTGCCGCGCTGAAGGCCTCCGCCACGGCTTCATTTTCCTGCGGCAGCAGGCTGCAGGTGGCGTAGACCAGCCGGCCACCGGGCTTGAGCAGGCGTGCCGCGCTGGCGAGGATGCGTTGCTGCAGTTCGGCCTGCGCCGCCACGGTCTCGGGCGTCTGGCGCCATTTCAGGTCGGGGCTGCGGCGCAGCGTGCCCAAGCCCGAGCACGGCGCATCGACCAGCACCCGGTCGAGCTTGCCCGCCAGGCGCTTGATGCGCTCGTCCCTCTCGTGCGCGATGGCCACCGGATGCACGTTGGACAGGCCGCTGCGCGCCAGCCGGGGCTTGATGGCTTCGAGGCGGTGGGCGGAGGTGTCGAAGGCATAGAGCCGGCCGGTGTTCTTCATCGCTGCGCCCAGCGCCAGCGTCTTGCCACCGGCACCGGCGCAGAAATCGGCCACCATCTCGCCGCGCCTGGGCGCCAGCAGCACCGCCAGCAGCTGCGAGCCCTCGTCCTGCACCTCCACCTCGCCACTGGCAAAAGCGGGCAGCTTCGACAGATTCGGCTTGCCCTGCAGGCGGATGCCCAGCGGGGAATGCGCGGTCGGCTCGGCCACCAGGCCGGCGGCACGGATCTCCGACAACACCGCGTCGCGTTTCTTTTTCAGGCTGTTGACCCGCAGGTCCAGTGGCGCCGGCTGCAGCAAGCTGGCGGCCAGGGCATCAAACTCGCCACCCACCTGCTCGCGCAAGGCACTGGCCAGCCACTCGGGCAGGTTGTGGCGGTGGGGCGCCATCAAATCCGCATCAGCAACCCGGGCACAGCCGTCAAGCCAGACCTTTTCCGGCTCGCTGAGCGCGCTCTTGAGGAAATCGCGATCGCCCGGAAAACCGAGAATGGCCAGCCGTCGCCACTTGGAACCGCTGCCCGAACGGGCCAGCGACTCATAGCGCAAGCGCTCGCGCAGCACAGCGAACACCGTGTCGGACAGCGTGGCGCGCTCCCGCGGGCCGAGCGACCTGTTCTCGCGGAAATGGCGAGCGACCACGGCATCGGCCGGGTGGTCGAACTTGAAGACTTTTTCGATGAGGCTGGCGATTTCGTCCAGCAGGGCTTTGGGGTGCATACCAGTATTCTCCCCCCTGCGCCGCTGACGCGGCTTCCCCCCTCCGTGGCGCGCCTGCGGCGCTTCGAGGGGGGACGGCCCCTGTGGTCGGGCCAAGCCCGTTCCACGGGGCCTTGGGGCTGAGGCACTTCACGCCGGAGAGGACTCGCTCCCCCCTGCGCCGCTGACGCGGCTTCCCCCCTCCGTGGCGCGCCTGCGGCGCTTCGAGGGGGGACGGCCCCTGTGGTCGGGCCAAGCCCGTTCCACGGGGCCTTGGGGCTGAGGCAAGCGCGCCGGACACCTGGTGGTCTTGGCAGAGGAGAGCACGCACACCGCCACCAGCCCGGTGTGAGGTCTTCGAACGAAACACAGCGATCCCGTCAAAGCACGTCGGAGGGAGAAGGGATAATCAAAAGTTATGTCCGACATCGCCCAACAGGTGCGCCGCCGCCGCACTTTTGCCATCATTTCGCACCCCGACGCGGGTAAGACCACGCTGACCGAGAAGCTGCTGCTGTTCTCGGGCGCCATCAACATCGCCGGCTCGGTCAAGGCGCGCAAGGCCGCGCGTCACGCCACCTCCGACTGGATGGAGATCGAAAAGCAGCGCGGCATTTCTGTCGCCTCGTCGGTCATGCAGATGGAATACCGCGACTGCGTCATCAACCTGCTCGACACCCCGGGCCACCAGGACTTCAGCGAGGACACCTACCGCGTGCTCACCGCTGTGGACGCCGCGCTGATGGTCATCGACGCCGGCAACGGCGTGGAACCGCAGACCCGGCGCCTGCTGCAGGTTTGCCGTGCCCGCAACACGCCCATCCTCACCTTCGTCAACAAAATGGACCGCGAGGTCAAGGCCCCGCTGGACCTGATGGACGAGATCGAGCGCGAACTGGGCATGACCGTGGTGCCCTTCACCTGGCCGGTGGGCATGGGCAAGACCTTCCGCGGGGTGTACGACCGCCGCGAGGACCAGATGCGGGTGTTCGCCGCCGGTGAAGACCGCCGCGGTGGCGACGAAGAGGTGCTCGCCGGTCTGGACAACCCCGAGAGCGCCCGCCGCTTCGGCATGGAATGGAGCGCCGCCAAGGACGAGCTGGAGCTGGTCGAAGGCGCTTCCCCTGCCTTCGACAAGGACGCCTTCCTCAGTGGCACGCAGACGCCCATGCTGTTCGGTTCCGCCGTCAACAACTTCGGCGTGCGCGAGGTGCTGGACGCGCTGGTCGACCTGGCCCCGTCCCCGGGCGCCAAGGCGGCCATCCAGCGCACGGTGGCGCCGACCGAACCCAAGTTCAGCGGCGTGGTGTTCAAGATCCAGGCCAACATGGACCCGGCGCACCGCGACCGCATCGCCTTCGTGCGCTGCGCCAGCGGCCACTTTGAGCGCGGCATGCGCCTGAAGGTGGTGCGCAGCGGCAAGGAACTGCGACCCAACACCGTGGTGAGCTTCCTGTCGCAACGCCGCGAACTGCTGGACGAGGCCTTTGCCGGCGACATCATCGGCATCCCGAACCACGGCGTGCTGCAACTGGGCGACACCCTGACCGAAGGCGAGGCCCTGCAGTTCACCGGCCTGCCCTTCTTCGCGCCGGAAATCATCCGCAGCGTGGAAGTGGCCGACCCGCTCAAGACCAAGCAACTGCGCGCCGGCCTGACCCAGCTGGGCGAGGAAGGCGCGATCCAGGTGTTCCGGCCCATCGCCGGCACGGTGCTGCTGCTCGGCGCCGTCGGTCAGCTGCAGTTCGAAGTGGTGGCCCACCGGCTGGAGCATGAATACGGGGTCAAGGCCCGCATCATGGGCAGCCACTACAACGTGGCGCGCTGGGTGACCTGCGCGCCCGAAGACGGCGGCGAGCAGGAGCTCAAACGCTTCATGGACGCCAACGCCCACCGGGTGGCGCTGGACGCGGTGGACGCGCCCACCGTGCTGCTGGACCACATGGCCACACTGCGGGCGGTGGAAGCCAACTGGCCGAAGATCAAGTTCCACGCCATGCGCGAGCACGCGGGCCTGGTGTTCCATAAATCCATGTAACCCCCCGCGCAGGGCAACGCCCGTTCCCCGCGCCGCACCTGCAGCGCGTCACCCCCTCGAGGGGGTAGCGCGCGGCCCGGCAAAGCCGGTTCCGCCGCGTTCTCAATGAGGACCCCCCCTCAGTTTTGAGTTGCGATCAGGCGCTCGACGACCTGGGGATAGAGCAGGTGCTCCTGCGTGAGCACGCGGGCCGCCAGGGTCTGGGCGGTGTCGCCGGGCAGGATGGGCACCACCGCCTGATCGAGGTACTCGCCGTGGTCCAGCTCGGCGGTGACCCGGTGCACGGTGCAGCCGGCGAAGCGGCAGCCGGCGTCGATGGCGCGCTGGTGGGTGTGCAAGCCCGGGAAGGCCGGTAGCAGGCTGGGGTGGATGTTGACCAGCCGGCCCGCGTAATGCGCCACGAAGCCGGGTGTGAGGATGCGCATGAAGCCGGCCAGCACCACCAGCGCCGGCGCATGGCGGTCGATCTCGGCCATCAGCGCGGCATCAAAAGCCTCGCGCGATGCATAGGCCTTGTGGTCCAGCACCGCGGTGGCGATGTGATGTTCGCGCGCAAAAACCAGACCCGCGGCCTCGGCTTTGTTGGAAATGACCGCGGCCACCCGCGCGCCGAAACGCTCGCGCCAGCGACGCTGGATCGACGCCTGGAGGATAGCGGCCATGTTGGAGCCGCTGCCAGAGATGAGAATGACGATGTTTTTGTTCACGGCCTGCAGGCGGTCCGGTCATGGCCGGGCGCCCCCGGTTAAGGCCGCTGAGTGTACCGACCCGCCCGCAGGGCCCCAACGCCAAGACCCGCATGCCGCACAACTTTCACACCCACCCCCTCACGCCCACCGAAGCCCGTGTGCTGGCCACCCTGATGGAGAAGGCCCGTACGGTGCCCGACAGCTACCCGCTGTCGCTCAACAGCCTGCACAGCGGCTGCAACCAGAAAACCGCCCGCGAGCCGGTGATGAACCTGAGCGAGGCCGAAATCACCGAGGCCCTGGACAGTCTGCGCGCCGCCAGTCTGGTGATCGAATCCAGCGGCTCGCGGGTGCCGCGCTATGAACACAACGTACAACGTGCAGTGGGGGTGCCCGAACAGTCGGCCGTGCTGCTGGGCCTGCTCATGCTGCGCGGCCCGCAGACGGCGGGCGAACTGCGCACCAACGCCGACCGCTGGTACCGCTTTCTCGACATCGCCTCGGTAGAGGCCTTTCTCGAAGAGCTGCAGGCGCGCCCCGACGAAAAAGGCGGCCCACTGGTGGTGAAACTGGCGCGGGCGCCGGGTGCGCGCGAGCAGCGCTGGGCGCACCTGCTCTGCGGCCCGGTGGACGTTGGCAGCGCACCGTCGGCCGCGGCACCGCCGCATGACACCGCCCTCGCCGAGCGGGTGGCGGCGCTGGAGCAGGCAGTCGAACAATTGCGCGCCGGGCTGGAAGACCTTCGCCAGCAATTGGGCATGTCGCAGCCCTGACAGGCAAAAAACGAACGACCGTGCCAGACTGTGCGCTGTCGTGATGACCATGGAGACGCACATGGATTTGGCCTTCACACCAGAAGAGCAAGCCTTCCGGGACGAGATTCGCAGCTGGGTGCGGGCAAACCTGCCCGCCGACATCAGCCACAAGGTGCACAACGCGCTGCGCTTGAGCCGCGACGACATGCAGCGCTGGGCCAGGATATTGGGCGCCAAGGGCTGGCTGGGCTACGGCTGGCCCCGGCAGTTCGGCGGCCCGGGCTGGACCGCGGTGCAAAAGCACCTGTTTGAAGAGGAATGCGCGCTGGCCGGCGCGCCCCGCATCGTGCCCTTCGGGCCGGTCATGGTGGCACCGGTGATCATGGCCTTTGGCACCCCGCAGCAGCAGCAACGCTTCCTGCCCGGCATCGCCAGTGGCGACGTCTGGTGGAGTCAGGGCTACAGCGAACCCGGCTCGGGCTCCGACCTGGCCTCGCTCAAGACCCGGGCCGAACGCCAGGGCGACCATTACATCGTCAACGGCCAAAAGACCTGGACCACCCTGGGCCAGTACGGCGAGTGGATCTTCTGCCTGGTGCGCACCAGCAACGAAGGCAAGCCGCAGACCGGCATCAGCTTCCTGCTGATCGACATGCAGTCGCCCGGCGTGACGGTGCGCCCCATCAAGCTGCTCGATGGTGAGTGCGAGGTCAACGAGGTCTGGTTCGACAATGTCAGGGTACCGGCAGAGAACCTGATTGGCGAAGAGAACAAGGGCTGGACCTATGCCAAGCACCTGCTGGCGCACGAGCGCACCAACATCGCCGACGTCAACCGTGCCAAACGCGAGCTGGAACGGCTCAAGCGCATCGCCAAGGCCGAAGGTGTGTGGGACGACCTGCGTTTTCGCGACCAGATCGCGCTGTTGGAAGTGGACATCGTGGCGCTGGAGATGCTGGTGCTGCGGGTGCTCAGCGCCGAAAAATCGGGCAAGCAGTCGCTGGACATCGCCGGCCTGCTCAAGATCCGGGGCAGCGAAATCCAGCAGCGCTACTCGGAGTTGATGATGCTGGCGGCCGGTCCGTTTGCACTGCCTTTCATTGAAGAAGCCATGGAAGCCGGCTGGCAAGGGGACTTCCCGGGTGGGGTGGTGGCCAACGCGCCGCTGGCCTCGACCTACTTCAACATGCGCAAGACCACCATCTACGGCGGCTCCAACGAAGTGCAGCGCAACATCGTCGCGCAGACGGTACTGGGGTGATTTTCCGCCGGGCCGCCCCAAGGAAAAGCGCGCCCCCTTGGGGGGCAGCGAACCGGGGGTGAGCGTGGGGGCTCAACTTTCTGGAGACACGGACATGGATTTCGATTTCAGCGACGACCAGGAACAGCTGCGCGATGCGGTCCGCAAGTGGGTGGACAAGGGCTACGGCTTCGAGCGCCGGCGCGCCATCGTGCAGGCGGGTGGTTTTGACCGCTCGGCCTATGGCGAGCTGGCCGAACTCGGCCTGGCGGGTCTGTACGTCAGCGAAGCCGACGGCGGCCTGGGGCTGGGCCCGGTGGAAGGCATGGTGGTGATGGAGGAGCTCGGTCGCGGCATCGTGCTGGAGCCCTTCGGCCAGACCCTGATCACCAGCGGCGTGATCGGCGCCTACGGCGGTGCCGACGTCAAGGCGGCCTGGCTGCCCCGGATCGCGAGCGGCGAAGCGCTGGTGGTGCTGGCACACCAGGAACGGGGCGCGCGTTACCGGCTCGATGGCTGCAAGACCACGGCCACACAGTCCGCTGGTGGCTGGCAGCTTGGCGGCAGCAAGAGCCTGGTGCCCGCCGGTGACCAGGCCGACGCCTTTGTGGTGCCCGCCATGGCCAACGGCCAGCTGGCGCTGTTCCTTGTCGAGCGTGGCGCCAGTGGTGTCAGCACCCGCGGTTACGGCACGCAAGACGGCAGCCGTGCGGCCGAAGTGGCGCTGAACCAGGCCCCAGCCATCCTGATCACGACCGACGGCCAGACGGCGCTGGAGCATGCGGTGGACATCGGCATCGCAGCGACCTGCGCCGAAGCCGTGGGGGTGATGGACAAGACGGTGGCGGTGACGGCCGAGTACCTGAACACCCGCAAGCAGTTCGGTGTGCCGATTGCCAGCTTCCAGGCGCTGCGCCACCGCATGGCCGACATGAAGATGCAGCTGGAGCTGGCGCGCTCGATGAGCTACTACGCCAGCCTCAAGCTGCAAGCGCCGGCCGCCGAGCGGCGCCGGGCCTTGGCACGCGCCAAGGTGCAACTGGGCCAGAGCATGCGCTTTGTCGGCCAGCAGGCGGTGCAGTTGCACGGCGGCATTGGGGTGACCGACGAGTACATCGTCAGCCACTATTTCAAGAAACTGACCCAGCTGGACATGACCTACGGCGACACCCTGCACCACATGGGGGAGGTGTCCGCTCGCATGGAAGACAGCGCCGGCGTTTTTGCCTGAGTTTCAGGAGCCCTGACAAGCGAACCGCTTACTGCCGCAGCCGCGATGTGCGCGGCAGGTGCGACATGAGAAATTCCATCTGGTCGGCCAGGATGCGGCGGTTGCGCAGGATGAAGTCCTCCCACAGGCTGGGCACATAGGGCGCATAGAGCAGCGGCATGTGGGCCTGTTCGGGCGTGCGGTTGCCCTTGCGGTGGTTGCAGCCCTTGCAGGCGGTGACCACGTTCATCCAGTGATCGCGTCCGTTCTGTGCCAGGGGCTGGATGTGTTCCCGGGTCAGAACCTCCTCGGGGAAGCACTGGCCGCAATAGGCACAAAGGCGCCGGTCGCGCGCAAACAGCTTGGTATTGGTCAGCGTCGGGCGCAGGTCAAAGGGGTTGATGTCGGGAACGCCCTGGGTGCCGATGATGGAGTTGACCGTGATGATCGACTGCCGCCCGGTGATTGCGTTGTGCCCGCCGTGGAACACGGCGATCTGCGCGCCCATTTCCCAGCGCACCTCATCGGCGGCGTAGTGCAGCACCGCCTGTTCCAGGCTGATCCACGACTGCGGCAGCCCCTGCGCCGACAGTTTCAGAACCTTCAAGACCCACCTCCTGCTGAAAAACAACCGGACCATCTGTCTTGGCTGCACCCGGCCGCCAGCGGGGGCCCTCGGTGCGTGTGTCAATATAGCGCGCTTGTGCGAAAGACCACCGCGTCCGGCCCGAATGACCGGACGACCCCCGACATGAAAATCCTCAGAGGGCTCGGCGGCCGCGTGGCCACCAGCGGCTGCGCCCTGACCATCGGCAATTTCGACGGCGTGCACCGGGGCCACCAGGCCATGCTCGCGCTGCTGCGCAGCGAAGCCCGCCACCGCGGCGTGCCCACCTGCGCCATGACCTTCGAGCCGCACCCGCGCGACTTCTTTGCCGCCGTGCACCGCAAACCCGAGCTGGCGCCGGCCCGCATCGCCACCCTGCGCGACAAGCTCGAAGAGCTGGAGCGTTGCGGCGTCGATCAGTGCGTGGTGTTGCCGTTCAACCAGCGTCTGGCGTCGCTGCCACCGCAGGCCTTCATCGAGGACATCCTGGTGCGGGCGCTGGGGGTCCGGTATGTGCTGGTGGGCGACGATTTCCGCTTTGGCGCCCAGCGCGCGGGCGACTACGCGATGCTGGACGCGGCGGGTGAGCGCTGCGGTTTCGACGTGGCGCGCATGCAGAGCTACGAAGTGCACGGCATCCGCGTCAGCAGCTCTGCGGTGCGCGAAGCGCTGGCCGCGGGCGACATGGAGCGCACCGCCGCCCTGCTCGGCCGGCCCTATGCCATCAGCGGCCATGTGGTGCACGGGCGCAAGCTCGGCCGCCAGCTGGCCGAATCAGCCCCCGGCCGCGGCGACGGCTTTCGCACCCTGAACCTGCGCTTTGCGCACTGGAAACCGGCCGCCAGTGGCATTTTTGCGGTGCATGTCCATGGTCTGCTGCCCGCAGGCAGCCCGCCCCTGCCGGGCGTGGCCAACCTGGGCGTACGGCCTTCGCTGGACCCGAATGACGTCAATGGTGGCCGCGTGCTGCTCGAAACCCACTGCCTGGACTGGCCCGCCGGGTTGTCGGCCAGCCTGCCCGGCGGGGAGGCCTACGGTAAAATCATCCGGGTGGAACTGCTGCACAAACTGCACGACGAACTCAAATACGACAGTCTGGATGCCTTGACCCGGGGCATTGCGAAAGACTGCGACGATGCGCGCGCGTTTTTTGCCTCGCTGCACGCCCAGACGCGCCGCCAGACCACGCGCGACCGAATTCAAGGCTGACCGTCTCCCCGGTCGCCGCCCTTGCACAGGCTCGGGGCGATCTGCCCCCACGAATCTGCGGCCACCGCGCCGCCCGCCGAGCCTGCAGGCACACCCCACCGAAAGCCGAACACCATGGCTGAAAAGCACGCTGCCCCCAAGACCGAGAACGCCAGCGGCGGCGCCTACCGCGCCACGCTGAACATGCCCGACACGCCTTTCCCGATGCGTGGCGACCTGCCCAAGCGCGAACCGGCCTGGGTTTCCCAATGGAACGATCCGGCCCCCAACCCTGGCGAAGCCAGGCCCCCCGAGGGGGCGCAGTCGTCCCTGGGGCGGCCCGGCGAACGATCGGGCGGCCTGTACAAGCGCCTGCGTGAGGCCCGCCAGGGGGCCCCGCTGTTCGTGCTGCACGACGGCCCGCCCTATGCCAACGGCAAGCTGCACATCGGCCACGCGCTGAACAAGGTGCTCAAGGACATGATCGTCAAATCGAAACAGCTCGCTGGTTTCGATGCCCAATACATCCCCGGCTGGGACTGCCACGGCCTGCCGATCGAGAACGCGATCGAGAAACTCCACGGCCGCAACCTCAGCCGCGATGACATGCAGGCCAAGAGCCGCGCCTTCGCCACCGAGCAGATCGAGCAGCAGCGCGAGGATTTCAAGCGCCTGGGCGTGCTGGGCGACTGGGAACGCCCCTACCGCACCATGGACCCGGCCAACGAAGCGGGCCAGATCCGCGCCTTCAAGCGGGTGATCGAGCGCGGCTTCGTCTACCGCGGCTTGAAGCCGGTGTACTGGTGTTTTGACTGCGGGTCGTCGCTGGCCGAGTTCGAGATCGAATACGCCGACAAGCCAAGCGACACGCTGGACGTGGCCTTCGAGACCGATGACGCCGCCCAACTGGCCGCCGCCTTTGGCCTGGCCGCCCTGCCCGCCGGCAAAAAAGCCTTCGCCGTCATCTGGACCACCACCGCCTGGACCATCCCGGCCAACCAGGCGCTCAACGCCCACCCCGAGCTGGAGTACGCGCTGGTCGATACACCCAAGGGTGTGCTGCTGCTGGGCGCCAGCCTGGTCGAGAAGTGTCTGGAGCGCTTCGGCCTGACCGGCAACGTGCTGGCCACCGCCAAGGGCGAGGCCCTGCGCGGCCAGGTGTTCCGCCACCCGCTGTACGACCTCGATAGCGGCACCGGCGAGTACAGCTACAAGCGCCTCTCGCCGCTGTACCTGGCCGAGTACGTCAGCGACAGCGACGGCACCGGCATCGTGCACTCCGCGCCCGCCTATGGCGTGGACGACTTCAACAGCTGCGTGGCCCACGGCCTGAAGTACGACCAGATCCTCAACCCGGTGCAGGGCAACGGTGTCTACACCAACGAGCTGCCGCTGTTCGGCGGCCAGCACATCTGGAAGGCGTGCCCGGTCATCATCGACACCCTGCGCGAGCACGGCCGCCTGATGGCGACGGTTCGCATCACCCACAGCTACCCGCACTGCTGGCGCCACAAAACGCCCGTCATCTACCGCGCCGCCGCGCAGTGGTTTGTGCGCATGGACGAAGAAAAATCGGACACCCAGGGCGTCTTCACCAAAGACAAAGCGCCCAAGACCCTGCGCCAGCTGGCGCTGGACGCCATTGACCACACCAGCTTCTACCCCGAGAACGGCAAGGCGCGCCTGCGCGACATGATCGCCAACCGGCCCGACTGGTGCATCTCGCGCCAGCGCAGCTGGGGCGTGCCGGTGCCCTTCTTCCTGCACAAGGATTCGGGCGAGCTGCACCCGCGCACCATGGACATCCTGGACCAGGCCGCCGACATCGTCGAGAAGGGCGGCATCGAGGCCTGGAGCCGCATCACCGCCGCCGACATCCTGGGCGCCGAGGACGCCGCGAAGTACACCAAGAGCACCGACATCCTGGAGGTCTGGTTCGACTCCGGCTCGACTTTCTGGCACGTGCTGCGCGGCAGCCATGCGACGGCTTACCCCAACGGCGCCAGCCACGCCCAGGGCCCCGAGGCCGACCTGTACCTCGAAGGCCACGACCAGCACCGCGGCTGGTTCCACAGCTCGCTGCTGCTGGGCTGCGCCATCGAGGGCCGCGCCCCGTACAAAGGCCTGCTGACCCATGGCTTTGCCACCGATGGCCAGGGCCGCAAGATGAGCAAGAGCCTGGGCAACGTGGTGGTGCCGCAGGAAATCACCGGCAAGCTCGGCGCCGAGATCGTGCGCCTGTGGGTGGGCGCGACCGACTATTCGGGCGACCTGAACATCGACGACAAGATCCTGGCCCGGGTGGTGGACGCCTACCGCCGCATCCGCAACACCCTGCGCTTCCTGATGGCCAACACCGTCGACTTCGACCCGGCGAAGGATGCGGTGCCGCTGGAGCAGATGCTGGAAATCGACCGCTACGCGCTGGCCCGCGCCAGCGAGCTGCAGGCCGAGATCCTGGGGCACTTCGACCCGGCCACCGGCACCTGGGCCGGGGGACATTTCAGTGTTTACGAGTTCCACCCGGTGGTCAGCAAGCTGCAGGTGTATTGCTCGGAAGACCTGGGCGCGTTCTACCTCGACGTGCTCAAGGACCGGCTCTACACCACCGCGCCCAAGAGCCTGGCGCGCCGCAGCGCCCAGACCGCACTGCACCAGATCACCCACGCCATGCTGCGCTGGATGGCGCCCATCCTCAGCTTCACCGCCGAGGAGGCCTGGGGCGTGTTCGCCAAAGACACCACCAAGGGCTCGATCTTCTTCGAGACCTTCGCTGCCCTGCCCTCGCCCAACGAGGCGCTGCTGGCCAAGTGGGCACGCATCCGCGCCATCCGCGACGCGGCCAACAAAGCCATCGAAGACCTGCGCTCTGCGGGTCAGGTGGGCTCTTCCTTGCAGGCCACGCTGACCATCACCGCGGGCGCCGATGACGCCGCCCTGCTGCGCTCGCTGGGGGCTGACCTGAAGTTCGTCACCATCACCTCGGCGGTGAACGTGGTCGACGGCAGCGAACTGAGCGTCACCGTCACACCCAGCACCGCCACCAAATGCGAGCGCTGCTGGCACTACGCCGACGACGTGGGCGCACAGGCCGACCACCCCACCCTGTGCGGCCGCTGCGTGAGCAACCTGGCCGAGGCGGCGGGCACGGGCGCCGGTGAAACACGGGCGGTGGCCTGATGGCGACCGGCAAAGGCAAAGGCGGCCAAGCCTCCCTCTGGCCCTGGCTGGGCCTGGCCGCCGTCATCCTGCTGCTGGACCAATTCACCAAGACGCTGATCCTGGGCTACTACCAGCTGGGCGACAGCACCCCCATCACCAGCTTCTTCAACATCGTGCGGGTGCACAACACCGGCGCGGCCTTCTCCTTCCTCGCGTCGGCGGGTGGCTGGCAGCGCTGGTTCTTCACCGCCATCGGCATCGGCGCGGCCATCTTCATCGTCTGGATGCTGCGCGCCCACCCGGGGCAAAAGCTGTTTGCCTTCGCGCTCTCCTGCATCCTGGGCGGCGCGCTGGGCAACGTGATCGACCGCCTGCTGCACGGCTATGTGGTCGACATGCTGGACTTCCACTGGCCCTTCCTGGCGGGCATCTTCCCCGGTGGCCATTTCCCGGCCTTCAACCTCGCCGACACGGGCATCACCATCGGCGCGATCGCGCTGATCCTCGACGAAATCCTGCGCGTGCGCAAAACCCGCTGACCGCCCGGGTGGCTCATGCGGGCCGGCACGGCCCTGTGCTAACCTGATCAACCCGCCCGCCCAGGGCGCCCTGTCAGGAGACACCCCATGCCCGGCCTGCTGCCCCACATCGACCCCGACGGTCTGCTCGAATTCTCGGTCGTCTACACCGACCGCGCGCTCAACCACATGTCCAGACGCTTCCAGGGCGTGATGACCGACATCTCGGCCATGCTCAAGCGGGTGTATGGCGCCCACTCGGCGGTGCTGGTGCCGGGCAGCGGCACTTTCGGCATGGAATCCGTCGCCCGGCAGTTTGCCCACGGCAAACACGTCATGGTCATCCGCAACGGCTGGTTCAGCTACCGCTGGACGCAGATTTTCGACATGGGGCAGATCCCGGCCAGCCACACCGTGCTCAAGGCCCGCCAGACGGCGCCCGGCGCGCAGGCCCCATGGGCACCCTGCCCGATCGAGGAAGTGACAGCGGCCATTGCAAAGGAAAAGCCGGCCCTGGTCTTCGCCCCGCACGTGGAAACCGCCGCCGGCATGGTGCTGCCCGACGGCTACCTGAGCGCCGTGGCCGATGCGGTGCACGCCGTGGGCGGCCTGTTCGTGCTCGACTGCATCGCCTCCGGTGCCCTGTGGGTGGACATGCAGGCCACGGGCGTGGACATCCTCATTTCTGCGCCGCAAAAGGGCTGGAGCAGCTCGCCCTGCTGCGCCATGGTCATGCTCAGTGAACGCGCCCGGGCGGCCATCGACGCCACCCAGAGCACCACCTTTGCCATGGACCTGAAGAAGTGGTTGCAGATCATGGAAACCTACGAAGGCGGCGGCCATGCGTACCACACCACCCTGCCCACCGACGCGCTGGTCCGCCTGCGCGACACCATGAAAGAAACCGAGGTCTACGGCTTTGCCAGGGTGCGCGACGAGCAGCTGGCGCTGGGCCGTGCGGTGCGCCAGCTGACAGAAGCCCACGGTTTCCCCAGCGTGGCGGCGGCCGGTTTCCAGGCCCCCGGCGTGGTGGTGAGCTACACCAGCGACCCGGACATCCAGAACAGCAAAAAATTCCTCGCCGCCGGCCTGCAGACCGCAGCCGGCGTGCCACTGCAGTGCGACGAAGGCGCCGACTTCAAAACCTTCCGCATCGGCCTGTTTGGTCTGGACAAGTGGCACGATGTGCCCGCCACCGTGCAACACCTGGAGCGCGCGCTGGCCCAGGTGGCACCGGTGGCTGTGACCAGCTGACCAGGGGGACGAGAACAGGGCTTTGCCCCCTCTCCCCGCTGGGGAGAGGGTTGGGGTGAGGCCACCCAACGGCGTACCCGTTCGGCATCTTGCCCCCTCTCCCCGCTGGGGAGAGGGTTGGGGTGAGGGACCGGCGGTTCAGCCCCCACCGTTCAGGGCAGCAACACCGTGCAGCCGGTGGTCGCCCGCGCTTCCAGGCTTTCGTGCGCCTGGCGCACATCGGTCAGCGCAAAGCGCTGGTCGATGCGGATCTTCACCGCGCCGCTTTCCACCACCGCGAACAGGTCATCGGCCATCGCCTGGGTGCGCTCGCGGCTGGTGATGTGGCTGAAAAGGGTCTGGCGCGTCACGTACAGCGAGCCCTTGGGGCCAAGAAGGCCGGGTGCGAATGGCGCCACCGGGCCGCTGGCATTGCCAAAACTCACCATCAGGCCAAACGGGCGCAGACAGTCCAGCGATTTGTCGAACGTGTCCTTGCCCACCGAGTCGTACACCACCTTCACCCCCTGGCCGCCGGTGATGTCCTTCACCCGGGCGACAAAGTCTTCGGTGCGGTAGTTGATGGTGAACTCGGCACCGTGCTCGCGGGCCAGTGCGCACTTCTCGTCGCTGCCGGCGGTGCCGATCAGGCGCAGGCCCAGCGCCTTGGCCCACTGGCAGGCGATCAGGCCGACGCCGCCCGCGGCGGCGTGGAAGAGCACGAAGTCGCCCGCCTCCAGCCCCTCCACGGGCTTGCAGCGCTTGAGCAGGTATTGCGCGGTCAGGCCCTTGAGCATCATGGCGGCGCCGGTCTCGAAGCCAATCGCATCGGGCAGGCGGCACACGTTCATGGCCGGCATCACCCGCACATCGCAATAACTGCCCGGCGGGTTGGCCGCATAGGCGGCGCGGTCACCCACCTTCAGGTGCGTCACCCCTTCGCCCACGGCTTCGATCACGCCCGCGCCCTCCATGCCCAGCGCCAGCGGCATGGGGTTGGGGTAGAGGCCGGTGCGCTGGTACACATCGATGTAATTCAGGCCAATCGCATGGTGGCGGATACGCACCTGACCGGGGCCCGGCTCGCCCACCTCGACGGTATCGATCACCAGTTGCTCGGGGCCGCCAGGGGCGTGGATGCGCACGGCGCGGCTATTCATGGGCATGTGAAGGTCTCCTGTTTCGGTTGCTGAAAAAGCCAAAGCGGTGATGCTGCCATGAAACCCACCAGCGGCGCGGCGCGCACGCGTCAGCCCCGCGATGGCATGGGGCAACGCCGGGTCGTTACAGTGCGCACACCATGAACAACCCCACCCAGCGCCTGACGCCCGCCACCGCCGCCCTGCTGCTCATCCCGCCGCTGATGTGGGCGGGCAACGCCATTGTGGGCCGGCTGATGCAGGGCAGCGTGCCACCCATCACCTTCAACTTTCTGCGCTGGGTGCTGTGCCTGCTGCTGCTGCTGCCGCTGGCGGCCTGGGTGCTCGGCCCGCGCAGCCCGGTGTGGCGGCACGGCCGGCGCTTTGCCCTGCTGGGCCTGCTGAGCGTGGCGCTGTACAACGCCATGCAATACATGGCCCTCAAAACCTCGACGCCGATCAACGTCACCCTGGTGGCCGCCAGCATGCCGGTGTGGATGATCCTGCTCGGCCGCCTGTTCTACGGCGTGCCCGTCACCCCGCGCGCCGCACTGGGCGCCGCCCTCTCGCTGGCCGGCGTGGCCACCGTGCTCACCCGCGGCGACTGGCAACAGCTCAGCCGCCTGCAACTGGTGCCGGGCGACGCCTGGATGCTGGCTGCCGCCATCACCTGGGCGGCCTACAGCTGGCTGCTGGCACGCCCCGCGCCCGGCAGCGAACCGGCCGAGGTGCGGCAAGACTGGGCCGCCTTCCTGCTGGCGCAGGTGGCCTTCGGGCTGGTCTGGTCGGGCGCCATGACCGCGGGCGAGTGGGCCTTGCTGCCCACCCTGCCCGCCGGGCAAGTGCACCTGCAATGGGGCTGGCCGCTGGCGCTGGCCCTGCTGTATGTGGCGGTCGGTCCGTCGCTGCTGGCCTACCGCGCCTGGGGCGCCGGCGTGGCCCGTGTGGGGCCCACCACCGCAGGCTTTTTCAGCAACCTCACCCCCCTGTTCGCCGCGCTGATGTCGGCCACTCTGCTGGGCGAGCCGCCCCACCTGTACCACGCGGCGGGCTTCGTGCTGATTGTGGGCGGTATTGTGGTCAGCTCGCGGCGGTGAGCGGTCGCACCGTCAGTACGTCCCCGGAAACGCCCCGCCGTCGGGCAGGATGTTTTGCCCGTTGAGGTAGCCCGCCTGCACGCTGCACAAAAAAGCGCAGATGGCGCCGAATTCGGCCGGGGTGCCGAAGCGTTGGGCGGGTATCTGTGCCATCTGGGCGGCGCGCACCTCGTCCAGGGTCTTGCCGGCCTTGCTGGCCGCGCCCGCCTGTGTGCCTTTGAGGCGGTCGGTGTCGAATTTGCCGGGCAGCAGGTTGTTGATGGTCACGCCCCGGGCGGCGATGCCGCTGCGGGCGACACCGGCGACGAAGCCGGTCAGGCCACTGCGCGCGCCGTTGGACAGACCCAGGATGTCGATCGGCGCTTTCACCGCGCTGCTGGTGATGTTGACGATGCGGCCGAAACCGCGCGCGGCCATGCCGTCCACCGTGGCCTTGATCAGTTCGATGGGGGTGAGCATGTTGGCATCCACCGCCTGGATCCAGGCTTCGCGGTCCCATGAGCGGAAATCCCCGGGCAGCGGGCCGCCGGCGTTGGTCACGACGATGTCGAAGGCGGTGCCCGGGCCGCCCGGCGCAGCAAAGGCGGCGGCGCGGCCCTCGGGGGTGGTGATGTCGGCGGCCACCGCGAGCACGGTCACACCCGGTGAGGCGGCGCGCAGTGCGGCTGTCGCTGCCTCCAGCGCCTCGCGCCCGCGCGCCACCATGACCACGTTCGCCCCCTCGGCGGCCAGCGCCTGCGCGCAGCCCAGCCCGAGGCCTTTGCTGGCGCCGCACACCAGCGCCCATTTGCCTGCAATGCCCAGATCCATGTTGAAGTTCTCCTAGTCTGTTTTGGGTGGTGTCGCCGGGCCGCCAAAGCGCGTGACCAGAAACACGCCGGCCACCACCAGCACCGTGCCGGCGACGATCCAGCGGTTGAAGGGCTCGCCGAGGATGACGACGCCCATGGCGATGGTGGACATGGGGCCGATCATGCCGGTTTGTGCGGCCAGGCTGGCGCCGATGCGCTCAATGGCCATCATGACCATGATCACCGGCGCAAAGGTGCACAGCATGGCGTTGAGCACCGACAGCCAGATCACCTCGGGCGCCACCTGGGTGGCGGCCTCGATGGGCCGCAAGAGCACGAACTGCAGCAGGCACAGGCCGCAGGCCACACTGGTGGCCAGGCCCACCAGCCGCATGGCGCCCAGGCGCTTGACGAGTTCGCCGCTGTAGACGAGGTAGATGGCGTAGCTGATGGCGCTGCCGAAGACCAGCAACGCGCCGGTCACCGCGTCGGGGCCGGCAAAGTCGGCCTCGTGGCCGAACACCAGCAGCACGCCCGCATAACTCACGGCCATGGCCAGCGCCTGCAGGCGGCCGATGCGCCGGCCGTACAGCAGCCAGCCGAGCACCAGCACCAGCGTCGGGTTGAGGTAGAGGATGAGCCGCTCCAGGCTGGCGCTGATGTACTGCAGGCCCCAGAAATCGAGAAAGCTGGCCAGGTAGTAGCCGGTCAGCCCCAGCCCGGCGATGCCCAGCCAGTCGCGGCGCGAGAGCGGCGGCTGGCCGCGGCTGAACCACCAGGCCAGCGCCAGGAACAGCGGCAGCGCAAACAGCATGCGGTACATGATGAGCGTCACCGCATCGACGCCGTGGAGGTAGGCCAGCTTGACGATGATGGCCTTGCCCGAGAAGGCGATGGAGCCCGCGCTGGCCAGCAGCAGGCCGGTGGCAAACGAGGTGGGGAGCGGGACGGCCGGGCGGGTCATGCGCCGATTATCGGCAGCCCGCGCGGCGCACGCTGTCGCCAGATGGGCGGTGGCGGGGCAACGGCCAGCGCGGGCGCGGGCTCACTGGTTGGGTGACGACAGGCGCACCGCGTCCAGCACGCGGTAGACGCGGCCCTGCCGGTCCAGCGGGGCGATCAGCCCCTCGCGCTCAAAGGCCGAGAGGGTGCGGCTGACGGTTTCGAGCTGCAGGTCGAGCATGGCGCCCATGTCTTCGCGGGTGAACAAGGTCGCCACCGAACTGTCAAAGCCCGAGCGCATCTTGAGGATGAGGCCGGCCACCCGCTGGCGGGCGTTGCCAAAGTTGAGTTCGGCCAGCCAGTCGTCGGCCTCTTTCAGGCTGCGGTGCCACTTCTCCAGCAGGCGCTGGTGCAGCCGCGGGGTTTCGCGGTTCAGGCGCTGGATGACCTGCAGCGGCAGGCGGCACACCTTCACACCGGTCAGGGCGATGGCGTCGGAGTCGTACACCGGTGCCAGCAGGGCTTCGAGGCCGATCACATCGCCCGAGCGCAGCACGCGCACGATGCGCTGGCGGCCATCGGCCGTGTTGCGCACCAGCTTGATCATGCCGCTGCGCAGGGTGTAGAGCGAAGTGGCGGTGTCACCCCGGTGCACCAGCGGTTGCCCGGCGCTGTATTCGAGGTCGTCGATCGGCGCATGGATGAGTTTGAAGTCGTCCTCGTGCAGGTCGGCAAACAGCACCATGTCGCGGATGCCGCAGTTGCGGCAGTCGGCGGTGCCGCGCCAGGCCGATTCGGTCTTGATGGGGATCATGGTGCAGGATCGGTCAAAGGAACGCGGCCGGGCGCAGCGGCCACGGCTTGCCCGCAATATAAGCGAACGCTGAATAAAAGACCCGCGGGTGCGGTTGCCCGTGCGCGCCATGACCGGGCAAAAGCCCCCCGCTGCGAAGGGTTCCCCTGTAGGAGCGGCGCCCCCGCCGCGAAGGACCCCGCGAGCATCCGGGTCGGCGGGCACCATGCCCCCATCGGGGCCGGCGGCGCCTCAGGCCACCGGCCGGAAGATGCGCAGCCACTTGACCGCCGGCAAACCCCAGCGCGACTGGATGGCCTCGGCCCGGGCCAGCAGCTCCAGGCGGGGGGGCCGGCCGGGCGTGCGCTGCGCCAGCACGATGGCGTTGCCCTCGCGGGTGGGCTTGAAGGCCCAGACAGCGTCCGCGCCGAAGGCCGCACAGATGCTTTGCACGGAGCGTTCGTAGCTCGCATCGCGCCCGAACAGGTTGACGGTCATCACCCCCTCGTCGGTCAGCACCGAGCGGCAGTCGGCATAAAAGTCGGGGCTGTCGAGCACTGGCGCGGCGGCTTCGTGGTCGTACAGGTCCACCTGCAGCGCGTCGAACTGTCCGGTGTAGGCCGGGTTACGGATCTCCTGCTCGGCGTCGGCCAGCACCACCCGCAGGCGGGCGCTGTCGGGCGGCAGCTTGAACCACTGGCGGCAGACGGCCAGCACCTGCGGGTTGATCTCGATCGCCGTGGTGTCCATGCGCAGCTTCTTGAAATGGAACTTGGTGAGCGCGGCCGCGCCCAGGCCCAGCTGCAATGCGCGGCGCTTGGGCACGCTGTCGGGCTCGACGAACAGCAGCCAGGCCATCATGCGCTGCACATAGTCGAGCTCGATGTCAAAAGGCGCGGCCAGCAGCATGGAGCCCTGGACCCATTCGGTGCCCAGGTGCAGGAAGCGCACTTCGCTGTCTTCCGAGAGGGTCACCTCGGGCAGCGCACGGTCGGCGGCGCGCTTCATGGGTGGCTCCGGGTGGGGCGGGCTGCAGGGGCGGCCACTGACCGCCAGTGGGACGGCACAGCGGCGCCGGTTGGCTGGGCGGTGTGGGGGGGGGTGTGTTGACCGATGTGGTACGAGGGGCAGTACATGGGCGGTGAAGGATGGCAATAAAGATGTGGAGGAAGTGACCGGGCGGAGCAGATGGGCGCTGGCAGCCGATGCGGGCAGCGGCCGCTCAGATCAGCCCGCTCACCTCGAACACGGCTCGCCAGGCCTCCCGCTTGCGCTCAAACGACCAGCTGGCATGGGCCGGGCTGGTGGAGGGCAAACGGTAGACGGGCAGGCCCCCAGCCTGCACATGGCGGGCGTGGCGAAAACTCTCGCCACCGTTGTGGGCGATGGCCCGCAGCTGCGGGCAGGCGCTCAGCACGGGGCCCAGGTCGTTGGGCACCGGCTGGCGGATGGCGCTGTCGAGGCTGCCGGTGCGCTCGCACGAGGCGTACACGTCCCAGATGCCCAGACCCCGCTCGCACACCACGGCCAGCCGCTGCGCATAAGGCAGGGTCAACAGCGGTTCCCCCCACAGCGACGACAAAATGGGCCAGAACTGGTTGCGCGGATGGCCGTAGTATTGCTGCGCTTGCAGCGACGCCTGGCCCGGAAAGCTGCCCAGCACCAGCAAACGCACGCCCGGCCCCACGACCGGTGGCAGGCCCATCAGGCGCGTCATGCCATGCCCCGGTACCAGGCGGCCAGCCGGGGCAGCGCCGCGCAGGCGTTGGCGGTGGTGGCCTGGGCCACCGCCGCGGGCACCAGCCCGCGCAAACCGGCCAGTACCGCGCCGATGCGCGGCAGCTCGGCCGGGCTGTTGATGCCTTGCGGCTGCCCGGCCGCACGGGCAGCGGCGGGGGTATAGAGCCATTGCGGCGGAATGTCGGGCGCGTCGGTCTCCAGCACCAGCGCCGACAGCGGCAAACCGGCCGCCAGCGCGCGCAGGCGCCGGGCGGCTTCAAAGGTGGCGGCGCCGCCAAAGCCGAGCTTGAAGCCCAGCGACAAAAAAGCCTGTGCCTGCTGCACACTGCCGTTGAAGGCATGGGCCAGTCCACCGGGGGGTTGCAGCTCGCGCAGGCCTTTGAGCAGCGCGTCGGCACTCTGGCGCACATGCAAAATGACCGGCAGCCCATGCCGGCGCGCCAGGCGCAACTGGGCGCGGTAGAAATGGGTCTGCCGCTCGCGCAGCGCCGGGGTGCACAGGGCGGGCACAAAAAAGTCGAGGCCGATTTCGCCCACCGCCACCAGCTGCGGGTCGTCGCGGTGGGCGCTCAGTTCGGCATCCAGGGCGGCGAGGTCGTCGTCTTGCGCCTGGGGCACATACAGCGGGTGGATGCCCAGCGCGTACACATCGCCCGTCTGCGCAGCCAGGGCGCGCACCGCACCCCAGTTGGCCCGCTCCACGGCGGGCAGCAGGCACAGCCCCACCCCACGTTCGCGGGCCAGGGCGCGCTCGCGCAGCGCGGCGGCGGGGGGGGTGCCCCAGTCTGGCGCGTCCAGGTGGCAGTGGGTGTCGATCCACACGGCGGCGTCCATGGGCCTGGGCGGTGGCTGCGTGCGAGCGGTGCTCAACCGGTGAGCACGCCTGCGGTCAGGCGCAGCACCCGGCCGCAGCGGGCGGCCAAGGCTTCGTCGTGCGTGACCACCACAAAGGCGGTGCCTTGCTCGCGCGCCAGCCGCATCATCAGCTCGAACACCCCGTCGGCGGTGGCGCGGTCGAGGTTGCCGGTGGGCTCGTCGGCCAGCACGCAGGCCGGCTGGGTGACCAGGGCCCGCGCCATGGCCACCCGCTGGCGTTCGCCGCCCGAGAGTTCTGACGGCCGGTGCGCCACCCGCTCGCGCAGGCCCACCTGGGCCAGCATCCGGGTGGCCGCCTGCGCTGCGGTGGCGCGGGGTTGTCGGCGTATCCACAGCGGCATGGCCACGTTGTCGCGGGCGCTGAATTCGGGCAACAGGTGGTGGAACTGGTAGACAAAGCCCAGGTGCTGGTTGCGCAGCGCGCCCTGCTGGGCGGGGCTGAGCGCGTCCAGCCGCTGGCCCATGAGCTGCACGCTGCCCGAGGTGGGCGCGTCCAGCCCGCCCAGCAGGTGCAGCAGGGTGCTCTTGCCCGAGCCCGAGGCGCCCACAATGGCCACCGTGTCGCCCCGGCGCACCGTCAGGTCCACCCCCTGCAGCACGGCCACATCCAGCCGGCCTTCGGTGAAGCGTTTGGTCAGGCCTTGCGCCTGGAGAACGATGTTGTGGTTCATGTTGGTTTCGCCGCAGGGCCGCCCCAAGGCGAAACGCGCCCCCTCGGGGGCCAGCGACCCGCGCAGCGGTGGAGCGTGGGGGCCTTATTCATACCGAAGCGCCTCCGCCGGATTCACCCGGCTGGCGCGCCAGCTCGGGTAGAGGGTGGCCACGAAGGCCAGCACCAGCGAGATCAACGCCACCGGCACGATGTCGGCCTGCTGCGGGTCGCTGGGCAAGCGGCTGATGAGGTACACATCCTGCGGCAGAAAGCTGGCACCCAGCAGCCGCTCCAGCGCCGGCACCAGGGTGTCGATGTTGAACGCCACCCCCAGGCCGAGCAGCAGGCCCAGGGCGGTGCCGATGACCCCCACCGTGGCCCCCTGCACCATGAAGATGCCCATGATGCTGCGCGGGCTGGCGCCCAGGGTGCGCAAGATGGCGATGTCAGCGCGCTTGTCGGTGACCGTCATCACAAGGGTGGACACCAGGTTGAACGCTGCCACCGCCACGATGAGGGTGAGGATGATGAACATCATGCGTTTTTCCAGCTGCACAGCGGCAAACCAGGTGCGGTTCTGCCGCGTCCAGTCGCGCACCAGCAAGCCGGGGTCGAGCTGCGAGGCCAGTTCGATGGCCACCTCGCGCGCCGCGTGCAGGTCTTCAATCTTCACCCGAATGCCGGTCGGCCCCTCGACGCGGAAGATGCGCGCCGCGTCGTCGGCATGCAGCAGGGCCAGGGCCGAGTCGTATTCGTAGTGGCCCGAGTCGAAGGTGCCGACCACCGTCATCTGCCGGATGCGCGGCACCACACCGGCCGGCGTGACCTGGCCGCTGGGCGCGATCAGCGTCACCGCATCGCCCATCGCCACCCCCAGGCCGCGCGCCAGCTCGCCGCCGAGAATCACGCCGAACCCGCCGGGCACCAGGCGCGGCAGCACGGTTGGCGACAGATCGGCGGCCAAGTCGGTCACCTGCGGTTCCTGCGCCGGATCGATGCCGCGCACCAGCACGCCCTTCATGTCTTCGCCGCGCGCGATCAGCGCCTGCGCACCCACATAAGGCGCGGCCCCGCGCACCGCCGGATGGGCGCGCACGCGGGCGAGCGTGTCGTCCAGGGCCGGAATGGCCTGGCCGCCGGGTTCGAAAATCTCGATGTGCGAGAGCACGCCCAGCATGCGGTCGCGTACCTCTTTCTGAAAGCCGTTCATCACCGACAGCACGATGATGAGCGCGGCCACCCCCAGCGCAATGCCCAGCATGGACACGCCCGAGATGAAAGAGATGAAACCATTGCGCCGGGTGGCGCGGCCGGCGCGGGTGTAGCGCCAGCCCAGGAGCAGTTCGTAGGGGGTTTGCATGGGTGCCAAAGCTTTGCGGGATTGTGGCATCCCCGACAATCGCGGCATGCCCGTCCCGTCTGCCGACCCGACCCGACACCTGCTGGTTCCCTTTGCCGCTGCCAGTGCCCCCGAATGCCAGGCCTTGCTGTCCGGGCTGCGCCTGCCGAATCTGCAGGCCCTGCTGCCGCTGCTGACCGAGCAGGCCGCCGACCGCGGTGATGACCACAGTTTCACGCCGCCGCACGAGCGCGCCCTGGCCCGGGCGCTCGGCCTGCCGGTGGCCGACGGCGCCATCCCCTGGGCCGCAGCGCAGAGCGGGGAGCCGACCACGCCGCAGGCCTTTTTCAGCCTCTGCCACTACCAGGTGGGCATGGACCAGGTGGTGCCGCTGCCGGGCGCCACGCTGGCGCTGGACGAGGCCGACTCGCGCGCCCTGTTTGACGCCTTCGCACCGCTGTGCGCCGAGGACGGCATCACCCTGCGCTGGGATGCGCCGACCGAATGGCACGCCAGCGGCGAGGCCCTGCGCCACCTCGCCTGCGCCAGCCTGGACCGCGCCAGCGGCCGCAACGCCAGCGACTGGCTGCCGCGCGCCACCCACGACGGCGCAGCGGCGGCGGCCCGCCTGCTGCAGCGCCTGCAGAGCGAGGCGCAGCTGCTGTTCTACAGCCACCCGGTGCACGACGCGCGGGCCGCCCGGGGCCAGCGGGCGGTCAACGGTTTCTGGTTGCACGGCGCCGGGGCACTGGAGAGCGTGCCCACCCTGCGCGAGCCGCCCGCCCTGCCCGACGCGCTGCGCCAGGCCGCCCTGCGCAGCGACTGGACCGCCTGGCAGGCCGCCTGGCAGGCGCTGGACCAGCGCGAGATCGGCGGCCTGCTGGCCGCTGCGCAGCACGGCGAGCCGGTCACCCTCACGCTCTGCGGCGAGCGCCACGCCCGCACCTGGGCCACCGCACCCACCGGCGCGCTCGCGCGCCTGGGCCGGTCCGTGCGGCGCCTGTTCGGCACCGCACCCGTTGCCGACACCCTGAAAGACCTATGAAGATCATCACCCGCGACGTACCGCCGCGCGCCGCCTGGGCGCTGGAGCAAGCCGGCGTCCACCCCCTGCTCGCCCGCCTGTTTGCCGCCCGCGGTATCACCGCCAAAGAACAGCTCGACGACGCACTGGCCCTGCTGATACCGCCCGCGCGGATGCAAGGGGCGCAAGACGCCGCCCGGCAGCTGGCCGACGCCATGGCCGCCGGCCAGCGCATCTGCATCGTGGCCGACTACGACTGCGACGGCGCCACCGCCTGCGCGGTGGGCGTGCGCGGGCTCAAACTGCTGGGCGCGCCCCTGGGCTGGGACCGGGTGGACTATCTGGTGCCCGACCGGGTGACCGACGGCTATGGCCTCACGCCGTCGATTGCGCAGCGGGTCAAACAGCGCGGTGCCGACTGGCTGGTGACGGTGGACAACGGCATTGCCAGTGTGACCGGGGTGCAGGCGGCGCGCGAGCTGGGCCTGCAGGTGCTGGTGACCGACCACCACCTGCCCGCGGTCATCGACGGCACGGTGACGCTGCCGCAGGGCTGCACCATCGTCAACCCCAACCAGCCCGGCTGCGGCTTCGAGAGCAAAAGCATTGCCGGGGTGGGGGTGATGTTTTACGTGCTGCTGGCGCTGCGCGCCGAACTGCGCGAACGCGGCGTGTTCGATGCCCGCCCCGCCGCCGGGCCGCCCCAAGGCGGGGCAGCCCCCTCGGGGGGCAGCGGACCACGCGCAGCGGGGAGCGTGGGGGCAGGTGTTGCACAGCCGCGGATCGACACCCTGCTGCCCCTGGTGGCGCTGGGCACGGTGGCCGACGTGGTGAAACTCGACGCCAACAACCGCCGCCTGGTGGCGCAGGGCCTCAAGCGGGTGCGGGCGGGCGCCATGCCGCCGGGCATGGCCGCGCTGTTTGCGGTGGCCGCACGCCAGCCGGCCAAGGCCAGCGCTTTTGACTTTGGCTTTGCCCTCGGCCCCCGGCTGAACGCGGCGGGTCGCCTGGCCGACATGACGCTGGGCATCGAATGCCTGCTGACCGACGACGCCGGCCGTGCCGACGAGCTGGCGCGCACGCTCGATGGCATCAACCGCGAGCGCAAAACGATTGAAGGCGAGATGCGCGAGCAGGCGCTGATGATCGTGGAGGCCTTGTTCGACGAGAGCGAGGAGCCGCCGCCGGCCATCACCGTGTTCGACCCCGATTTTCATGAGGGGGTGGTGGGCATCGTGGCCTCGCGCCTGAAAGACAAGCTGCACCGCCCCACCTTCGTCTTCGCGGCCAGCGGCGCCGAGGGCAAGGAGCACGAACTCAAAGGATCGGGCCGCTCGATCCCGGGCTTTCATCTGCGCGACGCGCTGGACCTGGTGGCCAAGCGCCACCCGGGCGTGCTGCTGCGCTTTGGCGGCCATGCCATGGCGGCCGGCTGCACCATCACCGAAGAGCACCTCGACACCTTCGAGCAGGCGTTTGCGCAGGTGGCCCACGAGTGGCTGGACGCGGCCACGCTGCAGCGCCGGCTGGAGGCCGATGGCGCGCTGGACAAGCAGTACCGGCGCCCGGATCTGGTGGACACGCTGCACGCCGAGGTCTGGGGCCAGGGCTTTGCGCCACCGGTTTTCTGCGAGGAGGTGCAGGTGCTCAGCCAGCGGCTGGTGGGCGAGAAGCACCTGGCGCTCAAACTCCAACACCAGGGCGAGCCGGTGGATGGCATCTGGTTTGGCCACACCGAACCGCTGCCAGCGGTGGTCAAAATCGCGTTTCGCCTGGATGCGGACGAGTGGCAGGGGCAGCGGCGGGTGCGGTTTCTGATCGAGGCGGCGGAGGTCTGACCTTCTTTTTTGGCACGTGACGTGATCGCACTCCCCAACTGGCAAGCGAGGAGGTTGGCGGCGGCTGGGGTGACCGGCGCAGCGAAGTAAAGGAGGAGGATCGGGCGCAGCCCGATCCGGGGGACATGAGCGGAGCCGGTCACCCCAGCCGCCGCCGACCGGTGCCCCACCAACGCCAACAAAGCGGCGAACGAACGATCAACCAACCAAGGATTCGCGAACAGCTGACAGCTGACGGCGAGACACCGCCAGCCGCTCGTCGCAGCCGTCCAGACGCACCATCCAGCCCTCGCCCTCCACCGGGTCGTGGTGTTTTTCCACCGCCCGCACACAGCGCCGCGCCACCAGTGCGTTACGGTGAACCCGCACGAACAGGTGGCTGAACCGCTGCTCCAGGTCGCTGAGCGATCCGTCGTAAATGTGCTCTTTGTCAGCCGTGCGCACGGTGATGTATTTGAGTTCGGCCTTGAGGTAGATGACGTCGGACAGCGCCACCCGCTCGCTGCGGCCCCGCTCCTGGATCACCAGCGCCTCGCCCGGGCTGGCGGGCGCATCGGGCTCGGCCGCGCGCTGGCGCTGCACTCGCTGCAGGGCCTGCTGCAGGCGCTCCAGGCGCACGGGTTTGGTCAGGTAGTCCAGCGCTTCCAGATCAAACGCCTGCAGCGCATGCTCGGCATGGGCGGTGACAAACACCACGGCGGGCGCGGCGGGCAGGCTGCGCAGCCGGGCGGCCAGGGCCATGCCGTCCACCCCGGGCATGTGGATGTCCAGCAGCACCAGATCGCACGCGGTGCGGGCCAGCCGCTCCATGGCCTGCACCGCGTTGGCGGCTTCGCCCACCACATCGGCATGCGGCTCGGTGCAGTCGCCCAGCAGGGTGCGCAGGCGCGCACGGGCCAGTGCCTCGTCGTCCACGATCAAAACCTTCAGGGCCATGACATCACCTCCGTGGGCTGCTCGCATGGGATGGCGGCGCAGGGCATCAAGCCGGCACCTCGATGCGAACCTGGAACACCCCGTCGACCAGGGCACTGCGGAAATCGCACTGCACATCGTGCAGCAGGCTCAGACGCTGGCGCACATTGTCCAGCGCCAGCCCATGGCCACGGGCACCGGTCCCGGCAGGCACCGTGTTGCTGACTTTGATCACCACCACCCCCGCGCGCCGCTGGGTGCTGATGCGCAACGTGGCGCCGCTGGGGCTGGGCTCGACACCGTGTTTGACCGCGTTTTCCACCAGCGGCTGCAGCACCAGCGGCGGCAGCCGGGCCTGGGCGGCGGCGGGGTCCAGGCTCCACTCCACCCGCAGCCGCTCGCCAAAGCGCACCTGCTCGATGGCCAGGTAGTGCTCGGCCAAGGCCAGCTCCTGCGCCAGCGGCCGCGGCTCCTGCGCGTCGGCCAGCGCATGGCGAAACAGCTCGCTCAGGTCGGCCAGCAGATTTTCGGCCTTGGCGGGCTCGGCCCGCACCAGCGCGATGGCGCTGTTGAGGGTGTTGAACAAAAAGTGTGGGCGGATGCGGGCCTGCAGCTCGATCAGCCGTGCGGTGGTGCCCGCGGGCATGCGGGCGCGCTCGCGCCAGACCATGCCCGCCACCACCACCGCCGACACCAGCGCGCCCGCCGCCGCACTGGCCAGCCAGGGCGCGGGCTGCAGCAGGCCCAGCCACCATGGCAAGGCGCAGCCGTACAGCCCGGCCAGCGCGCCCAGCACCACCACCAGCGCCCACTGCGCGCGCAGGGGTAGCCGCTGCAGCAGCTTCTTGCACACACACACCACCAGCAGCCACCCGACCACCGCCGGCTGGGCCGCCCCGGTCAGCAGCAGGGTGTGGTCGATCCAGGACCTCAGGTCGCCGGGCTTGAACAGCGAAGCCACCAGCACGATGCCCTGCACGAACAGCACGGCCCGCAACACCACCCCCGCCTGGCAGGTGTCCAGGCGCAACGCCTCCAGCGGCGCCGGCGGGCGCGGCGCCCGGGGGCCGGGCTCGGTCCCTGCAGGGGGCGGGGCGTGGAAGGCAGATAAAATTTGAGAATCTTTCATGGATGCGCCCCAGCAGTTTGAGCGAACCGCGTCAGCCCGGGCGTTCAAGGCTCCTCAGCCCCAGACCACTGGCGGCGCCTTCGTCCCCTCCCAGCCGCCGGCACCACCATGTCCACCCACCAACTCGACAAAAAATCGCAAGCCTGGTCCGCCCTATTCTCGGAGCCGATGAGCGAGCTGGTCAAGCGCTACACGGCCAGCGTGTTTTTTGACCAGCGCCTGTGGCAGGCCGACATCACCGGCAGCCTGGCCCATGCCGAAATGCTGGCGGCGCAGGGCATCATCGGCGCGCAAGACCTGGCCGACATCCAGCGCGGCATGGCGCAAATCCGCTCGGAGATCGAGGCTGGTGCTTTCGAATGGAAGCTGGACCTGGAAGATGTGCACCTGAACATCGAGGCGCGGCTGACCCAGCTGGTGGGCGACGCGGGCAAGCGCCTGCACACCGGCCGCAGCCGCAACGACCAGGTGGCCACCGATGTGCGCCTGTGGCTGGTCGGTGAGATCGACCTGATCAGCGACCTGCTCCAGCAGCTGCAGGTGGCGCTGGTGGACGTGGCCGAGCAGAACGTGGATGTGATCCTGCCCGGCTTCACCCACCTGCAGGTGGCGCAACCGGTGAGCTTTGCCCACCACCTGCTGGCCTATGTGGAGATGTTTGCCCGCGACGCCGAGCGCCTGGCCGACGTGCGCCGCCGCACCAACCGCCTGCCGCTGGGCAGCGCCGCGCTGGCCGGCACCACCTACCCGCTGGACCGCGAGCGGGTGGCGCGCACCCTGGGCATGGTGGACGGCAGCGGCCAGCCGCAGGTGTGCCAGAACAGCCTGGACGGGGTGAGCGACCGCGACTTCGCCATCGAATTCACCGCCGCCGCCAGCCTGTGCATGGTGCACATCAGCCGCCTGAGCGAAGAGCTGATTTTGTGGATGAGCCAGAACTTCGGCTTCATCCGCATCGCCGACCGCTTCACCACCGGCTCATCGATCATGCCGCAGAAGAAGAACCCCGACGTGCCCGAACTGGCGCGCGGCAAGACCGGCCGTGTGGTCGGCCACCTGATGGGGTTGATCACCCTGATGAAAGGCCAGCCGCTGGCCTACAACAAAGACAACCAGGAAGACAAGGAACCGCTGTTTGACACGGTGGACACGCTCAAGGACACGCTGCGCATTTTTGCCGAGATGGTGGGCGGCCAGGTGAACCCGGCCACCGGCGCCAAGGAAGGCGGCATCACGGTGAACGCCGAGGCCATGGAAGCCGCTGCCAACAAGGGCTACGCCACCGCCACCGACCTGGCCGACTACCTGGTCAAGAAGGGCCTGCCCTTCCGTGACGCGCACGAGACCGTGGCCCATGCCGTCAAGGCGGCCGCCAGCCACGCCTGCGACCTCTCCGAGCTGCCACTGGCGGTGCTGCAGGGTTTTCACCCGAGCATCGAGAAAGACGTGTTCGACGTGCTGAGCCTGCGCGGCAGCCTCAACGCCCGCAACACCCTGGGCGGCACCGCGCCGGTGCAGGTGAAGGCGCAAATCGCCCGCCACCGCCAGCGGCTGGGCGGATGAGCGCCTGCACCGGCCGGGCCGGCAGCGGCCGGCAGGCCACCGGCCATGCCTGCATACCGACCCCCTTGCCCCGGCGCGGCTTGACCGGCGTCAAGCCCCGCGCCGACCGGCTGCCCTACAGTGGACCCGCATGAACACCACCGCCACCCCTGAAACACCCGCCGCGCCTGCGGTGCCCGGCCTGGCCTGGCACGAACGCCTGCACACCGGCGACCCGCGCATGGACGAAACCCACGAGGAATTCGTGGACATGCTCAACCAGTTGCTGGCCACCCCGCAAGACCAGCAACTGCCGCTGTACCGGCAGTTCATCGAGCACACCCGCGAACACTTTGCGCAGGAAGAACGCTGGATGGTGGCCACCGGTTTTGCACCCGACAACTGCCACGCCAGCCACCACGCCACCATCCTGGAAACGCTGGACGCCGTGGTGGAACACTACGAAAAAGACGACAAGGACATCATCAACCGCCTGGCCGAAGCGCTGGTGGAATGGTTCCCGCAGCACGCCGCCAGCATGGACGCCGGCCTGGCCCTGCACATGAAAGAGGTGGGCTTTGACAGCCGCACCGAGACCCTGGCCGACCCCGTCCGGGTGCGGCCGGCCACCATGAGCGGCTGCGGCAGCGTCAGCTGCAGTTGAGCCGGCGCGGGCGCCATGTCCGCCTTTGAAGCAGACCGCCGCAGGCAGACCCTGTTTGCGTGCCCGTGTTCACCTTCACACAGCGCTGGAAGATCGACGAGACGTGCCAGGCGTCTGACCGCTGCACGGCCTGCGCGGCACCCGGGGCGGCATGGCGGCCGGCATCTTCGCAGCGCCATGCCCGACCGCGAAGTCAGCTGGTGAGGCCCTCTCGCCTCAGGGGTGCGCACGCGGCTCGCCCGCCCGCCCCAGCAGGCCCAGCCCCAGCGCCGCCAGCGCCAGCCCGCCCAGGTAGATGGCGCCCGACATCGCGGAGAGAGCGCCGGGCGCCGAAAGCGCCACGGTGCCGGCCGCCAGGCTGGCAATGCCCATGTAGAGCGGGACATGGCCGTAGGCCCAGAGGCGCAGGCGCTGGCCGCCCACCGCGTCGGCGATATGACGCTCGCCCTGGCCCTTGACACGGTCGAAGTACAGCAGCCACAGCCCGAAGCTCAGCGCCGCACCGGCCAGCGCCGCCACCGCCGACGAGAGGTGCAGGTGCCCGCCATGGGCCAGCGCGTGCACCACCGCCGCCATGCCCTCGCCCAGCAGGATGATGGTGAACAGACCGAAGCGCTCGGGCAGGTGCTCCGGGTGCGGCGGCACCACCGCCGTGTGCCGCGCCACCAGCCAGGGCGAGGCCAGGTCCAGCCCCAGCGCCAGGCCCCACGCCGCCCCGCGCAACGACTCGGCCGCGGCACCGGCCAGCCACAGCAGCGCCTGCACCGCATAGAGCGTTGTGTACACGCGGATCAGCCCGGCGGCACCGCGCCAGCGCTGCTCGCCCCGGTAGGCCAGCGCGAGCAGCGCCTTGAAAGCCGAGATGCCGCCGCCAAACGCCCAGGCGCGGTCACCCAGCGGGTCAGACACGCCGTAGCCGATCAGCGCCACCGCCACGATCTGCAGGAAGCCCAGGGCACGCCTCCTCGCGCTGTCGTCGTCGAAGCGCGTCGCGTGGAAGGTGTGGCCCAGCCAGCACCACCACATCGCCAGGAAGGCCAACGCGAACACCAGCGCCCCGGCCAGATCGTAGTGGTGCGCGTAGGCGCCAGAGAGTTGCGCCACCGCGACCACGAACACCAGGTCGAAGAACAGCTCGAACCAGGTCGCCTTGCGGCCCTCGGCGTGCCGGGGCAGGTCGTCGCGGTGGTTCATCGGCAGCCCCTCAGCCACGGCGCAGCAGCCCGAAAGCAAAGCGCCGGCCCATGCCCTGGCGGAACGCGAGGTGGATCCAGGCCATGGCGAACGGCTCCAGGTAGCGCGCAGCCATCAGCGGCCCCATGTCCACCGCCTCAAAGCCGATCAGCGTGGCCAGCGCCATCACCCGCTGGCGTGCCTCGGCGTCGTCACCGCAGACCGGCATCAGGGGCAGGCCGGCGGGGTAGGCCGCGTCGGCCATGTTCTCGGCGCCCGTGCTGTTGAAGGCCTTGACCACCCGCGCACCCCGCGCCTGCTGCGCGAGCACCTCGGCGCCCGAGGTGGTGGTGCCCAGCGTCAGCCCGGCCAGCCCTGGCGACAGCGGGTTGGTGGCATCCACCAGCACCCGGCCCTGCCAGTCCGGCACGCTCTGCGCGATGTCGGCCGTGGCGGCGTGCGGCACGGCGAGGATGACCAGGTCGCTGGCGACGATCGCCTCGTCGGTGCCAGTCAGCCGCGCCCGCTCGCCCAGCGCCGCGACGGCTGCCGCGTATTTCTGCGGCTCCGGCACGCCGAAGACCACGGTTTCACCCCGGCGCGTGAACGCCTGACCCAGCGCCATGCCGACGTTGCCGGCTCCGATGATGGCCATGCCCATGGCGGTGCTCCTTCAGCGACCCAGCGCCTCGACCACCAGACGCGCCGTCTCCTCGCCCGAGAAGTTCTGCTGGCCGGTGATCAGGTTGCCGTCGCGCACCGCGAAGCCGCGCCACAGGCCGGCCTGCACGTAGTTGGCACCAAGGGCTTTGAGCCGGTCCTCGATGCGCCAGGGCATCACATGCTGGTCGCGCGGCAGCAGTCCGTAGCTCCAGACCGCGTTGTCGGCGAAGTCTTCCTCGCAGTTGGCGAAGCCGGTCACCGTCTTGCCCTTGGCGATCAGCTCGCCGTCCGGGCCCCTGGCCCATGCCAGCACCGCCACGCCGTGGCACAGCGCGGCCGCGACCTTGCCCGCGCTGTGGAAGGCGGCGAACTTGGCATGCAGGTCGGTCGCCTGCTCGAAGCTGAACATCGGCGCCTGGCCGCCGGCGACCACGATGGCGTCAAAAGCCGCGACGTCGATCTCGGCCACCTTCTTCGTGTCGTCCACCAGCGCCCTGAGCTCGGGCGTGTGGATGAAGCCCTGACTGATCAGGTCGGCCCGGCTGTAGCCGCTGGCGTCGTTGGGGTCGCTCATGCCGTCGGCCTCGCACTTGCCGCCCGCCGGGCTGAACACCTCGATCGCGTAACCCGCCTCGGTGAACACGTGGTAAGGGTGGGTCAGCTCGCTCCACCAGAAACCCACCGGCCAGCCGGTGGTGGTGGACACGGCGGGGTTGGCGATGACGATGGCCACCCGCTTGCGGGCGTTGGGGTTCACGACGTTGGGGTCTCTGAGGCTCACGGCGGTCTCCTGAAAAAGGTGGAAGCGGGAACGGGACGCAGTCTCCGCCGTTTCCCATTCCAGATAAATCCAGCAGAATGCGACTGTCTGTTGCCGAATAAATCAACAATGGAACTCAGCCACCTCGACACCTTCGTAAAGGTCGTGCAGACCGGCAGCTTCACCCGCGCGGCCGAGCAGCTGCACAGCCAGAAGGCCCACGTCTCGCGCGTGGTCAGCCAGCTCGAAGCCGGCCTGGGCGTGCGCCTTCTGGAGCGCACCACCCGCTCGCTCTCGCTCACTGAGGTCGGGCGCGAGTTCTTCGAGCGCGCCGTCGGCATCCTGGGCGCGGCCGAGGACGCCCGGCGCGCGGTGCAGCAGGCGCAGGGCGAACCGCGCGGCACGCTGCGCCTGACCTGCGGCGTGGAGTTCGGGATGCTCGCGGTCAACGGCTGGGTGCGCGACTACCTGCGGCGCCACCCCGGGGTAAACGTGGACCTGGAGATGACCGGAAGGGTGGTGGACATCGTGCACGAGGGCTTCGACCTGGCGGTGCGCGTCGGCCCGCTGGCCGATTCGACGCTGGCGGCGCGCAAGCTCGGCGACCTGCACTACGGCCTGTTCGCCGCGCCGGCCTATGCCACCCGGCGCGGCCTGCCCGCCGCGCCAGACCAGCTGGCGGCCCACGACCTGGTGCAGTTCTCCGGCGCCCGGCGGCGCCTGGTGTGGCGCTTCTCGCGCGGCGGCGAAGTGCAGAGCGTGGAGCCAGCGGCGCGGCTGAAGGTCAACAACAACTTCGCGGTGCGCGACGCCGCGCTCGACGGCCTGGGCATCGCCCAGCTGCCGCTGCCGCTGGCGCAGCCGGAGGTCGAGGCCGGCCGGCTGCGGCCGGTCATGGCGGACTGGGCCCTGCCCACGGCGCCGGTGCACGCCGTCTTCGCCAGTGCGCGCTACCTAACGCCCAAGGTGCGGGCCTTCATCGACCTGGCCGCGCAGGCATTTGGCGAGACCTTCAGTGTGCCACCGAGCGCGAGAACACGTTGATCACCACCACGCCCGCGATGATCATGCCCATGCCGATGAGCGCGGGCATGTCCAGTGTCTGGCCGAAGGCAAGCCAGCCAATGAGCGAAATCAGCACAATGCCCACACCGGACCAGATCGCGTAGGCGACGCCCGTGGGCAAGGTGCCCAGGGTCTGCGCCAGGCAATAAAAGGCAACGGCGTAGCCCAGCACGGTGGCCAGGCTCGGCCACAGGCGGGTGAATCCGTGGGACGTTTTGAGCAGACTGGTGGCCACCACCTCGGCGACAATGGCCGCAGCCAGATACAGGTAGGCAGATGTCATGCCGCACAGCTTAACGACCAGACCGCCTGGCGCAGGGGCCACTGGCCAGCTCTGCGGGGATGCCGGCCACTGCTGGCGCGCCGATGAACCGCATCAGCCCATCGCCTTGAACGACTGCAGCGGTGCCAGCGCGGTGAAGTGGCCCGCGCGCCGCGCCTGCTGCGCTGCAATGGCCTCGCGCACATGGGCATTGCTCCAGATGGCGCCTTGCAACCAGCCCATCTGGCGCAGGCTGTCGTCCACGCTGTGGTCGCGGGCATAGGTCACGGCCTGCTTGGTGCCCCAGATGGCCACCGGCGGCTTGCTGGCAATCTCGCGCGCGCACTGCAGCGCCGCTTCGAGCATCGCCTCCGGCGTGTCGAACACCTCATTGACCAGGCCATAAGCCAGCGCCTTGGCCGCTGGCAGGCGGCGGCCGGTGTAGGCCAGTTCCTTGACCACGGCCAGCGGCACCAGCTTCGGCAAGCGCTGCAGGGTGCCCACATCGGCCACCATGCCAATGTTGATTTCCTGGATGCAGAAGAACGCGTCGGCGGTGGCGTAACGGATGCAGCCGCAGGTGACCATGTCCACCGCGCCGCCGATGCAGCCACCCTGGATGGCGAAGATCACCGGCATGCGCAGCGCCTCGATTTTGGTGAACGTGGCCTGCATGTCGGTCAGCAGGTCGAAGATGGCGGCGCGGCCTTCGGGGCTCTGGTCGTCCATCTGGATGGCGCCGGCAAAGGTCTCCAGCGCCATGCCGGCGCTGAAGTGTTTGCCGGTGGAACTGATCACCAGCGCGCGCGCCGCGCCCTCGCGGTGCAGCTGGGTGACGATGTCGTCCAGCTCGCGCCAGAAAGTCGGGTGCATGGTGTTGAGCTGCTCGGGGCGGCTGAGCACCAGATGGGCGATGCGGGCATCGGCGCCGGGGGCGTCAATCCAGTTCAGGGAAAAGCAGGTCGGTGCGCTCATCGTCGGCTTTCGGTTGGCGAAGGGATGCGGAACCGCCACTGTAGGGCGGCATCTCGGCGGTTTCTGTCCCGGGCTTGACCAGCTTGCCCACCCGCACCCCCAGCAGGCGAAAACGCCGCGACAGGTCCACCCGTTTGAGGCACAGCCCCGCATGGCGGCGGATCACCACCGCGTCGGCCGTGGCCTGCCCGATGGTGGTGTCGCGGGTGACCTTCTCGAAATTGTCGAAGGTGATCTTGATGCCGATGGTGCGGCCCGCATAGCCCTTGCGCTGCAGGTCGGCGGCCACCTGCTCGCACAGCCGGGTGAGGATGGCGCCGGCCTCGGCGCGGTCGCGCACCGCGTGCAGGTCGCGGTCAAACGTCGTCTCGCGGCTGAGGCTGACCGGCTCGCTCTCGGTCTCCACCGGCCGCTCGTCACGGCCCCAGGCGGCGGCGTGCAGCCAGGCGCCGTAGCTTTTGCCGAAGGTCTCGACCAGCCAGCGCTGCTCGCGCGCGGCCAGCTCGCCGATGGTGCGGATGCCATGGTGCTGCAGCTTGGCATCGGCCTTCGGGCCCACGCCGTTGATCTTGCGGCAGGGCAGCGGCCAGATCTGCGTCTGCAGATCGTCGGGCTGCACGATGCTGATGCCGTTGGGTTTGTGGAACTCGCTGGCCATCTTCGCCAGCAGCTTGTTGGGCGCCACGCCGATGGAGCAGGTCAGCCCCGTGGCCTGGAAAATGCTTTTCTGGATCAACCGCGCCAGCACCCGCCCGCCCTCGCGCTGGCCGCCGGGCACATGGGTGAAGTCGATGTAGACCTCGTCCACGCCGCGGTCTTCCATCACCGGCGCGATCTCCACAATGGTCTGTTTGAACAGGCGCGAGAGGCGCTTGACCTCCTCAAAATCCACCGGCAGCAAGATGGCGTCGGGGCAGAGCCTGGCGGCCTTCATCAGCCCCATGGCCGAGCCGACGCCGAACTGCCGCGCCGCGTAGGTAGCGGTGGTGGCCACCCCGCGGCCCACGTAGTCCTTCAGGCGCGGAAAGAAGTCCAGCGGAATGCGGTCCAGCGTGTCCGGCCCCCACGCGCGCTCGGGGTAGGCGGCGCGCAGGCGCTCGAACAGCTCCGCTTCGCGCCGGCGCCCGCCACCGATCACCATCGGCAGCCCCTTGAGCTGCGGATAGCGCAGCAGCTCCACCGAGGCGTAGAACGCGTCCATGTCCAGGTGGGCGATGCGCCGGGGCAGGTGGTCGGGCGGGGCAGCGGTGTTCACCCCAAAAGCATAGCCGTGCGGCGGTGTACCGGGACGGATGCGCTGGATCACCCGCAGGCGGTGCATCGTCCCTAAGATGAACACTTTCCACACCAACCCTTGGGAGCACGTGCATGAACAACACTTCTCGCCTGATCGCGGCCGCACTGGTGGGCGCTGGTCTGGCCCTGGCCGGGCTGTTTGTCAGCGGCGGGCTGGAGCGCTTTCGCATGGCCGACCGCAGCATCTCGGTCAAAGGATTGGCTGAGAAAGATGTGGAAAGCGACTTTGCCGTCTGGACGCTGAACTTCCGCCGCGCGGGCAACGAATTTGCCGGGGTTCAGCAGGCACTGGCGGGTGATCGCGAGAAAGTGCTGGGCTTTCTGCGGCAGCAGGGTTTTGCGGATACCGAACTGGAAGCCAAGCCGCTGTCGGTACAAGACCTGCTGACCCGCGACTATGCCCAGGGCAATGTGCCGTTTCGTTTCAACGGCAGCGGCCGCATCGTGGTCAGAAGCGCGCGGGTGGCCGAAGTGGAGAAGGCTGCCCTGGCGCTGGACCCGCTGATCCAGGCCGGTGTGCAGCTCGGTGGCGAAGGCGAGGGGATGGCAGCCGGCCCGCGCTACCAGTTGCGGGGCTTCAACGATGTGAAAGCCCCGCTGTTGGCCCAGGCCACCCGCAATGCCCGCGAACAAGCCGAAAAGTTTGCCGCCGAGGCAGGTGCCACCCTCGGTCCGCTGAAATCGGCCAACCAGGGCGTGATCCGCATCAGCGGCGACGACGGCAGCGAGTTCGACGATGGCAGCTCGCGCACCAAACGCCTGCGCGTGGTCAGCTCGTTCGAATACGAACTGCGCTGAAGGGTGGGCGCTGCTGGAGCGCCGCTGGGTTGGGCGCGGTGTCGAGCCGATGGATCACCGCGCCACGGCCCGCAAGGTCAGGAGCCAGCCCATGCCGGATTGTGAGGAGGGTTGACCGCACCGGCTCCATCTGGACACATGCACCTCGGCACATGCACCTCAACCCATCGGCGGACGGCTCAGATCGCCTTTTGCACCAGCCAGCCCTTGAACAGCCAGGGCAGGCTGGGGGGTGAGCCGTCGGGCACGCCGCCCTTGTTTTCGGCGCTCACGCCCAGTTCCACCGCGCCCTGCAAATCGGCCGCTTGCACGGGCAGCTGCAATGTCTTGTATTTGCTTTCGATGATGCCCAGCGACCGGGCGGTGCCGCTGGCGTTCACCGCCCACACCTGCATGCTGTCCTCGCGGCCTTCCTTGACCTCGTTGAGGCGCTGCAACTGCAGCTGGTTGCCCTGTGCGGTGAAGGTGGCCAGCATGGCCGGCAGGCCCTGGGCGTCGGTGAGCACCGCCACCCGGGTGATCTGCGGCTGCCCGGCCAGCTGGCCTTGCAGGTGCCGCACCTGTGCCTTGAGCTGCTCGAACATGCTGGTGCTGGTGGCCCAGGCCAGCAGCAACGCGATCAGCAGGACAACCGACAGGATGCGCCACCAGGGCGAGACGCGTCGGTCAGGTCGGGCTGAAGTAACGGTGGAATCGGTCGATGTCATGGGAGAAAGCGGGCAGTTTTCTTGAAGTTCACCACAGCCGGCAGGCCGGTCGCGGGGCCTTGGAGGCTACGCGGCAGAAGGCATCAAAGCGAAACGGGTGGAGGAAAAACCAATTTGAGCCTGCTTTTAAAAACTGTAACCGTTGCCACAGCCCTCAAGAGCAAGGGCGAAGTGGGACTCTTGTGCAGCCGTTGCAGACGATGCACTGCTACCGCACGGGCTCTTGGCACACCACTGCATCGTGGTGTGACCGATTGTCACACGGTGGTTCCTGCACACCGGCCCATTCCGTACATGTCTTCTGGCGATTCTCCCGCGTCGGATAGCTGTCGCCCCGATTTATCCAACACAGGGGACGGCGATGAAGGCTGGGCGTGAGTAGAGAAAGAAAGCAATACGTATGCGAATACCGACGTTCGGCACGTATCTGAAGGCCACAGTTTGGCTTTCAGGGACTTGACTTGGTCCTACTGAAGTCAGTACGCAACTGTAGGCTGCTTGGGCCTGGTCTGGCTGGCTTCACTTCAGCCCCGGCAAAACCACGAGTATGAGAATGGCGATGGCGGTCAATGCCAAGGGCAGTATGGGGAACAGCACCCATAGGCCAGGCTTTTCGTTCGACAGAGGCACAGGCTCGTCATGTGTGGCAGGCGGCGCTGGGCGATGAACTGTCTGCACATCACGCTCCATCGGCAAGCTGGCACTCGTCAGGCCAGACACGGAAGAGGCTCGCTCCAGAACAAACGCACCCTCGGATAGACCGTCGGTTTGCACATCTTGGGGAAAGTGCTCATCGTAGACCTGCAGCCTGGGTAAGAAGCCGCAACCATTGCACCGCATCACAGAGCCCGCTCGCAATGTGTGCGCCTCCCGGCAGTCGCCGCCACAACGAGGACAAGCATGGTTTTCAAGCGCCCTGCTCGCACCTACGGATGACGGCGCAACTGCTGCAGGTGCAGGTGCAGGTGCAGGTGCAGGTGCAGGTGCAGGTGCAGGTGCAGGTGCAGGTGCAGGTGCAGGCGCAGGTGGCGGTGGCGGTGGCGGTGGCGGTGGCGGTGGCGGTGGCGGTGGTGGTGGCGGTGGCGGTGGTGGTGGCGCACCACGGTACTGGTGTCCAGGTTTTGGCCTTATCGGGTTTGACGCCTCCGGGTCCTCGGGCTCACCGAAGTCGAAAACGTGGTCGTGCTCCGCCTCGTGGCACGGGCGGCATAAGCTCACGAGATTGCTTTGCTGGTTCGTCCCGTAGTTCGACAGGTGGATGATGTGGTGAACGTCCAGCGCCACGTCAGTGGCACCGCAGACAAGGCACCGATAGCCGTCCCGCCTGCGAATTCCTGTTGCCACCTCTTTCCAGTTACCGGGGTAGCTCCAAGGGCGCTCCCCGTCCAAACGCAGCAATCCCCTGCGATACGCGCGCACACTCTTGAAGTCTCGCGTGCTGTTGTCCTTATCGGCCAGTAGCCTGTTCAGCCAGCCAGGCAGCGCCCTTTGATAGGCAGCATCAAAGTTGTCGAGCGTCCAGCGGGCTTTGCTTCGCACCCACTCGTCGGGCGATTCCAAGTCCCGAAGAGCATTGCGCTCCATGCCCCTGGCCAGCATTTCACCCAGCCGGTTTTGCGCATGAATGGCAGGCTCCGAGAAGTCGTTGACCGTGTGCACGCACCGCGTGCACACCTTGATGTGGTCGGTGACGAACTTCAGGCGATTGAAGTCCTTTTTGCACAGCTGGCATTCAGCCATGGGAGGTATTTGTCGTGCACCCTCGCAATCAGGCGGTGGGGTAAGTGCCCGGCAGCAGGATGTCGCGGGTCACGGTGTCGATTTGTGTATGGCCGCAGAAGGCCATGGAAATGTCGAGCTCTTTGTGGATGATTTCCAGGCACTTGGTCACCCCGGCCTCGCCCATGGCGCCCAGGCCATAGAGGAAAGGGCGGCCGATGTAGACCCCACGCGCGCCCAGGGCGCGGGCGCGCAGCACGTCTTGCCCGCTGCGGATGCCGCCGTCCATGTGGATTTCGATCTGACCGCCCACCGCGTCGACGATGCTGGGCAGGGCTTCGATGCTGCTTTGCGCGCCGTCGAGCTGGCGGCCGCCGTGGTTGGAGACGATCAGCGCGTCGGCACCGGACTGCACGGCCAGCTTCGCGTCCTGCACGTCCTGGATGCCTTTGAGAATGAGTTTGCCGCCCCAGCGGTTTTTGATCCATTCCACATCGCCCCAGTTGAGGGCAGGGTCGAACTGTTGCGCCGTCCAGCTCGATAGGCTGCTCATGTCGGCGACACCGGTGACGTGGCCGACGATGTTGCCGAACTGCCGGCGCGGCGTGCCCAGCATGCCCAGTGCCCAGCGCGGCTTGGTGGCGATGTTGATCATGTTGGCCAGGGTCAGCTTGGGCGGTGCCGAAAGGCCGTTTTTCAGGTCCTTGTGGCGCTGGCCGAGGATCTGCAGGTCCAGCGTCAGCACCAGGGCCGAGCAATGGGCGGCCTTGGCGCGGTCGATGAGGCGCTCGATGAAGCCGCGGTCTTTCATGACGTAGAGCTGGAACCAGAAGCCCTCGCCCGCGTGTTGCGCCACGTCTTCAATCGAGCAGATGCTCATGGTCGAGAGGGTGAAGGGCACACCAAACTTTTTGGCGGCGCGCGCGGCCAGGATTTCGCCGTCGGCGTGCTGCATACCGGTCAGGCCGGTGGGCGCAATGGCCACCGGCATGGCCACCGGCTGGCCCACCATGGTGCTGGCGGTGCTGCGGTTTTCCATGTTCACCGCCACCCGCTGGCGGAACTTGATGCGCTGGAAGTCTTCGCTGTTGGCGCGGTAGGTGCTCTCCGTCCACGAGCCGGAGTCGGCGTAGTCGTAGAACATGCGCGGCACGCGCTTCTGGGCCAGGATGCGCAGGTCTTCGATGGTGGTGATCACGGTCATGGTGGGTCTCCGGTGCGTTCGGTCGGGCGATGGTAGCGGGTGTGTTTCAAAACGCTTGTGAAAGCGCGACAGCGGGGATTGAAGAAATTTGTGGCGGCGCCTGCGGTGCCACCACCTGGGCGCGCTCCTCTTCGGTCAACGGTTCGACCCAACCCAGCTGCTGCTCCAGCACGGCCAGCGTGGCCTCCGAGGCGTCGCCGCCCGCCGCCTGGCGGGCGCGGATGCGCTGGCGCAGCACCTCGGGCGGGGCCTCGCAGGCCAGCAGGTGAAAGGCAGCGCCGTGCTCGGCCGCCAGCGCGGCAAAGGCCTGGCGCTCGTGGCGGCGCAAAAAGGCAGCATCGACCACCACGCTCCAGCCCAGGGCCAGTAAATCGGCGGCGCGCTCGCGCAGGCTGGCGTAGGTGTCGTGATGGGCCTGCGGGCTGTAGAGGCCGCTGTTGAGGTCCGAACCGCTGGCCGCCAGCGCCGCCAGGCCATGCAGGTGCTTGCGCTCCACGTCCGAGCGCAGGCGGATGGCGGGTGCCGACTGTGACGCCAGCCAGTGGGTGGAGGCCCAGGTTTTGCCGCTGCCCGACAGGCCGTGGGTGATGAGCAGCTGCGGCACTGGCGGCGCGGCAATGGCCTCTGCCAGCCGCAGGTAGGCATGAACCTCGGCCAGGGCAGACGCTGCATCGGCCCCGGGCTGGGTGCTGCGGATGCCGGCCACCTTGGCCCTCACGAGGGCGCGGTCAACGGCAAAAAACGGCAGCAGCGCTGGCGCGTCCCGGTCGCCGCTGGCGTCCAGCCATTCGCTGAGCAGCACATTCGCCAGGCCGACGTGGCCGCTGTGGCGCAGGTCCATCCAGGTGAAGGCGAGGTCGCTGGCCACGTCGATCCAGCGCAGTGCGTCGTTGAACTCGATGGCGTCAAAGGCCACCACCTGCCCGCCCACCCGCAGCAGGTTGGCCAGGTGCAGATCGCCGTGGCCTTCGCGCACCCGGCCCTGGGCGCGGCGCTGGGCCAGCAGCGGCGCCCAGCGCTGGAACTGGGCCGCGCTCCAGGCTGAGAGGGCGGCCAGCCGGGCGCGGGTGTCGGCGTCGGCGTCGGTGAGCCTGTGGCGCAGGCTGGCGAGGTTGTCGGCGGCACAGGCCCACACCCCTTCGGGCGTGCCCCAGGGGCTGCCCGCGGGGGCCACCGCCGCACGGGCCTGAACATCGGCCACATGCCGCGCCAGCGCCTGCACCATGGCGGGCGTCAGCTCGCCGCGCTGCGCCACATGGTCGAGCCGGTCGGCCTCGGGGAAGCGGCGCATGTGCACCGCCCATTCGATGGCCTGCGCCGGGTCGCCGCCCAGCACCGGTGCATCGGGCGTGCCGGTGATGGGCACGGCTGCGCGGTAAATGTGCTGCGCCGGGTCGGCAGGGGCAAAGCGGCGGTTGACCCGCAGTTCCGCCTCGCAGGCGGCGCGGCGCAGTGCCAGCGTGCTGAAATCCATGAACGGCAGGCACACCGGCTTTTTGATTTTGTAGGCATGCTCGCCCGCCAGCAGCACCCAGGCGCCATGGGTTTGCAGCAGCGCCACCGGCGCCGCCGGGTGCGGGTAGCGCGCCGGGTCGAGCAAAGCGGCAATCAGGGGCGGGACAGCGTCGGCCATGCACACACTGTATCGTTTCGCCCATCTGTCCACGACCGCCCATCCCCATGAACCTGGCCCACCTGCTGCAGCGCAAAGCGCTTGAATGCCCCGACCGCCCTGCCCTCTTCAGCGGCACCCAGCCGGTGGCCACCTATGGGCAGTGGGCACAACGCGCGGCGCGGGTGGGTGCCCGGCTGCGCGCGGCAGGCCTGCCGCCGGGTGAGCGGGTGTTGCTCTTCATGCACAACCACCCGCGCTATCTGGAGCTGCTGCTGGGCACCTGGTGGGCCGGGCTGGTGGCGGTGCCGGTCAATGCCAAGTTGCACCTCAAAGAGGTGCAGTGGATCGTGGACAACGCCGCTGCGCGCTGGGCCTTTGTCACCGCGGACACGCTGCCCGACCGCTCTGCACTGCAGGGGCTGGACGGGGTGATGGACGCCGACAGCACCGAATGCGACGCCTGGGTGCAAGGGGGCGGCAACGGGGGCGATGGGCTGGACGGCATCGAAGAACGTGCCCCCACCGACACCGCCTGGCTGTTCTACACCAGCGGCACCACCGGCCGGCCCAAGGGGGTGATGATCACCCACCGCAACCTGCTGACCATGGGGCTGGCCTACTTCAACGACGTCGACCCGGTGGCGGCGGGCGATGCCATCGCCTACGCCGCACCCATGTCGCACGGGGCGGGGCTGTACGCCATCCCGCACCTCATGGCCGGCGCGCGGCACGTGGTACCGGCCTCGGGCGGGTTTGACGCCGCCGAGCTGTTCGCGCTGGGTCGCGCGCTCGGCCCGCTCTCGCTGTTCGCCGCGCCCACCATCGTCAAACGCATCGTTGACGAGGCCGAGGCACAGGGGCTGACACCCGAGCAATGTGGCCAGTGCTTCAAGACCATCGTCTACGGCGGCGCGCCCATGTATGCCGCCGACATCCGGCGCGCGCTGCGCACCATGGGGCCGCGCTTTGTGCAGATTTACGGCCAGGGGGAAAGCCCGATGACGGGCACCGCCCTCAGCCGCGCCCACCTCGCCGACAGCGCACACCCACGCCACGAGGAGCGCATCGCCTCGGTGGGCGTGGCACAGACGCCGGTGCGCATCCGGGTGGCGGACGCCGACGGTCGGACGCTGCCGGCAGGCGCGGTGGGCGAGGTGCTGATCCAGGGCGACAGCGTCATGGCGGGCTACTGGCGCAACCCCGAGGCCACGGCCGCGGCCATCCGCGACGGCTGGCTGTGGACCGGCGACATGGGCGCCCTGGACGCCGACGGTTTCCTCACCCTCAAAGACCGCAGCAAAGACCTGATCATCAGCGGCGGCAGCAACATCTACCCGCGCGAGGTGGAGGAAGTGCTGCTGCACGCCCCGGGCGTGGCCGAGGTGGCGGTGGTGGGCGCGCCCGACCCCGAGTGGGGCGAGGTGGTGGTGGCTTTCGTGGTGCCCGCCAGCGGCACCGCACCCGAGGCCCGGGCGCTTGATGCCTTTTGCCTGTCACACATCGCGCGCTTCAAGCGGCCCAAACGCTATGTGTTCGTTCCCGCCTTGCCGAAGAACCACTACGGCAAGGTGTTGAAGACCGCGCTGCGCGATGCGCTGCGCCCGGGCGGCTGAGCGCAGCCGCCGGCTGCGGCCGCGGGCGTGCCTGCTGATCAGAGTTTGACCATGACGTGGCGCGGCACGGTGTAGTCCTCCAGCGCGTACATCGACATGTCTTTGCCGTAGCCGGAGGACTTCAGACCGCCGTGCGGCATTTCGTTGACCAGCATGAAGTGGGTGTTGATCCAGGTGCAGCCGTACTGCAGCTGCTTGGCCACCCGCATGGCCTTGCCCACGTCCTGTGTCCACACGCTCGAAGCGAGTCCGTAGTCGGAATCGTTGGCCCAGCCCACCACCTGCTCGGCGTCGCGGAAACGGGTGACCGAGACCACCGGACCGAACACCTCGCGGCGGACGATTTCATCGTCCTGGCGGGCACCGGCGATCACCGTCGGCTCGTAGAAGAAGCCGCTGCCCTGGCGCAGCTTGCCGCCAGTGGTGACTTCCATGTGGCCGGTCATCTGGGCGCGCTCCACAAAGCTGGCCACCCGGTTGCGTTGGCGGTCGGAAATCAAGGGGCCCAGTTCCACCCCGGGCTCGTCCTGGGTGCCCATTTTCAGGCTCGACACGGCGCTGCTGAGGTCGGCCACCAGCTTGTCGTAAATCTTGGGCCCCGCGTAAATGCGGCAGGCGGCGGTGCAATCCTGCCCGGCGTTGTAGTAGCCAAAGGTGCGGATGCCGGCCACCACCTCGTCCAGCTGGGCGTCGTCAAACACGATCACCGGCGCCTTGCCGCCCAGCTCCAGGTGGGTGCGCTTGAGGGTGCCGGTGGCGGCTTGCAGAATCTTGCGCCCGGTGGAGACGTCACCGGTGACCGAGACCATGCGGACCTGGGGGTGTTCCACCAGCGGCTGGCCCACGCTGGTGCCGCGGCCGCAGACCACGTTGAGCACGCCCTTGGGCAGTATCTCGGCGGCCACCTGCGCAAACAGCAGGGCGGTCAAGGGCGTCTGCTCGCTGGGCTTGAGCACCACCGTGTTGCCGGCGGCCAGCGCGGGCGCGGTCTTCCAGGCGGCCATCATCAGCGGGTAGTTCCACGGCGCAATCGAGGCCACCACCCCGATCGGGTCGCGGCGGATCATGCTGGTGTGCCCGGCCAGGTATTCACCGGCAATGGAGCCGGTCATGCAGCGTGCGGCGCCGGCAAAGTAACGGAAACAGTCGGCAATGGCCGGGATCTCGTCGCCCAGGGCCCGCTCGAAGGGCTTGCCGCAGTTGAGCGACTCCAACCGCGCAAACGCCTGGCTGCGCGCCTCGATCGCGTCGGCCAGTTTGAGCAGCAGCTGGGAACGCTCGGCCGGTGTGGTCTGCGACCACGACTCCCAGGCCCGGCTGGCCGCCGACACCGCGCGCGCCACCTGCTCGGCCGAGGCCTCGGGCACGGTGCACAGCAGCTCACCGGTGGCGGGGTTGAGGATGGGCTCCTCGGCACCTTCTCCCAGCACCAGTTGCTGATCGATCAGAAGTTCGCGGGGAAACTCAAAGGCATGCTCGGCGGGGTGTCCCATGGTGTCATCTCCTGTTGGAAAAATTGGTCGGTCGGGCAGATCGTGGGCCGGGGCGCCGGGGCGGGCATGAGCGACTGCTTCTGAGCCGCTCAGCGGTTGTGGCTGTCTTCATCGGCCCGGGTCAGCCAGTACGCCAGCACGATGGGAATGAAGGTCAATGCGATCATGATGACCGCCACCACATTGGTCACCGGGCGCTGGCGCGGACGGATCAGCTCCTGCAGCATCCAGATGGGCAGCGTGGTCTGCTGGCCCGCGGTGAAGGTGGTGACGATCACCTCGTCAAAGCTCAGTGCAAAGGCCAGCAGACCGCCGGCCAGCAGCGCAGAGCCCAGCTGCGGCAGCAACACATAACGGAAGGTCTGAAAGGCGTTGGCCCCCAGGTCCATCGAGGCTTCGATCAGGCCGGGGTGGATGCGGCGCAGGCGGGCCACCGCATTGTTGTAGACCACCACCACGCAAAAGGTGGCATGGCCGATGACGATGGTCCAGAAGCTGAACGGAATCTCCAGCGCGTGGTATGACGAGCGCAGTGCGATGCCGGTGATGACGCCCGGCAGCGCGATCGGCAGGATCAGCAGCAGGTTGATGGCGTCGCGACCAAAGAACCGGGTGCGTGCCAGGGCGCCAGCGGCCAGCGTGCCCAGCACCAGGGCCATGCCGGTGGCCCACAGCGCCACCTGGAAAGACAGTTTCATGGCGTCCCACACATCCTGGCGCTCCAGCGCCACGCCGAACCATTGCGTGGTCAGCGCCGGCGGCGGGAAGACGTAGCTCTTGTCTTCGCTGCTGAACGCGTACAGCACGATGAGGGCCAGCGGAATGTGCAGGAACAGCACGCAGCCCCAGGTGGCCAGTTTCAGGCCCAGCGAGGCGCCGCGCTGCGGGCGGGACGTGCGGGTGGTGTCAGAGCGCATCGAAAGCTCCCTTGCGCTTGGCCAGCCAGAGGTAGACGCCGATGATGACGATCGGCACCAGGGAGAACGCGGCGGCAAACGGCAGGTTGCCCGCCACGCCCTGCTGGCGGTAGACCACCTGACCGATGTAGAGGGTGGAGTTGCCGATGACCTGGGGAATGATGTAGTCGCCCAGCGTCAGCGAAAAGGTGAAGATGGAGCCGGCGGCCACGCCCGGCATGGCCAGCGGGATGATGACCTGACGCAGGGTTTGCGCCGGACTGGCCCCGAGGTCGGCCGAGGCTTCCAGGTAAGAGCCGGGAATGCGCTCGATGGCGGCCATGATGGGCAGGATCATGAACGGCAGCCACATGTAGACGAACACCAGGTAGGTGCCCAGCGGTGAAAAGCTCAGCGAGCTGCCGCCCACCACGGGCAGGGCCAGCACAGCGTCGAGCAGCCACTGCAGGTGCAGGGCCTGCAACACCCAGGAGATGGCCCCCTCCTTGGCCAGCAGCAGCTTCCAGGCGTACAGGCGCACCAGATAACTTGACCACAGCGGCAGCATGACCGCCACGTACAGCAGTGCCTTTTGGGTACCCCGGGCATAGCGCGCCATGTAGTAGGCCATGGGAAAGCCCAGCAAGGCGCAGCTGAGGGTGACGGCCACGGCCATCAGCGTGCTGCGCAGCGCGACGTCCAGGTTGGTGGGGCTGAAGATTTCGACGAAGTTGCCGAAGCCGACCTCGCGCACCACCTGCCCGGTGAAGTCGTCCAGCCGGAAAAAGCTGTTGGCCAGCAGGCTGAGCAGGGAGCCCAGGTAAATGATGCCGAACCACAACAGCGGCGGCGCCAGCAGCACGCCCAGCAGCAGCCCCCGGCGGGTGTAGAGCAGGGTTGACAGCCGGTCGAGCAGGCCGTTGCGCGCGGCAGCGCTGGTCGGGGAGGACGCTGTCATGGGTGGAGCGCTTCGATGATGTGCAAGTCGCCATCGACCCAATCGAGCCCCACGGTCTCGCCCACCACGGGGGCATGGTCGCTGCCCTGCACCGGCAGATCGGCCAGCAGGGGTGCGCCACCGTCCAGGGGCTGCACTTGCAGACGCCAGAACGCACCGAAAAACTGCACCTCGCGCACGACGCCGCTGACGCGCGGACCCGGCGCGGTGTCGTCCGCCCGGCGGCGCACCTGAACGCGTTCGGGACGGATCATCAAGGCCTCGGCAGCGGCGTAGCGCCGCGCATCGGCGCCTTGCAGCACGTTGGCGGCGCCGACGAATTCGGCCACGAAACGGGTGGACGGTCGGTTGTACAGGTCGGCGGGGCTGGCCACCTGCTCCAGCCGGCCCTGGTTGAACACGCCGATGCGATCGCTCATCGACAGCGCCTCGTGCTGGTCGTGGGTGACAAAAATGAAGGTGATGCCCAGCTTGCGTTGCAGGCTTTTGAGTTCGCTTTGCATCTGCTCGCGCAGCTTGAGGTCCAGCGCTCCCAGGGGTTCGTCCAGCAGCAGCACCTGCGGCTCGTTGATCAGCGCACGTGCCAGGGCCACCCGCTGGCGCTGCCCGCCCGAGAGTTGTGGCGGCTTGCGCTGACCCACCTCGGGCAGTTGCACCGTCTCCAGCAGCTGCTGCGCCTTTTTCTCGCGGCTGGCCTTGTCCACCCCGCGCACCATCAGCCCGTAGGCCACGTTGTCCAGAATGCTCATGTGCGGGAACAGCGCATAGTCCTGGAACACGGTGTTCACCGGCCGTGCGTAGGGGGGGTTCTGGCTCACGTCCTGTCCGTCGATCAGGATGCGCCCGTCGGTGGGCAGGGTGAAACCGCCGATCATGCGCAGGCAGGTCGTCTTGCCCGATCCCGAGGGGCCCAGCAGGGTGAAAAATTCGCCCGCCTGGACATCCAGGTTCACACCCGCCACCGCATGCACGGTTTTGCCCGCCGAACGGAACACGCACGAAACGTCGCGCAGACTCACAGACGAGCTCATCGGGACAGGCCTTTACTCAACAGGGGATGGGTGAAAACCGGTGCGCCCGCAGGCCGGCAGGCCTGCGCGCACAGGGCGACCCGCCCATCACACGCAGGCAGGTCGGCCGGGGCTCAGGCCGCGGTCAGCGGCCGCCGAGGATGGCGATGTAGTCGGACGCCCACTTGTGGTAAGGCACGCACTGGTTGTTTTGCGTCTTGCACTGGGTGGTGGGTGTGCGCCAGAACGAGATGCGGTCGAAGGCGTTGAAACCCTGGCGGGCGCAGCCATCGTCGCCCAGCAGCTTGTTGCCTTTGCAGGCGGCCGGCACGGCCGGCACCGAGCCGAACCAGGCCGACAGATCGCCCTGCAGCTTGGGGTTGAGCGAATGCTCCAGCCACATGTAGGCACAGTTGGGGTGCTTGGCCTCGGCATGCAGCATGGTGCTGTCGGCCCAGCCGCTGGCCCCTTCCACCGGAACGACGGTGTCAATGGGCGCCTTTTTGCTGCGCAGGATGTTGGCCTGGAACTGCCAGCTGCCAGACGCCACCACCCCTTCGTTGGTGAAGTCGTCGATCTGCACGAAAGCGTCGTGCCAGTACTTGCCCACCAGCTTGCGCTGAGCGCGCAGCAGGTCCAGTGCGGCCTTGTACTGGGTTTCGTTGAGTTCGTACGGGTCCTTGATCCCCAGCGCCGGGTTCTTCTTCATCAGGTACAGCGCGGCATCGGCGATGTAGATGGGGCCGTCGAAGGCCTGTACACGCCCCTTGTTGCTCTTGCCATCGGGCAGGGTCTGTTCTTCAAACACCACATTCCAGCTGGTCGGCTTTTTGTCGCCAAACACCTTGGTGTTGTACATCAGCACGTTCCAGCCCCACTGGTAGGGCACGCCGTAGTGGGTGTTGTTTTCGTAGTGCCAGGGCGCCTTCTGCAGGCGGGGGTCGATGTTTTTGTAGCTCGGAATCAGCGCCACGTTGATGGGCTGCACCTTTTTGCCCCGGATCAGCCGGGTGCTGGCGTCGCCCGAAGCGGTGACCAGGTCAAAACCGCCTTCGTTCATCAGGGCCACCATCTCGTCGGAGGTGCCCGCGGTCTTGACGTTGACCTTGCAGCTGGTGCGCTTCTCGAAATCGGTCACCCAGTCGAAGTTCTTGTCGGTCGCGCCGCGCTCGATGTAGCCCGCCCATGCCACGATGTCCACCTGGCCTTCGCCCTTGCCAATTCTCTCGACCATCTTTTGTGCATGCACCGTGCCGATGAGGGCCAGCAGGCCGGTGGTGACGGCGGCAATCTTCAGTAGCTTCATGTGAACTCCAAGTTGATGTTGACTGACTCCACCCGGGCGGCACCGGGTTTGGCACGCATCGGCTTCTCTGGGTACCCGAGAAGAGCGCCCACTGTAGCCTTGACGCCCCCGCCAGCACAGTTCAATATTCGAAGGGCGCGCTATCTGATTTTGAGATATTTGGGGTTAACCCCCTGTTTTGTGCAAGCCCCGCACGCGTCATGCAACGCCACATCACCCTGCGCCAGTTCCGTTACTTCCTGGCGGTTTCCGAAACCGCTTCGGTGGCGGCGGCCGCGCGCATGATCAACATCGCCCAGTCGGCGGTGACCAAAAGCATCCAGGAACTGGAGGATGCGCTGGGCGTTGCCCTGTTCGAGCGCACGTCCAAGGGCATGGTGCTGACCCAGGACGGGCACCGCTTCCAGGCCAGCGCGCGCAAGGTGATCGCCGCCGTGGCCGAGGCCGGGCAACTCGGGCGCGGCAAAACCGAGACTCTTACCGGCAGCCTGACCATTGGGGTCACGAGCCTGGTGGCCGGCTACTACCTGGCCGACCTGTTTGCACGCTTTCGCCGTTCCCACCCGTCGGTCAACGTCTCGGTGGTGGAGGACGCGCCGCAGTTCCTGGAGCATCTGCTGATCAATGGCGAGGTGGATCTGGCGATCATGGTGTCCAACGCGCTGGGCGAACCGCAGGCCCTGGAGGTGGAGGCGCTGACGCGATCACCCAACCGGGTCTGGATGGCCTCCAGCCATGCGCTGGCCGACCGCTCGGAACTGAGCCTGCAGGAATGCGCCGCCTACCCGCAGGTGGTGCTGGAGGCCGACCGGGTGGAGGCCGTGCTCAGCCTGCTGTGGTCGCGCCACGGCTTGCGCCCGCCGGTGCTGATGCGCAGTTCATCGCTGGAGGCGGTGCGCTCGCTGGTGGGCATCGGGGCTGGCATCGCGCTGCTACCCGACTTCCTCTACCGCCCCTGGACCCTGGACGCCGACCATGTGGAAGCGCGCAACCTGCGCGACGCCACGCCCACCATCGATGTCGGTCTGGTCTGGCGGCGCGGTTCGCGCAGCCGGCCGGTGGTCACCGAGTTCATTGAACTGGCGCGCGAGCAATCGCGCACTGCGCGCGGCCGTTGAAGCCTCGGACACCCCATCCTTTACCCTCTCCCCCATGAAAGCCTTTGTCAACCCCCACCACGCGCTGCACCAGGGGCGCGAAGAAATGTTCCGTGGCCGCATGGTGCCCTGCCACGAAGTGCCCGCGCGGCTGGACCATGTGCGCCACGAGTGGCTGCGCCGGCCGCTGGGCGAGCTGCTGGCGCCGGCCGTGACCGATGCCGAACTGGACGCCGCCATTGCCCGGGTGCACCACCGGGACTACACCCAGTTTCTGGCCGGCGCCTGGGATGAATGGGTGGCGCTGGACCCGGCCCATGCCCAGCGCGACGTGCTGCCCTCGGTGTGGCCGCTGGCCAACCGCGACCGGCAGCGCCCGGCCTTTCGCAGCGACGTGCTGCCACGCAGCTTTGCGGCCCGGCTGGGCCTGTTCGCGTTCGACTCGGGCTCGCCGCTGATGGCCGGCACCTGGGCCGCCGCGCGCGGTGGCGCCGCCTGCGCACTGGCGGCCGCGCGCGAGGTGCTCGGCGGCGCGCGCAGCGCCTTTGCCCTGACCCGCCCGCCAGGGCACCACGCAGGGCCCGACTTCTTCGGCGGCTACTGCTTCCTCAACAACGCCGCCATCGCCGCCCAGGCCCTGATCGACGCACCAGGCGACGGCGGTCAGCGGCGGGTGGCGGTGCTGGACGTGGATTACCACCACGGCAACGGCACGCAGACCATCTTTTACGGGCGCAGCGACGTGTTGACGGTCTCCATCCACGGCGACCCGATGACCGAATACCCGTTCTTCCTCGGCCATGCCGACGAGCGTGGCGTGGGCGCCGGCGAGGGCTGCAACCTCAACCTGCCGCTGCCGCGCGGCACCGGTGTGACCGACTGGCGCCGCGCGCTCGACCAGGCCCTGCAGGCGGTGACCGACTTCGGCGCCGACGCGCTGGTGGTGCCCATGGGCCTGGACACGTTCGAGGGCGACCCGATCTCGGGCTTCACCCTGCGCACCAGCGACTACGCCGGCGTCGGTGCCGCGCTGGCCAGTGTGGGCCTGCCCACCGTGTTCACTTTCGAGGGGGGCTATGCGGTGGATGCGGTGGGCACCAACGCGGTCAATTTGCTCGAAGGCTTTGCGCGCGCCGCGGGTTGACCGCCCACCCCGGCGCGGCGTGGCCGGACCGGGCTGCTGCGCCTACTGCCGTGCCGTGCGCACGTTGGCCGGCGGCTGCTGCGGGTGGCTGGTGCGCCAGGGGTTGATGTCCAGCCCGCCACGGCGGGTGTAGCGGGCATGGACCATCAGCCGGGTCGGTTTGCAGCGCGCCAGAATGTCCATGTAGATGCGCTCGACGCACTGCTCGTGAAATTCGTTGTGGTTGCGAAAGCTCACGATGTACTGCAGCAGCCCGGCCTGGTCGATCTGCGGGCCGGTGTACGTGATCTGCACGCTGCCCCAGTCGGGCTGACCGGTCACCAGGCAATTGCTCTTGAGCAGGTGGCTGGTCAGCGTCTCGGTCACCGGCTGTTCGTGCAGCGCAGCGCTGAGCAGTTCGGGCGCTGGCTGGTAGCGGGTGCACTCCACGTCCAGCCGGTCAATGCACAGGCCCGGCAGCTCCTGCACCGCCTCGCTGCCGAAGGCCTCGGGCAGCAGCAGCCGCACACCCGCGCCCGCCATGACCGGCCCCCCGTGCCAGATGGCCGCGCCGATGTCGGCCCGGATGCGCTCGCGCACCAAGTCGGCCGATTCGAACACCGAGTTGTTGAAGCTGTTGAGATACAGCTTGAACGACTTGCTCTCGACGATGTGCGTGCTCTCGCACGGGATGGTGATGTGCGCCAGCGCCACCTGCGGCTTGCCGCGCGGGTTGAGCCAGCTCAGCTCGTAGGCGGTCCACAGGTCGGCACCCAGGAAGGGCACGCTGCCGGTGATGCCGATTTCGCGCCGCTTGGGCTCGCGCGGCAGGGGAAACAGCAGCGTGGGGTCGTAACGGTCGGCGTAGGCCGAGGTCTTGCCCAGCTGCGACTGTTCGGGGGTGTTGAAGCTCATGGGAAAGTCCGTTCGCGCAACCACTGGGTTGCGATCCATTTCTCGCCCTCGATCACCGGCGCGCCAGCGTGCAGGGTGCGCGTGGCCGGCGAGGGCCGGTCGCCGAGGAAAAACTCCACGTGGCCGCGCCGTGTCATCGCCCGCACGCCCTCGCTGCGGCCGAAGAACATGCCGCCGCTGATCGGTTCGGCGGTGAGGGTCTGCAGCATGGCGGTGGCCATGGGGTGAGGGGCGTCAGGCGCGCGCGTCGCGGCGGAACACCAGCCGGTCGGCCTCGGACGCTGCCGGGGTGAAGCGGTAGCCCTCCAGGTCGAAATCCCGCAGCTGTTCCACCCGGCTGACACGGTGCTGCACCGCAAAGCGCACCATCAGCCCGCGCGCGCGCTTGGCCAGGAAGCTGACCACCTTGTAGGCATCGCCCTTGCGCTCTTCGAACACACAGGTCACCACCCGCGGCGTCAGCACTTTGCGGTCCACCACCTTGAAGTACTCCTCGCTGGCGAGGTTGACCACCACCGGCGTGCGGTCGGCCGCGGCGCGCTCGTTGAGGTATTGCGCGATCTGGCTGCCCCAGAACTGGTAGAGGTTCTTGCCCTTGGGCGTGGCCAGGCGGGTGCCCATCTCCAGCCGGTAGGGCTGCATCCAGTCCAGCGGGCGCAACACGCCGTACAGACCGCTGAGGATGCACAGGTGCTGCTGCAGCCAGTCCAGCGCGGCCGCGTCCAGCGTTTTCGCATCCAGCCCGCCGTACACGTCGCCGTCGAAAGCCAGCACCGCCTGCTTCGAGTTCTGCGCCGTGAAGGCCGGTTGCCAGGCCTGGTAGCGCGCCACGTTCAGGCCAGACAGCGGGTCCGACAGGTCCATCAGTTCGGCGATCTGCTGCGGCGACTTCTCGCGCAGCACCTCGATCAGCTCGCGGGCCTGGGGCACGAACAGCGGCTGGGTGTGGGTGGACACATGGGGCGGCGTTTCGTAATCGAGCGCCTTGGCTGGGGACAATAGAAACAACATGCTGCAGATCCTTTTCCGCGACGATTATCTGGCAGCGGTCAACAAACCGCCGGGCCTGCTGGTGCATCGCACCGGTCTGGACGCGGGTGAAACCCGCTTTGCGCTGCAGCTGCTGCGCGACCAGCTGGGCCGGCCGGTCTGGCCGGTGCACCGGCTGGACAAAGGCACCAGCGGTGTGCTGCTGTTCGCGCTCGACGCCGCCACCGCGCGCACCCTGGGCCAGGCCTTCGAGTCGGGCGCCGGGCTGCGCAAGACCTACCAGGCCGTGGTGCGTGGCTGGCCGGCAGGCGAGGGCCTGATCAACCACCCGCTGCGGCGCCTGCCCGACGACATGCGCACCGAGCGCGAGGCCGTGCAAGACGCCATGACCCGCTTTCGCACCCTGGAGCACTTCGAATTGCCGCTGCCGCAGGGCGGCTTTGCCAGCACCCGCTGCGCCCGGCTGGAACTGCAACCCCTGACCGGCCGCCGCCACCAGCTGCGTCGGCACTGCAAGCACATGGCCCACCCCATCATCGGTGACGCCACCCACGGCAAGGGGCCGCTCAACCGTGCGCTGGCCGCCTTTGTGGGCGAGCAGCGCCTGTGGCTGCATGCCACCCACCTGGAGTTGACCCACCCCGTGACCGGCCAGCGGCTGCAGCTGGATGCAGAACCCGGCCCCGAATGGCGGCTCTGGAACCGCTGGCGGGTGAGCAGTGACACGAGCGGTGCGCCGCCGTTGGTCGAATAAAATCAACGGCTTCCCGAACACCCACCCGACGGCGCCCTGCGGGGCGCCGTTGCACTTTCTGCGCCCCGCCCCGCCATGTCCGACACCCTGCAGCAACCCGGTCTGAACAGCCTGTCCAAGTCCTTCGAGCCCGCCGCGCTCGAAGCCCACTGGGGCCCTGAATGGGAACGGCGCGGCTACGGCGTGGCCGGCTTCCGGGGCACAGCGGCCCCCAGCGCCGAGGCAGCCGCAGCCGGCAAGAACTTCGCCATCCAGCTGCCGCCGCCCAATGTGACCGGCACGCTGCACATGGGTCATGCGTTCAACCAGACCATCATGGACTCGCTCACGCGCTACCACCGCATGAGCGGCTTCAACACCGCCTGGATTCCCGGTACCGACCATGCCGGCATCGCCACCCAGATCGTGGTCGAGCGCCAGCTGCAGGAACAAAAGATCAGCCGCCACGACCTGGGCCGCAAGAACTTCGTCGCCAGGGTCTGGGAGTGGAAGGAACAGTCGGGCAACACCATCACCACCCAGATGCGCCGCATGGGCGACAGCGTGGACTGGAGCCGCGAGTACTTCACCATGGACGAGAAGCTCTCGACCGTGGTGACCGAGACCTTTGTGCGCCTGTACGAGCAGGGCCTGATCTACCGTGGCAAGCGCCTGGTCAACTGGGATCCGGTGCTGATGAGCGCCGTGTCCGACCTGGAGGTGGAGAGCGAAGAGGAAGACGGCTCGCTCTGGCACATCGCCTACCCGCTGGTCAATGGTTCGGGTCATCTGACCGTGGCCACCACCCGCCCGGAGACCCTGCTCGGTGACGTGGCTGTGATGGTGCACCCCGAGGACGAGCGCTACCGCCACCTGGTCGGCCAGTATGTGAAGCTGCCGCTGTGCGAGCGCGAAATTCCGGTGATCGCCGACGAGTACGTGGACCGTGCCTTCGGCACCGGCGTGGTCAAGGTCACGCCCGCCCACGACGCCAACGACTATGCGGTGGGCCAGCGCCACCAGCTGCCCATCATCGGTGTGCTGCATCTGAACGCCACCATCAACGACAACGCGCCCGAGAAGTACCGCGGCCTGGACCGCTTCGTCGCGCGCAAGCAGGTGGTGGCCGACCTGGAAGCCGCCGGCCTGCTGGTCGAGGTCAAGAAGCACAAGCTGATGGTGCCGCGCTGCGCCCGCACCGGCCAGGTGGTCGAACCCATGCTGACCGACCAGTGGTTTGTCGCCATGAACAAGGCCCCCACGCTCCCCACTTCGTGTGGTTCGCTGCCCCCCGAGGGGGCTGGCCCCGGCTTGGGGCGGCCCGGCGCTGGGTCCGGTCCCGACCAGGACACGCGTTCGATTGCACAGAAGGCCATCGACGCGGTGGCATCGGGCCAGGTGAAGTTCGTGCCCGAGAACTGGGTCAACACCTACAACCAGTGGATGAACAACATCCAGGACTGGTGCATCTCGCGCCAGCTCTGGTGGGGCCACCAGATACCGGCCTGGTACGACGAGCAGGGCCAGGTCTATGTGGCGCGCAACGAAGCCGAGGCGCGGGCCCAGGCCGGCGCGGGCAAGACGCTCACCCGCGATCCCGACGTGCTGGACACCTGGTATTCCTCCGCGCTGGTGCCCTTCTCCACCATGGGCTGGCCAGAATCGGCAGCCCCCACGCTCGGCGCTGACGCGTCCTCGCTGCCCCCCGAGGGGGCTGGCCCCGGCTTGGGGCGGCCCGGCGCCGGGTCCGGACCGACTTCCGACTACAACCTCTACCTGCCCAGCAGTGTGCTGGTCACCGGCTACGACATCATCTTCTTCTGGGTCGCCCGGATGATCATGATGACCACCCACTTCACCGGCCGCGTGCCGTTCAAGGACGTCTACATCCACGGTTTGGTGCGCGACGCGCAGGGCCAGAAGATGAGCAAGAGCGAAGGCAACGTGCTCGACCCGGTGGACCTGATCGACGGCATCGCGCTGGAGCCCTTGCTGGTCAAGCGCACCACCGGCCTGCGCAAGCCCGAGACCGCGCCCAAGGTGCGCAAGCAGACCGAGAAGGAATTCCCCGAGGGCATCCCGGCCTACGGCGCCGACGCGCTGCGCTTCACCTTCGCCGCGCTGGCCTCGCTGGGCCGCAGCATCAATTTCGACAGCAAGCGCTGCGAGGGCTACCGCAACTTCTGCAACAAGCTGTGGAACGCCACCCGCTTCGTGCTGATGAACTGCGAGGGCCAGGACTGCGGCCTGTCGGACCACGATGCCGATGCCTGCATCCCCGGCGGCTACCTCGACTTCTCCGCCGCCGACCGCTGGATCGTCTCCCGCCTGCAGCGCGTCGAGGCCGAGGTGGCCCAGGGCTTTGCCGACTACCGGCTGGACAACGTGGCCAACGCCATTTACGACTTCGTCTGGAACGGGTTCTGCGACTGGTACCTGGAAATCGCCAAGGTGCAGATCCAGACCGGAGCAGCCGCGCAGCAGCGCGCCACCCGCCGCACCCTGATCCGCACGCTGGAAACCATCCTGCGCCTGGCCCACCCGATCATCCCGTTCATCACCGAAGAGCTGTGGCAGAAGGTCGCGCCCGTGGCCGGCCGTTGGCCGGCCACATCCGAAGACACCGGCCGCGCGGGTGCGTCGGTCAGCATCGCCGCTTACCCGGTCAGCCAGCCCGAGCGCATCGACGAGGCCGCCGAGGCCCAGGTCGCCCGACTCAAGGGCCTGGTCGACGCCTGCCGCACGCTGCGCGGTGAACTCAACGTCTCACCCGCCACCCGCCTGCCGCTGTACGTGGTGGGCGATGCCGATTTCATGCGCGCCCACGCGGCGGTCTTGCAAGGTCTGGCCAAGCTCAGCGAGGTCAAGGTGTTCGACGACGAGTCGGCCTGGGCCGCCGCCGCACAGGCCGCGCCGGTGGCGGTGGTGGGCGAAGCCCGCCTGTGCCTGTTCATGGAAATCGACGTCGCCGCCGAGAAGGCCCGCCTGACCAAAGAGGTGGCGCGGCTGGAGGGCGAGATCGCCAAAGCGCAGGGCAAGCTGTCCAACGAGGCCTTCGTGGCGAAGGCACCCGCCGCGGTGCTGGAGCAGGAGAAAAAGCGTCTGGCCGACTTTGGCGCCACGCTGGCCAAGGTGCGCGATCAGCTCTCGCGCCTGGGTGGCTGAGGCCAGCGCCAGACGCCACCGCACAGACGCCACCGAGCAGCCGCCCTGCACATGCCGCCGGTGCAGGGCAGGTGTCAACCGGTTGTGCATGCATGGGGGAACGGCGTGAGCCACGCCGCAGCGGCTGGCCGGCCAGAGGCGGCGGGCAAGCCCGCTCTTCAGCGCCGCTTGAGAACCGTGAAGTGCTCGGTGCCCACGGTTTCCTGTGACACCAGTTCGTTACCGGTCTGCTTGGCAAAGGCCTGAAAGTCGCGCACCGAACCGCTGTCGGTGGAGATCACACGCAGGGTCTGGCCGCTGAGCATGTCGGCCAGTGCTTTCTTGGCCTTCAGAATGGGCAACGGGCAGTTCAGGCCGCGGCAGTCGAGTTCTTTATGGGCATTCATCTGGGATTCCTCGGATGAGCGATTTTAGTTCTGGCGTCTGACCCGCCAGCCCGCAGGGTTTGCGCAGGCCTCAGAGGCCGTCGGCGGGTGGCGTATCCAAAAACAGCGGTTCGATGCCGCGGCTGCGCAGCCAGTCGGCCAGCGCCAGCCCGGTGCCGGCGCGCCAGCACCGCACCTGCGCTGGCTCGAACAACCGGTACTCGGCCAGCTCCGGTGACAGCACCACCTCGCCCTCGGCCTGCGCGTGGTAGGTGATCAGCACCTGGTTCATGCGCTGGAAGTCGTGCACCCCCACCAGGGTGAGCGCGGTGGTGCGAAGCCCGGTTTCTTCGGCAATTTCGCGGCGAATGCCTTCTTCCGGTGTTTCGCCCGCTTCCATGAAGCCGGTGATCAGCCCAAACATGCGCTGCTGCCAGGCGGCGTTGCGCGCCAGCAGCACCCGCCCCTGCCGTTCGACGATGGCGGCCAGCACGGGGGTGGGATTGTTCCAGTGGGTGAAGTCGCAGGCGGGGCAGCGCAGGCGCTGCCGGGGCCCGCCGTCTTCCAGGGCCTCGGTCAGTGCCAGCGGTGTGGCGCAGCAGGGGCAAAAGCGGTAGACGCTGCTCACGGCCTGGCCGGCGCCTTCAGGCGGGGAACACGCCGGTGGAGAGGTAGCGGTCGCCGCGGTCGCAGACGATGAAGACGATGGTCGCGTTCTCCACCTGCGCCGCGATCTGCTGCGCCACCCAGCAGGCACCGGCCGCCGAGATGCCGGCGAAGATGCCCTCCTCCCGCGCCAGGCGGCGGCACATGTCCTCCGCGTCGGCCTGGCTCACATACACCAGCTCATCCACCCCCGAGGGGTCGTAAATCTTGGGCAGGTATTCCTGCGGCCACTTGCGGATGCCGGGAATGCGCGAGCCTTCGCTGGGCTGGGCGCCGACGATGCGGATCGCCGGGTTCTTTTCCTTCAGAAAGCGCGAGACGCCGGTGATGGTGCCGGTGGTGCCCATGGCACTGACGAAGTGGGTGATGCGCCCCCCGGTCTGCTCCCACAGCTCCGGCCCGGTGGTTTCGTAGTGGATGCGCGGGTTGTCCGGGTTGGCAAACTGGTCGAGCACGCGGCCCTTGCCTTCCTTTGCCATCTTCTCGGCCAGGTCGCGCGCGTATTCCATGCCGCCGCTCTTGGGGGTGAGGATCAGTTCGGCACCGAAGGCCTTCATGGTCTGGGCACGCTCGATGGACAGGTCCTCCGGCATGATCAGCACCATGCGGTAGCCCTTGATGGCTGCGGCCATGGCCAGTGCGATGCCGGTGTTGCCCGAGGTCGCCTCGATCAAGGTGTCGCCGGGGCGGATGTCGCCACGCTCCTGTGCGCGCTGGATCATGGACAGCGCAGGCCGGTCCTTGACCGAACCGGCCGGGTTGTTGCCTTCGAGCTTGCCGAGGATCACATTGCCACGGGCCTGACGGCTCTCGGCGCCCAGGCGTTGCAGGGCCACCAGCGGCGTGCGCCCAATGGTGTCTTCAAGGGTCGGATAGTTCATGCGCGCGACTGTGCCATAATTTTGTTTTCCCCATATACCCGCCCGGGTGGCGAAATCGGTAGACGCAGGGGATTCAAAATCCCCCGCCAGAGATGGTGTGCCGGTTCGAGTCCGGCCCCGGGCACCAGCACTCAAGGCCGTGCAGCACCTGCTGCACGGCCTTTTGTCTGTTCGGCGCCCGCACCTTCTGCACCGTCTGCCTGCGCCAGTTCTTCTGCCAGCAGCCTCCGGTAAATGCGCGGCAGCTCGCGGCTCATGCTGTTGCTCTCGATGCCGTAGCCCAGGCTGGTCCAGGTGCCTGAGAGGCGGCGCAGCACGGGCTGCACCCGGCCGGCGCGCAGCTGGGCCGACAGGTTGCCCCAGCGCCCTTCCTGAAGCCAGGCGTAAACCACCAGATCCTGATACAGCGGCGCAAAGCTCAAGCCGGTGGCGTCCAGCGCGTCGCCGGTGCGGTCGGGGTGGTGGCGCGCGGCCAGCTCCAGCCAGGTGCTGTAGAGCAATTGGTAGCGCCCGGCGGCGGTGGAGCAGTTGCCCCGGTTCGGCCCGCCGCCAATGGCCTCGCAGCGGTTGGGGTGGCGCTCCAGCGTGCCCACACTCTCGCCGCCGTGCAGCACGTGGTACGGACGCATGACATTGGCTTCGCTGGCCGAGAGGGTGCGCATGAGCGCACGCAGGTACGGGTCACCACCGTGCATGACCAGTGGCTGCGTGCCGGGCAGCAGCAGCCAGGGCCGCCACAGCCAGAGCAGCAAGAGCATCAGCAACACCGCCAGCGCGGTCAGCCCCACCCGGGCAAGCCAGGGCGATCCCCAGAAGTCGCGCTGCCGCGACGACGGGTGATCGAGGGCATGGGGCGGGGTGGGCGAAGCGGACATCACAATGCGAAGAGAATGGCGATTCTCCACCACCCTTTGCGCCCCTCATGACAGCCCTGATGCCCGTGGCCGCGTTGATCGCTGGCCTGCTGTTGCTGATCTGGAGTGCCGACCGCTTCGTCGAGGGCGCTGCGGCCACCGCACGCCACTTCGCGGTGCCGCCCTTGCTGGTCGGCATGGTCATTGTCGGTTTCGGCACCTCGGCACCCGAACTGGTGGTTTCGGCACTGGCGGCCTCGCAGGGCAACCCGTCGCTGGCCCTGGGCAATGCCTGGGGCTCGAACATCGTCAACATGGGGCTGATCCTGGGCGTCACCGCACTGATCGCACCGATCCAGGTGCGTTCGCAGGTGTTGCGCAAAGAACTGCCGTTGCTCATCGCGGTGATGGCGCTGTCGGCGCTGCTGGCCTGGGATTTGAGCCTCTCGCGCGGCGACGCCCTCATTTTGCTGGCGGCCTTTGCCCTGCTGATGGGCTGGTCCATCCGCGAGGGCCTGCGCCATGGCCATGATGCGCTGGCGCAGGAAACCGACGCCGAGCTGCAGGCCCATGCCCTGCCGCTGCCGCGTGCGCTGCTGTGGCTGGTGCTGGGGCTGCTGGTGCTGGTCGGCGCCTCGCGCCTGCTGGTCTGGGGCGCGGTGGACATCGCGCAGGGCCTGGGGGTCAGCGACCTGGTGATCGGCCTGACGGTGGTGGCGGTGGGCACCTCGCTGCCCGAACTGGCCTCCTGCGTGGCCGCCGCGCGCAAGGGCGAGGACGACATTGCCCTGGGCAACGTGCTGGGCTCCGGTCTGTTCAACACGCTGGCGGTGGTGGGCCTGGCCGGGGTGATCGCCCCCATGGACCTGGAGGCCGCCACCCTCACCCGCGACCTGCCGGTGATGGCCGGCCTGACGCTGCTGCTCTACCAGATGGGGCGCGGCTGGCGCCGGCCGGGCCGCATCAACCGCTGGGAAGGTGGCGGCCTGCTCGCGGTGTACGTGGTCTACACGGCCTGGCTGCTGTGGACCATGGGGCCGCGCTGAACGGCGCCCAGGGTATGGCACGGGCCGGTCAGCCGCGCAGCCCCTCGGCCACCGTGGGGTAGCGCAGGCGCAGCCGCAACTCGGTCTTCAGGCGCCGGTTGTGCAGACGGCGCGACTCGCTCATGAAGCTCAGCAGCATCAGCGGCAGCTGTTCGTGCGCCGTGTCGCGGGCCACGCGCGGCGGTCGCGGCAGGCCGTACAGATCGGCCGCGAAGTCAAAATAGTCGCCCATCTTCAGCGTGGTGTCGTCGGTCACGTTGACCACCCGCTGGGGCCGCGCGCGCCAGAGCGCGAGCGCGCAGGCCCGCCCCAGGTCGTCGGCATGGATGTGGTTGGTGTAGACGTCGTCCTCGGGGCGCAGCACCGGGGTGCCGCGCTCCAGCCGCCCGCGCGGCGTGCCGCCGTCGCGGTCGGGGGCGTAAATGCCGGGAATGCGCAGCACCGTGCTGCGGCTGCCCGAGACACGGCCGAAGTGGCGCACCGTGGTCTCGGCGTCGACCCGGCGCCAGGCGCGCGGCGTGCGCGGCTGCACCGGTGTGGCCTCGCTCACCCAGCGGCCGTCGCAGTCGCCATATACACCGCTGGTGGACCCGTAGACGAAGCTGAACGGGACACTGCGCCGCCACAGCGCCCGCATGAGCGCACGGGTGCGCGGGTCGAGCCAGCCGTCGCCACGCTCGCCAGCGGGCGGCGGCGCCAGGTGCAGCACACGGGTGGCCAGGCCCGCCAGGCGCTGCAGCGTGGCCGGCTGGTCGAGGTTGCCCAGCAGCGGCGTGATGCCCTGCGCGCGCAGCGCCAATTGGCGTTCGGGGGTGGAGGTCAGGGCCAGCAGGCGCACCCGGCCCCCGCTGCCCAGCGCGCGCGCGGCCCGCTGGCCGACATCGCCACAACCCACAATCAGCACCCTTTCGCGCCGGAAGCGCGCGGGCAAAGCACCCAGCAAGTTCATGTCAAAAACGGATTTGCGACAATCTGTTGCCACGCTTCGGGGCGGTCTGCTCCCGGTCGCGGCGGTTCACTCAACGACTCAGGCAGTATGACATTCACCATCACGGTGCAGCCCAGCGGGCGCACGTTCCAGGCCGAAACTTCCGAAACCCTGCTGGCCGCCGGCATCCGCCAAGGCATTGGCCTGCCCTACGGGTGCAAAGATGGCGCCTGCGGCTCGTGCAAATGCAAGCTGCTGGCCGGCAGCGTGAGCCACGGCCCGCATCAAGCCAAAGCGCTGAGCGACGAGGAAGAGGCAGCAGGCTACGTGCTCACCTGCTGCGGCACGGCGCAAAGCGACGTGGTGCTTGAATCGCGCCAGGTGACCGAGGCGGGTGCCTTCCCCATCAAGAAAATGCCGGTGCGGGTGACCCGCATGGAACGCGCCTCGCACGACGTGATCGTGCTGCACCTGCAGTTGCCAGCCGCCGACGCCTTCCAGTACCACGCCGGTCAATACGTGGAGTTTTTGTTGCGCGACGGTGACCGCCGCAGCTACTCGATGGCCAACGCGCCGCACACCCAGGCCGCAACCCCGCAGATGGAGCTGCACATCCGCCACATGCCGGGCGGCAAGTTCACCGACCAGGTGTTCGGCACCATGAAAGAAAAGGACATCCTGCGCATCGAGGGGCCCTATGGCAGCTTCTACCTGCGCGAGGACAGCGACAAGCCCATCGTGCTGCTGGCCTCAGGCACCGGCTTTGCGCCGATCAAGGCCATCATTGAGCACATGGCGCACAAAGGCATCACCCGCCCGGCCACCCTGTACTGGGGTGGTCGCCGCCCGGCCGACCTGTACCAGTCGGCCTGGGTCGAGGAACAGCTGCAGGCCATGCCGAACCTGCGCTATGTGCCGGTGATCAGCGACGCCCTGCCCGAAGATGGCTGGAGCGGTCGCACCGGCTTCGTCCACCGGGCGGTGCTGCAGGACATCCCCGACCTTGCCGGTCACGAGGTGTACGCCTGCGGCGCGCCCATCGTGGTCGAATCGGCGCGGCGCGACTATGCCGCTGCCGGCCTGCCCGAGCACGCTTTCTTCGCCGATTCCTTCACCTCTGCCCAGGACAAGCTGTGAACACCCGCCGCCACCTCATCGCCCTTGCCACCGCTGCCCTGCTGGCCGCGCCCGTGCTGGCACAGACCGAAAAAGTCACCCGCATCATCGTCCCGTTTGGCGCCGGGGGTCCCATCGACCAGACCGCGCGCATCCTGGCCGAGGCGGTCAAGCCCACGCTGGGCACCGTCATCGTCGAAAACCGCCCGGGCGCGGGCGGCAACATCGGGGTGAGCGCGGTGGCCAAGGCCACGCCCGACGGGCTGACCCTGGGCATCGCCACCACGGCCTCGCACGGCATCAACCCCTGGCTGTTCAGCAAGCTGCCCTACGACCCGGCCAAGGACTTTGCGCCGGTGACGCAGATGCTGCGCGTGCCCAACGTGCTGGTGATGAACGCCGAGACCGCTCAACGTCTGGGCATCAACTCCCTGGCCGACCTGCTCAAGTACGCCAAGGCCAACCCCGGCAAGCTCAACTACGGCTCGGGCGGCAACGGCAGCGCCGGCCACCTGGCGGGCGAGCTGCTCAAGAGCCAGGCGGGCATCTATGCGGTGCACATTCCCTACAACGGCGGCGCGCCGGCGCAGCTGGGCCTGCTGTCGGGGCAGGTGGACTTCAACATCGACAACCTGGCCACCGCCGCCGCCAACATCCGCGCCGGCAAGCTCAAGGCCCTGGCGGTGACCACCGCGCAGCGCAGCAGCGTGCTGCCCGAGGTGCCGGCCCTGGCCGAGACCCTGCCGGGCTTCGAGATCGACACCTGGTGGGGCTTGATCGCACCGGCCGGCACCCCGGCCGACACGGTCGCCCGGCTCAACGCGGCTTTCACCGCCGCACTGAACTCGGCCGATGTGAAGGCCAAGTTTGCGCGCCTGATGGCCGAACCGGCACCGAGCACGCCGCAGGCCTTTGACGCCTTCCTGCAAAAGGAGCGGACCAAGTACCAGCGGGTGGTCAAGCTCAGCGGCGCCCAGGTCGACTGACGGCGGCCTGCGGCCCTCGACAAAAAACGGCACCCGCGGGTGCCGTTTTTCTGGGCGCCCAGACCACTCAGAGCCCGGCCTCGGCCAGCAGCTTCTTCACATCGCCCGCCAGTGCGGCAGCGCCGCTGCCGTAGCGCTGGTACAGGCGCACCCGGCCCTGCGTGTCGTACACATAGCTGCCCGCCGAATGGTCCATGGTGTAGCTGGTCGGCGTTTTGCCCTCGACCTTTTTGTAATAGATCTTGAAGGACTTGGCCAGCTCGGGCAGCTGGTCGGGCGCGGCGTACAGCGCCAGAAAGCTCGGATCAAAACTGGCCATGTAGGCCTTCATGATCTCGGGGGTGTCGCGCTCCGGGTCGACGCTGATGAACAGGCCCTGCAGCTTGTCGCCCTGCGGGCCGAGCAGGCGCCGGGCTTCGGCCAGTTCGCCCATGGAGGTGGGGCACACGTCCGGGCACTGGGTGAAGCCGAAGAAGACCACCACCACCCGGCCCTTGAAGTCGGCCAGGCTGCGCGTCTGCCCGTTGTGGTCGGTCAGTGTGAAGCCCTTGGCATAGTCGGCCCCGGTGATGTCGATGCCCGAAAACCCACTCGCGGTGGCGTCGGCGGGCTTGTCCGAACAGGCGCCCAGGAAAACCGCCGAGGCGGCGGCCAGCAGCAGCGTGCGGCGCAGGTGTTTCATGGCAGGTAATGGTCGATGAGCATGGCCGCGAACAGCAGCGACAGGTGCCAGAGCGAGAAGCGGAAGGTCTTGCGCGCCAGGGCGTCGGAGTAGTTGCGCCAGAGCGCAAACGCATGGGCGCAGAAACCGACCGACAGCACCACCGCCACCAGCAGGTAGAACCAGCCGCTCATGCGCATGATGAAGGGCATGAGACAGGCGGCGAACAGCACGAAGGTGTAGAGCAGGATCTGCAGCCGTGTGAAATCCGAACCGTGGGTGACCGGCAGCATCGGCAGGCCGGACTTGCGGTAATCCTCGACCCGGTAGAGTGCCAGCGCCCAGAAGTGGGGCGGCGTCCAGAGGAAGATGATGAGGAACAGGATCAGCGCTTCCGGTGCCACCACGCCCGTCATGGCCGCCCAGCCGAGCACCGGCGGCATGGCGCCGGAGGCGCCGCCAATGACGATGTTCTGCGGCGTCAGCGGCTTGAGGATCACGGTGTAGATCACCGCATAGCCGACGAAGGTGCCGAAGGTCAGCCACATGGTCAGCGGGTTGACCCAGAGGTAAAGGATGGCCGATCCGGCGGCACACAGCACCGCCGAGAAGGTCAGCGTCTGGGCATTGCTCAACTGCCCCTTGGCGGTGGGGCGCCAGGCGGTGCGCTTCATCTTGGCGTCAATCTGCTGCTCGACCACGCAGTTGAATGCCGCGGCCGCACCGGAGACCAGCCAGATGCCCAAGCACGCGATGGCGGCCAGCTGCACCTGCTGCCAGCTGGGCACACCCGGCACGGCCAGCACCATGCCAATGAGGGCGCAGAACACGATGAGCTGGATCACACGCGGCTTGGTCAGCGCATGGAACTGCCGCCAGGTGGACGGCAGGGGCGCGGAGGCGCCGGTGGAGGTCGCGGTGCTCATGGGCTCAGGCGGGAAACGTGGAGGGTGTTGGCGCCGGCGGTGGCGGGCGCGCTGCGGGTGGACAGGAGGGCACCGGTGAGCACCAGCACCAGGCCGGCGGCCCCGCCCGTGTGGCCCACGGCACCGAGCAGCGGCCAGTCGAGCAGCACGTTGGACAGGCCGGTGAGCAGCTGCCACAGGGCCAGCGCAACGATCCAGCGCGCGGCGCTGCGCAGGGCGGGCAAAGACCACAGGCGCCAGGCCAGCCAGCCGAGGGCGGCAAAGACGGCGTAGGCGGTCAGGCGGTGCACATAGTGGATGGCGGTGAGCGCGTCAAAAGGGATGCTGGCGCCGCTGCGGCCTTCGCCCAACTCGCGCCACAGGAAAAAGCCCTCGTGGAAGTTCATCGCCGGCCACCAGCTGCCCTGACACATGGGGAAATCGGTGCAGGCGAGCACGGCGTAATTGGTGCTGACCCAGCCACCCAGCGCGATCTGACACCACAGCAGTGCGAACACCAGGCCCATGGCCCAGCGGGTGCGCGAGGGCAGGACCGCCGGCACCCGGGGAGCGAGCGGATCGGCCTGCGCATAGCGCAGGGCCTGCGCACGCAGCAAGGCCAGCAGCACCAGGCCACCGAGCAGGTGCAGGGTGACGATGGCCGGGAACAGCTTGAGGGTCACCGTCCAGGCACCGAAGGCACCCTGCAGGCAGACCCAGAACAGGGTGAAGGTGGGCCACCAGGGCGAGAGGCTGAGGCGGCGGCGCTCCATCCAGCTGACGGCGGTGAGCACGAGGATGAGCACCCCGACGCCAGTGGCCAGGTAACGGTGGATCATCTCGATCCACGCCTTGCTGAACGTCACCGGGCCGGTGGGCATGGCGGTCTGCGCCGCGTGGATGTCCTCGCGCGCACCGATCGGGCTGGCGGCGCCGTAGCAGCCCGGCCAGTCCGGGCAACCCAGGCCGGAGTCGGTCAGGCGGGTGAAGGCACCGAAGAGCACCAGGTCGAAAGTCAGGAACAGGGTGACCAGGGTGAGCACGTGCAAGCGGCGACCCACCGGCGCCTGGCGGTTGCGCAGCCAGATCCAGGCCAGCGGGCCGGCGGCCACGAGAATGCCCAGCAGCATCAGCCGGAAGATCGGCGACAGGTCGTAGAGCGGGGTGGTGTCCATCTGGGTTTCGCAGGCTCAGCGGCCATCCCCCGGCTGCGCAGGCTCGCCACGGCCCGGGCGGTCCCAGAACGACGAGGCGCGCAACAAGCGGTCCAGGTCAGACTTGGCACGCTTGGGCTCCAGCTGGGCCGGGAAGCGCATCATCCAGTTGCCCACCGGATCGACCACATACAGGTGGTCTTCCAGCCGTTGGCCGGGCGCCGGGTGCAACCATTGGGCCAGGGCGGTGGCGTCCACCTGCAGCACGGTGGCAGCGGCGGTGCCTTTGGCCAGCAGCGGGCTCACAGGCGCATCGCCCGTGCGCAACCACACCCAGTCGAGCCGGTCTTTCTCTTTGCCCAAGGTTTCGCGCAGTTGGCGCTGCAGGTACAGGTGGCGTTCGCACCGCGCATCGCAGGCCGAATCGGCGACGCTGATCAACAGCCACTGGTCCTTGAGGGAGCGCAGATCGACCGTGCGCCCCTGGGCGTCCACGCCGGTGAGGGCGGGCAGCGGGCGCTGGGGATCGATCAATTCACCATAGTTTCGACGCGCCTCGGGCCGGATGACGTAGTAGGTGAGGTACGAGGCGATCACCGGTGAGGCGGCCACCAGAAACAGCAGCAGCAGTTTCCAGCGACCCGAACGGGTCTTGGCTGCGTCAAAACCACCGACCTCCTCCGGTGTGGGCAGGCTGTGCACGGTCAGCGTCAGGGGTTCATCGGGGGTTTTGGCCATGGGAACGGCGTTTCAAACGCGGAAGAAAAATCTGGAACCACAGGTACAAACCCGCTGCGATGGCGCTCATGGCAAACCACTGGACGGCGTAGCCCAGGTGCTTGTGCCGCCCATCCACAAAGCGCGGCCACTCACGCACCAAACCGGAAGCGTCGTCTCCTGTCTGCAAGACCGACAGGCCCTCCAGCAGGGGCACACGCCACTCTTGGGCCAACTGTGAGAGGTCGACATTTTGCCGGATAGGCCCCGCTGCGCCATGGCCGAGCTCAAATAGCTGGCTCGGCGGCGGGGCCAAGCGCCCGGTCACACCCACCGGGCCGTCGACCGTCGGGACGGTGGGCAGGCGTTCGCGGTCCTGAAAGTCGCGCGGTACCCAGCCGCGCTGCACCAGCACAGCGCGTGCACTTCCTTCCAGGCGCAAGGCCGACAACACGATGAATCCGGTACGCCCGTTCATGGGCCGGTTGTCCAGGAACAGCAGCGTGCCAGGCAGCCAGTGGCCACGCAAGACCACCGGGCGGTGCATGACTGGCGCCCACTCAGCGGCGGCCAGCAGTTCAGATCCGGACAGCGGGGGCATGGCAGCCTGTGACGCGATGCCCGTCTGCAGGGCCTGCTTCTGCTCAGCGCGGCCGAGTTGCCAAAAACCCAAGGATGCGGTGATGCCCACCGTCAATCCGGCCGCTGCGGTGACCAACCAGAAACGCACACCGACAGTGGAAGAGCTCACGGCCGGCACAGTGGTCTGCTGCCCGGTCAAGGGTCGGGATTGGCGTCTCATCATCTCATTGCCGGGATAATGCAGGCATGACATATCTGGTGATCGCGGCCTTTGTGGCCATCATTGGCAGCCTGGTGGCAGCGTTGGTGTTCATGCTCAGGGGTGGTGGAGCAGACGACACCGGCGAGCAGCACCCGCCACGCAAAAACCACATGGCCCGCGCTCTGGCTTTTCGTGTCGGGTTTTCCATTTTGCTTTTCCTGGTGGTGCTCATCAGCTACCGCATGGGCTGGATTCAGCCGACCGGCTTGCCGGTGCAGCCTTGACGCACCGTCGGTTCTGTTCCTCGGCCCAGGGTCCAATAAAAAAGCGCCTGATGGCGCTTTTTTATGGTGTTTGTCAGCGTCTGCGGCTCGTCACATCCAGTAGACCAGGATGTACAGACCCAGCCAAACCACGTCGACAAAGTGCCAATACCAGGCAGCACCCTCAAAACCGAAATGACGGTCCTGGGTGAAATGACCCTTCTGCAAGCGCAGGGTGATGAACAACAGCATCAACATGCCCACGAACACGTGGAAGCCGTGGAACCCGGTGAGCATGAAGAAGGTGGAACCGAAAATGCCCGAGTTGAGCTTGAGGTTCAGGTCGACATAGGCGTGGTAGTACTCATAGCCTTGCACCCCGAGGAAGATCACCCCCAGCAGCACCGTCATCCACATGAAGGCAATGGTTTTGCCCCGGTTCCCGGCCTGCAGCGCATGGTGTGCAATGGTCAGCGTCACCCCGGAGGTCAGCAGCAACGCGGTGTTGATGGTGGGCAACCAGAAAGGACCCACGGTCTGAAACGGCTCGACGATGCCGGCCGGCGATGCGGTGGCGCCCACCTGTGCGGACGGCCAGATCGCCGAGAAGTCCGGCCACAGCAGCGCATTTTCAATATTGCCCAGGTTGGGCACCGATTGCACACGAGCCCACCACAGCGCCGTGAAGAAAGCGCCAAAAAACATCACCTCGGAGAAGATGAACCAGCTCATGCTCCAGCGGTAGGAGATGTCGATCTTGCGACCGTACATGCCGGTCTCACTCTCCCGGATGGCATCGCTGAACCACTGGAACAGGACCACCAGCCAGAACACCAGACCAAATGCCAGCGCCCATTTGCCCCACTGGATGCCGTTGATCCATTGACCGGCACCGAGGATCACGAAAAACAGCCCCAGAGCACTGAGTGCCGGGTGGCGGGACAGCCCGGGGACGTAGTAGTACGGCGTCGAGCCGTGGGTTGCTGCGGACATGCTCACTCCTAATTGCGTTCGCTTGTATGAAATAAAAACAGATGTTGGAACCGGTGCGTCAACCCGCCACCCAGTTGACGGTCAAGATCAGTGCCAGGACGAAGAGAAACGCCATGACAACGCCCACCGCAATGACATGCAGCGGGTTCAATTGGGCAATGTCTTTCTGGTAATCGGCTTGGCGCCGCACGCCCAGAAAGCCCCACAAAACCGCCCGCACGGTGGCCAGGACGGAGCCTTTGCGACGGTGGACCGGCTCGTTCATCACACCGCCCCGCCCAGAGTGGTCGCTGCGGCACCTGCGGGCGCTGCTGCAGCGGCCTGGCCCAGCGGGGTGGTGGGTGCGGCCGGCGTCTTGCCACCCACCTCAAAGAAGGTGTAAGAGAGGGTGATGGTGGTCACTTCCTTGGGCAACTTCGGATCGATCACAAAGGCCACTGGCCATTCCTTCTTCTCGCCCGGCGCCAGGGTGTACTGGGTAAAACAGAAGCATTCGAGCTTGTTGAAATGGGCCGCCGACTGCTTGGGCGCATAACTGGGTATGGCCTGCGCCGCCATGGTGCGGTTCTGAATGTTCTGGAACTCGTAGACCACGGTGGTCAGTTCACCGGGGTGCACCTCCAGGTGACGCACCGCAGGCTTGAAGTCCCAGGGACCGCGCACATTGGTGTCGAACTCCACCGTGATGGTACGGGTGCGATCGACCTGCGTGTTCTGAGGATCGACCTTGGTCAAGCCCGGCAACTGCCGCTCGGACACCGCCAGCACGTTGATGCCCAAGGCTTCGCACACCGCTCGGTAAATCGGCACCAGTGCATAGCCAAAACCGAACATGCCCAGCGCGATCACGCTGAGCTTGCCCACCATACGCCAGTTCTCTTGTCGAATTCCCATACCGACCCGTTGCGCCTGTTGTCGAAACCTCAACCGCCCAGAAGAGCCAGCTTCGCCACAAAACCAATCAGAAAAACCGCAGCCACTGACGCCAGAACCAGCGCCAGTCGGACATTCTTGCGGCGAAGTTCTTCATTCATGCCGGTGTCAGCCCACCACCCGGGTGGCGGTGGCGTCCAGTTTGGGCGGGTTTTCGAAGGTGTGGTGAGGAGCGGGCGAAGGCACTTCCCATTCGAGCCCGACAGCACCGTCCCAGGGTTTCTGGGGAGCGGGCTCACCCTTGCCACGCATGGCCGGCAACACCACGAAGAGGAAGAAGTACACCTGCGCGAAGCCGAAGAAGAAAGCACCCACCGAGGCAATCGCGTTGAAATCGGCGAACTGCATCGGGTAGTCGGCATAGCGCCGCGGCATGCCGGCCAGGCCCAGGAAGTGCATGGGGAAGAAGGTGACGTTGAAGGAGATCATCGACCACCAGAAGTGGATCTTGCCGCGTGCCTCGCTGTACATCACGCCGGTCCACTTGGGCAGCCAGTAGTACACGCCGGCAAACATGGCAAACAAGGACCCGGCCACCAGCACATAGTGGAAGTGCGCCACCACGTAGTAGGTGTCCTGGAAGTTGATGTCAATCGGCGCCATGGACAGGATCAGCCCGGTGAAGCCACCAATGGTGAACACAAAGATGAAACCCACGGCCCACAGCATCGGCGTCTCGAAGGTCATCGAGCCTTTCCACATGGTGGCAATCCAGTTGAAGATCTTCACGCCCGTGGGCACCGCGATCAGCATGGTGCTGTACATGAAGAACAGCTGTCCAGTCACCGGCATGCCGGTGGTGAACATGTGGTGCGCCCAGACGACGAAGGACAGAATGGCGATGGAGCCGGTGGCGTAGACCATCGAGGCATAGCCGAACAGCTTCTTGCGGGCGAAGGCCGGCACCACGTGGCTGACGATGCCGAAGGCCGGCAGGATCATGATGTAGACCTCGGGGTGACCGAAGAACCAGAAGATGTGCTGGTACATCACCGGATCGCCGCCGCCAGCGGGATTGAAGAAGCTGGTGCCGAAGTGGCGATCGGTCAGCGTCATGGTGATGGCGCCGGCCAGCACGGGCATCACGGCGATCAGCAGATAGGCAGTGATCAGCCAGGTCCAGGCGAACATCGGCATCTTCATCAGCGTCATGCCGGGCGCGCGCATGTTGAGGATGGTCACGATGATGTTGATCGAGCCCATGATCGACGAAGCACCCAGGATGTGCATCGCGAAGATGGCAGCGTCCATCGACGGCCCCATCTGCAGGGTCAGCGGAGCGTACAGCGTCCAGCCTGCGGCGGGCGCACCGCCAGGCATGAAAAACGACAGCACGATGATGGTGGCCGCCGGAATCATCAGCCAGAAGCTGAAGTTGTTCATGCGGGCAAAAGCCATGTCGGACGCACCGATCTGCAGCGGCAGCATCCAGTTCGCGAAGCCCACGAAAGCCGGCATGATGGCACCAAACACCATGATGATGCCGTGCATGGTGGTCAGCTGGTTGAACAACTCAGGGTTGACCACCTGCAGACCCGGCTGGAACAGCTCGGCACGGATGCCCAGGGCCAGCACACCGCCGACCATCAGCATGGCAAACGAGAACAGCAGGTACAGGGTACCGATGTCCTTGTGGTTGGTCGCAAACACCCAGCGGCGCCAGCCGGTGGGCGCGTGGTGATGGTCGTGATCGTGCGCGTGGGCGTCGTGCGGATCGAGAACTGCGCTCATGGTTGCTTCCTTGTCAAATCAAATGCCGTCACGGCTCACTGCTGGGCCACCACGGTGGCCGCCGGTGCGGCAGCCTGCTTGGGCTGTTTGCTGGCCACCCAGGCGCTGTATTCCTCGGCCGTCACCACCTTCACATGGATGGGCATGTAGGCGTGCTCTTTGCCGCACAGTTCGGCGCACTGGCCGTAGAAATCGCCCGTCTTCTCGGCGCGGAACCAGGTGTCGCGCACGAAGCCCGGAATGGCATCCTGTTTGACGCCGAAGGCCGGCACCATCCAGGCGTGGATCACGTCATTGGCGGTGGTGATGATGCGCACTTTCTTGCCCACCGGCACCACCATGGGGTTGTCCACTTTGAGCAGGTAGTTGTCGGTGGGGGGCGGGTTGCCGCTGTTGGACATCTCGCGGTGGCTGTTGTCCAGGGTGGAGAGGAAGCTGATGCCCTCGCCCTCGCCCTTGATGTAGTCGTAGCCCCACTTCCACTGCATGCCCGTGGCCTTGATGGTCAGGTCGCTGTTGGTGGTGTCTTTTTGCGCCACCAGCACCTTGGTCGCCGGCAATGCCATGCCGATGACGATAAGCAGCGGCACGATGGTCCAACCCAGCTCCACCCAGATCGGCTCAGCCAGTTCCTGGGACTTGTGGCCAACCGACTTGCGGTGCTTCAGGATGGAATAGAACATCACCCCGAACACCACCACAAAAATGACGGTGCAGATCACCAGCATGAACCAGTGCAGCCAGTGCTGCTCTTCGGCGATTTTGGTGACGGGCGGGGCAAAGTTGAGCTGGTTGACAGCCGGACCGCCGGGCAAATCGTTGACCGCCGCGCGCGCCGCTTCGGTCAGCCAGACACCGGCTCCCAGCGTCAGGGCCGACGCCGCGCCGCGCAGTTTGAACAGTCGATGGCCCAGGACTCGCCGGGTCGTGTTGGTTTTTCTCACTTTCAGCGCCTCGAATATAAGTATTGATTTATATCAATGCAATTACACAAAAAACCCCCGCCCTGCGCACTCGGGGAATACCCACATCACACTGCGGTGACGCGGCTCAAGTCACCAGGGCCTGACGTATCTCCCGGGCCAGCTGCGACCTCAGATCGGGTCGCAGATGACGCCCCACACGAACCACCCTGGCGCCGCCACGAACTTCCACCAGATGGTGAGGCTCACGCGGCGGCTGAACGCGCAGACCGTGAGAGCTCAGTTCGCAACGCTCCAGGTGCCCTGCGCATTCCTGCTCGACCAGCAACCGACCGCGGGTCAGACTGATTCGCTCACCGTCGGTCGCATGCCGGGCGTACACCACAAACGCCACACCCAGCGCCAGCAACTCCAGCAGTGCGAAGGGCAAGACCAGCGTGGCCCCCTGAAACCAGAAGAACAAGGCGACACCCATCGACACGGCCGACAGCGACAGAAACAAGGCGAGCGTCTGCGCAGGGGTCACCGAACAGTTGCGACGCAACCGCCAATGCACACCATCGACCGACCGGGTCGCCAACCGGAATGTGTCATGCATTTGAAGTATTCGTCCCCGCTGTCGTCCAGCCCGGACCGATCAGTGAAAGTTCACGCCGCACAAGCCGGCATCGTTCCTTGATTTATGTCAATTGTAGCCACACCCACCACCGCACCGGACCAAACACAGCGCAGACCATGGACTTGCGTTCGCGTCCAGCCGGGTCGCAGAAGCGAACGCAGGCTCCCGGGCATCACCGACCGCGCAAGCGCCCGCAGGCTGTCAGCGGCGGCTGCCCTTGAGCAGAGCACGCATGTCGTCCACCGACACTGCCTGCTCGGCCCGCCGCGGTGGCCGGGGTTGCGGCTTGTAGGCATGTCCATAGATGATCTCGAACGTCAACAAAAGACGCCCTTGCGGGTCTCGGGGCAACCCATCCTCCAGGGCCTGCAGCAAGCGGGTGCGCCAGGCCCGGCCGCGCAGCCCCGCTGGGCGAGCGGTGTGAAAATTGCGCCCCAGGGTGCGCAACTCCTCCAGCAAGGCGGCTGCCGAGGAATAGGACAAGGTCAGGCGCTCCATGTCCATCACCGGCTCGGCGAAGCCGCTGTGGACCAGCATGTCCCCCCAGTCGTGCATGTCGGTGAGGGCATGGCCCGGCGGCGCCCAGCCCTGCTGGGCGTACACGGCTCGCAGTTCGCGCAGCGTGTCGGGCCCCAATCCGGAGAACATCAGAAAACCGTCGGTGTGCAGTTGGCGGTACCAGTGCTGCAGCAGCCGCTGCGGCTGCGGTTCGTGGTGCAGCCACATGTTGGCCCACAGCATGGCCACCTGCTCGCCCTCGGGCAGTACGGTCGATGGCGGCGAGCGGCGACGGCCCCACCAGCGCCAGCCGCCCACCGGATGGGGCTCGGCGATGGCAGCCAATGTCTGCGGCAAGCGTTCGGACCACACGAACCAGCGGGCTTTGGGCAACTGCGCGCGCAATTGCTGGTGGGCTTGCAAGCCGCCCAGCACGGGCTCCCAGTGCAGCCAGCTGCCGGGTTGCTCGCGAAACCAGGACAAGCGGGTTTGCATGCGCGCGGCCACCTCCTCGTGCAGCCATGGACTGGCGGGGCGCGCCAGCGCACGCCAGCGGTGGGCGGCCTGAGCATCCAGGCCGGGCACCGTCTCAGGGTCTGGGGTGTTGGTGTTCACATTGCAATCCGAGGCACACTCGCTTCAGTATATTGAGCGCATGCCATCCTTGCGTGCGACCCTGACCTTGACCACAAACGCCCTGCCCGGGCGTTGCCAGGTCTGTGGCCGCTGGCCGGCACAGCCGTTGTGCAGGGTCTGCCTGGCGCGCTGGGCGCCGGTGCAGCCGCGCTGCCCGGTGTGCGCTGCCGCCCGCCCGCCGGGGGCGCCGCCGGTGTGCGGACACTGCATGGTGCAGCCCCTGCCCTCGCTGGTATCGGCCTGCGCGGCCGCGGTGGACTATGCGTATCCATGGGACGGTCTGATTGCGCGCTGGAAGTTTGGTGGCGAAACCGGCTGGAGTGCACTGTGGGCCCAGTTGCTGTGGCGCGACCCGCATGCCCGCGAACTTTGGCTCGGCGCCAGTCATGTGGCCCCCGTGCCGGTGGGTGCGGGTCGGCTGGCGCAGCGCGGCTTCAACCAGGCCTGGGAACTGACCAAGGCCTTGCGCCGACAAGCAGACGGGCAGGGCGGTGTGGCCTTGTCGCAAGCCTTGGTCCGCCTGCGCGAGACACCCGACCAGCACAGCCTGCCGCGCGAGCAGCGCCTGCGCAACCTGCAGGGCGCGTTCGCGCCTGACCCGCGTGCGGCGGCCGCCTGGCGCGGTGGTCATGTGCTGCTGGTGGACGACGTGCGCACCACCGGTGCCACCCTGCAGGCTGCGGCCGGGTGTCTGCTCGACAGCGGCGCCCGGCGCGTCAGTGCCCTGGTGCTGGCGCGCACCCCGCCCACCGCATGAGGGGAACACGGCCCAGACCTGTGGCAGGGCTGACGGCGACGTGATCGGCCGAGGCACGCCGATGCCCCGGCGGGCGGACGCGGTACGTAGCCCCAGCCACCTGTTCCGGCGCATGTGCCGGCGCCAGCCCTTGCCGTAACATCGCGGCCGCCGTCACGGTCCACGCCCACCGCCCCATGTTCAACATCGTTCTGGTTGCCCCCGAAATACCGCCCAACACCGGCAATGTGATCCGCCTGAGCGCCAACACCGGCTGTGCCCTGCACCTGATCGAGCCGCTGGGCTTCTCGATGGACGACAAACAGATGCGCCGCGCCGGCCTGGACTACCACGAGTACGCCACGGTGCGCCGGCACGCCGACTGGGCCGCCTTCCTGGCGTGCGAGCAGCCCGACGCGCAACGCCTGTTTGCACTGACCACGCGCGGCAGCCGGTCGGTTTACGAAAACGGTTTTCAACCGGGTGACTGGCTGGTCTTTGGCTCGGAAACCCGCGGCCTGCCACCGGACTTGCGCGAACGTTTTGCACCCACACAACGCCTGCGCTTGCCCATGGTGGCGGGTCAACGCAGCCTGAACCTGTCCAACGCGGTGGCGGTGGTGGTGTTTGAAGCCTGGCGACAGCAGGGTTTTGCCTGCGCTGGCGGATGAGCCCCGCGGCGCGGGCTCTGCTCCGGGGGCCACCGCCCACAGTCGAGAGCGAACGCGGTCACACCCCCGCCTGCAATCTTCAGGGGTAACGGCGCACCAGCGCCTGCGCCACACACACCGGCTTGTCCGCGCCCTCACGTTCGACGTGAACCTCCCAGGTCATTTGCAGTCCGTCGCCCGGCAAGGGCTCGGCGGACAACAGCGTCATGCGCGCGCGCAGGCGACTGCCCACCGGCACCGGTGCCGTGAAGCGAACCTTGTTGAGCCCGTAGTTGACGCCCAGGGTCGAGCCGCGCACCGCAAACGACGACTCCAGGAACCGCGGCAGCAGCGAAAGGGTGAGAAAGCCGTGGGCCACCGGTGCCCCAAAGGGCCCCTGCCGAGCACGCTCGGGATCGACGTGGATCCACTGATGATCGCCGGTGGCGTCGGCAAAACGGTTGACCTGTTCCTGGGTGATGGTGAGCCAGTCGCTCACCGCCACTTCCTGCCCCACACAAGCGGCCAGGTCGGCCAGCGTCTCAAAGGTTCTCATGCGGTGCATTCTGACCCTCTGCTGGCGGTCCGCGTGTCAGCGTCGGGACAGCGCCCACGCGGCCGATGGCAACGGCCAGGGGCGCGGCACCCAATGGCGTGGATCTTCCTCCACACAGCCGGATGGGATGTCCATCCCGGCAAGTCCTCGCGCCACCCGGCGCACAGCGGCCTGCGTGCGTCAGACCCGCTCGATCACCATCGCAATGCCCTGCCCCACGCCGATGCACATGGTGCACAGCGCGTAGCGGCCACCGGTGGCGTGCAGTCGGTTGACCGCCGTGGTGGCCAGCCGTGCACCGCTGGCGCCCAGCGGATGCCCCAGCGCGATGGCCCCGCCCCAGGCATTGACGCGCTCATCGTCGTCCTGCAGCCCCAGCAGCCGCAGCACCGCCAGCCCCTGGGCAGCGAAGGCTTCGTTGAGCTCGATCACATCGATCTGGTCGAGCGTGAGCCCGGTCTGCGCCAGCAGCTTCTGCGTGGCCGGTGCCGGGCCGATGCCCATGATGCGCGGCGCCACCCCGGCCGTGGCCATGCCCACGATGCGGGCCCGGGGGGTCAGGCCGTGTCGGGCGGCGCTGGCTTCGTCGGCCAGCAGCAAGGCGCAGGCACCGTCGTTGACCCCGCTGGCGTTGCCCGCCGTCACCGAGCCCTCGGGCCGGACCACGCCCTTGAGTGCGGCGAGTTTTTCCAGGCTGGTCTCGCGCGGATGCTCGTCGGTGTCCACGATCACCGGCTCGCCCTTCTTCTGCGGGATGCTGACCGGACAGATCTCGCGCGCCAGGTGGCCGCCCTTTTGCGCGGCCACGGCCTTCATCTGGCTGGCCAGGGCCATGCGGTCCTGCGCTTCGCGCTCGATCCTGAACTCCAGCGCCACGTTCTCGGCCGTCTCGGGCATGGAGTCCACGCCGTACTGCGCCTTCATCAGCGGGTTGACAAAGCGCCAGCCGATGGTGGTGTCATGGACCGCGTTGCTGCGGGCAAACGCGCTCTCGGCCTTGGGCATGACAAACGGCGCGCGGCTCATGCTCTCGACGCCGCCGGCGATCATCAGCGTGGCCTCGCCGGCCTTGATGGCGCGGGCTGCGGTACCCACGGCATCCAGGCCCGATCCGCACAGGCGGTTGAGGGTGGCGCCGGGCACCTGCACCGGCAGGCCGGCCAGCAGGCTGCTCATGTGGGCCACGTTGCGGTTGTCTTCGCCGGCCTGGTTGGCACAGCCGAAGATCACGTCGGTCACGGCCGCCCAGTCCACGCCGGGGTTGCGCGCCATCAGGGCGCGGATCGGGATCGCGCCCAGATCGTCGGTGCGCACCGAGCTGAGCGCGCCGCCGTAGCGGCCAAAGGGGGTGCGGATGGCGTCGCAGATGAAGGCTGGGGTCATGGCGGAGTCTCCACTGAAGGTGCGCAGGATAATGCACCCATGTTTTCCCCCTCTCAAGCCGACGTGCGCCGTTTTTTTTGTGGTGTGTACCGCAAGCAACGTGATCGACAAACCTTGGAAGCGATCGAGTTGCTGGCCGCCCAATGGATGGCCGAGCACCCGGAATACGAGGCCGACTGGGCCGATCTGGACACGGCGCTGGCAGCGATGACACAGCCCGACAGCGGACGCGAAAACCCGTTCCTGCACTTGTCGATGCACCTGTCGATCAGCGAGCAGTGCAGCATCGACCAGCCGCCGGGCATTCGCCAGGCAGTGGAACTGCTGAGCGCACGCCGCGGCGATCTGCATGCCGCGCACCACGAGGTGATGGAATGCCTGGGCCGCATGCTGTGGGAGAGCCAGCGCAGCGGCCGCCCGCCCGACGGGCAGGCCTACATCGAGCATGTGCGCCAGCGGGCCACGCAGGACTGACACAAAAAAAGCCGCTCTTTCGAGCGGCTTTTTCAGCAGACGGTGGGCCGATCAGCGAAAGCGCGACTGCGGCACCGTCTGGAGTTCGCCGGGCAGCGATCCGATGTACTGGGCGATGGCGCGCAGCTCGGCCGGTTTGAACTGGCGAGCCATGCCGGCCATGATGGGGTTGGCGCGCCCCACGACGTTGTTGCCATCGACGGTGTAGGCCTTGAGCGCGACATACAGGTAGTCGGCGTGCTGACCCGCCACCTTGGGGTAACTGGGGTCGATGGGCTTGTTGAAGTTGGCACCATGGCAGGAGATGCAGGCCCCTTTCTCCAGCAAGGCGGCCACCTGGGCGCTGGGCGGCTTGGGGGTTTCGGGCGGCGCCTTGCCTGCCTGCGAGGCATAAAAAGCGGCCAGGTCGGCCATGTCCTGATCGGACAGGGAGCCCGCAATACCGCGCATGGACGGATGCCGACGCTCGCCCGACTTGTAGGCATTGAGCGCAGCGACAATGTACTTGTCGGACTGGCCCGAGATCATGGGCACCCGGTGGACCTCGGGGAAGCTGTTCTGGTAGCCCGGGATACCGTGGCAGCCGATGCACATCTCGGCTTTCTTCTTGCCCGCCTCCACATTGCCTGCGGCCCCTTGGGCGTGGGCACTCAGGGCGGCCACGGAGAGGGTCGCGAGAGCGACAAAAGAACGGGACATCGTCGGCAACAGTGGGTTCATTTGGCGAGCAGAATGAAGGTGGTGATTGATAAAAATCAACCTTTGATTATAGAGAGACGAGTATCACCCGATACTTATTGCTAACCCTGAGCGCTGGTGTTCATCCACACACCCGCTTTTCCTTCCCCTTGCACTGCCCTGCGCACCATGAAGTTCCAAGGCTCAGAAAACTACGTTGCCACGCCCGATCTGATGCTGGCCGTGAACGCCGCCATCACCCTCAAGCGTCCTTTGCTCATCAAGGGCGAGCCGGGCACCGGCAAGACGCTGCTGGCCGAGGAAGTGGCGCAGGCGCTGAACATGCCGCTGCTGCAGTGGCACATCAAAAGCACCACCAAGGCCCAGCAGGGCCTGTACGAATACGACGCGGTCAACCGCCTGCGCGACAGCCAGCTGGGCACCGCCGACAGCGCCGAGCGGGTGCAGGACATCCGCAACTACATCGTGCAGGGCGTGCTCTGGCAGGCCTTCACCGCTGACCAGCCGGTGGCCCTGCTGATCGACGAAGTCGACAAGGCCGACATCGAGTTCCCCAACGACCTGCTGCGCGAACTCGACCGCATGGAGTTCTACTGCTATGAGACGCGCGAACTCATCAAGGCCAGGCACCGGCCGCTGGTGTTCATCACCTCGAACAACGAAAAGGAACTGCCCGACGCCTTCCTGCGCCGCTGCTTCTTCCACTACATCAAGTTCCCCGATGCCGACACCATGCGGCAGATCGTGGCCGTGCACTTCCCGGATCTGAAGGACGAGCTGCTGAGCATCGCCATGAAAACTTTCTACGACGTGCGCAACCTGCCCGGGCTGAAGAAGAAACCGTCGACCAGCGAGCTGATCGACTGGCTCAAGCTGCTGCTGGCCGAAGACATCCCGCTGGCAGCGCTGCAGAGCGCCGACAACAAGGTCAGCATCCCGCCGCTGGTGGGCGCGCTGCTCAAGAACGAGCAGGACACCACGCTGTTCGAGAAGCTGGTGTTCATGAACCAGCGCAACCGATGAACCCGGCAGCACGGCCCCTCAGAGAAGGTCTGTCAGACGCGATGGGCTTCGTCGTCCGCGCGGGCCGGGCCCGGCGGTGCGCCACCGCCGGGCGGGAGTGACCATGGCCTTTGTGGAACCCGCCGTCCTGCGCGACCGCGACATCCGGCTCGAACCGCTGGCGCTGCAACACGAGGCCGGACTGCGTGCAGCGGCCGCCGACGGCGAACTCTGGCGCATTCGCGTGACCTCGGTGCCTGAACCCGAGCGCACCCGCGCCTACATCGAGACTGCGCTGACGATGCGCGAGGCGGGTCATCGCTTTGCCTGGGCCGTGGTGGACGACCCCACCGGCACCGTGCTGGGCACCACCAGCTTCCACGACATCCTTCCCGAGGTCAAGCGGGTCGAGATCGGCTACACCTGGTACGCCCGGCGGGTACAGCGCACCCACGTCAACACCACCTGCAAGCTGCTCATGATGGGGCATGCCTTCGACACCCTGGGCTGCCAGGTGGTGGGCTGGCGCACCGACAACTACAACTTCGCCTCGCAAGCGGCCATCGAGCGCCTGGGGGCGAAAAAGGATGGTGTGATCCGCGGCCATGCCTTGCGCCGCGACGGCACCATCCGCGACACGGTGATGTACAGCATGCGCTGCGGCGAATGGCCGGAGGCGCGCGCGCAGCTGCTCTACCTGCGGGACCGCCCGCGCTGAAGACGGAGGCCTCTGATGCTGATCGACTTCTTCTACACGCTGCGTGCGGCCAGGCTGCCGGTTTCGGTCAAGGAATACCTGACCCTGCTCGAAGCGCTCAAGGCCGACGTGGTCGGGCCGGCCAACCCGGACGCCTGCAGCATGGACGACTTCTACTTCCTGGCCCGCACCGCGCTGGTCAAGGACGAGAAGCACTTCGACAAATTCGACCGCGCCTTCGCCGCCTATTTCAAGGGCGTGGAGCTGGTCGCGGATTTCAGCAAACCCATCCCGGCCGACTGGCTGCGCCAGGAAATGGAGCGCATCCTCTCCGATGAGCAGAAGGCCAACGCACCCAGGATGGACTGGGACGAGCTGATGCAAACCCTGCAAAAGCGGCTTGAAGAACAGAAGGAGCGCCACGCCGGCGGCAACAAGTGGATCGGCACCGGCGGTACCTCGCCCTTTGGCCACGGTGGCCACAACCCGCAGGGCATCCGCATCGGCGGCAAGGGGGGCAACAAGTCGGCGGTGAAGGTGTGGGACCAGCGCGCCTACCGCGACTACGACGACACGCAGGAGTTGGGCACGCGCAACATCAAGGTTGCGCTGCGCCGCCTGCGCCGCTTTGCGCGCGAGGGCCACGAGCTGGAACTGGACCTGCCGGACACCATTCGCGCCACCGCCGCCAACGCCGGCTGGCTGGACATCAAGATGATTCCGCAGCGGCACAACAACGTGAAGGTGCTGCTGCTGATGGATGTGGGCGGCACCATGGACGAGCACATCCAGCGCGTCGAAGAGCTGTTTTCCGCCGTCAAGGCCGAGTTCAAGCACCTGGAGTTCTATTACTTCCACAACTGTGTCTACGACTACATGTGGAAGAACAACAAGCGCCGTTACGCCGAGAAGTTCCCGACCTGGGACATCATCCGCAAGTACAACAAGGACTACAAACTGATCTTCGTGGGCGACGCGACCATGAGCCCCTACGAGATCCTGCAGCCCGGCGGTAGCGTGGAATACAACAACGAGGAGGCGGGCGCCGAGTGGCTGCAACGCCTGACGCACGCCTTCCCGAAATTCGCCTGGATCAACCCGGAACCGCAGGGCGTGTGGCAGTATCGGCAGAGCATCAGCATCATCCAGCAGCTCATGGGTCAGCGCATGTACCCGCTGACCTTGAAGGGCCTGGAAGACACGATGCGGCTCCTGTCGAAATAAGCCCTGCATGAACCCCTCCGCCCTGCGCAGCACCGGCCGCGCCCGGCGCCTGCACGCCCTGGGCCGCGCCCTGCTCTGCGCCCTGCCGCTGGCCCTGGGCTGGCCGGCGGCAGCCCAGACACCGGCGGACGCAGCCGCGCAGGTTCCTGCAGCTGACGGTAGCGACGAGCCCGCCAGCGCGCCGCGCTTTGACGTCGAAGTGCAGGCCAGCGATGCGCTGCGGCCTTTCCTGCTGCGCCACCTGGACCTGATGCGCTACCGGGACCTGGCCGACCTGGAGGCCGCCGAGCTCGAACGCCTGCTCGCCCGCACGCAGGACAACCTGCAGGACCTGCTGGGCACGCTGGGCCACTTCTCGCCGCAAATCGCGGTGGAAGGCCCGCTGCCTTTGGGTACCACAGCGCTGGGCACGGTGCGCATCCGCGTCGAGCCGGGCCCGGTGACCCACATCGCCAGCGCCGAGGTGAGCTTTCGCGGCGACATCGCCGACAACCCGCAGGCCGCCGATCAGCGCGAGGCCGTGCGCCAGGCCTTTGCGCTGCGCGCGGACGAGCCCTTCCGCCAGACCGACTGGAGCGACGCCAAGGCGGCCGCCCTGCGCGCCCTGACCGCGCGCCGCTACCCGGCCGGACGCCTCTACAACAGCCTGGCCGATGTGGACACCACCGACCACAGCGTGCGCCTGGCGATCGAGCTCGACTCTGGCCCGCCACTGACGCTGGAGGGTGTGCGCATTGAAGGCATCGAGCGCTTGGACCCCGCAGTGGTCGAGCGCCTGCTGCGCCTGAGCGGCGTGACCCCCGGCAGCGACTACGACCTTGAGCGCCTGCGCAACGCGCAGCAGCGCCTGGCCGACACCGGTGATTTCGAGTCCGCCCATGTGTCGATCGACCCCGGGGTGGGTCAGGTGCGTGCACCGGTGAGGGTGCAACTGCGCGAAGCGCCGCTGCAGAAGTTGGTGCTGGGCGTGGGGGGCAGCACCGACAGTGGCGCCCGCCTGTCGATCGAGCATACCCACCGCCGGGTGCCGGGCATGGACTGGCGCGCGGTCAGTCGGCTGCAGCTTGAACGCGAAGATCAGCTGCTATCGACCGACTGGAGCGCGGCGGTGGACGAGCAGGGCTGGCAATGGATCACCAGCGCCCAGGCAGCGCGGCAAACCGACGGGTTTGACACCACCACCAGCCAGCGCCTGCGCTGGGGTCAGGCCCAGCGCGACGAGGCGCTGGACCGGAGCTTTTTCTTGCAGTTCGACCGCGCGCGCTCGGTCAACTCGCTGCCGGGCAGCCTGGGCACCCCGCGCGCCGAAGCCTCGCTGACCGCCAACTACGCCTGGACACGCCGCCGTTTCGACAGCCTGCCCTTCCCGCAACGCGGCTGGGGCCTGGGCGTGGAACTGGGGTTGGGCTACACCCTGGTGGGCGAGCGCCGCCCCTTCGGCCGCACGGTGGGGCGCTGGCTGGGCTACTGGCCGTTGGGCCAGCATGAGACACCGGCGGCAGCGGCACCCTCGGCTGCGGCACCCGCGGCAGCGCTGCCGGCCCAGCCCGCACCGACGGCCACCCCGCGCTGGGGCCGCCTGGCCCTGCGTGCTGAGGCAGGCGCCGTGTGGGCGCGGGGTGACACCCCGGTGCCCGAGACCCAGCGCTTCCTCACCGGTGGCGACGCCACCGTGCGCGGCTACGCACTGCGCGACATTGGCGTGCCGCAAGCCGCCGGCGGCGTCGCGCCCGGCCGCTACCTCGTGGTCGGCAGCGCCGAGTGGCAGATCCCGGTCTGGCGCGACGGCCAGCGCACGCCCTGGGAGGCGGCGCTGTTTGTCGACGGCGGCTCGGTGGCTGAAAAAGTCGGCGACCTCAAGCCCCGCTGGGGCGTGGGCGCGGGGGTGCGCTACAACAGCCCGGTGGGCCCGCTGCGGCTGGACCTGGCCTATGGCGTCGAGCCACGCGCCTGGCGCCTGCACCTGAATGTGGGCTTCACTTTCTGATGAACACGCCCGCGCCCACCCCATCGCCCCAGGCGGCCGCACCCGCGCCGCCGCCGCGCAGCGGCGCGTGGGCCGCAGTGGCAGGGGTGTTGCGCGGTGCGGGCTGGTTCGGCCACTGGCTGCCCGGTGCGGTGCTGGCACTGCTGCTCGGCGCTGGCGTGGCCGCCTGGATCTGGGCCGGACAGGACGGCTCCCTGCCGCGCGCGCTGGGCTGGGCGCAGGCCTGGCTGGACGACCCCGACAGCACCACCGGGCAGTTGCAGGCCGACGGCGCACACGGCAGCCTGCGCGGCGGCGGCACGGTGCAGACCCTGCGCTGGACCCGGCAAGGCCTGGATGTTCAGGCGCACGGCCTGACGCTGCGCTGGCACAGCACGCAACTGGTGGACGCCCTGCTGCTGCGCCGTTTGCACATCGATACCCTGCACATCGACCAGCTGCGGGTGGACGACCAGCGCGCACCGCAGCCCGACACACCGTTGCAAACCCTGACGCTGCCACTGCCGGTGGACCTGCCCTGGACGCTGGACCGGTTGACCCTCACCGGGCGCCGGACGCTGCAGCTCGACGGCCTGCGCGGCCACTACCGCTACCGGCCCGTCGAAGACGCCGACCGCCAGGCCTGGGGCCCGACGCCCGCGGCGGTGACCGATGCGCACCACCTGCGACTGGACGCCCTGACCCTGGCGCAAGGGCACTACCAGGCCGAGGCCGTGCTGGGCGCGCAGTGGCCGCTGCCGCTGCATGTGGCGGCCTTGGGCCGGGTGCAGGCCACGGTGCCCGAGGGGGAGCGCCTGGACCTGCAAGCCGCCGCCAGTGCCCACGGTACCCTGGCGGGCACCGCTGCCGCGCTGGCTGTGCAGGCCCATGTGCTGCCCGCCGGCCATGAGGGCACACCCCCCCTGGCCGCCAGCGCCCATCTACAGCCCGGCGCCGAACAGCCGCTGCGGCAGATCGACCTGCAAACCCATGCGCTTGACCTCGCCTGGCTCTGGCCACAGGCGCCCCACACGGCGCTGTCGGGCCCGTTGCGGGCAACGGCCGAGGGCGGCGTCTGGCGCGCGCACCTGGACCTGCGCAACACCCGCAGCGGCCCCTGGGACCGCCAGCGCCTGCCGCTGGACCGCCTGCAAGGCAGCATCGAACACGACGGCCCCCTCTGGCGCATCACCGACCTGCAGGCCACGCTGGGACCCGCACGGCTGCAAGGCCAGGGCCACTACCGCCCCGCCGCTGGAGGGCAACCCGCGCAATGGCAAGGCCAACTCCAAGCCAACGCCATCAACCCGGCCCACCTGTGGAGCGCCATGGCCCCGGCCCGGTGGGACCTGCGGGCCAGCGCCCAGCCACAGGCCAAAACACCCGACACCCTGCTGCTCGACGCCCAACTGCAAAGCACCGGCGACGCCGCCGATCCCTTGCGCCTGCGCGCACTGCGGCTGCAGGGCCAGTGGCGCGCCGCCCCCAGTGGCGGACGGCTGCACATCGACCAGGCCCATCTCGACATCGCGCAGGCGCAATGGCAAGCGCAAGGCCTGCTGGACCTGACCGCGCGACGGTTCGACGGCAGCAGCACGCTGCAGCTGCCCGGCGCACACGGGCGGCTCAACGGCGTGCTGGCGGCTGCCGACGGACAGGGCAGCCTGACGCTGGAAGTGGATGCGATCGACCGCCTGCTGGACTGGAGCCAAAGCCTGCGCCGCCTGCCGCTGGTGGGCGAACGCCTCGGTCAGATGCTGGCCGAGCCGCTGCAGCAAGCCGGCCCGATTCAAGGTCGGGCCCGGCTGCAGGCGCAATGGCGCGGGGGACTGGCCCCAGCGTCGCGCGCCACCGCTGGACCAGCGCCGGTGCCATTGCAGGCCGACATCACGCTGGAAGTACCCGAACTCAACCGCCGCCCAAGCCCCGGCGCAGCCGGCTGGGCACTGCGCGCGCTGCAGCTGCACGCCAGTGGGCGTGCCGACGATCTGCTGCTGCAACTGCGCGGGCAAGCCCGCCAGGGCGGCTGGACCGCCGCCCTGCAAACCCAAGGCCGCGCCCAAGGCTTGTGGCCCTGGCCCGCGGCCACAGGCGCAGCGGCTCGCCTGCAACTGCAGACCCTGGACCTGAACGCCCAGCACAGCCCCAACCGCGCCCCTGCAACCGCCTGGGCCCTGCGTGCCGCTCGCCCGCTGGTGTTCACCGGCCGCGGCTCCGGGAGCGCGCTCGTGCTGCAAGCCGACCCGGGGCAACTGCTGCTGCAGGCGCGGTCAGCGCCCGCAGCGCCAACGGTACCGCCACCGGCGCCAGACGCCCCCGGCATCACGGGCGCCCCCCTCAACGGCGAGGTGCAGCTGGCCTGGGACAGCCTGGCCTGGCAAGGCGGGCAGCTGAGCACCCGTGGCCGCCTGGACGGTCTGCCGCTGGTCTGGCTGGATGCGCTGGGCCGCACAGACAACGCCGTTGACGGGCCGCTGACCCGGGCCGGTCTGGGCGGCAACCTGCTGCTGGGGGGCACCTGGGATGTGCATCTGCCCCTGCAAACCAGTGGCACACCCAGGCTGCAGGTGCAACTGCAACACCGCAGCGGCGACCTGCTGCTGCGCACCGAGACGGGCGATCTGCTGCGCGCCAGCGCCCGCCAAGGCGGCACCCACTCCCCTCCAGACCCTGCCCCTGCCGACACCCCCCGGCTGGCCGCCGGCGTGCGCGATGCCCGGCTGGACCTGAGCGCACAAGACGGCACCTTGCAGGCCCGCCTGCGCTGGGACAGCGAGCGCCTGGGCCAGGTGCGTGCCGATCTGGCATCGACCCTCGAAAAACGCGCAGCCCTGGGTGACGCCACAGCGCTCGAACGCTGGTGGCCCGCCAGCACCCCCTGGCAGGGCACCCTCAGCGCACGCCTGCCGCAGGTGGGCGTGTGGTCGGCTCTGGCACCGCCCGGCTGGCGCATGCGCGGCACCCTGCAACTCGACGCCACCCTGGGCGGCTCGCGCAGCGCGCCCGACTGGCGCGGCACCCTGCAGGCCGACCAACTGGCGCTGCGCTCGGTGGTCGACGGTTTCGAGTTTTCGCAGGGCGTGCTGCGCGCCAGCCTGAGCGGCGAACGCATCACCGTCGATCGGTTCGAACTGCAAGGTGCCCTGGGGGGTTCGCTCAGCGCCACCGGACAAGCCCAGTGGACAACGGCACAGGGCCAACGCCAGCCGCAGATCGACCTGCAAGTACAGGCCCGGCAACTGCGCGTGTCCAACCGCGCCGACCGGCGCCTGACGCTCTCAGGCCAGATGGCAGCCCAACTGGCCGGCCCGCGGCTGACGCTGCGCGGCCAGCTCACAGCCGACTCGGCGCAGTTTGTACTGCCCGACGAAAACACCCCGCGCCTGGACGATGACGTGGTGGTGCGTGGTGGCCGCCAGCGGTCACCGGGCCCGGCCGAAGGCGCCAGCGTGCAGCCCGATGTGGCCATCGCACTGGACCTGGGACCGCAGTTCGATGTGCGCGGCCGCGGCCTGCAGGCGCGCCTGACCGGCCAGCTCGAACTGCGCAGCACCCCCGCCCAGCCGGCGCCGCGCGTGTTGGGCACGGTGCGCACCGCCAGCGGCAGCTACCGCGCGTACGGTCAGCAACTGCGCATCGAAACCGGTGAACTGGCTTTCAACGGCCCTTTTGACGATCCGAGCCTGAATGTGCTGGCCATGCGCCCCCTGGCGCGCGAGACCGAGCAACGCGTGGGCGTGCAGATCAGCGGCAGCGCACAGGCCCCGCGCGTGCGCCTGGTGGCCACGCCCGAATTGCCCGATGCCGAAAAGCTGGCCTGGCTGGTGCTGGGACGCCCAGCCACCGGCGCGGGCGCAGAAGCGGCCATCCTGCAACAGGCTGCACTGGCCCTGCTCGCCGGCAACGACGACACCCTCAACAGCGGCCTGGCCGGCGCACTGGGGCTGGACGAGCTCTCGGTGCGCGGCGAATCGCTCAACCCCGACGGCAGCCCCCGCGCTGCGGCGGTGACCCTGGGCAAGCGACTGTCCCACCAGCTGTACCTGAGCTACGAAACAGGACTGGCCAGCGCCATCGGCACCGTCTCGGTGTTCTACGACCTCTCGCGGCGCTTCACCCTGCGGGCACGGGCTGGCGAAGAAAACGCCATCGACCTGATCTTCAACTGGCAGTACAACTGAACAGGTGGCGGAACCGGACTGCGGTCCGGATGTCCCCGCCCCGACTTGTCGCCCGGATCCGCCGCCTGGCTTCGCTGCCGCGCAGATGGCAGCAGACAGCATAGGCAGATGGTAGAGGTGGCAGCAGGCACCGCCTTACAATCCAAGACCCGCCGCCATAGTTCAATGGATAGAACGAGCGCCTCCTAAGCGCTAGATGCAGGTTCGATTCCTGCTGGGGGCGCCACACCCGAAGCCGCAGCGCTTCACCCCGTCGCAGGACACCCCTGTGCGCAGCCCGACGAAAAGCGCAGCCCATGGCGCTGCGTGGGTCACACAAGCCCTCGCGGAGCACCGAAAAGCCCTTCCCATTCAGCGGCCAGCGCGGCATACACGCACAAAAAAACCGCCGGTAGAAACCGGCGGTTTGGATGCTCTGAAGCAACAGCGGCCCAGGGCCGCCGCGCCATCAGAAGGTGTGCTTCAGACCCACGCCGATGCGCGAATCCACGCCGCCGTTGTTCAACACAGCAGCGGCGTTGTCGTTGCGATAGCCCACATAGGCGGTGGTGCGCTTGGACAGCATGTAAGCAGCAGCGATGCCCAGGCTCTTGGCGGAGTCGCCAGCGGCCGGCTTGGACACTGCGTAACCAGCGGACACGACCACGTTGGAAGCGACCGGCACGTCCACGCCGATGAAGTATTCCTTGTCGTCGCCAAACTTGGTGGAACCCCAGCCAGCCAGCAGCTTGGCCATGCCGAAGTCGTAGGAGCCGTTGAGGCTGGTGTACTTGTCACCGCCACGGTCGCTGTCGTCCTGGTAGCCCACAGCCACGGCCACCGGGCCGTTGGCGTACGAAGCACCGAACGACACCACCTTGGTGCTCGACGGCAGCGAGTAGCTCACATAACCCTGGAAACCACCGAAGCTCGGGGAGATGTACAGGATGTTGCTGGTCGGGCTGAAGGCGTAGGCGCGGCTGTAGAAGATGTTGGTCGGGTCGATGACGTTGGAGTCAAACGTCGGATCGGAGGCGGCCGAGACGTTGTCCAGGGCGGAGTAGGTGTTGCCCACCTGCACCTCACCGAAACCGCCCGACAGACCCACCCAGGCTTCACGGTCGAAACCGTTGCCGTTGAGGGCGCCGTTGGTCAGGTTCAAGCCCTGCTCGAACTTGAAGTTCACGTTCAGGCCGCCACCGAGGTCTTCAGAACCCTTGAGGCCCAGGCGGCTGGTGCTCACACCGCCGCTGGTCATGGTGGCCGAAACGCCTTTGTCTTTGTGGATCACCACGTCGGCCACGCCGTACAGGGTGACATTGGATTGGGCCATGGCGGCACCCGAGGCGGCCAGAACGGCCAGAGCGATCAGAGACTTTTTCATGAGCTGCGTTCCTTGAAGAGGATCTTGCGCCAGCAAGGCGCAAAACATTGAGGAGGGATTCCGCTGGCTATCCTAACGCGGTGACAGCCCGTTGCACCGGGTTTTCCCGCAGCAGCCCGACAATCAGGGCTCTCACGTGCGTTTTTCACAACACCCCGGCAGGCTGAAAGCCCGATGGGCCCGGTGGGTTCCGAAAAAACAAAACCCCGCTGCCATGGGCAGCGGGGTTTGGGCTTTCATCCGAATCGCTGGCCCAGCCAGCGGTTCATCAGAAGTTGTGGCGGATACCCAGAGCGAAGCCGGTCTTGTCTTGTCCAAGGGAAGAGCTATTGCCATTGGCCGCACTGTTGGGCTTGCCCTTGCCATCTTTCAAGTAAGCCGCGTAAGCGAAGGTACGCTTGCTCAGCGGGTACTTAGCTTCCAGCAAGTAGTCAGTGTCCTTGAATTCCGTGTCGCGAGCGATGTCCAGCGTCAGAGCCACGGGACCAACATTGGTAGTACCGCCGATGGAGTAACCCTTGGCAGCGCCATCAGGATCGATCCAGGCACCGGCCAGCTTGAAGGCACCGAAATTGTAGGAAGCACCCAGGTGCTTGTTCTTGGCACCGGTTTCCTGCTCGTTGTAGTTGAAAGCCACGGCCAGAGGACCGCCGGCGTAGCGCAGCGACAGGTCGTTGACGCCATCAGCGACGCCGGTGTTGCCCTTGAGGACGTGACCAAACTGCACCGTGAAGCCGTTCAGGGACGGCGTGGTGTACATGATCATGCTGCTCTCACGGATACCACCCAGCACGGCACCGAACTGGTTCACCACCACCGAGTAGTTGGCAGCACCGGTCAATTCCCAGGCGGCAGCGGTGTTGAAGGCCGGGCTCAGACGACGGCCGAGGGACAACTCGCCGAAGCCACCCGACAAGGTCATGAATGCAGCGCGACCAAACTCACCGCCGCCCGACCCTCTCAGCGAACCGTCGTTCAGGCTCAGACCCTGCTCGAAGTTGAAGCCGGCTTTCAGGCCACCACCGAGGTCTTCCACACCGCGAACGCCCCAACGGCTGTTGCCGTTGTTCATGGTGGCGGCGCTGGCCAGGGAAGCGGAGGTGCCGGTCACTTTGGCGAGGGCTGCATCAGCCACGCCGTACAGGGTCACAGAAGATTGGGCGAAGGCGGCGCCGGTGGCGGCCACAGCGGCCAGCGCAATCAGGGTCTTTTTCATTGGGGGTATCTCCAAGGTTGATAAAAAGCTGGCAAGTCTTTTGCTGGCCAACCCAAGCTCCTTGAGGGAAGCTGACCGCCATTGCACCAGAACGCACCGGGCATGGCAAAGAAAACCGTCACCAGCGGCTGCGGGTTGTCGCCGGGCCGCAACACTGCCCCAACCGGATCGGTGCCGCAGGCGGCGTGCAGGCGGCGAGCAGGGGTTTTCCCTTGCACTTTTGACCCAAAAGACCACACTACCGGTCATGACTCGCTCCCCCGTGAAGCTCCCCGCCAGCCCTGTGGATGCCTGGTTGACCGCGGCCGATGCAGCGTTGCGCACCGTGTTTGTGCCCGCCCGCGCGGCCCGCCCATGCCCCACAGTGCCCGAAAATGGTGCATCCAGCCCGGAAAACCCGGCCGAGCAGGCGCTGGCCGGGGCCCTGATGCGGGTGAACCATGTGGGCGAGGTGTGTGCACAAGCGCTGTACACCGCCCAGGCCCTGGCCGCCCGCACGGGGCCGCAGCCCAACGAAGCCCTGGCCCGCCAGCTGGAAGCCGCAGGCCAGGAAGAGACCGACCATTTGGCCTGGACGCAGGAGCGGCTGCGCGAGTTGGGGGCGCGGCCGTCGCTGCTGAACCCGCTGTGGTACGCCGGCGCTTTTGGCCTGGGCTGGCTGGCGGGCCGCCTGGGGCCAGGGGTGAGCCTGGGTTTTGTGGTGGAGACCGAGCGCCAGGTGGAAGCCCATCTGGCCAGGCATCTCGAACGCCTGCCGGCTGATGACCATGCCTCGCGCGCCATCGTGGCGCAGATGCAGGACGACGAGGCGCGGCACGCCCGCGAGGCGCAGCAGGCCGGTGCCACCGAACTGCCGCTGCCGGTCAAAGGGCTGATGCGCGCAGCGGCCAAGGTCATGACGACGGTGGCACATCGGCTCTGACAACCGGCGTTGCTCTGCACGCCGAGGGCAGGCGGGTTGCTCGGGATCAGGCTTCCAGCAGTTCGAAGCTGGTGGTGATCTCGGCCGTCTTGCCCAGCATGATGCTGGCCGAGCAGTATTTCTCGTGGCTCATGGCAATGGCCCGCTCCACCGCAGCGGGCGGAATGCCTTTGCCGCTGACGGTGAAGTGCATGTGGATCTTGGTGAAGACTTTGGGCTCGGTTTCGGCGCGTTCGCTGCTGAGCTTGACGCTGCAGCCGCGCACGTCGTGCCGGCCGCGCCGCAAGATGAGCACCACGTCGTAAGCGGTGCAGCCGCCGGTGCCGGCGAGCACGGTTTCCATGGGACGGGGGGCCAGGTTGGCGCCGCCGTTGTCGGGTTTGGCGGCGTCGGGGGCGCCATCCATGGTGAGGACGTGGCCGCTGCCGGTTTCAGCCACAAAGCCCATGTGGGAGCGGGTGCCGGTGGCGCCGGTCCAGGTGACGGTGCATTCCATGAAGGGGGTCCGGGTGGGGGGTGGGTGGTCGAATGTCAACGCCAGAACAGGGGAAGCTCTCTAAAAGAGAACAAAACCGCAGCACAAGGCTTTGCTTATGTTGCGCCGCAGCATCTGACCGGTATACTGGCAGTATTGTATTTTCACGGTTGTCTCCTCTGCCCTCTACGGGTGGATTCAAACCCGGTCCGGCGCCTGCCGGCCGGGTTTTTTTTGCGCCGCACTATGATCGGCCCGGAAGGAACCGCCATGCCCGCCCGCCCGAAGCCCGCCACCCCACCTGCCTCGCCCCTGACCGATCTGGGTCCAGCCGAATACCTGAAAAAAATCCTCACCGCGCGGGTGTACGACGTGGCGGTGGAGTCGCCGCTGGAAGTGGCCAAGAGCCTCAGCCGCCGGCTGCACAACACGGTGTTGCTCAAACGCGAGGACCAGCAGCCGGTGTTCAGCTTCAAGCTGCGCGGGGCGTACAACAAGATGGCGCACCTCTCAGCCGAGCAATTGCAACACGGGGTGATTTGTGCCTCGGCGGGCAACCATGCGCAGGGCGTGGCGCTGGGAGCACACAAGCTGGGCACGCGGGCGGTCATCGTCATGCCCACCACCACACCGCAGGTCAAGATCGACGCCGTCAAGGCTTTGGGCGGCGAGGTGGTGTTGCACGGCGACAGCTACTCCGACGCCTACCAGCATTCGCTGACCTTGCAGAAAAAGCAGGGCCTGACCTTCGTCCATCCGTTTGACGACCCGCTGGTGATTGCCGGGCAGGGCACGATTGCCATGGAGGTGATGCGCCAGGTGCAGGCAGTGGGCAGCGGCCGGCTGGACGCGGTGTTTGTGGCCATTGGCGGCGGCGGCCTGATTTCGGGCGTGGCCAACTACATCAAGGCGGTGCGGCCCGACGTCAAAGTCATCGGGGTGCAGATGAACGACTCCGACGCGATGCTGCGGTCGGTGGCGGCAGGCGAGCGGGTGACGCTGCCCGATGTGGGCCTGTTTTCCGACGGCACAGCGGTCAAGCTGGTGGGTGAAGAGACCTTCCGCGTGGCCAGCGACCTGGTGGACGGGTTCATGACCGTGGACACCGACGCCGTGTGCGCGGCCATCAAGGATGTGTTTGTGGACACGCGCTCCATCGTGGAGCCCGCCGGCGCGCTGGCGGTGGCGGCCATCAAGCAATACGTGGCCGAACACAAAACCCGGGGCGAGACCTATGCCGCCATCCTCTGCGGCGCCAACATGAACTTCGACCGCCTGCGCTTCGTGGCCGAACGGGCCGAGGTGGGCGAGGAGCGGGAAGCGCTGTTTGCGGTCACCATCCCCGAAGAGCGCGGCAGCTTCAAAGGCTTTCTGGAAACCATCGGCAACCTGCCCGGCGGCCCGCGCAACGTCACCGAATTCAACTACCGCATCCGCGATGCGCAGGTGGCGCATGTGTTCATCGGTCTGACCACGCACGGCAAGGGCGAGTCGAGCAAAATCGCGGCCAGTTTCCGGCGCCAGGGTTTTGAGGCGCTGGACCTGACGCACGACGATCTGGCCAAGGAACACATCCGGCACATGGTGGGCGGGCACTCGCCACTGGCACAAGACGAGCGGCTGTTGCGTTTTGTGTTCCCCGAGCGGCCCGGCGCGCTGCTCAAGTTCCTCAGCCTGATGCGCCCCGGCTGGAACATCAGCCTGTTTCATTACCGCAACCAGGGCGCCGACTACGGCCGCATTCTGGTGGGTATCCAGGTGCCGCCGCGCGACCACAAGGCATTCGACAAATTCCTGCACACACTGGGCTACCCGTTTGTCGAGGAAACACACAACCCGGTGTACCGGCTGTTCCTGAAAAACTGAGTTCTCCGTGCCCGCCTGCGCAAGGCCTTCGTGGCGAGGGTGACGTGCTGCAGCGCCCGGTCGGCCAAGTCCAAGCCGCTGAATCGTCGAGCCAGCCGATCCTGACTGCGGGCTTTACCGCGGACTTTACTGCGGGCGATCGGCCCCGCCGCCGGGTTTTTCGGCCGGCTGTGGGGCACCACCCCTGGGCGCGGCCGGCGACGCCACCGCAAGGCTCAACTCCACTGTGGCAGGGCCCTGGCGCTGCGGGCCCAGCCGGGCGCCCTGCCGGGTCACCGCTTGAAGCACCAACCCGCCTTCAAGCGCCGCGCCCACTGCATAGGGTCGGGGCGGCTGGCCATCCAGGGCCAGCAACGCCGCACCCTGCTGACCCGGCCGGACCACCACGCCCAGCAAGCGCCAACGCGAAGCGCCCTCCACCGGGGCCACACCGACCTGCGGTGACGGGGCAGCCGCTGGCATGCCGAGGGCACGGGCCACCGACGCCACCTCACTGCGCAGCGGCGGCGACGGCACCGCAGCCAACGGCACCACCGGGCTGCGCCAACCCACCTGCAGGGCCCAATACCCCAGGCTCAGACCTGCTGCCAGCCACAGCCCGCCAGCCGCCATGGCCGGCCAGCGGTGGCTGGGCAAAGCGGTCGTGGAACGCGGGTGAATCCATGGTTTCATGGGCACATTATGATCGTCAGCTCATCGACACTTGGGCCAGTGGCGGGCGCATGGCGGTGTCCGACCACCCGGGCCTTGCTGACCCTGCCACCGACTGCCTGTTGCACGGAACACCATGAAAAGACCCCTCTGGAGACGAGAACCACTGGTTGCCCTGCGCCGGACGCTCTTGCGCGGTTTCACCCTCATCGAACTCATGGTGGTGCTGGTCATCATCGGCGTGCTGGCGGCGCTGATCGTGCCCAATGTGCTCGACCGCGCCGACGACGCCCGCGTGACCGCGGCCAGGACCGACGTCAACAATCTGGTGCAGGCCCTCAAACTGTACAAACTGGACAACCAGCGCTTTCCCACCACCGAGCAGGGGCTCAACGCCCTGGTCACCCGGCCCGGCAACGACCCGGTGCCGCCCAACTGGCGACGCTACCTCGACAAACTGCCCGCCGATCCCTGGAACCGCCCGTACCAATACCTCAACCCCGGGCTGCGGGGCGAGGTGGACGTGCTGTCGCTGGGTGCCGACGGACAAGCCGGTGGCGAAGGCCTCAATGCCGATATTGGCAGTTGGGAGTGAACAACACCCCCCCTGCGCCGCTGACGCGGCTTCCCCCCCTGCTGCGCGGGGGGGACGGCCCCTGTGGCCCGGCGAAGCCGGTTCCACGGCGCCCTGGGGCTCAGGCACTTCGCGCCGGAGGGGTTGCCTTTGCGCCCTGCGCCGCTTCGCGGCTTCCCCCCCTGCTGCGCGGGGGGGACGGCCCCTGTGGCCCGGCGAAGCCGGTTCCACGGCGCCCTGGGGCTCAGGCACTTCGCGCCGGAGGGGTTGCCTTTGCGCCCTGCGCCGCTTCGCGGCTTCCCCCCCTGCTGCGCGGGGGGGACGGCCCCTGTGGCCGGGCCGAGCCCGTTCCACGGAGGTCTGGGGCTGGGACACATGCGCCGGAGGGGTCATCGCTCCTGCCTGCGCCGCTTCGTGGGTTCACCCTGCTGGAGTTGATGATCGTGGTGGCGATCATTGCGCTGGCCACGGCCGGGGTGACGCTGTCGCTGCGCGATGGCAGCGCGGCGTCGCTGGAGCGCGAGGCACTGCGCCTGTCGGCTTTGCTCGAATCGGCACGGGCGCAGTCGCGCGCCAGCGGTGTGCCGGTGTTCTGGCGCAGCACCGGCAGCGGTTATGAATTTGTGGGTCTGCCGCCCGTGTCCAGTCCCGGCTCCGATCACCTCTCCCGGATGCGCGACTGGCTGAGCCCGGACACCCGGGCGCTGGTGACACAACCCGCTGGGGCCAACACCCTGCTGCTGGGGCCCGACCCGCTGATCGCCGCCCAACGCATACGCCTGATGCAGGGGGAGAGGCAGATCACGCTCGGTACCGACGGGTTGGCACCGTTCGCGGTGCTGACAGAGAGCACCCTGCCATGAGTCGACACGGCTGCCGGGGCTTCACCCTGATCGAGGTACTGGTGGCGCTGGCGGTGGTCGCCATCACACTCATGGCGGGCCTGCAGGCCACAGGCGCCCTGACGCGGTCAGCCGCCCGCCAGACCGATCAGTGGCTGGCCCAGCTGTGCGCCGAAAACGAACTGACCCGCCTGCGACTGGCCCGCCAGTTGCCGAACGTGGGTGACAGCGCTGTACCCTGCGAACAGACTGGACAGACCCTGCAGGTGCAATTGCTGGTATCTGCCACCCCCAACCCCAATTTCCGCCGTATCGACGCGGTGGTCAGTGGCCCGGTGGACGGACAGGCCACCCGCCTGCTGACGCTGTCTACGGTCATGGGGAGGTATTGAATGGCCCCCCCTGCGCCGCTGACGCGGCTTCCCCCCCTGCTGCGCGGGGGGGACGGCCCCTGTGGCCGGGCCAAGCCCGTTCCACGGCGCCCTGGGGCTGAGGCACGCGCTCCGGGGGCGGCACCGCCCCCCCCTGCGCCGCTGACGCGGCTTCCCCCCCTGCTGCGCGGGGGGGACGGCCCCTGTGGCCGGGCCAAGCCCGTTCCACGGCGCCCTGGGGCTGAGGCACGCGCTCCGGGGGCGGCACCGCTCCCCCCTGCGCCGCTGACGCGGCTTCCCCCCTGCTGCGCGGGGGGACGGCCCCTGTGGCCGGGCACAGCCCGTTCCACGGCGCCCTGGGGCGGGGGCACGCGCGCCGGAGGTTGTACCTCTACCCCCTGCGCCGCTGACGCGGCTTCCCCCCTGCTGCGCGGGGGGACAGCCCCTGTGGCCGGGCACAGTCCGTTCCACGGCGCCCTGGGGCACAGGCACTTCGCGCCGGGGGCGGTACCGCTCCCCCCTGCGCCGCTGCGCGGCTTCACGCTCATCGAGCTGCTGGTGGCAATTGCAATCATGTCGATGCTGGCATTGCTCAGCTGGCGGGCGGTGGCCGACATGAGCCAGGCGCAGACCCTGACCGAGCAACGGGCCCGGCAGGTGCTGGAGTTGCAGGCGGCCATCGGGCAGTGGGTCGCCGATCTGGATGCGATGATCGACACGCAGGAGCTCGGCCCGCTGAGCTTTGACGGGCGCGTGCTGCGTCTGACCCGGCGCGATACGGCAGCCTCGGGCCTGGGCAGCCCGGCCGTTCGGGTGGTGGCCTGGACGCGGCAGGACGGTCAGTGGCGGCGCTGGCAATCGGGCGCGCTGCGCCAGCGCAACGAATGGGCACGCGCCTGGCAACGCGCAGCGCTGTGGGGGCAGCAACAGGTCATCGACCCGGCGCTGGATGGCTCGGCCGACAGTGCGGTCGGTGTGGCTGCGGTGGACAACTGGCAAATCTTCTACCACCGGGGAGAGACCTGGGCCAACCCGCTCTCCGCTGTGGGCAATGAAGCCCCAACCGCCACCCCGGCGCCCACCCTGAACAATGCCTTGCCCAACGGCGTGCGCCTGGTGCTCACGCTCACGCCCGGGCAAGCCCTCGGGGGCCAGATCACCCGCGACTGGGTGCGCCCCACGCTGGAGGCGGGCGGGTCATGAGCCTTCCTCGCACCGCGCCGCGCCACCCGCCTGTGGAAGGGTGGCGCCGGCCGTCCAGCAGAGTCGGCCCGGTGATGCCTCTGCTGGGCTCCACCTCGCTGTGCGTCGCGCCCGGGCCTGTCAAGGCCCGTCAGAGGGGGGCGGCCCTGCTGCTGGCCATGCTGACCGTGACCCTGGTGGCCACGCTGGCATCGGCTGCGTTGTGGCAGCAGTGGCGCGCCAGGGTGGTGGAAACCGCCGAACGCCAACGCGTGCAGGCCGGCTGGATGTTGACGGGGGCACTTGATTGGTCGCGCCTGATCTTGCGCGAAGACGAGCGCAACAACCAAACCAGGGGAGACGCCGACCACTTGGGTGAACCCTGGGCCATGCCGCTGGAAGAGGCGCGGTTGTCCACCTTTTTGGCCGCCGACCGCAACAACAACACCGACGAATTGCTGCCAGCCTTCCTCTCCGGTGAGGTGCGCGACCAGCAGTCACGGCTGAACTTTCTGAACCTGGTGCGTCGCAACGGCAGCGGTGCCCAGGCCAACGCCGTGGTGTCAGAGCCCGACCGTGAGGCTTTTGAGCGGCTGTACCAGCAGCTGAACCTGCCGCCCGCAGAGCTGGACGCCGCCATCGAAGCCCTGCGGCTGACCTTGCTTCGCAGCACACAAGACACCCAACCCTCGCCCACCGCGCTACCACCCACGCGGCTGGAGCAACTGGCCTGGCTGGGCATCTCGCGCACCAGCCTGGCAGCGCTGGCGCCCCACGTCACGCTGCTGCCCGAGCCCACAAAGGTAAACCTCAACACGGCCAGTGCCGAGGTGCTCGGCGCTGTGCTGCCCGATCTCAGCCTGGCCGACGCGCAAAGCCTGGTGATCGGGCGCGCGCGCGACCCCTGGCGCCAGCTCAACGACGTGGCGCGCACCCTGCCCGCCCTGAACGGCCGCCTGCAGCCCGAGCGGCACGACGTGCGCAGCCGTTACTTTGAAGTGCGCGGGCGGCTGCGGCTGGACGACGTGGTGATCGAGGAACGTTCGCTGGTGGTGCGCAATGGCCTGCAAGTCCGCGTGCTCTGGCGCGAGCGCTTCACCTCCCAATGACCATCGCCGCACCCGTTTCAATGGGAAGTGGTCGGTCTGCAGACGACGAAGCCGCGTCCGACAGGCTCCTAGAATCCCGGTGACCACTTTCCACGTATTGTTGTGCTGATCCTCACACCCACTCACTCGCCGGCCCACGCGCCCCCAGGTCATGCCGCGTCCGTGGACTGGGTGCGCTCTGCTGACGGGCAACGGGTGGACGGACACGGCCAAAATGCTCTGGCACTGCTGCCTGCCGACCCTGAGGTGGTGCTGGTGGTGCCGCTGCGGGCCCTGTCGTGGCACCGGGTGGCGGTACCCAAAGCAGCGGCTTCGCGCTGGCGTGCCGTGCTCAACGGGCTGCTGGAAGAGCGGGTGCTGGGCGATACCGCCGAGCTGCATTTCGCACTGGAGCCCGGCGCCCGGTCGGGCCAAACCCTGTGGATCGCGGCGTGCGACCAAGCCTGGCTGCGTGGCTGGCTGCAGGCGCTGGAGAGCGCTGGCCGACCGGTGACGCGCATCGTGCCCGCGCTCTGCCCCCCTGCGGCCGGACAGCCCCGTGTGCACTGGGCGCACGGCAGCGCCGACGCCCCCTGGCTGGCCACGGCCGATGCCGATGGGGTGCGCTGCCTGCCGCTGCTGGCGGCTGCAGCGCTGCTCAAGCCCCAAGCCGCCGACACCGCCACGAGCACCCGCTGGCTGGCCGATCCAGCGGTGGCTGCCGCCGCCGAACAGGCACTGGACCAGCACTTCGAACCCCTGCCCTTGTCCGCCGGGCTGCTGCGCAGCGCGCAAACCGACTGGAACCTGGCGCAGTTCGACCTCAGCCTGTCGGCCAGCACCCGCCGCCGCCAGCAATGGCGCCAGGCGCTGCGCCACCTGCGCAGCGCGCCCGCCTGGCGGCCCGCCCGCTGGGGCTTGGCGGCGCTGTTGCTGGTGCAGGTGCTGGGGCTGAACATCGCGGCCTGGCAAGAGCGCAGCGACCTGGACGCCAAACGCCAGGCGATGCGCCAAACCTTGCAGCAAACCTTCCCGCAGGTCACGCTGGTGATCGATGCGCCCCTGCAAATGCAGCGCGAGCTGGCGCAACTGCAGCAGGCCAGTGGCCAACTCGGCGCGCGCGACCTCGAAGCCATGCTCGCCGCGGTGGGCAAGAGCGATGCAGCGCCAGCCCAAAAACTGCGTTACCAGAGCGGCGAACTCCAGATCGACACAGCGGACGCCACCCGGCTGGCGCAAACGCTCAGCGGCTCGGGTTGGCTGGCCCGCGCAGACGGCAACCGCCTGCTGTTGCGCCCTGCCACCCCTTGATCGGGCAACTCACCGACAACGCCATGACACCTGCCCGCCTCCCCTTTCTGTCACCCTGGAGCGAGCGCTTGGGCGCGGCCTGGGACAGGCTGGCCCCACGCGAGCGGCTGGCCCTGTGGCTGGCCTTGGCCGTCGTGGGCCTGGCACTGCTGTGGGGCCTGGGCATGGCACCGGCCCTGGCCACCTTGCGCCAGGCACCCGAGCAGCACCGCCAGCTGGACGCCCAGCTCGATGCCCTGCGCCGCATGGCCGCCACCGCGCAACAACTGCGCCAGCAGGGCCAAGGCCAGCTTTTGTCAACCGACGCCACCCGCGATGCACTGCAGCGGGCCACCACCGGCACCCTGGGCGACACAGCCCAACTGGCGGTGCGAGGCGCGCAGGCCACCGTCACGCTGCGCGCAACACCGCCGGAGGCGCTGGCCCGCTGGCTGGAGCAGGTGCGACTGAACGCCCGCCTGGTACCGGTGCAGGCCGACCTGCAGGCCAGTGCCGATTCGGCGGGCTGGACAGGCCAGGTCGTGCTGAGCGGCCCGGGCCTGGGGACGGGTAACTGATGCCCACCCCCTGGCCCACCCGCCTGGCCTGGACCGGAGCCCTGCTGGGTCTGTTGCTGGCAGTGCTGCTGTTTGCACCGGCGCGCTGGCTGGCGCTGGGCATCGAGGTGGCCAGTGGCGGACGTTTGCAACTGCCGCATGCCCGCGGCACGGTGTGGGACGGGCAGGCCGACCTGCTGCTCACCGGCGGCGCCGGCAGCCGCAGCCAGACCGCACTGCCGCAGGGCCTGCAGTGGCAGCTGCGCCCGGCCTGGGTGCACGCCAGGCCGGCCCTGCACCTGCGGCTCACCGCCCCCTGCTGCACCCCGCAACCACTGCACCTGACCGCCAGACCGCAAGGCCGGGGCGTGCAGGTGGAGGTGGCAGCGGTACACAGCCAGTGGCCGGCCGAGCTGCTGGTCGGCCTGGGCACACCCTGGAACACTGTGCGCGTGCAAGGCCGGCTGGTGCTGCAGTCGCCCGGTTTGAACCTGCAATGGGCTGCTGGCCAGCCGCATTGGCAGGGTCGGCTGGGCGTTGAGCTGCACGACGCCACCTCCCGCCTGTCCACCTTGCAGCCGCTGGGCAGCTACCGCTTCACCCTCGCAGCAGCCGAAGCAGGCGAGGCCTCCACCCTGAGGCTGGAAACCCTGCGCGGCGAACTGCAACTGCAGGGCGAGGGGCAATGGATCGGCGGGCGGCTGCGCTTTCGCGGCGAGGCCCAGGCCGCCCCCGGCCGCGAAGAAGCCCTGGCCAACCTGCTCAACATCATCGGACGCCGCCAGGGTGCGCGTTCGCTGCTGACCCTGGGATGAACCGGTCGGCCAACCGGTGCCCCCTCTCGCGATAGGATGAACGCATGACTGCACGCTTTTTGACCGCCACCCAGGCACCAGGCCTGTGGACGCTGGGGGCGCTGACCCTGGCCGCCGCGCTGGGGAGCCTGCCCACGCCTGCCAGCGCACAAAACCGTGCCACCGAGCCGGTCACCCTCAATTTTGTCGATGCCAGCATCGAAGCGGTGGCCCGCACCATGGCCACCATCACCGGCCGCAACGTGGTGCTCGATCCGCGCGTTCAGGGCAACCTCAGCCTGTCAACCGACAGGCCGGTGTCGCCATCGGCGGCGCTCAACCAGTTTGCGGGGGCGCTGCGCCTGCGCGGCTTTGCCTTGGTGGAGGCCGATGGGCTGTACAAAATCGTGCCCGAGGCCGAGGCCAAGCTGCAGAGCAAAACGGTCAGCGCCGGGCCGGTGGGCGAATTGCGCGCGGCCAACCAGATCGTCACCCAGATCTTTCGCCTCAACCACGAAAACGCCAACAACCTGGTGCCGGTGCTGCGCCCATTGATCGGGCCCAACAACACCATCAACGTCAACCCGGGCAACAACTCGCTGGTCATCACCGACTATGCGGACAACCTGCAACGCATCGGCCGCATCATCGCCGCGCTGGACACCGCCAGCGCCACCGACGTGGAGGTCATCCCACTGCAGCATGCGATCGCCACCGACCTGGTGCCCATGGTGAACAAGCTGATCGAAGGCAGCGGCACGCCCGGCGCACCCGGCGCGGCGGGGGATGCATCGTTCAAAACCACGCTGCTGGCCGAGCCGCGCAGCAACAGCCTGGTGCTGCGCGCGGCCAACCCGGCGCGGCTGGCGCTGGTGCGCTCGCTGGTGGCCAAGCTCGATCAGCCCAGCTCGAAGTCGGCAGCGGGCGACATCCATGTGGTCTATCTGAAAAACGCCGACGCCGTCTCGCTGGCCACCACGCTGCGCGCGGCCATGAGCAGCTCGGGTGGCAGCTCCGGTGGCGGCGCGGGCAGCGCTCCCGCCAGCGGCGGTGGCTCGTCGGTCCTGCGCCCGGCCTCGAACGCGTCGGCGGGCAACAGCAGCGCCGCCAGCGCCCCGTTGGCCACCAGCGCCACCCCATCGACCGGCGGCCAAATCCAGGCCGACCCGGCCACCAACGCCCTCATCATCACCGCCCCCGAGCCGCAATACCGCCAGCTGCGTGCGGTCATTGACCAGCTCGACGCGCGCCGCGCGCAGGTGTATGTGGAGAGCCTGATCGCCGAAGTCAACGCCGACAAGGCCGCCGAGTTCGGCATCCAGTGGCAAGGCCCCATCGGCCGCGCCGGTGACGGCACCATCGGCCTGCTGGGCACCAACTTTGGCACTGCGGGGTCGAACATCATCAGCCTGGCAACGGGTCTGGCCAACGGGTCCACCAGCACGCCGCCGGGCGCCGGCCTGAACCTGGGCCTGGCCGCGCGCGCCAACGGCATTTACTACCTGGGCTTTCTCGCCCGCTTCCTGCAGCAAAACGGCGAGGGCAACATCCTCTCCACCCCCAACCTGCTGACCCTGGACAACGAAGAGGCCAAGATCGTGATCGGGCAGAACGTGCCCTTTGTGACCGGTCAGTTCACCAACACCGGCAACGGCAACAACGGCACGGTCAATCCGTTCCAGACCATCGAACGCAAGGACGTGGGCCTGACCTTGCGCGTCAAGCCGCAGATCAGCGAAAACGGCAGCATCAAAATGACCATTTTCCAGGAGGTCAGCAGCGTGCAGGCCTCGTCGGTCAACTCCAGCACCGGGCTGATCACCAACAAACGCGCGATCGAGTCCACCGTGCTGGTCGACGACGGCGGCATTGTGGTGCTTGGCGGCCTGCTGCAGGACGAATACGCCGGCAACGAGGACAAGGTGCCCGGTCTGGGCGACGTGCCTGTCTTTGGCAATCTGTTCAGAAGCGAAAAGCGCAGCCGCAAAAAAACCAACCTCATGGTCTTTCTGCGCCCGGTGGTCTTGCGCGACGCCCGCGACACCAGCTCGCTCACGGTGGACCGTTATGAAATGATGCGCGCCCTGCAGAAACAGGCGCAACCGGTGCCCAGCACCACCGTCCCGATCAACGAAGCGCCCGAGATGCCGCCCCTGCGGCTGGCACCCGCTGCGCAGTTGTCGCCCCCGGCCGCTCAGGCGGTGCCGGCCGCTGCGGCACCGGCGAATTGAACGCCTTGCACCATGCGATACCCGCTGCCCTACGCTTTTGCGCGCGAACACCAGTGGCTGCTGGAAGACGACGGCCAGGGCGCGCCCACCCTGCTGGGCTGCGCCAGCCCGGCCGCCAGCGCCGAGGCCCAGACCCGGCGCCTGTCGGCGCTGTCGGAAATTGTGCGCTGCCACGGTGTGCGCCAGGTGCAATGGGAGCCGGCCGAGGCGCTGGCCCGGCGCATCAGCGCCGCCTATGCGCAGGGCGAGTCCAGCGCGGCGGCGGTGGTCAGCGAAGTGCAGAGCGACGCCGACCTCAGCCGCATGATGCAGGAGCTGCCGGCGATTGAAGACCTGCTGGAAACCGCCGACGACGCGCCCATCATCCGCATGCTCAACGCGCTGCTGACCCAGGCCGCGCGCGACGGGGCCAGCGACATCCACATCGAACCGTACGAACGCCACTCAGCGGTGCGCTTTCGGGTCGACGGCACGCTGCGCGAAGTGGTGCAGCCCAACCGCGCGCTGCACGCGGCCCTCATCTCGCGCCTGAAGATCATGGCCGAGCTGGACATTGCCGAAAAACGCCTGCCGCAGGACGGCCGCATCAGCCTGCGGCTGGGCACCCGCGCCATCGACGTGCGCGTCTCCACCCTGCCCAGCGCGCACGGCGAGCGCGCGGTGCTGCGCCTGCTGGACAAGAGCGAGAACAAGCTGCGGCTCGAAGATGTGGGCATGCAGGGCGATGTGCTCGAACGCTTCAAGCACCTGCTGGCCCAGCCGCACGGCATCATCCTGGTGACCGGCCCCACCGGCTCGGGCAAGACCACCACCCTCTACGCCGGCCTGCAGCGGCTGGACGCCGCCACGCTCAACATCATGACGGTGGAAGACCCGATCGAATACGAGCTGCCCGGCGTGGGGCAGACGCAGGTCAACCCGAAAATCGACCTCGACTTTGCCAAGGCCCTGCGCGCCATCCTGCGCCAGGACCCGGACGTGATCATGATCGGCGAGATCCGCGACTTCGAGACCGCGCAGATCGCCATCCAGGCCAGCCTGACCGGCCACCTGGTGCTGGCCACGCTGCACACCAACGACACCGTCAGCGCCGTCACCCGCCTGACCGACATGGGCGTCGAGCCCTTCCTGCTGTCGAGCTCGCTGCTGGGCGTGCTGGCCCAGCGCCTGGTGCGCAAGCTCTGCACCCACTGCCGCCGGCAGGACGAGACCGGCCGCTGGCAGGCGGTGGGCTGCGAGCACTGCGGACACACCGGTTTTCGGGGGCGCACCGGCATTTACGAACTGCTGGTCACCGACGACGCCATCCGCACCCTCATCCACAACCGGGGGGCTGAAAGCGAACTGCTGACCGCCGCCCGCACGGGAGGCCTGCGCCCCATGCGCGAGGACGGTCAGCGTCTCATCGGCCAGGGCATCACGACCGAGGCCGAGGTGGTCAGCGTCACCCGGGATTGAACATGCCCCCACGCTCGTCACTTCGTGTACGTCGCTGCCCCCCAAGGGGATTGGCCTTGTGCTGCGGCCGTTGATTCGCTCATGCCCGCCTACACCTTCGAAGCCCTGGACGCGCAGGGCGCCACCCACAAAGGTCTGCTCGACGCCGACACGGCCAAGGCCGCGCGTGGTCAGCTGCGTGCGCGGGGGCTGGTCCCGCTGTCGGTCGAGCCCGCCACCGGCAACGCCAGCGGCGAAGGCGGCAGCGGCCTGAACCGTACGCTCTGGGGCGGGCGGGTGTTCAACGCCACCGCGCTGGCGGTGTGGACCCGCCAGCTCGCCGGGCTGGTGGCCTCGGGCCTGCCGCTCGAACGCGCGCTGTCGGCCCTGGCCGACGAGGCCGAGGACGAGCGGCAGCAGCGCCTGCTGGCCTCGCTGCGCTCCGAGGTCAACGCCGGTGCCCCCTTCGCCCGCGCGCTGGCGCAACACCCGCGGGAGTTTTCAGCCACTTACACCGCGGTGATGGCCGCCGGCGAACAAAGCGGCCAGCTCGGCGCGGTGCTCGAACGCCTGGCCGACGACCTGGAAGCGCGCGAAGCCCTGAAAAACAAACTGATCGGCGCCTCGCTCTACCCGGCCATCGTCACCCTGGTGGCCATCGTCATCGTGGTGTTCCTGGTCAGCTATGTGGTGCCGCAGGTGGCCAACGTGTTCGCCGGCAGCCAGCGCGCCCTGCCCGTGCTCACCGTCATCATGCTGGCGCTGAGCGGTTTTGTGCGCCACTGGGGCTGGCTGCTGCTGTTGCTGCTGGTGGGCGCCAGCGTGGCGCTGGTGATGGCGCGGCGCCACGAAGCGCTGCGCCTGCGCATGGACGCGGCCTGGCTGCGCCTGCCCTTGGTGGGGCGCCTGGCCCGTGGGTACAACGCGGCGCGCTTTGCCGCCACCCTGGCCATGCTGGCGGCGGCGGGCGTGCCCATCTTGCGCGCCCTGCAGACCGCCGCCGAAACCCTGAACAACCGCGCCATGCGCGCCGACGCGCTGGACGCGCTGGTGCTGGTGCGCGAAGGCGCCCCACTGGCCTCGGCCCTGGGCAGCAAGAAGCGCTTTCCGCCGCTGGTGAGCATGTTCACCCGCCTGGGCGAACAAACCGGCCAGCTGCCGGTGATGCTGGGCCGCGCGGCCGACCAGCTCAGCGCCGAGGTACAGCGCCGCGCCATGCACCTGGCCACCGTGCTGGAGCCGCTGCTGATCGTCGGCATGGGCCTGGTGGTCATGCTCATCGTGCTGGCCGTTCTCATGCCCATCATCCAGCTCAACCAATTGGTGAGATGAAGGCCCCCCTGCGCCGCTGCGCGGCTTCCCCCCTGCTGCGCGGGGGGACGGCCCCTGTGGCCGGGCAAAGCCCGTTCCACGGGGCCCTGGGGCACAGGCACGCGCTCCGGAGGTGGTATCGCTTACCCCCCTGCGCCGAGCGGCTGGGGGCTGCCGCCGGAGTCGGCAGCACTGCGGGCACGTCCCAGCCTGCGCAGGCAGGCTGTGAGCCGCGGCCCGCAGCCCCTGCTGCGCGGGGGGACGGCCCCTGTGGCCGGGCAAAGCCCGTTCCACGGGGCCCTGGGGCACAGGCACTTCGCTCCGGAGGTGGTATCGCTTACCCCCCTGCGCCGAGCGGCTGGGGGCTGCCGCCGGAGTCGGCAGCACTGCGGGCACGTCCCAGCCTGCGCAGGCAGGCTGTGAGCCGCGGCCCGCAGCCCCTGC